>JACCDV010911075.1_pt1 | contig 142600 bp, 126 predicted proteins | sample 7446131 | NCBI WGS metagenome assembly JACCDV01 (sample SAMN15323448, study PRJNA562643) | freshwater metagenome | isolation source: river surface water | place: USA:Blue River Watershed | collected 2017-08-17 | reverse complement strand
TGTTTTGACTACAGCTGATCTCAACATCAGGCCCGGCATTGGCTAAAGGCGCTTGAGTATCTACAGTAACTACCGTTGTTGAGGTAGCAGTACAGCCATTTCCTTGATTTGTAGCAGTAAGCGTATAGGTTGTGGTAACCAACGGATTTGCAGTTGGGTTTGGAACAGTTGCTGAATTAAGACCTGTGCTCGGGCTCCAAGAATAATTAACACCACTGGCCGCTTGCATACCAATTTGTGAGCCCGAAATATTAGAAATACAATTTTTAATAAACCCGTTACCGGCATTAGCAATTGGAGCAGTTGTGTTTACCGTAACCGCTACTACATCTGTGGCTGTACAACCATTTAAAGTATTGGTTGCCGTTAATGTATAAGTTTGTGAGCTTGCCGGAGCAGCCGTCGGATTCGAGACACTGGCATTTGAAAGACCCGTAATTGGAGACCAACTGTAAGTAACTCCATTTACGGCATTCATACCGATTGCTGCGCCACTTGTGTTTTGTATACAATCAATCGTAAAGTTATTACCCGCCTCTACTGCAGGAGGGGTGATATTCACGCTTACAACCACCTGATCTGTGGCAATACAACCACTACTATTGTCAGTTGCGCTCAAAGTATAAGTTTGATTACTAGTTGGGTTGGCAATTGGGTTAGAAGCCGTTGCTGGTGAAAGCCCTGTAGTAGGGCTCCAAACGTAAGTAACACCTGTTACAGCGGTCATACCAATTTGAAGTCCATTTGGATTTTGCGTACAAGTTTTATTGAAATCCGCACCTGCATTCACTGACGGTACTTCTGTATCAACGGTAACAAGCACGGCATCACTTGCTGTACATCCACTTGCTGTATTGGTAGCAGTTAGTGTATAGGTTGTGGTTACACTGGGGTTGGCATTGGTAAGTGAAGACGTCGGGCTAGCAAGACCAGTGGTTGGTGACCACGCATAAGTGACACCGGTCTGCCCAGCAAAACCAATGTTGGCACCGTTCTGATTTTGCGTACATGTTTTAAGAAAAGGAGTTCCTGCAATGGCCGTTGGAACAGTTAAATTTACCGTTACTAATACTTGATCAGACTGCGTACAACCACTTGAAGTTTGGGTGGCAATGAGCGTATAATTTTGAGTAGAACTCGGATTCGCTATTGGCGCTGAAATATTTGGATCGTTCAAGCCTGTAGTCGGTTGCCAAGCGTAGGTAACTCCGGTAACAGGCGTCATTCCTATGGCTAAACCACTTGGGTTTTGTGAACATGTTTTAGTAAAATCATTCCCTGCGTTAACCGTTGGAAGCGATAGATCGACAAAAACGGTAACTTGATCTTGAGCCGTACATCCACTTGCTGTATTTGTAGCGATGACTGTATAAGTAGTGGTGGTTCCTGGATTGGCAGTCACTACTGCACTGGTTGTTGAAGTTAAATTCGTATTCGGTGACCACAAATAAGTAGTACCGCTTACCGCTGCAGTTCCGATACTTGCTCCCAAAGGATTCTGAACACAAGTTTTATTTTTATCTGGGCCAGCATTCGCTGTTGGGAAAGTAAGATTTACAGTTACTGTTACCGCGTCCACAGAAAAACAACCTGTACTTGGGTTCGTTGCTGTAAGTGTATAGGTTGTGGTTACACTCGGATTTGCTGTTGGGTTTGAACTGTTGGCTGGTGTAAGGTCATTCGTTGGAGACCAAGTATAGACTATCCCAGAAACCGGAGACATCCCGATTGTAGCACCGTTCTGATTGGAAATACAATTTTTCGTGAAATCTGCCCCTGCATTGGCAACTGGATTTGGATTGACAAGGTATTCTACCACATTACTTTCTGAAGCACATTGTACGCCATTAAGTGTTGAGGTAACAACCACTCTAAAATAGGTTGTCACACCAATTGATGAACCCGGATCATAGCTTGAAGAAGTGGCGCCACCAATATTTGTAAAAGTTCCGTTCGCACTACTTGCTGACTGCCATTGATAACTTAAAGTTCCCGGTGTAGTTGGGTTGGTCGTGAATAATATCGCTGCAGGATTATTACCTGCACAATAAACCTGATCATTTCCAATAATACCTGGGTCAAAGGCGTTTAAGTTCACAGTTAAATTAAACTGATCCGTTGGGCAAGCACCACCAGCATTGGCAGTTACGTTATAAACGACACTTTGAGTACTACTATATACATTCGTAGTTAGCGTCCCAGAAATAGTTGAGCTTGAGCTCGTACCATTCTGCTCTCCTGTTACATTTGGGTTATTTACAAAAGTCCAGGTGTAGGTTGTTCCGGAAGGTAGTGAATTCCCTCCCCCATTTGTTGGCGCATAAGTAAATGGCGTGCCATTACAAACGGTAATTGCCGCATCATTTACAGAAACATTTGGAAATACTGGTACGCTGACTGTGAATGTGGTTGGGCTTGCACAACCACCCGCAGTTGCTTGCACCGTATATACTTGTGTTTGAAGCGTGGTTGTTGTATTGGTAAGCGTTCCAGTTATTGTAGAACCTGAACCCGAAACGGCTCCGCCAATGTTGGTGTTTGTAACAGGTGTCCAGGCATAAGTGGTGCCCGATGGAACTATTGTATTCGGCGGATTATTTACTGGATTGACAACAAAAGAGCCGCCTGTACAAATAGCAGGAGCAACTAAATTCGGGATCACCGGATAAGGATTCACGGTAACCAATTTTGTCTCAATATCAGAACCACAATCATTATTGGCAATCTCCATGGAGACAGCATAAGTTCCGGGTTGTGTAAAATTGACAACTATAGAAGGGCTACCAGAAACTTGAGGACTCGCCGAGATATTACCCATTGTCCCGTTTACTGTATAACCAACACCGTTATTCGAAGAAGATTGATTCACCTGCCATTGAAAGGCACTAGCAGCAGAACAATTCCCTGAAGAATTGATACTGAAACCACCAGAAGAGGTATTATTAAAAGTAATCGATTGCCCTTGACAGATGGTCAAACCAGGACTTTGTGTAAAAGAAGCAGACGGAGCCGTGCTCACATAAAACGGACCTTGCGTGTTGACAATGGTATCGTTTAAACAAGAATTATAGGCTGAAACTGTGATTGTATACGGTAGCGCTTGACCATTGGATGCACAAGATGGGTCATAGCCATGCCCAACGAAATTGGGTAGTGTCGGTAAATTTGGATATGAAATAAATGTGGTATCTCCGTCGCCCCAGGCAATGATGTAGTTATTTCCGGGATACTGATTGTCGAAAGTCAGTTCGTAATCAAAAGGATTACAAGCTGTGACAGATGTATTGGCACTAAAATCAATGATGCCTGCTCCCCAACTCATGACAGCATAACCTGAATAAGCACAGCCGTTGGGGTAATTTACAACATAAATCAAATTGTAACTGCCTGGTCCGGCAGCACCAGAACCAGCATAATGGCCATTTGATGAGTTTGAACTTTGCCCAGGAAAACTGCTAAGTGTACCAGTATTTGAGGATAATAAAGAGCTAGGAATTATACTTGGCGACGTAGTGCCTCCATTCGCAGTTGTACCTGCTCCACCCCAAAAAACACTTATTGTTGCTCCAGCTCCTAAATTACTTGTATTTGTAAATCCAATAGCAGGACCTTGACTTGCAGATGAACAAGAACAACTATTTGCTCCTGAAGAAGTTTGAAAGTACAAAACGCCATTGATAATAGTGTCGTTTGTACACGCATTGGTTGGCACTACTGAAGGAATACTCGTTGGGGGGCTACTTACGTTCACAGTAACCGTTCCAACAGTACCTCCATTTGCCGGAATGGCAACACCACCACTGGTCATGTTGAGTGTTACAGTGTAGGTCCCAGGGTTATTATAAGTGATGGCATGTGGGCCATTAGTAGTTCGGGTCTGACCATTTCCAAAGCTCCAGTTATAGGTTACAGGTGCTTGAAGTATGACATTGTTATTGGTATTTGTTGCAGTGGTATTGGTAAATAAGATGGTCGAGCCAGCACAAACATTAATGACTCCCTGTACAGATGCAACAGGAATAGTAGAAAAACTTGTGCTTGTGACAACTGGTGTTTGCCCCCACAAAGATCCTGCTAAACAAATAGCAAAAGAAATAAAAAATAATAATCCTTTGTGTAATTTTCCTCCCATACGCTTTTACGCTTGTAATCAAATTTACGGAGGTCTTACGGATAAAAAAAATAAGTGTTGCAGAACTAAGGGGTTACCCTATTTTACCCTATTTTTCAGAAAAGGAGCCTATAGATTTTTGCTAGAAAATTTTCAGGGTTAATTAGTTTAAACATCTTGAAATCAAGACTTTAAATCAGAACCCAAAACATCTGCTTCCATTTGTGCTGAATAAGCGATGAGTTTTTGCTGTACTTCAGCATCTGAGGAGCCGATGATGCGTGCAGCGAGGATTCCGGCATTTTTTGCAGCATTGAGCGCTACTGTTGCAACCGGAATACCATTTGGCATTTGAAGGATACTGAGGATGGAATCCCAGCCATCGATAGAGTTGGAAGATTTGATAGGAACACCAATGACGGGTAGCGGCGTCATGGAAGCGACCATCCCTGGAAGATGTGCTGCCCCACCTGCCCCGGCTATAATAACTTGCAAGCCACGGCTTGCTGCATTTTTAGCATAGGCCACCATTTTTTCAGGAGTACGGTGAGCTGAAACGACATCGGCCTCAGTTTCAATACCAAATTCAGCAAGTATTTTCTGTGCTTCTTGCATAATTGGCCAGTCTGACTTGCTGCCCATAATGATTCCTACTTTGATCATGCGGTGGTAGTTGAATTGGTTTGGTCTAAGTTGTTTGGTGTATCATTAGATTGATCTAACGAAACCTGATCTGGTTCAGCATTTGTATCCTGCTTACCTTCTGCATCAGTGTTTTGCTTTTCATCAAGATCGACGTTGTTCTCAAGGACTGGATTGCCAGCTGTGACCTGCTGCTTCACTTGTTTTGGCATGCTGCCATAATGTATGGTGTGATCGAGGTCTGAATACATTTGATCGAGCGGCTGAGCGATGGACGCTTCGGTTTCTTTGAGGATGCCGTCAAGGTTGAGGTCCTTTTTCATTTCTTCGCCCGACTTGCGGATCTCTTGCTGAAGATCGTTAGAAGCGTTGCGGATCTGGTAAATCGCTTGCCCTAAAGATTTGGCTATTCCAGGAACGCTTTTAGATCCAAAAAAAAGCAAGACCACCAGCACGATGACGATTACTTCTGAACCTGCGACGTCGCTTAAGAAAAGTGGAATGCTAAGCATGGCACAAAACTACAAAGAATTGCTTAAGATTGCTGCATTTTTGCGATGATTGCAGCTGTAATGCTTGTTGGCATGAAAGGCATTAAGACTTTAATCAAAAAGGTAAATTGCAATTCAGATATAAATATTGTCTTGCCTTTTTCCATGGCTTTATAGGCTTTTAAGGCTGTTTTTTGAGCACTTGCTGCGCCTTCAAACATTTTTGAACCGCCAAAACCTGCAACTTGTGCAAACTCTGTAGCTACTGGGCCCGGGCAAAGTGCCGTTACGGTAACACCAGTTCCTTTCAATTCATGAGCCAAGCCTTTCGTATGCGAAACCACGAATGCTTTGGTCGCAAAATAAGTGTTTTGGTATGGGCCCGGTAAAAAACCTGCCGTACTCGCAGTTTGAAGAATTTTACCCTTGCCCCTAGCTCTCATGTCTTTGCCGAATAAATGCGTCAATTTCAAAAGTGCCATGACATTTAAGCGCACCATTTCAACATCTGCCTCTAGGTCTCGATCCAAAAATGCGCCTTTACCACCAAAACCAGCATTATTAAATAAATAATCCACTTGCCATCCTTTGGCAGTTACTTCATCGTATAGTTCTTGAGAAGAACCCACTACGCTCAGGTCTTTTTGAATGATTTCTACCTGAACCTTGTATTTTTCAATGATTTCAGCCTGTAGTTGTTGTAATAGTTCGAGTCTTCTGGCTACAAGAATGAGGTCACGACCTTTTGACGCATGGATTTTTGCCAATTCTTTTCCGATGCCAGAAGATGCTCCGGTAATAAGTGCTGTATTTTTCATTTTCAATTAACGTTTGCTATTTCAGTTTGTTTTTGGATATCAATAAATGCTTGTACATCAATTATTTCAAAAGGAGCTACCGCATCAATCATGGCTTGTAAGCGCAGTAAATCAGGAAATTGGGTGACGCTGTAATCATAACTCAACCATTTCGATCCGATATTTTGCAGCTCTATAAAATGAGCAGGCCCCGTAATTTTATAATACGATTTGCCATTTGAGAGCCTTCTGAACTGCGGAAATTCCATTATGATTGTATCTTCGTGTAAAGTTAGCACAAACCTACATATGGCAGCACTCAGCAAGGAAGATCAGGCAATATTGGAAAACGCCAAAACAAATTTCAAGAGCAATCAGGTTCAGCTTCGCAAATGGAACAAGCAAAAACCCAAAGACCTCGATGCTCGTTTTCACGAGGCCCATCAAAAAGAATTTGCCAAGAAAGATTGCCTCAGCTGCGCCAACTGCTGCAAAACCACTAGCCCTATTTTTAGACAACCCGATATTAGAAGAATGGCCAAGGCCCTCAAAATGAAGGAGAGTCAATTGATTGCGCGCTACCTCAAAGTTGACGAAGATGATGATTACGTCCTTCAAACTTCTCCTTGCTTCAATCTCCTCGACGACAACACCTGTGCGGTATATGACGACCGTCCATTGGCCTGCCGAGAATACCCGCACACCGACCGTAAAAATATGTATCAAATCATGGACCTCACGGCGCAAAACACCCTGATTTGTCCTGCTGTTGCGGCTATTGTCGATAAAATTCTTGTTGTCAAGAATTCCTGAAAAAAAGCTAAATTTGCGCATCAATCAACCACCCTATGGAACAGGCTAAACCTTATATCCCACAACATAAAATTCGCATCGTAACGGCTGCTTCGCTTTTTGATGGTCACGATGCAGCCATTAATATCATGCGTCGCATTATCCAAGCAACGGGCTGTGAAGTCATTCACTTAGGGCATGACCGCTCGGTTGAAGAAGTGGTTGATTGCGCCATTCAAGAAGATGCACAGGCTATTGCCATGACATCTTATCAAGGTGGGCATACTGAGTATTTCAAGTACATGTATGACCTCTTGCAAGAAAAAGGAGCGCCGCACATCAAAATTTTTGGTGGTGGAGGCGGTACCATCCTTCCCTCTGAAATTGAAGAATTACAACACTACGGCATTACCCGTATATATCATCCTGATGATGGCCGCGCAATGGGCCTACAAGGCATGATCAATGACCTCATTCAAAAATGTGATTTCGCTGTCGGAGAGCCTAAAAAAGAAAGCGCAGCTGCCATTCTCGAACAAGTAGAAAAGAAGAATGTCCCTTATTTAGCTCATTGCATCAGTGCAGCTGAAAACTACCCAGAAGCCAATGCCGAATTGCTTCAAATTCTACGTGAAAAAGGCGAGCAAAAAGCAGTGCCTGTGCTTGGTATTACCGGAACAGGTGGTGCTGGGAAATCTTCATTAGTCGATGAATTGGTGCGCCGATTCTTAATTGACTTCCCAGATAAAGAAATTGCAGTTGTATCTGTAGACCCATCCAAAAGAAAAACAGGCGGCGCCCTACTCGGTGACCGCATCCGCATGAACGCCATCAAAAGCCCGAGGGTTTACATGCGCTCTTTGGCAACGCGTCAGTCCAACTTGGCACTTTCTAAACATGTGGCCGAAGCCATTTCGATTTTAAAAGCAGCCAATTATGACCTCATCATTCTTGAAACTTCTGGAATTGGTCAATCTGATACCGAAATTCTAGACCACTCGGACGTTTCATTATATGTCATGACACCTGAATACGGTGCCGCTACGCAACTCGAGAAAATCGACATGCTCGACTTCGCTGACGTCATTGCACTCAATAAATTTGACAAACGTGGTGCCCTCGACGCCCTGCGCGATGTCCGCAAACAATACCAGCGCAACCACAACCTCTGGGACAACCCTGTAGACGATATGCCTGTTTATGGTACTATTGCTTCACAATTCAACGACCCAGGCATGAACACCCTCTACAAGGTACTCATGGACAAAATGGTCAGCAAAGCCAATAGCACTTTGGTTTCTACTTTTGAAATCACGCGTGAAATGTCTGAAAAGATCTTTGTGATTCCGCCAGACCGCACACGCTATCTTTCTGAAATCTCTGAAAACAACCGCGCCTATGACAAATGGGTAGCGCAGCAAGTTCAAGTAGCCGAAAAACTCTATGGCTATCAGGTTTCTATGGATGCCTTGAGCGCGTCCAACCTCGATGACAAAGACCGCTTAGTGAAGTCTTTACAAGAGGCTTTTGAAAAGGAAAAACTCAACTTTGACCCCAAAAACTGGGAGATCATTCAAAATTGGGATGCCAAAAAACAAGCTTTCAAAAACCCTGAATACCAATTCAAGGTGCGGGATAAAGTCTTGAGCATCCAAACACACACAGAATCGTTGTCTCATTTGCAAATCCCGAAGGTAGCAACACCGAACTACCGCAGTTGGGGTGACATCTTGCATTGGGTACTCCAAGAAAATGTTCCTGGTGAATTCCCGTACACAGCTGGGCTTTTCCCTTTCAAACGCGAAGGCGAAGACCCAACCCGAATGTTTGCCGGTGAAGGTGGCCCAGAACGCACCAATAAGCGTTTCCACTACGTTTCTCTCGGAATGCCTGCCAAGCGCTTGTCTACAGCCTTTGACTCCGTAACGCTTTACGGCAATGACCCCGATTTACGCCCCGATATCTATGGCAAAATCGGAAATTCTGGGGTATCTATTTGCTGCCTCGACGACGCTAAAAAACTCTATTCAGGTTTTGACCTCAGCCATCCGGCTACATCAGTATCCATGACCATCAATGGCCCAGCCCCAATGCTTTTGGCTTACTTTATGAACGCTGCCATTGACCAAAACTGTGAAAAATACATCAAAGCCAACGGCCTAGAAGCAGAAGTTGAAGCCAAAATTGCCGCTATTTACAAAGAAAAAGGAACCCCACGCCCTGCTTATCAAGGAGAATTACCTGAAGGCAATGACGGGCTCGGTTTATTCTTGCTTGGCGTAACCGGTGACCAAGTTCTGGCACCCGAAGTTTATGCACAAATCAAAGCCGATACCCTCAAACAAGTCAGAGGTACGGTTCAAGCAGATATTTTAAAAGAAGACCAGGCGCAAAACACCTGTATTTTCTCTACTGAATTTGCTTTGCGCCTCATGGGTGATGTCCAAGAGTACTTTATTGCAAATAGTGTACGCAACTTCTATTCAGTTTCAATATCGGGCTATCACATCGCTGAAGCTGGCGCTAACCCGATTACACAATTAGCCTTTACGCTTTCCAACGGCTTTACTTATGTAGAATACTACCTCAGCCGTGGCATGGACATCAATGAATTTGGTCCGAACCTTTCTTTCTTTTTCTCAAACGGCATTGACCCAGAATATGCAGTAATTGGCCGTGTGGCTCGCCGTATTTGGGCAAAAGCCTTGGCCAAGAAATATGGCGCCAATGCCAGAGCACAAATGCTCAAGTATCACATCCAAACTTCTGGACGTTCTTTACATGCCCAAGAAATCGATTTCAACGATATACGCACCACACTTCAGGCGCTTTATGCCATCTATGACAACTGTAACTCATTGCATACCAATGCGTATGACGAAGCCATCACCACGCCAACCGAAGAATCGGTGCGCAGAGCAATGGCCATTCAGTTGATCATCAACCGCGAATTAGGTTTGGCTAAAAATGAAAACCCACTCCAAGGTTCGTTTATCATTGAAGAGCTTACCGATTTAGTAGAAGAAGCTGTTCTTTCCGAATTTGACCGCATCACTGAACGTGGCGGCGTACTCGGCGCCATGGAAACGATGTATCAGCGCTCAAAAATTCAAGAAGAATCGTTGTACTACGAAACTTTGAAGCACACCGGTGAGTTTCCGATTATTGGGGTCAACACGTTCTTGAGTTCAAAAGGATCACCAACCATTTTACCAAAAGAGGTGATTCGTGCCACAGAAGCTGAAAAGAAGTACCAAATTGAGATGCTTCAAAACTTGCAAAATGCACAAAAAGCCAGAGCCGAAGAAGGAATTCGCAAAGTGCAAGACGCTGCCATTCGCAACAAAAACATCTTTGCTGAACTCATGGAGACCTGTAAGGTGGCTTCATTGGGCCAAGTGACAAACGCCTTGTTTGAGGTTGGTGGTCAGTATCGCAGAAACATGTAGTTAAAAATGGACGCGCAACGTTACGCTCAGTTCGAGCAACAAATTGCCCTCAAAAGGCAAAATTATACTGCCGCACAAAGAGCGCTACTTGCACAAGTCTTGCATGAAAAATACAAAGACCTCTCAGTATCTGACAAGGTTAAAAGCAATTTAGCACTTTTACAAGACGCTAACACTTTTAGCATAACCACAGGTCATCAGCTTTGCTTAATGACTGGCCCTTTGTATTTCATTTACAAGATCTTGCATGTCATTAAACTTTCAGAAGAACTCAAGGTACAATTTCCAGAACAAAACTTTGTGCCCATTTACTGGATGGCTTCCGAAGATCACGATTTTGAAGAAATCAAAAGCTTCCTACTCTTTGGTCAAAAATGGAGCTGGGAAAGCGCGCAAAAAGGTGCCGTAGGGCGCTTCGATACTTCTGAACTGCTTCCTTTACTTGCAGAGCTTAAAACGAAATTCCAAAATAACCCATCTGCTGAAATCCATCGGTTATTGCAATGCTTTGAGGCAAAAGCATATGGTGCTGGCTTTTTTGAATTGGTTCATTCTTTATTTGATGCCTATGGTTTGCTCATCATCGATGCCGATCAGCCTGAGCTCAAACAAAGTGCCTGGCCAATTTGGGAAAAAGACTTGCAAACCACTGCCATTCATGAAGCCGTTTGTGAAGAAACTGAAAAGCTCAAAAAAGAGCACCAACCCACCCCGATTGAAAGCAAGGAATCCAACCTGTTTTTGCTAGAGAAAGATAAAAGAGAAAGAATCGAGAAAACTCGTACGCTTGATTTTCAAAAAGAAAACAGTGCCTTACTTTCTCCGAATGTGGTACTGAGGCCCCTCTACCAAGAATGGATTTTGCCCAATTTGGCCTATTTAGGTGGGCCAAGTGAAATTGCTTACTGGCAACAATTGCCACTTGCTTTTGCTTGTTTGGACCTTCCCTTCCCGCTCACTATTCAGCGCGCAGGAGGCATCCTCATCCAAGAAAAAGACTTAGAATTCATCGAAAAAATTGGTTTTCAAAAACAAGATTTCTTAGCAGTTAAAGCCGATTTGAAAGCGCGTTATTTACAAGCTCAAGGCGACCAAGTACCAGATTATTCTATACAACAACAACTTTGGTCGGTCTATAAAAACAGCTTTTTTGAACTGACAGAACAAGAACTTCCTCAAGAAAAAAGAATGGTCGAGGCCGAACTGACACGCATTCAAAAACAACTCGAAGCGCTCGAGCAAAAATTTGAAAAAACGCGCAAGGCCAAATTTGATAAGGCCCTGAAGCAAATTGATCAACTCTCAGAGAAACTCTTACCCAAAGGCCAACTACAAGAGCGTCAGCTCAATATCTTGCAATTTTGCCCAGACGGCGAGCTCAGCCCAAGAATTGCTGCCATTTATGAGCAAATGCAGCTCGATTCCAAAGAAAGTCAGTGGTTTTTGCTTCCGTAATCTAAAAAATACGACCTTTGTGTCAAACTGACATTATGGCTCAAAACGATATCCGCAACGTCCTCGCCCAGCACCCGACTATTCCGGTAGTAACCTTCAACAGCACCGAAGAAGTGGCTCCTAAAATGGAAGCGCTCATCGCACGCGGCATTTTCTGCATCGAAATTACCTTGCGCACACCAGCTGCCTATGATTGCATTGCTTTGGCCAAAAAACTATACGGAGACCGCTGTGCCATTGGTATGGGAACAGTTGTGAAAGTTGAGCAAATTGAAAAAGCCATTGAGCTTGGCCTTGATTTCATGGTAAGCCCAGGCCTCAATGCTAACTTGGCGCCACATTTTGAAAAAAGCGGCATCGCCTTTATTCCGGGCGTCGCTACCCCAAGTGAAATCATTGAAGGCATTCAGTATGGCTGGGACACCTTCAAATTCTTTCCGGCAAACCTTTTCGGTGGCTTGGGTGCCTTAAAAGCCTATGGCCAAGTATTTCCTTCTATCAAATTCTGCCCTACTGGTGGTATTACCGAAGAAAGCTACCCTGAATACCTCGCGCTACCCAACATCATCTCGGTGGGTGGTTCTTGGATGTAAGCCAAACTCTTCTCTCTTTTTCTTGTTCTCTTCTTATGCTCTTTCTCCTTTTTCTGTTGCTACTCATTGTTTCTGAGTGGATTTTTCTGCTTGGGCTCTGGAGTATTCCAAACCCGCTACTCGCTTCTTTTGGCTTCCTGCATTTGGGGCTAATTTTAAGCAGCATCGTGCTCTTTATTTGGGGTTTTCGCAATGTCAAAATGCGCAGCAACTACCGCTTAGGCTTTTCTATTTTCGGTTTATTTGTGGCATTAGCCCTACCCGCCATGGTCTTTCTCATTCCTGGCTTGGTCTTCCTGAGCTTTCAATTAGAAAGCGCCCGCAATATCGGCTTTATCTTGGCTGGCCTCCATTTGATAGCCATTCTATATGGCATTTTTATCGGCCGCTGGTCGTGGAAGGTTCGGCCCGTAGAACTTTCCTTTGAACATCTTCCAGAGGCCATGGATGGCGTCAAAATCTTACAAATTTCAGATGTACATATCGGCAGCTTCTATGGCCAGACCCACAAAGTGCAAAAAGCCATCGACCTCATCAATTCTAGAAATGCCGACTACTTTCTTTTTACCGGAGACCTCGTCAATAACAAAGCCGATGAGTTCAAAGGTTGGGAAACGCTTTTCTCTGAAATCTCCGTGAAAAAAGGCAAATACAGCATTCTTGGCAACCACGACTACGGTGATTACATCAGCTGGGACTACGACCACGAAAAAGCCGCAAATCTTCAAGAACTCATTAGCTTACACAAAAAAGTAGACTGGACACCCCTACTCAATGACGCCGTTGAACTTTCACCAGGCTTTTGGCTGCTTGGAGTCGAAAACTGGGGGCGTTCTATGTTCAGACAAAGCGGCAAACTCGAAGAAACACTCGCCAAAACTGGCCAAGGCTTCAAGCTTCTCATGAGCCACGACCCTAGCCATTTTGATGCCCAAGTGATCCATACCGACATCGACCTCACGCTTTCAGGCCATACCCATGGCATGCAATTTGGCATCGAGCGCTTTGGCATCCGTTGGAGCCCCGTTTCTTTCGTGTACCCAAAATGGGCTGGCCTATACCAAGTTGACCAGCAATTCTTGTACGTCAACCGCGGCTTTGGCTACCTCGGCTTCCCAGGCCGAGTCGGCATTTACCCCGAAATCACAGAATTTACGCTGAAGCGTTCCAAAGCACAATAAAAAATTATTAAATTTGCAGCCATCGTTATCTCCTTTTAAGGAAAAGATAACCGGTCCTATAGCTCAGTTGGTTAGAGCAACAGACTCATAATCTGTGGGTCCACGGTTCGAGCCCGTGTGGGACCACAAAAAAGCCCCAGTGATGGGGCTTTTTTTATTTTTCGTCAACTACTTCCTGATACCCCTTCAAAGTCCAAGATATCAAGAGAAAAGCAAGTAGACCAATAAAAGCAGCTACCCAAAATGGGGTACCAAGGCCAAGATTGGAGTTCGGGATGCTGGTTTTGAAGTTGTAGTAGAACCACATGAAAAGTGGAGGGCCAATGATTTCGGCTAAGCTCATGAGACTGGTGAAGATGCCCTGAAGCTCGCCTTGCTCGTTGCTCTGGACTTGACCAGAAACAATTGAACGGATAGCGGGGTCAACAATACCCGTGAAGGCGTAGGGTAAAATGATGGCGTACATCATCCAGCCCTGATTGATGAGCCCGAGTCCGATCAACACAAAAACCGAGAGGAAGAGCCCAGTTTTGGCGGCATTTTTTTGCCCCAGTTTATCTACAATTTTACCGGTAAAAGCGCCTTGTACCAAACCGAAGCAAACGCCGACAACTGCTAACGATATGCCCACTTCTTTGATGGTCCAGCCGAATTTTTCCATGGTGTAAAAATTCCAAGTAGAATGCACACACATGGAGGTCAGGATAGTTAAAAAAGTAACGAGGAATAGGTATTTTAACTTTTCAAAGCGCTTGATTTGTTGGAGCGCCCCAAACGGATTAGCGCGTTTCCATTCAAATTTACGGCGATTCTCGATTGGTAAAGATTCTTTCAATACCAACAAACCATACAAGAAGTTGGCCATCGAGAAGAAAGCAGCAACCAAAAACGGAGTTCTCGGACCGAAGTCAGCAAGAAGACCGCCAATGGCTGGGCCAATTACAAAACCAATTCCGAAGGCGGCACCGATCATACCAAAATTCCCTGCTCTGTTTTCAGGTGTTGAAATATCGGCAATATAGGCTGAAGCCGAAGTAAAACTAGCGCCAAAGATGCCAGAAATGGCGCGGCCCAATACCAACCAAAACAGATCGGGGGCAAAATACATCACCATGTAATCAAGGCTCATACCCAAAACAGAAATCAACAAAATAGGCCTACGACCATAACGATCGCTTAAATTTCCGATGAGTGGTGAGAACACAAACTGCATCAGGGCATAGGCACCCATTACCCAACCAAAATATTGCGAAGCTTTACCCAATGGAACATGAGCTGTTTGAGCAATAAGTGATGGAAACGATGGGATGATGATGCCTAAACCGATTGAGTCTAAACAGATGGTCACCAAGATAAAAATGAGGGCGGATTTCGGGTTAATGAGCTGCACTTTCTGAAGGAAAAATTTGATAAAAATCGCGTGTGCCACGAAGATACAAGGAATCTACAATACTTATTGAAGATAAATGAAGTATTGCGCCGCGCACCCTATTTTTGAAATAATTGAAGTTCCAATTCAACTTTAAACCCAATTTATTCCCATATCAACATTATCTTTAAGCTCAATTAAAGAGAATTCCATGCAAAAAATCCTATCCCTCTCCTTTTTCTTACTTTTTCTGAACAGTACCTACAGCCAACAAGTAAAACCCATTTTTAAAGGGGGTGAAGCGCAAATTGTGCCAGAATTTAGTGAACCGTCACAATGGATCAAAGAAGAACTTTGGGTACAAACCAATTTCGACAGCGACTCAAATGGCAAGCTTGACCGCATGCACGTGTTTTTAACACGCCCGCTACAAACCAATACACAAAAGCTAAAATTGCCAGTAATTTATACAACGAGCCCCTATTTTGCAGGTACTGGCGGCGATTCGAAAAGTTTTTATTGGGATGTCAATCATGAACTCGGGGCCACACCTCCACCCCACCAACATGCTGTTGCCAAGCGCAAAGATAACCGACCACTAGAAGCTTATTTCCAAGATCAAACTTGGGTAAAAAGAGGTTTTATTACGGTCTATTCTTGCTCACCTGGAACTGGATTTTCAGACGGAGCGCCTACAATTGGTGGTGAAAACGAGAAATTAGCTCCAGCTGCGGTTATTGATTGGCTTTGTGGAAGAGCGCTTGGGTATACCACAAGAACTGGTACCGAAACCGTGACCGCGTTTTGGTGCACCGGAAAAGTGGGCATGATGGGTACTTCTTACAATGGAACTTTGTGTTTGGCCGCGGCTTGCACAGGCGTAAAGGGTCTGGAAGCGATTATTCCGAATGCCCCTGTGAGTTCTTGGTATTTGTATTATAGGTCGAATGGTTTGGTGCGTTCACCAGGTGGTTACTTAGGCGAAGACACCGATATCTTATATGATTTTGTGCATAGCGGTGATCCTGAAAACAGGGCACACAACGATGCCATCATCCGCGATCAAGTGCTTGTGCCGGGGCAGGACAGAATCACCGGAGACTACAATGCTTTTTGGGCCTCCCGAGACTACTTAACACAAATGGATTCCATGAAAGCAGCCTTGTTCATGTGTCATGGCTTTGAAGACTGGAATGTCATGGCTGAACACAGTTTTCGCTTTTACGAGAAGGCCAAAGCGATGGGGCTGCCTGCTAAAATTTACTACAATCAAAAAAGCCATGGCTACCCGCCACCACTTTGGATGATGAACAAATGGTTTACCAAATATTTGCATGGCATCGATAACGGCGCTGAAAAACTTGCAGACGCCTGGGTTGTCGCCAAAGGAGAAAATGAAGCCAGACGCTACCCTGCTTTTCCGCATCCGAGCGCGAAAGCTGTGCGCTTTTACCCTCATATGAAGGCTGACAACACAGGTGAACTCTCCAAAGAAAAAAATACATCAGGAACTTTCACTTTTACAGATGATGCCAGCCTCTCTGCACTTGAACTGCTATCAGCTAAAAAAGCTGCAAACCGCCTTTTATTTTGGTCAGAACTGAATCAGCCATTGCATCTTTCAGGAACAGGGCGCATCCATATTCAGGTAGCCAGCAGTAAATCAGCAGCAAATCTTTCAGTGTACTTAGTTGCGGTTCCAAAAGGCGCTAAAATGAACAAACTTAAAATGGAAGATATAATAGTGAACCGAGCTTGGGCAGATCCACAAAACCATACCTCATTAGAAAAAAGTGAAGCACTTCAGCCCAACATTTTTTATGAACTCAACTTCAATTTCCAACCAGATGATCAAATCATCCCGGCGGGTTATCAATTGGGCTTGCTCATTTTTTCTAGCGACCCTGAGTTTACGCTCAAACCGAAAAAAGGAACTCAGTTAAGCGTTAACCTCAGCGAGACCTGGATTGATTTAATGGTAGTAGAATAGGCAACTATTAAGGGCTAACCAAATTGATGCTGATATTCACATACAGTGGATTCGTGAGGCGATTTAACATCACGTAAGGTGGAGTGTCTTCAATTAATCCAAAAGCACGGTAATTCTCTTCTCCTCCGATCAAACGATCGACGTCAAAGCGGTAATTGATCCTGTAGCCTGCCTGCACAGACATCCAAATGAAGTCTTTGAGCGCAAATTCATAGATCAAACGCAAGCGAATTTCACCTCTTCGAACCTCGAGTTCATCTGCTTGCATGTCATAACCATCAACACTAGCTGTGTTCCATAAACGGTAGCTTTGTCCTTCCAATTCATAGCCCGCAAAAAGCATATTTCGGCTATTGATTGTTCTTCTGACATGTGCTCTGGCCGGGAAAAGTATTTCAGTACCCCATTTATTGGCTTGATCTGTAGAGTTAAATAGCACCACAGGAATGTAATTGATTTCACCCACGCGATAAGTTCTTGCAACCCCGACTCCCCACTGCTTCAATTCTGTGGGTCTTTTTCCAAAAATCAAAGCGGCAGAATACTTCAAGTAATTGAGCGGCATCATAGATTTCAAAGAATAATTGCCGCTGTAGTCTGCTGAACCCTGAAACAACATGAAATATTTGTCATTGAAAGGTTTGAAAACAGTGGTATTGATACCCATTGTGCGCAGACCATGCTCACTTAAGGTTTTCAATAAAGGATTCTCTAGACTTTGTGGGTCTTTGAAATCATAGCGTTGTTCCCAGTAATTGGCGCCGAGCTGCCAAACCAAATTGGTTTGGGAAATCACTGGTATGTTAAAACCAAGTCTCATACCATGTGAACGCAGTACCTCGCCTGTTTGTGGATTCAAGTTGTAGGCAGCAGGCGTTTGAATAGAACGCAGGGTATCCGCGCTCATTTGATAACCAAACTGATAATCGTATCCAAAACTGATGAGTTTGGCTGGGCTCAACCCTTCAATTTTTGGACTACAAAAACGCTTAGCGCCCTCAGCCGAGAACGATACATTTTCATACATGCTGTAGTCCTCTTCAGCCTCAAGCACCACAGTTGTATCCGGTTGGCCAACTTGTGCTATAGCTGAAAACTTGAAAAAACCACAAGCTATCAAAAAGAAAGCAGCTGGTGCTGTTCTAGTTATTTTTTGAGCGAACATCATACGCTTAATTTTTAACAACAACACGTTTCCAAACATCTGTGCGTCCTAGTGCAGAAACACCAATGTACCCGCGAATGTTAAGAGTGTTTTCATTGGTCATTTTAATCACACATGAATAAGTACTTCCGTTGAGCGCGTCATAAATGGTGCCTCCCGACCATTCGTTATTGCCGTCATAGACAAAATCTTTGAGCATTCTGTACCCTTTTAATGGTGTACTCTGTAGCGATGCATCAGGATTATTTTTGTCTGTTTTTGGTTTTTTAGTGACGGGATCAATCGGCTCTTTAAGCCATACAATTTTGCCAAAGTATTTGGTTCCAATCTTTTCAATTTTAACGCGAGCACGGCCATTGCTTGGCTCCCATACGCCTAATAAACGGTCTCCGCCAGCATCAGACGGCGCAAAAGAACTAATTACAAGTGCTACTAAAGAGAAAAGGGCAATTAAAGATAACTTTTTCATAATTCAATTTATTTTGGATTTATCATGGCTGTGGTAAACCACATTTCTTACGGATTAATATTTCAATTCAAATTCAAATGAGCCTTTCAATGTAACATTGGCATCCACATCTTTTGTAAAAGTGGCGTCTAGAATCAGATACATTGATTTTTCTGCAAAATAGTCAGTTGCATCTGCGGAAGGCGATGGCTTGAGCTTGATCTTCCCGACAGTAGACTTGATTGGGTTGATCACCGCTAATTCTTGCATCTGTAAATCAGGATTATCAGAGGCAACACTCACGACAAGCGCACTGATATCAGCGAAGTTTGCTGGCTTCACAATTTGAACGAGCGCTTTTTTCAACGCAGCTTCATTGATTTCAACTCCTTCTTGGTAATCAGCACCAAGTATTTTTTTGAGATCAATTTCAGCGACATATTGCGCCGAATTAGATCCTTCAAAAAGAGGTCCGCTGTAAAGAAATTCAATGTTTTCGAGCTGAAATGTTTTGGTTTGATCTGAAGACCCGCAGGCGCTTAACAATACCAAAGACAAAATGGCAAAGGCTATTTTTTTCATCGTAGATAGTTTATGGAGCGAAAATAGAGATTTTAACTTCGCTTGATTCCTCTGCTTCTGGCAACCACGCCTGAACGATTACAAAACGACCGATTTTCACCTTCCAAAAATACGGGAACAGAAAGCGTTATTCCTCAAAAGTTTTGATCAAATATAGCACAACAAAAAAGCGCGAAAAAAGATGCAAATAAACGTGAGTTTTTTACAAAGCAATTTTCACGAAACCTATATCTGAATTGGAATAGCGGAGTTCATCAATTAAAATAAACTCGGATAAACAACTCGTTTGTTTTAGCTGTTTTTTGGGCAGTTTGACTCAAAAAAGAAGGAAGAATTCTCGACTTTCAAAAGTACTTTTTTGGGTAACTTGAGGCCCCGATTACGGGCTTGAATTTCATGCATGAAATCTTTTTATGCTTAGTAAAAGTAAAATCTATTACCACTTGTAAACTACCGCATTGATATTCATGCCGGCACCTACTGAGGCTAAGATAATGACATCACCTTTGTGCAATTCGTGTTCTGGATATTCACCTCGAATAACAGCATCAAGTAAAGTTGGAACGGTAGCTACTGAACTATTGCCACAAAGATGTATATTCATGGGCATGATACCAACGGGGCGTTCTGCTTTGTAAAGCCTGTAGAAACGGTCAATAATAGCTTCGTCCATCTTTTCATTAGCCTGATGAATAAAAACCTTCTTGACATCTCCTATTAAAACTCCACTTTTGTCTAGGGCAGCTTTCATGGCCTGAGGCACTTTAGTCAGCGCAAATTCATAGATTTTTCGGCCTTGCATCTTGATATACTTCTCGTGGATATGATGCTTTGAATTGAGCGAAGGGCCATTGTTTAAGAAATAGGCTTCGTCTTTGGTAAACGTCTGGGTAGCGTGCGCCAAAATGCCACTTTCAGCAGTGCTGTCTTCCGAAAGCACGCAAGCACCCGCACCATCGGCAAAAATCATAGAGTCGCGGTCATGAGGGTCCACCACTCTACTTAACGTTTCAGAACCAATCACCAAACAATGCTTGGCTGCACCTGCTTTAATAAATAAATGGGCCTGAATCAGCGCTTCAATCCAACCTGGGCAACCAAAAAGCATGTCATAGGCCACGCAATTCGGATTGGCGATACCCAACGCATGCTTTACACGTGCAGCCAAAGCGGGCAACATATCTAAATGATTGGATGCAAAGCGCACGTCACCAAAGTTGTGGGCAAAAATGATGTAATCGAGTGCTTCAGGATCTATCTGAGCAGCAGCAAGCGCTTTTTGAGCGGCCAATATTCCTAAATCAGAATTAGTCTGCTCTTTTTGCGCATAACGACGCTCTTGGATGCCCGTAATCTCCTGAAACTTCTGGATAATGAGCTCATTGGAATCTTCAAAAGGCTGATCAATGTCTTTGAAAAAACGATGGGCAATAAAATCTTGATTGGTGATGCGAAGCATAGGCAAGTAACTCCCTACTCCACTGATTACAGATGACATAGCTTTACTTTAGGTTATGAAAGTAAAGTTAAAATTAATTTTTACTTAGTGTATTTTTTACACTAAGAAATATTATTAAATGTCAATTGGGCTTAAAACCTAAAACTGAACCCAGTCAACAACCCAACCGACTGATAACGGTTCATGATGACACCGTTGTCAATCAGATTCCCGAAAGTTCGGCGATACACAGGTGCGATACTCACAGTCAAATTGTTTGAAAGTGAATAGATAAATTCTAGTTGCAGCTGACTATTTTTAGACCAAGTGGAGGAATTAACCAACTCCACCTCATTGAGCGCAGGCTGAATGTATGCACCTTCTGTTTTGAGCCCGTAGCCTATGGCAAAACCAAGAGAAGGTTGGAAAACAACTTTTTTCAATGGGATTTGATAAGCCAAACAAAGCGGAACCTGCACATACTGATAACGGTTTGTTCCATCCACGGAAATCACATCGTATTTATATTGTTCTCCCCATTCTAAATAATTGAGGCCGGTTTGAATACCGAATCTTCCAAAAAAGAACTGGTAACGTAAATTGAAATCCCAGCTCGATGTCTGACGCTCAGAAACGCTGCGCACATTGCGATATAAATGAGGGTCATAGCCAGCCAAGGTGCCGATTGCTCCGGGAACTTCAAAGCTCGAAAAAATCCCACTTACACCAAATTGCAAGCCTAAACTATGCTTAGGTTGACCTTGTTTTGGTTGCAAATTATCAAGCAGGATTTCTTTGTTCATCTTTAAATTTTTTGGGTCAGAGGAAACTTCGCTCGGGGTTGCATCTAAAATTGTTGTTTCTGCTGGTTTGGTATTTTCAGTAGGTTGATGATTTTCTTTCGATTTTTCAGCATCTGAGGTCAAACTGGAGTTTGAAGCTGTAAGATCATTATTGATTTGAACTTCGCTTAGAACCTGGGTTGAAGATCCATCTCGATATTTAATAAGAGTTGAAGATGATAAAGAGGAAAAGGATGAAGATGAAGATGAAGATGAAGATGAAGATGAGGATTTGGATGAAGAAGAGGAAGAGGAAGAGGAAGAAGAAATAGCTGAACTTGAAATGAAGGATTGATCTTGAAGAGGAGTTACTGTTGAAGATGTTAGTTTAGATGATGAAGTGCTTGATTTAATTGAAGCTTGAGCTGAAGTTTGCTTGAGAGCAGAACTTTTAATAGAGGTTTGATATTGAGAACTTTTTCGATTTGAGGCATTTGAAGCGCTAAAACTTGATTTTTTTGAAGAAGCAATTAAACCCGAAACAATAACAACTGCCCCTAATACCGACCAAACCCACCAAGCGAAAAGAGGCTTGCGGCGCTTTTGCTGCAGTGCATCAAGACGCAGCTCGAGGTCCTCGAGAAAGGCTGCTGAGGGCTGTTCATGCTGAAGTTCATTGAGGCCTTCAAAAAGTTTATCCAACGATTTTTCTTCCTGCTTTTTCATGATAATTAAGAATAAGTTCTTTTAATTTTTTTCGGGCCATTTTGGTGTGCCACTTTGAGGTTTCCTCCGTGACACCGAGCATGGCCGCAATTTCTTTGTGCGCATAGCCTTCAATGGCAAAAAGATTGAATACCAAACGCGCTGGCTCAGAGAGCTGCATGAGCATGTCTTGGAGTTGTTCATTGGTGAAAACGGCATCTGTTTGGTAATCATCAAAACCGCGATCTTCAACAGCAGCATCAAAGCGATAGAGCTCGTGATAGCGTTTGTTGCGGCGGTATTCATCAATGATTTCATTAGAAATAATCCTTTTGACCCAACTTAAAAAGCGCCCAGTTTCATAGGTGGCTAAAAACTGAATGACTTTAACAAAAGCGTTATTGACAACCGTCATTTGCTCATCTGTGTTGCGGTAATAACGGCGCGCTACACTAATGAGAACCGGATAACACAACTTATACAACTCGAGCTGCGCTTTGCGTTCGCCCTGGATTGCCTGTTGGAGTAATATTTGGTTTGGTTCTTGCATAAAGCCGCATTGCGCAACACCTAAAGGTAACGTAAAAAGCTATTTGCAGGTGTAGTGTAACTTTCAATCTAATTGCATTGTTTAATATGCAAAGCAGCTCACTAAAAAGAAATTTATTAATTCCAATTTTAACTTGAAACGAATGAAACCAATCTTTAAACTCACGCTTTCGCTTTGTTTATTTCTTCCACAACTTCTTTTTGCACAAGCCTTTAACGAACTCAGCTCCACCTTATATTTAAACAACCCTGCTTATCATCCCGATCATCAAATTCACGGCAAAGGATATATGAGTTCTGATTTAAAAGTCAACACAGGTGTTTATTTCACCCCGGGGTTTAAAAATGTATTAAGTCAAAATTTCCTGCGCTACCAATTGGGTTTAGGAAAATGGAAGTTGGGCCTGAATGCCTATAACATCAGCTATGTCGGGCAATACAACCTCGATTTAGGCCTGAGTGTGGGGCGCGATATTGCCATTAGCCGTGATTTCAATATAAGAGTGGCGGCAGCAGGTTTTCAAAGTGGCGGCTACACGCAAGGCATTGGGCAAATAACAAAAACTTATGCCGCTCAACTCGGTATTCAAGCCAACTATAAAGACTGGAGTTTCTACACTGCAGTTGGGCAAAATGGCCTAAGTGTTGGCACCACCCAAAGATATGATCTAGACAGCACGCAAAAATTCATCTCGACCGTCTATTTCGAACGCAATTTTGGTTTTCAAAACCTTGGTGCCAATGTTATTTATCAGTACAAGGACTTTTCTATTTTACTTGGCGGCGCTTGGCGCAGTTATGTGCTCGGAGCGGGTTATCAATTTAAAAATGGGCACGCCCTCATGTTGAGTTCCAAATGGAATAGAAACATACTGAGCAACGGCGAGCAGCTCAATCTACAACTGGGCTATCATTTTACACTTACGCAGCGCCCTACCATCAAGCAATTCACGGGCACACCTTCCTTTTAAATACTAAAATTCAAAGAATTGCGTTAAGATGACATGAGATTTTGGCCTAACCTACTATTGATTTTCATCTTATTTTGCTGGCATTTTTTGCCAACTTTTGGTCAAGCATGGCAAGCCTGTCCAAATTTCCCTGGAATTGCCCGTGACGATGCCGCCGTATTTAGTTTTGGGAATTTACATTTTTGCGGAACCGGTCGCGGTCTTGATTTTGGCTGTACCAAAGACTTTTATTGCTACAATTCACAAAACAACACCTGGACAAACGCCCCCGCGCTTCCTGAATGGCAAGATCGCCAGTATGCCACGAGTTTCAGCTTTCAAGGCCAAGGCTATCTACTTGGTGGCGAAAATTGCTATGGCACTTATCTGAAAACTTTTTGGCAGTTTGACCTCCAAACCTATACTTGGCATGCCCTACCCGACTTTCCGGGCAGTGGCCGTGCAGGCGCTCAACATTTTCTCCTTGATTCAACTTTGTATTGGATAGGCGGCAGAAATCAAACGGGTATCCTTAATGAAGTTTGGCGCTTTCATTTTGGAAATCAACAATGGGAGCAGCTCAATAACCTTCCTTTTGAGGGCATTTGGCGGGGCATCGGTTTTGCAAATAATGCAAGTGGATTTGTAGCTTGCGGGCGCACTAATGATCAGAATCAGACTGGCTGGAATTCGGAAACTTGGCAATACAATTCAGCAAATGATCAATGGACTGCTATCACCACACAGTTAAACCTAGGAACCAAAATGTATGTGGGTACTGCCCAAAATGACTCGCTCTTATTTGTATTTGGAGGTGTCAACGCCAATGACGAGGTCTTGAACAACCTAGAGAAAATCAACCTGAATAATTTCCAAATTGAAACACTCTTGCCTTTCTCATCTACATCAAGAAAGGGCTGTGTTGCTTTTTGCGGCAATGATTATTTCTTTTTAAGTACGGGTATTTCAGGCAATGACAGACTCAACGAAACCTGGAAAATTGCCTACAGCCCAGAAGCTGAAATCAAAGATGAAGCGTATTTTGAAGTTCAAACAAGCATGCATGATGCCTCACTCCTGATTCAGATACCGGCAGCCTGGATTGGCGAAGAACTGCATCTCATGGATTTACAAGGTCGCATAATCCATGCATACACCTTAACGGCAGTCAAACAGCAACTTTCTATCGCGAACCTGCCCTCCGGCACCTATTTGGTTGGTGTTCACGGCTTCACGAAAAAATGCCTGCGTTGATCAAGGAATTTTTACCGTTATGGAAGCTCCTTTATAGAGGTAAGATAATTCTCCATTCACTATGCTGAATTCTGCACCATACCATACGCTTTTCGTCTGGTAGACCTGTTTTGCGAAACCGGTGTCCATATTTACTTTAAAGAATACAAAATGAAAGTTGGTTGGAGCCACCATGTAGAGTTCGTTTCTTTCGGGGTCGAGCAAAGGCTCAAGTCTTTTTAAACTTTTCAATCCATTGTTCCGATACGTAATTTCTGAAGAACCAAACACACTCCCATACATAGAAAGTTTGGTGAGACGCTGTCCTTGAGCGCTTAAAACCATTAAAGTATCTGCTCTATGAAAAAGCAGCGGATTAAATGCCTGAGGAAGCCGGTCAGCATAAAATATGCTTTTTCGGTATTTGTTGTTTTGGTTAAATAAAATTGGTGTTAATCTATTAGAATGATAAATGGTTACCGCATTACCTCCAAAATTCGGTGTAAATGCTTGATGAGAAGACCTCGCCACATTAAAGGTACTACTTGAGGTATATCGGTGATCTATTCTCCACGGCACTTCAGGTCCATTTACCTTTATTTGCACAGAAAGCGGATCTTGAATCCAGTCCGTCACCTCATAAAATGTAACATGAATAAATTGATCTTCAGGAAAAAAAGCAGGGCGATACCAACACTCGGTGGTGAAGTCTGTAGGATACGCGGCCATTTCTTCTGAGCCATACATTAAGTTCATGATCATTAACGTCTTTGAATCTATAAGAGCACTTAAGGAATGTCCATTATCTTGAAGCGACCAACTGACTGGTGTTAAATGAAGTGCAGCAAAAGCCGATGTTAAGTCTGCCTGTTTTCCTGCTAATTGAACATGGCGTTGATTTTGAAGTAACCCAAGCTGTTTCTTAGGTAAAAGCGCTAAAAAGGATTCCTCAGCTAAAAACTCATTCGAAATGTCCTGTTCAGTTACGTAATTTTCAATAGGCCGTTCTAGATTTTTAAATACTGCAACATTCTTTGGTTTTGTTTCGATTTCCTTTTTAGGAATTAAGTTTTCGATTACTGGGCTTTTGGATTTAAGTTGTTTTTGGAAAACACCTTTCATTGACATGTAGAGCGCGGCTACTAGCATGAGTGCGGCAAGCCAAAAACCATATTTCTTAAGTTGCTGCAACTTGCGCGCACGTTTATATTTGCGCTCAAAAAGTGGCCATGTTGCCGAGGCTAAAGTCTGATATTGCTTTGAATCAATCATGGCTTAACTGTTTTTTAAGGACTTGCTTCGCTGTTTTTAAATGCCAACGAACTGTAGCAATATTCATTTTTAAATGAAGCGCGATTTCACGTGGTTTCATTTGTTCAAAAACATAAAATCCAAATACAAAGCGGGTCGCAGGCGGAAGGTCCTTTAATACTTGTTCGACATATTTTTGCTCAATTTCTTTATCAAGATGAAATTCGAAGTCAGCATCTTCTGAAGATTGCCCGGATTGCTGAAATGAAAATAACTTCCAACGCTGATTTTTGCGATATAAATCGATGAGCTCATTTCTTAATATCACTGATAGCCAAGCCTCCATTGAAGTGCCTGGTGTAAATTGATCTAAGTGTTCTAGGGCTTTGAGTTGGGCATTATGAACAGCTGTTAGTTGCTCACTTTGCTCATTAAAAAACCGACTTGCCTGACGCATGAGTAACTCAAAATAAGCAAGATACCAGCTTTTAATAGCCTTCGGATCTTGTCGCCGGAGTTGAAAAATAAAAGTTTCGTCGTTGTACATGAACAGTCTTCTATGCACTAACGCTTACCAACAATAAAATTGGGTGGAAAATCAATCGTTTTTAATAGCGCTGGCATCAAAACGAACCAAGAGCAAGACTGCAAACAGCATGCTGGCAAAGACTAGGTGGGCAGTTTGGACAAGACCCGGCATGTCTGCGTAGGCCAAGGCGACGCCCGTAATGAGTTCGGCAGCGAGTAGGTAAAAAGCAGTGTTGATGCGTGCATAATGCCACTTCTTGCGATTTTGCCAGAACAAATAAGTCAGTAAAATAAGGACCAGCCAACTAAAACTTCTGTGTATAAAAAATGGAAGGCCCAGTTGGTCGATCCATTGGGCTCGGGTGTAGCCTTGTTTGACCAAAGCATCGATGGCCTCACGCACCTGAGTTCCGAGAAACATTTGATAGAAGGTGATGGCTAAAATGAGCCAAGTAAGCCACTTAAAAGATCTTTCTTGTGGAAGCTGAACACTGGTTTTCTTTTGTAAAATATGAACGAAATACAATTGCAAACCAATGATGACAAGTGCAAAAAAGAGGTGCACGGTGATCGTCCAAGGTACGAGGTTAGTAGCCACCACAATTGAACCAAACCAAGCCTCTATGGCCATTAAAACCAGATTGATCCCGGTAAGCAGCAACCAAGAGCGCTTGCGATAGAACACTAATAACCAGAAGAAACTCAAGAGCATGGTGTTTCCGGCCAAGAAGCCAGCTAAGCGATTGATGTATTCTATCCAGGTTTTTTTGGGGTTAAAAGCTTCTTCTTTATAGACTTCAGGGTCGTTTAAGATTTTTTTAGCGGTTGCGTCCATTCCAATGCGGTCAAGGAATTTGCAAAACTTCTGGACTTTTTTTTGCCGCTTAAGCAAATAAGCCTCTTGGTAATCGGCAGGAAGTTCTGTGAGTGCTGTTGGTGGCACCCATTGTCCGAAGCACTTAGGCCAATCTGGGCAGCCCATTCCACTACCAGACATCCGAACAAAACTACCGGCAAAAACAACTAAAAAAATGAGTACGAGAACTACCCACTGAAATCGAATGAATGCATTAGAAACTTTCATGCTTCAAATTTACGATAAAAGCCAAACTCATTTTTCTATTTTTTACGCTTATTGTATCTTTGTGCTTTAGATACAATATGGAATTTAACGCCTTAACCGCGATCTCCCCGATAGATGGTCGCTACCAATCCAAAACCACTGCCCTTCAAGCTTATTTTTCAGAGTTCGGCCTCATTCGCTACCGCGTCTTAGTTGAGGTAGAATACCTGATCGCTTTGGCTGAAAGCGGCATCGCTAATCTCAAAGATTTCCCAAAGGAAAAATACGCAGCTTTACGAGCCATTTACACCGACTTTTCGCAGCAAGATGCCAACTGGATCAAGCATACAGAGCAAACAACTAACCACGATGTCAAGGCTGTAGAATACTTCCTTAAGGAAAAAATGCAGGCGCTAGGCCTCGATGCTTACCTCGAGTTTATTCATTTTGGCCTGACCTCCCAAGACATCAACAACACAGCAATTCCGCTTTCTTTGAAAGAAGGGCTACAAAATGTTTACATCCCGCAACTAGAAGAAATCATTTCCAGACTCCGCAGCTTCGCCTCTGAATGGAAAGACATCCCGATGCTGGCACGCACACATGGTCAGCCTGCATCGCCTACCCGCTTAGGTAAAGAAATTCAAGTATTCGCAGAGCGCCTCGACAAACAACTCAGCACACTCAAAGCCATCAAGCTACCGGCTAAATTTGGCGGTGCAACCGGAAACTTCAATGCCCACCACGTTGCTTACCCTAACACTAATTGGGTAGCATTTGGCAATCATTTTGTCAATGAGGTATTAGGCTTAGAGCGTTCGCAAACCACTACGCAAATCGAGCACTACGACCAACTAGCGGCTCTTTTTGACAGCATGAAGCGCATCAATAACATCATCCTTGACCTCGATCGCGATATGTGGACTTACATCTCCATGGACTACTTCAAGCAAAAAATCAAGGCAGGTGAAATTGGCTCTTCAGCCATGCCGCACAAAGTCAATCCAATTGATTTTGAAAACTCTGAAGGAAATGTCGGCTTAGCCAATGCGCTTTACGAGCATTTGGCAGCCAAGCTACCCGTTTCAAGACTCCAACGCGACCTCACCGACTCAACAGTTCTCCGTGTAGTTGGGGTGCCTATTGCACACAGTATAATTGCGTTTGGCGCTACACTTAAAGGCCTAGATAAGCTCTTACTCAATGAAAATCAATTGGCTCAAGATCTCGAGGCCAACTGGGCGGTTGTTGCCGAGGCCATTCAAACGGTTTTGCGCCGAGAAGGATTTGAAAAACCATACGAAGCACTCAAGGGTCTCACGCGCAAAAACGAGCGCGTAACCAAAGAGAGCGTACACGCTTTCATCGAAGAATTGCCCATTTCAGCAGAACTCAAAGCAGAACTCAAACGCATTAGTCCTGAGAACTACTTGGGCATTCAAATGGTCAACTAAACGATGCGCTACCTGAAGCTATCTTTTCTCTTAAGCTCTTGCAGCTTGCTTTTTGCGCAAGTTCCAGATTGGCAATGGGGAGAATTTAGCCGCTCAAAAGGTCAGCTCATTCAGTTAATGGCAGGTGAAGGTCAAGACTTCAAAACCATTCATGCCACAAATTCGTTTAGCGGCGGCCAATACTTACTCACCAAGTACGATGCCCTCGAACCTATTGCCGAACTGAAGGTAAAACCTGTCACGCCAGCTGGCTTTGGCTATTACCAACAAAGCATGCTCATTGGAAACGAGACTTTCGTTTTCATCGGAGACCGCGCTGGAAAAGAGCTGAAACTTTTTGTCAAAAAGCTAGATGCCGAATTCAATGAACTAGAAGTCACAGAATTACTCAGCTACATTGACCCTAGTCCAAATCCGTTGCCCAATTTTTCAGTTATTCAGGCGCCAGATCGTTCTTGTTTTGCCATTTTTTATAACATTCCCGGCCGACGCAGTGGCTCAGATTCCTATGGTTTTCAAGTCTATGACGCCCAATTTAAATTACTGAGCTCCGGAGAATACAACTTACCCTTTGATGCCAACCTCAGTTCTATTGAAGATTACTTCTTGACCAATGAAGGCGAACTCTTTGTAGGCGTAATTGAACTAGGTATCAATGAGAATCAGGCCATTAAAACGCGTAAGACCTTTAAAAATCTGCATGTTTATCAACTTTCAGCAGCACAAATCAAAGATTACACCTTTGAGCTCGAAGGTAAACGCATCACGAATTTTATCATGAATTCTGAGGGGCAAAACAGCCTCACCCTTTTCGGGATTTACAGTAATTCAGAATGGATGGATCTCCAGGATGGCTATTTCAATGTGCAAATTGATCTTCAAAAAGACACTGCACTTGCCGTGGGTTTTATTCCGTTTAGTAAAGAAATCATGTTGTCAGAGCATACTGCTGCTGAACAGCTGCGCATTGAAAGAAGAATGGAACGACGCTCAGAATCTCCTCAACTCTCCCGGTATGAAGTTCGAGATATTTTCACGCTTGCGAACGGAAGTTATGTGGGTTCAGTAGAAAAATACGATGTCTACACGAGTGTCAGCTACAACAATCAAACTGGTCAACGCACCACCTATACCTATTATTATTACAACGACATCGTTGCTTTTTGTATTGATTCTAGCGGGCATCTTCTTTGGGAACAACGCATTCCTAAAAGACAATTTAGCATCAATGATTACGGGCCCTACAGCTCTTATGCCAGTTTTTTAGGCGACAGCAGCATTTGTTTTATTTTCAACGATACCGAAAGCAACTACGACGCCTACGGGCAATTCCTACCTACAGACCAAGAGGTACAAACCTTTAGCCTGAGCAAAAACCGCAATGTGGGCGCCTTTGTACAAATCAATCTTCAAACTGGCTTTATGACGCGTCAGGTAGGACACCAACGCAAAGATGAAAACACGCTTCTTGTACCAAAAGCGTTTGCTTATGACCGAAAAAATAAAGGACTTTATACCTACGGAATTTTTGGTCCTCAAGAAAAATTCGGTTATTTACAATTCAAATGATGAAACACTGGCCTTTTTTCTTACTTCTGTTAATCGTTTGGGCTTGCAACAATGCACCCGAAACGCCTGTAGCCAATACTGAAAAACTTAGCCTCCTGCCGCACGACGACCACAGTTATGCGAACCTCAAGCAAATCCACACCAAGCACCTCCACCTTGAACTCGAAGTAGATTTCAAAGCGCAAACTATTTATGGAATTGCCCGACATCAAATGCAAAACAACGGAGCAGACACCGCCATTTTTGACCTGAAAGGACTCCTCATTCAGAAAGTCACGCTAGGCCAGAAAGGTCATGAAAAAGAAACCGACTTTACCATCGGCCCCATGGACAAAGACAGCATTATTGGTCAGGCACTCTTGGTCAATGTCGATTCCAAAACGACCGATGTCAACATTTATTACCAAACCACTACTGCATCTGCTGCACTCGATTGGCTTGACACCACTTTAACCAGTTCGAAAACCAAGCCCTTCCTGTACACACAAGGTCAAGCCATCCTGACGCGCACCTGGATTCCGCTACAAGATTCTCCTTCTAACCGCCTGACCTACAGCGCTGACGTAAAAGTCCCGACCGATCTATTGGCCCTCATGAGTGCACGCAACCCCACTCATTTGTCTGCCTCTGGCAATTATCATTTTGAAATGCCTTATGCCATCCCGAGCTACCTCATCGCTCTGGCAGTCGGAGACATCGGTTTCAAGGACCTCGGAACGGGTTGTGGTATTTACGCAGAAAAAGAACTACTTAAAAGCTGCGCTAAAGAATTTGAGGACCTCCCCCAAATGATGTCTGTAGCCAATGAACTTTACGGCAAGTACAGATGGGAACGCTATGATGTGTTGGTCTTGCCCTACTCGTTTCCCTTCGGCGGCATGGAAAACCCAATGCTCACATTTGCCAATCCTACATTACTTACCGGCGACAAAAGTTTAGTATCGGTCTTGGCCCATGAATTGGCACATTCTTGGTCCGGAAATTTGGTAACGAACCACTCGTGGTCTGATCTATGGCTCAACGAAGGCACCACTGTATATTTTGAGCAGCGCATCATGGAAGCGCTTTCTGGTAAAGAAGTGGCAGATATCATGGCGCTCATAGAATTTGACGAACTGCAAGACGCACTTAAAGAAATTGCAGCAAGCAAGAATCCTGAAGATAGCAAACTACACCTAGAACTAGCAGGCCGAGACCCTGACCTAGCGCTCTCGGATGTAGCCTATGTCAAAGGCGCTTTCTTTTTCAAAACGCTCGAGCAAAAAGTTGGCCGAGCAGCGCTTGATCAGTTCCTAAAAGGTTATTTTGCCCATTTTGCCTTTCAAACCATAGATGCTGAAACATTTATTACTTACCTAGAAGCAAACTTGCTGAAACCACAAAACATCAGTTTCAATTACAAGCAATGGATTTATGAAAAAGGTTTGCCACAAAATTGCCTTGCATTAAAAGCACCCAGACTTGAGCAAATGAAAGGCTTTGCCAAGCAGTTCAATGCTGGAGGCAATCCATTTAAACCAACTTACCGCTACAAATGGATCCGTAAGAATGGTAAGCGCAAAAAGCAAAAAATTGACCTCACCATTCGTTACGAAGATCGCATTATTCAAGAATGGCAGATTTTCATTCGAAATCTGAACACAAACACCTCCGTTGCTCGCATGAGACAACTCGATCAAGCTTTGCATTTTAGTGCTTCACAAAACAGCGAAGTACTGAAAGAATGGTTTGTATTAGCGGCGCAAACCTCTTATGCATTAGAGATTCAAAAACCACTCACCGATTTCTTGGTCAAGGTGGGCCGAAGGAAATACCTGATGCCTATTTATGAAGCATTGCAGCAAAATCCTAAAACAAAGGAATTAGCTCAGCAGATTTTTGAGAAAGCCAAAGAAAACTATCATAGTGTTTCTAGAAGCTCTGTGGCTGCTATCTTAAAATAGACGAGATCAAGAAAAAATCTCAGCGCTGAACAGACTTATTCAATCTAATTCCCGTACTCGGACAAGAATTTAATGCGCAACAGGCGAATTTCTTCTTCGGTATAAGCTCCATCAAATTCATGATAGGCAGTCACTAAATCATCCGATTCAGCTTCTAAAAAGTAATCAATGAGTTCTTCCTGATTATCGGAATCTAGGACCTCATTGAGGTAATAGTCGATATTGAGCTTGGTGCCAGAATTGACAACGGTTTCCAATTCTTCAAGTAGATCGTTGAAGGACTTTCCTTGTGCTTTGGCGATGTCTTCTAAAGGTAATTTGCGGTCAATGTTTTGAATGAGCTGCACCTTAGCACCTGATTTATTGATCAAGGATTTCACTACAAAATCAAGGGGCCTTTCTATTTGCTGTGCCTCGACATGAGCTGCAATCAGATCGATGAATTCTTGGCCATAGCGCTGGGCCTTTCCGACACCAACACCTTGAATATTGGTGAGTTCTTGAATGGTAATGGGGTACTGCACGCACATGTCTCGGAGAGAAGGCTCTTGGAAAACCACAAAAGGCGGTACTCCGGCATGCTTTGCGACAGATTTTCTAAGGTCGAGGAGCTGACCATAAAGCAACTCGTCAAGGGCTGCCCCTTTTTGATTGACGGCAATGATGCTGTCGTCGTCATCGGTGTTCGAGAAATCGTGCTGTTTGAAGATTTGGAATGGTACGGGCTGCAACCTGAAGGCCTGACCCTTTTCAGAGAGCTTGAGCGTCCCGAAGGTTTCGACATCTTTGTAAAGGAAACCGCCTACAACTGCTTGGCGGATAACCGCATTCCAAAAATGTTCGTCGTGATCTTTGCCAGCACCAAACAGTTTGAGTTGATCGTGCTTATAGGCTTTGATATCGGCATTGATGTGTCCAGATAAAAAGGCGCAATAATGTTTGGCTTTTTGTGTTTCGTCTAGCGCTGCTACGGAATCCAGTAACAATTTGAGGAAAGTCTCGCCTTGCATTTTTTCTTGAGGATGTCGACAGTTGTCACATTGCTCGTTGCATTTTTGCTCATTGAACTCTTCACCAAAATAGTGTAAAATGAATTTGCGACGACAAACAGAGGTTTCGGCGTAAGAGACAATTTCATGGAGTAACTGTCGGCCAATTTCTTGCTCAGTAATGGCCTTGCCCTGCAAAAATTTGTCGAGCTTTTCGATGTCTTTGTAGCTGTAAAATGCCACGCATTCGCCAACACCACCATCGCGACCTGCCCTACCTGTTTCTTGGTAATAACTTTCTATAGATTTGGGAATGTCGTGGTGAATGACATAACGCACATCGGGTTTATCAATGCCCATTCCAAAAGCAATAGTTGCTACAACTACGTCAACTTCTTCCATTAGGAAGGCGTCTTGGTGCTTGGCTCGGGTTGTGGCATCTAGGCCAGCATGATATGGAATGGCTGAAATGCCATTGACTTGTAAAAGTTCGGCAATTTCTTCTACTTTCTTACGACTCAGGCAATAGATGATCCCGCTTTGCCCCTCGCGCTGTTTGATGTAGCGAATGATTTGCTTTTCAACCTCGCGCTTAGGTCTGATTTCATAATACAGGTTATCGCGGTTAAAAGAAGACTTAAAGACGTCTGCATCGAGCATATTTAAGTTCTTTTGGATATCGTACTGAACCTTAGGCGTTGCTGTTGCCGTAAGGGCGATGATCGGAACATGCGATATTTTTTCAAAAATCTCTCTTAAACGACGGTATTCTGGTCTGAAGTCATGACCCCATTCAGAAATACAGTGCGCTTCGTCAATGGCGAAAAATGAAATAGGAACCGCTGCCAAGAAATCAATGTTTTCTTGCTTGGTGAGAGATTCAGGCGCAACATAGAGCATTTTGGTTCGGCCCGAAAGCACATCTTCTTTTACTTTCTGAATTTCAGCTTTTGTAAGCGAAGAATTTAGAAAATGGGCAATATGACCGGTTTCACTGACCCCACGAATCGCATCGACCTGATTTTTCATAAGGGCGATGAGAGGAGAAACGATGATAGAGGTGCCAGGTAGGATGAGCGAAGGCAATTGATAACACATGGACTTTCCTCCACCAGTTGGCATGATCACAAAAGTGTTGCGGCCAGCTAGAATGTTTTCAATGATGTTTTGCTGAGCTCCTTTGAAATGATCAAAGCCAAAATGCTGACGCAAAGCGCCTTTGAGGTCGTATTTTTGTTCGATGACGGACATATGTATGATGCTGTAACAACGGGGCGTTACACTTGTTCATTTAAAGATAAGGCTAATTTCACAACTAGCCTACATGAATTTAAAATTACCCGTTAAAAGCAACAACTTCTTTGACTTCCGGGAGGTGCTGCTTCAGCAAGTTTTCAATGCCTCCTTTAAGCGTTGCGGTTGAAGATGGACAACCGGCACAAGATCCTTTGAGTAAAACCGTTACTTTTCCGTCTTCAAAACCAAGAAAATCAATGGCGCCACCATCATTTGCTACCGCTGGGCGCACATACTGATCGAGTAAATCAGCAATGGCGTCGTCGAGCTCAGAGGCTGCAAACTTGGGTAAAACAGCGCTGCTTTCGCTTGAAGCGGTTTCTTTGGTATCTTCTGGATCTAGTTGGATTTGGCTTGGCATGGCAATCAATACTTCTTTACCGAAGGCAATCCATTCACGGATAAACTCGCGAAGCTCCATGGTGATAAAATCCCAAGGAACGTTGTCGGTTTTGGCTACGGTAACAAAATTTGAGGCCACGAATACTTTTGCTACAAAAGGAAAATCAAAAAGGGCCTCAGCCAAAGGAGAATATCCTTTTGCGCTCATTTTTGAATCAAATTCTACCGAAGCACCTGTAGGCAATAAGTACTTATTGGCCACAAATTTCATGGTGTTCGGGTTGGGGGTCATTTCGCTGTAAACAGTAACTGGGATCATGCCAAAATTATTTAGTTACAAAAGTAACCAATTCTACTCGGCTTTGTTTGCCAGATGTGCATTTTCTAACAAGTCAACCACAGATTTTACCGGAGAGAAAATAGCGGAAGGCAATTCGACAAACAAGGTGTTCCAATGGGCCATTGCACCATTCCAAAGACCAGGCTGTTCTACAAATTTTACTTTTTCACCACCTTGTTGCTTTTCAACAACAAAACAAGCTTCGCGATCCTTAAATTGCTGTAGTTCATGTGGTTTTCCCTCCAGATCACAAGGACTCAATACCATTAAAACTGGATTGAAATGCGTGCTTTGTAAAAGCAATTTGCTGGCATTCGGCAAATGCGTCAGTTGCGATTTTTCAACAATTTGTTTGGATTTAACGCCATCCTTCTCTACAAAAAATGGGCCTCCACCCGGTTGCCCGTCATTGCGTACCATGCCGCAAATTCTAAAAGGCCTGTTTAAAAGCGCGGACCAATTTTGCTGTGCTTGCTGTAACAGCCATTCTTGTTCAAAGAGACCAAATTGTAGATTCCATTCACAGAGCGCTGCAAAATCATTGTTGGCAACAAATGATTTTAATTGAGCCCTCAGTTCAAGTTGTAATCCAACTAAAAATTCCCAATTTTGATTACTCGCCTCTAGTTGCGTAAAATGCTGAACGTTATCAATGTTTTTTACTAAAATGTATTCAGCTGAAATGGCCTGCAAATTCTTAAGTAAAGTGCCGTGTCCGGCTGGGCGGCGAAGGGCTTCCCCTTTTTCATTACAGAGCAAACTACCGTCTTGTTTAAAAACAAAAGCATCGGTTGCCGCATCTTGGGTAGAATAACTAACCGAGTAGTTTTGTGACGTGAGTGCTTCAAGGTCAGTGATGGCTTGTTCAAAAGCTGTTTCAAAGGCTTGTTGAATCGTAAAATGAAATTGGCAGTTCTCAAAAGCCAATTGACTGGCCTGAACCACATGTTCTTGAAAAGGATTCAAGACAAAAGGTTCATGCACATGAAAAGGAATGAGTCCTTTGGGTGTTTTGCCGTAATTGAGTTTGTCTTCGCCAAGCAAGTGCTCTATCAAAGACTCGAGATTTAAGGTGCCCTCGTGATATGCTTTTCTTAGCGTTTTGGGTAATTTTCGAAACAAAGCAAATTCAGAGAGTCTACTGAAGAACCTAGCGGCCTGTTGTGAATTTTCAGCATTCGGATACTGCACAAACTCATAGAGAAATTCAAACATCCTGGAACCCGAACCAGAGGCCGGAACGAAATAAGCAATTGCTGGCGTCTTTTGCTTGACAAGTTGACGAAATGCTTCTTTTTGTTCCTCTGAAAAAGCCAAAATACCATCTCCTACCCTACAAGCCGAAAGGACTTCAAAAGGCGTAGTAGCATTTTGAATGAAGGCGAGTTGTTCGGAAATAGCCGCTTGTTGCTCCACGTAGATGACTTCTTTTTTGTTTCTTTGCACTGTGTTTAACTGGCTCGAATTTACTGCTTTTATTTGGAAGGCCAAAGGCCGACACGGCACACACTCTCCTTTTGCCTATTACTTGGTCGATGTTGTTCGTCACATCAAAGTAGATTTTAGAGGCACCGAATTATTCCCTAAATCAGAAAGAAAAGCACAGATTTTTTTAGCCCAATGTAAAGCAGCATTTCCAACATTTGAATTTTTATTTTATCGAGCTGAATCGGAGCAAATTTTAATGAGTCAAGCGCAACTCATCTATGTAGGAAAAGAAACTCAAGATATCAAAGCCTTAATCCACCTGAATTTACATCCGGAATCAATTTTAGTTCTCTCGCCTACTTTAATTAGAAAAAATAAAAAAGAATGGGCGCTACTTTGTCAGCAATCAGGTTTTCATTTCACAGCCGACGCTTGGTATTTTGGCTTATTAAGCCCTCGCCCTCAGCAGGTCAAGCAACATTTTTTATTGAAATTGGCCTAAGACCTCAATATTCTTTAGCTTTGTTCGTTGTATGCCTATGCGTTTTCTCTATATGGTTTTGGTTGTGCTGGGTTTTTCTCTTTGGGGAAGCCTCAGTTCTTGCAACAAACAAGTCATCCTTTCTAAAGCACATCTTGAATTTTCCACAGACACCTTGGTTTTTGACACCGTCTTCACGACCGTTGGCTCTACAACCAAAGCACTAAAAATCTATAACAACGACCAAAAAAGTTTAAAAATAGACGCCATTGAACTAATGGGTGGTGCTCAGTCGGTTTTTCGACTAAATATTGACGGCGTCCCAACTGACCTGCAAGAAGACCTTATTTTAGAAGCCCAAGATTCACTCTTTATTTTTGTAGAAGTCACCTTGAATTCAAACGGCGCAAACCAGCCACTCATCATTGAAGATTCAATCCGTTTTCGGACAAACGGCAAAGACCAATTTGTCAGGCTAGCTGCTTGGGGCCAAGATGCCTACTTTCATTATACAAACTTTCAAGACTCTATTTTTGATCTGAACGAAGGTGTTTGGCCCAATGATAAACCGCACGTCATTTACGGCGCAGCTATCGTAGACTCTTCAAAAACGTTAACGATACCTGCCGGAACAAAAGTACACCTCCACAAAAATGCCATCCTCTATGTATACAAAGGAGCGCTGCAAATCGAAGGAGAATTAGGAAACGAAGTGGTTTTCCAAGGCGATCGCCTCGAGCAAGACTACCAAGATGTCAGTGGACAATACTATGGCATTTACTTTCATGAAGCCTTACCATCTAGTATCAATTATGCCATTCTGAAAAACGGCACCAGCGGCGTCCATTTATACAGCGAAGACCCGAGTAATACGGGCTATACATTAGCACTCACGAACACTCAAATATATAACGAAGCGCGCTATGGCGTCTTTATCTATGCAGGGGCACGTGTGAAGGCAGAAAATTGCCTCATTTCTCAGAATGGAACACATGCTTTGTTGGTGCTTCAAGGCGGGTCTTTTAATTTCAATCACTGTAATTTATTGGGCTATGGCGCCTCTACAAACCCAGCGGTCGGAATCAGTAACTATTTTACCAATTACCAACTCGAAGAAACCTATGTTTCGAGTATCGAAGAAGGCGTTTTAAAGAATTGTGTGATCGATGGGAACCTCAAAACTGAACTAGCCATTGATACCATTCAAATGACGGGTGTTGTCTTGAACTTTGATTTTTCTTACAGTCTTTTCAAATCTGAGCAAACCTATACCGATAGTTTTTACGGGAATAATATATTCTGGAATAAGGCCAGTGGTTTTAACAACCCCAGCGAACGCGATTTCACTTTTTCCTTAAACTCGTTTCTGAGTAATAACGGCATCTCTTCTAGCGTATTTAACGACATTTTAGGTCAGGCAAGAAACAACCCTCCCGATATCGGGGCCTATGAGTTTTAAAAAAGTATGATACAAAAAGAGAGGGCCGCGCAGCGGCCCTCTCTTTTTGTATTCAATCTATTTAGAACTAAACTTATGCAGTAGCAATCATGTTGTCAAGGACATCCATGACACTTTTTACTGCCTCAGCTGAATCTGCTAATAAAGCTTTCTCAGCATCGTTGAGTTGCAATTCAATGATTTTTTCGATACCGTTTTTACCCAAAACAACTGGTACACCTAAGTAAATATCAGAATAACCATATTCACCTTGTAACCAAGCACAAACTGGGAAAATACGCTTTTGATCGCGAACAACTGCTTCAACCATCTGGGCAGCAGCAGCACCAGGAGCGTACCAAGCAGAAGTACCAAGTAATTTAACGATCTCGCCGCCACCAAACTTAGTGCGCTCAATGATTTCGTTCAAACGGGCTTCGTCGATCAATTCAGTAACCGGAATACCACCAACAGTAGTGTAACGCGGTAGTGGAACCATTGTGTCGCCATGACCACCCATCAATACTGCTTGGATGTCTTTTGGAGAAACGTTGAGTTCTTCAGCTAAAAATGCACGGTAACGCGCTGTGTCAAGAACACCAGCCATACCGAATACACGAGAAGATCGCATGTTTGCGTTCAGGTAAGCGCAGTAAGTCATGACATCTAATGGATTCGAAACGACAATGATAATAGCGTTTGGCGAGTACTTCACTACGTTTTCCGTCACGGTCTTAACGATACCAGCATTGGTTGCGATAAGGTCGTCACGAGACATTCCTGGCTTGCGCGGCAAACCTGAAGTAATGACTACAACGTCTGAATCTGCTGTACGCGAATAATCATTGGTTGAACCCACTGTACGTGAATCATAAAGATTAATTGGGGCTGTTTGCCAGATATCGAGTGCCTTGCCTTCAGCAAAACCTTCTTTAATATCTAATAAAACGATTTCATTGGCGATTTCTCGTGTAGCCAATACATCAGCACAGGTTGCTCCCACATTCCCTGCACCTACAACAGTTACTTTCATTTGCTTATGTTTTTTAATTGATAAAAGCGTTAGCGTGACGAATTTACGGATTAGTTAAGAAAAAAATAGCTTTTTTTGACAGGAATTCGAAAACACGCGACTTTAGAGGCAACCCTTTAGATGTACCTGCGTTTTTAAGACATTGAAAATTGGAGCAGCAAAAAGAACTCAAGACAATTGTGGAGGCTTGCCTCAGGGGTGAACGACGCGCACAAGAGCGATTGTTTCAGACCTACTACGGCAAAATGCTTGCAGTTTGTATGCGCTATCTCAGTGACCGAGACAGCGCACAAGAGATCCTTCAAGTTTCATTTTTAAAGGTCTTTGATAAATTGGAATTTTTTGATTTTACAGGTTCGTTAGAGGGCTGGATCCGTCGTATTGTTACCAATACGGCCATAGACCACCTTCGAAAAGCTAAAAAAGACCCATTCCTCAGCGACCAAGACAACGATTTTGTTACCGGTAGCTCAGACCCAATGGTTGAATCCGAACAGATTGCACTACTCGACCTCAAAGCTCAAGTTGCCATTGAAGCCATCGGTAAGCTGTCACCTGCCTACCGCGCAGTTTTTAACCTGTATGTCATAGAAGAACACACCCACAAAGAAATCGCCGAAATTCTCGGTATTTCCGAAGGAACTTCAAAATCCAATTTAGCAAAAGCAAAGATGAATTTGCAACGGCTTTTAAAAGAACAATTTACACTGATCGAAAAACGATGAAAGATCAATTTGAAAAAGATATCAAGTCATTAGTAGAAGATTTCTCCTATGACTACGACCCAAAAGCTTGGGAGGCGCTTTCTAAGCAGCTTCCACAGGCCAAAAGTGGTTTTTCTTGGTTGGGCAAGCTTGCCGTAATTACCGTCTTGAGCGCCGCTTCAGTTGCGCTTTACTTCAATTTCTCAAGTCCAGAGACCAAAAATGTTAACACAAACAACGAGAAAACCATACAAAAACAAGCTCAAAACCAGCAGATTTCAAATCAAAATCAAGTACAAAACAATAAGCAAGCAAGCAATAAGAGCAATACCACAACTGTAGCATTGGCTTCTACTCAATATCTTTTGCAAGATGCCTTAACTCCGCTTAATTCTTCCGTAAATACAAATTACCAACCAGGTCTCGTTGAAACCTTAGACAGCAACCCAAATGGATTGAGCGAAGCTAACCAAGTAGCTCAGCAAAGAATTGCACCGCTTCTTCAAACTACAATTGCAAACCCTTCGAACTTGCAAACCAATCAACCGATGGTTGAAGAAAATCAGGTGCAACCTTGTCTGCACAAAATTGCATTGAGTGCTGACCCAATCAGTTATGAAACAGGCGTTCCGGTTGTACACATCACAGCCGAAAGCAGTGCACAACAAATTGACTGGACGAGTAGCAATGGTCAGCTCATCCAACAAAAGTCAAAAAGTATAGAACTCTATGCTTGGAATAAGCAAACTTACAAGGTCAGTGCAAAATTGTCACAAGAAGATTGCAATCTTTCAGAATCGATCCAGATTCAGCAAGACCAAACTTACAACCTGCTCGCAGTCAATGCCTTTAATCCGCAATCAAGAGATGAGCGCAATGCCCGCTTCATGCCGTATGCACTGACTATCCGCGATGTTCAGTTTCAACTCATCATCATTGATCCAGACAACGGCTCTGTACTTTACAAAACCTCCGATGCACAAAATGCCTGGGACGGTATTGACCAACGCAACGGCCAGCTCATCCCGGCTCAAAAAGCCTATATCTGGAAGGTCGTTCTCGAGAACCCATTACCCGGAGAAAAAAACACCTACACCGGAACAATCGTACGTATTTAAAGGCTCAAGACTCATTGGAATTGCTTACATTTGTTGAGCAAGAACCTGTGCAAACTCATGAGCATCATTCACGTATTACCTGACCACATTGCCAATCAAATTGCGGCCGGAGAAGTCATTCAAAGACCTGCCTCTGTGGTCAAAGAATTGCTTGAAAATGCCGTAGACGCCGGGGCTAGCCAAATTTATTTATTGGTCAAAGATGCGGGCAAAACCCTCATTCAAGTCGTTGATAACGGCAAAGGTATGGATGTCACAGATGCCGAAAAATGTTTTCTCAGACACGCTACCAGTAAACTCAGTAGCGCCAAAGATCTTTTTCAATTGCAAACCAAAGGTTTCCGTGGAGAAGCATTGGCATCTATTGCAGCCATTGCACACGTGACGCTCAAAACCAAACAAGCCGATCAAGAAACGGGCATCAAAATTGAAGTGGAGGGCAATCAAATTAAAAGTAAAAACCCAGCCATCTGTGACAACGGTGCTTCGTTTGAGGTTAAAAATTTGTTCTATAACGTTCCGGCGCGGCGCAATTTTCTCAAAAGCGATCAAATTGAACTCAGTCATATCCAAAATGAGTTTGAACGCGTAGCCTTAGCACACCCCGATCTCGGGTTTTACTTCATTCATAACAACCAAGAAATCCTGACCTTGCCTGCGGGTAATCTACGCATGCGCGTTTCCGGCATTCTAGGAAGAAGTAGCAATGAAAAGCTTGTTCCCATTGAAGAAAGTACCGACATTGTTCGGGTTTCTGGTTACGTAGGCAAACCTGACATGGCCAAAAAAACACGCGGTGAACAATATCTTTTTGTCAATCAGCGCTATTTCAAAGAGCCCTATTTTCATCATGCCATCACCAAGGCATTTGAAGGCATGATTTCCGAGAAGCATCATGCGAGTTATTGCATTTTTCTAGAGGTTGATCCTCAAAAAATAGATGTCAATATTCACCCGACTAAAACCGAAATCAAGTTTGAAGAAGACCGTTTTATCTACTCCATTTTACTTAGTAGCGTAAGGCAAGCACTCGGCAAGCACAATATTTTCCCTACACTCGATTTTGAGCAAGACACCGCCTTTGACGTACCATTAGCGGTTCGCAAATCAGAACCCACTGAACCTCAAATTGTAGTTGACCCAAGCTATAACCCCTTTGAAAGCACCAAGCAAGCGGTTTCAAATTCCTCGAGTAACTACAGTAGTGCTATCAAAAGTGCGGGCTTTGAAAAACAAACCATTGATGCGGCAGCTTGGCAAAATTTCTATCAGATTGAAGAACAAGAAGTTGCACAACAACAAGAAATTTTCTCAGAGCAGCAAAACCAAGCTAACTACCTCATCCACGACAAGTATTTAATAAGCCCGAGTAAGTCAGGTTTTTTAGTAATTGATATCAAGAGGGCAAAAAATCGCATTCTTTTTGATCAAATGTTACAGCAATTTGTGGCACAACCCCTGAGCTCTCAACAACTCTTGTTCCCACTAGAGCGCGAACTTTCCGGAGAAGCCAAATTGAGCTGGTCAGCTCAACAAAGTCTTTGGCAACAGCTGGGTTTTGTGTACGAAATTCAAGATCAGCAACTGCTTATTCAAGGCGTCCCGAGCTTACTCACCGAGCAACACCTCGACGAATGCCTCGATCAACTCACGGATGCCGCTAACTACCGCGATATCGACAGCGGTGATATTGCTCATTTTTTAGTTGCTAAATTGGCCTATTTTGCTGCTAAGAATTTCAAAATTACACAACAAGAAGAGGCACGTGCACTTGTAGAAGACCTCTTTCAATGTGCCCAACACAGTCATACACCGGCTGGCAAGACGATCATGAGTACCTTAACCTTTGACGAACTCGCTAAAAAATTCTAAAATGTTTCAGCATCTTCCACAAGTCACAAAAAACATCCTGCTACTCAACATTGCATTTTTTGTAGCGAGCCTCATTCTCCTGAGCCAAGGTATTGATCTCAACATGACACTAGGCGCGCATTATCTCAATTCGCCCTTCTTTGAGCCGTATCAGATTGTTACGCACTTTTTCATGCACAGCACTGATAACTTTCTGCATATTTTTCTCAATATGTGGCTTTTTGTCATGCTCGGTACTTACCTTGAAAGAATTTGGGGCCCAAAACGCTTCTTCATCTTTTATATCGTTAGTGCCTTGGGCTCATTTTTGCTCTATAACATGATTGGTTTTTTGGAAATCCAGAATCTCAAAACCCAGCTCGCACAACAATTTGACCTCGAGCAATTTAATTACTTCCTAAAACACACTGTTGACCTCAACGGAGATGTTATTGGGCAAATCAATCAGTACATCATCGACAATAATATCCAAGTGACTCCAGCTTTAAATAGTTATCTAGGAAAATCCATTACCCCAATGGTTGGTGCCTCTGGTGGTGTTTTTGGCATCATGACTGCCTTTGCTATTTTGTTTCCTAACACAGAATTCAGGCTTTATTTTGCCATCCCAGTTAAAGCCAAGTATTTAGTTACCGGTTATGTCGCATTAGAGCTTTATTTAGCCTTCCAAAACCAAGCTTCAGATAACGTAGCACACTTGGCACACGTGGGCGGCGCACTAGCTGGTGCTATTTTAGTCCTGTACTGGAGAAAAATTGACCGTTCAAATTTTTGGTAATGCAACAACTCTGGCAACAACTTAAGTACTTGTACCAAAACGGCTCCATGACCGTTCGCTTGGTCATGGTCAATGTCGGCGTATTCGTACTTATACAATTCATTAGTGCGCTTGAGCGTTTGAGTGTTGTTGATCCAAGTTCTGCTGTATTTTCTCAAGATTGGATGCATTTTTTCTTTGCGCTTCCAGTGGAGCCAATAGGCGTGCTCCTCAAACCATGGACGCTATTTAGTTCCTTGTTTGCGCATTTTGGCTTATTGCATCTATTCTCCAACCTCTTGTTTTTATTCTTCGCAGGCAACACCTATGAGCGCTTTTACGGCCCTAAACGCCTGCTGCATCTTTACATTATCGGCGGGCTGGCTGGTAACCTTACCGAAATTTTAGCCCATTTGTTATTTCCTGCGCTTCAAAACAGCAGCTTCTCCATTGTAGGGGCTTCGGGCGCCATCATGGCCATTTTTAGTGCCTTGGCTTTTGCCCAACCGCAACTACAGGTTCAATTATTCGGGATTTTTCCACTCAAGATCATTTTCTTGGCGCTCTTTTTCTTTTTAAAAGACCTCAGTTCACTCGGTTCTCCGGATCAAATTGCACATTTTGCACACTTAGGCGGGGCGCTATTTGGGCTACTCAGCATTCAGCAATTTTGGCACATTCGTATGGCTCAACCTTGGTTAGGCCTGAATTTTCAGACAAAAAAACCAAAACTAAAAGTCAAAAAAGGTGGCCGACCTCTCAACGATGACCAATACCGTGAACAGAAGCAGGCCAAACAAGCTCAACTTGACCAAATTTTAGATAAAATTGCCAAGCGCGGATATGATGCCCTGAGCAAAGAAGAGAAAGACTTTTTATTTCAACAGAGCAAGGATGTCTAAAATACGAAATATTTTGTTGTCTGGGCCTTTTAAATTAGCCAGTGCTTTGAGCTTTATTGGCTTACTGCTCAGTTATTTAGCACCGTTTATTCACCCGAGCTCTATCCCTGCCCTGCCCTTTTTCGGCCTTAGCTACCCTATCTTTTTAGGGCTTACTATTTTCTGGCTGCTATTTTGGGGCTTTTTCCGTTCTAAATGGGCCATTTATAGCTTACTCGTTTTACTCATTGGGGGTAAACTACATTTTAGAAATTTTGCTTTAAGTAATGCTGCAAGCTCAAATTCTGAGCCTGGCCTTAAAGTACTCACCTACAACGTCAGGTTGTTTGACTTGTTCAACCCTGACTTTGAGGAAGCCCTGAAGTCCCGTAACGAAATATTTGCTTATATCCGCAACGAACAACCCGATGTCCTGTGTCTGCAAGAATTTTACAGACAAGACAAGCCCACGCGTTTTGAAATCATGGACTCCTTAAATGCTCTGTTGCAAACCAAAGATTACCACGAAAGAAGTGCCCATAAAAGAGCAACCCGCGAAAACTATGGCATTGCCCTTTTCTCTAAGTACCCAATGATTGCACGTGGCGATGTGATGTTTGAATCGCAAGGTGTACAAGACTTCAACTACTGCATTTTTGCCGACATCGTTAAAAACCAAGACACATTTAGGGTTTACAACGTGCATTTGCAATCCATTCGACTCAATACCGACCCTCATATTGAAGGTGAAGAAGTGAAAACCTACGGAAGCAAAAAAGGCGCCCTTGCGGTTTACCGAAAATTACGCGTAGCATTTGAAAAACGTGCCGAGCAAGCCCGACGTGTTGTCGAGCATTTTAAAACGTCTCCATATCCAGTGATTGTTTGCGGAGACTTCAATGACACCCCGATGTCTTATACTTACAATCAGTTCCAACTATTCTTGCAAGATGCTTACAGATCTTGTGGCTGGGGGTTGGGCACCACCTATGTTGGCCGCTTGCCTGCTGGTCGCATCGATTATCTTTTCTATGGCCCACAACTCTATGTAGCTGATTTTAAAATTCAGAAAAAGACCCCTAGTGACCACAGAGCCATTACCTGCATCTTTAAAAAACACCAATAATGATTGCGGTAATTGATTGCGGAAGCCAGAAAACGTCAGCGATTGCTTACCAAATCGAAGAATACATCGATGTTCAGATCATCCCGTTTTTAGATCTCAAACAAACAGATTTAAGTCCTTTTGAAGGTATTGTCATCTCAGGCGCACCCATTTTACTTACTGAAATTGACCCTCAGCCTTATCTCGATACTTTTCGCTGGATAATTGATGAAAACAGACCCATTTTAGGTATTTGCTTTGGTCATCAAATAATGGGTTTATTACATGGTGCTCGGGTTGCCAGAATGAAAGAGGACCGAGATTTTCAAGAAATTGAAGTCATTAAAGATGATATGTTATTTGAACGCCTACCAGATGTTTTTGAAATGCAAGAAGACCACTGCGAACACATTTCCGTTCCTAAAAACTTTGATTTACTCGCTTGCTCTGACGCTTGTATCAATGAAGCCATGAAACACAACGATAAACTTCATTATGGTGTGCAGTTTCATCCGGAGGTCTCAGGGAATTACGGAAATATTTTGCTTGAAAATTTTGCAGCGCTGGTCATGAGTCAGCAAAAGAAATAAGCAGTCAGAAGTCTTTAAAATTAATGTTGGAAATTTTGGATGTTTACTGTTCTGATTTTTTTAAACAGAACAAAAACTAAGTTATTATTTTCCAGACAGATGCAACAATCGCTGTTTATCGAGCACTTTGATTTTGCGTGTTTGCACCTCGATGATTCCCTCTTCTTTGAAGTCTTTGAGTAAACGGATGAGCGTTTCGGTTGCGGTACCCACAAAATTAGCGAGGTCTTCACGGCTCAGGTTGATGGGCTCTTGATCAAAGACATCCATCAGGATAAGCATCGTAAAGGCCAAACGCTCACGCACAGATTTTTGGGCCATATTGGTGATGAAATCGGCGCGGTCTGCGAGTTCTAATGAGAGCTCTTTGATGATGCCGTTTCTGAGGACTGGATTGGAATCCATGAGGTTCAGAAAATCTTCTTTGCCAATAAAGCAAATGTTGCTTTCTTCAAGGGTTTCAGCCCCGACTTTATAGGCTTCTTCTGTAAACATGGCTCTAAAACCCACCATTTCGCCTGCTTTGGCAATATGAATGATTTGTTCTTTGCCTTCATCGCCGCGCTTGAAAATTTTGACCATTCCTTGATTAATACAAAATACACCACGTGGGAAAGATCCTTCTAAAAAGAGGGCTTGGTGTTTTTTATAGTAATTACAGGCTTTGTGGGAGTTCAGATGCGCTAATTCATCTGTATCGAAATGATTCAGTAATGATGAATGACGACCGGTACAGGTCTGGCAGGTAACATGCTTATGAGACTTATCTAGCATTGGGCTGAATTGCTAATCAAATGTACAGAAATTAGCTGAATTTAGAAAGCTGACTAACGTCATTTTTTTGCAGCATTTTCTCTTGCAATTTTGCATCATGAATGCGTTAGAGCTCATCCGAAAATACAACGTACCTGGTCCGCGCTATACCTCGTATCCAACCGTTCCGTTTTGGAAAGACAACAATATGCCAGCAGATAAATGGCTTAAAAGCTTGGTTCAGCAACAAGCACAAAAAGAACAAGCTACCCTTGGGCTTTACATTCACCTGCCCTTTTGTGAGTCTCTTTGCACTTTTTGTGGCTGCCATAAGCGCATTACAAAAAACCATGCTGTTGAACTACCTTACATTGAAACGGTACTTCAGGAGTGGGAAATGTATCAAAACAAGCTACAACCGAATACGCAAATTGTAGAATTGCATTTGGGTGGCGGTACGCCAACATTTTTTGCCCCGCAAGCTTTAAATAAACTGATCACAGGTTTGCTTCAGCACCAAAAGATTGACACTAAAAACTGTGACCTCAGCTTTGAAGCGCATCCTAATTCTACAACCGAAGCGCAATTACTTACGCTTTATCAACTAGGTTTTCGTCGGGTTTCATTTGGCATTCAAGATTACGATCCAAAAGTTCAAATCGCTATAAACAGAGTTCAATCCTTCGAACAAGTTCAGGCCGTACACTTGTTGGCAAAAAACATTGGTTACACCAGTGTCAATCATGATTTAGTCTATGGCTTACCCTTCCAAAATTTAGAGGGTTTTAAGGCCACCATTGAACAAACCATTGCGCTGAAGCCCGAACGGATTGCACTTTATGGTTATGCCCATGTTCCTTGGGTAAAAGGAACAGGCCAAAGAGGTTACGACGAAAACAATTTGCCAAAAGATGGCCAAAAACGCGCGCTTTACGAAATGGCTTATGAATTGCTGCTAGATGCTGGTTATCTTGCCATTGGAATGGATCACTTTGCGCTGCCTGGCGATGCGTTAGCAGTTGCATTTCAAAAGAAACAATTACACCGCAATTTTATGGGCTACACGCAACGTCAGACGGATCTTATGATTGGCTTGGGCATGTCTGCCATTTCAGATGCTTGGCAAGCTTTCGCACAGAATGAAAAAAGTGTAGAACAATATCAAGCGCGAATCGCAGCTGGGGATTTAGCTATTTTTAGAGGTCATTTTTTAAATGAAGAAGAACTCCTAATACGAAGACATATTCTTGATTTGATGTGTCATTTTGAAACCAAATGGGAGCAACGCCTGCTCGGGCAAGGCTTTTATGAACCCATTATTTCTAGACTCCAAGAACTTGAGAAAGATGGCCTTGTTATTCGTCAACAAAGTGGCTTGCAAATTTTACCAAAAGGCTATGCCTTTGTGCGCAATGTTTGCATGGCATTTGATCTAGACTTACATGGTCATCAATTTGATAAACCCTTATTTTCTGCAACAATTTGAGCCAACAGCATTGTTACCATTGTGGGGATCAACTTCCGCTCAGACCAATCAAACAAGCTGAGCATAAATTTTGCTGTACCGGCTGCGCAAACGTATATCAGATACTTCAACAAAATGATCTTGGATCATTCTACAGCTATGAACCAATGGCGGGTACAAAGCCAAGAAAAGAACGCGCTGATCAATTTGCTTTTTTGGATCTTCCAGAAATCCAAGAAAGATTTATTCAATTTAGAAATGAACAGCAAATCAAAGTCACCTTATCATTACCGAGCATTCATTGTTCGTCTTGCATCTACCTTCTCGAACACTTCCATAAAATTGAACCTCGGGTACTCCAAATTCAGGTGCATTTTGCCAGAAAAGAGGCTGCAATTACCTTTTCACCTGACCTTCCTTTTTCAGAACTCGCTTCCCTACTCCAATACATTGGTTACGAACCAGACTTCAGCAGGGTTGAAGGCAAAAGCAAAAAAAGAAAATATACCTTTTTATTCCAACTAGGCATTGCGGGCTTTGCCTTCGGATCAATTATGCTTTGGAGCACCCCTGAATATTTTGGCTTAGGACAAGACAACCCGAATTTCCGAAACTTTACTTCTGTATTGAGCTTTTTGGTGAGTATCCCTGTACTACTATTTTCAGCCAAAGACTACTTTATTTCGGCATTTAAGGCCTTGCGTTCGAAAGTTATCAATCTCGATGTCCCTATCACCATCGGTATCATTGCTCTTTATTTACAGAGTCTGATTCAGATTTTCTCATGGCAAGGCGCTGGTTATATGGATAGTTTTTCGGGCTTTATCTTTTTTTTATTGATCGGAAAATGGTTTCAAAGCGTGACCTATTCATCACTGGCTTTCGATCGAGACTACACCAGTTTTTTTCCGGTTGCGGTTCAACGCATGGAAGGTCAAGTTAAAAAAATTGTGAGCGTAGAGCAATTACTTGTGGGTGATATCATGCTCATTAGAAATGAAGAAATCATTCCCTGTGATAGCTTTTTATTGAGTGAAGAGGCTTACGTAGATTACAGTTTTGTAACTGGCGAGGCAGTGCCCACCCATATTTTTAAAGGAGATTTAGTTTATGCCGGCGGACAAATTAAAGGGCTTGCTGCGCAATTAGAAGTAAAAGCACTCACCAACCGGAGCCACTTAACACAATTATGGAATGAAACCAGAAACAAAATTCCAAGCAATCAACTGATACGTTACCAAGATAGAATTGCCCAGTACTTTTTGGTGGTTTTACTGCTAATTGCGCTCGGAAGCGGCTTGGCTTGGTATTTCATAGATACCGCGCTCATTTTTAAAGTTGTCGTTTCTGTTCTCATTGTTGCTTGCCCTTGTGCCCTTGCGCTTTCAGCACCTTTTACATTGGGCAATACTTTAAGGGCACTTGGTAAATCAGGCTTGTACTTAAAAAATGTAACGGTAGTCGAGGCCCTTACATCCATTGATACCATTGTATTAGACAAAACAGGTACGCTCACTGATCCTAACAGTTATCAGATAGATATCAAATACAACGATCTAGACGAGCGGTCTTTTGCCATTCTTGTGAATTTAGCCCGACATTCGACACATCCTTTTTCAAGAGCATTTGCAGCTCAAAATGAAAACATTCAAGGTATTGACCTTGAACACATTACCGAAACAAAAGGAGAAGGCATGACCGGTGTTGTTGGCGGAGAAAGCTATCAATTAGGTTCAGCACAATTTACTGGATTAGATGAAAACATGGGCAACGAGCTCTTTTTAAAACACAACGACAAAAAGGCGCAGCTCGTTTTCAAAAGTTCATGGAGAGCAGGAGCCATTCAACGCATATTAAATCAATTTCAAGCGAATCATTGCTTTGTACTCTCTGGAGATCAAAATCTTGATGCACCTATGCTCATTGACTTAGGGTTTAAAAGTGAAAACCTGCATTTCAACCTAAAACCTCAAGACAAAGCGCAAATGATTCAAAAATGGCAGCAAGAAGGAAAAAAAATACTCTTTATTGGCGACGGACTCAATGATGTTGGCGCACTTGGCTTAGCCGAGGTGGGTATTGCCTTATCTGAAGATATGTTTCGATTTACACCAAGCTCCGACGCCATACTTGATGCCAAATATTTAAACAAACTTCCAGAGCTTGTCCGTTTGGGTCGTTATGCCAAACGCGTATTGCAAATTTGTCTGGCATTTTCCTTGAGCTATAATGTTTTCGGCCTCAGTTTTGCAGTCACAGGGCAGCTGACACCTTTATTTGCAGCGATATTCATGCCTGTCAGTTCTATAACAATTGTCGCCTTGAGCACCATCTTGGTTCAACTCAAATTCAGAAGGCTATTCAAAAGCTGATATAAATCAGTTTTTTTCAAAAACGCGTGTCATTCTTCTTGCCGCTTTTCATCGTGAAATTTGCACTATGGGAATCGTATACCTTATGCTCACAATTAGTCTTGTCATTGCGGCTTTTTTTCTCGGATTTTTCTTCTGGGCTACTAAAAATGGGCAATTCGATGACGACTACGGGCCGTCAGTACGCATTCTCTTTGAAGACGAACCAACAACTAAAGATGTATAAATATGGAAGCAGAAAAGTTCAGTTATGACAACAAAATCGTGCGTAATTTTGCGTATGCTACTGTCATTTGGGGGGTAACAGGAATGTTAGTTGGGCTGATTGCAGCACTACAATTGGCATTCCCAGATTTTTTCAATGATTACCTTGGTTTTAAATGGGTTTCTTTCGGTAGAATTCGTCCGCTGCACACCAATGCGGTCATTTTTGCCTTTGTTGGAAACGGTATTTTTACGGGCGTTTACTATTCCCTGCAGCGTCTTTTGAAAACGAGAATGTGGAGCGACAAACTAAGCTATCTGCATTTTTGGGGCTGGCAATTGATCATTTTATCAGCGGTCCTGACCTTGCCTTTCGGAATCACCACTTCCAAAGAATATGCAGAGCTTGAGTGGCCAATTGATATCGCGATAGCCCTCATGTGGGTTGTTTGGGGTTGGAACATGTTTGCGACCATCTTGGTGCGCCGAGTTCAACATTTGTATGTAGCCATTTGGTTCTTCATTGCCACGTTTGTAACCGTAGCCATGCTCCATATTTTCAACTCATTTGAACTTCCTGTTTCTTTCTTAAAAAGTTACTCTTGGTATGCTGGTGTTCAAGACGCGCTCGTACAATGGTGGTATGGTCACAACGCTGTGGCCTTCTTTTTAACCACACCCTACTTAGGTCTGATGTATTATTTTGTACCGAAAGCGGCAAACCGACCAGTATATTCTTATCGATTATCAATCATCCACTTCTGGGCGCTCATTTTCTTGTACATCTGGGCCGGGCCTCACCATTTACTTTATTCAACTTTACCAGATTGGGCACAAAGTTTGGGCGTTGTATTCTCTGTCATGCTCATTGCGCCATCTTGGGGTGGTATGCTCAATGGCCTACTCACATTGCGCGGCGTTTGGGACAAAGTTCGAGACGATGTCATGCTCAAATTCATGGTGGTTGCCCTTACTGCATATGGGATGTCAACCTTTGAAGGTCCGATGCTATCCTTGAAAAATGTAAACGTAATTTCTCACTTCACAGACTGGACCATCGCTCACGTTCATATTGGTGGCTTGGGTTGGAACGGCATGTTCACTTTTGGTATGCTCTACTGGTTGTTCCCTAGACTTTACCGCACCGAACTCTATTCTAAAAAATTGGCCAATCAACATTTCTGGATTGCTACTTTGGGAATTCTCCTTTATGCCATCCCAATGTATATTGCCGGATTCATGCAGGGGCTAATGTGGCAAGATTTCAACCCGGATGGTACGCTTCAAAATGCCGATTTTCTGAAGACAGTTACCCAATTAAAACCTTATTACTACCTCAGATCATTGGGTGGCACCCTCTATTTAATTGGAGCCATCATGTTGTTTTATAATCTTGTGAAAACAGCAAAGTCAGGCGCTTTACTGAGCAATGAAGCAACAGAAGCTGTCGTTACTAAAGATGTACAGCACCAAGAAAAAGGTGAATACTGGCACAAAGTGATTGAGCGCAAACCGATTCAATTTATGATCCTAAGCTTAGTAGTAGTTGCTATTGGCGGAATCGTTGAAATCATTCCTACGATGATTGTCGAGTCCAATATTCCAAAAATTGCTAGTGTGAAGCCCTACACGCCATTAGAATTAGAGGGTCGCGACATCTATATTCGCGAAGGTTGCTACAACTGTCACTCACAGCTAGTTAGACCACTCCGTTTTGAAACAGCTCGCTACGGAGAATATTCTAAATCAGGCGAATTTGTCTATGACCATCCATTCCAATGGGGTTCTAAAAGAACTGGACCTGACTTAGCCCGAGAAGGTGGCAATACCAAAATTCGCAAATCAAACTTTTGGCATTACCAACATTTAATGGCGCCAAAAGATGTTTCTCCTGGTTCTATCATGCCTGCATATACCTGGCTGCGTGAAGATAATCTTGATCTCAGCTTAACAGCCAAGAAAATCAGAGCGATGCAAACACTAGGCGTTCCATACGCAAAAGAGTATGATCAAAAAGCTGTTGCCGACCTTAAAAAACAAGCACATGAAATTGCACTTGATATCGTGAACACGACGCCAAAACAAGCATTGACAGGCGTGAATCAGGCAAGCCTTGTTCAAGATATCGAGCAAAAAGAAATCACTGCTTTGATTGCTTACCTACAGCGCTTAGGAGTTGATATTACTGTAAAAACTCAAAAATAAATCAAGATGCTACGCTTTATCAAACACAACCTCACAAGCATGCTCGATATCGAGATTTATCCTCTTTTCTCGCTGGTACTTTTTACACTCTTCTTTGCCATCGTTTTGCTTTATGTCTGGAAAATGTCCAAATCAAGAGTTACGGAAATGAGTGCCTTACCACTCGAATTTGAAACAGAAGATACAAACATCAAAAATAAACACCTATGAAAAAGCAAAGTCACATTCTTTTTCTCGCCTTAATTTTAAGTGCAAGCACACTGAATTTATGGGCTATTGACGGCGCAGGTCTTTTTAAATCACGCTGCAATACTTGTCATATGGTTGATAAGAACTCAACTGGACCGAAATTACAAGGTGTCAAACAAAAGTGGACTGATGCCGGTGAAGGAGAAAACCTATACAAATGGGTGCAAAATTCTACAGAACTAATCAGTTCCGGAAAGAGTGCCTTGGCAAAAGAAATCTCTGGTTTTAGTGCTACAGCTATGCCTGCACAAGCACTGAGCAATGAAGAAATAGACGCTGTTTTTTCTTACATCGACAGCTATGTGGCTCCGGTAGAAACCAAGAGCGCAGTTTCAGATACAACCGTTGTTTTAGAGCCGCAATTAGCAACTGACTACAAAGGAAATTTATCCATTTTTAATTGGTTGATGGTGCTCACGATTATTTTGATTTTTGCGGTTATTGTTATGGCGGGAACACTCATGACACTCATGAAGTCCGACTACTTTAAAAATAAATTGAAAGCAATTAGTTCGCAATCAAAGCTTTTGATCTTAATTATCTCTACAGGAGCTCTTTTTTGGACCAACCAAAGTTATGCACTCAATTACATGGGGCCTGGCGAAGGCGCAAAAGATGGCCCATGGCTTTTAGTAGAAACAACGGATCTTTTGGCAATTTTGGTGATTGACATCATCTTACTTGTTGTCGTGCTGTATTTACGACACCTCTTTACACAGATGATTGCGATGATCAAACCTAAGGCGCAAAAAGAAGAAGTTGTGCCAATGGTCTCATCTTTTCAAAAAGTGAATCAAGTGCTCACAGACGCTGTTCCAATTGAAGAAGAACATAAAATTCTATTAGAGCACGAATACGATGGCATCCAAGAACTTGATAACAATTTACCACCGTGGTGGGTTTGGGGTTTTTATGCTACCATTGTTTTTGCGTTCATTTACCTCTTCAACTATCATATTCTAGGCACTTCAGACCTTCAAATCAAGGCTTATGATAAAGAAATGAAACTGGCAGAAAAAGAAGTGCAAGCCTACTTGAATAAGATGGCCATGAATGTCGATGAAAACACAGTAACGGCATTAACAAGTGGAACTGATTTAGCTGCCGGAGCAAGCCTATTTGCGAGCAATTGCGTGGCCTGTCACTTAGCAAAAGGTCAAGGTGAAATTGGCCCTAACCTCACTGATAAATCTTGGATATACGGTTTTGATATCAAAGATGTATTCAAGACCGTGAAATATGGAACCGCTAATGGCATGCCGGAGCACTCTTCTAAATTTAACCCAGTTCAGATTCAACAAGTAGCGTCATATGTGCTCTCTCTTCCAGAAACAACAGGGAAAGCTGCGCAGGGTGATATTATAGAAAAATAAAGCAGGTAACCATGGATGAACATGATGAAGCCTTCCGAGACCGGATTGCCACAGTTAATGAGAAAGGTAAACGCGTTTGGATCTTTGCTAAAAAACCATCAGGTTCTTACTATAATAAACGTCAAATTGTAGCTTATATATTATTAGGCTTACTTTTTGCCGGACCACACTTACGGATTCATTCTGAACCCCTATTGATGCTCAATATCATTGAGCGCAAGTTTGTGATCTTTGGGCAAATATTTTGGCCACAAGACCTTTACATTTTTGCAGTTCTACTTATTCTTGGTGTCGTATTTGTCATTCTCTTTACCATTATTTATGGGCGCTTATTTTGCGGATGGGTATGCCCTCAAACCATTTTTATGGAAATGGTTTTCAGAAGAATTGAGTATTGGATTGAAGGCGATGCGGCAGCACAACGTCTGCTTGACAACTCACCTTGGACTACAGAGAAAATCATCAAAAAAACAAGCAAACACGTTATCTTTTGGTTGCTTTCCTTCTTGATTGCCAATACTTTTCTTGCCTACATAATAGGTTCTGACGAACTTTGGCGCATTCAAACGGATCCACTTGGCCAGCATTTAGGCGGTTTCATTGCAATTGTGATCTTTACTTATGTCTTTTATGGGGTTTTTGCCTTTCTGAGAGAACAAGTTTGTACCACGATTTGCCCCTATGGTCGCTTGCAAGGGGTGCTACTCGATGAAAACTCAATGGTGGTAGCCTATGACCACAAACGAGGCGAGCAACGGGCTAAAATTAAAAAAGGTGAAGATCGAGTTGCGGCAAATAAAGGCGCATGCATTGATTGTTTTCAGTGCGTGCATGTGTGTCCGACGGGCATTGACATCAGAAATGGCACGCAGTTAGAGTGCATCAATTGTACCGCCTGTATTGACGCGTGTGACCACATGATGGAAGCCGTCGGACAAGAAAAAGGCCTGGTTCGTTTTGTATCTGAAAAGGGAATCCAAACGCGCTTACCATTTCAATGGACACGACGCGTAAAAGCATATACTTTGCTATTATTTGGGCTATTCATCACCCTTGTCATATTGATCTCTACTCGCAAAGATTTTCAAACCACTTTGATACGCCAGCGCGGTTCGACCTATCAAATGGATGAGCATGGACATATTAGTAATATATACGAGGTTAATCTCTTGAATAAAACACAAAAATCTTTTAAGATTAGTTTCAAACTTTCCGATCTCAATGGTGAAATTCAGACAGTCAAATCAAATCTAATTTTACAACCTGAAACTGAACTTAAAGAAAGACTCATTATCCGCTTTCCTATATCCTACATCAAAGGCGGAACCAAGAAAATTAGGGTGCTGATTTACGGAAATGGTAAACTCATCCAAAGGGTAAAAACTAAATTTTTCGGACCAACACTTTAATTATGAGCTTTAGAAATGCAGTAATAGTTGCCATGATTGCCTTTGTCGTTTTTATTGGCTACATGGTATTTGTAATTACAAATGAGTCTTCAGAATTAATTGCTGAAGATTATTATGAACAAGAACAATCGTTAGATGCCGATATGGCTGCCGAACAACGTGCTGCAAACGCCAATTATCCGTTGGAGTTGAAGGAGGAAAATGGATTGCTTCATTTTACTTCGAAACAAAACCTCCCCATAGAAAAATTACATGTGTCGTTCATGTGTTATAACAACAAAGGAGGTGACCTTGAATTAGACCTCAAAGTTGGTAGCTCTTTTCCAGTAGCACAATTAAAAAAAGGTAATTATGCAGTGGATATGCGCTATCAAATTCAAAAGAGAACATATCTACAGCGGACAAGTTTTCTGCGTAAATGATCGGGACTATTGCTATTGCTTTTTTAATTGGCTTACAAGCTAGTTTGCACTGTGTAGGCATGTGTGGTCCTTTGGCCCTAGCTGCACCTATCGATCAATCTAATCAGCACAAAGCTGTTTGGGGTGCTTTTAAATACAATCTAGGGAGAATTTCAAGTTATACCTATTTGGGTTTTCTGGTTGGACTTATAGGTCTACAAAATTGGATGCTAGGAGCCATCCAATGGATCAGCATCGCAACGGGTAGCATCATGATTCTGAGCATTTTTCTAGGCTCTATGGAAACTTGGTTTGGCTTTCGGAACTTGAGTGCCTATTTGGGCAAGGCCATTTCTTCACGATTTTCAAGTGTAAAAAAGGCACCTGTCGCGCTACGTCCCTATCTTTTTGGTTTGCTCAATGGCTTCCTTCCCTGCGGTATGGTGTATACAGCAGTCTTATTTTCTTTAGGCGCCGCTAATCTAATGGAGACCATCTTTTCCATGTTATTTTTTGGTCTTGGCACCTTGCCGGTCATGTTTTTTATCCCATTAATGGGCCAACAAAAACTACTTGCTTATTTACCACGTTACACACAAAAGATGCTCTTATTCATAATTGGGCTCTTATTGGTTTTAAGAGGACTCGGCCTAGGGATTCCCTATTTAAGCCCTCAAATGAATATCGAGCAACTACATGGACAGCCTACATTGGTGCATTGTGACTAAAAAAATGCGATAAAACTTTAGATCATATTCTAAAGAATACACCAGATTTAATTTAGCCATAATTCAAAAAATATTTTGAAACAAAAAAGGGGAGCTATTCAGCTCCCCTTTTTCTATTGAGAAAATTCTCTTATTACATTTTGATAAACTTGGCAGTGTCAGTTTGCTTACCAGCACTTAATTTAACAATGTAAGTGCCATTCGGAAGGTCAGAACTATCTAAAGAGATATCTTGTGTGCCTTCGTTCATGTATACTTCTTTAGAAAGTACCAAACGACCCGTAATTGAGTAAACCTGAACCGTTACTTTACCACTGTTTGCCAATTCGAAAGTAAGATTTGTGTTGTCACGAGTTGGGTTTGGATATGCTTTCAATTTAGTTTTGAATGCCTCATTCGAAATACCACTATTATTTTGAGTGGAAAGGTACTGCGTTGTTCTCCAGATACCGCGGCCAAAAGTTCCGAGGTAGATTTCTCCTGGACGACCATTACCCTCATCAAAAGATCTCCAGTTTTGACGCACTTCATATACTGGTGTGCCTTCAAAACCTGCTGAAGCATTTTCCCAAGTTAAACCACCGTTTTCTGAAATAAACGCGCCACTTGAAGCACCCACAACAATAATATCTGGGTTGTTGCGATCGATGATACCATCGTAACAAGCGATTCCAGATACAATAGCACCAAGGTTAGTGAAGGATGGTGCACTTGCGGTAGCGTTGTTTGTACGTTTATTGACACCGTTGAAACCGGCAAAACAAATGAGGTCATTTTCATTATTTGGGTTGATGGCTATACCTTCATATGAAGTATTGGTGATTTTTGTGATGGTAGTGGCAGTAGGAGTTGTTGTAGTAGCACCTTGCGTCACAAAACCAACCTTTGAAGCGAAGTTAGGGTCGCTTGTATAGACTGAACCTAAACCATCTAGTCTCCAAACACCATTTCCTGCACTGATAAAGCAATGATTGAGGTCTCTTGAGAACTCTACGTCTACAGAGTTAAATAAACCACCGCCGATACCTTTCGCTACACAAATCCAACCTGGGTTTGTGACAGAAAAACGCGTTGCATTTCGAGTTCCCCAAAGTTCACCTCCGTTGGCGTTTACATAAACTAAGAACCAAGACTGATATGGATCTTGGATACGAAGTGTATCCCATGCAACGTTAAAAATCATGGTATCTGTACCCATTTCAACTGTTTCACCAGTTGCATTGTTGATACCGTAGTTCACACCATTTGCTGTTAGTGTTGGATCCCAATAAAGTGTGTCGTCAAAATATAAAGCTGTTGGCGTTTCATAGTTGATGGTGTCACCCGATGCGAGTGAAGGTACACGAAGAACAGTACCAGCAGCATAATTCTTGGTTGGCACATAGGTAACAGAATCTTTTGAGTTGAGGTCATAGTTTTCAGCTAAGAATAACTCGGTGTGGAAAGGGTGATATGAACTTCCGTCTGTCCCTGGCGGGTCATAAGTACCTGGTAAGTTAGGTGAAAAGTTCGTAAAGTTAACACCACGGTCGCCAGAGCGAGAAATGGTGTTGTAATAAATTGAGGAGAACATGACGTTCGGGTTAAAGAATGAAATTTCACACTCAAATCCATCACCACCACCTACTTGAAGGAACTCATGGTAAGTAGATAAACTGTAGTCATTGTAAAGCGTACCGTTATCTTGCGTTCCACCCATTACACGACCTGCAGCATCAAATGCGATACCATAGAATTGGGTTACGTTGTAACCGCGGTTTGCTGGATACCAGTTTTGTCCTTTGTCAAGGGTGATACCGATACCACCGTCATTACCGACATAAAGACGGTTGTTGTTGTCCCATTTCATTTCGTGGTTATCTGCGTGTACATAAGTTGGTGAACTCGGATTCACAAACCACAAAGAGATTTTTTCAAAACCACCAGATGGCGGGTTATTTACAGTTTGTTTCCATTCCCAAACATCGATACCACCAATTAAAAGGCGCTCTGGGTCTGTAGGATCAACTGAAAGAATACTGTTGTATGTACCTTGATTTCTGTAGATATCGAATTCATTTGGTGGGCCAGATGCACCAACAAATTGCGTCCAAGTTGCACCGTTGTCGTGAGAAACGTGCATTGATAATAAATTAGAGTTAGTTCTGGTAGCATACAAAGAATAGTTACCTGCTGAGTTTAAAGTAGGTGAAACTGCATATTCAATACGGGCAGCCCCTGTTGGAACTAAATTGTTTGCAATTGTACCTGATTTATCCTCAAAGCTAGCACCACCGTTAGTGGATACATAAGTTTTATTAGCTCCGAAAGCAGCAACAATTACTTGACCATTTTTAGAAACTTGTAAGGCTGCACAACCGCCAGTACCTCCTTGAACTGAAGTCATGGCTGCATCTCCAACTTGCCATTTTTTCAGGCCAGATGCTGTAGCTAACCAAACAGAGTTATCTGCATTAGAGCTTGCTACTTCTGTACAGCTAATAGTTCCCGGGATTTTATCCCAAGTTGCTCCGAAGTCAGTTGTATACCAAACACCATTACCGCCCCAACCTTCATCGTTTGAACCAGTAGCCACATAAAGTGTGTTATCTGGGGTCATGGTCATACTAGAAATAAATGGATTTGCACCGGCATCGAAGTAAGATGTTACGCGCTCCCAATAGTTTCCTTTGTTGGTTGATACAAAAAGACCACCTGAAACGCCACCAGCCCACAAACGGTTAATGTTGGTGCGATCGATGCATATAGCGCGAGTACGCCCACCGATGTTGTCAGGGCCTAATGATTCAAAAACAACAGTTTTAGACTTACTCATTTTGCGAATTTCTTTTTCGATCTGAATGAGCGTTTCGTTTGAAACAGGTTGCCCGGTAGTTACATCAACATAACGTGCTTTGAGCCATGCCATTGCATCGTCAGAAGAACTTTCTTTCAAAACTGATAAGTTTGCCTGACGATAGAATGCCGTTTTAGGCAAGAATTGATTAACTGCAAAAGCCAGCGCCAAAGCACCTGCAAACACCACAGAACCAAATACATAGACCTTCTTATTCATAGATAATTTATTTATGGTACAAGTTTAGTGTGCCAAATTAAGAAATATTCTCTTAATAAACCGTCAATCTGATGACGTTAAGCACATTTTTTTTAATAAATTTTTGTTAGGCTCTTAATTGAAATTTCTTTCAATCAGACAAATGTTTCTCAGCATGATAAGAGGAACGAACCAATGGCCCGCTTTCGACATACCTAAAACCCATTTCGAGACCTAGTTTTTTATAATAATCAAACTGAGCGGGTTCAATAAATTCAGCCACTGGTAAATGCTTTGGTGTTGGTTGCAAATATTGGCCCAAGGTTAAAATATCAACTTGAACGGCGCGCAAATCTTGCATCGTTTCAATGACCTCCTCTTGCGTTTCACCAAGACCAAGCATTACTCCCGATTTCGTACGCATGCCTCCTTTTTTGAGTCGGAACAAAAGTTCTAAACTTCGGTCATATTTGGCTTGTATGCGCACTTGTTTGGTGAGTCTTCTGACGGTCTCGAGATTATGAGAAACAATTTCTGGAGCGGCATTGATCAAAACCTGAAGGTTTTCCCAGTTACCCGCAAAATCAGGAATGAGCGTTTCAAGTGTTGTTCCAGGGCTTTGTTGACGGATGGCACGAATTGTTTGCGCCCAAATTTCAGAACCGCCATCTTTGAGGTCATCGCGGTCTACTGAAGTAATAACAGCGTGCTTTACACCCATGATTTTGACCGAATTCGCCACTTTGCCGGGCTCGTAAATATCGACTGCATCTGGCTTGCCAGTTTGCACGCCACAAAAGCCACAAGAGCGCGTGCAAATGTTACCTAAAATCATGAATGTTGCGGTACCCTCGCCCCAGCATTCACCCATGTTTGGGCAACTACCTGATTCGCAAATGGTATGCAGATTGTGCTGATCTACTAGTCCGCGGACTTTTCTGTAATTCTCACCAGTTGGCAACTTGACGCGTAACCACTTCGGTTTTTTAATTCTTGTGCTTTCTTCCATTTTTAGAGTCCGATTTCCTTAATTAGCTTCAAAAGAGCTGCCCTATGAATAACAAGTTCATTTAGTTTTTGTGCGTCCAATCCGGACGATTTTTTTTGTGCGGCAAAGGCCGAGATAAAACGGTGAAAGCCATGCGCCACCATGTTTAATGCAATAAAATAACTGATCCAGACCAGCCAATGTAAATCGACAAAACACGAAGCGATACCAAGTAATATTATATTCCAAATTGGCAAAAGAACCAAGAGCATACCCATTTTTGCTCCAGACCAAAATACACTTCTTTTGAATGTATTTTCTACAAAGCGTTTAACGAGCAAATAAGGCAACGCAATGTGAAATAGCCCCAAGAAAAACATTGGGAACCAAGCCATTAATTGAAAAGTATTTCTTCGGCGCCAAGTGGCATCTATAGCATAATTATAAACAGCTGCCTCAGTTAGTTTTTGACGATCAAGTGCTAAAAAATAAGCATGCACTGACGCTTTGAGTTCCTCCCAATTTGAGGATTGCGCCAAGCTTCCTTCATTTAGTTTTTTGGCGAGCTCTTTAGAATATTGCCAACGCTGCTTTAAACTGAGATTCGGATCATAGCAATCTACATTCATGCCGCTGCGCGTCAGCATCATGATGCGCTCGTGTAAAATCACATCTTCGTCTGTTTGCACATGCGTAATTTGAGCCTGCATCCGAAGTTCTAGCTCTCTATTAAGTTCTGTAATGACTTTGCTAGGATTTTCAAGATAAGCCTCCTTGTAGTCGTTTAAGACAATCGGCTCAGCGCCTGAAATCAAGACATCGCTGCGCAAAACACCTGGGTTTGTATAGTTGATTCCGAGGCCTTGAACTTTGATTTCTACAGACCAGTTTAGGGTTTCTAACGCCGTAAAACCAATGCGAATAGCACCTTTCTTAATAGGCTTGAGTCTCCTTTCAAAAATATCATCTGTTATTCCCTCTCCAAAAACGAGTAAGTTCCGATTTCTAGCAAGTGCTTGGGTAGCCTTTTTGAATACTTTTTGATTTTTTTCTTGCGAATTTCCGCCGTCTTGCTGACGATAAATAGGTAGCATGTGTGCCAACCAAAAAAGTGGGCGTGTGAATTTGTTAAAAACATCCGAACGCGTCATGAAATAAATGACTGGTTTGCGCAATCTGGCAATCACAATTGGGTCGAGAAATGCGGATGGGTGGTTACTGACAAATATTGTACGACCAAAACGCGTTTTGCTTGGCCTGACCTGCACCACTCTTCTAAAAAATAAGCGAAAGCTAAATCCTAAGCATAACCAAAAAATAAAATACAAAGGCCTCATGCTGCGAAATTACCAATTTTAGATAATTTTGGCTCAAATTCTTGACATGAAGCGCATCGGCCTATTTTGCGGCGGTTTTTCCTCCGAGTTTGACATCTCTCTAAAAAGTGCAAAAACTATCAGCGCTCATTTTCCAAAAAATTATGACTGCGTTTTAATTATTGTTCAAAAAGACGGCTGGGAGGTACAGACTGAAAATGGAACAGTTTTGTTCGACCTCAATTCAGCAAGTTATGCGATAAGCGGCCAAACGGAAAGAATCGATGCAGCACTCATTTACACTCACGGTGATCCAGGGGAAAATGGCAAAATTCAAGCCTACCTAGACATAATGGGCATTCCATACCTCAATTCTGGTGTTCTGGCTTCTGCCCTTTCTTTTGACAAATGGTATTGCAATCAATTTTTAAAAGGGTTTGGCTTTAAGGTCGCTAAGTCTGAAATCTTAACTGAACAAACTCAGGTATCAAATCAAGCGCTCATCGAAGAATTAGGCTTACCCATTTTTGTTAAACCTGCAGATTCAGGGTCAAGTTATGGGATTTCAAAAGTTAAAACGGCAGCAGAACTTACGCCTGCACTTGAGCTCGCTTTCAAAGAAGGAAAACGCGTAGTGCTTGAATCATTTTTAGATGGATTGGAAGTCACGTGTGGTGTTTATCGCAGCACTAAAGGAATGGTGGCTTTACCGCTTACTGAAATAGTTTCTGAAACCGAATTCTTTGACTACGAAGCGAAGTACAGCGGAAAGTCACAAGAAATTACCCCGGCCAGAATTGAAGATACCTTGCGTGATAAAGTTCAAGATACCGCCAAAAGAATTTATGACCTATTGGGCTTAAAAGCTATTGCGCGCATCGACTTCATGTTAGTTGGGCAAGAACCTTTTGTCATAGAAGTCAATACCACACCAGGTTTTTCTCCAGCGAGTATTGTTCCGCAGATGTTGGCAGCTGCAGACATCAGTATTACCGATTTTTGGCAAGAAATTATTCAGGTTGAGTTGAAGCACTAACCAATGCATTGAGCAATGGCTCCATTTTTTTACTAAGATTGGCTCCTGATAAACCGGGCGCATTAGCAATAATAGCAAAAGCTATTTGCTGGCCGTCTAGCGTTTCTATATAGCCCGAATAAGCCTTAATTCCTTTGATACTACCACTTTTGGCATGTATTTTACCTGATCCTATTTGCCCTGCACAAAGCGATTTTACAGTTCCGCTTTCTCCGGCTATTGGCAGACTTTTATAGTAGGTTTCAAAATATGCTTGTTCTTTCTGAGCAATTAATAAATGAACAAACTGCCTGGCACTGATCCGATTTTCTTTGGACAAACCACTACCATCTACAATGTTTACCGTTCCAACTCCCCAACTTTGATTCAGGCTATCAAGCACTTTAAGGCCGTTTTCATAGGAACCTAAGCCATAGTATTTGTAGCCAACCTGACGCAAAAGACCTTCTGCATACAAATTAACACTGCGCTGATTGGTCCAATAAACCACTTTCGAAGTTGGCTCTCCGCTGTGTTCATGTATCAATTGAAAAGTTGAATAAGTCGGCGCTCCCGGATAAAATCTTTTTGACCTGCCCCCATCGTCGACCCGTATGCCACTTTGTTGGAGTTTTTCATAAAGCAACTGCGCTAATAATCTTTCCGGATCGGGCATACTGGCTTTTACAATGAAATTTGCCTGATTGGCAGGTAAATAACCCGTGATTTTTCTTTCGTCATCAAAAGGAATGCCGTGCACATAACTTTGGTCATCACTAATAGCCGCAGACTTGGCTTCGATGCTCAATTTATAATGAATGTCATTAGGGAATACTGAATTAAGTTCAATTGGCCTACCTGCAGGGCCTGTTTTGAAACCCAATTTTAAAGTGTTATCGTAAAAATTCAAACCGTAGGCACCACATCCATAATAATTACCCATGTCGGCTCGCTCCCAACCTAGCGGGCAAGTTTCATAACCAAAAGATGCTGCATCGGTAATTACTGATCCTGTTATGTATTTGATACCTGCTTTGCTAATCGCAGAAACCCATGCGTCTAAAAATTGCAATTCAGTCCCGGGTGTTTGAAAATACCGAGAGCCTAAGCTGACGTCGCCGGCTCCTTTGACCCAAATATTGCCGTGAAGTACTCCATTGACATCAAGGGTGCCCTCCATAAAAATTTGCGTCCGAACTTGATTTTCAGCACCTAAAATCTCGAGTGCTGCAGCCGTACTAAACAATTTAGTAATCGAAGCACCCGGCAAAGCAAGATCCGGATTCCACGAAACAATCGTGTCCTTTGTTTGTGTATTATAAGCACAGATGCTCCACTGACTTCCTTTTAAACTAGGGTCTTGCTGTAATTGTAATAGCGCCTTTTGCACTGAATTTTGCGCATAAAAATGCGCGCTCAAAACGAAACTAACAAGGAAAAAAGTATAAAAGCGCATCCACAAATTTAAATTAATTTTACGCCCGTAATTCAAAACGTATGTCTAGCGCAAAAGCAGCACCGAATACCCATATTATTGTTCAAGGCGCCCGAGAACACAATCTTAAAGATGTGCACTTGAGCATTCCTCGACACCAATTAGTGGTTTTTACGGGGCTGAGCGGCAGCGGCAAATCTTCTTTGGCTTTTGACACCATCTTTGCAGAAGGACAGCGCCGTTACCTCGACACTTTTTCAGCCTATGCGCGGCAGTTTATCGGCGGCTTAGAAAGACCTGATGTCGATAAAATAGATGGGCTTAGTCCTGTCATTTCTATTGAGCAAAAAACTGTGGGGCGCTCACCTAGATCAACGGTTGGCACCATTACTGAACTCTATGACTTCTTTCGCCTCCTGTATGCCCGAACTGCTACTGCCTACTCTTATTTAAGTGGCGAAGCGATGGTCAAGTATAGCGATGAAACGATTGCTACACTGATTCAACAAGACTTTGCAGGAAAACGCGTGGCACTTTTAGCGCCAAAAGTGCGCGGTAGAAAGGGGCATTATCGCGAACTTTTTGAGCAAATTCAACGCTTGGGATACTTGCGCGTAAGGGTAGATGGCGAAGTACATGAAATTCAAAAAGGACTCAAGCTTGACCGCTATAAAATCCACGACATCGAAATTGTAGTGGATCGCTTTGTGGCGGGCGAGGTTGATGAGCGCCGTTGTTACGAAACAGTCACCACTTGTATGAAACTTGGAGATGGCAGCCTCATGGTTCTAGACCTAGACAGCAATCAGATTCGTCATTACAGCCGCTCATTAATGTGTCCAAGCACAGGCATTAGTTATCCAGAACCGGAACCCAGTCTGTTTTCTTTTAATTCACCTTATGGTGCTTGCCCTAGCTGCAAAGGCCTGGGCGAAGTCAGCGAGATGGACCGCGATAAAATCATTCCAAACCCGAATTTATCCATTAAAAAAGGTGGTTTAGCGCCGCTTGGCGACTACAAAAAATCCTGGATTTTTGATAAAATTGAACGCATCCTGAATACCGAGCAATTTACGCTTAATACACCTATCGCAGATTTTGACGAAGCCCTGATTGACCTTTTACTCTATGGCAACGAAGACATGGAATTGGGACCAGAGGTAACTCAGGAACGCTTTGAAGGACTCATACATTTTATGGGTAGGCATGCTGATGATTCAAGCACAGCAATACAACGTTGGGCCCAAAGTTTCATGCAGAAAAAAACCTGCCCGACCTGCAACGGTTTTCGCTTAAGAAAGGAAGCGCTCAATTTCAAAATTGGAGACAAGCATATCGGTGACCTTGGTCAACTTGATCTTCAAAGTTTGCATGATTGGTGTGGCACTTTACCTCAAATTCTTGACGAACAAGCGCTTATTATTGGCAATGAAATTATAAAGGAAATCAATGCACGTTTGGGATTTGTACTCGAGGTTGGTCTTGACTACCTCACCATGAACCGCAGTGCAAAAACACTTTCTGGAGGGGAAGCTCAGCGCATCAGACTTGCGACACAAATTGGAACAGAACTACTCAACGTCTTGTATATCCTTGATGAACCATCCATTGGTTTGCATCAAAGAGATAACACTAAATTGATTGCTTCGCTCACCAAACTCAGAGACTTAGGCAATACGGTTTTAGTCGTTGAGCACGATAAAGAAATGATGGAAGCCGCCGATTACATAGTAGATATTGGGCCAGGTGCCGGAAAGCACGGCGGAGAAATTGTTTTTGCGGGTACCTATCCCGAAATGCTGAAAGCGCAAACTACAACGGCAGGTTACTTAAACGGAGACCTTCAGCTTAGAGTACCAAAAGTACGACGAACCGGAAACGGCAACTTTTTAGAGCTCCTTGGTGCCACAGGGCACAACCTTCAAAATTGCAACATCAAAATTCCTCTTGGCACCTTTACTTTTGTTACCGGTGTGAGTGGTAGTGGTAAATCGAGCTTGATCAATCAGACGCTCTACCCTATCCTTATGAATCATTTTTATGATGAAATCCGCACCCCACTTCCATATAAAACTATTAAAGGCCTTGAGCATCTAGACAAAGTCATCGAAATTGACCAAAGCCCAATTGGTCGCACACCACGTTCAAACCCGGTCACCTACACCAAAGTCTTTGACGAAATACGCAGCCTTTTTGCCGCAATGCCCGAGGCTCAAATTAGAGGTTATAAAGCTGGGCGCTTTTCCTTCAATGTGGCTGGCGGAAAATGCGAAACGTGCAATGGAGGCGGTATGAGACTCATTGAAATGAACTTTCTACCCGATGTCTATGTCTTGTGTGAAACCTGCAACGGAAAAAGATACAATAACGAAACGCTAGAAGTCAAGTACAAAGGAAAAAGCATTGCCGATGTATTACAAATGACGATCAATGAAGCCGTAGACTTTTTTGAAAATCATCCTAAGATTTATCGCGTCCTGCTCACACTAAAAGAAGTAGGTTTAGGTTATATCCAGCTTGGGCAATCTTCTACTACACTTTCTGGCGGAGAAGCACAGCGCATCAAATTGGCCGCTGAATTAGCCAAAAAAGCCACCGGAAAAACAATTTACATCTTGGATGAACCTTCCACTGGTTTGCATTTCGAAGACATCAACATGCTCCTGGCTGTTTTGCAAAGATTGGTTGATGAAGGCAATACTGTTTTGGTCATTGAACACAACCTCGACATGATTAAAGCCGCCGACTACATCATCGATATTGGACCTGAAGGCGGGCATCGAGGAGGACAGCTAGTGTGTGCAGGAAGCCCCGAACAGTTGATTAAAAAAGCAACAACTATTTCATACACCGCTAAGTACTTGGCCCCAGAATTGGCCCAACGAACAAAAAAATAGAGGATTAAACTGAGCTTCAATTAAAAAGCATTAATTTTGTCGCTCCTAAGTAGTATTGACATCAAAAAATAAAATAAAATGGCATTAGAAATTACAGATGCAAACTTCGATGAAGTTGTCATGAACTCAGACAAACCAGTCATCATCGACTTTTGGGCAGAATGGTGTGGTCCTTGCCGCATGATTGGCCCAGTTATCGAAGAAATGCACAAAGAATACGAAGGCAAAGCCTTAATTGGAAAAGTAAATGTTGATCACAACATGGGTGTTTCTGCAAAATTTGGCGTTCGCTCAATCCCAACCATTCTTTTCATCAAAAATGGCGAGGTAGTCGACAAATCAGTAGGAGCCGTTCCAAAGGCAGTTTTGGCCGAGAAACTCGAAGCATTAATGTAAATTTTTAAAGGGAGCTCGCTCCCTTTTTTTATGCCATGGAATCATTCTGGAGAAGACTTCGTTACTACGGCTTAGGATTTGGCCTAGGCCTCATCCTGACCTTCGGTATTTTCAATACCCGTGGTTGCAGTTGGATGCCATCCAACCGCGTTAAAGAAGCCATGAACGCCCGAGTCTGGGTCATGAACAAAGCTGTTCAACAAGACTTCTTTCAAAAAAATAAGCTTACCAAAGATCAATTCTACAATGCCATCCAAGATGCAGATATCGCCTTCACAAAGAGCATCAGAAGTGGCAAACACAAGGTTTATGACCTCACGTTCAACACGAGCAGCAAAAAAGACGTCCATTGCCTTGCACGCATGACCGATGAAAGTTTTGTTGTCGAATTTATTCCTTTTGTAAGTTCAGTAAAAGCGCTTAAGAAACAAAAAAAGAAGCATTCCGAAGCTCCAATTATACACACACCAAACAACAAAAACTTGGTCTATTCTGATCCAAGACCCGCTTTGCAAGCGCACCTCAAAGCACTGGGCTTAGCCAACGATAGCCAGCTACAAAAAGCCTTATTTAAAGGCGCGTTTCACGCAACAAAATCAAGGCTAAACGAACAGCCAAGACCTCTTCACGTGTTTAGTTTTAGGACTAAAAAATTACCTAAAGCACAGCTTTTTGCAACCTGTATTTGGTATAAAGACAAGATCAAAATTGTCGATCTCAAGGAGGAAGCCCTGGATTTTTAGAATAATTCACATTTTTTAGTAAAAAATTGTTTAAAAGTTAGGTAAATCTACGCCTGCTCTTCTCTCTGTTTTTTTAACTTTGAATCATGGAATTCACTGCGGAGCAGATTGCTGGTTTACTAAACGGAGAAGTCATTGGCAATCCTCAGGCCTCCGTTAGTGCATTGGCCAAAATTGAAGAAGGTCAGCCAGGAGCACTTAGCTTCTTGTCTAATCCTAAATACGAAGTTTACATTTACAACACTGCTTCTAGCATTTGTATCGTTAATCAATCTTTTGAACCAAGCAAAGCTCTCCCCGAAACACTCACGCTCATCAAGGTGGCTGACGCCTACGCATGCTTCGCGCAGTTGTTAGCTTTGTATGACAGCATGAATAAAAAGGAGGCCATTATTGAACAGCCTTCGTTTATTCATGAAAGTGCGCAAGTTGGCAGCAATGTTTACATCGGAGCTTTTGCATACATTGGCGCTAATGTCAAAATTGCAGACAACTGTCAAATACATCCTAACGCCGTCATTCAAGATAACGCGAGCATTGGTCCAAACACCATTCTCTACGCTTCCGTGAACATTTACAAAGAATGTCATGTAGGTGCTAATTGCATCATTCATGCCGGAACCGTTATTGGCTCTGACGGATTTGGTTTTGCCCCTGACGAAAATGGCGTCTACAGCAAAATTCCTCAAATTGGAAACGTTGTCATTGAAGACGACGTCGAAATCGGAGCCAATTGCACCATTGATCGTGCAACAATGGGCTCTACATTCATTCGCAAAGGCGTCAAAATTGACAACCTGTGTCAAATTGCTCACAACGTGAACGTCGATCAGCATACCGCTATGGCAGCACAGGTCGGGATTGCAGGTTCTGCAAAAATCGGCAAGCACGTCATGATCGGTGGCCAAACTGGTATTGCTGGGCATCTCAGCGTGGCTGATCACACTAAAATCGTGGCGCAGTCTGGTATCCCTTCCACTGTGAAAAAAGCAGACACCCTCATGGGAACTCCTGCCATTCCTATCAATGATTACAAACGCTCACACTTTGGGTTCAGAAAACTTCCTGGCCTTATCCAAAAGATCTACGAGCTCGAAAACAAACTCAACGACTTGCTCAAAAACAAATAAGCATGACAGAAAAACAACGCACACTCAAGCAAAGCATCGTTTTTGAAGGTGTTGGCCTACATACCGGTGAAAAAGTCCGTCTTGAAATATTGCCCGCACCTGCCAATCATGGCTATAAATTTCAACGCGTAGACCTCGAAAATCAACCCATCATCAAAGCAGACGCTGATTTAGTGGTTGCCACAGATCGCGGTACTACCCTCGAACAAAACGGAGCCAGAGTCTACACCACTGAGCATGTCTTAGCAGCACTTTACGGCTGTCAAGTAGACAACGCTTTAATTCAAATCAATGCACCTGAAATCCCAATCATGGATGGCAGTGCGCTACCCTTTGTTAAGGCGATCGAAGCAACCGGCTATGAAGAACAAGACGCAGTGCGCGAATACTTTGAGCTTACTGAAAATATTCCCTGGGAAGACACCGAAAAAGGCATTGAATTTCTTGCCATCCCCGATACCAATTACCGCGTTACAGTCATGGTAGACTACAAGTCTCCAGTTCTTGGAACACAGCACGCAAGCATGTATCATATCGGAGAATTCAACAAAGAAATTGCACATTGCAGAACCTTTGTTTTTCTTCGCGAACTTGAGATTTTAGCAAAAAATAACCTCATCAAAGGAGGAGACCTAGATAATGCTATTGTTCTTGTCGATCGCGCCGATGTACAACAAGCCGAACTCGATGAACTCGCAGAAATTCTTGGTAAAGAAAAATTACAAGTTAACCTCGACGGCATTGGTGTCTTGAACAGCAGTAAATTACAATGCGAAAACGAGCCTGCCCGCCACAAATTACTCGATATCATCGGTGACCTCGCCTTGGTTGGTAAACCTATAAAAGCACACATTCTTGCTGCACGTCCGGGGCACTCAGGCAACGTTCGTTTTGCCAAAGTGCTCAAAGAGCAAATCAAGAAACAACAACAAAAAGGGAAGTTTTTCGACCTCGAAAAGGAACCTCTTTACACCACTCAAGACATCGAACGCATGCTTCCGCATCGTTACCCTTTCTTAATGGTCGACAAAATTCTTGAAATCCACCCTGAATCCATTGTGGGCATCAAGAACATCACCATGAATGAGCCCATCTTTACCGGGCACTTCCCTGGCAACCCTGTTTTCCCAGGAGTATTGCAAATTGAAGCCATGGCGCAAGTTGGAGGTATCTACGCACTTTCTCAGGTCGAAGATCCGCATTTGTATTCCACTTACTTCATGAAAATCGACAACGTTCGCTTCAAACAAAAAGTTGTGCCTGGCGATACCGTCGTGTTTGAATTAGTGCTTACTTCTCCTATCCGTCGCGGTTTAGTTGAAATGAGCGGAACCGCTTATGTCAACGGCAAGGTTGTTTCTGAAGCGAGTATGTTGGCACAAATCATTAAAGATAAAGCCGAATGATTTCCAACCTAGCCTCCATTTCGAAAGACGCGCAAATTGGCCAAAATGTGCGCATTGATCCATTTGCTGTTATTCATGAGGATGTCATCATTGGCAATGGTTGTCATATCCACTCTAACGCAGTCCTTTATCCCGGTACAAGAATCGGTGAAGATTGCGATGTATTTCCGGGGGCTTCAGTAGGTGTCATTCCACAAGATCTCAAATTCAGCAATGAATACACAACCGTTGAAATCGGAAACCACACCAAAATTCGCGAATGCGTGACCATTCACCGTGGTACCAACGACAAACTTAAAACCAGCATCGGAGACAACTGCCTACTCATGACCTACGTGCATGTGGCACACGATTGTCAAATTGGCAACAACGTGATTCTTGCGAGCTACACAGGTTTATCAGGTCATGTTGTCATTGACGACTGGGCCATTCTCGAAGGAAAAGCAGCTGCGCAGCAGTTTGTGCATATTGGCAAACATGCTTTTATTGGCGGTGCTTCCCTCATCAGAAAAGATGTGCCACCATATGTAAAAGCTGCACGTGAACCTTTAGCTTTTGCCGGAGTCAATTCAGTGGGGCTGCGCAGACGCGGTTTTACCGAAGAGCAAGTCCGTGAAATTGAAGATATTTACCGTGTCTTGTATGTCCAAAATAGCAATATTTCCAAGGGCATGAAAGCGCTTGAGGGTTCCTCCTCTTCAGCCCTACTCACAGAAATCACAAATTTTATTCAAAATTCAGAAAACGGCGTTATTCGCGGCATGATATGATTCATCGTGGACAAGAACTCACCCTTCTCATCACTGCCTACGCATTTGGTGGAAGAGGCATTGCAAGACTGCAAGAAAATGACCAACATTTTACCATCTTCGTTGACAACGCCTTTCCCGGGCAAACTGTCTTAGCCAAGATTGAAACCAAACGCAAAAACTTTGCAGAGGCGAAATTACTAGAAGTAATTGAACGTTCTGCCGATGAACAAAGCCAGCTGTTTCAAGAAATTTCGGGCGGCCCGTATATTCATGTGCCTGTTGCCATCCAAGAAAAATACAAGCAAGAAAGCACACTAGAAACTTTTGCGCGCCTCAGCGGACTGCGCGACAGCCCAGAGAAATTTGACGTATTTATTTCCTCACCTGCGCATTACCATTATCGCAACAAAATGGAATACAGCTTCTCTTGCATCGAGCACGACCTCCAAACCAATCAAGAGCTCGATGACGCTTTTGCGCTAGGTTTCAAAAGAAGAGGAACTTGGTGGAAAGTAGAAAGCCTCAACAAACCAAGCGGGCTATTTGACGAAGCATGGGAAAGCAAACTCAAAGAATTGCGTTTATTTCTCTTCAAAACAGGTTTGCCTGCATGGCATCCACCTCAGAAAAAAGGTTTTTTCAGACACATTGTTGTCAGAAAATCCTTCTTAAAGAACGAATTACTCATTAACCTTGTCACCTCCTCAGAGGGCATTGAAAATTTTGACCTCAAAGCTTTCACGGACTTTCTTCTCAACCTTCATCCCGGACGCATAGCTGGGCTTTGGCACACCATCAACGACAACGTTGCCGATCGTGCAAAAATTGAAAATGGCTCCTCTACCCTGCTGTATGGTAGCCCTGTCATTGAAGAAGAACTTTCCGGCTTGCGCTTTCAAATTTCGATGGAGAGCTTTTTTCAAACCAACCCTGCTTGTGCAGAATTGCTTTACGCCAAGGCCCTCGATTACCTTTTCGAAGAACCGTTTGAAGATGGTGACATCGCCATGGATTTATTTTGCGGAACAGGTACCATTGCGCAACTCATGGCCAAGCGCAATCCAAATGTCCGTATCATAGGCGTCGACATCGTTGAAAAAGCCATCTCTGATGCCAAAGAAAATGCGCTCAAGAATCAAATTATTAGCGCAGAGTTTTATGCAGCCGATGTCGGAAAATTTTTAAAGGAATATCCAGAATTTCAAGGGAAAATCAAGCGCATTATGCTTGATCCACCAAGAGCAGGGATAGCTCCTAAGACACTCCAAAAAGTTTTAGCTTTAGGTGCTCAAAGCATCGTATATATCAGCTGTAATCCGGCTACACAAGCCCGTGACGCCAATACGCTAGCAATGGCAGGATATCAACTCGAGAAATACGCACTTGCTGATCAATTTCCACACACAGGTCATATCGAATCGATTGCAAAATTTGTAAAATATGAAAATTGAAATCATTGCTATAGGCGATGAACTTTTGATTGGCCAAACGGTCAATACCAACGCTTCATGGCTTGGTCAAGAATTCAGTCTTCGTGGTTACCAAATTACAAGAGCCCTCTCTATTGCCGATGACCCAACCCAAATTATTGCAGCGCTTGACGCTGTATTACCAGACACCAATTGCGTGATCATAACTGGCGGTTTAGGCCCAACCAAAGATGACCTCACCAAACATACCCTTGCTGCCTACTTTGATTCTGAATTAGCCATTGATGAGGCAACGCTTGCACAAATTGTTGCTTTTTTTGAAGGACGCAACAAACCCATGCTCGAGGTCAATGTGCAACAAGCGGCCTTACCAGTTAAAGCTAAAATCCTAAAAAACAGACGCGGAACTGCTGCAGGGATGTGGTTTGAAAAACAAGATGTCATTTTTATATCGCTCCCAGGAGTGCCTTATGAAATGAAAACCATCATGACCGAAGAAGCTTTTCCTTTAATAGAAGAGCGCTTCGGCAAAAGCACTTTATTTCATCGGACGCTGCTTACTCAAGGTATAGGCGAGTCTTTCTTAGCTGAGCAAATTGCCGATTGGGAAGACCGCGTGAGGGCTGCTGGACTTGGCTTGGCCTACTTACCTGCGCCGGGTTTGGTCAAATTAAGGCTCACTTCCTATAAAGGAAAAGAGGAAGAAGTCCTGATTGACACGCTATTTACTGAACTCAAGAATCGCCTGCCCGAAGCCGTTTTTGGAGAGGGTGATCAAGCCCTTGAAAGCGTTCTGGGTAACTTACTTCTTGAAAAAAAGTTAAGTATCGGTACTGTTGAAAGTTGTACAGCCGGGAAACTTGCTCAGACTATTGCCTCTGTTCCCGGAGCCTCAGCTTATTATCAAGGTGCTTTATTGACTTATTCCAATGAACTCAAAAACCGAATTGCCGAGGTTTCAAATGAAGCCTTGAGTCAATTTGGAGCTGTAAGCGAGCAGGTTGCTATTGAAATGGCAGCAAATGGCAAACGCATTTTAGGTGTTGACTACTGCTTGTCTACAACTGGCGTAGCTGGTCCAACAGGCGGAACACCCGAAAAACCCGTTGGTTTAGTTTGGATTGGCCTCAGCGGACCTAACGGAACTATTGCTAAAAGTTTCCGTTTTGGCGACAATCGTCAGCGAAATATTGAAATGACCGTGCTTAGTGCGATGAATTGGTTGCGTTATCAGTTAGTCTGCAACTAAATCTCTAACTTTGTGACATGTCAGAAAGTAAGCATCTACCCGTCATGGAACATTTCTTCACCTTACAAGGAGAAGGTTATCATTCAGGTAGAGCTGCTTATTTTATTCGTTTAGCGGGTTGCGACGTTGGCTGTGTTTGGTGCGATGTCAAAGAAAGCTGGACGATCAGCCCTGAGCAATACTTGACCATTGACCAACTCCTTGAAGCACTTTCAAACTCCGCAGCAGATTTCGTAGTCATTACTGGTGGCGAACCCACCATGCACGACCTCACAGAACTCACTTCTGTACTTAAGGAGAATGGTTTTGAAATCGCTATTGAGACTGCAGGTGTGCATCCCCTCAAAGGCCACATTGACTGGTATTGTTTCTCGCCAAAAAAGTTTAAAGCTCCTATTGAAGAAGCCTACTCAAAAGCCAATGAATTGAAAATTGTCATTGCGCATCCATCCGATTTCGAATGGGCTGAAACACATGCCCAAAAGGTCGGGCCTAATTGTAAATTGTACTTACAAACAGAATGGGAAAAACAAGATCGTTTACTCCCGCTCATCATCGACTATATCAAACGCAACAAAAAGTGGAAAATCTCGTTACAATCGCATAAATATATGCAGATTCCATGAGGCTATCCCTCCTAAGCACGCTTCTTCTTGTCCTTTCTTTAAACGCTTGCGCGCAAGCGACCTTCCCTTATTCTACGGAAAATAAAAAGGCGATTAAACTTTTCGAGCAAGCACAACAAGCGCCGACAGCGGAGCGCAACCCGCAAACAGGTGCGCCCAATTATGATGCAGGAATTGCATTCTTAGATCAAGCCCTTTCTAAAGATTCCAATTTTTGGGAAGCAGCTTTACTAAAAGCCGAGTTCTTAGACTACCAGCGCAAGTATGCCGAAGCTGCCAAATATTATCAAAGAGCCCTCAACATAGACCCTAGTCATAGCATCAGTGGGAGTACGTATTTTTACTTAGCCGCCTGCCTAATTACTATTGGTGAATATGACGAGGCATTAAAAAATATCAATCGATTTTTACAAAACCCGAACGCTAAAGAAAATTTGGTGAATCAGGCGTATCAAATGCGTGCTTGTGCCGAGTTTTCAATTCATTCAATGGCACAACCTGTTGAATTCAAACCTGTTAATGCAGGTGAAGGTGTCAACACCATCTTACCCGAATATTATCCTACGCTTACGGTTGATGGCCAAGTATTACTTTTTACGCGGAGATTACCGATGTCTGACCCCCTTGATGAACAGGAGGATTTCTACGTTTCACAATTCGACGAAAAAACAAAACAATGGAAGTCGGCGAAGGCCATGCCGCCAAATATCAATACAAATTGGAATGAAGGTGCACCAACTATCTCTGGTGATGGTAAAAAAATAATTTTTGTTGCTTGTACCGACAACAGCGGTGTCAACTATGGCGCCAATAGAACTGGTAAGGGATCTTGCGATTTATTTATTACTGAAAAAATTGGCAATCAATGGACAAACCCCATTAATTTGCCGGGCGCTGTCAATACTGCAAACTGGGAAACCCAACCCTCTTTGAGTGCAGATGGTAAAACCCTTTACTTTATCAGAGCTATAAGAAGTCGTGAAGGACGCTCAAATTCTGATATCTATGTTTCACAATTACAAAATAACGGCCAGTGGTCAGAAGCTACCAGACTTTCTAATACCATTAATTCTAGCCAAAATGAAGAATCCGTTCAGATTCATCCCGATGGAAAAACGCTTTATTTTGCCTCGAGAGGACATGTCGGTTTAGGCGGATCCGATCTTTTTGTGAGTCAACTTAATGAGCAAGGCCAGTGGTCGAAGCCCGTTAACTTGGGTTATCCTATCAATACCCGATTTGACGAAAACTCATTACTGGTCTCGGCTTTAGGTGATATTGCCTTTTTTGCGTCGGACCGCGAAGGTGGTTACGGAAACCTAGATATCTATTGGTTTAACTTACCTGAATCTTTACAAGCTACCCAAACCTTTTACTTCGAAGGAATGGCTTTTGATGCCGTTAGCGCTAAAAGATTACAAGCTAATGTGCAACTCACCGATCTAACAAGTGGCAAAGAAGTATACAACGGGCAAACGGATATCCAAGACGGAAAAATTGTATTGCCCTTACCTGTTGATCGCAGCTATGCGGTGCTTGTGAACAAAGAAGGCTACCTCCCATTTTCTTTGAATTTTGACCTCACTCAAAAAGAAAACGCGCAAAGCTATCATTTGGACATGCCGCTCAATCCTATTCATTCGAAGGTTGAAAACGTCCTCAACAATGTATTTTTTGACCTAGCTAAGGCAACACTGCGCCCCGAATCAAGAATTGAGTTAATCAATCTCGTGAATTACTTAAAAACGAACCCGAGTTTGAAAATCGAGGTACAAGGACACACCGATAGCCAAGGAGATGCCCAAAAGAACATGGTACTTTCAGAACAGCGGGCCAAAGCAGTTTATGATTTTTTACTCAAGGAAGGAATTGCAGCGGAGCGAATTAGTTATAAAGGATTTGGTTCCTTGAAACCAGTAATTACAGATGCGAAAATAGCCGCATTAACAACTGATGCTCAGAAAGCAGCTGCACATCAGAAAAATCGTCGAACGACTTATACCATCCTACCATGATCCCATTTTTGAAATTAATTCGAATCAAAAACCTCCTTGTGATCTTATTCACGATGGTGGGTGTGGCTTATCATTTAAAAAAAATGCATCCGTATGAGGTCATCGATTTCAATGCCGTGCATTACGGCTTGCTCATTTTTTCGACGCTAATTATTGCCGCTGCCGGACACTTGATCAATGATTATTTTGACCTAAAGGCCGATCGCATTAATAAACCGCAAGAACTCGTATTAACTAAGTACTTGCAGAAAAGATGGGCCATTCTTGGGCATTGGCTATTGAATTTTGTGGCCTTTGGTATTGCAGTGTATTTATCATGGGCCAATCATACTTTACTATTCGTGTTCATTCATTTAGTCAGTATTAATTTACTTTGGTTTTATAGTGTTTCATGGAAGAGAAAATTATTGTTAGGCTCTGTTGTTTTGGCCGTACTTCCTGCCCTAGTTGTCTTTTTGAGTACTTGGTACTTTCAAATTTTAAACGAAAGTGACCAACCTTTTTCACCCTATCAAGAAGCCACATGGTCAACCTACCTGAATTACCACTACATCCAATTTCTTGGGGTTTGTGCCTTTCTTGTAACACTAAGTAGAGAAATCTTAAAAGACGTGCACGACATGCCTGGCGATGAATTACTCAATGCCAACACTATTCCTAGAAAAATTGGCGCGAAAAAAGCAACTTGGCTCGCCTTAATTACGCTCCAATTCCCGGCGTTTTTATTTATTGTATTGAAATTTTGCTGTTCGTTTAGTATACCGACTACTTTTGGTTCCATTTGTTTAGGATTTTTAGCACTCTTGTTCCTGAGTCAACTGATTTGGTTTGCTGTTCAACCAGAAAAAGCAAATAAATGGATACGCTTTCAGTTTAAAATAGCCATTCCACTAGGTCTTCTCACCTTATTTTTATAAACTCAACTTTTAGCGCAAGAAAAATATGAAACTCGTATTAGGATCAGCCTCACCCAGAAGAAAAGAACTACTTAGTAAGCTTGGTTTTGAATTTCGCGTACTCACGGCCAGCTGCGATGAATCTTTTGACCCAAAGCAAAGCCCTGAAGAAATCGTACTTTCTATTTGCAAAAAGAAAATTGCTGCGTTAGCAGATCAAATTGAAACCGATGAGACGCTGCTTTGTGCGGATACGATTGTATACCTAGACGGCAAAGTTTTAGGGAAACCTGGTAACCGAGATGAAGCCATTGAAATGCTGAATTTGCTATCAGGTAAAGAACACGAAGTTTATACGGGTCTGATGCTCAAAAATAAGCAAGGCGAACACAATTTAATTGATTGTACTGTAGTTCGCTTCCAAGAGCTAAAGTCAGAAGATATCAATTTTTACGTAGATCAATTCAAGCCCTTTGATAAAGCAGGTAGTTACGGTATCCAAGAATGGATTGGTCATGTAGGTGTGATTGAAATCAGAGGCTCATTTACAAATGTGATGGGCTTACCAACCCAAAGACTTTATCCATTTCTAAGAGCGCATCTTTAAAAAAATAAGGCATAAAAAAACCGCGGCTCACCGCGGTTTTTTTATGCCTTAACGGCAATATTTATTGAAGAAGCTTAGAGTTTAACTCTGAACTCAACCCTGCGATTTTTCGCGTCTTTGGTTTCTTGGTCATCGTCTTCAGCTACTTCTGTGCTTTGAGCTTTATCTGACATTGGAACAGAAAGCAAACGCTCAGCTGCAATACCTTGACTTGTTAAGTATTTCTTCACAGCAGCAATTCGCTGTGCATCCATTCCTTTATACATTTCATTTTCTTCACCAGCCTTGTTCTCGAGTGCATCATTGTGTCCAACAACTTCAATTGTCATGGTTGGATTTGCATTCAATTGAGCCACGATGTAATCGAGGTTAGTGCGTGCATTTTCAGTTAATGAAGACTTACCAGCTCTGAAGTAAATAGTTTGTGCAGCAACTTTTTTATCGAGGGTCATTTTTTCGTTGACCTCAGGAGTTTTGTCATAAACTAATGTGCTGAAAGAATCTTCAACTTTAGGCGGACGCTTGTTGTAACAAGCACACTGCTCTAGTTTTGGTTGCTTCGTTTTTGGATCGATATCAATTTGGCGAATGATGATGTTGTCAACGAAATAATAAGCATGTAACATCGCTTCTACTTCAGAGTCTTTCGGCTTTTTCATAGCCTGAAACTGTGTTTTTTCATTGCGATCAAAGTTTCCGATCGTGATGAATTTTTCGTCTCCTTTTGCAGTGTAAATATTACAAACCTTATCCCAACCAAAATATCCGTTGTAAATACCATTCACTGCTGATTTAACAACGTGATCGCCGTCAGCGTAAATAGCTTCAGATTCTCCGGATCCTGGCGCTTTGTCTGTGAAATAAATTCCGAGGTTATTACAAGCAAACTTAGAAGACTCGCTCAAAGAAATAGAATACTCCACGCAATAGGTCATGCCTTTTGTAAGGCCTGCTTTTCCTTTTTTGGCAATAGGAATTGTAATGTATGAACGTTCAGCAGCTTGTTTTCCTGGTTTGTAGGCAACAATACCGGCGTAAACCTCAGCACCATCCTCAGAGGTCGGTTCTTCTGAGCCGTAAATATTGACCGGAATACTGACATCACCGGTGGCTTGTTTTGAAAAAAGGTCGGCTTTGATTAAGGTTGGAGAAGTAATTTCTCCACCAGCTAATTCGATGGACTGAAGTTCAGTCACTTCTTTTGCAGCACTCTCGAAACCAATTTTAATTTCTTTAAATGCTTCTTGCGCTTGCGAAAAATTAGCCAATGTGGCAAAGCCAAAGCAGAGTGCCCATTTTGTCATGTTTGCGGTTTTAAATTTCATAGTTTTGAACGGTATCAATAAATACTTTGACCATTTCTGGGTCAATATCTGGGTATACCCCGTGACCCAAATTTACAATATGTCTTTGACTTTTAAAGGATTTGAGCATTTTTTTGGTCTCGGAAGCCACGATTTGAGGTGAACCATAGAGTACGCACGGATCTAAATTTCCTTGTAAAGTCATGTTCTCTTGAACCAAATTGCGTGCCACATTAACATCCATATTCCAGTCGAGGCCCAGCGTTGTACATGGCAACTGCGCCAAAGTTGGCAAAGACCCAATAGCGCCTTTAGAGAAAACAGTCAGAGGCGTATCTGGGAAAGCCTCACAAATCTGGCGAATATACTTGATGCCAAATTCATTATACTGGACATCTCCTAGAATTCCAGCCCAAGAATCAAAAAGTTGAAGGGCATCAGCACCAGCTGCAACCTGCCCCTTTAAATAAGAGATGGTGACGTCTGTAATGCGTTGCAGCAGCGCATGCGCTAATGCTGGTTGGGTGTATAGAAATTTTCTCGATTCACTGAAAGTCTTGGAGCCCTTGCCTTCAACCATATAACAGAGAATGGTCCAGGGTGCGCCGGCAAAGCCAATTAATGGAACACGACCATTGAGTGCAGCCTTCGTTTGTTTGAGGGCTTCGAAAACATACCAGAGTCTTTCTTGAACATCAATATGCTGATCTAGTTTGGCAAATTCTTCTTGAGAACGAATGGTGTTTTCAAACCACGGACCTTTTTGTTCAATCATTTGATAAGGCAAGCCCATAGCTTCAGGGACAACTAAAATATCCGAGAAAATGATGGCTGCATCTACATTGAGTAGATCAACAGGCTGTATGGTTACTTCAGTAGCAAAAGCAGGTGTCTCTACGAGTTCTTTAAACCCGGAAAGTTTGGACCGAACTGCTCGGTATTCAGGTAAAATTCTGCCTGCCTGACGCATTAGCCAAACCGGGTAGCGCTCGATAGCTTCTCCTCGGTGCGCTCTGAGAAATAAGTCGTTTTGAATCATCTTGACAAAGGTAAGAAATTACCACTGAATTTCTTGTTGTTGAGTCATGCGTAAAAACGCATTTGTTTTACTAAAATGGCGGCATCCAAAAAAACCGCGATGCGCAGAGAGTGGCGATGGATGTACAGATTTTAATATCAGGTGTTTGCTGTTGTCAATGAAACTTGCCTTTTGTGCTGCCTTAGCACCCCATAAAATAAAAACCACGTTATTTTTTTGGGCATTGACTTGCGCAATGACAGCATCTGTAAATGTTTCCCAGCCAAAATTTTTGTGACTGTCTGGCAATCCTTCTTCAACAGTAAGTACACTATTGAGCAATAAAACACCTTGCTGAGCCCATGCAATTAAATTGCCATTTTCAGGAAACGGCACACTTAGGTCCGCTTGTAATTCTTTGAAAATATTATTTAAGCTTTTGGGTAAAGGCCGCACATTGGGTTCTACTGAAAAACACAAGCCGTGTGCATGACCTTTAGTTGGGTATGGATCTTGGCCCAAAATAACCACCTTAACTTGGTGAAATGGACAGGCATCGAAAGCTCTGAAAATTTGAGCACCTTTCGGAAAAATCTGTTGTGGTTTTTCTTGATAAGCCGCCCTCACCTTTTGAATGAGTTCGGCGAAATAAGGTTTTTCAAATTCAGCTGCCAAAACAGCGCGCCATGATTCATCTATTTGAATCTGGCTCATTTGGTCTCAATTAAAGCCGTCCAAAGTGTGATGCGGCCATTGTCCATTCTAGGCCAAATGGGGTGAACCCGTCCATCATGAACCGCAATTCCTAAATAATCACCAAAAAAGACACGCTTATCTGGTAAAAATGGCTGTTCAGAAATGATTTTTTCAGTAAATGTTTGCCCACCATCTTGGCTGTGCGCCCAAACAACATCTGTTTTGTTGTTATTAAAACGGCGACGGTCGTAATAGACGAAATGTAAATCTCCATTTTTTTGATCAATGGCCATTGAGGTTAAAAACTGTTGTTTGCCCGCAGGGTCTTGATTGACTCTTTTTGCATCAGACCATGTGGTACCGCCATCAGTTGAACTCATGAGCCAAACATCTGTGTCAGTAGCTCCATTGCGTTGGTCACACCAATTGAGATAAATGGTGCCGTGGTTAGGGCCTCCACTCAGATCAGACATTAAAAATGGCAAACCATTGGCTCTGTAAATACCAGGGATATCGATATCCCAACCACCTACATGCTCAGAAAGCTTACGCTCTTCTTTTAACCAGGTCTCTCCCCCATCTTTGGAAACTTGAAACATGATGCCGCGAGGGCCAGTCCAGCACACAAAGATTTCACCGTTTGCCCCTAGCGCTGGTACTGCGCCTTCGACCGTGTTGTCGCCATCCAGGCAGTCTCCACCAAATTTAGAAATGCGGGTTGGCGCTGTCCATGATTGTCCTCTGTCTAAAGACTTCGAAAAAACAATAATTGAAGTGTCTTTGGGGTCAGCAGAGTCATAAGCATCAAATTGGGTCCAGGTCATGTAAATGACTTGAGTTTTGGGGTCGATGACCATCCAATGTTTATCCTGCACTTTTGTGCCATTTGGCGTAGGGAAGGTTCCTTTATTGAATTTTCCTTCAATGCGATCTGTATACTGACAAACAATGCGATCTAAGTGACTGCCTTTTTTGTAGTCACTGAGGTGAAAGTAGTAAAGCCTGCCTAATGCATCGTATTGTAGCACTGGGTCACCATAAACTCCGTAAGGGCTTTTTAAAGTTTTAGTTTGCCAAGTAGCACCACCATCTGTAGAGAAATGATAACCCGTTAATACGGTTCCTGCTGCAATTTCATCCGGGTTCAGCGGATTAATAGCAATGGAGGGCTCACATTCATTAAAGGGGTACTTAGAAGATACCGGCGGAATCTGAACGTTTTTATATACCTGCGCTTCTGAGAAAAAGGCAAGTAAATTAACGCAACCAATAAGTAAGTAACGGCGCATTGGCATCTTTGATTTGAATAGAAAATTGAGGTTTTGTGTAGTTTTTCATGATGAACTTCACCTGAAATACTTTTTCGTCACGGGCAACCGTAAGCATCATGGACTCTCCTGAGGACAAACTATTGAGCATCCCTTCTAGCATGTCTTTGTTAATGCGGTAACCATTGCAAATTAGAACTTCATCACCAACGCTTAAACCTGCTTCTTCAGCTGCACTTCCTCTGCGAACCGCCTTCACCTTGACTACTTCATTGCCATCAAAAGTGGCGCCAATACTGGTTTGTGAACTTGTGACATCTTTAACGGTAAGCCCCATCGGCTCGAAGTATTTTTGATAAGGGATAATTTGAGTACCATTGACATAATTGGCAAAGAAAGCGTGCATGTCTTCACCACAATAATTACTCAGCTCTTGTTCGAATTCGGCTTCGGTAAAACCGCGTTTAAGTTCGAGTGCATATTTATTGTAAAGCAATTGCATGAAACCATCTAAACTGCGCTTTTTATTCGATTTCTGAATCAAATAGGCATCTAAAACAGCACCTAATACCGCTCCTCTTGAATAATAAGTCATGGTGGTGTTGCTAGAGTTTTCGTTGGGGCGATAAGCTTTGATCCAGGCATCAAAACTAGCGTGAGCTACTGGCTGCACTCTAGAACCTGGGCTGCCTTCCACATAATTGATCTGAGATTGCATTTTACTGAGAAACTCTTCTTTTGTGTAAAAGCCTGCACGTCTGAGTAAGAGCTCGTCATAATAAGAAGTGATCCCCTCCATGACCCAGAGAAGCGAGGTGTAACACTCTTGATCGTAGTTAAACGGGCCCAATTCTATTGGTCGAATGCGCTTGACATTCCAAAGGTGGAAATATTCATGGGCAACTAAGTTGATAAAGCCCGTGTAATTGGAACCGGCATAAGACCATCGATTCACACTCAGGACACAACTATTTTTGTGCTCCAAACCACCTTGGCCGTCTGTGACATTGTGGATGATAAACAAATAATCTTTATTCGGGTTGCTTCCAAAAACATCAGTAGCGGCTTGCACTACTTTCGCCATATCTTGCTGAAGTTGCACTACGTTGTAGTTAGCTTCGCCATACATTGCAACACGGTGTCTGATACCAGCTGCCATAAAATCAAATTCTTGCTGATTGCCAATTTCTATAGGACAATCTACCAATTGATCGTAGTCTTCAAACGTAAAATTAAAGCAACCCAATTCAGTTTTGAAATCGGCAGAAGGCAAGGCTGTACTAACTTTCTTGAAGCTCTGGTGTGGATATACCTTTAGTAAACCACGTTGATTTTTAGTAGCTTCCGTGTACATAAAAACTGCTGCTCCGGCAACAAAGCCATGCGTGTTGTCTAAATAAGGTGTGCGCACCGATAGTTCAAAGGCATAGACCTCATAAAAAATGGTAAAATTCTCTTGGCCAGCACATTGGATTTCCCAGGCATTTTTGGTTTTCTTATTGACAACAAGCTCTTTGTTATTTATATCAATTGCCTTGACTTGATTTAAATTTTTCGAGAATTCGCGCACCAAATAGGAACCAGGGGTCCAAACGGGTAATTTAAATTCTTGGGTGTTAGCCGTATTCCCCTTCACATCAATTTTGACCGCAAAGTAATGCGAATTGGGCTGAGGCATTGACAAATGATAAGTGAGCTCCAGCGCATGGGAAAACAGCGGAAGCAATAAAAAGCAAAGTGCAACTATTTTATTCATGATTCGATTTTAAAACTTGTTAATATGCGATGTAAGCAACTACGATAGCTTAATTTGCGCTGCGTGGGCTTTGGCACGTTCAGTAATTTCCTGCACAGATTCTTGACCAAATGCCAATGCTACGGCCATTCTGCGGTAAGGTCTTGTATTTGGTTTGCCAAAAATGCGAACCTCGGCTTTTGGGTCTTGCAGTACGATATCTAAGCCCGAAAAATGTGGGGCTTCCTCACTTTCGGAGTCAGCTAAAACCACAGCACTGGCTGCATTTTGCTTGAGTTCAATCTGCGGTATAGGTAAACCTAGTACAGCTCTTGCATGCAACTCAAACTCATTTAAATTTTGGCTACCTGCAAGTGTGACCATTCCGGTATCGTGCGGCCTTGGCGATAATTCTGAAAAATATGCGCCTTCTTGGGTGATGAAAAATTCAACCCCCCAAATACCTGCGCCACCAAGCGAGGCCGTTACCTTTGCTGCCATTTCTTGCGCTTCTGCTAAATGCTGTGCATTCATTGGCATTGGTTGCCAACTTTCTTGGTAATCGCCGCGTTCTTGACGATGACCAATGGGCGGGCAAAATAAAGTAGGCCCTGATTTTTGCGTCACGGTCAAGAGTGTAATTTCATAATCGAAATTGATGAAACCCTCAACAATCACTTCTTTGAGATCACCTCGAGAACCTTCCATGGCATAATGCCAGGCGCGCTCGATGTCAGCTTCGGTTTTAATAACCGACTGCCCCTTACCTGAGCTCGACATCAAGGGTTTTACCACACAAGGCAAGCCGCAAAACGCAACGCCTGCTTGAAGCTCTTCAAGAGAGGTCGCATATTGATAAGGCGCAGTGCGGACGCCTAAATCTTTGGCAGCTAAATCTCGTATTGCCTTACGATTCATGGTATAGTTAGCAGCTTTAGCACTCGGTACTACTTGAATGCCTTGTGCTTCGTACTGATAAAATTGTTCAGTTCTAATTGCTTCAATTTCAGGAACGATGATATCGGGTTGATGCTTCGCTACAACCTTATCGAGGGCTGCTCCGTCTAACATATTGATGACCTCAAAAGCATCAGCTACCTGCATAGCGGGTGCTCCAGGGTAACTATCAACCGCAATAATGGTCTGACCATATCGTTGTGCTGCTATCACAAACTCTTTACCGAGTTCGCCAGCACCTAAGAGTAGAATTTTGAACTTCATAAGACAAATGTAAGCAAACAGCGAGGATTTTGTTATTTTTGACCAACAGAGATGAGCAGTATAGCAGCAGAAATTAAGCACTTTGATCCGATAGACCTCCGCGAAATGGCCGATGTGAATTTAATGAATCGCATTGACACCAAATTTGCTTTCAGACAGGACGACTTACTGCGTTTCATCCCTATTCTCGCCGCTGATTACCGTGCTTTAAAGATTGAAGGAACAATGCTTCCACACTATGAATCTTTGTATTTTGACGACGAAAAATTTTCTTTTTTTCGAGACCACCACAATGGTCGTGCAGATCGCTACAAAGTACGCATTCGAAAATATGTAGAATCAAATATTCACTTTCTCGAGATCAAACATAAAGTGAAAGGCAGGACTGACAAACGTCGGATTTTGACAGATAATTTCAATGAACTTACCGAAGAAAAGGAACGCGAATTCTTGAAACGTCAACTTGCCGATAAAACTGACCTCAGACCCACCATGTGGAATTCTTTCCAAAGAATTACCTTAGTTTCAAAAACATCGAAAGAACGACTCACCCTAGATTTCAATATTCATTTCCACATGGGTGAGGTTCAAAGAAATTTTGAACAATTGGTCATTGCTGAACTCAAACAAGAACAACTCGATCGCAATTCACCTTTTTTTCAACTCATGAAAAAAGAACACATCAGACCTTACCGCCTTTCAAAATATTGCATTGGCAGTGTGGAAATTTATGGTGAAGAAGTTTTAAAATTCAATCGCTTCAAAAAAAAGCTCCTATTTTTAAATAAAATTAACCATGCTCATTGACCTTCTATTTTTCCTTCCACTCAAAAAAGCAGTTGACCCGAATGCCATCCAATGGTTTAGTACTGATTTCTATGCCTTGCTGATTCGTCTCGGGATCAATTTGTTCTTTTTGACCATCCTCATTCGTTTTTTATACTACGCTAAAACGAAGCGTAAAGATTATCTCTTCACTTATTTCCTGATTGGCCTGATTACTTTCTTTTTGTGCTTTGGGCTCATGCAAATGGATATCGATACCGGAATGGGGCTTGGCTTATTTGCCATTTTTGGCATCATTCGTTACCGTACCGACGCCATCGAAATCAAGGAGATGACTTATCTTTTTATGGTCATTGGCATCAGTGTCGTTAATGCTTTGGCCTCGAACGAACTCAGTATTTCTGAGGTAACCGTAATCAATGTAACCGTTCTTCTGGTAACCTTCATTCTCGAGAACTTGTGGCTAATGAAACACGAAACCCGTAAAACCATTAACTACGAACGCATCGACCTCATTAAACCAGACCAACATGATTTATTAAAAGCTGACCTTGAAAAGAGAACAGGCTTGGTGATTAACCGTGTTGAAGTTGGTAAAATCGATTTTCTCAATGACACAGCTCAGGTAAGAATTTACTACTACGCCGATGAGCAAGAATTTTCAGATTACCATAGCCAATAATGAATTTGAAAAGAGCGCTGTATCCTTTTGCTTTGCTCTACGGCTTCATTAGCTGGTTAAGAAATCTTTGCTTTGATCTCGGTTTATTCAAGAGCCAACCTATCCCCGGAAAATCAATTTGTGTGGGAAATATTGCGGTGGGCGGCACCGGTAAATCACCTCATACAGCCTATCTGATTGAATTACTTGAAGCTCGATTCCCTATTCAAGTACTAAGCCGCGGGTACGGAAGAAAAACAAAAGGTTTTAAGATTGTTGAAGTAACTTCATTGCCAGAAGAAGTTGGTGATGAACCCCTTATGCTCAAGCAGAAATTCAAAGAACAATCACAAATTGTTGTTTGTGAAAATCGCCGCATTGGGGTTCAAAAACTCAAAGAACTACAACCCGATGGCCTTATCTTGCTAGATGACGCTTTTCAACATCGCTGGGTAAAGGCCGGTTTGAATTTAGTACTCAATACCTATGACAAACCACTCGAAAAAGAAGCCTTACTCCCTGTGGGACTTCTCCGAGAATGTGCAAATCAACTCAAACGCGCAGACGCTTTAATTATCACTAAATGTCCTGATTTTCATAGTTTTGATCAAGAACTTGTCCGGGAAAACTATCAGAAATATCAGCTTCCAGTATTTTTTTCTCGCTACACTTACCTCCCATTAAAACCCTTAACTGCGCTTGAAGTGAGCGGTTTTGAACGCGTCATTTTAGTAAGTGCCATTGCTCAGCCTAAAAATTTAGCCGAGGCCTTTGATCAAAACATCGAATTGCACTACCGATCTTTTGCTGACCACCACAGCTATAGTACAGAAGAAATCAAGGAAATTCATCATTTTTTTGATACCTTTGTAGACAGTAAAACTGTGCTTGTTACAACGGCCAAAGATTGGGTAAAAATAGCTGCCTTACTCAGCCCACAAGATCGCAAAAGCTATCCTTGGATGCTGCTCGATTTTCAGCTTGAATGGTCCGATGAACAAGCATTTAATCAATTTATTAAGACTTATGTTGACGCAAATTAAAGAAAGTACAGCCTATATTCAGTCCCAAACAAGTATTCAACCAAGCATTGGTATCATTTTAGGCACAGGCCTTGGCGGGCTTGTAAAAGAAATAGAAATCATTGATGAAATCAACTACGAAAACATTCCTCACTTTCCTGTTTCAACCGTAGAAAGTCATTCTGGCAAACTCATTTTCGGAAAAATTGGCGGGAAACACGTTGTAGCAATGCAAGGTCGTTTTCATTACTACGAAGGCTATTCTTTACAACAAGTCACTTTCCCGGTGCGCGTCATGAAAATGCTCGGCATTGAAAAACTCTTTGTAAGCAATGCTTCTGGGGGTGTTAACCCAGATTTTGAGGTGGGTGAAATCATGATTATGAATGACCACATCAATTTATTCCCTGGCAATCCTTTGATTGGTAAGAACATCGACGAATTAGGCCCACGTTTTCCCGACATGTCTGATCCATACGATCAAGGCCTCATTGACAAAGCATGTGAAATTGCCAACCAACTCCAGATTAAAGTTTCTGTTGGTTGTTATGCTGGGCTCACTGGCCCTACACTAGAAACACCTGCTGAATACCGCTATGTCCGTGCCATTGGCGCCGATGCAGTTGGGATGTCAACCGTACCAGAAGTCATTGTGGCGCGCCACATGAGCATTCCATGTTTTGCCATTTCAATTATCACAGACCTTGGTGTACCAGGAAAAATCAAAAAAGTAAGTGTGCAAGATGTCATTGAAGTGGCTAGTCGTCAAGAACCAAAAATGACACGCATCATGAAAGAACTTATCTCAAGCCTATAATGGAAGCTGCTATTAAAGATAAATACGAGGTTGTCATTGGATTAGAGGTGCACGCACAATTGCTCACCAATACCAAGGCCTATTCCTCGGACCTCAATGAATACGGTTCGGCACCAAATACGAACGTGAGTCCGATCACCCTTGGTATGCCTGGCACCCTTCCGGTTATGAACAAAAAAACCATTGATTTTGCCATCAAACTTGGGTTGGCCTGTGGTTGTCATATTGCTCCACAGCAGCACTTTGCACGTAAAAACTACTTTTACCCAGATCTTCCGAAAGGTTATCAAATTACCCAAGACACTACCCCTATTTGTACCGGTGGGCACATTAGTATCCGCACAGAGTCCGGAGAAAAAAAATCAATTGGCCTCACCCGTATTCACATGGAAGAAGATGCTGGTAAAAGCATCCACGACGTCGACGTCTTTGATACCCTCGTCGATTTAAATCGTGCTGGCACCCCACTACTTGAAATCGTATCTGAACCCGATTTAAGATCCTCAACCGAAGCATACAACTACTTAACTGAAGTTCGCAAATTGGTGCGCTATCTCGATATTTGTGACGGCAACATGGAAGAAGGATCTTTGCGCTGCGATGCCAATATTTCAGTTCGCATCAAAGGGACTTCAGCATTCGGGACCAAAGTCGAGGTCAAGAATATGAACTCGATTCGCAACGTCCAAAGAGCCATTGAATTTGAAATCAATCGTCAGATTGAAACACTTGAGGCAGGTGGGCAACTGAGCCAAGAAACACGCGCTTTTGATGCCTTAAAAGGCAGCACTATTTCGATGCGAAGTAAAGAAGCAGCCAACGATTACCGCTACTTCCCAGAACCAGACCTTCCCCCTATTACGGTTTCTCAAGCACACATCGACGAAGTTGCCAAAGATATGCCGGCACTTCCAGGTGTTTTATTTGAGCGCTACACCAAAGAATTTGGTTTGTCTGAATACGACGCATACAACATCACCGATCAAAAAGGAATCGCACTTTATTACGAAGCGCTCATTGCGCTTACCAAAAATTACAAAGGAGCTGCCAACTGGCTCATGGGTGACATCAAGTCCTACCTCAATGAGCACGGCATGGACATCCAGCATTTCCCTATGGCACCTGCGCGTATTGCAGCACTCATCAAACTTATAGACCAAGGAAAAGTGTCGAGCTCTATTGCTTCACAACGCATTTTCCCGGCCATGCTGAGTTCCGAGAAAAGCCCGCTTGAACTCGCTGAAGAAATGAACCTCATTCAAAGCTCAGATCAATCTGTGATTCTCGGCTACATTGATCAAGTCATTGAACAAAATGCGGCTGAGGTTACCCGCTACCGCAATGGCGAGAAGCAACTTATCGGATTTTTAATGGGGCAACTCATGAAAGTTTCCGGCGGCAAAGCTGATCCAAAGGCAGCTAATGGTCTACTCAGACAAAAATTAGAAGCCTAATGTCTTTTCAATTTAACAAGAAAACCATCCTGATTATTGCAAGTGTACTTGCTATAGGAGCTTTCTTGTTTTGGTATTTCCAACGCTCAGATCTCGAGAAAAATAACCTTGAGGTCAACATGACTATTTCTGGGCAAATTAAGAATGCAGGTGGTTTACAACTTTTTCTAGAAGCACCAAGTGACCGCGGTGTCATTGCGGTTGCCCAAACAGAAATTGAGCAAGACGGGCACTTCGAACTACCGGCAAACATTCCGGGTTTGGGTTTATACAACCTCAGGATCAATGATTTGAACGGAACCGTTCTCTGGTTGCCCTTACAAGCAAACGATGCACTCCAACTCAATTGTTCGCTCCAAGACTTTGGTTCAAAACCGGGGCTAAGCGGTGTCAAATGGGCAAGATCCTATCAACAAATGCTGCAAGAAACCAAGGCCTTTGAGGCTTTGCAAAAAAAATTACAGGCCAACCAAGAAAATCTAGATCAAGCTTCTATTGAAGAAAAGTACTACGAAGCCAAACAGACTTATGAAGATTTCTGCGCGCAACTCATCGAACAAGACCTCAGCAGCCCTCTGAATATCTTACTCAGCATGAATTTATTGCCCACAACTGGTTTTGAAAACTGGGATGCCAAGCATTTGGGCACACTTGAAAAACTGAGTAAAGCATTTCAAAAATCCTTTGCAGGCCAACCTGCTAGTGAAAATATGGCCGCACAGTACCAACAAATTGAAGATGCTTATTTCAATTACTCAAGTACCATCAATGGCACCATGGCCGCCCCTGAACTCTCTCTACCGAATCCTCAGGGTCAAGAAATAACTCTAAGCTCGTTCAAAGGCAAATATGTCCTAATAGATTTTTGGGCTTCATGGTGTGGGCCGTGTAAAAGTGAAATGCCTAACGTCGTTCAACTTTACAAAAAATACCAGCAGCAAAACTTTACAATTTATAGTGTCTCACTCGACGAAGACGCTAATAAATGGAAGGCTGCCATTAAAGACTGGGGTATGCTTTGGCCCAATCACGTGAGCAACTTAAAAGGTTGGAATTCAGATTTGCCACAGCTCTATGGTTTTGACGGAATTCCTTATACGGTTTTGGTAAACCCAGAAGGGAAAGTCATAGGCACTAATTTAAGAGGTGCAAAACTTGCCAAGAAATTGGCCGAAATATTCAAATAACATGAAAAAAAACAGCCTTCTATTTTTACTGCTCTTTTCGTTTAGCTCATTTGCGCAAGGGTTAAAGGTTCAAATTGAGGGGAATATCTTTTTTTCAGGTGCCGATTCCATTCGCATCTCTCAAAATTTCGGATCTTATTACCGAGACTACATCGTGAGTCCTCTTGACAAAAAAGGAAACTTTGAGCTCAATGGAATTGTTCCTGGTCCAGACTACTACCTCCTGCGTTTCGGTACACAAATGCTGCATTTAGTTATCAGAGATACCAACACTATTAAAATCTATGCCGACGGCCGTAAAATTACCAGTCAATGCAATTTTGTGAATTCAGAAGAGTCCAGACAAATGCACGAATATGTACTACTCACAAGTAGTTGGCAACAAAAAACAGACTCTGCGCTCACCGCTATCAAAGCTGATCAAAGCAAAGAAGCAGCCATTAATCAATACATGACTGAGCAGTTTAAGCAATATCAAACGGCCTTGCAGAGTTATGTTGGCATGTACCAAAGATCGGCTGCGCTCATTTTACCCCTTAGCAGCATCAACATAGACCAAGATTTTCAGAGTTATCAAAATTTGATTGTCCAACTCTACCAGAGTTTCCCTCAAAGTAGCATTGTGCAGCAATTGTATCAAAAATACGAGACTAAAAAGCAAGAAATTGAAGCAGCAGACCCTTTTGCCAAAGGCAAGCTGGTACCCGATTTTCAGTCCTTCAAGACCGATGGCAAAAAACAAATGAAACTTTCTGACCTCCGTGGCCAGGTAGTCTTACTTGACTTTTGGGCCTCTTGGTGTGGACCCTGCCGCGCAGAAAACCCCAATGTGGTCAAGAATTACCAGAAATACAAAGATGCTGGGTTTACCGTCATGAGCGTTTCCCTAGACTCTGACCGCAACAAATGGCTTGCTGCCATTACTGCTGACCAACTCAGCTGGCCCAATCATGTCAGTGATCTTGGTGGCTGGCAAAATAAGGTTGCCCAACAATTTGGCGTCTCGAGTATTCCATTTACGATCCTGATCGACCGCGACGGAAAAGTCATTGCAACCAACCTGCGCGGAGCTGCCTTAGAACAGACCCTTCAGCAAATTTTTGGTTTTTAATGGATAACGCCAAGAAATATCTTTATTTCGCCTCAGATTTTCATTTGGGCGCTCCCAATGCAGAGAAAAGTTTAGTTCGGGAACGCGCTTTAATAAATTGGCTCGAACAAATTGAAGATTCAGCGCATAGTATTTTTCTTTTAGGCGATGTTTTTGATTTTTGGTTTGAATACAAAACCGTCGTTCCGAAAGGCTACATCCGTTTACTAGGTAAACTGGCGACGCTTTCCGACAAAGGCATACAAATTCACCTTTTCAAGGGCAATCACGACATGTGGATGTTTGATTATTTTGAAAAGGAACTCGGCGTCAAGATACACAGTCACGAACTCACCTTTGATTTTGCTGGCAAACAATTTTATTTGCACCATGGCGATGGCCTTGGACCCGGAGATTACAAATATAAATTCTTAAAACTCTTTTTCAGAAGCCAAGTATGTCAGTGGTTATTTGCACGCTTGCACCCCAACTTTGGTATCGGGCTTGCTAGTTTTCTATCGAGAAGAAGCCGTGCCAAAGGTGGAAAAAAAGATCTCGTTTACAATGGTCCTGAACAAGAATGGTTATTTCAATACGTCAAAGAAAAAGAAGCTATTCAACACCGCGATTACTATATTTTTGGGCATCGTCATCTACCATTGAATCTTGAAGTAGGTTCAGCTAAATACATCAATACCGGAGACTGGCTGCAACATGACACCTTTGCCGTGTTTGACCTCCAAGAATTGCGTTTAATGAAGTGGAAAAACGGGCAAATGCTTCCTTATGAAATATGAAAGCTAGAAGACTTTTGGCTGAGTGGTCAAACAAGACGCATTCAGATTTATCTAACTTAGCCCAAGAAATTTGGGATTTTTTACCTGAAAATGCCTTTATCGCAGTTGAAGGAGAAATGGGCGCCGGAAAAACGACCACGATTTCAGCCCTCATTCAAGCAGCTCAAATTGAACATTTTGAAGGATCACCCACATTTGCAATTGTGCAGTCTTATGTTAGCCTAAGCAAAGGAAAAATCTTTCATCTAGATTGCTATCGTATTGAAAATGAAACTGATTTACTGAATTTAGGCCTTGAAGAACTCTTTGAGCAAAAGGCTGTATTTTTTGTAGAATGGTCTGAAAAAATCGAGCAAATCCTTCCACATCAGCTCTTTTGGCTGTATATTCGTACGAATCCTGATTTGAGTAGAACTTTAGAACTTTACCATGACAACTGATCAAAACATCCTCAAAACACTCATTCAACAGGGTGGTTTACTTCCAAAAGAAGATTTATTAGAAGTCAGAAAAAAGAAAGGTGACCTACTGATTGGGATCCCTAAAGAAACCTCTTTTCAAGAGCGTCGCGTTGCCTTGGTGCCCGAGGCTGTTTCTTTACTCATCGCAAATGGCCATCAAGTTTTAATAGAATCTGAGGCTGGTAAAGGTTCCAACTTTTCAGACAACGAATATAGCGAAGCTGGCGCTCAAATTATTTACGACCGTAAAGGTGTTTACCAGGCCGATATCATCTTAAAAGTGGCGCCGCCTTCTGAGGAAGAAATTGGCTTCATGCCCGGTAATCAAACTTTTATTTCTGCACTTCAACTTTCTACACAACCCAAAGAAATCTTACAGCTCCTAACTGCTAAAAAAATTACCGCAATTGCTTGGGATTACATTCGCGACGAAGAAGGGGTCTTTTCAATTATCAGAACCATGAGTGAAATTGCCGGAACCACTTCCATCTTGGTTGCTGGCGAATTACTTTCCTCCTTTTCTCAAGGAAAAGGACTGATGCTTGGCGGAATAGCCGGTGTACAACCCACAGAAATCGTAGTGATTGGTGCTGGAACTGTAGGTGAATTTGCGACCAGATCTGCATTAGGTTTGGGTGCATCCGTAAAGGTTTTCGATAATTCATTATCAAGACTCAGACGCCTCCAAAATGACCTCGGAGTTCGTGTGCATACCAGTATATTACAACCAAAAGTTTTGGCCAAAGCTATCCGCAGGGCCGATGTCGTTATTGGTGCTTTACGTTCAAACATTGGCCGCACACCGTGCGTCGTGAGTGAAGACATGATTGCCCAAATGAAACCAGGCTCAGTGGTGCTCGATATCAGCATAGACCAAGGGGGGTGCTTTGAAACCTCAAAGATCACAAACCATAGTGAACCTACTTTTGAAAAACATGGCGTCACCCACTATTGTGTCCCTAATATTGCATCAAGAGTTTCTAGGACAGCATCTTTCGCTCTTTCCAACACGCTTTCGCCTTTACTTCTTGAAATGGGTGACCGCGGAGGTGTTGCTGACTTAATTCGTACGCATGCTGGTTTCAGAAATGGCGTTTATATGTTCAGAGGCATCCTGACTAACGAAGTGTTGGGTAAAGTGTTTGATCTTCAATACAAGGATATCAACCTGATTTTGCCTGGTATTTGATGCAAGAACTCACGCCACTTGCCCTTCCCCCTGCGCCATTAAAACTCAAGCGCCAAGACAACAAAGTCATGGTACAGTGCTTGATCAGAAGAAAATTACTAGTCCTGACGCCTGAAGAGTGGGTCCGACAACATTTGATATCTTTTTTAAACCTCAGTAAGGGTTTCTCTTTGGAAAAAATCAGTGTAGAGAAGCAAATTCAATATGATGGTTTTACAAAAAGATGGGATATCGTGGTTTATGACACCGATTTTAAGCCCTTGTTACTCATAGAATGTAAAGCACCTTCAGTACCCATCTCGAGAGCGGTAATGGAACAAATTTCAGTTTACCAAAGAAAAATACAGGCGCCTTATTTAGCCTTAAGCAATGGCCTTGAGCATCAGGTTTTTGCACTCAATAAGCAAGCAGCTGAACTGCAAGCACTAGAGGACTTTCCGAGTGCAAATTAGTTCTGAAAGAAATTAAGTGCCCCTGATTTCATTTGACCATAGGCCCTTGAAAGATAGGCTAACTGAATTCTAAATAAATCAAAAGCTGCTTCGGTCTCAGGGCTAATTTCTTGTTGTTTCATTTTGAGCTGAAGCTTCATGAACATGGCGTGCAACAAGGCCTCAACATCTTGACGCTGAGACATATTGGAACGCTTTTTAAATTCAATAAGATCAGGTTGCGCTTGTTCACAAAGCGTTTTGTATTTTTCGTCGTTGACGATCGTCAGCAAGGTGTTATGCAGATAAACCAATTCCATCAATACTTCTTCAACCTCTTCAATATGCCCCTCCTTTTGCAAACCGCGTCTTTGGAATTCATCCATGAGGTTTTCATACCATTGAACATGATTGGCTAAATCTTCTGGACTTTTAAAGCCAGGAATGAGTAACTGGTTTTTGATGAGCTCGAGGTCAAGATTAAAATTCCGAAGCATGGCTTCAATTTGATAGATGTAAAGCAAATATTCGGCAATATTGCTTTCTTTGAGTGCTGAATTAGGTCGCATTAATGAAGATCCTTTTCGATTTCTTTTTGATTTTCATTGAGGAAGTTGATAAACGCTTTGGTCACATCCATGCTTTTATTTATGTAATTGATTTGTCCTCCTTGTCCTTGGATGAGCAAGAGGTCAATTTGATGCAACTCACAGTACTTTTTTCCCCAAGTCTCTACTTTTTTGTTGATTTCTTCTAATGATTTGAGCGTTGCCTTTTCAATCTTCTGGCCTTCTTCTTGCTGATAGCGCATTAAGTCAGCCTGCAATTGTTGGGCTTTTTGCTGCACCATGGCCAACTCATTTTGTGATAATAAACCAGCGCGTGCTTCTTGCTCTTTTTTAATCACAAAATCTTCATAGGCTTTGTTGCGTTTGGTCAACTCTGCTTCAAAGCTGCGCTGTTTTTTTTCTGCGCGTGCCTCTTCGTTTTTAAAGTAGTCAAAGTACTTTTTGATACTATCATTCGAATAATAGGCGATTTTTAAACCGTCTAAATCTTTGGCTTCTACTTTTGGAATTGACTTTGTGCTCGGCTTTTGTTCTTGACTACAAGCCCCTAAAAGACCTAGAGCTAAACTAAAAAGAATAATTTTTTTCATTGTAATTGTTGTTGGATTTTTAACCAGCGCGTTCTCATATTCAGGAAGTCTTGTAAACAAGCCGAATAAAATTCTGAGCTGAGCGCAGTTTCTAGAAGATCAGTATTGGATATATTTTCACTCGGCACCTTGAAGGATTGTTCGTATTCATCAAGTGTGATGCTGAGAATATATTTGTTATTGTAGTGGTGAAGTTGCACCAAAAAGTGTTCGTGCGGAATTTGTTTAATTAGGCGCATGTTACAAATATAAGGTGTTTGCAGCTTAGCTGTAACGTAGAATTACGGTGCATTTGGAATATTTTTTTTCAAAAAGCATTGTATTTTTCATTTTTATTCTAATTTCGGAGCAAGAACTTGAAGTATTTACCTAATTCTGCGTCGTTTAATTTCTTCTATGACTAGTATTTTTGTTGCCAAACTAGACTTTGGCGTTACAAATCAAGAGCTCCGACAACTTTTCGAAGCTTATGGAACTGTTCTCAAAGCCACTATAGCTACCGATCGTGAAACAGGCAAGCCTCGCGGTTTTGCCTTCGTTGAAATGGCCGATCAACAAGAAGCCCTTGCAGCAATCAATGGGCTCGATGGTTATGTCATTAACGGCAGAGCACTCGCTGTTAAAGAAGCTGAACAACGTAGCAATGACCGTCCGGCTCCTCGCCCTGCCCCTTCAGCAGGTTCAAGCGATTCACCCGCTCGATCAGAAAACTTCAGGGCACCTGTAGAGCCTAGTGCCGAGATTGGTACTTCGGGTTTCATTTCACCAAAGCTCGAGCCGCGTAAAAAAAGCAAAGACAAGGATCGTAAACCGGGTGATGACGATAATCGCAATAAGAAGCCAAAAATGGATGCGTATAAAAAAAGCGGAAAAAGTTCGCGCTTTTTTGATGACGACGATGACGATTTTGACGACGAGCTCTTCAATTACAAAAAGTCAGATGAAGAAGATGACTTCTTTGATGACGACGACGACGACGAAATCTAGTCTAAGTTAAGCACTCATTTCGGGGATTACTTTTAACTTTGTGCCCCATGAATTTTTCATACGTCCCTCAGCTCAAACATCCTGTATTTAAAGTACTGGCGCAATACGCTGCTCAAGAGGGTATTGAAGTTTATGTCATAGGTGGTTGGGTCCGAGACCTCCTTCTTGAAATTCCAAGTAAAGACATCGATATTTTAGTACTTGGCGACGGCCCCGCACTTGCAAACGCAGTAGCGCAAATATTAAAAGTCAAGAAGGTCAGTGTTTTTAAAAACTACGGGACTGCTCATTTTCGGTATAAAGACCTAGACGTTGAATTTGTAGGCGCTCGTAAAGAGTCGTACCAAGCTAACTCCCGCAAACCGTTTACGGAAAGTGGTACATTGCAAGACGATCAAAATCGCCGTGACTTCACTATTAACTCCATGGCTATCAGTCTAAATGCTGCCAACTTCGGAGCGCTTATAGATCCTTTTAACGGACTCAAAGATCTTGAAGATGGCATGATCCGCACGCCTTTAGATCCTGTTGTAACCTACAATGACGATCCGCTTCGGATGCTCAGAGCTATTCGCTTTGCTACCCGTCTGGATTTCAAGATCGAACGCGCAAGCCTTGAAGCCATGAGTCAGTTAGCACCAAGACTCAGTATCATTTCTCAAGAGCGTATCACAGACGAGCTCAATAAAATGATCCTCACCAAGACCCCATCGAGGGCATTTAAATTACTCCATGTAACAGGCTTACTCGAACAGTTTTTTCCTGAAATGATTGCGCTTCAAGGAATTGAAACCCGTGAAGGCAAAGCGCATAAAGACAACTTCTTGCACACCCTAGAAGTACTTGATAATATTGCCATCCATACCGATAAGCTTTGGTTGCGTTGGGCGGCAATTTTACATGACATTGCTAAACCTCCGACCAAGCGCTTTGATAAAGTTGTTGGTTGGACCTTTCATGGTCACGAAGAATTAGGCGCTAAAATGGTGCCGCGCATATTTACACGATTGCGCCTGCCACTTGACTACCAAATGAAATATGTGCAAAAATTGGTGCGCTTGCATTTGCGCCCTATTGCGCTCGTTAAAGGCTCAGTGACCGATGCCGCAATCAGACGCTTGTTGCACGAGGCTGGCGATGACATCGAAGACCTCATGACGCTATGCAATGCTGATATCACGAGTAAAAATGAATTTAAAGTAAAGCGCTACAAGCAAAACTTTGAATTGGTCGCTGAAAAATTAAAACTTGTTGAAGAAAAAGACCGCGTCCGGAATTTTCAACCTCCAGTATCAGGACAACTGATTATGGATACATTTGATATCGGACCTTGCGCAGCAATTGGCACCATTAAAATGCAGATCAAAGATGCCATTCTCGAAGGTCATATTCCGAACGAACCTAAAGAAGCCATTGAAGAAATGCTCAGAATTGGCGCTTCCTTAGGTTTAATTGTCCATCGTCAGCCAGTCCTTTCTGAATAATACTTACCTTTATCTTAAACCAAAACGAGATGCCAGGATTAAAATTTCGAGTCCTACTCGATAGCGATAAAAACGAAGAAGTTTTCAGAGACATCGTTATTGCCAATGATGCTCATTTTGAAACCTTTTACAAGGCCATCATGGAGGCATTCGACTTCAAAGGTGATCAAATGGCCAGCTTCTATGTTTCCAATGATTCCTGGGATAAAGGTCACGAACTTTCGCTACTCGACCTCTCCTATGACGACGACGCCATAGACGAGCCCGCTAGTGTGATGAAAAATGCGCTCATCCAAGACTTTCTCCAAGAACCAGATCAACGTTTTATTCTGGTTTATGACTTCATGCGCATGTGGATTTTCTTAATAGAACTCATTGCTTATGAAAAAGAAAGTCCGGCTGCACCTATAATGGCATTAGCAATCGGAACGGCGCCAACTGAGCAATCTCGTGCCCTACTCGATGAAAATCTATTCGGAGAAGAAGTTTTAGGCAATCCGGCAGCCGACGAAGAGGAAGATGAATTTGGTTTCCAAGATTTCGATGACGATTACGCCGATGACGACCTCAATGACTACAACGAATATGAATACTAAAAATACAAACCCAACGGGGGACCCAATTGGTCAGGCAATTCTTGATTATTCCAAGACAAAAAAACCCTTTGATATCATTGTTTCATCCGATCTCTGCGATGACGACATCATTCCAATTGAAGTATTGTTCCGTTCTGAAAAAGACATGCCCGAACTAGAACTAGAAGCACTTAGCCTTTGCAAAGGAAAAGTTCTAGACATTGGCGCTGGTGCTGGAGTCCATAGTTTAGTGCTTCAAGATTATGGTCTGGATGTCACAGCTATTGACCTTTCCGCGGGGGCTGTAACCTACATGAAAACTTTAGGCCTTAATGCCAAACAACTCGACTTCTATGCGCTGAAGCCGACGCAAAAGTACAACACGATCCTCTCCTTGATGAACGGTTTTGGTTTGGCGCAAAAATTATCGAAACTACCTGCTTTTCTTAAGCATGCCTATGACTTATTAGAGCCCGGAGGTTGCCTCATTGCAGATTCAACAGACGTTAAATATCTTTATGAAGACGAAGACGGTTCGGTTTGGCTCGATCTCAATGCAGAATATTACGGAAATTTCAAATTCCAAATGCATTACAAAAAAATTAGTGGCCCTGAGTTCGAATGGCTTTACATTGACTACGATACCCTGCATCAGCAAGCCACAGAAATGGGCTTCAAATGCCGTCGTGCCTGCACCTATGAAGATCATTATTTAGCCGTTCTACAAAAGCCATGATACGCATTGTTCTTGCTGTTTTATTGAGTGTTCTGTTGTTCTCCTGCGGTTACTCCAATAAAGAAACACAATCTTTTGACCAGCAAATTAAGCAGTATATCCAAAAAAAGAACCTTAACCTGAAGCCTACTGGCAGCGGTTTGTATCTGAGCATTGATAGTCTTGGTACAGGAAGGAAAATCCAGCTACAAGATAGCATTTGGGTTAAATATCAATTGTTCCTGCTCTCAGGTGAACGCATTGAAAAACAAGATAAACCCATTGGTTTACCCTTAACTGGCCTGATCAAAGCCTGGCAAGAAGCCTTGTATCAAATTCCGGTGGGTAGTAAACTGCGCTGTATCGCTCCACCTCAATTGGCCTACGGACAGTCAGGTACAGATAAAATTTCAAAAGATAAAATACTGTATTTTGAAATGGCTATCGTTGATGCCAAATAAATGCTTATTTTTGACACGCAAAAAATAACAACTTATGAGTGTATTGGTAAATAAAGATTCAAGAGTAATTGTACAAGGTTTTACAGGGAGTGAAGGAACTTTCCACGCAAGCCAAATGATCGAATTTGGAACAAACGTGGTTGGTGGTGTTACGCCAGGAAAAGGTGGAAGCACACACCTTGATCGTCCGGTTTTCAATACTGTAGCAGATGCCGTACAACAAACTCAGGCCGATACCTCTATTATTTTTGTACCACCAGCCTTTGCTGCAGATGCCATCATGGAGGCTGCCGAAGCCGGTATCAAAGTTATTGTTTGTATTACTGAAGGTATTCCTGTAAACGACATGGTGAAAGCCAAAGAATATATCAAAGGCTTCAATACCCGTCTTATTGGACCTAACTGCCCAGGTGTTATCACTGCAGGTGAAGCAAAAGTAGGCATCATGCCAGGTTTTGTTTTCAAGAAAGGTAAAATCGGTATTGTTTCTAAATCAGGTACGCTTACTTATGAGGCAGCTGATCAAGTTGCTAAAGCCGGAATGGGCATCACTACTGCGATTGGTATCGGAGGTGATCCAATCATCGGAACTACTACCCGTGAAGCAGTTGAATTACTCATGAACGACCCTGAAACAGAAGGTATTGTCATGATTGGTGAAATTGGCGGGAACTTAGAGGCCATTGCTGCACGTTGGATCAAAGAAAACGGCACAAAACCCGTAGTTGGCTTTATCGCTGGTGAAACTGCACCTAAAGGACGCACAATGGGGCATGCTGGTGCCATTGTTGGTGGAAAAGACGACACCGCTGAAGCTAAAAAGCGCATCATGAAAGAGTGTGGAATTCATGTAGTTGATTCTCCAGCTCAAATTGGTGCTAAGATGGCTGAAGTACTTGGAAAAGCTTAATCAGCTTTTTCTTCCTGAATCTTTCTTAATTCCAGAAATCCCAAGTTAAGCCTAGCCTTATTTGTAATGGCGGGAACGGATATCCTTGCATTATTGAAATCGTTTCTTGATTCCAAAAGCTTCCTAGATTGGCAACATTTACAAAAAATCTAAAGGTTTTCACTTCAAGGGCTATTCCTAATTGCGCATTGAAAAATCCATTTTGGGTGCTCGCACTTTGTGTGGCGACCCAATCAAGACTCTCAATAAATGGCAAATAAACAAGGGCCTGAAATTTAGACTGGTATTGAATTTTCCCGACTAAAGACATTGTTAAACGTTTGTCTTTAAAAACCCCACCTTTCCATAATAAGGATGCTGACGCTTTGTGTCTCGGTAAAAATTGCGCTGTGTTTTGTGCTAAATACTGATAACTAGCGCTCAGGTTAAAGGCTCCTAATTGATATTTAATCTGTGTGCTTGCTGTAGCAAAGCTACCTGTTGAAGTCAATCCAAATTGGGTCCATGACATCGAACTTTGCTCAAAACGATACACATTCGCATAAGCAGCTACCCCCGCATTGAAACCAAGATACAATTTTTGCATCCTGAAATTCAACTGGGCATTTAGTTGCTGATAACGCTCCTTTTGAGGGCTTGACCACGTATAATTAGTGAGGTTACTCAGATAGCCCCTTTGCATTAACAAGGGCCATTGTTTACTATATTGATGCTGTAGTTCTAAGCTCGTTTTAGCAAGCGTGTAATGCAATTTTGTTTGAGCCCGAACACCCTGTGCCGCCCCAATTAAATTGACACTATTTTCATGCAAGAAATGCAGCTGCTGACTATTGTATCGTATTTCGCTATTCCAATTGATTTCAAGTGTATCGTATACCAATACAGGATCTGACCACTGACGTTGCAGCAAACCAAGCAAAGAGGATACTTGAAATTTGGGAGAACTCCAGTTTAAACCTACCCGATTCTCGATAAATTGTTGACGAAAAGTATCAATGCAAGTGTCTGAATTAAAGAAGGTTTGTGGATAGAAAAGCGCCAGATTGCCTTGCTCCTGATAAATTCTTTGCTGCAAGTGAAAAGCATGATAGCTTGCAAAATTGAGTCGGTTTAAAGAATCACCAATTATGCGATACCTGAATTGAAGAGAGGCGTCGTAGGCATTTTTCTGAGTACGAGCCGTTTCTTTGAGCACCGGGATGAGCTCAAGCGCAATTGAATTGAGATCTGAATAATCTACAATCCCCCCTGACCACTGTCGATCATCGCTCGCATTGGAAAAGCTAAGCAGAAGCTCATGGGCTTTGCCATGTTGCTGAAGTTTAATTTGCAAACCACTAAAACGCAAATCATCGGCACGCATGAAACCGGTTCTTTGCCAGCGATCATAACGCAAATTGAGTAAAGTATGCTGCGCAAAGGCCTGTTCGTAATCGAGTCTTAAAATTTGTGAACCTTGCGCCCCAAAACCATAGCCGAAACCTAAATGAGGTAATGCACTGAACAAAAATGGTTTGACACTGCGTTGAGCTTCTGCAAAAGCCACAAACCCTGGCTTCAGAAAATCGGTTGCTAAAAGTGTATTTTGTTGTGCTTGAAAAAAGAAATTTGATGAGAAACCATCCATAATGTGCAGTAATGAATCTGCAGGACCAAAGGTGCGGTTTGTGCTGCGCAATGTGTCTTGCGGACCCAACTGCTGCGCTTGCGCTTTAAAGAAGAAAACAGTGCACAGAACAAGTAGGAGGGTTTGTTTCATGATACAAACTTAAGAAAAAAAGAAGGGTCGCCCAATGAGGCGACCCTTCACAAATTGAATTCAAAAAATATTAAAGTGCGTTTACGCGCAATTGCAAACCTGACTTAAGGTTAGCAGCTTTATTTTTGTGAATGATGTTGCGTTTTGCAAGTTTATCCAACATAGCTACTACCGTTGGAAGCATACCTACAGCTTCGTTGCGGTCTTTAGTAGCGCGCAATTTACGCATTGCATTACGAGCTGTTTTGTGCTGGTATTTGTTCAATACGCGTTTAGCTTCGTTTGAACGAATGCGCTTGATGGATGATTTATGGTTTGCCATAGCTTATATTTATTAAAACCGTTAAAAAAAATGCAGCCCATAGGAGAATCGAACTCCTGTTTCAAGGATGAAAACCTTGCGTCCTAACCACTAGACGAATGGGCCAAAAAAAATTGGCAGCCCATAGGAGAATCGAACTCCTGTTTCAAGGATGAAAACCTTGCGTCCTAACCACTAGACGAATGGGCCAAAATGTCAAAATCCCCGAATTTGGGATTGCAAATATACTAGGAAATTCTTGAAGCGCAAGAGTTGCAGCTAAATTTTTAAGAAATTTCTGACTCGTCTGCACTCATCTTAAATCCCAAACGTTTGGCAGTGCGCAATTTAAGCTGTTCTCCCATCACATAAATTTGCCCCACACTGACTTCATCCATCAATTCAAAAGGTGGAATATAAAGGTCAAATTGCAAGGCATAGGCAAATGACATTTGAGCAACGAGCTGCAACATTTCTGAGCTTAGCAACATATGCTGTGGATCGCTAAAGGTGTAGCCCAATGAGCCTTTGCCTTCTATGAAAAAATGTCTTTCATGATTCACAAAAATGCGTGCTAACAAATAACCTTGATCGTCTAAGCGATTTTGCTGTAAAGATTCAGCTAAGAAATTATAAATATGAATGGTGCCGAAATACCCATTGTTTGGCTGACTCTTGAAATAAGAAGTCCCCCATAGTGGGTTGCTATCTGGCAATCTAAAGACATTATGATGCAGGTTAAACACCAACACATCACTACCAATATAAACATGGAATTCGTGATCTCCTCTATCTTTAATAAACAAGCGCACGCGCTCATCGGTAATCACCTCTTTCAGTGCTTTAATTTCTAAATCAATGAGTTTGCGCAGATCGGCAAATACAACTTCTAGATCATCGGCGACGTCCTGCTTGAGTGCAGACTTATGCATTAAAAGGTCAATAAGTTGTTGCCTGTTGGCTTCTAGCGGATTGCTTGCGACTTTCTTTTTCATGGCACTGTTTTTGTTGCTAATGTAAGTGAAAAGTGAATGTTTCGGCTAGCTTCAGGATTAAACTTCCTAATGATTCCCGAAAAAAATTGTAACTTTGAATAAGAACAACGCTCAAAAGTACATGAAAAAACGCATTTGGTTCATCATTAATCCGATTTCTGGTGTGCGTCGCAAAGACGACATCCCGGCTTTGGTGCGCCAATATCTCAACCATGAGCAATTTACTTTTGAAATCCAATACACACAATACAAAGGTCACGCCATTGAACTCGCTAAAAACGCAGTCAAACTAGGCATTGACATCGTTTGTGCAGTTGGTGGCGATGGTTCAGTACACGAAGTTGGTACAGCACTTATTGGTTCTAAAACTAGCTTAGCTGTCATTCCTATTGGTTCTGGAAATGGCTTGGCTCGCCATATGGCTATTCCGAGAAACATTCGCTTAGCCATTGAAACCATCAACCAAAATCATCACATCCAAATGGATACCGTTTTGGTCAATGATCAACCCTTTCTAGGTGTTGGTGGCTATGGCCTAGACGCCGTTATTGCCCAAAAGTTCGACCAAGATAAAAAACGCGGATTCTGGACCTACGTCAAGCACGTATTCAAAGAATTCTTCCGTTACAACCCCATGAATATCTCCATTGACACCAATGGTCAAATCAAGAAAATGCCTGTAGTCCTTTGTACCATTGCCAATACTTCTGAGTTCGGAAATGGTTTCAAAGTGTCACCAAAATCAGATGCTACAGATGGGAAGCTTGAATTGTTCTTATTGAAGCCATTTTCATTTATCAGTATTCCTAAAATGGTTTTCCAATTCTTTACTGGGAAATCAGATCAATCTAGCTATGCCGAAGTTATTTCCTTCAAAAAGGCAAAAATATCACTTCCCAATGGCTTGGCTCACTATGACGGCGAACCTCAACAAGTGCGTCGTGAACTCAATGTTCAGGTAGTGCCAAAAAGCCTTCACATCATCATCGGAAACAAATAATATGTCAAATTTTTCGCTTGAGTTGGAGTCTATGCTGACCCAACTTTCCAAACTTACTGCTCAACAAGTTCCTGCTTGGGGTAGCATGAGCCCACAACGCATGGTTGAACATTTAGCAGATGCACTCTATATGTCCATCGGAAACGGATCTTATGAATTAGAGGTTGCTGAAGACCGCATTGAGCGCATGCAAGCTTGGCTAGAAACTGACAAACCTATGGCTAAAGACGTCCAAGTTTCTTTTGCCACGCCGTCTACTCCCTTGCGAAACGACGAACTCGAAACCGCCATTGATGAATTTACCGATGCGTTTTTAGCCTTTACAGAGTATTACGAAGAAAATCCATCGCAAACACATTTGCATCCATTCTATGGGAATCTTAATGCTACACAATGGGCTCGTTTACACACCAAACACTTCGCTCATCACTTTGAGCAATTTGGTCTGATTTAAACAAAAGAACTCAAAGATTAATATGGGTAGCCCGCTCTTTCTTGCATTAGGAATTGGCATCTTGCTTGGAACCCTTAATCATTTCTATCTTAAATCTAAAGGCCATCATGGCTCAGGTCAATGGTTCTTGCAAATCATTGTTTTCTTTGCCTTGACATTTAGTGTCTTTAAATTTTTGCTTTAACCAATTAGTGAATTACTTCCCCATCTTCAAAAAAGGAATAAATCTCGGGACTGCTTTTTGGTAGTCTTTGTAGGCTGGGTATTTGTTAGCCGATAATTCTTCTGAGAAGTCAGAGCTCCCTTTGAATAAAATCACTAGTAAAACACAACCGCCGATGGTCCAGTTGATCCATTGTCCGGTGGCGTTTACACTAAACAAATAGAAAATGATCCAGATGGATTGCTCCATGGCATAGTTAGGATGGCGAACAATACCCCAAAGTCCTGTCGATACAAAACCTTTTTCGTACTCTCCCAAAGGCTCGCCTGCCTTGATACGGCGGTGTTTTTCTGTTTGGAAGTTATATTGTTGTTGGTCGGCAATGAATTCAATGGTAATAGCCGCAAGCATGAGCGCACCCAATAGGTAGTCAATATAATTTAATGATGCATCGGCGTTAGTCGCTAAAACACTCAGGATAGGCGCTGTAAACAAATAAATGAGCACATTTTGATAGGCCGAAATGAAGAATAAATTGAATAAACCCCAAATAAATTTATTGTTGAAGCCTGGTCTTTTGCGCAATTCTTCCCAACGATAATCTTCTTCGCCAGCCCAGAATTTTAAAGTATAGGCTCCTCGACGGGCAAAATTAAAGGTCAGTCGTGCACCCCAAATGGTCACTAAAATAGACATAAACACCATCTTTTCAGAAAGCTCAGGGGCCAAGAGTGTCATTTGCCAAGTATAAAGAATGGGTACAATACTCCATAGTTTATCGACCTGAGAATTATTGCGAGAGAGCTCACCAACAATAAAACAATAGGCAATGACGATTCCTACAGTGTAAGACATTTGCTGCAGGATTTCGTATTGAAGCTCGTTGGGTGTATAGCCAAAATTGAGGCAAATAAAGGGCACAACAACGACCGTGAAAATTAAAAGTAAGATAGTTAGTAGCATAGTTAGTTTATAATTCTTGTCTGCAATATTAATTAAATATTGATTGCTGTTACAGAATTATGAAAATAAGTTATGCTTTAAAGAAGGGATAGGCTCCAGCCTGAAGTGCCTCAAAAACTTGTTGTTGCATATTGTAAAAGACTTGGCCGTAATCTGCTGTCTTGACCCAACATCTTACTTTTACTTCTAAGCCATTCTCGGTCATTTGCTGGATCCCTACGAATGGTTCAGGCTTATTTAAAATAGCCTTCTCAGCGTTTAGGATGGTTAAAATGGTTTGTTGTACTTCTGAAAATTTAACGCTTGAATCAAAATGAAAGGTCCATTCAATGCGACGGTTCTTTTCTTTTGTAAAATTGACAATGCTACCATTGGCTAAGGGGCCATTTGGAAAAATTACTGTTTTATTGTCAACCGTACGCAAGTAGGTATTGAAAATTTGAATTTCTGAAATAGTACCTTGTTCGCCAAGTGCTTTGATTTCGTCCCCTACTTTAAAGGGCTTCAATACGAGAATCATGATCCCTCCTGCAAAATTGGAAAGCGTTCCAGAAAAAGCCATACCAACCGCTATGCCGGCTGCACCGAGCAAAGTAAGAAATGAGGTCATTTGAACACCCAATTGGGTAATTGCGGTAATGACCACCATTATCTTTAAGGCCATCGATAGAAAACTCGACAAAAAAGAGGTCAAGCCAGCATCGGTGTCACTTTTTTGAAGCATGCGATTGACAAAGCGTGTCAAGATGCCTGTCAGCCAGAAACCTACAACCGTGATAACAATCGCCAAAATGACGTTGGTTAGAAAGCCAAAAATAACTTTGCTGAAATCACCAGTTTTGAGATCAAATAAAGATTCAATGAAATGCATGTTGTACTTTTAAGCTACAAAAATAGGAATGTTTACCGACTACGAAAATTCAAGCCCTCATGCGCTCGTTATTGAAGACGGTCAGCTCGATTTTATTCCGAATTTCTTGGATCAAAAGCGCGCGGATGATTTATTTCAACGAATTAAGAAAGAACTTCCATTTCAAGAAAATCAGATCGTTATTTTCGGAAAACAGATGAAAGTGCCAAGACTCGAGGCTTACTTCTCTTTGAATGGTGAAAATTATGGTTATTCCGGACAAACACTCATTAACAACCCTTTTCCAAAATTTTTGGACGACTTGCGTCTTCAAATAGAAGCCACCACAGGTTGTCAGTACAATGCCTTGCTGATCAATTATTACCGAGATGGTCAGGATTCAAATGGCTGGCACGCCGACAACGAAAAAAGCTTAGGTAAAAATCCGAGCATCGCCTCTTTAAGCCTTGGAGCCGAGCGCAACTTTGAACTCCGTCATATGGAAAGTAAAAAGAAAATCAAACTGAAGTTAACGCAGGGTAGTCTTTTGCATATGCATGGTGCTTTACAACATCATTGGAAGCACCAATTGCCAAAAGTCAAAGATTTAAAAGCAGCCCGAATCAATTTAACTTTTCGATTGATCCTCGCTTCAAGTTGAATTGCTTAACTTTGACTATGCGCCACGAAGATTTTATGCATCGCTGTTTAGACCTCGCTCGGTTGGGTGGTATTGCTGTTGCCCCTAACCCGATGGTTGGTTGTGTACTCGTGAAAAACGGACTCATCATTGGCGAAGGATATCATCAAAAATTTGGTGAAGCACATGCAGAAGTAAATGCTATAGCATCGGTTCAAGATGCTGCAGCAATTGAGGGTGCAACCGCTTATGTCAGCCTTGAGCCCTGTTCACATTTTGGAAAAACACCACCTTGCAGCAACTTACTCATCGAGAAAAAAGTGGCTCATGTCGTTATTGCCACCAAAGATCCAAACCCCAAGGTTGCCGGAAAAGGTATTGAAAGGCTTCAAAAAGCGGGTATTCAGGTCACTGTTGGCGTCCTTGAGGATGCAGCGCGCGAACTCAATAAACGATTCTTTAGTTTTCATGAAAAGCAGCGCCCTTATGTCACACTCAAGTGGGCCCAGACCAAAGATGGCTTTTTAGACAAACTGCGCGGAGACAACGAAAAAGGTATCAACTGGATTACCGGCGAAGAAGCTCGGGCGCTTGTTCACCATTGGCGCAGCCAAGAAATGAGCATTTTGGTCGGTAAACACACCGCCCTCAATGACAACCCCTCTTTAACCGTTCGTGATGTCGCCGGGCAAAATCCGATTCGCATCCTAATTGATAGCCAACTTCAAGTGAAGAACGACCTCAGTTTATTTTCAGAGGCGGCACCCACTCTTATTTTCAATCGGATCAAAAACGATCAAATTGATGGCATTGAATGGATCAAAATCAAAGAAACTTCTACGAAATTAATCCTAGAGGAGCTTTACAAACGCGGCATTCATTCAGTCATGGTTGAAGGCGGCAGCAGAACCTTGCAGTATTTCATCATTGACAACGTTTGGGACGAAGCCTTTGTTTTAGTCGGAGACCTCAAATTTGAACAGGGTGTAAAAGCACCTGTTCTTAATAAAATACCCGTAAAATCTCATTATTTCGGCACAGATCAAGTCTTTTATTTCAAACGTCGCTCATGAAGAATTTACTTTTTGTTTTCAGTATCCTATTGAGCCCCTATTTGGTAGCGCAATCTACGTATCAATTGGCTGTTTTGAAATACCACGGTGGTGGCGACTACTATGCCAATCCAACTGCGTTGCCCAATCTCATTGCTTTTTGTAATTCAGAATTACATACCAAAATTTCCAAAGAGGTCCCGTATGTAGAGGTGGGTAGTAAAGACCTCATGCAGTATCCGTTTGTTCACATGACGGGTCATGGAAATGTAGTTTTTTCAAAGGCTGAGGCTCAAAATCTGCGCAATTACCTAATGGCCGGAGGCTTTCTACATATCGATGACAACTACGGCATGGACGGTTTCGTAAGAGCTGAACTCAAAAAAGTTTTTCCTGAATACCCACTTGCAGAGCTTCCGTCGGATCACCCCATTTTCAAAGCGCGTTATTCCTTTCCTAACGGACTACCCAAAATACACGAACACGATGGCAAAAAGCCGCAAGCCTTTGGCATCATCATCGATGGACGCCTGGTTTGTCTTTATACCTACGAAACTGATCTTTCAGACGGCTGGGAAGACCCTCAAGTCCATAACGACACCCCTGAAAAACGCAAACAAGCGCTACAAATGGGTGCTAATATGCTGCAATACGTATTCACAAATTAAACGCATAAAAAAACCCTGATGACTTCAGGGTTTTTTCTTGATTGTTATTTTCAATTAATGCTGGTGGCCGTCATGTTCACCGTGTGGGTGCTCATGTGGTTCGGCTGCAGCCTTCAGTAATTCTATTTCGAATACGAGGTCAGCGTATGGCGGGATTGCACCCGGACGGCCCTGTTTGCCATATGCGTTGTAATACGGAATGAATAGCAAAATCTTTCCGCCTTCTTGAATGTAAGTGATGCCTTCTTCAAAACCTGGAATCATGCGTTGCACTTTGTATTCAAATTCAAGTGGCATATTGCGGTCTTTGGAAGAATCGAATTTCTTGCCATCACGTCTAAAAGTACCTGTATAGTGTAAGCTCACTTTTTTACCTTGCTCAACATTAGCACCGGCACCTTTGTCCAGGATAACGTAAACCAAACCTGTTTCACTTTGAACCGCCTTCGGATACTTTTGCTGTACCTCTTTGAACATAAAGGCCTTGTATTCTTCTTGTGACATTGCCGCAACTTTGGCCATTTCTGCTTCTTGTGCTGCCTCTAGTGCTTTTTTGGCAACATAAACCTCATCAAAGGCTGCTTGGGCATTCCATTTTTGCGCTTCTTTGCCCACGCGAATGATATCTACTTTTTTCATGGTGTCGTTCTGAGCAATCGCATTGACTACCTCCTGACCCAATACGACATGACCAAATACGGCATGCTTGCCATCTAGCCAAGGCGTTTCTTTGTGCGTAATGAAGAATTGAGAACCATTGGTATTTGGTCCAGAATTGGCCATTGATAAAATACCAGGGCCAGTGTGCTTGAGCGTTGGGTCAATTTCATCATAAAATTTATAACCAGGGTCTCCTGAGCCATTACCTAGTGGGTCACCACCTTGAATCATGAAATCTGCTATGACGCGATGAAAAAGTAAACCATCGAAAAAAGGCTTGTCAATGACTTTATCGTTGACTTTGAGTTTTCCCTCAGCTAGGCCTACAAAGTTACCTACGGTCATGGGTACTTTTTTGTATTCAAGCTGACAAACGATGATACCTTTATTGGTTGTAAATCGTGCATAGATGCCATCGGCCATTTCTGTGGCGCGTTGGGCATTGACGAGACCTGATAATGGTAAAAATAAGAGTGCAAAAATTAATTTTCTCATGGTGTTATTTTTCGATATCTAGTAATTGAACTTCAAAGATAAGGACAGAATAAGGAGGAATCAAGGCAGTGGGTGAATTTTGCCCATAGGCCAATTCTTGGGGAATATAAAAGCGGTATTTGGCGCCTACATTCATCAACTGTACACCTTCTGTCCATCCTGGAATAACTGCATTCAAAGGAAAGGAAATGGGTTCGTTGCGTTCTACTGAACTATCAAAAATTTCACCGTTAATAGTGGTGCCTGTATAATGAACTTTAACAGTAGAACTAGCCGTTGGATGTTCGCCACGACCCTTTTTGATAACTTCATACTGTAAGCCACTTGCCGTTACTTTTATTCCATTTTTCTTGGCATTCTCCAGTAAAAATGCTTCACCTTTTTCACGGTTGATGCGCGCGGCTTCGATTTCTTGAGCCAAAGCTGCTTTATCAACTGCTTGTTCTGCTTGCTGAATAGCGCCCATTTTCTCTTGGAAATAAGTCATGACGCATTTATTGTCTGGATCTTGTAAGACACTTGGTCTTTGAAGCAGCGCATCGCTGAGCCCTTGTACCAATAAATTAACATTGGCCTCAGGAAAATCTTTAAGGACACTTTGTGCAATATTTTGACCTGCTAAATAACTAACGGAGTCAATACGGCTTTTAATTTGTGCATCTTGTGCTTGTACATGTAGAGCGAAGCTCCCGAGTAGGATTAAATAGATTTGTTTTCTCATGGTTTGGTTATAAATCGTTACGTGTATCACTGCCCCACAACATTTTATTGCGGATGGTGTCTAAAAAGTTGTTGTCTTCAAATTTGACAACATTGATCATGAATTCGGCTTTGGTAATTTTCACTTTTTCTCCTTGCTTGATTTGACGCGAATTTCCGTCTAGAGATAACAAATAAGAGCGGTCTCGGCCTTCAATTTGTAAGGAAATCGGCATGTGGTCGGGAACAACAACTGGGCGCACATTGAGATTGTGTGCAGCGATAGGCGTTAACATGTGTACCTGACAACCTGGTGTAATAATTGGCCCACCACAGCTCAAACTGTAGGCAGTTGAACCTGTCGGCGTCGAAACAATCAGGCCATCGGCCCAATATGTATTTAAGTATTTGTCGTCGAGGTAGGCATGCACCTTCACCATCGAAGACGTATCTTTCTTTTGAAGGGTAAGCTCGTTGAGTGCAAAATTTTCATCGCCAAAAAGTTGGTCGTCGGTTTCTACACGCAGTAAGGAGCGTTTTTGAAATTCAAATTGACCTTTTTCAAAACGGTCAAGGGTTTGTTGAATTTGGGTTTTGGCAATATTGGAAAGAAAACCCAAACGACCCGTATTAATACCTAAAATTGGAACACCAGAATCTCGGATAAAAGACACTGACTTCAAAAATGTGCCGTCGCCACCCAAACTAATTAATAAGTCATAGCCTTGTTTGAGGTCTTGGTGCGTTTCGAAGGTCTGCGGATTTGCTGGATATTGAAACTTACTTTGCAGCATTTGGGACAATTCCAATTCGAGCACGGCGGTCCAACCTTTTTCTTGAATACCAGAAAGCAAAGCTTCGAGTATGAGCAGGTCAGATTTATATAGTTTTTTGGCGTAAATCGCGATACGTTTCATTACATGTTTAAATAGAGCATGAGCTCGTCATAGCGCTCTTGCAATTCGTTGTGTTGATCTTCTGCTTGATAACTGGCCAACACGTTGTAATCATAGCGTTCAAAGGTACGGATTATTGAACTAAGATTTTGCTGATTGATTTTTAAACTCACTTGTATTTTAGTGCTGTCAGGCTCACTATTGACAAATAAATTCAGAATTTTTGCCTGGTTACTTTCTACAATTTGAGCAATTTGAGAAAGCGCATAATTGTTCGCATCCATTTCTAATACTAAAACAGAACCAATTTCTTTAACTCCTGTCGACTGCGCTAAAAGCTGCAATAGGTCTTGTGAGGAAATGACGCCTAAATATTGCTCTTGACGATCAAGAACCGGCAGTGCTGTTAATTTGAATAAAGAAAAGTGCTTCAGGATATCAAAAAGATGTGCGTCGGCAAATACGAAAGGACGAGGTAAATGCTGAAAAAGCGCATCAAGGTTAGGCTCTAGGTCTGTTTGATCAAGTAATTCAGACTCGGACAGCACCCCGACAAAATTGCCATTTTTGAGCACAGGCAGGTGATTGACTTGAAATTCATCCATCCATAAAAGTGCTTTTTCACCGCTGTCGGTGTGCACCAAAGGTGGGATAACTTCAGAAATGATTTCGCTTGCTTTCATAGTGATGGCCAAAATACTAAAAACCTTGAATGTTTCGTACTTTTGTGTTTCAATTATTGTGCCATGACCAGACTAAGTGTCAATATTAATAAAATTGCTACCCTCAGAAATGCCCGAGGTGGATCCTTGCCAAATGTCATTCAGTTTGCCATTGACGCCGAACGCTTCGGAGCACAAGGAATTACGGTACACCCTAGACCAGATGAAAGGCACATTACTACAGCAGATTGTTATGGATTAAAAGAGGTCGTAACTACTGAGTTCAATATTGAAGGATACCCTGATGCGCGATACCTGCAACTCATAGCAGATTTAAGACCCGACCAAGCTACGCTGGTACCAGACCCACCTGGAGTACTCACGTCTAATGCTGGCTGGAATTGCATCGAGAATGAAGTCTTTTTAGCGCCTATCATTGATCAAATCAAAAAACTAGGCGTAAGGGTTTCTTTATTTATGGAAACTGATGCACAACAAATAGAGAAAGCTGCAGCGCTAGGTGCTGATCGGATAGAGTTTTATACAGGGCCTTATGCTGAACATTTTCATGACAATAAGGAAATAGCAATAGAACCTTATGTAAAAGCTGCCAAAGTTGCGCAAGCGCTTGGTTTAGGCATCAATGCTGGCCATGACCTCAGCCTAGAAAATTTAGCCTACTTAAAAAAGCACTTGTGTCAGTTAGATGAGGTTTCGATTGGGCATGCACTTATTTCTGATGCGCTTTATTTAGGCATCGAAAATACCATTCAACGCTATCTTTACGAGTTGCGCTGAGGCGCCTGATGCATGACTCTTTGAGGATACGGGATTTCTATTTGGTATGCTCTAAACAAGCGGTCAATTTCATAGCGAATTTCTGACTTGTAGTTGTTGATGTCCCAACTTTGATCGGCCCAGAAAATCAGTTCTAAGTTAATCCCTGAATCACCAAAGTCTGCAAAACGAACGATTACCGGTTGATTTTTCTTGACCTTCGGATGCGCCAGGGCTGCTTGTTTTAACAGGCGTTGAATGAGCTCAAGGTCTGCACCAAAGGCTACCGTTACTTGAATGGTAAAGCGTGTGAGCTCTGAACCATGGCTCCAGTTTTCAATTCTATCTTGGGTTAAATGTGTGTTAGGAATGATCAATACATTGCCTTCGCGGGTTTCAATCTGAGTGGTTCTAACATTGATCTTGACAATCTTGGCAACCATGCCATCCTGAGTGGTTCCGTTTTTGTTTTTACCTGCAATTTCGACGATATCCCCTACCCTCAGGTTACCTTCAAAAAGCAAAACCATTCCGGCGATCATGTCTTTGAAAACATCTTGTAAACCCAACCCCAAACCAACAAGTAAACCCACTGAACTGGTAAGCAAAATCATGAGGTCGATATCGAGCAATTTGAGACCTAGAATGATCGAAAAAACATATATGAAATATCGAGCTAACTGGATGTAAACGAATTCTGTACCCGGATCATAGTGCGCACTGCGTTTAAAGCGTTTGGCAATGTACAGTCTAGAAAGGTTGACTGCAATTTTAGCACCAAAGAATACAGAAATGAGCACCAGGATGTCTGCAAAGTCTATACTGAATTGACTAAAGGACAATAACTTAAAATTGAGAAAATCATCAAAAGTAACCCGACCATTGTTGTATCTTAAACTCAGGACCGCAATATAAATGGCTAGTAAATATACACTTTGACTCACCAAACGAAGTCGTGCCAATTGTTTCGCTTCAAGTTGAATATTGACACTTTTTACATAACCTTTTAAACCTCTGTGAATCAGTCGTCTGAAAATTGCTGCCACTAAAAAGATCAGCAGCAGAAAAATCAGGTTCCAAAAACAGATCTTGTAAGGGCCTATATAAAAGAGCGTTTCTGAAAACATACTTAACGAATTACGGTAATGCCTATTTGCTCCGAGAGCAACATTTTGACCTTTTCTAAACTAACAATTTCACCCAAAGCCAACAGCATGTCGTTAGATTCAAGTGCATTTTGAGCAATTTCCTTGCGCAGCTCTGAAATGCGTTTTTCTACGTGCGCCAATTTAAAGCGATAAATGGTTTGCAGTACAGTTTGATATAAATCGTCGGATTCTGACTTGGTTTGTATTTTGTACTTGGCCACCCAATTATGACTCAGGTCTTGCTCTTGCGCTTCAAAGTTGGTGGCTAACTGAACGATTTGCTGATTCTCATGACGCAAAAAGTAACTACCGGCATAAAGTGTTTGATCTTGATGAACGCCTTGAGCAAAGATCTGGTAAATTTCTTGATGCAATGGATCTGAAAAGCTGAGCTCATCATTTTGAAGCTCATGGATGACCAATTCAATGACGCTCGTTTGTATATTTTCAGTGCCCTGTTGCTGAAATTCAAGGGCACGTGTACCATACTTGAGCAAAAGCCTAATTAATTCAGCTTCATAAATTGAAGTGTCATTTTGTTCATTGGGAACCTCGGCTGTTTGTGCTTGTTCAGCTGCCTGTTTGGGCAGCACGATATCATTGATGGCAGGATCTTGCAACTGCTTACTGAGACCTTGCTTGCGTAATTGCAATAATTCTGATTGCACAATGGCTTCAGAAATATCAAATTGTTGTGCCAATTGTTGCGCATAAACTGTTCGCATAATTTGATCCGGAATGAGAGAAACCGAATGCACGATATCTTTAATGAGACTCGCCCTTTGAATGGGGTCTGAATTGCCATCAGAGAGCAATACACCTGCCTTAAACGAAATAAAATCTTGTTTGTGGGTTTTGATGTAAGCTTCAAGCTCGGAATGACTTCTTGATTTTGCGAAAGAGTCTGGGTCTTCGCCATCCGGAAAAAGTACGACTTTAACGTTCATGCCTTCTTCCAAAATGAGGTCTATTCCTCTGAAGCTCGCTTTGATTCCGGCGGCATCTCCGTCATAGAGAATGGTGAGGTTTTTAGTGTAGCGGCTTACCAACTTCACTTGTTCTTTGGTCAGTGAAGTGCCTGATGAAGAAACTACATTTTGAATGCCTGCCTGATGCATACTGATGACATCGGTGTAGCCTTCGCAAAGTAAACATTCGTCGTATTTAACGATGTCGCCTTTAGCAAAATAGAGGCCATAGAGAATTTCACTTTTGTTATAAATGATGCTCTCTGGAGAGTTGAAATATTTGGCAACTTTTTTATCGGATAACAAAGTTCTGCCACCAAAGCCCAAAACGCGCCCGGAAATACTATGGATGGGGAACATCACCCTGCCTTTAAAAAAGTCAAAGACGCGGTCCTCTTTGGATTTTGTGAGACCAATATTTTCGAGGTAAGCCTGATTATAGCCTTTTTCTAGCGCGAGTTGCGTAAAGGCCGACCCTGTGTTGAGACAGTAACCAAGTTGAAATTTTTCAATGGTGGCTTTACTAAAGCCACGTTCTTCAAAATAAGATAAACCAATGGCTTTGCCCTCTTCTGACTCGAGTAACATATTTGCAAAAGTATTTTTTGCAAATTCATTGATGATCAGGTAGCTCTCGCGTTCATTGAGTGCAGCGAGCTCTTCAGCAGTTGCTTCGCGTTCTTCAGGAACTTCTATTTGGTATTTTTTAGCCAACCAACGCAAAGCTTCTGGGTACGAAAAATGCTCTTTTTCCATGAGGAAACTCGCTGCATTTCCTCCCTTACCAGTTGAGAAACATTTGAAAATTTGTTTGGCAGGGGAAACAACAAACGAAGGTGTTTTCTCGTCGGTAAAAGGACTTAAGCCTTTTAGATTTGAACCCGCTCGCTTCAATTGCACAAATTCTCCGATAACCTCCTCGATTCGAGCGGTCTGAAGAATTAGGTCAACGATATGCGGCGGAATTTTACTCATTTATTCATAAATCTTGACCGATTTATTGCCTTGTTGGTCATAGCTTACCCACGCTCCGACCATTTGGTCGTTGTGGTACTCGCCGTAATAATGGATTTTGCCATTTGGATACTTTACAACAGAATAACCTTCTTTTTTACCGTCTAGGTACATTGTGAAGGACTGCAGATTCCCGCTTTCGGAGAAGAAATCCCATTTGCCTTCGCGGTTGCCCGCTTTATTGAGATTGCCTTGATATTTGATTTGTTTGCGTCCAGGGTACCATTCGGTGTAATGACCATCTTTGAGGTCTACTAAATTTTCTTTTTTGACTGGCGCTACAGGTTCTTCCTTTTTAGTTTCTGAACATGCAGTTAAGAAAAAAGTGAGGGTAAGAAATAGACAAATTTTAAAGAGTTGCATCGGATTATTTTTCACGGGTCATGGTGTAGTTAACTAAGGCAAGTAACGAAGTTTTAGCAGTATTGTTGGGGTAGGCTGCTAACATTTCAATGGCTTCTTGCGCGAGTGCTTCCATCTTTTTTTGCGCGTATTGTACGCCGCCTGATTCCCAGACGAGTTGAATGGCACGCTGTACACTTTTGCTGTCGTCAAATTTATTTTTGATGATGTACTTGAGTTCTTTTTGAATGGCGGCAGGTGCATTTTGCATGGCGTAAATGAGCGGAAGCGTCATTTTTTGTTCGCGGATATCTATACCCGTTGGTTTGCCAATTTGCTCTCCGGTGCCGTAATCAAAGATGTCGTCTTTGACTTGAAAAGCCAAGCCAATGAGTTCTCCGAAACGGCGCATGTTGGCCCTTTCAGTGTCTGCACCAACACTTAGTGCGCCTGCCTCACAGCAAGTAGCGATTAAAGAGGCTGTTTTTTTACGGATAACCTCGTAGTAAATTTCTTCAGTGATATCAAGGTGGCGGGCTTTTTCGATTTGCAAGAGCTCACCTTCAGACATTTCTTGAACTGCGCGTGCCACAATTTCTAAAAGATCTAGGTTGCGCTTTTCAATAGAAAGCAATAAGATTCTAGATAACATGTAATCGCCAACTAACACGGCAATTTTGTTTTTCCAGAGTGCATTTACAGAGAAAAAGCCACGACGCTCAGCGGCGTCGTCAACGACGTCATCATGGACAAGTGTCGCTGTGTGCAGCAACTCAACAAGCGTGGTGGCATCAAAAGTAGTTGGGCCAATTTCGCCGAGCATTTTGGCGCTCAGAAAGACAAACATAGGGCGCAACTGCTTGCCCTTGCGTTTGACAATATAGTTGGTTACTTTGTCTAGGAGCGCAACCTCAGAATGCATCGTATTTTGAAAATGCTTTTCAAAATCAAGCAATTCTTGTTGAATTGGAGCCGTGATGTCATCGAGTCGGTGCATCCAACAAATATAATAAATTGAGCGCCCTTTTAAAAGGAAACTTCGCTAAATCTTAGCGCGATAAATGCATGTTTCTTTCCGAGTAAACTTTGGTAAAGAAAGGGTCTTTGAGGTCCTTGATGAAACGGATCGCTTCACCTGTAGACTTCATTTCAGGCCCGAGTTCTTTTTTCACGTCAGGGAATTTCTCGTAAGAGAAAACTGGGATTTTAATGGCGTAACCTTCTTTGCGCGGCTGGAAATTAAAATCTGTAACCTTATTGTGGCCCAACATGACTTTTGTCGCGTAATTGACATACGGTTCGTCATAGGCCTTGGCAATAAATGGCACAGTTCGAGATGCTCTTGGATTTGCTTCTATGACGTACACTTTGTCGTCTTTGATGGCAAATTGGATATTGAGCAAACCAACGGTTTTGAGTTCTATAGCGATTTTCTTGGTGATGTCTTCAATTTGCGTCATGACGAAATCACCGAGGTTGTAAGGAGGTAGCACCGCGTAGGAGTCACCGGAGTGAATACCGGCAGGCTCGATGTGCTGCATGATTCCGATGATGTATACGTTTTCGCCATCACAGATAGCGTCGGCTTCAGCCTCAATAGCGCCACCCAAGAAGTGGTCGAGCAAGATCTGATTGCTACCCATTTCATTGATGATGTCAACGACGTGGTGCTCGAGTTCTTCTTTGTTGATGACAATTTTCATCTTTTGCCCACCAAGTACATAGGAAGGGCGAACTAATAATGGAAAGCCTAAGTCATCGGCAAGTTCTAGGGCTTGTTCAGCACTTTCTACGACGCCATATTGCGGGAAAGGCACGTTGTTCTTCTCGAGTAGTTTCGAGAAACGACCGCGATCTTCAGCGAGGTCAAGCGCTTCATAGCTTGTCCCGAGAATTGGAATGCCATAGCGACTTAATTTCTCAGCGAGTTTAAGTGCCGTTTGGCCTCCCAACTGTACAATAACACCGATAGGCTTTTCGTGTTGAATGATATCGTAAATGTGCTCCCAGAATACCGGCTCAAAATAAAGTTTGTCGGCGGTATCAAAGTCTGTAGATACTGTTTCTGGGTTACAGTTGATCATGATGGTTTCGTAGCCACATTCTTTGGCTGCAAGTACACCGTGTACGCAAGAGTAGTCAAATTCAATACCTTGACCAATGCGGTTTGGGCCAGAACCTAAAACAACAACTTTTGGCCTGTCCGTGACAACACTTTCGTTCTCGTATTCAAAAGTTGAATAGTAGTAAGGTGTTTGTGCTTCAAATTCAGCGGCACAAGTATCAACTAATTTGTACACGCGATTGATGCCGTATTCTTTGCGTTTGGCAGAAACTTCTGATTCAAGGCAACGCAAGAGGTGAGCAATCTGACGATCTGCGTATCCTTTTTGTTTGGCCTCAAAGAGTAAATCTTGTGGCAAGTTTTCGAGGTGAAACTTTTCAATTTTGCGCTCGAGTTTGATGAGGTCCTCAATTTGTTTGAGGAACCAAATGTCGATTTTGGTTTTCTCGACGATAGTTTTAAATGGAATACCCAACTTAATGGCATCGTAGATATGGAACAAGCGGTTCCAGCTAGCAAACTCTAGAGAGTGTAAGATTTCGTTTTGATTGGTGAGCTCTTTGCCGTCTGCTCCTAGACCATTGCGGTTGATTTCAAGCGACTGACAAGCTTTTTGAAGCGCTTCTTGAAAACTACGACCAATACCCATTACCTCACCCACTGACTTCATTTGAAGACCCAACTGACGATTGGTGCCTGGGAATTTATTGAAGTTCCAACGCGGAATTTTAACAATGACGTAGTCGAGGGTTGGTTCAAAGAGCGCAGAAGTTGTTTTGGTGATTTGGTTGCTAAGCTCATCGAGGTGATAACCAATAGCTAATTTAGAAGCGATTTTGGCAATTGGGTAACCCGTTGCTTTAGAAGCCAATGCAGAAGATCTTGAAACGCGAGGGTTAATTTCAATGGCAATGATATCTTCTTGATTATCTGGAGATACCGCAAACTGCACATTGCAGCCACCTGCAAAATTCCCGATTGAGCGCATCATGTTGATGGCCATATCGCGCATTTTTTGAAAGGTAGTATCAGAGAGGGTCATGGCAGGTGCCACTGTAATTGAGTCTCCGGTGTGGATACCCATCGGGTCAAAGTTCTCGATAGAACAAATAATAACCACGTTGTCATTGGCATCGCGCAAAAGCTCGAGCTCGTATTCTTTCCAACCCAAAAGTGCTTTGTCAATCATGACCTCATGAATAGGAGATAATTGCAAACCACGCTCGAGGAGATTATCAAATTCTTTGGGCTCGTGCAAAATACTTGCCCCTGAGCCACCCAGTGTATAGGAAGGTCTAATACATAAAGGGAAGCCAAATTCTTGGGCAATTTCCTTACCTTCTAGAAAAGATTTAGCTGTTTTTTGTGGCGCCATTGGTACGCCAATTTTTCCCATTAATTCACGAAATGCCTCGCGGTTTTCAGTGATTTCAATGGCATTGATATCTACACCAATAATACGAACACCATGTTGCTCCCAGATGCCCATTTCGTCGCATTCAATGCACAAATTAAGTGCAGTTTGACCACCCATTGTCGGCAAAACGGCATCGATTTGATGGTTTTCGAGAATTTTGACAATACTGGCAGGTTCAAGTGGTTGTAGATAGACGTTATCTGCAACAACTTTGTCGGTCATGATGGTAGCCGGATTCGAGTTGATGAGGGTTACTTCAATACCTTCTTCGCGGAGAGAGCGAGCGGCTTGAGAACCAGAGTAGTCAAATTCACAGGCTTGACCAATTACAATAGGACCACTACCAATAATGAGGACAGATTTGATCGACTGATCTTTAGGCATAAGAGCTTCAATTTACAAGTTTCTTTGAGCGAAACCTTCGCTGCAAATTGAGCACAAATTTAAGTTAAATTCGGTCGGTAACGGCAAGTATGGCCGAGAGTTTTTTAACAAAATGCCTTGAGGCTGTTAATTAAATGAAATTAGGCGCAATGACGCGAGATAAATTGCAGTGCCAAGTGGTTAAAAGTCTCGGCCTTTTCGTAATTTACTACATGCCCACAAGCGGGGACAATCCTGAGTTCTGAAGCAAAATCTTGGTCGACCAAAATTCTTACCGGATTCAAAAACATGTGATCTTGCTCTCCCATTACATATAGCGTTGGGATGGTTTCGGGTTTTGAATTGATGTTGGTGAGATAGGCCGTTAAGCGAGCGGTCAACTTAAACCAGCGCTGAAATTCTTTGTCAACTACTTTTTTGGCCTCATTCACGAAGAGCGACCTTGATTCTTTGTGATTGGCCCTCGGCATCATGATACGGGCCATGAGTTTGTACAGCGACATTTGTGGCAAAAAACTGTACAGCATGCGCCCCATTCTCAAAATAAAGCGAGAACGCACATTGAGTTTGGTAACTGCACCAGCAAAAACCATGCTTTTGACAAGGTCCGGACGCTGGGCTCTTAAGGCCTTGATGACAATAGAACCCAAAGAAACGCCTACAAAATGAGCCTTGTCGATTTTCTTCTGCTCAAGTAATTCTATGACATCTTTGGCAATCAATTCAAAGGAGTACTTCTTGTCATGAGCGCTTATTTTCTGACTCTTGCCGTGCCCTCGTAAATCTAGGACCAGGACATTATGGCGTTCACAAAAGTCTTTGAGTTGCTTGTGCCAAATAGAAGAACTACCCCCTGCCCCGTGTACAAACACGACCCACTCATTAGAGCTGCGGTGTAAAAAGGATTTAGAGTAGAGCATTGTCAAATATAGGAAAAAGCGGGTTATGGTGAGTGTTACAATATTGCAATTACAAAAAAAGGGCTGCAAAAGCAGCCCTTTTCACTAAATCTATGTTTACTTATTTGTCTTTTACTTCTTCGAAGTCGACATCAGTAACCTCATCTTGAGGAGATCCTGCTCCGGCGTCTGAGCCAGGTTCAGCACCACCTTGTGTATTCGCTGCATTGTACATTTCTTGAGACGCTGCACCAAAAACCTCATTGAGCTTGTCCATAGCCGCTTGAAGGTTAGCCATGTTTTTCGCTTCAAATTCTTTTTTCAATTCAGTTAAAGCATCTTCAATTGGTTGCTTTTTGTCTGCAGGAATTTTATCACCGTACTCTTTCAATTGACGCTCTGTTTGGAAAATCAAAGAATCGGCCTTGTTGATCAATTCAGCTTCTTCACGACGCTTGTTATCGGCATCTGCATTGGCTTCTGCCTCAGCTTTCATGCGTTGGATTTCTTCGTCAGATAAACCGCTAGATGCTTCAATTTTAATAGATTGTTGCTTGCCAGTTCCTTTGTCTTTGGCAGAAATATTCATGATTCCGTTCGCATCGATATCGAAGGTTACTTCAATTTGTGGTACACCTCTTGGTGCAGGCGGAATGTCAGACAACTGAAAACGCCCTAAGGTTTTGTTGTCATTGGCCATTGCGCGCTCTCCTTGAAGCACATGGATATCAACAGAAGGTTGATTGTCTGATGCCGTAGAGAAGACTTCTGATTTCTTAGTTGGAATCGTTGTATTGGCGTCAATAAGTTTGGTGAATACACCACCCATTGTTTCAATTCCTAATGAAAGTGGAATAACGTCTAATAAGAGAACGTCTTTTACTTCACCAGTGAGTACTCCACCTTGAATGGCAGCACCAACAGCAACTACTTCATCAGGATTTACACCTTTTGATGGCGCTTTACCAAAGAAACGCTCAACTGCTTCTTGAATAACAGGAATACGCGTTGAACCACCTACTAAGATGACTTCGTCGATGTCAGATGGTTGTAAGCCAGCATTTGAAAGCGCTGAACGACAAGGAGCAATAGTGCGCTCAACAATAGAAGCAATTAATTGCTCAAATTTAGCGCGCTGAAGTGTTCTAACTAAGTGCTTTGGAATACCGTTAACCGGCATAATGTATGGCAAGTTGATTTCAGAAGCTGTTGTTGAAGAAAGCTCGATTTTAGCTTTTTCAGCTGCTTCTTTTAAACGCTGAAGTGCCATTGGATCTTGACGCAAATCCAGACCTTCTTCTGCTTTGAATTCTTCAGCTAACCAGTTGATGATTGCGTCGTCGACGTCGTCACCACCAAGGTGAGTGTCACCATCTGTGGCTAATACTTCAAATACGCCATCTCCGAGTTCGAGTACAGAAACGTCATGCGTTCCTCCACCGAAGTCAAAAACAACAATTTTTTGATCAACACCCTTTTTGTCAAGGCCATAAGCCAACGCTGCTGCTGTAGGCTCGTTGATGATTCTTTTAATTGTTAAACCAGCGATTTCACCAGCTTCTTTTGTAGCTTGACGCTGTGCATCATTGAAGTATGCCGGTACAGTAACGACCGCTTCTGTGACTTCTTGACCAAGATAATCTTCTGCGGTCTTCTTCATTTTTTGAAGAATGATAGCTGAAATTTCTTGTGCAGTGTACAGACGATCGTCAATTTTTACGCGCGGTGTATTGTTGTCACCTTTAACTACTTCATAAGGTACACGAGCAACTTCTTTTGAAGATTCTTCAAAACTTGTACCCATGAAACGCTTAATTGAATAGATCGTTTTTGTAGGATTGGTGATGGCTTGACGCTTCGCAGGATCACCTACTTTACGCTCTCCACCCTCGACAAATGCAACAACAGACGGCGTAGTACGCTTGCCTTCTGAATTGGCAATGACGACAGGCTCATTTCCTTCCATAACCGAAACACATGAATTTGTGGTTCCGAGGTCAATTCCGATAATTTTTCCCATTTTAAATTAATTTTTGATACCTGACCTAGTCAAGGATTATGCCAGCAACAAAAACAAGTTAAATACTGACATTTTGAGTCCAAATGCTCAAAGAGAAATGCCTTTTTGTCAGTTTTGCTGACATTCGTAACTTAGGTTACTTTCGAACCGCCGGCAATAATGTAACTTTGATGTATGATTTTTGGAAAAGGAACAAAGATGTATAGCATTTCTAAGATGAAATGCCCACAGTGTCAAGAAGGACAATTTCTGATTTCACATCCATATGACTTGAAACATTTAGGGGATGTGCGTATCAAATGTGATGTTTGCGAGTTAAAATACGAAAGGGAACCCGGATTTTTTTACGGAGCGATGTATGTCTCTTACGCCTTAGGTGTAGCCTTATTTGTGACTATTTGGACTTCTTGTAATTTATGGTTTCCGTGGTTATCTGCCTGGTGGCAAATTGGCTTAGTTGTCTTCTTTACAATTGTACTTTCACCCTATTTATTTGCGCTATCTAAAATTATATGGGCAAATTTCTTCACAAGCTACGATGCCAATGCTAAGGTCAGAAAATAAACTGCAAATGCTCCAAGATCATTTGGGCTATCTCCTAGAGGCTGAATTACTCGAGCAGATGGCACAAGTGGCAAAAATTCGCGAAACAACTACTGATGAAATCATTGTTCATGTCGGAGATCGCCTTCAAATGATACCTATCGTCATTGAAGGTTCCATAAAGATTTCAAGGGAAAATGAAAATGGAGAAGAATTATTGCTTTACTATATTGAAGGTGGTGACACTTGCGCGATGTCTTTGCAATGTTGTACAAGAAAAATAGACAGCCAGATCAAAGCAACTTCAATGGAGCCTTCCTTGCTTTTAATGTTCCCAGCTGAATACATGGAAAATTGGCTCGATCAATTTAAAAGTTGGCGACAGTATATTTTGAATAGTTATCATACCAGGATGCTGGAATTGATGGAAAGCATCGATGCTATTGCATTCATGAATTTAGACCAACGTTTATTGCGATACTTATCTGATCAAGTAAAAATTTTAGGAAGCACTGAAATTCACTTGACACATCAACAAGTTGCCGATGATTTGCATTCATCAAGAGTTGTTATTTCACGGCTACTCAAACAACTTGAAACTAAGGGTGAAATCAAATTATTACGCAACAAAATAATTTTAATGAACTTCTGAACCATTTTGATAATAATTTGTTAACTTGGGGTCTATAAACCTAAAAAACAACTTATTATGAAGAAAACTCTACGCTTACTCTACGCCACTCTGGCGCTAGTTGTAGGGTGGCAGGCTAAGGCTCAAGGCCTTACCTGTGCTACCGCCTTGCCGGTTACACCTGGCACCTTTACGGCAACAACTCTTGTCGGAACTCCATCAACACCAGGTCTTAATGGGAACGGTGTTGCGCTTACAGCAGGCTGGTATGCCTACACTCCAACCTCCAATGGTATTTTGAACATCAACTCTTGTGGTGGTGGTTCAGATACCCGTTTGTGGGTTTGGTCAGGTAGCTGTGCTGCTCTTACTCCTGTAGCCAACAACGATGACTTTGCGGGCTGTATTTCAACGGGTACAACTGCCTACGCTTCAAAAATTGAAAACATCATCGTAACTACCGGAAACACTTATTATTTTGAGTGGGACAACCAATGGGAAGCGACTGGATTTACCTGGTCCTTTACATTTACCGCATTACCAATGAATAACGATGCCGGAATTACCTACGTAACAAACCGCTACACCCGAATTCCGATCACACAAGCCAGTGCTGGTATTCCATTTGGCGCAACCATTAATAACTTTAGTGGTTCAGCACTTACTAACGTAGTACTTACTACAGAAATCTATGAATTACCAAATACCACCACGCCAGTTCAAACATTGGCAAGCACAGCTACAAACCTGGCAATTGGCGCATCCCAAGTTATTTCTTGTGGAACTTGGTCTCCGGTGTTAACTGCTTCTAAGTCTTATTTAGTAAAATATATCAAAACGCAAACTCAGGTGGACGGTGTCACTTCAAACGACATCACCACCCAAAACCTTACACTAGATTACAACTACTACGCCCGTGATAACAACGTTTATCTTACAGGATACAATTGGAGTTCGACAAACTTTACTTGGAAACAAGGGAATTACTACAATTTCTATGGTGCCGATAACGTTACTGGTGTTTCTTATTATGTAGCAAGTACTTCAACTACTCAAGCGTATAATATTTTGGTTTATTCAGTAACCAATGGTGTTCCTAGTACCAATCCAGTTTACACAGGCCCAAGCATCACTGCAAATGGTGCCGGTTGGAAATTCCACACTTTTACAACGCCACTTCCTGTCACAGCCGGATCTGAATTTTTATTTGTTGTGAACCATGCTGGTACAGCTGGCTTTGCACTTGGTGTAAGTTCTGCAACACACACTGCAGGAAAGAGCGTTATCAAGGTCGGTACAGGTGCTTGGATTAGTACTGAAACCTATGGCGTCAATGTCGTATTTATGATGCGCCCTAAGTTTGGATCAGATCCAACAAGTGAAATTGCCTTCTTAAACAATCGCAACCCTGGTGGAGAGAACACCAGAATTCATACGCGCCAATCTTTATCAGGAAATGATTTGCAATTTTGGGCGCGTGCTATTAACCAAGGAACAGCAACTGTAACTGGCGTTACCATGACTGTCACCGTTAAAGATGCTGCAAACAACACTGTTTACACAGCTACGTCAGCAGCACAAGACCTCATTGCTGGACAAATTGACACCTTCACAGTGGCTAACTTTAATGTCACTGCACTCGGGGCGTATACGATTGATTACGTTTTCAATAACGCTGGTGATCAGGTACCTCAGAACAATAGCAAAACCACATCATTTGTGCGTACTACAGGTGAGATGTCAAGAACAGTAGGTGTTACCGGATCATTAGGTTTAAATGCAACAACGGTTGCTAACAATATTGTCTTTGGTAATAACTACACACTTACACAAAACGATTTCCTTGATTCAGTACAATTTGTATTGAACCCTGGCACACCTATTGGCTACGTAGCGAGCGTAAACATCTACGGAACAACACTGAATGCCACTACTGGCGCAATGGTTCCGAATGCCACTCCAATTGCTTCAACAGTTACCTATACAACTACTGCTGCAGACAACTTGAATGGCGCTGTCATTAAGTTACCTGTATCTGGAGGGTCTTTAAGCCTTACACCGGGAACTTACTTTGTTGGTGTTTACCAAGCGTCTTCAAGCATTGGAAATATTCGCCTAGCTACTTCTACAGACTATGCTAGTCCTAACATGGTATATTACCGTTGGGATCAATCAAACGGAGGTAACTGGCAGTCACCAGCTTCTATAAATTACTCATTCCTTGTTAATCCAATCTTTAAATCTTGTGTTGCCTACAACCAAACAGTTTCTACAACAGCAGCTTCATGTGGTGCCAACGATGGTGGTGCTACTGTAAGTACTACAGGAGGAACAGGAACAATCAACTATGCTTGGGCTAACGGAAACTCGACTGCAACAATTAGTAACGTAGCTGCAGGTCAGTACAGTCTTACACTTTCAGACGTAAACGGTTGCCCGCTTACATTCAATGTAGTTGTACCGAGTCAGTCTAACTTAACGGTTTCTGCAACTACTCAAGATGTAACTTGTGGTGGACAGTCAACAGGTGGCATTGTCTTGAATGCTAGCCAAGGTATTACTCCTTATGTTTATTCTTGGGCAAATAACCTTGGTTCTTCAGCGACGCTTTCAAATATTCCTGCCGGAACTTACCAAGTAACTGTTACCGATGCTACAGGTTGTATCGTTATCTACAATGATACTATTGTCGAGTTATCTAACTTGAATGGTACCATGAGTGGCACGGATGTACTTTGTAATAGTGCACAAACAGGAAACCTTGAAATCAGTGCTGCAAGTGGTGTTACTCCTTACACTTACCAGTGGTTAGGAACAAACAACACTTCAACTTACGTAACTTCTGTAGGTCCTGGTACTTACACTTGTGTAGTTACAGATGGTTTGGGTTGTACAGATACAGTAGTCACTGTATTAGCCGTGAGCAATATTGCAGCTACTGCAAGTGCATCTAATCCACTTTGCTACGGAACAAACACAGGAAGTGTAACCGTAAGTGCAACAGGTGGTACTGGCCCATACAGCTATGACTGGGCAGGTTCAAGTGTGAGCACAGCTACACTTTCAGGACTTGGCGAAGGTGCTTATTCTTGTGTTGTTACCGATTCATATGGTTGTAGCACTAGTGCTTCTGCATCAGTTGCAGAGCCGGCAGCGTGGTCTGTTAGTGCTGCGGTTACACCTGCAATTTGGGGTACTGACGGTGCAATAGATCTAAGTGTAAACGGAGCTACTGGCCCTTACTCTTACAGCTGGAGTAATGGTGCAACAACTGAAGACCTCAATAACCTCGATGGCGACGACTACATTGTTACCATTACAGATGCTTCAGGTTGTACTTACACTGATACAATTACTGTAGAATCTTTAGTAGGGCTTGATGCACAAGAATTGGCACAAACAGTTGTTTACCCTAACCCAAGTAGAGGTAACGTGTTTGTAGTAGGTTCAGCTGTTGAGCAAATTGTTATGTTCAATCAAATGGGCCAAGCGGTTGCCATTGAAGTACAGACTCTTGGTAACGGCGCATTTGAAGTCCTTACAAATAATGTCGCCACAGGATCTTACATCCTCGAATTACGCGGCGCACAAGATATCACCAGAAAAGCACTGCAAATTATCAAATAAGCAGCAGCATTTCTTTTATATTGAAAGGCCGGCTTTTGCCGGCCTTTTTTGTTATTTTTAAAAAATGAAAATCAATCTAGCTCAATTTCTCCTCAAGATTTTTATCTGCTTACTTCCGCTGTTTTCAAATGCACAAATCAAAATCAACGAAGGCTGCAATAAAAATGGGAATGTCGAACAAGACGAAAATGGAGATTTCCCAGATTGGATTGAGCTATTTAATGAGTCCAATACAGCTGTTAATTTAGGGCAATGGAAATTAGCTGAGCAACTCAATGGACTGAATGCTTGGGCGCTACCAAATATTCAACTTGCGCCACAGTCTTTTTTAAGGGTATTCTGTAGCGGAAAAGATAAATCCGGCACACCTCCTTTCACCCAAGCAGGATCCACACTCAACTTTCAACCGACTACAGGATGGAATACGCATGTACTCAACCAAAATTATATTTGGGATGGCAGCTCCAATTTGCTGATTAATATTTGTTCTTATAATAGTACTGGCTACACTGAAAATTCTGTCTTCTTTCAGAGCGCAACGCCTTATGCATCTTGCATGGCTAGCTTTGTCGATGGTTCGCCTGCAGCGTGTTCAAGTAATGCGGGGCAAGTATATAATCAAAGACCAAACATAAAAATCAATAATGCCATCATTGGAACGGGAAACATTACGAATGGAAACACAGACTACCCGGCACCATATGGTAATTGGTACTGGGGTGCCAGACATCAATTATTGATAAGAGCGTCAGAACTGCAAGCAGCTGGCCTAACAGCTGGCCCTATCAATTCATTGTCTTTTCAGGTAGCAAGTACAATTGGTGAGTTTTATGACTACATCGAGATTTCATTCAATCAAACCCTTGCCAATGAATTAAGTACCGAATTCTACCCACTTCAAGGCGAACAGCTACACACCAATTTTAAACTCGATGCCAATGGCGAAACTGTTTATTTATTTGATGCCAATAGCGTGCTAAAAGACCAACTAGAAATCAACTGCCCTCAACCCAATATATCAGTAGGGCGTTATCCGAATGGATCCGCAAATATTTCCTGGATGCAACCTACGGTAGCACAAAGCAATAATGGAGCAATTGTTTTTTCAGACACACTTACAAGACCAAGCATCTCGCTACAAGGAGGTTTATATTCGGGTAGCCAAAGTGTCAGCATTTCAGCAAATTTTGATGCCAATCTTGCCAAACTGGTTTACACCCTCAACGGACAAGACCCTACGTTGAGCTCCATGGAATATGCGGGCCCGATTCTAATAACTTCAAATAAAGTACTCAGGGCGCGTGTTGTTCCACTTAATGGCAACAGTACACTTCTACCCAGCGAGCAAGCCGTTGCAACCTATGTGTTCAACATCTCACACAGCACCCCAATTTTGTTGGTCTCTACACCAAACACCAATCTTTTCGGCGCTACAGGCATTTTTGACAATTGGTCCATGGATTGGCTCCGACCTGCCCATGCCATTTTACTCGATACCGGTGCCACGCATCCGCTTTTAATGCAAGGAAAAGCTGCAATTAGGGTTGATGGCGGAGCTGGAGGCAGTAGGTCTCAACCCCAACACTCATTTCGCTTGATTTTTGACCACGGCATTTATGGCGACAAATCTTGGCATTTAGGCTTACTGCCCGATCGCCCAAATCGCAATAAATACAGCGAAATCTATTTAAGGAACGGCTCCAATCAATACCTCAGATTGCCCTACAAAGACGCGTCTCAGGTTCGCATGATGAGCGAAGGCACACAAAACTACTATTCAAGCTACAGACCTGTTAGCGTTTACATCAACGGTTCGTATTTTGGTTTATATGAACTTCGCGAGAAGTTTAATCCAGAGTATTTTGAACAACATGATCAGGCCAATAAAGACTCAGTAGAACTGCTTTCTTTAAGTTATTGGTACAACCTTATTCTTCGAGCCGTTGAAGGCGATGTAGACAATTTTTGGGCTGCTTATCAATCTTTTAATTCCCTAGATGTACAAAGCCCGACTTATTGGCAAGCTGCAGACCAATACTTTGACCTCAAGCATTACACTGATTATATCATTGCGGAGTCTTGGATGGGTAATGTCGATTGGCCAGGCAATAATATCAAAATATACAGATCAGACAAAAGTAACCAGCGTTGGCGCTTTGCCCTTATTGATCTTGAACTTTCTTTGCAACCGAACGGTTGGACAAATTGCACAGATAACCATATCAATTATATGCTGGGGCAGCCCGAAAGCAACCCCTACATCAATATCTGGAAACAGAGCATGCAGAATTTGCAATACCGCAATTACTTCATCAATCGCTTTGCCGATCTCATGAATACCAGTTATCGACAGGAAATCCTTATAGAAACGGAGAACCGCTTTTACGAATCCATGCTACCTGAAATGCCAAAGCAATTTGCGCGCTGGGGTGATCCAAATAACATCGCTGCACAAATGGCGGGGTTCACCGCAGACCACGAAATGTTCAGAGATCAATTGCTGTGCAGGTCTACTTTTGTTTTTAACCAATTGCGCGCTGCCTTCAACCTAACCAAAAAAGTGCAGGTTCAATTGGAGGTCTTTCCAGCCGATGCTGGAACCATACAGCTCAACACCATCGAACCGCAAGATTTACCTTGGAGCGGTACTTATTTTGACGGCGTACCGATTACATTAAAGGCAAAAGCGAAACCTGGCTATATCTTCTCTCATTGGATATCAGCCGCTAATATCACGGATACGCTAATCGATTCTTTAGAAATCAACGTAAACACTACATCTCAAACCTTTACAGCGGTCTTTATGGTAGCTCCACTCCCACCAGATGGCCCAACAATTGAATTTGGAGTAGCTCCAAACCCTACAAACGGCGCCTTTATTTTATCGCACAACAATAAAACACAGGCCCAAGGCTGCACCTATGAAATCTATGACTTAAGCGGTCGAAAAGTACTTTCAGGAATCGTTAATAACACCGAACTAGAAACACCTATTAACCTTTCTGAATCCAGAGCCGCCGTTTATATCTTACGCGTCATCAAGAACAACGAAACGCTCAGTAACTTTAAGTTGGTGAAGTATTAGAGAATGGGCTCAACAACAAGGTTGCTTTAATATTTTAATTTGTGCCCTCTGTTTCCTTTCTATTGTCCAAGGTGTCTTTTTTCTGTATTCTTTAACATGAAAAGCACCTTTTTCACAATTACCAAGTAAATAGTAATTAGATGCGATATTCAAATGATCTGAGCTACTCAAAACAGCTTGTTTAAAATAGGAAACATTTGATCTTTCAAGTAAAATTGGATCTTTGACAATCATATATGTACGATAATATGCCCAGCCCAAATCTTGATAATAGGAGTCCATGTTAACTATAAAATACGTGGTATCCAAAAGTTGTAATTGCATCAATTTTTGAATGACAGTAGCGGAATCCTGAAGTGCACAACTCAAATTTAATTGCGTTTGTCTATATATTTTATAGTCATTTGACGCTAATTTCATACATGCATTTTGCAAAAGCCAGATGTCCATTTGCGGAACCCAAAACTCTTTTGGAGTTTCAGATAGGTAACGATTTAAATAATTCAATCCTTGTTCGCACTCATTTAATTTGATCGAATGAATTGCTAAATTCCAAAGATCACTCCAATCGTATTGTTTGATTCTTTTCAGCTGAATTATAGCACTACTTAAATCTTCGGTTTTATTAGAATAAATCCATTTCGAGGAATAAGCTTGAGCTAAATCACGATAATAGGCATCTAAATTTTGGTTAAATTGCGCGGTATCAAGTAGTAGTAATTCTTGAAGTTTCTTTTCGAACAAGACAGAATCCATGACTTGACAACCAAGGGGCTGATGCTGATCGCGGTAGACTTTATAGTCAGTCAAACTATTGTATTGCGCACAATAATTTTGAAGACTTAATAAGAGTCCCATCAAAACTAAAATTGGCATGTTTCTACTCAACATGGTGTTTTATTTTATTTGAAATAGCCGATTCGAATTGGCATTAAATTTCACCCCTCAATCGAGCCATTCTGCGTTCCCTTCGGGCATCTTCAACTGCACTAAAACCACTTTCTATTTCATCGTCAGTTCTGGGTTTGTATAATCCTTTAATGATGCAAACTCTCATTAATGCATTTGCTGTTTTTACATTAAATGCGCGCATTAATTTAGTTCTGGTTAAATCGACGGTTTTTTTAGAGGCCGAAATCTTAGGTGCAATTTCTTCACTTTTGAGTCCATCACAAATCATCATAAGAACATCTAAATCCCTTTCCGTAAGTGCGTTTTGAAGTTTGAGACTTTCTATTTTCTTTTGTTCATCATATCCATTGAAAATGGCATTTTCCGCAAATGGGCTCAAGTATTTACCCTGTTCATATACTTTTTCAAGCGCTTCAACCATTTCAGAAGTAGAACAGTCTTTGAGTAAATATGCGGCCACGCCTTCTTTAAGCAATTTAAATGCAATTTCGGCATCGTCATGCATGGATAGCATAATGACTTTCACTGGAATTTGATCTTGAATAATTCTTCGAAATGTTTTGACACCATTGAGAATAGGCATTTCAATATCTAGCAATACGATATCCACGGGGTGCTTTTCAAAAACCTCAAAAAATTCTTGTCCGTTTGCAGCTTCAAATACAATTTCAAATTGCTCGTTGAATTCGCTCAGTAACTTGGCAATTCCTGTCCTTACCAATTTCTGGTCATCTACAATAGCAATTTTAATACGTGCAGAACTATTCATAATTGTGAATTCAATCAATTTGTTTTGAAAGACTGATAACGCCTAAATTATGTTCTCGTTTAAAGAAAATTTGCGCATGAATTATATTTAGTCTATAACGAATATTCTCTAATCCAAGATTTTCAGTGTTATCAGATAATCTTAAATAATCGTCTTGTGTTAGCGTTATCCCGTCATGCTGAATACTTAGTAAAAGGTGCTGTTCCTCCAGAAGTATTTTCATTGTAATAGCATTTGGGTGGCTATGTTTGAGCAAATTTGTTATCAATTCACTTGCAATATAAAAGTAATGCATCATGAGCTCATCGCTAATCTCGATGTCAACTGGCAGCCCATCTATAAATTCAAATTCATCAATGACGTGTTTGGTCTTCTGAGCTCCCATGCGTCTGAGACTCTCGGCTAAACCAAATCGAACCAAATAGTGTGGCATTAACTCCTTGAATAAATTCCTGAGGTTCTGAGTACTCTCATCTAGGAGTTCAACAGCGTTGTAAAAAAAGTCTTGATTTAAATTCCCTTTTTTAAAGCTGTCATCTACGTAAGATAAATTCTTACTCACAATTGACAGTAGTGCGCCAACTTCATCGTGTAAACGCCGCGCTATTCTATTCCTTTCCGTTTCTTGCGTGGAAATGGTGTTATGCAATAACTCAATTTCTTTTCGGTCCTTTTCTTCCTGAACCAAGCGCTCCCCAAGTTCGTGGATAATGCGATTCTTGCGCGCAAGCAAGACCATGCCAAGGCCCATCAAAAAAGCAAAGCACATGCCTAAGGCAATAATCAAACCTAGTTCTTCCGTAGTGACCATATGATGTGGCTAAATGATAAATTGTAAGTCAATGTTGCAAATGCAAAAATGTTAAAGCCAGATTTAAAAACGGTCGAATCGGTGAGGTATATTTTTTGAAACAGCACAAATGAAAAAGCGACGATATAATAAAAAAAGATGGTGTATATGATGATCAGTGATATACGGTCAGTATCAAATTTTGAATAAAGAATTTTCCAAGAATTAAAGATGATCAGACCAAAAGTGATGCAAGAACTAATTGAATTGTTCTCAAAGAAATTGGAGGTTACAAATAAATCTAGAAAGCAAGCAATACAGCCAATGAACAATTGAATTTTGAGATACTTATTGCAATGAATTTCGTTTAAAATTTGAAGTATTAAAACAAATTCTAGCAGTACAGAAATATGAAAAGCGGGTAATGAATTCTGTATTTTAATCTGCAAAACGTAAACAAACAGATCACTGAAAAATTTGACAAGCGTTAAAATAGTAACGTATCTATATAGGGTGTGCTTGATGCGTAAAGGGGGCTTAGCATTTAAAAGTAAAGGAATTGCACTACTAAAAAGGGCGATATAATATACTAGATTGAAAATCAAGCGTGAAAAGGATTAGTGTTTGTTCATAGTGCTTCGTAATGACCATATTGCTCGTCCGAATGATAGATTTGCACCAACATAAAACGTTGCGCTCAACAGAAATGTAATTTCAAAAAGCCTGGTAGATATTTGCAGTTTATTTTCAAAAAGTAGATATACTAAGAATACGGTATTGTACAGTACCAAGGTTGACAAAATGCTAAATTCAAACGGTGTATTTCTAGCAGTTGAGTCAAAAAGTGCTCTCCAACCTATATAAAGGACAAGCAGGTGGGTCATGAGTAATGTATAGTAATTTGAACCCCAAAAGCCAGACAAGAAGTAAGTCTCTAGAACAAATGATAGAACAAGGGAGGCTTGTAAATAAAGTCTTGTTTTTCTATTTACGAAGTACATTTTTTCAAAAAGTTTGAAAATAACAAGACCTTGTGAAATGACAGAGCAATTTGTTACCGGATAAACATTGCCATAGTTCACTTCAAAAAGGGTTGTCAACACATTGGTGATCAGATCAATGGAGAGGAGTGAAATAAGTGGAAAATAAATTTTTTGTAATTCAAATTGCTCCCAGAAGTAGAATGCCAAAATGATTGGAATCATTGGCGCACCCAAAGAAAAATAGTAAAGCCATTCAAAGTACATAAGAAAGCATTAGTTCTCAAAACTATGTAAAAAACTAGTAAATTGAATTGCTACTTATTCTAAAGAATACAACATGTATTGTATTAAGTATTAACAGCGTTAGCCGATAGCTAAAGCCTTACGGTGGCGTTGTAATCAAATGAATAAAACCTGTATCATAAATTTCGCCATCAAGGATGAGCTTCCAAAAATAAACGCCATCTGTCAGTGGTTTGTCGAGCATTTGTGGAGTAGGGAAAACAGAATCTTTTTTGGAGTCAAACACAGGGATTCCCCAGCGATTGAGGATATGAAGGTTCATGTTTAAATTTCCCATAAATTCAAAATAATCATTTATTCCATCATTATTTGTGGTGATTACATTGGGAATTCTAAGTGAAATTGGATTCAGTCTAACGTCATCTATGAACAAGTAACCAATAGTATCCCCCCATTGCGTTATTTCAGGGCCTGAAGCACAACATAATTCGTCTATTTTAAAAGCATTTACATTTATTTTACCCACAGATGGGTAGGCACCAAGTTCCAAAAATTTTTCTCCACCATGTGCTTTATAGTACCAAGCATATTGATGCCATTCATTGTCATAAGGAACGCGTTTGTTTGTGATATAAGCGTTTGTGTTTAACTTGGGCCCCCAATTTTGAATGATTTCTGAAGTGTCTAGTAATCTGAATCCGAATTGATCGGTAGATACATAAGCCAAATTGGATTGAAGAGCTTGGAAGCTGAAAAGATATAGTGAATCTTTTTTCAAAGAACTAATTAACTCTATTTGGGGATATTCATACCAAGAAATAATGTTTTGTGTCAAATCAGGTGCTGGGGTGCGCCCTATGGTAACAATTCCACAGAAATTTAGACCTTCATATGCGAGGGCATTCATGAATGAAATTGCATTATAATCAGCCCACCAAATATCAACAGTTGCAAAATTCCCTTTGTACCAGAACTTTACAACCTCAAAATTCTCAAAATTTGGTGGCGTTGTATAAAGTTCTTCGAATCCCCCATTAGGAACTAGGTTTTGAGCAAAAACGGGTTGGTAAAAAAGTAAGAAAAAAATAGCAAGGAATTTTCGTGTCATGATCAGACTCATTATCGGTTAAATGACAGACTATACAAAAATCTTCATTTTTGGAGTGAAGTCAATTGCTACTTATTCTAAACATTTGATTTAAGGAATCCCACCGAGTACAAATTCTTCTCTCAAATCAGATATTAGATATCATACCGTGTTTCTGTCTCCGGATAAAGATAAAGATAAAAACATGACAAATGGTAAAATTTGTGCGTGGAAATCAAGTGCTTCCTACAGAAAACTGGAACATAGTCAGGGTCTGTACTTGTGAAATAAAAGTTTCTTTTTGCTTAACTGATCCCTACTGTAGTATTATTAGTACTTGTTCTAAAAGATACTTAATCAGGCAGTTTAGAAGGCTCAAGACTGTCTTGATTTTAATTATTCTGATTTTATTTGTGGTAAGCTTTTGTTTTTGACAAACCAGAGCTATAAACTGTTTTCAAAACTAAATCAAATGAAATATTTACTCATTCTTTGTTTGCTTACATTAAGTTCATGCAGCTTTTTCAAGAATCCTACTTTACGGAAATATAGCGTCAGAATGTGGAGCGATGATAACGCGGTTAACCTCAATTTTTCTCAAATAATGACGTTGGTCGAAAAAGATAAGAGTCAACTAATTTATTTAGTCAATAATATTCACTTTGATACACTTCATTTAGAGGGTAAAAAAGTATTTGGAGCCTTACATTCTGTTTATGTAAATGAAGCTCATATTTATGATTTTGAAGGTGAGATTGTAAATAAATCCGGAAACGATTTTTTAATAAATGGAAAGATAAAAAGTGATCAATCTGGAAATTTTCTTAATTATGAAATCTATTAAATATGTTTAGCAAATCTGTCTTTTTCAGCTTGTTTTTTGGCTTTAGTAATTTGCTAATAAGCCAAACACAGTTATTGCCAAAGTTTTCAGTTTCGGCAAGCGCTGGACCCGCTACCTATTGGAATAAAAAAATCAGTAATGTTGGTTTTGCCCATGACTATCAATATGGCCAGACGAACACGCTCGGTCTCAACACCTTTTTTGAAATGAGGGCTTTAAATTTTTCAATAGGACTTAATTATCAATATCTATTTTTCAAATATCGAGGAGTTGGCCCATATTCACAGGAAACCCCGCAGGTTCAAACTGTTTATTTGTACAACGGTGTGCAACACGCAATAGAAATACCAATGTCAGTAGCCTATCCATTGAGAAAAAAAATGTCTTTTGGAGTTTCATTAACGTCCAGGTATTTACTTCACACTAAAGATTACTATTTTAAAGAAGGCGTTGGCATTTTGAATTCCTCTGATAGAGAAACAACCTCCGTTAATTCTGACAATTGGAATAAAATACAATTGATGGGTGGAATTGTCTTTTCAAGAAATTTTATTTTCAATTCTGATAAGCAATTTGCAGTTCATCTTTCCACGAACTTTTCCCTTACCAATCCTGGAGGAACCGATGTTTATGAGGCACCATTAAGTACAACTGATAGCAAAACTAGATTTGTTTCCACACAACTTGGTGTTTCATTTTATTTGAAATAACCGATTTGAATTGGCATTAAAGTGAAAAAGGCGCTCCACGAATCTCTTGAAGGCTTCCTCTTTTAAGTATTATTAAGATTGTTTTCCCTCAAACAACTCAGCAATGGCTTCATAAACCATGATGTCGCCTTGAAGTAAGGCTTGTTGCAATTGCTTGTATATGTTTTGTTGCGTCGGATTCAGGAAGAATGCTTGTCGGAGCTGTTCTTCGATGAGTTGTTCGAAAAGAACGACTTCTTGCTGCGCTCGTTTCTGAGTAAGTAAGTCTTTTTGCTCTAAATGCGTAAAATACTTTTCAATTTCTTGCCAAACTAAAGGGAGCCCTACTCCGTTTAAGCCAGAGGCACAGAGCACCGGGACTTGCCATGCATCTGGCCTTTGCGAAAAAATATGAAGGGCACTGGCATACTGTGTTCTTGCATTTTTTGCAGCAATTTCATTTGCGCCATCTGCCTTATTGATGACTACGGTATCTGCAAGCTCCATGATGCCGCGTTTCATGCCTTGGAGTTCATCGCCTGCCCCGGCTAACATCAGGACCAAAAAGAAGTCCACCATCCCGTGAACCACTGTTTCTGATTGCCCCACACCAACGGTTTCAATGATGATGATGTCATAACCAGCTGCTTCACAGAGCAAAATGGCTTCTCGGGTGTTCTTGGCAACCCCGCCTAAAGTTCTACCTGCTGCGGAGGGCCTGATAAAAACGGCTTCTTGGGTAGAGAGTTGTTCCATGCGGGTTTTATCGCCAAGGATGCTTCCGCCTGAAACGGAAGAAGAAGGGTCAATGGCTAAAACAGCAATTTTGAGTCCTTTCTCAAGCAGTTGAAGCCCGAAAGATTCTATAAAAGTACTTTTCCCGACACCCGGAACACCAGTGATGCCTATTCTTTTGGCACTTTTGGCAACTTTTTTACAACGACTCAGTAGCACAGCAGCTAGCTTTCTGTCCTCGGGGTTTTCGCTTTCAATGAGGGTAATAGCCGCACTTAATGCAGACCTTGACCCATTTTGCAAGCCTTCAAAAAGTTGTTCGGGGTTGCGCAGCGCTTTCTGAGATTTTCTCGCAGCAAGCCACTGGTCAATATGTGTTTGATCAGGCTTCAAGTAAGTCTTTTAATGCTTTTAGGGCTTGTGCAATATTGCTTTGAATATCGAGGAGTTTGGCTTCTAGCATGTAGCAGGGCGCAGTGATGATCCTGTTGACAGCATCAACATGAACGTCTCCGAGTTGACACTCTTGGGCTGTAGCTCCTAATTGATTCAGACCTGCATGAAAAGCAGATATATCGTAGGGAGAAGCTTCTTGGCTATTACCGAGTGTTAATTCTAAAGCTTTCTCTGGCAAGGCCAAGGCGAGTAAAATTGGGCTGACACAGAGCGCAACAATGGGTTTACCAACGTTATACATATTGACCAAAAGCAACTTGACTTCTGGTAAAATTTGACCCTTCGGCCCCGCAAAGGCCCAAGTTGAAAAATTTTTAGCGCTACCAAAACCCCCAGGAATAACCAAAGCATCTAGATCTGCAGGTACAATATGTTCAATCGGAACAATCTGGCCACGTGCAATTCTTGCAGCCTCCTCAAGCATGTTTCTTTCTTGGGGCTGTTCTTCACCGGTGAGGTGATTGATTACATGATGTTGTTTGGCATTGA
>JACCDV010062397.1_pt1 | contig 143810 bp, 114 predicted proteins | sample 7446131 | NCBI WGS metagenome assembly JACCDV01 (sample SAMN15323448, study PRJNA562643) | freshwater metagenome | isolation source: river surface water | place: USA:Blue River Watershed | collected 2017-08-17 | reverse complement strand
TAGATCAGCGTGGAAAAAAGAAGGTTACGCAGATTCTGGCAGAAAAGAGGGCGCAGATTTCTTAATTAAAGGCATGGGTGCTGCATCAATTGATCAGCGGGTTTTTTCCGTGTAGATCAGCGTGGAAAAAGGGTTGTCCAGATTTACGCGCAGATCCGCGTGAAAAAAAGACTACTTTTTGGCTAGCCTGTGGAAAACTTCCAGGTACTGTTCCGTAACGCGACTCCATGAATATTTCTCAGTGAGGCCTTGACGCGCGGTTTTTCGGAGGGCATCCATTTGGAGTGTTTCAGCTTCTGCCTGTTCAACTAGGATTTTTACTCCTTCAGCCGTTTTCTCGAAGTACCAACCGTGTTTTCCGTTTTGGAGCATCTCCTGGTTAAAGGGAGTGTTTAAGGCCAGAATGGCGCAGCCATAACCCAAGGCTTTGAGCATGGCGGGGTTGGTGCCCCCAAATTCATGCCCATGAAAATAGGCGTAGCAATGCGAATAGAGGGAAGCGAGCACCAGCGGATCGGTCACGTAGCCGGTAAACAAGACCCGGGGCCCCTCTTGCTTTTTTACTTGCTGAGCCCAAGCATCTGAAAAAGGAGCATCTCCTACAATGACGAGGGTTTTGTTCGAATTGGACTGAAGGAATCCCTCAAGGATCAGATCAGCATTGTTGTCCGGAATTAAGCGCCCCACAATGAGGTAATACTCCCGGGAACGGAGGTTCCAGGCCTCCAATGGAGTATCTTCTACCTCCTCCTTCGGATTGGCTCCGTAGGCAATGACCACCGAATCTTTCTGAAAGAGTTCCAGGTATACCCTGCGCATTTCATCGGAATCGTTGATGATTTGGTCAAAGGAACGGGTAGCCATCTTAGAGGCCCACTTAAAATAGCGCGCTCCCCAGCCCTTCCACTTGGGGCGAAGCCATTCGAGGCCGTCCACATTGATGGCGGTGGGCTTCCCAAAAATTCGAGCAATCCAACCGAAAGGCCCATTCCCAGAGTTGACCACGAAAATTACATCCACATCTGAAAAGCAAGCATGGAGCATGGAAAAAAAAGTATGACTCAGCTGGGTCAGGCTCTTACTTTCAATGGCTGGAGTGTAGATGCACTCGATTCCATTGACAAACCGAGGGCGTATGGGAAATAGAGACCGGTGGTTGTAAACCCGCACAGAAACCCCTTTTTCCACCAGGCGCTCGCCTAATTCTTTCACCAGGGTGTCGTAACCCCCATATACATAAGGGTAGCCTTTGGCGCCCATGATGGCTACCTTTAGTTTCTTTTCAACTGCTGCCATAGGTGGGTGGTTAGTTTTTGTTGAAAAGCAACTAGACTGAAGACTTCTTGTACCCGTACCTGCCCTGCTCGGCCCATTTCTTTCCGCAGCGGATCGTTTGAAAGTAATTTTTCCAAGGCAGCAGTTGCTGCTTCTGTAGCTCCGATAGGGATTACAAACCCGGTATGGCCTTCCTCGATCATTTCTGAGGCGCCACCAGAGTCGGTGGCCACTACGGGCTTGCCTGCAGCCATGGCCTCCAAAATGACAGTAGGAAAGGAATCGGGCAGGATAGAAGGCAATACAAAAAGGTCCAAAGAGGCCATCAACTCAGGGATATCTTCCCGGAAACCCAGGTAATGCACCCGATCCCCGATCCCTTTGTTGAGAATTGCTTGTTTCAGGTCTTCCAATAAGCTTTCGTAACCCGAAAAAGGATCTCCTGCGAGCACGAAATGTGCTGTTGGAAACCTCGGGGCCAACTTTTCGGCCAATTCCAAAAAGAAAAATTGTCCTTTTCCAGGATTGATTCTCCCTACCATCCCTACGAGTAAGCTGTTTTCGGGGAGCCCCAATTCTTTTTTGAGGACCGGCCTAGCTTGTTCAAACTCGGTATAGGGCAAGCCATTGTGGATCACTTGGATTTGCGCCTTTTTCAATAGGGGCTGCCAGTGGTTAGCGACCGCATGGGATACTGCAATCGGAAAAGGAGTAGAGCGATCGAGCAAACTCGCCAACCCACGGACCAAGGGAGCGGGTCCTTTGACGATTTCATGTACATGCCAGTGGTGTGGAAGACCGTTTCGCATTGCCCATACCGCGCCGACGACTACTGCTAGGGTATTGGAGTAGACAAGTTCAAACTGCTGTTTTTGGTGGAGCCTTGAAAGGAAAGAATAGGCCCTCCAGGATTTGATCAGTCGATTCACCAAGCCAACAGGACTTAGGTATTTTCTCCGCAATATCCCCAAGTTCTGTATGGAATAGGGGATTTTCAATTCGTGTAAGGCCTCTTCCAGTGGGCCCGAATTGGTCAGTACAACGTAAGGTGAAAACCCCTGCTGTTGGTACAGGCTGAGCACCTGGAGTATAATTTTTGCGGATCCATAGCCTTCAGAGGAACTTTGCAGAAAAAGTATGTTTCGAGATTTAGCCATGCTTTTGGTAATATACACCACAAATCCCTGATTTTCCGCTCCAAGATGAGAGGAGCTCCAAGACCCAAGCAAGCGGTAGGAAAGCAGCAATCAAGCCGATTAATCCCAGGCTTTTCTTTCTTTTTAAGCGCAAGACCAAGTTTTCTCGGTAGCCCACTCGACTGACTAGGGCCTGGAGCATGCCAAGGACACCGAGATGGACGGAAAAATTTCGTTCCCCCACTTTGGATAACCCGAAGCCCTCCAATTGTGCAGTCAGTATCGGTTCTGTCCAGTGGCTGAGGTGCTTGGGAATGTCCCAGTGCATCCAGGAGTCCCCTGCGATTTGGGCTTGCCAAGCATCCGCCCGAGGGACCTCTACGTAGAGCAAGCCTCCCGTATTGAGGTTATGCGCAAGCAACTCCCGGAGCAAGGGTAGGGGCTCAGGCAAGTGTTCCAAGACATGGTTTAGGCTAATTAGATCCACCGGGGATTCCCCTACCAGGCCTTTTTCGTAGTAGGCAATTTCCACGGCTACTCCATACTTTTCTTTAGCAAATTCCCCCCGTGCTGCTTCGGTTTCGATGCCGATTCCTTGCCATCCTAAGCTTTTTGCCACGGCCAAAAACTGCCCTTTTCCGGACCCAAAATCCAGCAAGAGGCGAGCTCTTGGTAGCAATTTTTTTGCCTGCTTTAAGATGGCCTTTGATTCAGAAAAGATGATTTTTTCAAAAATAGACTTTCGGTTATCCACAACGGCATAGACTTCATCCCGGTACAAGGCTGCCGCATCAATAGTTTCGGGGAGATAGGTCCAGGACAGCTCACAGGAGGAACAGGCAATCCGACTGCCTGCAGCGGGGGAAAAAGTTGGGGGGGTATGACAAACCGGACAGAGGAGTTGCCGCATGGCCTCAGGTTAAGCGCTTAAGATCAATCGATGGAAGGCATTTATGAATTTTTCTGCCGTAAACTCCTTCACGCGTTCTTTTCCTTGGAGGACCAAGTTCGTGCGAAGCGTTTCATCTTCCTCCAAAAGTATCATTTTTTCGGTCAAATCGGACACCTTGCTCGTGTGAAAGGAGAGTCCTGCCCCACCGGCAACTTCTTCTAAGGCTGGCTGGTCGGAATGGATTACTGGCAACCCAAAGGACATTGCTTCTAGGACGGGGATGCCAAACCCTTCGTTTGTGGAGGGAAAGAGGTAGGCATAAGCGCCTTCGTAGAGCGCTTTGATTTCTCCATCGCTCAAGTAGCCTGGAAGGACAACGGCTTGTTCCAATCCCAAACTGCCGATCAGTCGGGTTACTTCAGGGAGGTCGTTGAGTTGGTGACTTTGTCCAGCGCCGCCTGCGAGCACTAATTTTTTGGGATCCTTACTTTGTTTGAGATAGGTTGCAAATGCCTGTACCAGTAGGGGGAGGTTTTTGCGCCGATCAAAGGTGCCTACATGTAAAAAATAGGCCCCTTTGTTTAGGGCTGTTTTTTGTAAATAATGATTGTCCGCCGCGCCTGTCATCGCTTTTGAAGTTTGGTAGACCACCGAGATGGGGCGGGAATTTCCCAAGTACTGCTGCAAGCAATTTTTGGAGTATTCTGTCGTGGTGAGGACATGTGTGTTTTCCTGGAGTCCTTTTCGAATGAGGCTGAGAAAGTATTTTCGCCACCACTTCGGGTAGTTTTCGGGCATTTGCCAGAAGAAGGCATCGTGGATTACAGTCAGTCGTTTGCAGGGAAGGGACGCTGCTGGAGACACAAAATCTAGACAAACCAAGATGTCAGGCTGGTATTTTTTTACCAAATCGGGAAGTTGAAACTGCTTCCAGCGAAAGTAATCCAAATGGTAATTCAGTTTCTGAACCTTGGTCTGAGGCCCTTGCGGTTTTTTGATGGAGGCCTGTTCTTCAGGGTCATGGGTAAAAATCCATTCGATTTCAGGATGCGGATATTTTCGTGCAGCCTTGGCCAATTCCAACATGTAGGTTTTGATCCCCGTGGTGGCAACATTTAAATACTGAAGGTCGAGTAGAACTTTCAAGGCTGTGAAAAATAAAGGCTGCCCGTTTTTGAAGGGCAATGGAAAAGAATTGAAATCCTAAGATACAGAATTTTGAATCTTTAGCGACTCAGTTCCTGCACTTGAGCAGTCTTCCACGTGCTGTATTCGCGAACGGAATAGCCGATCATCCACCAACTGACCCAGGTCACGTAGGTGTACATTTCCGCATTGGCGGTAAATAGGGGTAAAAACAAACCCACCTTGGTGACGGCTCCCACAAAGGCAAGTCGGGCAGTATAGACATTTGGTGTGCTGTAAAAAACACGTAGGCTGAGAATTATGCCTGAGGCCAAGGCAAGGACATAGAATGCCATGCCAATCCATCCTAACTGTACCCCATAGATGAGAAATTGATTTTCTCCCCCTACCCGAACGGCATCGCTCACGCTGCCGGCATTCCCACTCATCGCCAAGCCAATTCCAAATGGGTTGGCCACCATGGATTCCAGTGCGACTAGCCATTCCAAGACGTGCCCGACACTGGAGGAATTTTCAAAGGTGAGCGTGTCCAAAACAAAGTAGTAAAAATCGTCTGAAGCAAACCAGACCACATAGGCTCCAAATACCAAGAGCACGGCAACCCCCAGCCCGATCAATTTGTAAAGGCGAAACACGAGCGCAACGAAAAAGAGCAAGATGAAAAAGGCCCCGAAAGCAGCTCGGGAAGCTGAGAAAAACAAACTACCCAGGGAGCAGGCCATAACGACCAAGTACAACCACTGCTCTTCTTTTTTGGACGTTAAATACCAAATCAGTCCAGCAGCAAAACCCATCAACACCGAACTGGCCATCTCCAAGGGGTCCGAAAAGAAACTGGCCAATCGCATGGTGACCGCCTGAGTTTCAAAGGTCCAGGTCAACCCAAAATTTCCGCTTGGGTCAATGTCGTTGATGACTTGATTGTAGAGCGAATAACCGGTGTGCTGTTGCAGATGCGCTTGGAGTACAAATTGCTCGATCAAATTGACCAAGAAGGCAAGGACCGCTACCCCAAATAGCATGGAAAAGAGGCGGTAAACTTCTCCATCCTCAAATCGAGTATTTCTTCCTAAAAAGTAAGTCAATCCAGGCAAAAGCACTCCTTTGAAGTAAAAGGCTTTGGTCAGAAAAGGGACTTCCCCAATCGGCAACACCAAGTAGGCGAATCCTAAAATCAAAAATGCCCCCATCCACCAATCGGTACCTTGAGGCCGAAAAGGATAGTCTGCGGGGTTTTTTCGAAAAAGAAGAGCGACTACCAAAGCAACGCCCACTACGCCTTCCTTCGTGGCTTGAAATAAAGTGACCAATTCCTCGGATCGGGTGTTGAGGTAGGTCAAACTCAAAAAAGTAATGTAGATGGGCAAGTAACCCGCCAAAAAAAAGATGAAATAGGACCATTTCCCCTTTACAATCATCTCCTGTACCGTCCAAAAGAAGCCCAATACCAGCGCGATGGTCAGAATTAAAAATGCTACTGAAGCCATTTCTTTTCGGAGTTAAGTGGAGTAAAAAGACCTGCTCGTATGCCTTGCCACACTGCCGATAGTTTTTGAAATCGCCCGCGAATCAGGAAATAGCCCCCCCAAAACGCAAATCGAATCAAGTGGTAAGGATATCCCAAAATTAGTTGTTGCTGCCGAAGCAGAAACAGTTGGTTTCGGACGTGGAAATAAAAAACTTTTGGACTGAGTGTGCCTTCCGCATGTTGTTTTTTGGAGGCGCCACCTGCCTCGTGGTAGATTTTGGAGTTTTCCGCCAAACCGATCTTAAAGCCTGCTTTCCGAATTCGAAGGCTCCATTCCACATCTTCAAAATAGGCAAAATATTGTTCATTAAGTAGTCCTGCGGTCAGGAGAGCTTCCTTGGAAAGCAACATGCAACAGCCTGTGGCCCAACCCAATGCTAGGGATTTAGGAGGGGTGTAATTTTCCATGGGCACGCGGTCTCCTAAGGTAATCGCCCTTCCGAGCAAGGAATTCCATTTGCCTCCAGCGCTCCATAGAGTTTCTTTATCGCGGGCAAAGCAAATCAGGGGTTGGGCTACCCCATAACCAGGTTGCTGTAAACAAGCCTTGAGATGCCTCAAAAAGGTAGGATCCACCAGCGTGTCGTTGTTGAGCAGCAGGACTTGATCAAACCCTTGCTCCAAGGCATAGCGTATGCCTACATTATTTCCTCCCGCAAAACCCAAGTTCTCGGAATTGGTAATCAAATGGAGTTGAGGAAAAAGTGATTTAAGCTGTTGTCCCTCAGGCTCTTGGGAAGCATTATCCACCAAAACTACTTGGAAAGCCGGTTCTTTTACCTTTTCTAAGGAGTCCAAACAAGCCTTGGTGTAGGCAAATCCATTCCAATTGACCAAGATGATCGCTACCGAAGACTCAGGAGTAGAAGCCATACAACAGGTCTTTTTTGTGGCGATACAAAAGAATCAAGCAGATAAAAAAGACCATAAGTTCCGTGCTCAAGATGCCGTAACAAAGCCCTTCGCCTCCAAAGAAATGGATAAGCAAGGTAGAAGCACAGATCATGTAGGCGCAAAACATCCAACTGGCACGGAAAAGCAAGTCCCGAAGGTTGGTCACCAGAAGTATGGTCACGTTGCCTACATTGAGAGATGCCAAAAAAGGAATGGCCGCAAGTATGCGGAGGTAGCCTACTGCGCCTCCCAATTCTCCCCGGGAAAGTACCTGAATAATCCAAGGGGCAGCAACATAGGTGGCGATGCTAATCAATGCTCCAATGGCTAGGGTGCCGAAATACACCTTTTTGAGAAAGGAGAAAAATGCAGGTTGGTCCGCTTGGTAAAGTTTGGAGGAGTTGGGAAAAATGGCTTGAATGATCAAGGCAGGGAAAAGCCTTAGGATCATGACTACGCGTTCGGCCAAACTATACATTCCGAGTGTGGCACCACTGGCAAAAAAACTCAAAATAATCAGGCCTCCATTGATGGAAATATGGCTAGCAAGATTGCTAAAAAACAGGAGGACATTGTCCTTCAGGCTCTTCCAAATGGAGGAAAACTGGGGGCTAAAGAACCGAATGTCTAATACGCTGTGGATGTATAACAACAGGCATAGATTGACCCCTAAGCCAGAAATTCCTAGCAAGAAATTCACCCATAGACTTTGTTCGGGCCGATGAACCACCAACACCAGGCCCATCAAAAACAAGAGCTTGGAAAAGATGGTCGCCACTGAGACCAATTTCATTTTTTCCATCCCTTGAAAAAACCAGAGTGGAAAACTCGCTTCAGAAAAAAGCAAGAAAACCGAGAGAACTAAAATGTCTCGATACCCATCAAATAGATTTAAGCCATAAGCCCCGATAAGAATAATTCCTGTGGTAAAAGTGGCTAAAAGAAGTTTGGCAGAGAAAATAGTCGACACCAACTGAGAAAGTTCCTTCTTATTGGACTGATTGAGTGCCACTTCCCGTGGGGCGCTCAGGTTGAAGCCAAAGCCAACTAAAATATTAAAGACAATAATTACAGAAAGGGATAGGTTGACCCATCCAAACTGTTCTGCCCCGATGCTTTGAATCAGCAGGGGCATGGAAATGATGGAAATCAAGACCGTTGAGGACTGAATCAGCGCCAGAAAAAGAAAGTTCTGGAGGGACTTATTCCGGATAAAATTCCCAAATGGGATCAACAGATTGATTTTTTCAAACATGGAAGCTTGGATTTAGACTTCCTGCAAATGCTTTTGGTAGAGTCTTCTCAGGTAAAGGAAACTTAGGGCCAAAACGCCGAGGAAAAAGGCACCATAAACCATTCCTTTCACCAAACGAATTTCAGTTCTTTTCAAGGGAAAGGTGGGAGAATCGATCAATTGGATCAAGGGCGTGTTGATGCGGTGGCTGATTTTAGCCATTTCCAGATTTTTCACAATTTCTTGAAATACCGCAGCACTTGTCTGCACATCTACTTGCTTGCGGCGTCCATTCACAGTGGCAGCACTCAGCAAGGGGTTTGCATTGGGAATCCGATCTTGTTCGGCGGCCAAAGTGCCTAGACTTTGGTCAAGAATGGTCCGAACAGAGTCTGCTTGAATTTGTAGAATACGGAGGTTTTCCCCTGTTTTTTTGGTTTTAGTCTCCAAGTAAAAGGTATTCACCTTGCTCACCAGTGTTTCGTTGAAAAGCTTCGCAAACGCCTCGTCTTTGGAGGAAACATTCACCTGAATAATGCTCAGTTTACGATCTGGCTTCACCACAACCAGTTGTTTTTCTCGGATAATTTTGGCGATTTCCTTGAGTACGGAATCTTGCTTGACCCCATGATTTTCTTTGGAAGCAGAGAATTTCAACGCAGATAAATCGATGGTGGATGCCCACTTCTTTTCCAACTCTTCGAATTCAATAAATCGATCGACCAATAATTTTTCGTTGTCAAATGGGCTCAGCAGCGTTACTTCCAACATGCGATCCGAGCGATACAGCTCCATGATGTTGTCTCCTTGAAAAAGCCCGTTGGTTCCGCCTATGCCGCCCAAGTTGACGCCTAGTAAGTTGGCAATTCCCGACATTTGTCCTATCCCACTCATTCCTTCTTCTTCAAGCACAAAGGAAGTTTCCGCATGAAAAACAGGATCTTTTAGTTGAGAATATCCAGCCCCCATTCCAGCCCCTAGTACAAGGGACACCAGGAGAACTTTCCACTTGGAACCAAAAAATTTAATCCAATTCACCAGGTTTTGAACCACCTCTTTCAAGGTGAATTGGGGGGGAGAAAAATGTGAGTTTCCGCTCATTGGGGTTATTGCAGGTTGATTTGAGAAAGCACCAAAGCTAAGGTGGCCAATCCGGTCGTTACGCCAACCAATTCGCCGACGCGGAACGGAGTTTTTGGACCCTTGCTGGGAACGATTACTTCGGCGCCTGGCTCAATGGCAGGATAGCTGCGAATGCCTAGGAATCCCTTTGTTCGCTTGACGGCGCCATTGGCATAAACTACGTAGGTTTGCTTGCGGTTGGCCCGGCGGTCAAACCCACCCGCCCCATTGATGTAGTAGGTGAAGCCGCGACCCAGCTCGTGCCTCAAGGTCGTAGGATAGACTACATCTCCACGCATGCGGACGGTTTGCAAGAGTTTGGGGACATTGAGAATGTCTCCTTCTTCGAGTACCAAATCTTCCTCAGAACCTGGATTCGCGAGGATTTTTTCCAGGTTGATTGCGACGGCCTCTGTTTCCTTAATTTTAACCGCTACCCCAGGGGTTTCTGCAGCAATTTGGTCCAGTGACTCTCGTTTGGCATCGTTGGCTATGGAATCCTTTTTTTCTACTTTCTCCTTGGGAAGGTCTCTGAATAGACGTTTCAGGAGCTCTTCCTGTGCTTCCGCTATGTTCGTCCCATTCTTGAGCAAATCTCTCAATTCTTCAAGATTTTTTTGTCTTCGAACCTGTTCGGATTCGGTAGCAAAAAACTCCGTTTTACGAATCAAGGTCGCTCCTTTGGTATAGGCAAATTGATTGACACCACCCGCTCTTTTTACCAAATCAGAGATGCGGTCTACGCTAGTTTGGATGGCAAAAATCCCTGGGGAGTTGACCTGCCCTTCTACCGATACGAGTCGCTGCATGGTAAAATTGGCCCGCTTGCGGACAATGACCTGATCGAAGGGCTCCAAAGTAATGGCATTCGGGTTGAAGGATAAATCTGGATTGATGGAAGTGGTGAGGATATCCGATAGTGTTCCTGAATCAGAATCTTCCAGCCTTCTGGCAATTTCTATGTCCTTGATGTTGGCAGATTCTTGGAGACCGCCTGCAGTAAGAATCAATTCTTCAGGAGTCATTCCAGCCGCATAAGGATAGGTTCCCGGACGCTTTACCTCTCCTAGAATCTGAATGTATCGCTCGTTTTGGATATCGTAAATGCTGGAAATACGGATTACGTCTTCCCGTTGCAAGACCAGATCTGCTTGGTGGCCCTCTAGAACAGCTTGAAGATTCACTTCCAGCACTTCCGAACTGAGGTCTCCTTTGGTCCGCAAGATGCTGGCTCGCTGCGTGTAGGCATCCCCCTTGAGTCCATCTGCATTTTTGATGAGTTGGGTCAGGGTAAGGCCTTCGGTCAAGGCAAAAGTTCCAGGTCTAAAGACCGCGCCCTTGATTTGAATTCGGTTGCTAAAGCGATCCAAGACCCTGCCTACAGCAACTTCATCCCCACCTTTGAGGGTAAATAGGCCGAGTTGATTGCTGAACACATCGGATATGGAGCGCTGATTTCCAGTGATGCGCGAGATGGAAATTCGATCTTTAAAGGCGAGGTCAGTAAACCCACCCGCATAGCGAATTAAGTCGTCTAGGCTATCTTCAGGGGTCACTTCGAAAATCAAGGGACGCTTCACTTCACCTAGCACTTTCACGCGAGCGAGGTAGGGATTGACCAAGATGACGTCTTGGTCTTGAAGCTGCACGTCTAAGTTGGCGGTTCCATTGATGAGCAGGTCATACACATCAATTTCGGCGATTTTTTTGTTATTACGGATCAGCTGGATCGCACGAAGGGTTCCCTTATCGGAAGGGCCTCCTGCTGCATAGAGCGCATTGAAAACGGTCGAAAAGGCGCTTAAGGTGAAGGTTCCTGGAAGCCGCACTTCATTCAAAATGTGGACCTTGATTGTTTTGACATTGCCCAGGGTGACTTGCAAAAATGTTTGTGGATTGGCTCCACTAAGGCCCGTGTAAAAAGAGGCTACCCGGTTTTTAATGATTCCTTCTGCGGCTTCAATTGTTTTGCCAGAGACGGCAATCAAGCCGATATTATCCAATAAAATGGAGCCTTCAGGATTGACGGTGGCCTCGTAGTATTTTTCGGACTGTCCATAGATATCCACATAGATCAGATCTCCAGGACCAAGAATGTAGTTTTTCGGCGTGGCTTGATTGAGGCTAGGCTCAAAACTGAGTTTGCGGTTTTTTTGAAAAAACAAGGTACTCCCAAAAAGCAAGGAGTCCGGTTTTTCCTCGTCCATCAACTCCTGGGTCTCCATCAGGCCTTGAGTGATGTCGTTGAGGTCAATCTGTTCGCGTGCAGATCTTTTGGAGGCGTTGGTTGATCGGGATTTACTGGATCCCACACTCAATCCTTCTATTCGACTGCGGAGCTTTTCTACTTCCCCCGAAGGCATGCCCCGCATTTGGGCCATCATCAAAAAATCCGTACTACTTAGTCCAGCGTCTTGCGCTCGCTTGACGAGTTCCTCGATTTGATCGTCACTGAGTTGATCTACCCGTATGGTGTTTAGATCGACATTTTGCTGCGCAAAAACGAGAGTTGGGGCAAAAGCCCAAAAGCAAAGCAGCACTAAAAAGTAGGTAAATTTGTGAATAGACTTCATTGTGAAATGGAAATTCCGAAGGGTGTAGATGAATCTAATGGATAAAAATCCGTTTAATTCTTAATTATACCAAATGTATTGACAGATTTGACGGAAAGAGGCCCCGTTTTGTGGGCTCATTTCAAACCAGTTAGGCTGGATTTTGGATGGAAATAACTGCCCGATCCGGCGAACTTTGGTCCATCAGATTTGTCTTGCTTTGCTTAACTTGCCAAAAATTCCAAGCATGCGTAGTCGATTTCTCTTTCTGGCGATAGTAATTAGTCTTCTTTCTTGCCAATCATCAGATACCACCTGTGCCTTGGACGAGGAGCGATTGGAGGGGCGGACAAACTTGGATATTGTTCGTCTGGAACAGGAATTTTTTGCAGCGACTAGTTCGGAAGAACTGCTGTTTCTGCTGGAAAAATACCCAGAAATAGCGGATAAGGTGATGGAACGCGACGCCTATCCCAATGCAGATTCCTTGGCCCAGGAGCTGTATCGAGCAAATCAAGACTCTGCTTTTCAGGCATTGAATGCCGCAGTGGCCAAAGAATTTGCAGACCTATCCGATGTCAAAGTAGAACTGGAACAGGCATTTGCCTATTTGAAAAGTTATTACCCCAATTTTAAAGTGCCTAAAGTCTATACCTACGTCTCAGGATTTGGCATAGATCTACTGGTAGAAGAAGATGTTTTGGTGATTGGTTTGGATTATTTTTTACCGAGTGACCATGCCTTCCAGCCGGATTTGCCCAAGTACCTTGCCGCCCGGTCCGAACGAAAATACCTCGTTCCCATGATCGTGTTGGCGATTTCCTCGCGCTACAATGAAATTGACCCCAAAGACAACACGCTCTTGGCGGAAATGATTTACTACGGCAAGGCCTACCATTTTGTCAAATCCATCCTACCCTGCACCTCGGATCAATACATCATTGGGTACACGCCCGAGCAAATTCAAGCCTGCTGGGACAATGAGGACCTTATTTGGACGCATTTTATTGAGAATGAACTCTTGTTTGAAACCAATCCCTTTGAGATCCGAAAGTACATCGGAGAAGCGCCAAGTACGGACGCCATCAGCGTGGACGCACCGGGTCGAATTGGGCGTTGGATAGGATGGAATATTGTGGAGGAGTATGCGGTCCAGCAGGATCTTTCCCTACCCGAATTGATGCGGGAAGCAGATGTAAAAAAATTGTTTAAAGATTCCGGGTACCGCCCACGAACAGGGGAATAAACTAGGGCGGAATTTCTATTTTTAGGCCTACTCCTCTTTTTTATGCATTTTTTCGAAGTATTTGCAGAGGTGGGTGATGGCACAGGAACCGCATTTGGGGCTTCTTGCCAAGCAGGTGTAGCGGCCATGTAGGATTAGCCAGTGGTGGGCCTTGTAGATGTGCTCCTTTGGCAGGTGTTTGACCAATTGTTTCTCTACTTCCAAGGGAGTCTTGGCGGTCAGTGGAACTAGACCAAGTCGTCTTGATACGCGATACACGTGGGTATCCACCGCCATATTGGGTTGTTGCCAAATGACGGAGGTGATTACATTGGCAGTTTTTCTTCCCACACCCGGCAGTTTGACCAGCTCTTCTACCGTTGAAGGGATTTCCCCTCCAAAGTCAGCCAACAGCATTTTTCCAAGCCCGATTAGGTGCTTGGTTTTGTTGTTGGGATAGGAGACCGTTCGGATGTAGGGAAAAAGTTCATCAAAATGAGTTGCTGCCAAATGGTCCGCGGTTGGAAAGTGCTTGAAAAGTTCTCGCGTCACGATATTGACCCGCTTGTCCGTGCATTGGGCAGATAGAACCACGGCGACTAGCAGTTGGAAGGGATTGTCGTATTCTAGTTCCGTCTCTGCCACGGGCATGTTTTCAGAGAAATGCTGGATAAAGGCTTCGTATCGCTGTTTTTTAAGCATGTTGGCGGTGGTTGACTAGACTTCTAAGTTAGTAAGAGCGGTCTTTTCGGTGGCTTTACCTAAAGAATTAATTTTTAAAAGGAGGTTTCCGGACAACGGAATCAGTTCCGAATTCGCCATTCTTTAGGATAATAGTTGTTTACCCGCTTACCCAAATTTTTAATCCATCCCAAAGGAAGGTTTTGGTAGGTAAGGAGCACCCATCCCAAGGGGAGGTTAGAAAAAGACTGGTCTTTTTTTCGAAGAAAATCCAAGGCTTCTTCCGCAGAGAGTTCCTGCTGAGGAAATCCATTCTTAGGAAGGGTAGACAGCGCCCATTCGTGACTGGGGATCCATTCCTTCCCCTGTTTTTTACCGAGCTCCACCCCGAAATAGCGAATGCTCAGCACTTGAGCCAATTTTTCCAGTTCTCGGGAATAGCCTCCCTGCATTCGGAAGTACGTATCCTGCAGGAGGTAAAATTTCCCAGACCCATCCCCTCCTACTTCTTGTTCGAGTACTGCCGACTCCTTTTCTCCCAAGCGCTTGAGGCTGTGGTGTTTGAATTCCTTGTTGGCAGGAGCCACTTGCCTGTATGCCCCCTCAGGTCTTCGCAATACGGTGATGAAAAACCCTTCGCCCGCTACCTTGTGTGGAAAAAACCGGTAGCCATAAAAGGTGCCTTCTTCGGTATTAACTTCCGTTTCCACGATGCCCCAACTGGGATCTAGCGGGATGCGTACGGGTTCAAAGGCAAATTCTTCGGTTAAAAAACGAAGGAGTTCTTCATTTTCTTTTTCATTGAACGTGCAGGTGGAATAGAGCAAGTAGCCTCCTCCCTTGACCAATTCTCCGGCCTTGTCCACTATGCGTTTTTGTCGCGCCGCACACAAGTTGACGTGCTCCGGTGACCATTCGGCTCTAGCTTGTGGGTCTTTGCGAAACATGCCTTCTCCAGAACAGGGAGCATCCACCAGGACCAGGTCAAAAAAGCCCTCCAAAGGACTGAAATGCTCTGGATCATTGTGTGTAACGATTGTATTGCCAAGGCCCCACTTGATCAGGTTTTCTTTTAAAATTTGAGCACGCGCCGCAATCACTTCATTGGCAACGAGCAATCCATCTTCGCCCAAATAGCTGGACAGCAAGGTGCTTTTTCCTCCTGGAGCAGCCGCTAGATCGAGGTAGACTCCCTTGGGAATCTGCTGGGATTCGAGAACATGCGAAATGAACATAGACGAAGCCTCCTGCACATAGTAAGCCCCCGCGTGAAAGCTTGGGTCTCCGGTGAAACTTGGTCTTTCCTCCAAAAAATAGCCGTCTTGGGCCCAGGGAATGGGATGTTTTGAAAAGGAGATATCCGCTGGTTTCTTCCGATTGACCCGGATGGAGGTTTGTGTAGGTCGCTCCAAGCCTTCCTTAAATAGGGCAAACTCTGCAGGCCCGAGTAGTGCCTGCATTTGCGATTCAAAAGCCTCGGGAAGTTGATTTTCGGCCATTTAACAAATATAAGGAATCTAGCAGGAGCCAGTGTTGGCTTGCGCTAAATTCGAAAGGGATCCCCTGAAATTAAAAATTAGGAATCGTCTTCCTCCTCTTCAAAATCATCGTCTTCGGCCTCGCCCATTTCAAACATGGAACTGAAGAGGTCCTTAAATTGGAGTCCGGTGTCGAGCATTTTTTTGCTGAGCTGCGAATATTCAGCCAATCCATGGAGCGCAAACTCCATAAAGAATTCCTTTTCTTTTTCAGGAACGGACTCAACCAATTGGGTCACCACTTCCTCCAACCCAGGCACGCCATGCAGGCCGCTTTTGTAGGCCTTGTCGCTGAGGTCACTCAAGAGATCTAGCTCATTGCCTTCTCCAAACCAGGCCAATGGAATCACGTAAGGATTGCCGGCCTTCTCTTTTTTCTTTTGTTCCGGAGAAGGGAAGTACTGCACAAACTGACTTCGGATCGCTTTACCAATCAAGTTGTAAGCCACCAAACCAGCACCTTCTTGCTCCCCCTCGTAAACGAGTTCCACCTTTCCGGTAATGGCCGGGATGACTCCAATCAAATCCGAAATTCGAAGCACTGTGGTCGATTCGTTATTTCGATACATCCTTCGCTCTGCGGCGGAAATCAAATTTTCGTAAGCTGAAATAGTCAAGCGAGCAGATACCCCGCTTTTTTCATCCACAAATTCGGAATGGCGGGCTTCGATCGCAATCTGTTCGATCAGGTCTTTCATCAGTTCCGGCACATGAATGTGGGCGACTGGCTTTCCTTCGAGACGAGCTTCCTGTTCTGTGATTTTCTTGCCGATTTCGATTGACTTGGGGTAGTGTGTGATGATTTGGCTTTCGATTCGGTCCTTGAGGGGCGTCACGATGCTGCCCCGGTTGGTGTAGTCCTCCGGGTTGGCCGTGAAGATAAATTGGATGTCCAAGGGCAATCGCAATTTAAACCCGCGAATCTGGATATCCCCTTCTTGCAAAATGTTGAAAAGCGCAACCTGAATTCGTGCTTGGAGATCGGGCAGTTCGTTGATTACAAAAATGCAGCGGTGGGATCGGGGAACTAAGCCATAGTGAATTACCCGCTCGTCGTTGTAATTTAATTTGAGCGTCGCCGCCTTGATGGGGTCTACGTCGCCAATCAAGTCTGCTACGGATACGTCTGGGGTGGCTAATTTTTCAGCATAGCGCTCTGCACGCGGCAGCCAAGAGATAAGGCAGTCGTCTCCCTTTTCCTCAATCAGGTTTTTGGCAAAAGTGGAAAGCGGAAGTAGAGGATCTTCATTGAGTTCCGACCCGAAAAGAACCGGCACGTATTCGTCCAAAAGGAGGGTCATCATCCGTGCAATTCGGGTTTTGGCCTGTCCACGAAGTCCAAGCAAGTTGATGTTGTGTCGGGATAGGATCGCCCGTTCAATGTCGGGAATGACGGTGTCTTCGTAGCCCCAAACGCCCTCAAACACGTTTTCCTTTGCCTTGATCTTCTCGATCAGGTTAGCTCTTAGTTCTTCCTTAATCGATTTTGGGTTGTAGCCTGAAGCTTTCAGTTGGCCAAGGGTTTTGATTTGAAGGAGCTGCTCTCCTTTAAGTTGTGCGTAATCCATGCTAAAAGCGTTTGGTTCGGTTTCGTCTGTAGTCCTCAAAAATTAAATTTCCCAGCCCTTTCAAGCTGCTGTAATACGCATTGCCATTGTTGACTTGCGTAAATTCTTTGACAAACTCTTTGAGGTAAGGGTCTGAGGCAATCATAAAGGTGGTGACTGGTATTTTAAGCTTCCGACATTGGGCTGCGAGCTTGAGCGTTTCTGCCAAAATCTTGCTGTCAATGCCAAAGGCATTTTTGTAGTACTTGATGCCCACTTTCAAGCACGTAGGCTTGCCATCGGTGATCATGAAAATCTGCTTGTTTGGGTTTTTTCTTCTACGCAATAAATCCATGGCGAGCTCCAATCCTGCCACCGTATTGGTATGGTAGGGGCCCACTTGCAGGTAGGGCAAATCTTTGATTTCAATCTGCCAGGCATCGTTTCCAAAGACAATGATGTCCAGTGTATCTTTGGGGTAGCGGGTTTTGATCAGTTCGGCCAAGGCCATTGCCACCTTCTTCGCGGGCGTAATGCGGTCCTCTCCATACAAGATCATGGAGTGGGAAATGTCAATCATCAACACCGTGGAGGTTTGGGTACGCTGCTCATTTTCCACCACCTCCAAGTCATCTTCAGTCAATAGAAAATCGCCGCCAATGCCCCGGTTCGCTTGTGCATTGCGGAGTGAATCGGTCAGCGCGATTTGGTCCAGGTTGTCTCCAAATTCATAGGCGCGTCTCTCGCTTCCTTGCTCTTCACCTGGACCTGAGATTTGGGTGCGGTGCTGTCCAGATTTGCTCTTTTTCAGCTTTCCGAAAATCTCCTCCAAAGCACTTTTTCGAATGGTTTGCTCTGCTTTGCCCGTGATTTCAAATTTGCCTTGCTGGTTTTCCTCGCTGAGGTATCCCTTGGATTTCAGATCTTCAATAAAGTTGCCTATGCCATAGTCGGGACTGGTCAGTTGGTAGCGTTTGTCCAGGTTGGTCAACCAGCTCAGCGCTTCGGCTACATCTCCACCAGTCATGGTGACGAGCTGCAAAAAAATATCCAATAGGCTGTCAAACCGATTCTTTTCTGGATCGAGCTTGGGGATAAATTTTGTAAATCGGAACCCTTTCATAGACGGCAATGGGATAAACAAGTTTCCCAAAAATAGGGATAACTGGTTGCTGCGATAGTACAACACGCAATTGGGGCAAGGAGTTTTGCTTTGGAAAAAATTTAGACAAAAAACCGGTTCTTTCTCCAGAAGCAGGACTCGGAATTCATCCCACACGCGATTCTGTTGGGAGGAACTCTGGAATTAAATCGCAGCTGCGTGCATTTTTATCTAACAAAAAAAGAGGAAATCTCCCTATTTTCGACTCGAGATGACTGCTGCCGACCGACATGCCCAATGGATCAAATCCACAGCCAAGCGCCTAGGCTTTGACTTTTGTGGAATCGCTAAAGCAGATTTTTTAGCCGAAGAAGCGCCCAAATTGGAAGAATGGTTGCGCCGAGACTACCAGGGCCGCATGGGCTACCTCGCCAATCATTTTGATAAGCGCCTCGATCCACGAAAGTTGGTGGATGGAGCGAAGACAGTCGTGTCTTTGGTGTACAATTACTACCCCGAACAAACCCTCCCAGAAGGGCCTGCCGGCATCAAATTGGCCAAGTATGCCTATGGGAAGGATTACCATGACGTCATTCAAGAAAAGCTCCGGGAGTTTTTGACTTGCCTTCGTGAGGAGATTGGGGACATCCATGGCCGTAGTTTTGTGGACTCCGCACCGATCCTGGAGCGGCAATGGGCACAACGTGCGGGTCTAGGTTGGATCGGAAAAAATAGCCTGCTCCTCAACCGGTCTATGGGAAGTTTCTTCTTTTTGGCCGAGCTGGTGATTGATCTGGAGGTGACCCCAGACCTTCCCTTAGCCAAGGATTATTGTGGTACCTGCACGGCCTGTATGGATGCTTGCCCTACGGATGCGATCGTGGCATCGGGTGTAGTGGACGGCTCCCGCTGTATTTCTTATCTCACGATCGAGCTAAAGGATGCCATCCCATCGACCTTTGCAGGGAAGATGGACAATTGGGTATTTGGCTGTGATGTTTGTCAGGACGTCTGCCCTTGGAACCGATTTTCAAAGCCGCATCAGGAGCCTGCTTTCAGCCCATCCTCGGATTTGGAGGCCTTGGCCGCACAGGATTGGAAAGAACTTACTGAAGAAACATTCAAACGGGTCTTTACCGGTTCGGCCGTCACCCGCACCAAACTGAAAGGAATCACTCGCAACTTAGAGTTTCTATCCCAGGATAAGCCTGCTGATTGAGGATTCTGCGAAAAGCGTACAGGGACTTTCCTTGGTTATTCCTAGAAAATAAATGGGCTCCCGTTTTCCCATCCAGGAAGCTAGTTTTTTACCTGTTGAAAGACAGCCAAATGCCTGTCTTCACCCATCAATTTTGCAACTTTTCCTCCCCAATTTTGGTTTCAATTGTACTATATTTGCGGCATGAATAAGAACGTTTTATTACTAATTTTAGATGGTTGGGGGCTTGCTACCAATCCTTTAGTTTCTGCCATCGACAAGGCCAACACTCCTTTTATAGACAGCTTATTCAAAACGTATCCCCACGCCAAGTTGGAGGCATCAGGGCTCGCTGTTGGCCTACCTGAAGGCCAAATGGGCAACTCTGAAGTGGGGCACATGAACATTGGTGCCGGAAGGGTAGTCTACCAAGATTTGGTAAAAATCAATCTGGCGGTTCAACAAGGGGAACTACTCACAGACCCGGTGTTAAGCGCAGCCTTTGCTAGAGCAAAGGCAGGAAAGAAAAAAGTACATTTTTTGGGATTGGTGTCCGATGGAGGCGTGCATGCACACATCGAGCACCTCAAAGGCTTGTGTGACGCTGCCAAACACCACGGGATGGAGGATGTCTTTATCCATGCCTTTACCGATGGTCGGGACACCGACCCCAAAGGCGGATTGGCCTATCTTGGAGACCTCCAAGCACATTTGAACCACTCTGTAGGAAAAATTGCTTCGGTAATTGGCCGTTATTATGCCATGGATCGGGACAACCGATGGGAGCGCGTCAAACTTGCCTACGACGCCATGGTTCATGGAGAAGGGGAAAAATCAAAAAACATCCTGACTTCCATCAAGAAGTCCTACAGCAATAACGTAACAGACGAATTTATTCGCCCCATCATTCAAGTGGGGGAAGACAACAAAGCCCTTGCAACCATCCAAGAGGGAGATATGGTCTTGTGTTTCAATTTTCGAACTGACCGAGGAAGAGAAATTACCCAAGCACTCAGCCAACGCGATTTTGTGGATTTCAACATGAAGAAGTTGAACTTGGACTACTTGACCCTTACGACTTACGACGAGACATTTACTGGGGTGCAGGTTTTGTTTGAAAAGGACAAACTCAACAATACCCTTGGTGAGGTTTTGGAAAAAGCTGGAAAAAAACAAATTCGCATCGCGGAAACGGAGAAGTACCCGCACGTGACGTTTTTCTTCTCAGGAGGGAGAGAAAAAGAGTTTGTGGGCGAAAGCAGAATTCTTTGTCCTTCACCTAAGGTTGCTACGTATGATTTGCAGCCTGAAATGAGCGCAGGGGAAATTGCTTCAAAAATCACCAAAGAACTGGATAAGAAAAGCGCCAACTTCATTTGCCTTAATTTTGCAAACGCAGATATGGTAGGGCATACTGGAGATTTTGATGCTGCGGTGAAGGCCTGTGAAGCCGTGGATGCTTCGGCTGAAAAAGTGGTTAAAGCCGCTCTGGAGAATGAGTATACGGTGCTAGTCATTGCTGACCATGGCAACTCAGATGTGATGATCAATGAGGACGGCAGCCCCAATACGGCACATACCACGAATTTGGTGCCGTTTATTGTGGTAGACAAACAGAAATTTTCAGTGAAAGACGGGAAATTGGGGGATTTAGCCCCCACTATCCTTCAATTGATGGGGGTAGCTATTCCCGAAGAGATGACGGGAAATATATTACTAGAATCATGAAACTAAGGCACTACTTCGCAGTACTGTTATTTGGGGGGGCTATTGGGTGTTCGCCGAGTACGGAGGGTCCGGCCCTTGAGAAACTTCCTTACTTTGATTTGAAAAGTTTTATCAACCTAGAACTAAGTGAAATCGAAGGGGATTCGGTGTTGAAAACCTCAGAAATTAACGGAGAAGAACAGGTCGTCGATTTGCGCTATACTTCCAAAGAGTGGCAAGAAGAATTTTCCGCATTTTACGAAGCCGACATCAATGTGCCTTCACTTGCAAGTTCCTATTCCACCCGAACTACGCCGGATCAACTTATTCACGAGTTACTCCCCGAGGCAAAAGGCAAGGTGAAGGAGTTATCGATTCGCTATGTGCAGAATTATCCTTCCTGGGTCACGTTTAAGATCAAGGACGAAAATCTATTTTATTCCACAACCACTCTGGGAGAACTTTTTATGAACCAGGCTACAGGAAAAATAGATCAATACAAATTGGAGACTACCCAGAAAGTTCTATTTCTTTCTCCTACACACATCAAAATCTCTGGAGTAATCCACTAAAAAAAAGGAGACCCCACACACTGATGCGGGGCCTCCTTTTTTGAACAGGGGCCTTAATTTTCCCACTGATTCCGCTCCATTTTTTAAAATAGGATTTCCTACTTCGAAAATAGCGGGGGGCGTTTGGCTTGCCAATCCGAATTTTCCTGAATCAAGCGTCCAACCATGATCAATTTTTCTTCCTCAAACAGATTTGCGAGTAAGGTAATGGATGTTGGGCTGCCATTCGCGCCAAATCCATTGGGAAGACATAAAGCGGGATGGCCTGTTAAATTCGTGATCTGAAGTTGCTGACCTGCAAAAGAAGGCGTGATGATCACATCATATTCTTTCATCAGCGCATGCATTTCTTCAATCAATACACTTCGCTGCCGACTCATTTGGATGTATTCCACAGCAGGGATAAATCGTGCTGCACGGAAGACGTTGGGCCAGGCACTCTTGTTCTGGGCTACGAGCTGGTCATCCAGGTCGAATCGGGTCAATTCATCAAATGCAGCCGCCCCTTCTACCAACAGCATGGATACCAAAGGCGCGGCATTGATGCTCGTTTTTAGTTCTACCGGGTGGAGGGTAATTCCTTGATTCTTTAAGAGCTCTAGGACGGCACGGTCATTTTCGATACCCGCCCGATTTCCCTCAAAAAAGGAACTGAAATACCCCACTTTTAATTTTTTGACATCTTTCCTGACGGAATAATTGAAGGCAGCAGGGATGGTAGCCGGGTCTTTGGTGTCGCTTCCATTGAGCACCGCTAAGACAATCGCATTGTCCAAGGCAGATCGGGAAATAGGTCCCACCTTGTCCATAGACCAGCTGAGGGCCATGGCTCCATGTCTACTGATTCGCCCGAAGGTGGGGCGCAAGCCCGTCACGCCATTGCGCGTGGAAGGGGATACGATCGAACCCAGCGTCTCCGTCCCAATGGCAAAAGGTACCAATCCAGCGCTCACCGCCGAAGCAGATCCTGCCGAGGATCCACTTGATCCTTGCTTCAAATTCCAAGGATTTTTAGTTACTCCTCCAAACCAGACATCGCCCATAGCCAAGGCACCAAGTGTAAATTTCCCAACGAGCACCCCACCGGCTTCTTCCAATTTGGTTACGATGGTGGAGGTTTCATGAATTACTTGGTCTTTGTAAGGAGTTGCACCCCAGGTAGTTCGTGTACCCGGTACTGCAAATAAATCCTTGATGCCGTAAGGGATTCCATGGAGTGGACCACGGTATTTGCCTGCAGCAAGTTCTTTGTCAAGGGCCCTAGCCTGGGTAAGCGCCTGATCTTCTAGGAGGGTCACGAGGCAGGCAAGGGTATCCGAATGGGTTTTGATGCGTTGCAGGTAAAGTTGAGTCAGTCGTTCTGAAGTCACTTGACGCGACTTGATCAAGACGGAGAGTTGACTTACCGGCATAAATGCCAGATCCACATCAGAAGCGGGAAGGGCTACCTTGGTGGGAAGCCCCCAGTCGTAGGCATTTTGCTCTTGACTGGGGAAAAAGCCCTGTGGAAGAGGGTTGAAGACTAGGGCCGGCCCTACCGAATTGGTGAGTTTGGTCTTGCGGAGCAGCTCAAAGTTGCTTCGGTGTGTAGTGAGGGTTCCAATCATGCTGTCCTTTTCTTGGGGGGTAAAGGATAACCCAATCAAATCCGCCGCTGCATCGATGGTTGGGGGGCTGATTTCGCCTACATTTCTGCCAATGCCAAAGCCCAAGGCTGAGAAAATCGCCGCACCAAGAAAAAGAAAAGCGAAGGAAGGGAGGTTGTTTTTTCGATTCATTGGATAGTTTTGTATACGTCCAAACTTGTTTCACCTCAAGGTGTTCATTTCGCGCTACAAAATCAAACCTTCCATGGATCAAGCCACTAATTTTCCCAAGTTTCCCATGCATTTCAGGGGCCTGCTTTTGCTTGCGGGCATGTATACGATTGCCTGGTCGGCATTTTACACCTATTTTGGGGAAACGTTGGTCAAGTGGATGGCCATGGGAGTTGTTCCAGCCGATCCCTTGCCAAGCAGTTATTTTGGAATCTTCGGAATCGGAATTGGATTGGTACTATTTTTTGCAGCTTTCTACCCAGTTTCTTGGGTATGGCTGATTTTGATTGGTATTTCGGGGAAACTTATCGCTGCCATCTGGTTTACGCTTGGCTTCGCCCCTGAATTAGGCTGGAATAAGCGTTCTGTGTTTCATTTGGTATTTAACGAGTTGCTTTGGTTGATTCCCTTGACGCTTATTTTCATGCGAAGCCTGCAAGTAAGGAATTACCTCCAACAGCACGAAAACTAAGGTTGACTCAACTTGTCTGAATTTGCCGTTTTCCGAGTGCGCTTGACCTCTTATACCTGAGGAAAAGTTGTACCTTAGTGAGACGGAAATTTTCCTCCCATTACCCCAACCTCTAGTTCGAATGTCTCAACCCCAAGCCCATAAACTTTTTCTTTTGGATGCCATGGCCCTGATCTACCGGGCCCATTTTGCCTTTAGTAAAAACCCAAGAATTAATTCCAAAGGACTCAATACTGGAGTGATGCTTGGATTTACCAATACCCTATTGGAAGTGTTGGAAAAGGAAAAACCCAGCCACATCGCGGTAGCCTTTGACACCAAGGCTCCTACGTTTCGACACGAACAGTATACCCCATACAAGGCCAATCGTCTGGAGCAGCCGGAAGACATTACGGTGTCCATTCCGTGGGTCAAAGAGATCATTCGCGCATTTAATATCCCTGTTTTGGAATTGGATGGATTTGAGGCAGACGACGTCATCGGCACCATCGCAAAAAAAGCAGAAAAGGAGCTCTTTACGGTGTACATGATGACCCCGGACAAGGACTACGGGCAATTGGTAGATGACCATATTTTTCTCTACAAGCCTGCCTTTATGGGCAATGGAGTAGATGTGATGGGACCCAAGCAGATTTGTGAGAAGTGGGACATTGAACAGGTGGATCAGGTGCGCGATATCCTCGGCTTGATGGGGGATGCGGTGGACAACATCCCTGGTATTCCTGGGATTGGGGAGAAAACAGCTGTGAAGCTCCTCAAGGAGTTTGGTACCGTGGAGGGAGTGGTCGCGAATGCCGAAAAACTGAAGGGGAAGCAACGGGAAAACGTGGAAAACTTTGGGCCTCAAGGAATTCTATCCAAGGAACTGGCCACCATCAAAATCGATGTGCCAGTAGATTTCGACGAGGTAGCCCTCCGGGTTGAAGGCATTGACGAAGAAAAATTGAGGGCAATTTTTTCGGAACTCGAATTCCGTACCCTTGCCGCTCGATTATTTAAAGAGGGACCTGCAAAAAAAGCGGCTGCAGCACCCCCTGCTCCCGCGCAGATGGATCTTTTTGGGGCTCCAGCTCCTAGAACCACCAGCTTTGTAGCCGAAGAGGAGCAAGAAGAAGTTTCCATTTCGGAACCCATTGTTCTGGACACCATTCATAGCAATGCCCACAATTACCACAAAATCAAAGGGAAGGCAGCCATTCAGGAGCTGGTGGAGTATTTGCTCCTACAAAAAGAGATTTGTTTTGACACCGAAACCACGGACCTAGATGCCATGCGAGCGGAACTGGTGGGACTTTCCTTTGCGTACTTGGAAGGAGAAGCGTATTACCTACCGGTAGGACCTGATCCTAAAGAAACCCAGGAGGTATTGGAATTGCTTCGTCCAGTATTTGAAAATGAGTCCATTCTCAAAATCGGCCAAAACATCAAGTACGACTTGCTCGTCCTCAAAAACTACGGGATAGAAATCAAAGGAACGCTGTACGATACGCTATTGGCCCATTACCTCATCGAACCGGAAGGGAAGCATGGGATGGACTGGCTGGCACAGCAGTACTTGCAATACAAGCCGGTTTCGATTACCGAATTGATCGGTAAAAAGGGCAAAGGCCAAGGCAATATGCGGGATGTGGACGAGGATGAGGCCACTGCTTACGCGGCAGAAGATGCGGACATTACGCTGAGATTAAAAGGAAAATTGGACCCAATCTTGCTTTCCAATGGCTTGAAAAAATTGGTGGAAGAGGTAGAAAACCCATTGATCCCGGTGTTGACGGACATGGAGTTTGAAGGGGTGCGTATCGATACGGGGAGCTTGGCGGAGCTGTCGGTTACTCTGGAACAAGAAAGCAAGGAAATCGAGAAACGGGTCTACGAATTGGCGGGAGTGCGCTTCAATCTGGCTTCTCCCAAGCAGCTTGGGGAAGTGCTTTTTGAAAAATTGAAATTGGATCCCAAGGCCAAAAAAACCAAGACCGGGCAATACGCCACAGGGGAAGAAATCTTGAGTAAAATGGCAGATGAACACGAGATCGCGGAGGCCATTCTCGAGTATCGTCAAATGGTCAAACTGAAGTCCACCTACGTGGATGCGCTCCCTACCATGATCAACCCCAAGACCGGAAGGATTCACACGACCTACAATCAGTTTGTGGCAGCAACAGGTCGTCTATCGTCGATCAACCCCAACCTGCAAAATATCCCAATCCGTACCGCGCGAGGAAGAGAAATTCGAAAGGCATTTGTGCCTCGAAACGAGAATTTTGTCCTGCTTTCTGCCGATTATTCCCAGATTGAATTGCGCTTGATGGCGGCATTTTCGCAGGACGAGTCCATGCTGGAAGCCTTCCGAACAGGGCGTGATATCCACGCCACCACGGCTGCCAAAATCTTCAAGGTCCCCTTGGAGGAGGTGACCACCGACATGCGAAGAAAGGCCAAAACGGCCAACTTCGGGATTATCTACGGCATCTCTGCCTTTGGTCTGGCCCAGCGCCTATCCATTCCTCGCGGGGAGGCCAAAGAAATCATCGACGCCTACTTTACGGAGTTTCCTGCGGTCAAACAGTACATGGATGGAGCCATTGAAAAGGCGCGAACTCAGGAATTTGTAGAGACCATCCTCGGCCGACGACGCTACCTGCGGGACATCAATAGCCGCAACATGACCATGCGCGGTTTTGCGGAGCGAAATGCGATCAACGCCCCACTTCAAGGTTCGGCGGCTGACCTGATTAAGGTGGCCATGATTCATGTGCAGGCCTGGATGAAATCCAAAAATTTAAAATCCAAACTCATTCTCCAAGTACACGATGAATTGGTATTTGATGCGCACAAGGACGAAGTAGAGCTGCTCAAAAAAGAAATTCCTGGCTTGATGTCCAATGCGATTCCACTACCCGTGCCGATCGAAGTAGAAGTCGGCGTAGGTCCGGATTGGTTGCAAGCGCATTAAAGTAGCAAGTATCTAGTAGTAAGTATCAAGACTGGAAAAACTGTACGAAGTACCAAGTACAAGGTACCAAGATTAGGGAGCCTGCTGACGTCGAATGCTAGTTGTCTTCACTTCAACATTCTTCAATCAGCGTTGAGTGTTCATTATTTATTTCAGTCCGTATTTCGTACCTCGTGTTTCGTATTTTCATTAAAATTCCAATTTCCAAATTAACATCCTCCTACCTTGGCTAAAGTAAAAACCACCTTTTTCTGTCAGAATTGCGGGGCGCAGAGCCCGAAGTGGACGGGTAAGTGCCCTTCCTGTGGGGAATGGAATACCTATGTAGAAGAAATTATCCAAAAAGAAGAGCCAGGAAAAGGAAGTTGGAAGCCTCAGGGCTCGGGGATCAAAAAAGCCAGCACCCCAAAGAAAATAGCCGAAGTCAACTACGAGGAGCAGCCCCGCTGGATTACTTCCGATCCGGAACTAGATCGGGTATTGGGTGGAGGTATTGTCTCGGGGTCACTGGTGCTGATCGGTGGCGAACCAGGAATAGGCAAATCCACGCTTATGCTGCAAATCGCCTTGATGCTAAATGGCAAGAAAGTACTTTACGTATCTGGGGAGGAAAGTGAAGCGCAAATCAAAATGCGGGCAGATCGAATGGCTGCCAAAAACCCGGATTGCTACGTGCTTTCTGAAACGAATACCCAACAGATTTTTCAGCAAATCGAGGCGCTCAACCCTGATTTTTTGGTCATCGATTCCATCCAAACCCTTAATAGCCAGTTTGTGGAATCTGCTGCAGGTTCCGTATCCCAAGTGCGGGAATGCACAGCGGAGTTGATGAAGTTTGCCAAGGAAACAGGCACCCCTGTGTTCCTGATCGGCCACATCACCAAAGACGGATCCATAGCCGGACCCAAAGTGCTCGAGCACATGGTGGATACCGTGCTTCAATTTGAAGGAGACCGACACCTGACTTACCGCATCTTGCGCACCTCCAAAAACCGATTTGGTTCTACCCACGAACTCGGTATCTATGAAATGCGCGCAGAGGGATTGCGCGCTGTTTCCAATCCCTCAGAAATCCTACTTACACAACGGGAAGAAGTGCTCAACGGCGTAGCGATCGGTGCGATGCTAGAGGGAAATAGGCCTCTGCTGATTGAGATTCAGTCTTTAGTCAGTCCAGCGACCTACGGCACCCCGCAGCGAAGCAGTACAGGACACGATGCCAAGCGACTCAACATGCTTTTGGCGGTGCTGGAAAAGCGGGGAGGCATGCGACTTGGGCAGCAAGATGTGTTTTTGAATGTGGCAGGAGGCCTGCGTGTGGATGATCCAGGCTTGGACTTGGCCGTGTGCGCTTCTTTGATTTCCAGTTACGAGGATACGCCCGTGTCGGAGCAGATTTGCTTTGCTGGCGAGGTAGGCTTAGGAGGGGAAATTCGAGCCGTGTCCCGTATTGAAAATCGCATCGCCGAAGCGGAGAAGTTGGGATTCAAAAAAATAATGGTTTCCAAATATGCCGTCAAAGGAATGGATTTGAGCAAGTACAAAATCCAGATCATCCAAGTGAGCAAGTTAGAGGAGATGTATCAGTTGATTTTTTAATTGCGTAAAACTTAGGAGAGTTAAGGCAATTGAAATCAAATCAACTGCCTGTAAAAGAGGTGTTTATTATAAATTTTTTTAACTAAAAAATGGAAAAGCAATTTTATCATGTCCTCCATCTCATCAAGCGATCTCGCGAAAATACCATAAGGGCTGTTAATGCGGAAATGATTGATCTATACTGGAATATAGGCGAATACATCACTAAGAAGATTGAAATTGCCGAATGGGGAGATTCTGTCGTGGCTGAATTAGCAAATTATATTAAAAAAAATGATCCAGAGATAAAGGGGTTTTCTGACAAGAATCTTTGGAGAATGAAGCAATTTTATGAAACCTACAAAAATCACCCAAATCTCTCAACATCGTTGAGAGAAATAAGCTGGTCCCATAATCTTGCTATTTTTTCAAGGTGTAAATCCAATGAGGAAAGAGCCTTTTATTTAAAAATAACTCATAAAGAAGGGTATACATTCCGAGAACTTGATCGGCAGATTTCTGCCAGTCTATTTGAACGAACGATGATTGGAAATTCAAATCTTTCAAGTCAATTGAGAGGAAGTAATCAAGAGGTTTCAAATGCTTTCAAGGACAGTTATGTTTTTGAATTCTTAAATTTACCAGACTTTCCAGGTGAATTCGACTTGCAAAGAGGCCTGATTAATCAAATGAAAAACTTTATTCTAGAGCTGGGTAAGGAGTTTTTATTTATTGATGAAGAATACAAACTTCAAGTAGGAAACACAGACTTTTTTGTAGACTTACTTTTTTACCATCGGGGATTACAATGTTTAATTGCCTTTGAACTGAAGGCAGATAAATTCAAGCCTGACCATTTAGGGCAACTGAATTTTTATTTAGAAGCGCTAGATAGAGATGTAAAGAAAAAAAATGAAAACCCAAGTATTGGGATCTTGTTGTGTAGAGATAAAGACACTGAGGTTGTAGAGTACGCATTAAGTAGAAGCTTATCCCCTACGATGGTTTCGGAGTATAAAACGCAGCTTCCTGACAAGAAATTATTGCAAAAAAATTAGCTCAATTATTTGCTTCAAAATCAGACTAAAAAAAGTTATTGGTCTTTCATAAAGCGCCTTATTTGCAAGAATTTAAATTTTCAGGTCTTGATTAACTGTTTTTTATTACAAAAAATTTAAATCATTTACTCCATCCTTCTACTCGCCCAAATTGAAGCCTAATCCCACACCTAAAAATTGGCCCCTAGTAGTAGGGCTTATCCTTTTCGTACTAGGTACAGGGCCCTTGGTTTTTGTTATGCTTGCTGCCAAGCTAGGTTTTGGAAATGATCCAAATCCAAACCCAGTTATTCATGGAATGCTTGCGGGACTCACTTTTTATCCTTCACTGGGTTTGGTAATCTGGGGACTCTACAGAAGAAAAACGAACCAAAAGAATTTCAAATAATAGGAAGCAGTTGAGCTTTGGCAAAATTCATTCTGTTTGTGCAACTTACAGGTCCAAACTGCCCGCCCATGAAAGCCCTTCTGACCATCGGACTACTTGTTCTTTCCAATACCTTTATGACCTTAGCCTGGTACGGACATTTGAAGTTTGCCGAATGGAAATGGTTTAGCAAACTCGGCCTGATTTCCGTCATTTTGATTAGCTGGGGGATCGCCTTGTTTGAATACCTATTCCAGGTTCCTGCCAATAAAATGGGCTACATCGGAAATGGAGGCCCTTTTACATTAGTTCAACTTAAGGTGATTCAAGAAGTCATCACGTTACTTGTATTTATGGGGTTCACGCTTGCCGTCTTCAAGACCGAGACATTCAAAATCAATCACTTGATTGGCGCAGTTTTCTTGGTGTTAGCAGTTTATTTTATGTTTAAAAAATAGTATTTCTCCTCACGCTTTATGATCCCTACTGACCCAATCCCTGATCAATCCCTAGACCCTAAAGATTGGGAGGCCATGCGCACACTTGGCCATCAAATGGTCGATGACCTTATTGACTATTGGGCAAGCATCCGGGAGCAAAAAATTTGGAGACCCATTCCAGATGAGGTGAAACAGGTTTTTGATCTTCCTATTCCGGAACAGGGACAGTCCCCAGAAGAGGTGTATCGGGAGTTTAAGGAATACATTTTCCCCTACAATAAAGGCAATGTCCACCCTCGATTTTTTGCTTGGATTCAAGGTACGGGCACTCCCATGGGGACCTTTGGTGACTTACTTGCCTCAGGCATGAATCCCAACGCAGCCATCGGTGAGCACTCCGCGATGTATGTGGATCGGCAGGTGGTCAACTGGTGCAAGCAGCTGATGAACTTTCCTTTCGAAGCCTCCGGAATCCTAGTCAGTGGAGGCTCGATGGCGAATATTACGGCACTCACCGTCGCTAGAAATTCCTTTGGGGAAGAAAAAATACGGCAAAGAGGACTCAAAGCGGCTTCAGCACAACTCTTGATTTACTGCTCGGTAGAAACGCACTCTTGCGTCCAAAAGGCCGCGGAGATCATCGGGCTTGGATCAGACGGGGTTCGAAAAATTCAAGTGAATGAACAGTATCAGCTCGATACGGCTGCCCTACGAACTCAAATCGAAACGGACCTTCAAGCCGGTTTCCTTCCTTTCTGTGTGGTAGGTACAGCAGGCACGGTCAATACAGGTGCCATTGACCCGATGGAGGAATTGCTAGAAATTTCGAAAGCCTATGGGCTTTGGTTCCACGTGGATGGGGCCTATGGGGCTTTGGCCAAGCTAGATCCAACTTACGCCTCCGCATTGAAAACAATCGAAGAAGCAGATAGCCTAGCATTTGACCTACACAAGTGGCTGTACGTGCCTTACGAGGTGGGTTGTACGCTGATTCGTGATGCAAAAAAACACCGGGATGCCTTTGCCATTACGCCCAATTACCTGTTGCGTGAGCAGCGGGGCCTTTCAGGCGGACTGGATTCTACCAACAATTATGGATTTGAACTCTCTCGAGGCTTTAAGGCATTGAAAGTGTGGATGTCAATTAAGGAACAGGGTAGTGCAAAGTATGCGGCCATGATTGCTCAAAACAACCGGCATGCGGCATACCTGGCCGAATTGGTCGAGCAGCATCCCCAGTTGGAATTGATGGCTCCAGTGTCCATGAGCATCACCTGTTTTCGAATGATTCAGCCCGGATGGGAGGAAGCAGCACTTTTGGAACTCAACAAGGAAATCCTGCTCCGCCTGCAGGAAGAGGGAATTGCTGCGCCAAGTTCGACCATCTTGAATGGAAAATATACGCTGAGAGTGGCCAACACCAATCAACGCACGCGCAAAGAAGACATGGAGCTTTTGGTGCGTGAGGTGATTCGAATTGGCAACCAGAAAATAGCGGAGGACAAAGGGTGAATTGGCTCAATTTTCGCTAGGGTTAGGTATCAAACTAAACAAAACCAGCTATGCGAAAAGGAACACGAGTAATTCTGATTTTTGCAGCCTTATTTTTTGGCGCAATCAGCGTTCAGGCACAAGAAATTGGCCTGAGATTTGGACATCTCAACGGCAACAATGTTGCCCTAGATGGGATTTTCTCCACAGGAGAATTTAGTAGAGTCCATGGGAATCTTAGTTTTGGACAGAATGGTCTTGGATTAGATGCCCTTTGGAATCCGATTTACGATGACATAGAAGATACCGATTTCAAGTGGTATGCGGGATTTGGCCCTTCGGTTTACCTTTCAGAAGATTTTAGACTGGGTGCGGCAGGTGAAGTAGGTGTTGAATACGCATTTTCAGAGCTTCCCATTACTTTGGGACTTGATTTTAGGCCCTACTTGTTTTTGGTGGAGGTCACTGAATTTAGGACTGGATTTGGATTCAATGCCCGCTGGAGATTGAACTAATTCTTCCCCTTTAGTATGGAAACCCGCCCATTCCTAGGCGGGTTTTTTTATTCCTTAAAACTCCACGATCAATCCAATTGTAGGCAGTAAAGTTCCTGCAGGGTTTGCTATGGACTTGAGTTGGTAGCGGCTAGGGTCTGTGGGATTCACTTTTAAAGCGCCTTGAGCATCTCGTTCCGGGAGCACAAGAGGAGCTTGCTCTGCCTGAAAGTTGTAGGCGTTCTGGATGTCAAAGTACCAGTTGAGGCTCCAGCGGTCAAAGAAATACTTTTTATCTAGGCGAAGGTCCAGTTGATGAAAAGGCTCGAGCCGGACGCCATTGATTCGTGAAAAGTCTAGGATAGCCGCATTTCGAAGGTCCCAGTTGCTGCGAAGGCTGGAGGCACTCAAGTCAGCAGGAGTATAGGGCGTTCCACCCAGAAAGCGCCATCGTCCGCCTAGCTCCCAGTTTTTGCCAAAACGCTTGCCTGCCGTAAGGCTCACAATAAATCCATTGTCCCAGGAGGAAGGGATCATGCCCTCCGAGTTGGGGTTGGTAAACTCTGAGCGTACCAGGGTCAAGGAAGCAATTCCATAAAAATTGTTGTACAGACGCTGTTGCGCCAAAAACTCCATGCCATAAGCTCTTCCTGTGGAATTCGAAAGCACGGGTTCATTTCCGATGGCGCCAAAGTCTGCCCCTAAGTTGGCCAAAGAAATGCCGTTCCGGATAGAAGTCGGGTAGTTGCTGTAGCGCTTGTAAAATGCTTCTGCAGTAAACCGCCTTGCTTTTTCAGGCATCAGGTATTCAATCCCTCCAATCAACTGTGCGTTTCGGATAAATCGTACATCGCTGTCCTGATTCACAAAATCCCCTGCCGAATTTTGGTATCCGAGAATGGTATAGGCCGGCCGTTGGTAGTAAATGCCTGCATTGGCCATGGCAAAGAGATTGGATTTCAGTTGGTAGGAAACCGAGAATCGGGGGCTCAGTTGGTTAAAGGGGTTGGAGGCTGTTTTGGCAAAGTCAGAACCGTCCATACGTATTCCTCCACTCAAAAGGAGGCGCTCGCCGAGCCAATTTTTGGTTCCAGAAACAAATGCTCCATAGCTGCTGTAGTTGGAGGTAGCCAAGATATCAATGGTACCTCCGGTCTGAGAGAGTGCAGCTCGGTCAAAGTTGTCAATTAAGTAGCGAGAGTACTCCAAATTGACCCCATATTTGATGCTGTAGCCTTTTCCGAAAATGCTGTTTTCGGCACGAAACTTATTTTCTGACTCCTGGGAGCGGTATCGGAAAAGCAGGTTTTTCTCGTCTCCCTCTCGGTTTCCAGCATATTTATAGGATTCGTTGTTGAGCATATTCCGGCTCAGCACAAAGGTCCAAAAGCCGTTGTCTCGAAACCGCTTCAATTTGGCCCCAGTCGTGTAATTCCATTGGGTTTGAACAGGCAAGACGTTCAAGATGTAAAGGCGGTTTTCTTTTTCTTCCAGCGTCTCTTCTTCAGGCGCCTCCTCGTTGAGTACAAATTGGTCGATGGCGCCAATGCCGATGAAGGTTAATTCTGTTTTCTCGTTGATTTTGGTGGTGGTTTTTACCTGAAAATCGTTGAAAGTAGGTAGAAAAGGGAGGTTGAGTAAACGAAATAAGCCTTGCAAATAAGATCTTCGAGCCGATAGAATATAGGTTGATTTAGGTGAAAGAGGGCCTTCGTTGGAAATTGTGAGTTCGGATGCCCCCACCGTCAACTGGGTAGCCATCCGATCTCTTCTTCCTTCTTTGAGTTGAAATTCGAAGAAGGAGCTTAGGCCATTCATGCGATTGGCCGGAAACCCTCCGGTGATCAAGTCTACATTTTTAATCAAGTTCACGTTCAAGATTCCTGCGGGACCTCCAGAGGACCCTTGGGTAGCGAAGTGGTTGATGACGGGCACTTCAATTTCATCCACGAAAAAGCGGTTTTCGTTCGGCGCCCCCCCTCGGATCAAGATGTCGTTTCGAAAGCTCGGGGTACTTGCCACCCCAGGAAGCGATTGGATCACCCGAGAAATGTCTCGATTTCCTCCTGGATAGCGTTCGATTTCGTTGGTGTTGAGTTTTCGAACAGAGAGGGGCGTTTCTTCAGAGCGAGTAAATTCACTGCTGACCACCACTTCGTTGAGTTCGGAAGCATCTTCGGTTAGGGTAAAATCCAGTTGAATAGGTTTTGCCAAACTCACTTGAACTTCAAATGCGGTAGAGGATTTGTAGCCTACATAGCTGGCCCGCACATTGTACAGTCCTGCAGGGATGTTGCTGATTTCGTAGAAGCCCTCCTCATTGGTGATCGCGCCGAGTTCCGTATTGAGTAGGAGCACATTGGCAAAGGCCACGGGCTGGTTGTTGACGGGATTGGTGATTTTTCCTCGGATGATACCTTGTCCCATACTGCTCAGGGAAAAGAAAAAGAGGAGTCCAACTAGACTGGCGATGCGCATGATGTGGTGTGGGGTAGTGCTTCAAATAAATAACGAGGCAGGGTGGGTTAGGAAATTAAGCCCCCTGTTTTTCTTTCACTCTCCAGAGGCGCCACCAAGGCGTGCCGGGGGAGTCGTGGTGCTCAAAGTGGTAACCAAAAAAGTAACAACTGATAAATGCCCAAAAATGGTTTTTGGACTGTGAGTTCGAATGGTGTTCGTTGGTCTGCTCTCCCATGTGCGGCAAGTAGGTGCCAAAGAAAAAGAGCTGTAGCGTAGAAAGCCCAGCGGGCAGCATCCAGAAAATGATCAGGTTTTCGGTGGGCAGCACCAACTTGAGGAGGTTGAAGGTAACCGCCATCAGGAGAAACTGCCAGATGGTGAGGTACTGCAGGATAAAGCTCAGGTACCAGCGGAAAAACGTACCAGAGGCATGGTAATCGGGATCCTTATCCGTAGCCACGTAGCGGTGGTGTTCGTGGTGCTTGGGAAAAAGCTTCCAATAGAAATTGTAGGAAAACAAGATCGCGGCAATCCAGCCAGTCACATGGTTTGCTTTTTTATTACTGGAAACAATGCCGTGCATCGCATCGTGTGCCGTGATAAAGAGCCCGGTGTACAGGTGTGTTTGGACCAGAATGGCCAGGTAGGTCAAGGGGTTTTCCCAGGAAAATTTCCAGGCAAGTAGGAAGGCCAAAGAAAGTGCCCAGGCAAGGATGATTCCCCAACCTATCAACAGACCTTTTGGGTCAATGGAACGAACGCTTGGTTTAGCCTCCATCTGGGAGAGATTAGAAAGTTAAAATACGCTCCCGAACCTGCTCCATGAGCCACATTGGGGTGGAGGTAGCGCCGCAAATGCCAACGGTTTCTCCTAGTCCAAACCAGTTTTCTTCAATTTGGTCGGGGTTAGAAACAAAAAAAGTATGCTCATTTTTTTCCTTACAAACATTGTAGAGCACCTTTCCATTGGAGGATTTGGTACCACTTACAAACACGATTTTATCAAATTTTTCTGCAAAGCTCCGCAGCTCCTTGTCTCGGTTGGACACTTGTCGGCAGATGGTATCGTTGGTATTTACAGTGATTCCGTTTTCACGTAAAATCTCGTTGATTTCGTAGAATTTGTCCGTGCTTTTGGTGGTCTGACTGTACAGGGTAATGTTTTTTGGGAGGTTGGGAATATCCAATTCCGAAATGTCTTGGAATACTACCGCCTTGTTATTGGTCTGACCCAAGAGTCCAATCACTTCTGCATGTCCGTGTTTGCCGTAGATGTAGATGTTATCTTCTTTATCGAAGGAATTTTTGATGCGGTTCTGAAGTTTGAGCACCACCGGACAGCTCGCATCTATCAGGGTAAGGTTGTTTTTGATGGAAAGCTCGTAGGTAGAGGGCGGCTCTCCGTGTGCACGGATGAGTACTTTTTCATTTTTCAACCCATGCAAGTCGCCATGGTCAATGATTTTGAGCCCCTTTCGGGTAAGCCGGCTTACTTCTTCGTCATTGTGTACGATGTCCCCAAGGCAATAGAGATAGCCCTGCTCTTCTAGGATTTCTTCCGCCATTTCGATGGCATACACTACCCCAAAGCAAAAGCCCGAATGATCATCTATTTGAACCTGTAGGTGTTTCATGTTCCTATTAACCACGATTTGGTGAAATTGTTTGCTTACTTCTGAGCCACTCAAAGAAGCTGATGTTCATCAGCAATAAAATCATGGAATAAATCAAATCTTCAATAGGCACCGTCCAGATCCGGATTCCTAGATTTTCCGCATTGTTGTAGATCACGACAGGCTCCTCTGTAAGCCCTCCCGTAAGGACCCCATTGCAAATCATCAGCGGAATGAGGTGGATGAGGTAAGCGAAAATAAAGCGGCCTAGGTATTTTTCCTTGAAGATCAAGTAGTGAATCACTAGCGTAAGTGCGCCTACGAAGAAGTTGACCGAAGTGTACCACTTGTCTAGGTGGAGGATGCTCATTACCAGTAAAAATGGTGCCAAGATCCAGACAAAGTATTTTCCGAAAGGAAGAAAATGGTCTTTTGGGAAGAAGTAGATCAGTACTTCATAAATGAATACGGATGAAAAAGGGACGATAAAGAAAAATAGCCACTCTTCAATCGGGAGGTCTAGGAAGAACCATCCCAGCACATACCTCGAGTTAAATTCCCATACCCCCAGGTTGGTAAACCAGATGTCCCATACGATAAAAAAGGCAGCGGTCCCGAGCATGCCGGGAAACAAGTATTTCCACTGGCTGGCATAGCGGATTCGATGCTCAAAGGATTGTGCAAGCGGATAGCTAATTGCGAAAAGTAAAACGCCTAGGTAGAGGAATTTTTCCATCAGGAGAAGCCCAATTTGTTTTCCACATAGCTTCCAAAGAGGAGGCTCAGCTTTCGAGCATTGGGAATGCGAACACGTTCCTGAGTAATGGTTTCTGGAGGAAGCTTTTTAATCTTATCAAATAACTTTTGGTAGTACAGGTAAGCCACCTTGACCCCAAGTTTGGCGCCATCTGGAAGACCTGCAATCCCAATCAGTGAATCGTCAAAGTCTTTTTGGATATCTTCTTCGATGAGCGCTTTGACGGAAGTGTCGAATCGGTTGAAATCGACCCCAGGGAAATACACCCTTCCTCTTTCCTCAAAATCACTTTTGATGTCTCGAAGGAAATTGACCTTTTGAAAAGCAGCGCCCAATTTGCAGGCAGGTTCTCTCAGTCGCTGGTATTCGGCTTCATCTCCCTGGCAAAAGACCTTCAAGCACATCAAGCCAACTACCTCGGCCGAGCCATAAATGTACTCGTGGTATTTGGAGTCATTGTAGGTTTTGAAGTCCAAATCCATCTCCATGGAATGCAAAAAGGCTTCGATGAGGTCTAGGTCAATCTTGTACTGATTGACGATCAGTTGAAAAGCATGAAGCACTGGATTCAGAGAAATCTTGGCTTCTATGGCTTCGTAGGTGTCTTTTTTAAATCGGTCAAGCAGGGCTTTTTTGTCCTGATTGTGGAAGGTATCTACAATTTCATCTGCATAGCGCACAAAGCCATAGATGGCATAGATCGGGAGATGAAACTTTTTTGCTAAGGTTTTGATGCCCAAAGTAAAACTAGTACTGTAGCGCTGGGTGATCAGCTTGCTGCACTCTAAGGTAGTTTGGTCATATAGGGAAATGGCATCCATGTACGTAATATACCTTTTTGTTTACAAATTGTTTTCTTTCATCACCTCTTTTGCCACTACATGCCCTGAAATCAGAGAAGGAGGTACGCCCGGTCCGGGCACGGTCAACTGGCCCGTGTAGTACAAGTTGCTTACCTTTTTGCTCTTGAGACTTGGCTTCAAAATGGCTGTTTGCATCAACGTGTTGGCCAGTCCGTAGGCATTGCCTTTGAAAGCATGGTAGTCCGACTTGAAATCGTTGTGGGCATAGGATCGTTTGTAGACGATGTGCGAACGGATTTCTTGGTCCGAGATTTTTTCCAAGCGATCTAGGATCATGTGGAAGTATTTTTCACGCATCTCCTCCGTGTCTTCCAAATTTGGAGCGAGTGGAATGAGTAAAAACAGGTTTTCCATGCCCTCAGGAGCGACCGTAGGATCGGTGATGGAAGGGACAGAGGCATAGAAAAGTGGTTTTTCAGGCCACCTTGGATTGGTGTAGATCGCGTCGGCATGTGGACCTAGGGGCTCATCAAAAAACAAGTTGTGGTGCCTTAGGTTTTTCAGTCGCTTGTTGACCCCAAGGTAAAAGAGCAAACTCGAAGGTGCCATCACCCGCTTGTCCCAATAGTCTTCGGTATAGTTGCTGTATGCGGGATCGAGCAGGTGCTTGTCCACATGGTGGTAATCTGCTCCTGCCACGATGATGTCTGCAGGAATAGTTTCTCCCGATCGAAGTTTGAGGTGCTGCGCTTTGCCATTGACCACCTCAATTTTTTCTACTTCAGCATTGTATTTGAACTGGACTCCTTTCTCTTCCGCCAAGGCAACCATTCCTTTGATGATTTCATGCATGCCTTTTTTCGGGTACCAAGTTCCTAGGGCGATGTCTGCATAGTTCATCAAGCTGTAGAGCGCAGGGATATTGTTGGCTGTTTCTCCGAGAAAAAGCACCGGAAATTCCATCAGGCGCACAATTTTATCGTGAGAAAAATAGCTGCGCACATGCTTGGACATGGATTGGAAGATATCCATTCGGATCATGTCCAAAAGGAGGCGGGGAGAAGCAAATTCGAATAAGGACCTGCTTGGTCGGTGCACAAGGTCGTGGATTCCCACTTCGTACTTGTATTTGGCTTGGGCAAGAAACTTATCCAAGTTGGCAGCTGCTCCAGGCTCAATGGCTTCGAGCATGGCTCTGAATTCGTTTAGATCCGCAGGGATGTCTAGCGTATCTTGCTCCCCATAGATGACCGCATAGGAAGGATCCAAGCGGATGAGGTCGTAATAGTCCGAGGGCTTCTTGCCAAAATTGGCAAAGTAGCTTTCAAAGACATCAGGCATCCAGTACCAGCTGGGGCCCATATCAAAAACAAAACCCTGGTGTTCGAACTTTCTCGCTCTGCCACCAGGGGAATTATTTTTTTCAACTAGGGTAACCGTGCAGTTTCCCTTATCTGCCAGGTGTGTAGCTGCGGAAAGGCCGGCAAATCCGGATCCAATCACTACCACATGTTTTTTTGACATAGAATTAATTTTTGTGCTTGTAGACCATCAGGTCTTCTTTCAATAGCTTGCGAGCAATATGGATTCTATTTTTTACAGTACCAATGGGAATTTGAAGCTTATCCGCAATTTCATGGTACTTGAACCCTCTAAAGTGCATTAAAAAAGGAGTTCGGTATACTTCGTCTAATTTTTGGATGGCTTGTTGAATGTCGTCCATCGTAAAGTTACCAAAAACACCATTGTCAATCAACGCATCACTCGAGTTGATGTAATGCAAATTGTCGGTGGTATCTACAAAGGTACCTCTTCTTACCATCCGTTGGTAGTTGGTAATGAAGGTATTCTTCATAATGGTATACAACCAGGCTTTCAGGTTGGTCCCCTCAGTGAATTTATCTTTGTTGGTGAAGGCTTTGACCATCGTGTCCTGCAAGAGGTCGTTGGCATCATCTACATCACGGGTAAGCTTCATGGCAAATGGCTTCAAAGAGCTAGAAAGCTTTTGTAAAGAGTAGCTAAATTCTAGAGTAGTCATGCTGATGGCGTTTTGTTTAATCAAATCTAGTTACGATTAAACAAAATGCAAGCATTTTGTGGAATAAAAATTAAAAAAGGTTAAACAGAAAAAACAATTGGTTCGAATAAAACTAAAAAAAGAGCCTTATTTCATCGCTAAGGCTCTTTTTATGAAAACACTTTTGTTTAAGTGATCCGAAAAAATGTTTAACTATTTCTCTTGAAATACCGGATCAAGTTCTTCCAGCAGGTCCTTGATGTCTCTGATGTAACTCATCTGATTTACATTGTCAGGAAAGTTGAGATCTTGCCCCAGCACTTGGTAGCCTGTCACTAGGATTTGAGCATTTGTAAATCGATCGGAAAGCGCATTGATGTATTCTTGCACATATTCCGAGGAGGGAGAGGTAGTGATGACGGTCAACAGGTATTCGGGCTGGTGCAATTTGTATACTGCAAGCAAGTCATCATTGGGGGTGCTTTGACCCAAGTAAATGACCTTGTGTCCTTTGGACTTAATCAAATAACTTGCAAAAAGGATGGAGATTTCGTGGAGTTCTCCTTCAGGTAAGAAGAGCAAGAATTTTTTACCTCCGCGTTGTGGAATCTGCCCATCGATGGCTACAATTAACTTTTGACGGACCAGATTGGAGATGAAGTGCTCCTGAGCAGGATTGATTGCTCCAGTTTGCCACAGTACCCCAATTTTTGACATAAACGGGTAAATGACATTGAGCATGGTTTGCTCAAAACCTAACTTTAGGATATTTGTGCTCAGTATTTTGTCAAAGCGCTCCTCGTCCATCTCGATCATGCAGATTGTCAAGGCATGGATCTGATCGTCATGAGTCAAAGAACGCTCGGTGAGTTTCATGACTTCCTCCCGCAACTCATTGGAGGACATAGACGCGATTTTGCTGATTTTGACGCCATTGTCATTGAGCAAGGCTACATTTAATATCAACTTCAAGTCGTCATCGTCATAAAAGCGGATGTTGGTATCCGTCCGTTTGGGTTGCAACAAGTTGTAGCGCTGCTCCCATATCCGCAAGGTATGGGCTTTGATGCCAGACAATTGTTCGAGATCTTTTATGGAATACGTGCTCACTGCTCCTCCTTGGTAAAGAATTGTTTGGGGACTAGAAATAAACCAAAGGAAACCGCATCTTCCTTTTGGTTGGTTTTGTGATGTGCCTGATGTGCCTTGTATATTCCTTTCAAGACCGGATTTTTGGGTTTGCTAAACCACCGCAACCGGCGGTGAACGAGGACGTCATGCAGCACAAAATAGAGCATGCCGTACAAACTGATTCCTATACCCATCCAAAAGCGGTAGTCCAAGGTCTCTACTCCGAAAAAGATCAACACCACTGCAACGCTTCCAAATACCAGGGAAAACAGGTCATTCCATTCAAAAAAGGAATGGGAGGGTTGGTGATGAGTCTTGTGAATCATCCAAAGGGGACCATGCATCAAATACTTATGAATAAACCAGCCAGAGAGTTCCATGGCGGTAAATCCAAGAGCGATATAGACGATAGACAGTAACATGATAAAAGAAACAAGCGTAATGGCTAAATTGTTATAGATTAGTCTGTTTAACTGGCGAGTTAAGAAATTACTGTAAAATTTAAAACGGTAAAAAAGAGAATCCAAGTGATCAACAGCCAAGTGGCCAAAGGATTGTATTTTTCAAATTTGGCTTTCCTCCAGATCAGCTGAATCAAGAAGGAGACCCCAAACCAGCCTAGGTAATTACTCAAAGGGATAATTTCCCACTTCCAGGCCCAAAAATCTAAGGATACGGCAACCGGCTCCAAGATGTAATCCAATGCAGTCATGGCAGTGGCCCCTAAAAATGCGGCATACCAATCGTTGGGGATTTTGTGAAATACCGACCCGGTCAAGTAACTGAGCACAAACCAGTTGACGCCAATTACCAATGGGACCTCCCACAGCATCACTCCCAAGGTAGGACCATAGACATAGTCACCATATAGGTAACCGGTATGAATCCCGATCAATTCAGATCCAAATCCAATCCAAAATGCTGCTGCCCCAAAAATTGGAAAGGCATCAGACCATCCTCGGTGGTAGACCAAAATAAGTACCATCGTGGCCAACAAATGGAAGGGAGTCAAGGCTAAAAATAGGTCTCGATACTCGGGTAGGCTGAGACCAATGGCTCCCACGACATGGAAGGCAACCAAGATAATTTTGCCTATCCCCACGCGTGACCACCTATTTTTTACTGCAGAAGAATCGATTTTATGCATAGTTCGGAGGCCTTGAGGGGATTCCATTCGGGATTTCTAACTTTGTGGGATAGAAATTGTTCTATGCAAAAGTAATAAAACCCTAGACCACAGCCATGATCTTATACAATATTACCTTTAATCTCAGCCCAGCAATCGAAGAAGACTTTATCTCCTGGATGAAAACTACCCACATCCCCGAGGTCCTGGCTACGGGGATTTTCCACCACCATGTTTTTTACCGATTGGTTCACCATTCCGAGGATGGCTCCGTCAATTATTGCATCCAATACTTTACCGAGTCCATGGAACGCATGCTGCAGTACGAGCGAATCCATGCGCCAGCCTTGCGCACCAAAACTCAGGAGCGGTATCAGGATCAAGCCATCGCTTTTCGTACCTTGTTGGAAACGGTCTAAGTCATGTCCAACGCCATCAAACTATTCGTCAGCCTGCTTCTCCCCCAAATCGCTGGGGGATTAGGGGCATTCTTTACCTTAAGTTCTGTGCAGAGCTGGTACCTCACGCTCAACAAACCTTCCTGGAATCCCCCCAGCTGGCTTTTTGGTCCGGTATGGACGACCCTCTATGTCTTGATGGGAGTTGCCTGCTTTTTGGTCTGGAAAAGCGATCATCCCCTTAAAAAGCAAGCCCTGACCCTGTACTTTGTGCAGCTTGTCCTCAACTTTCTCTGGTCACCTGCATTTTTTGGTGCCCAAAACCCCCTCCTCGGTCTCGTAGTGATTCTCCCGATGTGGGTTTCGATACTTGCTTGTATCTTAAAGTTTCGCCAAATCAATTCCTGGGCAGCAGCCTTGTTGGTTCCCTACCTGCTGTGGGTAAGCTTTGCGACGGTATTGAATGCGACCATCTGGTACCTCAACTCCTAAAAAAAGCCAATCAGCACTGCTGATTGGCTTTTTTAGGAGTATATGCTTTGTTTCAATCTGAAACGAAGCGTTGAAGTTCAGGATAGTCTGCCGTTGACCGTGGTCTGTCAACCGTTGACAACCAAACTTTACTCTTTTACCGAAGTGGTCACCTTAGGCGCTACCTTGGTCCACTGACTGGCATCCAGTTTACGTGGTGTTGGAAGAATTTCATCCAAGGAACTTCCATCATACACGCGACCATCTTTCACGACGTGGGTGATGCTGTTGGTATTACGGATGTTCTCCAATGGATTTTTGTCTAGGATGACCAAGTCAGCCAATTTGCCGGCCTCAATACTTCCCAATTCCTTATCCAAACCAAGTGCTTCAGCACCCAAGATGGTTGCAACCTTCAAGGCATCTAGGTTCTTCATGTCTCCACTTGCGATGGACCATAGCTCCCAGTGGTAGCCTAGTCCTTGAAGCTGCCCATGGGATCCTACACCGGCAATACCTCCTTGCGTGATGATGGAATTTACCCCTTGCGCATGCTTTTGGAAAACATGGTCTTCTGGAGCAAACCAGCCCCCAAGTCCACCCACTCTTCTACGAGCCTTCTCATTGAGCTCGTTGTAAGGTGTAAAGTGGTTGAGCTTCGGATCGTGAAGCGGGCTTTCCGTGGTATAATAGAAGTTTTCTGCCCATGGACCTCCGTAAGCTACCAAAAGGGTAGGCGTGTAAGCCATCTTACTTTTGGCCACGGTCTGGGTCACATCTTTGTACAATGGGAACACAGGTATGGAGTGTTCGTGACCTGGATAGCCATCAAAAAGCTGGGTCATGTTGAGCTTGTAGTCCAAGCCTCCCTCAGTAGTAGGCATCAGTTTCTGCTCTTTGGCAGCCATGATTATCCACTGTCTGTGCTGTCTGTTGCCTACCAAGTACATTTTGATGTATTGGGTATTGTAGTACTTGCTGTATTGCTTGAGCACGCTCTTGGTTTGCTCCAAAGACTTCAGGTTGTACATCCAGTAGCCCACACCAGGACCCGTAGAGTATACGCGTGGTCCAGGAATCATGCCCGCATCCACCATGTCTCCATAGGTAAGTACGTCCGTGGTGGCTGTCTGTGGGTCACGGGTAGTAGTCACCCCATAAGCCAGGTTGGCGGCATAGATCCATACCGAGTTTTTATGCAAACCCCAAGTCGGCCACATGTGCGCATGGGTATCGATAAATCCAGGGGTGATGGTTTTGCCGCTCGCATCGATCACCTTCGCACCGCTGGCATCTAGGGTGCCTGTTTTTCCTACCGCTTTGATTCGGTTGTTTTCAATGAGAATGTCTCCTTGTTCGATGACTTCATCTCCCTTCATGGTGACAATTCGTGCATTTTGAAGCAAAATGCTTCCTTTTGGAGTATCCTTGGCAAAGAAAACCTTCACCTGATGCTCCGTTGGGCTGTAAGTTTCTTTCTTTTTGAGCTCTGCCTTGTGGAGGCTGTCTGCTTTGAATAGCCCTTTATCAGCCTTGAATAGGGAATCGATTCGCTTCTTGTCTGCCTTAGCCAAAGAATCCGCCAATTTAACAGCAGCCTCTCCTTTTGCTTTTAAAGTGCTTACGCTGTCTGCATCAAAGCGAATCTTTTCTTTCTTGGCGGTCTTCACAGAGTCTTCTACAAATTCTGCTCTGCTGATGTCATACACCCAGTGCCCATTGCCTAGGGACCAGTGTACTTTTTTGCCATTGGCTTCCCAGTAAGGCCATTCTCCGCCTATCTCGGTCAATTGTCTAGAAGGGAAGTTACTTGCACTAGGCTCGGAAACGTTGATGGTAGGTACTTTGCCCGCTGTTGGGATAGTAACCACATAGACGTTGTTGTTGATTTGAGCCAAGGCCTTATTTCCTACTGGAGCCATGTAAATGGTGCTGGCGCTGGCTGGCATTAGGTTAGGCTCACGGGAATTGGACCCTTCTGGGAGCATGCAGTAGTTGACCGCATCGGCATTCGAAAATGCCTTACCCATCACGTAGCGCACATCTTGGCTATGTCCATGTCCTGCATGTTCTGGATCGGCGGCCGAACCAAAAGGAGTGATCCCTGTGATACGTGCCAAAATTTTCTCGTCTGTACCATCCCACTTGACGCTAAGGAGTGCTCCTCCTCCTCCATTGAGGAAGATTCTGCTGGTGTCTTGGGTAAAGTGCGCATTGCCATAATTTCCGGCGTCCATCACTTTGCGGAAGGCACCTCCTGCGGCAGGAATCCACACCAACTCTCCTTCAGAACCATCCACAAAAGGCCCTTCTGCCTCAATCAAGGCTCTTTTTGGACCTTTGAATACCAGGATTCGGTTTTTAGGGCCCCATGCTGGGCCTGAGTAAAATGCAGACTCTGTGGTGACTTTAGTTACCACACCTTTGTCTCCAAGACTGGCTTTGTAGAGGCTTCCTCCATTTTTTTCTTCCCAGGTTACAAAAGCCAATTGGGTGCCATCAGGGCTCCAGGTAGGCATGGCCTCGGTAAATTCATGTTTGGTTACCCGCTTCGGTGTCCCGTTGGGATAGTCCATCACATACAGGCGGTTGAGCGCAGTGAATGCCAATTTTTTTCCATCCGGAGAAGGAACTGCATCACGGATCTGGTTGGCTAGCTTGTGTGTGGTGTCTGGAATTTCGTAATTGAAATACAAGCGAGGACCCATGGCGACATTCACATCTGCCTGGAATGGGATCTCTGTAGCAGCACTGCCATCTACTGGAAGTTTCCAGAATTTTCCGCCATAGGAAGCAATGACATGCTTGCTATCTGGAGTAAAGGCCATGGCTGGAAGTACGCCTTGTGGAGCGATGGACTCCTGCTCGTCACGCTGCACAGGATAGGCCAACCATTTTTCATCGCCATTCTTTAGGTTGCGGATGACCAAACCGGTCTTGTCTTGCCATCTTGTACCATAGACCATCCAGTTGCCATCCTTACTCAAGGTAGGAGTAAAGGCGGAACCGTAGCGAGAGGTGATGCTGGTGATTTTTCCTTTATCAAAATCGTAGAAGCCGATTTGGTACTGAGGAAGTGTGGCATTGTAATTCCAAGAACCGGTTCTCCAAGAGAAATACACTTTCTTTCCGTCGGGACTTACAAAGGGGTCGATGGTCTTCATCGTTGCAGGGGCATCGTTGAGTTGGATTCCTCCACCCCCATCTTTGTGGTACATCCATAGCTTGGATACTCGTCTTCCTTTGGATACGATGATGTATTCTCCATCCGGAGTCCAATGGGCTCCTGGCACGTCTCCCGCCTTGTCTTTGGTCACTTGTACGGTGTCCTTCTTGACTAAATCGATGTACCAGAGGTTGTCATTTCCTGCACGGTCAGAGGTAAACAAGAGTTTGTTGCCATCTGGGGAATAACGTGGGTGGGTTTCGTAGGCCATACCTGAGGTGAATGGCGTGGCTTTGCCCCCTTCTAGGGGCATGGTATAAATGTCACCCATCAGGTCAAAGGCGATGGTTTTACCATCTGGACTTACGTCCAAACTCATCCAGGTGCCTTCGGCCGTGGTGAAACTTACTTCTCGCTCTGGCTTGAGGGGAAGGTCTTTGAATTTGGGGTAACTCTTGAGCGAGTCTTTTTTGGTGCTATCCGACTGAACGGACTCGGTACCTAAGTTGGGGAAAAGCGATTCCGTCGTTTTAGGCATCCAAGCAGCCATGCTTACCGTTGCCCCCAAGGCAAGGAGTAAGGCGGGATGGGTTATTTTTTCATGTGGCTAAGATTCAAGCAAGTAATCTACGGGTAAGAATTGAATTTTTAAATCTGATGATCTGCAATTTTACCTTTTGGGTGAAATGAACCAGCCAAATGAGCGTAATTTTTCTAAGAGAGATGCCTTGATTTCAATCCATGGGATTTTGGACCTTAGCACTTGTCTTAGGAAGTACAAAAGTGCCTTTCAAAAATTTAGCCTTTCAAAAACCCAAAAGAGCCATTTTTTGTCAACACTCCGATAATCTTCTGTCCAAAAAACGTATCTTAACTGAACAAACAGCAACTAATTTTTAGATGATTCTTACTAAATTTTTAGAATCGAAGGATTAGATCAGAGGGTTGAATTTTGGAATCAAAACAACAGTGGGCATGAGCAATTTAAAATTATTTGAAGGCAAACAAATTCGTTCCTACTGGAATGAAAAAGAGGAACAATGGTATTTTTCGGTTGTTGATATTATTGAAGCACTTACCGATTCAGTAAACCCAACCGACTATTTGAAAAAGCTAAGAAAGCGAGATTCGGAGTTGGGCAGCTACGTAGGGACAAATTGTCCCCAGGTAGAAATGCTTACCAATGGAAAAAGAAGAAAAACCTTAGCTGGAACAGTTAAAGATATATTCCGAATCATCCAGTCTATCCCTTCTCCTCAAGCAGAACCCTTTAAACAATGGCTTGCAAAAGTAGGCTATGAACGAATACAAGAAATAAACGACCCAGGCCAAGGAATTGATAGAGCCCGAGAAAATTGGCAAAAACTGGGCAGAAGCGATAAGTGGATTCAGCAGCGAATGACAGGTCAAGAAACCCGAAATAAACTGACTGATTACTGGCAAGAAAGTGGCGTAAAAAAGGGAGTAGAGTTTGCAGCATTAACCAATATCATTCACCAGGAATGGACGGGTCTAACCGTAAAAAATCATAAAGAGTTGAAAGGCTTACAGTCTCAAAACCTAAGAGACCATATGAGTGAAGCGGAATTGATATTTACTGCTTTGGCAGAACTTTCCACTAGGCAAATAGCCGAATCAGCCGAGGCAAAAGGGCTCAATGAAAATGCAATAGCCAGTAAAAAAGGAGGCTCTGTAGCTAAAAATGCAAGAAAAGAGTTAGAAGATAAAACAGGTAAGAGCATTGTTACCGGGGAGAATTTTTTACCGCCTGCTAAGGATAAAAACAATTTGAAATAAATAATGTGGTCAACAGCAAGTTTTCAAGTGCTGTACTCAGGAGTGGAGTTTGAGTGCGTAGATTACTTGTCAGCCAACGGCCAGTCGTCAAAACCCCTATTTTAATTTGAAATTCCCCTTATTTATATCTGTAACATAGTAGATAACTACCTGGTTTCGCTTGAAAAACACCTCATAAAACCAAGTGGACAAAAGGGAGCAGGAGCATTTTATAGGCTACATTGAATTGCGTCATAATTGCGTCAATTGCGTCAACAAAAAACGACAGCCCATAGAACTTTACGAATGGCATAAAAAATCCTCCCTTGAAATATTTTCAAGGGAGGATTAGATGATTGAATAAAGAGCCCTTTTTACTGACCTACTAGGAATATGGCGTTGCTCAACACGAGCTTGCCACTCTCCCAGAAGCCTCTGAAAATTGGGTTATCCACAAAATAGACGACTTGTCCTCTTCCCTGAGACTCCGCGCCAATCACGAGAGATTGACCCATCTGGGATTTGATTTTGTAGCCGATAAATCCTGTTCTGTAGGCATCATTGGAAGCAATAATCCCTGCATTCGCTCCTCCATTGAGGAAGGCAAAGCGGCTGGAGTTGTTTTTGAGGGTGTAGTATTTGCCTCCGGTGCCGTAGCCTAGCGGATGGGTTTCGTCCATTTTGATTTCATAGATGGCTCCAGCTGTGCCCCCTGCGATTTCCAAGCGCTCTCCCTCGGTATAGGGCTCCAAGCGCTCTTTTTTAGCAAGTTCTTGACCGGCTTTCTCGGCGGCTTTTTTCTCGTCTTCCGTGTCAAAGGTTTTCAACTTGAAACCTTCCTTGTTGGCAAAGAGGTTGACCGATCCATCGATCGCAATCACCTTTCCTCCAGCCTTCACCCAGTCGTTCAACTTGGTTTGGGCATTCGCATTTAGAGCTGAGCCAAATACCGAAGGCAAGATGATCACATCGTATTTACTCAAGTCAGCATTGCCCATCGATGCAGCATCTAGACTAGTGAGCGGATACTTCAGGTCTTTTTCGAAGAAGTGCCATACCTCTCCAAAATTGAGGGAGGAAGTTCCTGTACCACCTACCAAGGCTACCTTAGGAGCTTGGATCACGCGAACGGTTGGGGAACCAAAGTCCTTGCCTTGGTCCACATAGCCGGTACCCGTGGTGCTGAGCTCAATTCCATGTTGGGCGGCAGCTTCTCGTACGGTTTGGTCAAAATTGGCCACCCATTCGTTGCCGCCTTTGGTGATCATGAGGGTTCCGGCTGGATAGGATTTACCCTCTACTGAGAAGGGATATTCGGCGTAGCGCACGCGAATTTTCTGGTTGAGCAGTGCTGCAAGGAACGCTGCATCGCGGGTACCTTGCCAAGGAGCCAAGTAGGCTACTGGAGTACCTCCTTGTGCCAATGGGGTTGGAGCTGCTTTTTCGTAGTCTCCACTTGGATCGAGTCGGGTGTCTAGCGCAAAGGCCTTCAATCCATACGCATAGGGCATGGCCCAGCTAGTGATGTCGTAGGTGATCGAGTCGTGGAGCGCCGGATTGGGCTCAAATAGGACTTGGGTCAACACGGACTTGGGCTGGTACGCGGAGATGACGATGTCTTTGTCGCTGGTGGAAAACGGAACGCCCACTTTTCCACTTTGGTACTCGTAGCCTTTCAAGCCTGTCTTGGCAGTTCCTTTTCCATAGCGGATGCCATTTTTATCCAAAAGCTCGAGCAATTTGGCTACTTGTGCCGGGTTGCTTTCGCCCTTGATCACAAAACTTTTGTAGGTCCCCTTGGGAGCGGTGGAGTTGGTTTTGAAGTAGCGTTCAAATTCAGTTACCAATCGAGAAGCGTGGGCATTGGTCATTTCCACCGCAGAAAGTGCAGCGGTGTAGTGACCGGCAATTCGACTACTCAAGGTGACGGTATCGCCAACGGCGTTGTAGCCACCGATGCCGGCACGACCCCCTCCACCTTGCTCAATGGTCATGCCGATGGCGCCATTGTACATGGGATAGGTATCGCCATAGGAAGGATACAGTAGATCAAAGCGCTCCTTCGTAAAGTAGAAGCGACCCATCTGGTCGAAGTATTTGGCAGTATTTCTACCAAAAATTTCTTGAAACTCATGCTGGAAAGGGGTCAGCTGCTCGTGCAAGGGTTCTGCAGCGGGTGCCATGTAGAAGGGATTGTCGATGCCCTGCTCGTGAAAGTCCAGGTGAAGCTGCGGCATCCATTGCTGGTACATCTTGAGGCGCTGCTGAGATTCTACTTGTACTTGCCAAGCCCAGTCACGGTTGAGGTCAAATAGGTAGTGGTTGGCACGCCCACCTGGCCAAGGCTCGTTGTGTTCCATGGACTGTAGGTCTGGCTGCAGTTGGGTGTGCATTTTCTGGTTGTACCAGTTGGAGTAGCGGTCTCTTCCGTCAGGATTGATGGCAGGGTCAAGGATGATGACTTGATTTTTCAACCAGGCTTGCACCTTGGCATTGTTGGGGTCGGCCAGGGTATGGAAAGTGGAAATGGCCGCTTCCATGCCTACGGATTCGTTGCCGTGGACGTTGAAGGACATCCAGTTGATGGGAATCTGGGTGCTAGGGGTTCCTGAAAGTAGGCCTGTTCGCTTCAAGTTGTCCGTACGGATTTGCTCGAGTTGCGCCATGTTTTCTGGGCTCGATAGGATGGCTAGGATGAGGGGTCTTTTCTCGTTGGTTTCCCCATACTGGATGAGTTTGATGTTGGGGTTTTGCGCAGCGACATACTCAAAGTAGTCGACCATGCGGTGATGGGGCGTGAAGCGGTCGCCAGGCTTGTAACCTAGAAACTGTTCGGGAGTCTTGAGTTGGGCTAGGACGCTTCCCACTGAAAGCACCGCCACGAGGAGCGAAAAGAATAATTTTTTCATTTGGAAAATGGGTTTCGACGAGAAAGTTAACCGCTTTTGTCCATTGTACGGCCACCGGATGCTGGAAAAGTGACGAGTGGAAAGGGCTGGTTTTAAATTCCTAGTTAAAGGAAGCCACAAAAAAAGGCAGGCCTTTTTGGGACCTGCCTTGGGAATAAATTAAGAAAAATCTTAGGCTACTGCTGTTGCGGTCACTTCAATGTTGCCACGGGTAGCTTTAGAGTAAGGGCATACCTGGTGAGCTGCGTCTACCAATTTCTGTGCTTCTTCTAGAGAGGCTGCCATTGGGATTTTTACTTCAATGTCCACGCCAAGGCCAAAGCTTCCAGGGCCGTAGTGACCCAGGTGTGCTTTCACTTTGATTTCGGAATCTTTCAAGCTGGTGGTACCGGCTACTGCTGCCAAAGCACCGCCAAAGCAAGCTGCATAGCCCGCTGCAAAGAGTTGCTCTGGATTGGTTTTTCCTCCTTCGCCGCCGATTTCTTTGGGCATCGCCACATCGAAGTCAAGCATGCCGTCTTCGGTGCGAACGTGGCCTTTTCTGCCTCCGGTGTTTACCGCTACTGCGGTGTAGTCTACAATTAGTTTTTCCATGGTTTCGTATGATTTATTGTTTGATTTTTTAGAGTTGTTCTTGGGGCTGGGCCCCAAAATTAGGAACTACTCTTCAAACTTAAGAATGGACTTCAAGGTTTTTGGAGTCAGAAAATTTTTCTTAGACGAGGGAATTAAGTCAGTTTATAGCCTCGTTCATAGGCATAGTGAAGCTTGGCATTCACCGCAGCGTCGGTGGACAGTTGGGTCTGTGGATTCCAGGTGATGGTCCGGCCCAGTTCGTGGGCAATGTTGCCAAGGGTACAGGCCGTGCAGGTGCTGTGTCCGATTTCTACAGGGACGATCGGGTCCTTGCGCTTGCGAATGCAGTCGATAAAGTCGATGTGGTGTGCGCCAAAACTAAAATTCTCAGGCTCTTTGCCAAGTTGCAATTCTGGAATGGAGCTGTCGTAATTGCCTCTAGAAACTTTGATCCAGCCTTTTTCTCCGATAAACTTCACGCCTTGTCGGCCTTCGTCAAACTTGGTGATCATCATCTCTACTCCATCCGCGTAGCGATAGGTGAGCGGTGATGCAGCGGATCCAGGAATGATGGTGGTCGGGCCATTTCTATCCTTGCTGAGGCCCCACTGGGCGATGTCGATCATGTGTGCGCCCCAGTCGGTCATCAAGCCACCACCGGTTTCTTTGTACCAGCGCCAAGCACCCCAGGCAGTTTCGTTCTTATCAGGATTCAGGCTAATGCCTGGATTGAGGAGGTCATTGAAGGCTAGGCTAGGAATGGGGCCAAGCCATTTTTCCCAGTTGAGGCCTGCAGGAATGGGCTGGGCAGCCAGGTCGTAAGGCTTGGGATGTGGATTGTCTCCTACGTGAACGAGCACCTGGGAGATTTTTCCCAGTTGACCGCGCTGCACGTGCATGGCGGCAGTTTGAAAGTTCACCGCGGCGCGCTGCATGGAGCCCACGGCTAGGACTACGCCGTTTTCACGCACAGCCTGCACCAAGAGTTGCCCCTCCTTGATGGTGAAGGTGAGTGGTTTTTCGAGGTAAATGTCCTTCTTGGCCTTGCAGGCATCTATCGCCATAAGCGCATGCCAATGGTCTGGAGTGGCGATGACTACTGCGTCTACGTTGGGATCTTGAAGTAGTTCTCGGTAGTCCTCGTAGAGTTTGGGTGCAGTGACAGTTTTACCTGCTTCCGTGAGACCTTTTTGAACGCGAAGTGCAAATCGCTCCCGCTTGATTGCATACACATCGGCCCCGGCAACTACTTCCACGCCGGGGATGCGCATAAAATTGTTGAGCAAGCCCATGGCTTGACGCCCTACCCCGATAAATCCCAGTCGAACGCGCTCGTGAGCAGTCTGAAATAGGGGGGTAGCAGATGGAGCGGCAACAGTTAAGCCAGGAAGAATGCTTAGGCCAGCAGTGGTCAGCAAGCTGGCCCCGAGAAATTTACGACGTGAAAAAGAAGCGCACATGAGGGGTCTGGGTTTAGTGTAGGAATTCAATTTTAAATTACCGGAAATTTCTGGTCTTTCTAAATTTTTGAATTTTAAGTTGATAAGGGGACCATTCAAATGCCAAGGGGATATTTTTTGGTTTAGAAAGGGGAGGATCTGCTCCTTTTTTCGAAATTGCCATAGAAAAAATCAATCGAAATGACCATTCAACAGTTGGAGTACCTTATTGCTGTAGACAAGCACCGACATTTTGGTCAAGCGGCTGCTGCTTGTTTTGTCACCCAGCCCACACTCAGTGCCCAACTGAGTAAGTTGGAGAAGGAACTTGGAGTCATTCTTTTTGACCGAAGCAAGATGCCTGTGATCCCTACGGAGTCGGGGATTCAGGTGATAGCTCAAGCGAAAAAGGTGCTTTCTGAAAGTAAGGGGATCTTTGAATTAGTTGCCCAATTAAAAGGTGATGTTTCCGGGGTGTTGAAGTTGGGAATTCTACCTACCCTGGCTCCTTATCTCTTGCACTTATTTATCCGAAAGTTTTTGGAGAAATACCCGCTGGTCAAACTGGAAGTGCAGGAGATGGTCACTGAGGAGATTGTGCGCAAACTGAAGAACGACGAGTTGGATTTGGGAATTGTAGTGACTCCTTTGGGGGAGGCAGGGATGGTTGAAAAACCCATGTTTTACGAAAAATTCTATGCCTATTTTTCAAGTGGACACGAGTTGCTGGATCAGCAGGAGATCCGTCCCGAGCAGATCAAAACAGAGGAACTCTGGGTATTGCAGCAGGGACATTGCTTTCGAGACCAGGTGCTCAACTTCTGTGATCAAGGCCTGTCGGGACACAAAAATTTTCATTACGAGAGTGGCTCCCTAGAGGGCCTTCGCAACATGGTCAACCGCTACAAGGGGCTCACCCTGCTGCCTGAGTTGGCTACCTGGGAACTTTCCAAGGAGGAAAAATCCCGACTCCGACCCTTTGTTGGGGCTTCCCCTACTCGGGAAGTCAGCATCATTCTGAACCGGAGTTTTCTAAAACAAAAATTGGTAGCGCTGCTCTACCAAGAGATCACAGAAACTCTCCCATTCCCAATGACTAGTAAGTCACAGGGAGTTTTGGTGAAGTTTTCTTGAACTGCGTCAGGAAACTTTCTGAGCAGTATTTTTTAGGAATGCTTTGGAAAGGTTGCGAAGGGCAATTGCTTTGCACTCAAGACTACACCCCAAACTGGCCGAGGTGATGGTCCAGGTGCTTGTACAGGAGGTTGTTCCATTCCTTGGCGGTCATCGGACCAAAGGATGGAGATTCTTTTCCTTCAAATGCTCCTTCTCCAGCTGCAAGTGTTTGCTCTACAAATGAGATCAGTCTTGCCTTCTCTTCCCCAAAGTTCTTTTCATTTTTGATTTTAAAGGCAGGGGCCGTGGGGAGGTTCTTTTTGTAGGGAACTTCGTTGACCACGCCTTTTTTGACAAAGTTTTTCAAGAGAAAGCGCATCACGGGATTTGCCTTGGGATGCTTGTTGGTAAAAGCCATCTCGTAGGCTACGCAGCAATGCGCGAGCATTTGGTCTACGGACATTTTACCCCAAAGGGCGGGGCTACTCGGTTGAAGTTGTTCGATTCGATGGATCAATTCAGCGGTAACTGCTGGGTCAAATACATTTTTCATGGGGGGCTGAATTAGTCTAAAATTATTCGTTCTGACTTGGGGTATTTTACTTCGTAGCGGAGGGAAAGTTTTTGTTGTCCTCCAGGAGGAAGGGTGACCTCCCAAGTCACGATGCCTGTGAGCGGATCGAGTGTGCCTCCAGTAAGTTCCCCTGGGGTCACGGTAATGTTGGAATTGACCGAGACCGGAATTTGGTCTTTGAGCTGCAGGGTTACTGCTTGGGATTTGTTGTTTTTGAGGCTGATCTCATAGCCACGGCTTTCGGTGATGTTGGATCCCACGCTACGCTTTTTGGAATACTGGTCCACTTTCTCCCGCTGCATCACGATGGATCGATCTCGACCCATGGAGATCTGAAGGGTATCTTGGAGCGCGGCTGGGTTGAGTATGGATCTTCCCACGAAGCCCTCTTCGAAATAGAGGTTACTCTCCCCCTCTAGCAAATTGTATTGGCTCCAGTCGGAGATTTCGGCCAAGAGGAAGGCATCTTTATCCAACTTGGGGATGGCGGTGTAGCGGTAGGCTGCAGGGATTTCGTAGGTTTTCAGGTCTACGAGAGTTCGCTCCCCATTGGTTTTGATGGAGTAGGGCTCGGCCACTTGAATTTCTACGGTGGTTTGATTTTCGACGAAGGAAGTCATTAAGGGGGCGGCATCCATGGAGCTGTTCATCGGCTCTACTGCCAATGTTCTTTTTTCCGATTGCCTGCCATATCCTGTTACCACTACCTCAGACAGCGCTTGGGTATCTTCCAGGAGGGTCACATTCAAGTTGGACCTGCCTTGGATAGGCATTTCCTCCATGCGCATGCCTATAAATGAGAAAACCAAGGTTTGTGCGGTGGTGGGCAAGGTAAGTGAATACCGGCCTTCCATATCCGTGGTTGTTCCAATTGTGGTGCCTTTGACCAAGACGGTTGCCCCAGGAAGAACTTCCCCTCGCTCATCCAGGACCACACCACCAATGTTGCCAGGCGTCTGTGGTAGTGCAAACTTATTGACGGTAGTATAGCGGGCATAGTTGAGTTCCCACTTGTCGAGGATTGGGGCCTGCCCATTCTGGTTGGGATTGGCATTGGAAAAGCGCAGTTTGACATTTTTCCAATCCACGCCGGTGTTCTGGAATACTTCTGCTTTGTACTGCAGTTGAAGGGCATCCGTAATGGATTTGACACGCACATCGTACTTGGGATACCAGCCTGCATTGGCGACGAGGTAGTTGATTTGAAAGGTGCCTTGTCCAGCCACGGCAGCTTTGACCCGGATTCGGATCTCGGCGGTGGACTTGTTTTGGCTTTCGCGCATCGCGCTGATTTGGTTTTGGAGGCGTTCAAGCTCCTTGTCTCCCTCACTGATTTTGGATTTTACTTGAAGCTCTTCGCTGGTGATTTTGGTTAGTTCCGCATCGAAAAAATCCAAAGCAGCCCGCAATGCGGCCATGGTAGGACCTGACTGGGAGCTACCCAGATTCTTGTTTGCGGAAAGCAAACTCGCCTTGTTGGCCAGAATTTGCAGTCGGTTTTGTGCTAGGGTTTGGGATTTTTGAATGGCTTCGATCTGGGCTTCGAAGGCGGATACTTTTTCACCCACTTCTTTTTCACTGAGAAAGTCCATACGCTTGTTCACGGCTTGGATGGTAAAGTTGCCCTGTCCTTTGAGTTGAATGCTTTTTTCATCCAGGTAGGGAGAAAGCCCTTTGACTAGAAGTACCGATTCCCCAGCGGGGATGGAGCCGGTGGCTGTTTCAAAGACTTGTGCTCCAGACAAGAAAAGGGTCACTTCTTTAATTTGACTCGTCAAGGGAATTTCCTTGAGGTCTTGGGCTGAGGCTTGCAGGACGCTGCCCAACAGGAAGAAGGAAAGAAGAAATCTTTTCATGGAGTAGTATTAAATGATGAATCAAGCAAATTATTCGTAGAAAGCCAAGTGAAAAGGCTTCTTGGGATGAAGACGCAGAAAATCCGCTTGGGGTTTGCGGGCGTTTGTTAGTTTTGTAGGGTCAAACCCCAGCCTGCATGACTTTATTTCAAAGCATTCTGATTGCCTTAGTCGAAGGACTTACCGAATTTCTACCCATTTCCTCCACGGGCCACATGATTTTGGCCTCCACGGCGATGGGCATTCATGAGGATGAATTTGTAAAAACCTTTGAGGTATTTATTCAATTGGGAGCCATCTTGGCCATTGCCTTGATGTACATCAAGCGCTTTTTTCGGAGCCTGACCATTTACTTCAAGTTGATCACTGCATTTTTACCTACTGCTGTGGTGGGACTGTTGGCTTACGACTACATCAAAGAATACCTCTTTAATCCCGTGGTGGTATCGGTTTCCCTGATCTTGGGGGGCGTTATCCTGATTTTTATTGATAAAAAAGTCCTTCAACAAGAAACGACTGTGGTGGAGGTGGAAGACCTTTCCTACAAAAACGCCTTTTTCATTGGCCTCTGCCAGTGCTTGTCCATGGTGCCGGGCACTTCCCGCGCAGCAGCGACGATTATTGGAGGGGTATTCAATGGATTGAATCGGAAGCAGGCTACCGAATTTTCGTTTTTGCTCGCCGTACCTACGATGCTTGCCGCTGGGGGCTACGACTTACTCAAATCGGATCTCGCGTTCAGTAACGAGCAGATGGTCTTGTTGGGAGTTGGATTTGTGGTGGCCTTTGCTTCGGCTTGGGGAGCAGTTAAACTGTTTTTGACTTACGTTTCTAACCATGGATTCACGGCCTTTGGTTGGTACCGAATCGCCCTCGGAATTTTGTTCTTAATCTTTATGTGGGGCGCGGATTTGTAGGCTTTTTGAAATTGTCAACGGACGACGGTCAACAGTCCACGGCCCACCTTCTTAAATTTTAATCATTTTTCCTTCTTTTGGGACTCTTGAGGAGGTTCTTTTTCCAATTGGATTCTCCTAATAAACTAAAAAGCCCTTTTTCACTTCGAAAAAGGGCTTTTTAGTTCTACTACTACAAATGGACTGTGAACCGTTGACCGTTAGCGGTTGACAAATTTGCCCGCAACTTCCATCTCCAATCCTAACCTCCTTACTTTTTGTTTTTCACATACTTCTCCAGCCAGCTGTCCATTTCCCAAAGGGTATGCAGGACGGATTCTTTGCCTGCATAGCCATGGCTTTCGTGAGGGAGGAGTACCAGTCTTGTCGTCGCGCCATGTCCTTTGAGGGCGTTGTAGTAGCGCTCGGATTGGATGGGGAAGGTACCTGAATTGTTGTCTGCCTCTCCGTGGATGAGGAGAATTGGAGTCTTGACCTGATCTGCAAAAGAGAAGGGAGACATGTTGAAATACACTTCAGGGGCTTCCCAGTAGCTGCGCTGCTCGTACTGGAATCCAAAGGGAGTCAGGGTACGGTTGTAGGCTCCGCTTCGTGCAATGCCTGCGGCAAAAAGCTGGGTGTGGGAAAGGAGGTTGGCGGTCATGAAGGCGCCATAGGAATGCCCCCCTACCGCAATGCGCTTGCGGTCTCCAATGCCTAGGTCTACCACCTTGTCGATGGCTGCTTCTGCGTTGGCTACGAGCTGTTCGATAAAGAAATCATTCGGCTCTTGCTCTCCTTCTCCCACGATGGGCATTTCGGTTTGGTCCATGATCGCGTAGCCACGAGTCACCCAGTAGATCGGGGAACCCCAGCTGAGGCGCGTAAAGGTGTATTTGGACCCTCTCACCTGGGCGGCATCAGCCGCGGATTTGTACTCTCGGGGATAGGCCCACATCAATACGGGAAGGGCTCCATCTTTTTCTGGGCTATATCCAGCGGGGGTGTATAGGATGGCAGAGAGGTTGAGCCCATCTTTCCGTGGATAGGTCACCAGTTGCTTTTGGATGCCTTTCAGGCTGGGATAGGGATCCGCAAAGGCGGTGATTTGCTTGGGAGCCATTCGCTTTTTGGTATGGCGCAACCAGTAGTTGGGCTGGGTTTCGATACCTTCCTTGATCGTGATGAAGGAACTCGCATCGGCATTGAGCACTTTGCTAACGCGCTCGTAGTAGGGAGCCTGGGATCTCCACAGGATTTGCTGCTCCTTGGTTTTGGTGTTGAAGGTGGAAAGGAAAGGCATATTGCCTTCGGGGCTACCCCCTTCGGAGGTCATGTAGACCAAATCCCCTTTGCGGAGAAGTACTCTTCGACCGTAGGCATTCTCTGTGAAGAGTGGGCTGCCTGGATCATTGTACAGGTCATCGGAGGAGCGCTCAATGATTGTTCGAGGGGCCTGACTTGGAGCTCCGGGCTGGAATACGGATACTTTTTCGGTACGGCTCGCCGACCAACGTTCGCTAAGCAATGCAAAGGTATCGTCTGACCAGCTGATGCCTCCAAAGCGGAGGGGAGTGCCTAGAAGTTTTTGCTTTTCTCCAGTGAAGGGCGCTGCCAAGGTATATACATGGTCGCGCTCGGCCACCTTGACCTTAGGATCTCCCTTGTCCTGAGCTTCTGCCCAATACAGGGTAGCCGGGACATCTGCACGCCAGTTGACATTGCGAATGCCGCTTACTGTGGCGTCAAATCCACTTGGACGAACTTCATCCAAGCCAATTTGGGCGATGGTTTTGAGGACTTCACCCCCATTGCTCCAGACCTGTACCGTGTAGGGAAATCTATCCGCAGGCACGAGGTAGGAAAAAGGAGTTTGGATGGTCTCTACGAGGAGGTAATTTTTGTCAGGGCTTAGCAGCATGGATTTGATCATCCCGGGTTTGCCCAGGGGCTTTTTGGTTCCGTTCACCTCCACCTGCATCAGCTGAGAATCCATAAAGTAGGAGAAAAGTGCCTCGTCGTGTGGATTGGCAAGCAAATCTTGGTAGGTACGGCTAGCGGCGGCTTTACCTGAAGTTTCCTGAATGATGGGTCCCACAGGCGCGAGTGGAGCTTTGGGCATTGCGCCTCGAGCGGGGTTGACCGCTTTGATGAGTAGGCTCGTATTGGATAGCCAGGCCACCGAATTTCCCATCACCTGATTGAGGATGGGCTCGGTGAGTTTTTTAGCTTCATAAGTACGCATGTCCACTACCCAAAGGCTGATTCCTTGCGCCTCGGTTTGGGTAAAGGCCAGGTAGGCTTCGTCCAAGGAAAAGGTAAAGCCATTCATTTTGGGATTGGCTGGCAGACCTTTCACTTGAATCTCCTCACCCGTCTCGGTTTTTTTCACAATCAAATTGGTAAACCCACCCGTACGGCTGGGACCGGAGGTGCTTGGATTTATTCGGATGCCGGCAATGCGAAGTTCGGGCTGCGCAAGGTCTTCAATGCTTGGCGCTTCGCTCCGCTCTTGAATCAGGAGGATGGACCCATCTCTTGAGAAAGAAACCGATGGGGTCGCTGGGGCATTGAATAGTTCCGCAATGGAGGCTGGGGGAGTTTGGTAGGTTCCTTGTGCAAACAAGGAAGACTGTCCGATCAGTAGGGCAAGTGCTACCCATAGGAAGCGGGAGAAAGCAATTTTCATAAGTGGTCGACTAGATAGAACTGACAAGGTACTAGAAATACCGATTTCAAAAAATGGGCTTTTGCAGCGAAAACAAAAAAAAGGCTCAACATTCGTTGAGCCTTTTGAGTCAGATCATTAGTCCTTATTTTCCTCTTGCGCCGATGGATACCATTGCGCAACGGAAACCAATGTGATTGGTGGAAGAATCTTGGTGCATGTATCGGCGTGCTCCTGGTGCCAACCAATAGGTGACATCCCTCCAAGAACCTCCTTTGTATACCCGAATGGAGTCATTCAATAGGGAGGTGCCGTAGGTGTTTTTGTCGTCATAGACCCCATCTTTACGAAGAGGGTTGAGGTCATCAGCATCTTGGAAAGATAGCGGACGGTATACATCATACACCCACTCATTCATGTTTCCAGCCATGTTGTACAAGCCAAAATCATTAGGAGCCATATCGTAGACGTTGGCCGGAAGGATCTCTCCATCGTTGGTTTCCGCTCCTGCAATACCTGCATAATCTCCTCTGCCACGCTTAAAGTTGGCTAAGAAATCTCCTTGCTTGCCCCCTTTTTTGCCACGTCCATCGTAGGGATTACGTACCCCTCTGCCATCCCAAGGATAGATTCGTCCGTACTCCTGATTTTCATCTAAGTACTGCGTTCCAATCATGGCTTTGGCTGCATATTCCCACTCGGATTCAGTAGGAAGTCTAAATTCAGCAATCACTACACCTCGTTCGATCAACTGAGAACGAGTAAGGGTGGAGTCTAAGCCTTGTCTGGCGACTTCAATTTTTTGTACGTATTCGGTTCTCCACTTTGCATAGGCATTGGCCTGAGACCAAGATACCCCTGCTACAGGGTAAAAATTAAACCCAGGGAATCTGAAATAGTAGGATTCGTAGACATCGTTGAAGGTCATGGCACCTCTCCAAACTTTCTCAGAGGGCTCTAATTTTTTCCATTCGGTGTCTGATACTTGCTTTTTCATGGCAAATAAAAACTCCTTGTAGTCGTTATTGGTCATCTCGGTTTCATCCATCCAGAAGGTGGAAATCGAAACGGTACGCTCCATATTGTCTCTGAAAGCCATCACGTCTTCCTCCTGCGAACCAAGAATGGCTCGACCGCCTTGGATCAACTTTAGGTTGGGTCCAGGGATTTGTTCTGCTTTTTTGGCTACAAAAAACTGGGTGGAATCGTCCGCATCAAAGGAAAAATCAGCACCGGTAGTGGCACTACGTTTTCCGGGAGCACCAGCAGTTCTTCTGCCGTAGGTATTATTTTTTTGGCAAGAGGACAAAACGGTGGCTGTCACAAGTGTCAGGGCGATGGCCCAGCTCCTCCAAGTATTGGGTAGACGCATAGGTGAAATGTGTTTGGTCTATTTCTGTTGCTAATATACAAGGGCTTAGGTGATCGCACCAAAGCCGGTTTAAAATTGTTATCTAGTATAGGCTTCTAGTGAAGAAGGAGAAATCTCCAAATTCTGATCGATGCGCCTACAAAAGTAGGATAATTTACTAAAGGGAAGCCCTTTTACTCAGTTGTACTACCAAATCCTCCACTACTTATCTGGTTCACTATTGGATTCAATGGGTACTCAACCCATTTTTAGTGCTCCAGAGGCTGCATTTTAGGAAGTTTTCATTTCCTTAAGCAAATGCTGTGCCTTTTGTATGTTGAGGACCTGATCGATGGTGAGAATTAAACGATTTTTGTGTTCTTTTATTTTACATGACTTGGGATGGAGTTGCACAAATTTCATGATGTTGCCAAAAACAGCCGAACTGTAGTAGGTTTCCTTGCTAGAAGGAAGCAGGTAACATTTCATTTGAGCCGCCTTCAAGACTAATTTTTCGATACCCAACTCCTCGGCCTGCCAACGTAGGCGCACGGTTTCCATTAAGTCTTGGACCGCCTTTGGAAGTGGGCCAAATCGATCTTGGAGCATTTGCCCAAACTGATCCAGTTCTTCTTCTTTTTCTAGCCCATCCAACTTGGAATACAAGCCCAGGCGCTCGCTGATGTTGCTCACATAACTCTCCGGAATAAGGAGCTCAAGGTCAGTTTCTATCGTGCAATCCTGTACCAGTACCGCCACCTTTTCCTTCAAGTCCTCTTCAAATAAGGCGGCAAATTCATTTTCTTTCAGTTCCTGTACAGCCTCGTCCAAGATTTTATGGTACATCTCAAATCCCAGGTCGGTGATAAATCCACTTTGTTCGGCACCCAAGAGGTTGCCTGCTCCGCGAATGTCCAGATCCTTCATGGCCACTTTGAAGCCATCTCCCAGGTCAGAAAATTCTTCCAGGGTTTGAAGGCGCTTTCGTGCTTCGGCCGTAAGTCCAGAAAGGGGACTGGTGAGCAAGTAGCAAAAGGCTTTTTTATTGCTTCTGCCTACTCTTCCGCGCATTTGGTGGAGGTCGGAGAGGCCAAACATGTGGGCTCGGTTGATCAAAATGGTGTTGGCATTCGGAATGTCCAATCCCGACTCGATGATGTTGGTGGAGACCAAGACATCGTACTGGTGGTGGATAAAGTCCACCATAATTTTTTCCAACTTATCTCCATCCATTTGCCCATGAGCCCCGATGACGCGGGCATCTGGAACCAATTTCAAGATGAGGTTGGCAATGCTGTCGATTTCGCCAACGCGGTTGTGCACAAAAAATACCTGTCCCCCGCGGCGGAGCTCGTAGGACACCGCATCACGGATCACTTCTTCTTCGAAGGTCTGTACCTCGGTAGTTACAGGCTGCCTGTTGGGTGGCGGAGTGGCGATGACCGATAGGTCACGGGCGCCCATCAAGGAAAAATGGAGCGTACGCGGAATCGGGGTGGCCGTGAGCGTAAGCACATCCACATTGACCCGCAGGTTTTTGAGTTGGTCCTTCACCTTGACCCCAAACTTTTGCTCCTCGTCGATGATCAGCAATCCCAGGTCTTTGAACTCGACATCTTTGCCGACGATTTTATGTGTACCAATCAAAATATCAATTTCCCCACTGGCAACTTGTTCCTTGATGGCTTTGATGTCCTTGGCCGATCGGAATCGGTTTAGGTAGTCCACTTTGACGGGGAAATTTGCGAGGCGCTCCTGAAAGGTTTGGAAGTGCTGCATGGCTAAAATGGTGGTAGGCACCAGGATGGCGACCTGCTTTCTGTCGTTGACAGCTTTGAAGGCTGCGCGGATGGCAACCTCGGTTTTTCCAAAGCCCACATCCCCACAGACGAGTCGATCCATGGGATACGTTTTTTCCATATCGGCCTTTACATCTGCCGTGGCAGCTGCTTGATCTGGGGTGTCCTCGTACAAGAAGGAGGATTCCAGCTCCACTTGAAGTACGGAATCCCGTGAAAAGGCAAATCCTGGGGCAGACCTGCGCTTGGCATAGAGCGCAATGAGGTCCTTGGCAATGTCTTTGACCTGCTTTTTGACCCGTGCTTTTTTATTTTCCCAGTCTGGGGAGCCCAACTTGGACATGGAGGGAGCCTGTCCTTCCTGTCCGGAATACTTGGAGATCTTGTGGAGGGAGTGGATGTTGACGTAGAGCAGGTCGTCATCCCGAAAAATGAGGCGAACGGCTTCCTGCATTTTGCCGCTCACGTCGACTTTTTCTAGCCCGGCAAATCGTCCCACTCCATAATCCACATGGACGACATAATCTCCAGGGTGGAGGGCCTTAATTTCTTTGATGGTAAGTGCCTTGGAGGCGGTAGACTTACTCTTGGTCTTGTAGCGGTGAAAGCGCTCAAACAACTGGTGGTCGGTGTAGCAGACAAGTTTGGTTTGCTTGTCCACAAAGCCCTCGCGAAGGCTGAGCAGCATGCTTTGAACCTGTAAGGTGGGGTCCAATTCCTGGAAAATACCCTGCAATCGGTCGATCTGCTTCTCGTTTTCGGCAGTGATCAGGTTGAGGCAGCCTGCCTTTTCGTTGTCCCCCAAGTTGGTGACGAGCAGGTCAAAATTCTTATTGAAGGAGGGCTGTGGCTGACTTTCCCAACGTACTTTGCTGGCATTTTTTAGGTAAAATTGCCTGCCAAACTCTACTACTGAAAACTTTTTTGCCGCTTCGGCAAACTGTGCCCCTTGCTCAAACACCTGTTCGGGCTGAAGGACGAGTGCTCCATTTTTGCTTCCTCCCGAAAGCTGTGCAAAGGCTTGCACTGCCTTTTGGTAACATTCGTCCATCACGTCGAGTGTGAGCTGGTAATCCTTGATCCAGAGGAGGGCTGTCTCAGGCAAAAAAGTCAAAAAGGACTGCCGCACTTCTTGGAGCAGGCGAGTTTGCACGTTGGGGATCAGGGAGATGAAGTCAACGGCCTGCAGGGAAAGTTGGGTTTCTGGGTCGAAGGTGCGGATGCTTTCAATTTCTTTTCCAAACAATTCCAGTCGGTAAGGGAATTCATTGCTAAAGGAAAAGACATCCAAAATTCCTCCGCGAATGGCAAACTGCCCGGGTTCGTAGACGAAGTCCGTTCGCTCAAAGTCGTAGGTCGAGAGAATTTCAGTGACAAACTCTAGGTCTACAGACTCGCCTACGCGTGCAATGAAGGTGTTTTCAACGAGCGCACGCTTGTTGACCACCTTTTCGTACAGGGCTTCAGGGTAAGTGATGACAATGCGTGCACGGCCCTTGGTTTCAATGATTTGGTTGAGGAGCTCCGCCCGCTGCAGCACATTGGCATTGTCGATTTCTTCGTACTGGTAGGGGCGTTTGTAACTGCTCGGAAATAGGCGTTGGTCGAGGTTGCCCAACAAGTTTTGAAGGTCTGAGTTGAGGTAGGCGGCTTCTTCTTTGTCTTGGGCGATGATGAGGTGAAACCCACCTTGCTTTTCAAAATAGGCGGCTAAGAGTACCATGTCCAAACTGCCCGAAAGGCCCTTTACCTGCAGTTGGAAGGGAGCTTCCTCACTTAATTGGTGTGCGAGGGTCTGAAAAATGGGGTCCGACTGGTAAATGGAGAGAAAAGAAGGTCTATCCACAAAGGGCTTGGTTTAAGAGTTGGGAGGCTGCAAATCTAGGGTTTTTTGCCCTATGCTGAGGAATTGAAACCGAAATTGACATTTTTTGAACTAAGCCGCGTACAAAATGTTTTTGAATCGATGAGACAAGCAGCCCCTTCAAAAACCTGGTTCCAAAAGATAGAGAAACTCCATCCCTACGAGACACTGCTGTATCTCGGGATGCTTGGAAGTGGGATTATCTTTTTGTTTCTGGCACTGGCATTTCTATCTTCTGGAAGGGAATACCTTCAAGGGCTCAACGAGCAAATGCCGCTGGCCTTCTTGGTGTCTACCTTTCTCTTGGTGCTTTCCGGTTACACTGCGGTGAAAATGAGGATCCATTACCAGGAAGAAAATAGCGCCAAGCTGCATCGTTCCTTGAAAGCCACCTTTGTTTTGGGTCTACTTTTTACGGTGTTTCAAGTCTTGGGGTGGATGGAACTAATCAATAAGGGAATCAATTTTACGGGTGTCCCAAGCGGATCTTTTCTATACGTCCTTTCAGGAATCCATGTGGTGCACTTGCTAGGGGCCATGTCTTTTGCGGTGATTTTGCTCCTGCAACTTCGAAAAATAGAACAGGATATGGTGCATAAACTCGTATGGATGACTAATCCCTACGAGAAATTGCGCATTCGTCTTTTTACCGTGTACTGGCAATTTATGGATGCGGTATGGCTTATTTTATTTCTTCTTTTTGTCCTGAGCTTCTGATGCGACTCCAACTTCAAACCGCCGTTGCTAGTTCCCACTTGGAAGTGAAAGCCGGCTTTACCGAATCCTTATTTGCCAAGTTGGCCCCTCCCTTTCCACCGGTGAAGGTGATCCGTTTTGACGGCTGTACCGCAGGCGATATCGTCGACCTAGAGCTGAATTTTATTTTTTTCAAGCAAAAATGGACCAGTAAAATCACAGAAGATCACTGCGACGCGACCGAATTTCTCTTTGTGGATGAGGGGATTGTTCTGCCGTTTTTTCTGGGGAAGTGGAGGCATTGCCACCGCATCTTGGCGCAGCCTAGTGGAAGTATTATTTCCGATGAAATCGAGTTTGAAGGGGCTTTTTCTTGGATGACCCCCCTTTTGTACCCGGTGCTTTGGATTCAATTTTGGTACCGAAAACCGATCTACCGCCGGATTTTTAAAAAGTAGTAGCGGTCACTAAGTGCTCACAATTTTTAATTTGGCAATCCCCGTAGAGTACCAAAGAGTGACTGGTCATGGAGGAACTAAATTCTGTGCTCATGCTTTCCTTGATTTCCGTTAGCCTGGGATCCGAAAACTCGCGAATTTTCCGACACTGGTTGCAGACGTGGTGATCGTGATGGGTATAGGTCAGCGCTTGCTCGTAGAGGGCCACCTTGTCTTTAAATTGGTGCTTGACGGCTAGTCCACTTTCGACGAGCAAGTCTAGGGTATTGTAAATGGTGGCGCGGCTGATGGTATAGCCTTTGTTTCTCATTTTCAGAAAAAGTCCCTCCACATCGATGTGTTCGTCCTCGGGGAGGAGGTAGAGTTCATCCAGTACGGAATACCGCTCGGGAGTTTTTCTACTTCCTTGCCGAAGGAGAAAGTTTTCAAAAATCTTTTTCGCTTTTTCAATTAAGGCGGTATCGGCCATCTTTTTAGGGGGTTGAAGGTTAAAGGTCTACTTTTCTTCAGGCTTTGACAAGGAAAGAAGGGAGTTCTTCCAGGTAGAATTCTTGAAAAATTGTTTGAACCTAGGTTTAAAAACTCCGTACCTTAAAGGTAATGAAATGTGAAGTGGATGATGTCTAGAGCCCTCTTGTTGTTTGTTTTTTTTCTGATTGGACTGACGCTTCGGGCGCAGGTTCCTGGATTTTTTCTACTAGGGGATCAGAAAAAAGCAAAGTTACCCTTTTTGGCGTCCAATAGTTTGATTCTACTGCCTGTTTCCATCAATGGAAATCCGCCATGCTATTTCTTGGTGGATACTGGGGTACGGGCCAATCTCCTGTTTAGTAAATCCATGGGGGACTCCATGGGACTATCCTACAGCAGAAGAGTGGGGATGGTCGGCGCTGATGGCAGCACGACGGTTTGGGCACAGGTATCTCCGATGAACACCCTAGGCCTGGGCGAAGTAGAGGGTCGGCTTCAAAGTTTGTTGGTGTTGGAAGAAGATTTTCTGGAACTAGAGTCGGTGATCGGCATCCCTGTTTATGGGATTTTGGGCTATGAATTTTTCAAGTACAATGCGGTTAAAATTGACTACGAGCAGTCTGTTATGACCTTTTATGAGCCCGAGGGACTGGCTTGGAAGTCCCCGTTTTATCGAAAAGGAAACCTGACATTGGAGGAAGGAAAGGCCTACCTTGACGTGAAGGTAAGGCAGCAGTCGGGGCCCAAGCTCCGAGGAAAGGTGCTGGTGGATACCGGTGCCAACCATGGCTTGCTATTGAATCGAGAAACATTACCTGAAATTCAACTTCCAGAAAAGCACCTAGAAACGCAATTGGGGCAGTCCTTGGGAGGAGTGTTGTATGGGTCTATTGGACGAGTGGCGGGCCTATCCATCCGGGGATTACAGTTTACCCAAGTCCTGACCTCCTTTCCGGAAGAAAGTATTGCCAGTACCCGAATCAAGGAAAGTGGGCGGATAGGAAGTTTGGGAGCAGAGGTATTGGGGAGGATGACGGTGATTTTGGACTACCCGAGAAATGAAATCTTTGTCCGACGAAGTGCAGCCTTTTACCAGCCTTTTGAGTTTGACATGAGTGGCTTGGTGGTCAAAAAGCTGCTGACCCCAGAAAAGCGCTGGTATGTAGGGGATGTGCGGGAAGGCTCCCCGGCGAAGTTAGCGGGCATTTTGCCTTTTGATGAAATCTTAACCATCAACTCGGTGCCCATTTTGCTCTGGGAGATGGACCATTTGGTCAAATTGCTACGCGCTGAAGAGGGGAAGGAAATTCAATTGGAGGTACGTCGCTATTCCCAACCCGGATCCACTTCCTTTGAGGATTTCCGCTTTCGCTTCCTCTTGAAAAAGCAGATTTGATTAGTCCAGCGGAAAAGAAAATTTGGGTAACTTTGAGGCTGAAGACAACATCTGGGAGATGAATTCCGTGTAACTCTTCGATTTAACCCACATCAACAATGAAAAAAATCTTAATTCCTGTAGCCATCCTTGCCGTAATAGGTATTTTAATTTATTCCAAGGCGGTAGGCACCTACAACCAATTTGTGCAATTAGAAGAAGAAATCAACGGCCAATGGGCTGAGGTGCAGACTCAATACCAACGACGTGCAGACCTGATTCCTAACTTGGTCAGCACAGTAAAGGGCTATGCTGAATTTGAGCAGGAAACCTTGACAGGCGTAGTCGAAGCCCGTGCAAAGGCTACTTCTGTACAAATTGACCCGACTAACTTGACTCCAGAAAAGCTGGCTGAATTTCAGCAGGCACAGGATCAACTTTCAGGTGCTTTGAGCCGCTTGCTCGTGACTGTTGAAAAATACCCAGACCTGAAAGCCAACCAAAATTTCTTGGAATTGCAGGCTCAATTGGAGGGAACAGAAAACCGGATTTCTGTGGCACGTAGAAACTTCAATGAGTCCATCAAAGGGTTTAACTCCACCTTGCGCGTGTTCCCGAACAACCTCTTTGCAGGCTGGTATGGATTTGTAGCCAAGGGCTATTTTGAAGCAGCTGCAGGTGCAGAAAATGCCCCTAAAGTAGAATTCTAAGCACATGGCATCCAACCTATTTTCTCCAGAACAAAAGGCACAAATCGTGGCCGCAATAAAAGAGGCAGAAACCCAAACCTCTGGAGAGATTCAAGTACACATCGAAAGCCGTTGCAAAGGTTCTGTTTTGGACCGCGCGGCTCAGGTTTTTGAGACGCTGAAGATGTACCAAACCAAAGATAGAAATGGGGTTTTGGTGTATCTGGCGGCAGAAGACCACAAATTTGCAATTCTAGGAGATGCAGGCATCAATGCAGTGGTGCCTGCAAACTTCTGGGAAAGCACCAAAGACCTCATGGCGAATCTCTTTCGCCAAGGCAAATTCACCGAAGGCCTTATTGAAGGCATCCACCATGCCGGAGATCAGTTGAAAGCTCATTTTCCTTACGATCACCGGGACGACCAAAACGAACTAACTGATGAGGTATCCTTCGGCAATTAAGCCTGTACTCTTTCTAATTCTTTTCTTTCAAGTAATAGGTGGAATGGCTCAGGACTTTCCTCCTGCACCTAATCCTCCTCGATTAGTCAATGATCTGACCGGTACATTAAGTGCAGAGGAAGTAGCCCAACTTGAAAAAAAGTTACTGGCCTATTCGGACAGTACCTCCACCCAGGTATCGATTGTGCTCTTGGGGTCAGTAGGACCATATGACATTGCGGACTATGCCTTTCAATTGGGTGAACAATGGGGCATAGGAGGAAAAGGTAAGGACAATGGGATCCTCATCTTGGCCGCTATGAAAGATCGCAAAATCTTCATTGCAACGGGAAGAGGAATGGAAGGAGCCATCCCGGATGCGCTTGCCAAGCGGATTGTGACGGAAATGATCTTGCCCAACTTCAAAATGGAAGCCTACTACCAGGGACTGGATCAGGCCACAGACATGATCTTCAAGTTGGCCTCCGGCGAATACAAAGCGGATGAGGTGCTCTCCGATGGAAATTCTGGAGGGTCCATCTTGCTCATCCTCCTGTTGGTATTTCTATTTGTAATTCTTCCTTTGATCAAAAATAGAAGGGACAATAACAACCACATGGGTGGACGAGGTGGAGGAGTAGATTTCTGGACCACCATCATGCTTGCCAATATGCTAGGTGGCGGCGGCAGAAGCAGCGGAGGGGGCTCCTTTGGTGATTTCTCCTCTGGAGGAGGATCCTTTGGTGGCTTCGGTGGCGGCTCCTTTGGGGGTGGTGGTGCTGGCGGAAGCTGGTAAACCTTTACCTATTCTCTTTAGAAATTAGGGCAGACAAGGCCTCTTGAATGAGGTCTTGTTCAAAGCCTTTACTCATCAGGTACTTCGTCACGAGGTACCTTTTTTTATAGGCATCTGTTTCCTTCGTCTTTTCCCACTTTTTTTCAGCCTCTCGCTCGAGGGTAGCATAATATTCCTCTCCATCAATCTCGGAAAGCCCCAATTGGATAGTCGAAGCACTGATTTCTCGGAGTTTGAGTTCCTGGCGGATTCGGGCCCTCCCCCATTTCTTAATCCGAAATTTTCCCCGGGCATAGGAGCGCGCAAAGCGTTCTTCATCCACAAATCCACTGGCCTCCAATTCGGCAAGGATCGTGTCAACAGCCTTTCCTTGGATCCCTTTTTCAAAAAGCTTGCGTCGCAGTTCCCAAGCACAGCGCTCTTGGTAGGAGCAGAAGGTTTCCAATTTGCCTCGTGCTTCTTCCAGACTCCAATTCTTTTTTGGCGACTGCTCTTCGTTATTTCTTCCCCAAGTGGACATTTTTGGTAATTTTGAAGCAAATTACCTTTCGCTCAAGTTTTTTCAAACCTTATTTCCCTATTCCACCCATGAGAAAGAAAATCGTAGCCGGCAACTGGAAGATGAACCTCACCTTTGAAGAGGGGCAGCAGCTCACCTCTGAGATCGTTCAAATGTATAAAGACGAGGCCATCCAAGAGGTAACTGTCGTCCTGAATCCTCCTTTTCCACACCTGTACCCAGTCAAGAAATTGGTGGGGGATACCTCAGGAGTGGCGGTGGGAGCGCAAAACTGTTCAGAGAAAGAAAGCGGAGCCTTCACTGGAGAAGTTTCTGCCAAAATATTGGCCTCCTTCGGGGTATCCTATGTCATCTTGGGCCATTCGGAGCGCAGAGAATATTTCAAGGAAGACAATGCCCTTCTTGCCACTAAGGTCAATCAGGCCTTGGCCCATGGACTGACCCCTATTTTTTGCTGTGGGGAGTCTTTGGAAATCCGTGAGGCAGGTACTCATGAAGAAACGGTCAAGGCACAGTTGACTGCAAGTTTATTTCATTTATCACCAGAAGAATTTTCCAAGGTGGTGATTGCCTACGAACCCATTTGGGCCATCGGTACGGGTAAGACAGCCTCAGCCGATCAAGCACAAGAAATGCATGCCGCACTTCGAGGGCACTTGGCCAGCAAGTATGGCCAGGCGATCGCTGCGCAAACTTCCATTTTGTACGGAGGATCTGCCAACCCAGGGAATGCGAAAGAACTTTTTGGCAAGCCCGATGTGGACGGAGGATTGATTGGGGGAGCATCCCTCAAATCCCGTGACTTTATTGAAATTGTAAAATCATTTTAATGATTATCCGCAATCATGCCAGTACTCAACATAGCTATTTTAAACTGCGGATAATCGTTGACAGACCACAGTCAATGGTCCACAGCTCACTTAATTGATCCTCAAACCTTATTTTCTTTGGGTTGTGGTGAAAAGGCGGATAATCATTTTAAAAGGTCTCGCATCTGCGGGGCTTTTTCACCAGCACTTTCCTTCTGAGAAGTAGAGTGCTTACCCAAGTAAAAAGCAGACATGGACTACATACAAGTAAGCGTCACCTGCCTGGAGGACTACCGGGAAATCTTGATTGCCGAACTGGCAGCGGTTGGCTTTGATTCCTTTTTGGAAACAGACAGCGGCCTGGAAGCCTATGTGCCGCAAGACCTGTTTGTCAGAGCTTCTTTTGACGAAGTCATCGCCACCTATCGCGAAGCTGCAGCACTCACTGTAGTGGAAGGGATTCTACCCAAGGTGAATTGGAATGAAGAATGGGAAAAAAATTACGATCCCATCGAAGTAGATCAGCTCGTGTATGTGCGGGCTTCCTTTCATGCATCGAAACCGGGCTTCCGCTACGAGATTGTGATCAATCCCAAAATGTCCTTTGGTACCGGACACCATGCGACGACCTTTCAATTGCTTTCCATGCAAGGCAAAATCGATCACCACGACAAGCGGGTGTTGGATGTAGGGTCGGGTACTGGGATCTTGGCGATTATGGCTCATTTGCTTGGAGCAAAGCAGGTAGAAGCTTTTGACATTGATTCCTGGTGCGTGGACAATGGCAACGAAAACTTTGATTTGAATGGGGTGTCCACCCGGATGGGATTGGGTACCATCCGCGAGGTAAATCCACAAGGCCCCTACGAACTGATCTTGGCCAATATCAACAAGAATGTGCTGCTGGATGAGCTAGCAATTTATTCTAGTTTGCTCACCTCCCAAGGGCTTTTGCTTTTGAGTGGGTTTTATTCGGAAGACATCCAGGATCTGGTACAGGCTGCTTCCGCACAGGGGCTAACTTTAACGATGCAAACCACCAAAGACAACTGGGCTGCGTTGTGTCTTCAAAAAAAGTAAGATGGCAGAATTAATCGTCTATTCCGTTTTATTGCTTGCAGTCCTTGGACATGGATGGGCAGCGGCACGCTGGTACAAAAAAATACACCAGAACACACAGCTTACCTTTAGCCAAAAGAATACCTTAAAATTGAGAGCCTTAGTTTTCCCTTTAGGACTCTGGTGGTCCGCTCGCTCGAGTCGGAAGAAGTGATTTTATTCGAACCTTTTTGTTCGAAGCACGCTTAAAAGATAGGTTCAAATCCAATTTATTGGGTTTGGCTTTCGAATAAGAACTACTTTTACCCTATGGAGTACGTCTGGAAACAAAAGCCTAAAGCGGCTCAAGCCGTGATTGATAAGTTGAGCAAGGACATCAATGTCAATGCCACCTTGGCTAACATGCTGATCAATAGAGGCGTAGAGAATTTTGACCAGGCCAAAGATTACTTCCGTCCAAGCTTAAATCTCCTGCATGATCCTTACTTAATGAAGGATATGGAGGCTGCCGTGTTGCGCATCACCCAAGCAGTCAAAAACCAAGAGCATATCCTAGTCTATGGGGATTACGACGTAGACGGGACCACCGCAGTCGCCTTAGTTTATGAATTTTTGAAAGGCTTTTACCCTCATGTGGATTTTTACATTCCGGACCGATACAAGGAAGGCTATGGCATATCCGAACGGGGAGTTCGCTTTGCTGCTGAAAATGGGTTTTCATTAGTAATCGCTTTAGACTGTGGAATCAAGGCCATGGATAAGGTAGAACTAGCGACTCAGCTTGGGGTAGATTTTATCATTTGTGACCACCATACACCTGGGGATGAACTTCCCAAAGCGGTCGCCGTTTTGGACCCAAAACGACAGGATTGTGGGTATCCCTACAAGGAACTGAGTGGCTGTGGGGTAGGCTTTAAGCTCATTCAGGCCTATGCCAAAGCGCAGCACCTCGAAGAGTCTAGTTTGTATGCGTATTTGGACTTGGTGGTAGTCAGCATTGCGGCAGATATTGTGCCCATCACCGGGGAAAATCGGATTTTAGCCTACTATGGCTTAGACCGCATCAACAATACCCCGAGACCAGGGCTGAAAGCCTTGATGTTGCTTTCCAAGATTGAGAAAGATATTCAAATTTCTGAAATCGTCTTCAAGATTGGTCCACGGATCAATGCTTCTGGACGTCTGGAGCATGCCAAAGCTTCCGTAGAACTGTTGCTAGCGACTAACCTAGACGAGGCCATCGATCGTGCCAAACTCGTCGATGAGGTGAATGCCACGCGGCGCAACTTTGACGAGCACATCACCAAGGAAGCCTTTGAAATGCTGGCACTGCAAGAAGCCGAAGCGCAATGGAATTCTACCGTGTTGTTTAAGCAGGATTGGCACAAAGGAGTGATTGGCATTGTTGCCAGTCGATGCATTGAAAAGTATTACCGCCCCACGATTATTTTGACGGAGTCCAACAATAAGGCTACGGGAAGTGCCCGCTCTGTGGTAGACTTTGATATTTACGAGGCCATCGCCGAATGTGCGGACTTATTGGACCAGTTTGGCGGACATAAGTATGCCGCAGGCCTTACCTTAGACGTGAAAAATGTGCCGGCTTTTCAGAAAAAGTTTGAGGAGGTGGTCCGATCTCGAATTGAGGCAGTTCACCTCAAGCCGGTCATTGAAGTTGACGACAGCTTGCTTTTGGATCAGATCAACTACAAGTTTTATACAATTCTCAAGCAGATGGCTCCTTTTGGCCCGGGCAATACCGAACCAGTTTTTCGCATTCAAAATGTGTACGCAGAGGATGTTACTGTGCTTAAAGACAAGCACTTGCGATTCAAAATCATGCAAGACGGGCAAGTGACTACGCCGGTATGCCTGGGCTTCGGAATGGCCGATCGAACCAAAGACCCCGATCTAACTACGGTCAATATGCTTCGTGGAAAAATGCGTTTTGATATCGTCGCGGAGATGCGGGAAAATTTCTTCCGTGACAAAAGTAGTTTGCAACTCTACGTGAAAGACATCAAATTTGACTGATATGATTCTTCGAGCCGAGCACCTTCTAAAAATATACAAAGGCCGATCTGTGGTCAATGACATTTCAGTACAGGTTTCCCAAGGGGAAATTGTGGGACTTTTGGGCCCCAATGGGGCAGGAAAGACTACGTCATTCTACATGATTGTTGGTCTGATTCAACCCAATTCGGGAAAGATATTTCTGGAAGACCAGGACATTACGGGTCTCCCGATGTACAAACGGGCCAAACTAGGCATTGGCTATTTGGCCCAAGAAGCTTCGGTTTTTCGTAAGCTTTCGGTGGAGGAGAATATCTTGGCTGTTCTTGAGATGACCACGCTGACCAAGTCTCAGCAAAAGGAAAAAATGGAAAGCCTGCTCGAAGAATTTAGTTTGACTCACGTGCGAAAAAACCTGGGGATGGTACTTTCTGGGGGTGAGCGCCGCCGTACTGAAATTGCGAGAGCCTTGGCCGTGGACCCTAAATTTGTGCTCTTGGATGAGCCCTTTGCGGGGGTAGATCCCATTGCCGTAGAGGAGATTCAAACGATAGTCGCCAAGCTGAAGACAAAAAACATAGGGATCCTGATCACCGACCACAACGTAAACGAAACCCTTTCAATCACGGATCGAGCCTACTTGATGTTTGAAGGCCGCCTCCTGAAAGCAGGAACTGCGGAGGAACTGGCCGCCGATGAGCAGGTACGCAAAGTATATCTAGGAACCCAGTTTGAACTCAAACGCAAAATTTTTTCCTAAATGGAAGTGCTCAATAGCTTCCTAACCTGGATCTTCAAAAGTAGGCTAGGTCAAATCGATAGGTTTAAGCAAGACCCTCACGCGGTGCAAGAGGCCACGCTTTTCGACTTATTGGAAGCGGCCAAACACACTCAATTGGGCAAGGCTTACAAGTTTGGAGCAATCAACTCCTACGCAGACTTTTCTGCAGGCGTTCCCCTATTTGATTACGAGTCCTTCACTCCCTATTTGGAAAAAACCATCAAAGGGAAGCAGGAAGTCTTTTGGCCATCCACCATTCAATGGTTTGCTAAATCTTCGGGTACCACGGCAGGCCGAAGCAAATACATCCCCGTTTCGGAAGAAAGTTTGGAGGAATGCCATTACAAAGGGGGAAAAGACATGGTGTCCCTGTACGTCAATAATTTTCCAGACACCAAGCTGTTTACGGGCAAAAGCTTGTCCGTAGGAGGGACGCTTGAAAAGGACCCCCTACATCCCAAGGGCAATGCCCGTGCCGGGGATGTGTCTGCTTTGATCATGCATAACTTGCCGATATGGGCACAGTTTGTCCGCACCCCTTCTCTGGAGACGGCGTTAATGTCGGATTGGGAGGCGAAGATCGAGCGCATGGCCCGAGAGACGATGGATGAAAATGTGACTTCCATCGCAGGGGTTCCCACTTGGACCCTAGTCTTGCTTCAACGGATTCTGGAAATTAAAAAAGCATCCCATATTCTGGAGGTTTGGCCCAACTTGGAAGTGTTTTTCCATGGAGCTGTGGCTTTTGGTCCCTACCGCAATTTATTTAAGCAGCTGATCCCTTCTGATAAAATGCGGTACATGGAAACCTACAATGCCTCCGAAGGATTTTTCGGCATGCAAGATCAGCCGGATTCGGATGAACTCTTGTTGTTGTTGGATTATGGCATTTTTTACGAGTTTATGCCCACAGAGGAACTCGGAAAAGAAAATCCGAAAGTAGTCTCTTTGGAAGGCGTAGAACTTGGAAAAAATTATGCTTTAATCATTTCTACCAATGGAGGATTGTGGCGCTATAGGATTGGAGACACGATCAAATTTACTTCGTTACGGCCCTATCGGTTTCGCATTTCGGGAAGAACCAAGCATTTTATCAATGCTTTTGGAGAGGAAGTGATTGTGGAAAATGCAGAGGCAGCGATCACCCATGCCTGTGCCCAAACAGGGGCGACGATTGCCAATTTTACGGCTGCGCCCGTCTATTTTGAGGACAGTCAATCCAAGGGAGCCCACGAATGGGTGGTGGAATTCAAAAATCCACCAGCGGATTTGGAGGATTTTGCTCAGAAGTTGGACGATCACTTGCGGGAGGTCAATTCCGACTACGATGCCAAAAGGCACAAGAACATGGCCCTCCAACGCCTTCAATTGCATGCCGCTCCTGCTGGGCTTTTTGAAGCCTGGTTGGCCAAGAAAGGCAAGTTGGGAGGGCAACACAAGGTGCCTCGACTTTCGAATTCTCGGGAGTTTATCGAAGAAATCCTGGGGTTGATGGCAACCCATTAAAGCAGGTTTTTAAACCCCAAAATCAATTAATCAAAACTACTTATACCTGTTTTGTGTTAGAAAAGAGTTTTAGGCCCAAAAACTCCAGAACAGTTGCTTTTCACTACCTCAAAAAGTGAAATCCAAATGTCCCCACCTTGATTAACTCCATTGACAAGTCACGTTCCTGAACCTATGCCTACTTCTACGTTATTTGAACAAGCCCAAGAATTTCTTCAGCAGTACTATTCCGAATCCAATTTGTCGGGATTAGAAAAACGGCTGGATCAGGTGCAAGTTGAAATTTTGCGGGATGGGATCTATCGCTTGACCGAAAAGGAGTTGAGCTTTGGAGCGAAGCTCGCTTGGCGAAATAGCAACCGCTGCATGGGGAGGCTTTTTTGGAAGACCCTTAAAGTGAGGGATCGAAGAAGTCTAAGTAGCGCAGAGGAGGTATTTGCGGATGCTCTGGCCCACCTCAAATCTGCTACCCAAGGAGGAAAAATTCGTTCCACGCTATCCGTTTATGCTAGTGCCGATGAAGGAGTACCTGGGTTTCGTATTTTAAATAAGCAACTGATCCGTTTTGCAGGCTACACGCTTCCCAATGGAGCAATCCTGGGAGACCCTGATTCGGTTTCATTTACCAGCTACTGCACTGCTTTGGGATGGGAGGGAAAGAAGACTGCCTTCGATCTTCTGCCGCTGGTTATCCAGCAAGAAGGAGGGCCTGCCCGATGGTTTTCCATTCCGGAAGAGCAGGTGCTTCGGGTAAATTTGGTCCATCCAGACTACCCTTGGTTTCAAGAATTAAAGTTGCAGTGGTATGCCGTACCGGTGATCTCCGATATGCGAATGGAAATCGGTGGAATATCCTTTCCCTGCGCCCCTTTCAATGGCTGGTACATGCTCACGGAGGTTGCCGCCAGAAATCTTGGGGATGAGCAGCGCTACAATGTGCTGCCAATTCTTGCCAAAAAATTGAATTTAGACACGCGACAGGTGAAAACTCTCTGGAAGGACAAAGCGATGCTGGTACTTCAGGAGGCCGTACTCCATTCCTTTCAATCCCAAGGCGTGACCTTGGTGGATCACCATACTGCCTCCGAGCAGTTTTTAGAATTTTGCAAGCAAGAGGAGGGGAAAGGGCGATCGGTACAGGCGGACTGGGCCTGGATTGTACCTCCTGCGGCAAGTTCGACACTTGGGGTATTCCATCAGGAATGGGACAATCAAATCTTGTCTCCTAATTTTCATTACCAGCCCGCTGCATGGAGGCAAGAAGAAGCTTCAAAAACACCAAATTTCGCTGTGGGAAAGTGCCCTTTTTCGGGCAACTAACTTCAGGGTAAAGTCTTCGGCCTGACCTTTTCCTTTCGGCAAAAAACCCGTACTTTCACCGATTCCTAATTTTCGCAAAACCATGACCCAACCCCCTGCGGCACAGGAAGAATTCCTAGAAATATTTGGAGCCCGAGAGCACAATCTTAAAAACATTGACCTAAAGATTCCCCGCAACAAAGTGGTGGTAGTGACCGGGTTGAGTGGTAGTGGAAAAAGCTCTTTGGCATTTGACACCATCTATGCAGAGGGGCAACGCAGGTACATGGAGAGTTTTTCGGCCTATGCCCGTTCCTTCCTAGGCGGGATGGAGCGTCCCGATGTGGACAAGATCAATGGACTTTCTCCTGTCATCGCGATTGAGCAAAAGACAACCTCTAAAAACCCACGATCCACTGTAGGTACTGTCACGGAGATTTACGATTTCATGCGTCTCCTCTTTGCTCGAGCGGCAGATGCTTTTTCCTACCACAGTGGCAAGCCGATGATCCGACAGACGGAGGATCAAATTCTGGAGCAGCTATTTACCAAGTTTGCAGGAAAGAAATTGTACCTCCTCGCCCCAGTGGTCAAAGGCCGAAAGGGGCATTACCGAGAGCTTTTTGAACAGGTGCGGAAGTTGGGATTCTCCAAAGTACGGGTGGATGGAGTCGTACTCGAAGTGGCTCCAAAAATGCAGTTGGACCGCTACAAAATCCACGACATTGAAATCGTCATCGATCGTATCGTAGCAGAAGAAGGCGATCGCTTTCGCATCACCCAATCCCTAAAATCAGCCCTGCAACATGGCAAGGGGGTGTTGATGATTCGGGAAGAAAATGGGGAGATACATTATTTCTCCAAGTACCTGATGGATCCTGAAACAGGCCTTTCCTACGAGGAGCCTGCACCCAATAGTTTTTCGTTCAACTCCCCCTATGGAGCCTGCCCTAGCTGCAATGGCCTAGGGGTAATGGAAGAAATTACTCGGGAAAGTATATTTCCTGACCCTAGTCTGAGCATCACTCGAGGAGGGATAGCTCCACTTGGGGAGTACCGGGACATCTGGATTTTCAAAAAAATTGAGGCGCTACTCAAGCACTACAAGTGTAGCCTAAGTACCCCAATCAAAGACCTTCCCGAAGCGGTGATTGAGGTGCTGTTGTATGGGGATAAAATTGAGGTGGCCGTGGATTCGGTGAAGTATCCGGGTACGCAGTGGAATACAACCTTTGAGGGGATCATCAATTTTCTCCAAAAATACCAAGAGGGAAGCTCCGACAAAATCCAGGAATGGGTGGCGGAGTTTACGATTTCCAAAACCTGTACAGAATGTCAGGGCTATCGACTCAAAAAGGAGGCGCTGCATTTTAAGTTGGACGGCACCCACATCGGGGAGTTGGCCATGCTCGATATCCAAGGGCTAGCCAGTTGGTTTGAGGGACTAGAATCTCGCTTATCCGAGAAGCAGCAGCGCATCGGAGCGGAGGTACTCAAAGAAATCCGAAAGCGCATCGGTTTTCTCCTCGACATCGGCTTGGATTACCTTTCCTTAAATAGACCCCTGCGAACCCTCTCCGGTGGGGAGGCGCAGCGCATTCGCTTGGCTACGCAGATTGGTACCCAACTGGTTGGCGTGCTGTATATTTTGGATGAACCCAGCATTGGCCTCCACCAGCGAGACAATGTGAAATTAATCCAGGCCTTGAAGCGCCTTCGGGACTTGGGCAACTCGGTCTTGGTGGTGGAGCACGACAAGGACATGATGCTCGAGTCAGACTACATCCTCGACATGGGTCCAGGAGCAGGTAGACATGGCGGGCATGTGGTGGCTTCGGGTACCCCTGCGGAATTGCTGAAGTCAGACTCGGTGACGGCGCGTTACCTCCAAGGCAAAATTGGGTTGGACATTCCGAGTACCCGAAGAGCAGGAACAGGAGAGCAGTTGGTATTGAAAGGTGCTCGAGGAAATAATTTGAAAAATGTAACGGTCACTTTCCCACTGGGAAGCCTTATTGTCGTAACGGGGGTGTCGGGAAGTGGAAAGAGTACCCTAATCCACGAAACCTTGTTTCCGCTGTTAAATCGGGAATTTTACAACTCCAAGAAGGAACCCATGCCCTTTGACCGTATCGAGGGTTTGAAGCAGTTGGATAAGGTAATTGAAGTGGATCAAAGTCCCATTGGCCGAACCCCTCGATCTAATCCTGCTACGTATACAGGCATGTTTGCGGATATCCGGACCCTGTTTACCGAGCTTCCTGAGTCAAAAATCAGGGGCTACAAACCGGGAAGATTCTCCTTCAACGTGAAGGGCGGACGCTGTGAAGATTGCGAAGGGGCAGGCATGAAATTGGTGGAAATGGATTTTCTCCCAGATGTCCACATTCCTTGCGAGACCTGCAAGGGCAAGCGCTACAATCGGGAAACCCTCGAGGTACGCTTTAAAGGGAAGTCTATTTCCGATGTGCTCGACATGACGGTAGAGCAGGCGGTCGAATTCTTCGAATTCCAACCCAAAATCCGTCGAAAGGTCATTACCCTCAGTGAGGTGGGCTTGGGTTACATTACTCTTGGGCAGCATGCGACGACTCTTTCTGGAGGCGAGGCGCAGCGAGTGAAGTTGGCTACCGAGTTGTCCAAAAAGGATACGGGCAAAACCTTCTACATTTTGGATGAGCCGACCACAGGCTTGCATTTTCAGGACATCGACTTGTTGATGAATGTGCTGCAGAAATTGGTGGACAAGGGGAATACCGTTTTGGTGATTGAACACAACTTGGATGTGATCAAGGTAGCCGACTACCTGATCGACATGGGGCCTGAGGGAGGCAATAAAGGGGGCACGGTAGTGGTGCAGGGGAGTCCTGAAAAAGTGGCCGCCCATCCGGATAGTCATACCGGGAGATTCTTGAAGCAGGAATTACATCGCTGAAAATAGGCTTAAAATCAAGCTCTTCGCCCTCTTATCAAATTAGGTGGTCAACCTAGACTTCCTTCCTTAACTTTGGCAAGCATGAACAGAAGCACACTCTATTGGCTATTGCAGGTCTTGGGCTGGGGAAGCTTTGCTTTTGTCAATGTTTTTTTTGCTTCCTTATCTGAGGGGATTACTCCCCTTCAAGCTTGGGCTTTTGTGGCCCTATCTGCCTTTTATTTAGCTTCCACGCATGCATTCAGGCTCCTAGTCAAAACCTTCGGCTGGTTTAAGTTGGGGGTGTTCCGCTTGCTGGCACAGGTACTGCTAGCAGTCATTGTCTTGGCGGTAAGCAATGTTTTCGCTCAGGTGCTGATCAATTTGGCCTTTGGCACGCTCAATCCAGGGGCCGATTTTCGGGCTCTGGTGATTTCCGTCAACCTCTTTGTGAGTTCGCTCTACTATGGCTTCTGGGTATTGCTCTACTTTGTGTTTCACTTTTTGGACAACTACAATACCACCCTTCGTTACGAGGCAAAAATCAACGAGATCCGGCTCAATCATTTGAAAAGCCAGCTCAATCCCCATTTTATTTTCAATGCCCTAAACTCTGTTCGTGCGCTTGTCGATGAGGATCCGGTCAAGGCGAAATCCGCCATCACGCAAATCTCCAACATGCTTCGCTTCTCCCTGATGCTGGACAAAAAGCAGGTAATTGACCTGGCCGATGAATTGGCCACCGTCAAGGATTATTTGGCGCTGGAATCCATTCGTTTTGAGGAGCGCTTGCAAGTGGAATACCAGATTGAAGCGGGGGCCTATGCCTATAAAATTCCCCCGATGATGCTGCAGACCATCGTAGAAAATGCGATCAAACACGGAATTTCTAACTTGGTCAAAGGGGGGCTCATTGAAATTAAATGCCGAGAAGGACTTGAAGATGAATTGTACATCCAAGTGAAAAACAGTGGGCATTACGAAGCCAAGTCTGCAAGCAGACGCAAAGAAGAGGAAGGGCATGGGATAGACAATACCCAACAACGCCTGACCCTACTATATGGCGACAAGGCAAGCTTCCGAATCTTCAATTCTGGAAGCCAATTTGTGATTACTGAAATTAAAATTCCGAAACAAAGACTTACTTTAGACTAATTAACCCAATTGATATGAGAGCCCTGGTAATTGATGACGAACGCCTAGCCCGCAAGGAGCTGATCAATTTGTTGAATCAGCTGGAAACGGTGGAAGTGGTAGGTGAGGCAGTGAATGTGGAGGATGCCAAAGAAAAAATTGATCAGCTTCAGCCGGATGTGATTTTTCTTGACATTCAGATGCCGGAGAAAACAGGCTTTGACCTCTTGGAGGAGTTGGACAATTTGCCGCATGTCATTTTCACTACCGCCTACGACGAATATGCACTGAAGGCTTTTCAGGTCAATGCACTAGACTACTTGCTCAAACCGATTGAGCCGAAGCGATTGGAAGATGCAGTACAGAAGCTTCAGGGAAAAATGGAGGGCATCGCCAAACGAGAGGAGCAGGAAGGACTGGGCAATCAAAAGAAACTCACCCTAGAGGACCAGGTATTTGTCAAAGATGGAGACCGCTGCTGGTTTGTGCGACTATCCAATGTGCGCCTTTTTGAGTCAGATGGCAATTACATCAAAGTCTATTTTGACAACTTCAAACCCATGATCCATAAGTCTCTGAATGCCTTGGACGAGCGATTGGACGAGAAGTCCTTCTTTAGAGCCAGCCGCAAGCACATCATCAACCTGGGCTGGGTAGAGGCCATCGAACCCTGGTTTAACGGGGGCCTGGTCGTCACGCTCAAAGGTGGAGATCGCATTGAGGTCAGCCGTAGACAGGCAGCACGCTTTAAGGAAATGATGAGTTTGTAATTATCGCTAACAGACCACAGTCAACGGGCAACAGCTCACCTAATTGAACCTAAAGCCTTTTTTCTTTGGTTAGTGGTGAAAAAGTGGATAAACACCTATCCTAAAAAGAGAACCTCAATTTCCAAAAAATAGATTAATGTCTTTTTCCAAAATCACAATTCAAACGAGCCTGTTGGCAAGTCGAAAGAAAGCCTGGGAACATTACACCGAACCCAAGCACATTACTCAGTGGAACTTTGCTTCGGAGGATTGGTGCTGTCCTTCAGCCAGCAACGACCTGGTCGTAGGAGGGAAGTTTTCGTGGCGGATGGAGGCAAAGGATGGAAGTTTTGGCTTTGACTTTGAAGGACAGTTTATCGAAATCGTTCCCCTTGAAAAACTCAAGTATGCCTTAGCGGATCAACGGGAAGTTGAAATCTTGTTTAGCGACTTGCCTGAAGGAACCTTGGTCCAAATTGTCTTTGATGCTGAAAACGAGAATAGTCTAGAACTTCAGCAGGCTGGATGGCAATCCATTTTAGATAATTACAAATCCCATACGGAGAAAAGTTAATTTTTTCCTCCACATGCACCTCTTCTCAGTTCACCAAATTACAGCAGGTCATTCGCCAAGTTGGCCAACTCAGAGCGCTCCCCTTTTTCCAGTTTCACATGTGCATAGAGCGGATGGTCTTTTACCCGATCGATGAGGTAAGAGAGTCCATTGGATTGCGCATCGAGGTAAGGCGTATCGATTTGAAATACATCTCCCGTAAAGATGATCTTGGTGTTTTCACCCGCCCGTGAAATGATGGTTTTGATTTCGTGGGGAGTGAGGTTTTGGGCCTCATCGACTATAAAGAAGATATTGGAGAGTGACCTGCCCCGAATGTAGGCAAGCGGCTGGATGACCAATTTTTCTTGGTTGACCAATTCGGTGATTTTTTGGTATTCCTTGTCCGTTTCCTTGTATTGATTTTGGATAAACTTCAAGTTGTCCCAAAGCGGCTCCATGTAGGGATTGAGTTTGGACTTGATGTCCCCGGGAAGGTATCCGATGTCCTTGTTGGACAGCGGCACGATGGGGCGAGCCAAGAAGATTTGTTTGTATTCACGCCGTTGTTCCAAGGCGCCTGCAAGTGCAAGGAGGGTTTTTCCCGTACCGGCTACCCCTTGAATGGACACGAGCTTGATGCGTGGATTTAGGATGGCATGGAGTGCAAAGGTCTGCTCTGCATTACGGGGCTTGATGTTGTATGCGAGTTGCTTGTCTACTCGGCTGAGGATATTTTCATCGGCATTGTAGTAGGCGAGTACCGAATGTTTTTGGCTCTTTAGGATGTAAAAGGCATTTGCTTTTCGTTTCCGATTGCCAAGAATCACCTTCGCCTCAATGGAGCCCCGTTCGTACAGCGAGTTGATCGCGAGGGGATCCAAGTCTTCCAAGAGGTATTTGCCCGTATTCTCTAGTTCGACGATGTTTTTGATCTTGCCGGTTTCGTAATCCTCTGCGAGGATATCTAGGGATTTTGCCTTCAGGCGGAGGTTGATGTCCTTGGAAACGAGGATGACTTTTCGGTCCTTCTCATGCTGCTTGAGGTAAAGGGCGGCATTCAGGATTTTGTGGTCGTTCTTTTCCTCTCCGAAAATCACGTTGGCATTTAGGTTGTTGTCAGGATTCATCAACACCTTGAAGTTACCCTTCGTTTTTCCATTCAAGGGCGTCCATTCATGAATCATGTGATCTTGAGACAGTTTATCGAGCAGTCTGATAAATTCCCGCGCCTCAAAGTTTTTGGTGTCGTTGCCTTTTTTAAATTGGTCCAACTCCTCCAGGACGGTGATCGGGATGACCACGTCGTGCTCGGCAAAATTCATGATGGAGTTGTGGGTGTAGAGGATTACAGAGGTATCCAGTACAAAGATTTTCCGGTCTTTATCGGATTTGGCTTTAGGCATCGGCAGGAAAAGGATTGGAATGAACGTTTCTAAAATTTAGAAAAATATCTCCATCTCGTAGCCAATTTCTACAATAAATTATGGTTAAGAAATTTGGAGCTTGGGCTACCTAATTGACTATCAATTGGATAATCAATCGTTGACCGTTAGCAGTGGACTTAATGAACATGCCCTTTTTGTCCTGTAAAAATCAGGGTCCAAGTGATTAGTCAAGTAATGCGCGGATGTCCTCATTATCCAAGCTCTTCATAAAGCTTTCCTCATTGCTGATCAGTTCCCCTGCAAGGGCAAGTTTGCGGTCTTGAAGGGCCATGATTTTTTCTTCTACGGATCCTCGGCTGATAAACTTGTAGATGATTACCTTATTTTCTTGTCCAATTCGGTGTGCCCGATCGATGGCCTGGGCTTCGACGGCAGGATTCCACCAGGGGTCGAGCAGAAATACATATTCTGCTTTGGTCAAGTTGAGGCCTACCCCACCCGCTTTGAGCGAGATCAAAAATACCTTGCAGCTATCGTCCGTTTGGAATTTTTCTACCTGGCCCTGCCGGTCTTTGGTAGCCCCATCCAAATAGGCATAGGGGATTTGTTCCCCATCCAAAAACTCCCGAACAATGGATAAGTGTCGAACAAATTGGCTAAAGACCAACACCTTGTGGTTCTCGGAAATGGTCTCTTGCAGCATGTAGGTGATGTCCTCCAACTTTCCGGATTCTCCCGTATAGTCCTCTCGGACGAGTTTGGGGTGATTGGCAATTTGACGGAGTTGAGTCAAACCACGCAATAGGGTAAACTGTTGATTCCCTCTACCAGCGCCTGCCAATTCCCCGATGATTTTTTCTCGGTAGTAGCTCTTTACTTCCTCGTAGACTTTTTCTTGAGCAGCAGTCATGTCTGAGTATTTCACGTTGGTGATTTTCTCTGGGAGATCTTTCGCTACTTGTGATTTTAGTCGGCGAAGGATAAAAGGCTTGATCATGGCATGCAAGCGAGCCGCTTTTTCCCGGTCGTGCTGTTTTTCGATGGGTTGGAGAAACTGTTTTTTGAAGACCAATTGGTTGCCTAGCAGTCCCGGATTCACAAAGTTCATCTGGGACCAGAGGTCCATGGTGCCATTTTCTACGGGCGTACCCGTCAGGATAAGGCGGCGCTTGCTTTTCAATTTATTGACAGCGGTAGCAATATTGGAACTCGGGTTTTTGATGGCCTGAGACTCATCCAAGATCACGTAGTTGAAGTAAAATTGGCTGAGCTGCTCGATGTCCATACGGACGATGCCATAGGAAGTCAAGACCACATCGTACCCGCGAAATTTCCAAGGATCCTTGTTGCGCTGCGTACCTGAATACACTAAAATTTTGAGGTCTGGGGCAAATTTTTTGGCTTCCAACTCCCAGTTGTAAATCAGCGAGGTAGGCATCACTAATAAGGAAGCAAAGCCATCGTTTTCCTCCTTTTCATAAGCCAAAAGGGCTAGCGTTTGTACCGTTTTACCAAGACCCATGTCGTCGGCGAGGCATCCGCCAAACTGGTATTCGTTCAAAAAGCGAAGCCAGTTGTACCCCGCATTTTGGTAGGGACGGAGCGCTCCTTTGAACGTGCTCGGCAGTTCGTAGTCGTCAATCGCGTCAAAGTTGCGTAGGCGCTCCAACTTCAGACTCAGGTTAAGGCGAATCAACTCCCCGTTCTGTAGTTCTCTAGCAAAGGCCAGGTGGTGCTTTCGGAGTACCAACTCTTCGGCGCTCCGCTCCTCGATGAAGTTGAACAACTCGGAATAGTTGACAAACCAAGAGGCGGGAATAACGGCAATTTCTCCATTGGGAAGTTCAAACTCGTTCTTGCCTTGGATCAAGAGCTTTCGAAGTTTGGCAAAGGGTACCAGGTAAATGCCGAACTTGATCAATGCCTTGACATCAAACCAATCGATATTTTCATTGACTTCAATGGTAATTTGCGCTCTACCGATGTGGTAGGTTTTTCCATTGAGGCCGCCTTTCTGGACAACCTTGATTTTATTTTCTCTCAGGTAATCTTCGTTATTGCCAAGCCACTCAAAAGCCTGAGTTTTGGGGAGGGCTGTTTTTCCATGAATAAACTCCAGCCCCTTTTTCTTCAGGACCGTTAGGTAGCGCTCCTCCAGTTTGGTCGTACGGACGGTTTTGAAAAAAGTAAAATTGCCGTCCTTTTCTTCGTAGCGGCAAGAATTGCCACTTCCTTCTCCAGTATGGAGGAGGGTACCAAAATCAAACTCTCCGTACTTAAATCGAGGCTCTAGTACAATGATGTCTTCGGAAGGGGTGGTTATTTCCTCCCCAAAGAGGGTTTCTGTAGACAGCCCTCCGGGCAAGCCACTTACGGCTAAGAGCGCCTCTGGAGTTCCTTGTTCGGTGTGAATATCAAATCCTTTGGCCACTACCTCAAATTGCGTAATCAGGGAGGTGACAAACTTGCGGTAATATTCGGGTTCAAACTTCCGTTCGATCAGAATTGCATTTTTACTCAGGAAGGGCTGTAGTTTTTTCCCATCAATTCCCTTTTCAAAATGAAAAAGTTGCTGGTTTACTATCAGCCAAGCGGGCTCTTTGCAGACCAAATAACCGCCCTTGTGTTGCCAGTTGAGTTTTTGTCCTTGGAACTTAACAATGGGGTAGTACTGGGTATTGAATTCTCCTTTGTCGAAGTGAAACAGTACGGTGGCGGGTTCCGCTTGAACACTAATCTCTTTGCCTGTTGGGTTTCCATCCGAAGCGGTTTCAAACAAGCGTTTGCCAATTAGTAAGGGCAATATTTTGGATCTTTTGATCTCCAAGTTTTTAAACAACAATTCTTGGATGGTTGGGTCAGCAGTCTTTGGATCAAAAATTTTACGAAGGAATTCTTTGGGCTTCAGGTTCCCTTTTTTCATGTAGGGCTTGACCACCACGTCTTGCTGCATGCTGTCCATCAGGCGGATCAATTCGTAATCCTGTTCCTCTAGGCCTGAGTCAAATTCTTTGGCATTGGCTGAACTTATATTTTGATAGGCATAGGTAAGTCTCCCTTTATCATCCAAAGGAACCACATAGGATTCAAAAAGTAAGCCTAAATATTCATGACTGTAAATGGAATATACAAGCTGAAAAGGCTGATTTGGATCAACAATCATAACTATAAAAAAAACTAGTATATATATTATTCAAAATTGTATGCTGCCTTTCGATACAGTTGGAGTTACATTATAGCTACACGAAAAGGAAAATTACGGATAAATGCAGAACAATTTGCCATTTCCCCCGATTTTTTTGGAGAAAAAAAAGAGAGATCACTTGGATCTCTCTTCTCTAGAGGTAAAATTTTTCATGCATTTACTGCAGCTCTTCTTTTTCGGTTTTGGGAACTATTTTTTCAGATTTGGTATCTGGGAAAAAGCGATTTTGAAAAATTAAGATGATGGCAACACCAATAAATATGGAGGCATCCGCAACATTGAAAATCGGCCAAAGCGCGGTATATCCTCCACCCCACAACGGAATCCATTCGGGGATATATCCTTCCCAAATGTCAAAGTAAAACATATCCACCACCTGCCCATGAAACCAGGGCGTTGGGGCATTGTAGGGAGCATTGTCAAGCCATACGCCATAGAATACCGAGTCCACCAAGTTGCCTATGGCCCCACCCAGAATCATGGCAATACAAAAGGTGTAGCCTACATGTGTTTTTTGTTTGATCAGGTAGTAGAGGTAATAACTTATACCGAACATCGCCACCAAACGGAAGGAGGTGAGCATCATTTTTCCATATTCTGAACCGAGCTCCATCCCAAAGGCCATTCCTGGATTGGTGGTGTAGTGCAATTTAAACCAATCCCCGAAAATTTGGATTTGCCCAGGGCTACCAAAGTCCATTTGAAAGTGCACCCACATTTTAGTCGCCTGATCTAGGGCAATCACCAAAAATGCAATACCGAAATACTTAAGATAATTGTTCATGTCCTACAGGTTAGGCCTTAATCAGGCGAACTGCCAATTCAAATTCATCCATATCCAAAACGGTCACTTCCCCTTCCAAGTTGCTTACCGAAAGGGAGATGGCCTGCGTTTCTTCTTGGATATATCCTCCAAACAAAGCGATGGAAGCATTCACTAAAGGATTGCTATCGGAAATGAGGAGCGTGATTTTATCCTGCACCTCCAGACCAAGATCCTTGCGGAGGTTTTGGATGCGGTTGACCAAGTCTCGGGCTACTCCCTCCTGCTTCAATTCTTCCGTCAGGTTGACATCCAGTGCCACGGTCACGCCTTGGTCCGAAGCTACGGACCAGCCTGGGATATCCTGGGAACTGATCAATACTTCTTCCAGTAATAAATCGATTTCTTCCCCTTCTACCGAAAGCAGGTAATGTCCCTCCCGCTCGATCTGGTTGATTTCTGTGGCTCCCCAGCCTTGTAAGGCGGCCACCACAAAACGCATTTTTGGACCCAATTTCTTACCCAAGAGGGGCAAGTTGGGCTTGATTTGTTTCACCAAGATACCGGAGGCATCATCCAAGTATTCGATGGCTTTGATGTTGACTTCCGTCTGGATCAACTCGGCCACATGGGCAACCTGGGACTTGAATTTTTCGGAAAGTACAGGGACTAGGATGCGCTGCAAAGGCTGACGCACCTTGATTTTTTCCTTTTTGCGCAGGGAGTGTACCAGTGAAGAAATGGTTTGTGCCAGATCCATGCTGGTTTCCAAGTCAGGATTGATGAGCGAATGATTGGCGCTTATCCAATCGGTCAAGTGCACCGATTCCAAGCCATGTTCTCCCGCTTCAGTTAGGTTTTTGTACAACCAGTCTGCATAGAAAGGTGCGAAGGAGGACATCAGTTGGCTGAGTGTAAAGAGGCATTCGTACAAGGTCTCGTAAGCTGCCTGCTTGTCCGCCTGCATGTCTCCTCTCCAGAATCGCTTTCGAGCCAGTCGTACGTACCAGTTGGAAAGCTGGTCTACGGTGAAGTTTTGAATGGCACGCGTTGCCTTGGTGGCATCGTAGCCGTCCATGGCTCCTTCCACTTCCAGAATCAAGGACTGCAACTTGGATAGGATCCATTGATCTAGCTCTGCGCGCTCTTGTACTGGGATGGCTTTTTCTTTGCGGTACACAAACGCATCGAGGTTGGCATACAGGGCAAAGAAGTTGTAGGTATTCTGAAGCGTGCCAAAGAAGCGGCGCTGCACCTCAGTGACTCCGTCAAGGTTGAACTTCAGGTTGTCCCAAGGGTTGGCATTGCTGAGCAAGTACCAGCGCAAGGCATCGGGACCGTATTCCTTGAGGGTTTTGAAAGGGTCGACGGCATTGCCCAAGCGCTTGGACATTTTGTTGCCATTTTTGTCAAGGACCAATCCATTTGCAATCACATTTTTGAAGGCAACGCTATCAAATAGCATCACGGACAAGGCGTGGAGGGTAAAAAACCAACCGCGAGTTTGGTCCACTCCTTCCGCAATGTAATCCGCAGGGAAGTTGGCCGCAAAGATGTCTTGATTTTCAAAAGGGTAATGCCACTGGGCATAAGGCATCGCACCGGAGTCAAACCATACGTCGATCAAATCAGTCTCGCGGAACATTTTTTGTCCCTTTGGGGAAATCAAGATGACCTCGTCTACGTAAGGACGGTGCAAGTCCAATTCCTTGCCGGCATAAGGAGAGGCAGTCATGAAGCCTGCAGCGACTGATTTTTCGATCTCTGCTTCTAGCTCTGCGATGGAGCCGATGCACTTCTCTTCCGTGCCGTCGGTCGTTCTCCAGATGGGAAGTGGCGTGCCCCAAAAGCGAGATCTGCTGAGGTTCCAGTCCACCAAGTTTTCCAGCCAGTTACCAAATCTACCGGTTCCGGTGGCCTCTGGTTTCCATTGGATGGTTTTGTTGAGTGCCACCATGCGGTCCTTGTAGGCAGTGGTTTTGATAAACCAGCTTTCTAGCGGATAGTACAAAATCGGCTTGTCTGTTCTCCAGCAATGCGGGTAGCTGTGCTCGTATTTTTCGACCTTGAAGGCCTTGTTTTCATTTTTGAGGAGGATGGATAGGATCACATCTGTGTTTTTGTAATCCGCCGCCGACTCGTCGTCTTGTGTGTAGTTTTTGACGTAGAAATCGTTGGGTCCAAAGGTCTTGTGCGCGCTGATTCCGTGTTCCTGCATTTTGGCGACCAGGTATTCACCGACGATGGGAAGGAATTTTCCTTGGCGATCGACTACAGGGACCTCGTTGCCGAGTTCGTCTTGTACAAAGACGCCCGGTACTTTTTGCTGCACTAGGGTACGGAAGTCATCCGCACCAAAGGCCTTGGCCAAGTGCACGATGCCCGTACCGTCTTCGGTGGTGACATAGTCTCCGGCTACGACGGTAAAGGCTGGGTGTGGGAGGGATAGGCCTGGGATCGGGAGCAGTTGCTCGTATTCCCATCCGATCATGGTTTTTCCTTTAAACTCTTCCAGCACCTGGTAAGGAATCAATTTGTCGCCAGGATTGTAGGTTTCGAGAGCGAGTTCGGCCGCTTTTGGGGAAAAGTAAGCGGCTAGGCGTGCTTTGGCCAAAATCACATCCACAGGGAGGTGGGTATAGGGATTGAAGCTGCGTACTTTGACGTAATCTAGATTTTCTCCAATGGCCAAAGCCGAGTTGGAAGGTAAAGTCCAGGGCGTAGTTGTCCAGGCCAGGATGTAGGTATTGGGCTGGTTTTTTAGTTTAAACTGACCCGTGATGGAGGTGTCTTTTACCTCGCGGTAGCAGCCCGGCTGGTTGAGTTCGTGCGAACTGAGTCCCGTGCCTGCGGCAGGAGAGTAGGGCTGTATGGTGTAGCCTTTGTACAAAAGGCCCTTGTCGTAGAGCTGCTTGAGCAGGTACCACAGGGACTCAATGTAGTTGGAGTCAAAGGTGATGTAGGGGTCTTCGAGGTCCACCCAGTAACCGATTTTTTCGGTGAGTTCGTCCCATTCGTCCTTGAAGCGCATCACCGTTTCCCGACACTTTTTGTTGTATTCCGCTACGGAGATACTTTTTCCGATATCTTCTTTGGTGATGCCCAGCTCCTTTTCTACTTGGAGTTCTACAGGCAGACCGTGCGTATCCCAGCCTCCTTTTCGTTTCACTTGGAATCCGCGAAGGGTTTTGTATCGACAAAAGATGTCTTTCAGGGTGCGGGCCATCACGTGGTGGATGCCGGGTGTACCATTGGCAGAAGGAGGTCCTTCAAAAAAAGTAAAGGTCTTGGATCCCTCTCGGTTGGAGATGGATTTTTCGAAAATCTGGTTTTCTTTCCAATACTGAAGGACCGATTCCCCGATGTGTGGGTAGTCAACCTGCTTAAATTCCTGGTACGTTTTCACTGCGTCTATTCTGGTGAACTTGAAGAAAAGCATGCAATGAGCCGGTTTCGACCAACATTTATTGGTGCAATCCTAACCCATAAGGCGAGGCATCCTGCTCAAAACAAGGCACAAAGATAGAAGAAATGGGCGTTCTCGGAAAGAAATTGAGCGGAGGATTCTAGTGGCAACCTCTTGTTGGGATGCTGTTCTTTTTGAAGTTCAGTTGCCTTCGAGTTGGATTTTGATTGAAGCGCCGAGTGAGATGAAATTTTATTCTCTTGGTTCATTGCAAATATGACCCAATTGGCCTCATTTTTGAGTTGGTGTCGAAAGGATGAAATCCGTGTTCTGAACCTCATTTTTCACCCAAAAAAACCACTGCGATGACCGAACAACAACTACTTGCCTTGGAAGAAGCTATTTCTTTGTTGAAAGAAAAGCTAACTGGAGACATGTTTGCCGACATGGAAATTCGAGATGAGATCCACAACCTAGAAATGCAATTGAAGGGAGTAAAGCCTTTGGACTCGCATTTTGATTGCATCGGCTGCGGAAGCTAAGCAGCAATCGGACCGTGCCACAGTATTTTATTGCATACAAACCCTTCGGGATGCTTACCCAGTTTAGTGGGGAGGATTTTACCCTAGCCTCTCTGGGAGATTTTCCGAAGGAAGTCTATCCCGTAGGTCGACTAGACAAGGATAGCGAAGGATTGCTACTCCTCACGGATGATAAGGCATTGAATCATCAACTGCTGAACCCTAGATTTGGCCACCAGCGGACCTACTATGTGCAGGTGGAGGGAATCCCTACCCCCGAGGCCTTGGCACAATTGCAACAAGGAGTCACCATTCAAGTGGATGGAAAGTCCTACCGCACCAAGCCCGCCTTGGTGAAGCTTCTGGATCCGGCCCCGATTCTTCCCGAACGAAATCCGCCTATTCGCTACCGTGCGGCTATCCCAGACTGCTGGTTGGCACTCACCTTGATTGAAGGCAAAAACCGTCAAGTACGAAAGATGACTGCTGCGGTTGGCTTTCCTACCTTGAGGTTGGTTCGCTTTTCCATGGAAAAAATAACTCTGGATGGCATGGATGCTGGAGAGGTGCGTGAGCTAAGCCAAGAGCTAGTGTACCGCGCTCTGGGGCTTACGGGATTTGCTAAGCCAAGGCCAGGAGGAAGTACGAATCGCAGGTCTTAAAAATTCCTAAAAATCAGCGGGGCGCTCGGGATTGCGCTCGGGAAACAGTAAGATTGGGGATTGGAACAATTTCTCCTAATTTAGCCATCCCAAACTAGTATACTTAAAGACGAGTCACATGCATCAGGAAAAAATTGCTGAAGTCATTCAGGAAGTGAAGAAAGTAGTGGTAGGCCAAGACAAGATGATCAATCGCTTGTTGATCGGCTTGTTTACCAATGGACACATCCTTTTAGAAGGTGTGCCAGGACTTGCGAAGACTTTGACTGTAAATACGCTTGCGAAGGTCTTGCATTTGGATTTTAATCGCATCCAGTTTACCCCCGACTTGTTGCCTTCAGATCTGATTGGAACCATGATTTACAATCAACAGACGTCCAACTTTGAAGTGAAGAAAGGGCCTATTTTTTCGAACGTGATCCTGGCGGATGAGGTCAACCGTTCTCCTGCCAAGGTGCAGTCGGCTCTCCTGGAGGCCATGCAAGAAAAGCAGGTGACCATTGGAGAGACTACCTACCCCTTAGATAGACCCTTTTTGGTATTGGCTACCCAAAACCCCGTAGACCAGGAAGGAACGTATCCACTTCCAGAAGCGCAGGTGGACCGATTCATGATGAAGGTGCACATCGATTATCCGAGCAAATCGGATGAGATGGAAGTCATGCGCAGAATGTCCAACATGCAATATTCTGCCGATGTGAAGCCGATCCTTTCCAAGCAAGACATTTTTGATATTAGAAACCAGATCAATGCGGTGACCTTGGCGGAGCCTTTGGAGCATTACATCATTGAATTGGTATTTGCTACCCGTTTCCCTGCAGACTATGGGTTGAAGGAGGAAGCAAAATACATTCTCTTTGGAGTTTCCCCACGTGCCAGTATCAACTTGAACTTGGCAGCCAAGGCGGTAGCCTTTATGGATGGTCGAGATTATGTATTGCCTGAAGACATCAAAGAAATTGCCGAGGATGTACTCAATCACCGAATTTTGCTCAATTACGAGGCAGAAGCTGATCAAATTAGTACCCGAGATCTCGTAAAAACTTTACTTGAAAAAGTGCCCATCAACAAGTCCGTAACATTGAAGTAACATCAAAACCCCTTTAGAAAGGCTTTTCGAACGAAAAGCCTTTTTTTATGCCCTGTTCGTTAAATACAGGTTAATTGAGACTAAAATTTTTAAAATAACCATAATTCTATTTTTTCTTTTGGGCAATAATTAGGATTCACCTTTGTGACGTAATCAACTCGCAAAAAACTTAATTACACCAAACCCATGAAAAATTTTTCATACATCTTCACTTTATTTACTGCCTTTACGCTGGTATTTACAAGCTGTAAAGAAGAAGAGAAGCCAGATAATGGCGTGACTATTTCCGGCATTCCAGCAACTGCTAAAATTGATGCAGGTGCAAAACTAGGTCCGGTAACCGGTTCTGCTGAAGGCCTTGATGGTCTTGTATCGCTATCAATCACTAAAGATGGCGCTCCGCTATCTACCCTTCCATTGACTGGAACTAGTGCAACTTTTCCATTTGAGTACACTGCTATCGCTGCTGACGCAGGCAAAAACCTAGTATTCGAATTTACAGTGACCGATACAGACGGTGATGTAGCAAAAGCGACACACGTATTGTCAGTAGGTGCTGAGCCAACAACTATTCGTGTAACTAGCAACATTACTGCTAACACCACTTGGGTAACTGGTAAAACTTACATTTTAGGAAGTAGAATTGTAGTTACCTCTGGTGCTAAATTGACGATCCAAAAAGGAGTTATTGTGAAAGGTGAAGCAGGAACTGGTGCTAATGCAACTGCATTGGTAATCGCAAGAGGCGCTCAAATCGACGCGCAGGGCACTGCAACTGAGCCGATTATCTTTACTTCTGTAGCAGACGAAATCGCTCCAGGTCAAATTGCTTCTCCAAACTTGGAGCCAACGCAAGAGGGTCTTTGGGGAGGATTGATTGTATTGGGAAGAGCAAAGTGTTCTTTGGCAGGTGACGTCGCTGAACTTCAAATTGAAGGTATTCCAGCTTCTGATACCAACGGTCTTTATGGTGGAACGAACGATGCGGACAACTCTGGTATCCTCAAATTCATCTCTATTCGTCACGGTGGTGCCTTGATCGGCGCTAGTAACGAGATCAACGGTTTGACTCTAGGTGGCGTAGGTTCTGGAACTGTAATTGAGAACGTAGAAGTAGTTGCGAACCAGGACGATGGCATCGAATGGTTTGGTGGAACAGTTTCTGTAAAGAACGCATTGATCTGGAACTCTGGTGACGACGCAGTGGATACGGATCAGTCTTGGGCAGGTACTTTGGACAACTTCATCGTCATCTGTGGTGTCAATACCGACCACGCTCTTGAAATCGACGGTCCAGAAGGTGCATACAATGCAGCACATACCGTGAAAAATGGATCTGTAAAAGGCCACCCAGCTTCTGAAATGGCTGACTTCAGATCTAAAGCAAGAGGAACTTTCGAAAACTTGTATTTCTTCAACTTCCCTGCTCCTGCTGATACCTACAATGGAGTAGCTAACGCAGGTAGAGGTGACTTCGGTCTTGATGCTGCGACTGTTCCTAATTTCACTGGAACTACAGGTCCCCTAGTTTTCAACAAATTGGAGGCTACGCTTAAGGCAGGTGTCACTTTGACTACCGCATTCAGAAACGGAACAGACGTATATGCTGCTGAAGTTGCCTTGAAAGCAAACACAGTAGGTGCAACCAAAGCAGCTTTCACAGGTTGGACTTGGGCTGAAAAGGCTGGTGCACTAGCCGATTTTAAATAATTGAATTTTCCACGAGGAAAGGAAGGTCTTGCAAGGATCCTTCCTTTCCTTTTTTACCATAATTAGAGAATATTACTTAACGCTGTATGAACAAGAAAAAACAAGAATTGCCAATTAAACCACTGGTCGTTCTACTCCTTATCATTGCATTTCAATTGATTACGGGCTTTGTTTTTGCCCAGAATGGTACCATCCGTGGCGCCATTTTTGATGAATCTACCGGAGAGCCGCTCTATGGGGTTTCGGTATTGGTCAAAGAAACCTCCACCGGTGCGGTGTCTGATTTTGATGGAAAATTCGAGATTCAGGTAGCCCCTGGATCTTACACCCTTCAGATTTCCTACATCTCCTTCGCTACGGTCAACTTGACTGAGGTAGTTGTAGAGGCTGGAAAAGTGAATGTGCTTTCCGATGTGCTCCTCAAATCAGAAGAATCGGAACTGGAGACAGTCACTGTCTCTGCTGCTGCGATCCGTACTACAGAATCTGCTTTGATGTCCGTGAAGCGGAATGCGCCCAATTTGTTGGACGGCATCTCTGCCAGCACCTTCCGTCAAATTGGTGACGGGGATGCTGCTTCCGCGGTGAAGCGTGTGACGGGGGTATCTATCGAAGGAGGAAAGTACGTGTACGTTCGTGGTCTTGGAGATCGCTACACCAAAACGGTATTGAACGGAGTGGATATTCCTGGATTGGATCCAGATCGAAATACCATTCAAATGGATATTTTTCCTACGAATGTGATTGACAACATTGTGGTATCGAAGTCCTTCACTGCCGAGCTACCTGCCGATTTTACAGGAGGAGTAGTGGACATCGAAACCAAAGATTTTCCTGAGGAGAAAACTTTCCGTTTGAACATATCTGGAGGATTAAATCCTTCCATGCACTTTAACAAAAATTATCTCGCTTATCAGGGAGGTAAAACCGATTGGTTGGGTTACGATGACGGTACCCGTGCCAATCCTACTGGCGGTAGAACCAATATCCCACAATTTGCTGAGGTAATTGGAAATCCAAACGGAGCCAAGGGTCAAGAATTTCAACAACTTTTAAGAGGCTTCAACAAAACCTTGGGGGCTTCTACCCAGACTTCCATGATGGACTTTGGATTAGGACTTTCCTTTGGAAATCAAATCGTAAGACCCAAGGCTACTTGGGGCTACAACGCCGCGTTGACTTACAAAAATGACACAGAATTTTACCAAGATGCACAGTTCAACCTGTTTGCTAAGCCAATCGATTCCAAACAGAATGAGTTGGATGCCCTTCAAATCCAGACCGGTAACTATGGAGTAAACAGTGTGCTTCTAGGTGGAATTGCTGGAATCGCTTTGAAAACGAAGACATCCAAATACAAACTCAACTTTTTGCACCTTCAAAATGGGGAATCCAAAGCAGGTATTTTTGATTACGAAAATTCCAACTTGGGCGCTAACTACGAGGCCAAGCAGTACAACTTAGAATATAGCCAACGTGGTCTAACAAGTGTATTACTATCTGGTAATCACTTCATCAAAGGAAAAGCATGGGAAGTCAACTGGAAGTTGGCGCCTACCCGTTCTACCATCGAAGATCCAGATATCCGCTTTACTCGATTTAGATTACCAACCAATACCATCTCTCCAGAAGTAGGGTTACCTGCACGTATCTGGAGAAACTTGGAGGAAAATAACTTGGTGGGAAAGTTGGACCTCACCAAAAACATGAGCCTTTGGAACCAAGATGCCAAGTTTAAATTTGGTGGTTCTTATGCCTACAAAGAACGTGATTTTGAAATCCAATCTTTCCAATTCCCTACAGGAACAACCCCGTTGGATGGAGATCCAAACTCAGTGTTGAAAGAAAGCAACTTGTTTTCTTCAACCAATCGTAATGGAGTTCGCTACAACCCGGATTTTATTCCGAACAATCCAAATAAATTTCAGTCTAACCTATCCAACATCGGAGGATATGCGAGTGTGGAGGCTAATCCGCTTGCTAAACTGAAAACCATTGTGGGTCTTCGTGTGGAGAAATACACGCAATACTACTCTGGAACCAACCAAAATGCATCCATTGTATTTGATGAGGAAAAGGTATTGGATGATTTGGACTTCTTCCCAACCTTGAATTTGGTTTTGGCACTAAAAGAATCACAGAATCTTCGTTTTTCTGCAGCAAGAACCATTGCGAGACCTTCGTTTAAGGAACTTTCATTTGCTGAGATCATTGACCCGATTACAGGAAGAACTTTCGTTGGAGGATTATTTCAAGAAACTACGAATGCAGGCACAGAGGTCCTTTGGAATGGTAATTTGAGATCTACGCGTATCAACAACTTTGATGTGCGTTGGGAACTATTCCAGCCAAAAGGCGAAATGTGGTCTGTGGGGGCGTTTTACAAGACCTTTGAAAACCCAATCGAAATCGTACAGTTCCTTTCTGACCCTGGATCTTTCCAGCCAAGAAACGTAGGAAATGGTACCGTATTGGGGGTTGAATTGGAATTCAGAAAGTCACTGAAGTTTATCAGCCCGAGCCTTGAAAAATTCCAGTGGAATACCAACTTGACACTTACCGAGTCGCAAATCAGCATGTCCGCTACGGAAAAAAGATCTAGACAACTCACTGCACGTGAAGGCCAAAAAATTGGTGCTACCCGAGATATGGCTGGTCAAGCACCGTACATCATCAATACCGGTATTGGTTATTCAGATTTCAATACGGGATGGGAAGCAGGCATCTACTACAACGTGCAGGGACCAACACTTAACATGGTTGGCTTCGGTAACCGTACCGATACCTATGCCGTACCTTTCAATTCCTTGAATTTGAACATCAACAAAACCTTCGGTGCAGACGAGCGCATTCGTGCAAGCTTTGGTGTTCAAAACCTGCTAAACGACAAGCGTGAATTTATCTTCAGTTCTTACGGAGCACAAGATCAGTTCTTTACCCAACTTGCCCCAGGGGTTCGTGCTAACTTTAGCTTAGGATTCTCCTTCTAAAACCTATTCATTTGTTTCAAATCAAGCCATCCCTCGGGGTGGCTTTTTTTGTGTAAAGCCTTTGGTAGGTTTATCCTTCCAACAAAATCGATTACTTTGTGCACTATGAAAAAATCCTGCCTCCTACTTCTACTCTTCATTTGTGCCACCACCTTTTCTTTTGCCCAAGAGAAGGCTCCTTCCCAACAGTTTTGGGATTTGCTCGCCACCCATTGTGGCAAAGCCTATGAAGGCAAGTTGGTGTCACCTGAGTCAGATCCTCGCTTCGCCGGCAGGTTGGTGATGCATGTGAGAAGTTGCGAGGATGGGCGGCTACGGATTCCTTTTTTCGTTGGAGAGGATCTCTCTCGTACCTGGATACTGACGATGGATGAGCAGCAGTTGATTCAGTTGAAGCACGATCACCGGCATGCTGACGGTTCGGAGGATGCGGTTACCCAATACGGTGGAAAGGCCACTAATACGGGTTCGGCAAGCACGCAGTTTTTTCCAGCAGACGCATTTACTGCGGGCTTACTTCCAGCTGCGGTTGGGAATGTATGGTGGATCACGGTGGACGAAACTTCCTTTACTTACAATTTGAGGAGACTTGGAACTGCCACGCTATTCTCGGTACGATTTGATTTGACCCAACCCATTGATACCCCTCCTGCTCCCTGGGGTTGGGTAGATTGATTCGCTCGCTCCATCCAGGCAAACAAATAATTCACGCAAAGCCGCAAAGAAGGGAAGGCGCAAAGGATTATTTCTTTGCGCCTTCCCTTCTTTGCGAGACATTCTTTTTTTTGTTCACGCAAAGGCGGAGAGAAGCAAAGCCGCCAAGGGGTCTTGATCTTCGCGACTTTCCTTCTTTGAGAGAGTAATTTTTTTTCGTTAAATAAAGAGCCTTAGCTGTAATGCTTAAGCAAGATATCCACAATGCGCTCGGCGGTCTTGCCGTCCCAGAGCGGGATACCTTGGTATTGTTTCCATTCCCCGCGTAGGATTTGATCCAGGTAAGGCTTCAGGTTTTTGGGATCGGTACCCACTAGTTCGTTGGTTCCCAAATGAATCGTCTCCGCGCGTTCAGTGCTATCGCGTAGCGTCAAACAAGGCACATTCATCACGGAAGCTTCTTCCGTCACCCCACCCGAGTCGGTGATGATCCCCTTGGCGTGCTGCACGAGGTGGTTAAACTCCAAGTAGCCCAAGGGACTGATCAGGTGGAGGTTGGGAGCAGAGATCCCCAATTGTTCCAAATTTTTGGCTGTTCGAGGATGAACAGGGAAGACGATTGGCAATCCTGCTGTTCCTTCCAGGATGGCCTCCATGAGCTCTCGTAAGGATTCTTCTTGGTCCACATTCGCAGGGCGGTGCAGGGTCACCACAAAGTATTCCTTGGGAATTAATTGATCAAAAGGTGCTCCTTGAGGCTTCGTGAAGCGAGATTGCTGAGCGAGCAGCGTATCGATCATGGTATTGCCCACAAAGTGAATCTTGTCTTCCGGTACCCCTGCGTTGCGCAAGTTGGCGTTGGCGATTTCGGAGGTGGTAAAAAAGTGATCTGTGATCGAGTCGGTTACCATGCGGTTGATTTCTTCCGGCATGCTTAGGTCTCCAGAGCGGATCCCTGCTTCCACATGCGCGACATCGATTTGTAATTTTTTGGCCGAAATGGAACAGGCCAAGGTGCTGGTTACATCCCCAACGACTAGTACGAGATCGGGGCGATGGGCCATCAATTCCTGTTCGAAAGCCACCAATATTGCTGCAGTTTGCTCTGCTTGGGTACCTCCACCTCCACCCAAGTTGGCATGGGGCGTGGGGATATTCAACTGTTCAAAAAAAGCCCCCGACATGTTTTTGTCGTAATGCTGCCCCGTATGTACCAGACGAAATTCCACATCGACCCCTTCAGCCTGTTTTTTTTGCAAAGCATGAATCAGTGGGGCGATTTTCATGAAATTGGGCCGAGCACCGGCTACGAGTGTAAAAAGAGGCATAGCGAAAAGCGATAGAACAGTAAAAGTAAAAGATTATCCCTTATTTTTTGACTAATGCCAGTAGGAGACAGGTGCTTTAAACACACAGTTCCAACTTCTCGTGTGGATAGGGGAGTTGAAACGGGAGAATGTCAACCTTAAATTGGAAGAAATGCCTCGTTTTTTGTTTCTTTGTTCAATCAAATTTTTAATCACCCCCTACTCCATGGGAAAGTTGCTGCGTAGCCTTCATCTTTTTGCTTTGTTGTTGTTTCTCGGATTGGCTTCCTGTGTGGAATCTGTTGAAAATCAAGTTCAAATCTACAACAACAACTTTTCTAAGTTGGATCTTGCCAATTTTGAAAATGGGAGATTACTAATTTGGAGAAACGATACCATTGCAGGTTGGTACAACAACGAGGAGGTGGCCGTAACACTCTATGACCTGCCCAAACACAATTACCTCAAGCTTTCCGTTGAATTGCTGATTCACGATAGCTGGGATGGTAACGTAGACGATGGGGTATCGGGGCCAGATTACTGGTTTATGGGAATTGATAGTGTAGATGTAGTACGCACCACTTTTTCAAACAGTCCTTGTGTTTCGACTTATTGCCTTTACCAATCTTTTCCCAACGATTTTTTTAGACAAAACAATCCAAAAACAGGGGCTATTGAAACCAATATGCCCGGCTTGTGCCTTTTTGGAAGAACAGAAAATTACACCTCTCGCTACCGTGTAGAAAAGCTGATTGAGCATACAGCAACGGACTCTATACGTTTCCACATGCGGGATGAACTGAAGCAAACCAATAGTCCGTGGCCTGTTTGTGACGAGTCCTGGTCGATTGCCAAAGTTTCCATTTTAGCCATCCAAACCAACTCCTGATGCAACTACGGACACTACTTGCGGGAATTGGTATACTAGGGATGCTTATTGTGTCTCGGGCTACCTATGCGCAAAGCATCGCTGTTGGAGCCCCTTCTTTAGAGGACTACCTTCGAAGGTTGCAGCTGACCGGTAAGGTGGATTCGGCCTCCTCTTTTATGATCCGGCCCCTGATCCCTACGGCTGCATTTGGCTTGGCACATGGCTTTGACTTGGGTGGGAGCTTGGTGGATTTGGATTCTTCCAGCTACCATCACCGCCTTGGCAAGAAGGGTAAATTTTTACTACTTCCTGCCTTGTATAAAAGTCAATACACCTCTAACTACCCCTTTGCCACCAATGATGGCGCCATGATTCCCAACCGGGGACTTCAGCAGGTATTCAGCTTGGGGGCTTTTGTAGAATGGTGGAAATTCAGTTTGCAGGTACAGCCTGAATTGGTAATGGCCCAAAACAAAGAGTTTATTGGGTTTCCGATCGAACAGCAGGCTACCATCTTATTTTACTATGAATACCTCAACCGCATTGATTTGCCAGAGCGTTTTGGGGAGCGTTCCTACCAAAAATTGGTACCAGGGCAATCCAGTTTCCGCCTGAATTTGGATGCCATTTCTTTGGGGATATCTACCGAAAATCTTTGGTGGGGACCCGGTAGACGAAACTCCTTGCTGATGGGCAATTCTGCTCCTGGGTTTTTGCACTATACCATGAATACGCGGAGACCCATTAAGTCTGCCATTGGTTCCTTTGAAGGGCAAGTGATGACGGGAAGGTTGGAAGCTTCCAATTTTCTTCCTCCACATGCGGATTACAACATTCAGCAAAACGATGTCTACTTTCCAAAAAAAGCAGATGGACGGCGGCAGCTTTCAGGGGTAATATTGACTTATCAACCCAAGTGGGTGCCAGGCTTATTTTTTGGGTACGGCTCCACCAACAATGTGTACCGCTCCGAAATTTCCAATCTTGAGGATGTACTTCCCGTGTTTAATGGGCGGAAGAAAAACCAGCAAGTGCAAGATACCATCCAAGCCAAACGGCAGCAGTTTAGTGCAGGCTTTTTTCGATGGATGGATCCCACCGGTAGGTTTGAGTTTTATGGTGAATTCGGAACCCGTGACAACGACCGTCCCTTTGTTGATTTTATCACCACCCCTGAGTCAGGAAGAGCATTTACCTTTGGATTTTCGCATTTGATGGATTTGAAAAAGGAGGGCCGCTTTTTGGAGTTGAGCTCCGAGATGACTTTTTCGGGGCAGACCATCCGGGAAGATATCCGGCAACTCCGAACCTGGTACATTCATGACCACGTACGGCATGGTTATACGCACCGTGGGCAAATGCTTGGCTTGGGAAATGGGCCCGCCAGCAACCAGATTTTTGCTGGCATAGCCTGGGTTGAGGGGATGAAAAAAATTGGCATTGAGTTGGAGCGGATCGAGTACAACAATGATTTTTACTACTACCGCTACGAGGAAGTGAAGGATTTCCGCAACAAATACGTAGACCTGGTCTTCTCGCTCGTTCCAGAATGGAAGTTTGGCAACGTGCTTGTCGCTGGAAAATTCCAATACGTAAATACCTTAAACTACAAGTGGTACTTGGAAAACAAACCCGGAAAATGGTTTATTCCAGGTTATGACCGCACCAATTTTGTAGGGCAACTCTCAGTTACCTACTTATTTCGCTAATTCGTTAACTTTTAGCTATGATTGCTACAAAAGACAAGGTGGTCGCAGTTTCCTACACCCTGATGGTGGATGATGGAGAAACAGGTATGCGCTGGTACGAAACCGTGACGGAGCAAGATCCTTTTTACTTTCTTTATGGTCACCACAACTTGCTTCCTGTATTGGAGCAGGCACTGGAGGGAAAGTCCGCCGGCGATTCTTTTTCGGTATTTATTGACTTTGAAAATGGCTACGGAGATTACGATGATGCGAAGCGAGTGATTATCCCAAAGGCCAATTTCAAAGAAGAAGGCAAGAAAAACAGAGACCTACTCCGCGTCGGGAATGTCATCCCGATGCAGGACGATAAGGGCAATCACCTGCGCGGTGAGGTACTCAAGGTGGATTACATGGGCGTACACTTGGATTTCAACTCACCTCTTGCAGGTTTGGATCTACAGTTTGACGGAAAAATAGTAAGCATCCGAGAAGCCTTACCCGTAGAGATTGAGCATGGTCATGCGCATGGTCCCGACGGGCACCATCACCATCACTAAAGCACACAGATTTTTAAAAAAGGGCGGGGCCTATTTTCGGATATCGATGCCGTAGCTATGGTAAGCAAGGTCAATGCTGAGGTCCTTTAATCCTTCAATGCGTTCGGAAGGATAAAGCGCTAGGGCTTTGGAAAGCAAATCGATCGCTTGCTGGTATTCCTGCTGGTTGAAATGTACGATGGCCTCGTTGTAGTGTTGCAAACCTGCCAATTCGGTCAAATTCACTTTTCGGAAGATGGTATTATCTGATGCAGTTACTTTGGTGCCTGCAAGTCCCTCGCTGATGTTCCGTGCAACAGGCTTCCCTTCATTGATGTAAGAAGCCAAGTAGGCACTCACTGCTGAAGGAGCGGTGATCATTCCCCCCACAGGGAGGGTGCTTTCAAGGATAATGGTTTTCCCATCTAAGTATACCTGGATAAATACATGGTAATCCGTTTCCACTACTTCAAAGGCATAGCCATAGCGATCCAATAACAATCCAAGGGCAGCCGAGCCACTTACGCAGTCGTAGGACCCGTTTTTGAGCAGCTCAGCGAAGGAGGAATGCTGGGTGTAGTCTTTCAAAAGTCGCTGGTGTGTTTTTTGAAAAATTACACGTAGCAGGGAGAGGGAATCCAGTTTTTTAGAAGCTTTGGCATCTAATTCCAGTTGAAGCGCTTCCCAATTTGTCGGCGTAAAGGTCTTTTCAGTTTCATCCAAAAAGAGAAAAAATGATGCCGGTTGAACCGCTTGATTTTGTTCAGAGATGCTAGAAATAGCAGTCTGAGCCGCGTTTTCTTGGCTAAAGCCAAGGGATGCGATTCCTAGAGAGAAGAGCAAGAAAGGAAGTATTTTTTTCATAGTCCATCAAGCCAATGTTAACTGAATGGAAGAAAGTTAACAATTTGGTAACATTGAACAATAAAAAGACTAAAAAATTAACATTGGGATAATGGTCTACGGCTAGCAGTCCACGGTCCACAGCCCAGTTAAATGAACTCCAAGCATCCTTACTTTTCAAAAAATTCCGAATAAAATTTACAAACCTTACTCGTGGTGGTAGGGTTCGTTGCGCAGGATGGTCATGGCGCGGTACACTTGTTCGATGAGGAAGGGGCGAATCATCTGATGCGACAGCGTCATTTTGGAAAGGGAAATCTTTCCATGGGCACGTGCATATACTGCCTCGGAAAAGCCATAGGGACCACCCACGACGAATACCAGTTGCTTCAGACCGCTATTCATCTTCTTTTGTAAAAAGTCTGCAAATTCCAGGGAAGAATAGGACTTGCCTCGCTCGTCCAATAAAATCAATTCATCTGAGGAAAGGAGTTTTTTGAGGATGAGTTCGCCTTCCTTTTCTTTTTGAAGCGCTTCGGAGAGGGACTTGCTCTGCTTCAGGTCTGGGATCACCTCCAATTCAAAACGGATGTAGTGCCCAAGCCGCGCACTGTAGTCTTGGATCAATTCTTGGATGGCTTTACTATCGGTCTTGCCTAAGACGATGAGTTTGATTTGCATGAGCAGGCTTGAAAAAAGGGTGAAAAAAAGGCCGGCTCAAATGGGCCAGCCTTAATGCTTTAGATCAACTCTTTTCTTTTTAGAATGGCTTCCAAGAATTTTTTATCGTTGTCAGAGTTGAAGATTTTGTACGGCAGGTGGATAAATTGAGCCTTTGATAGGTAGAGGACAAAGGCATCTTTGGTCACTTCTACGCGTTTGATCATGTTCCACTGTACCGGCATGCCTTCCTTGGCGTTGATCTTCATCAGAATTTGTCTACTGTCGATTTCATAAGCCATCTTTTGGAAGATGGGTTTGTTTTGTTCCATCTGGGTTACTCCAGTAAATTGAATGGCCCAGAATAAAACATACAAACCATAGGCAATCAAGGCTCCAAAAAACCACCAGAGGGAAGCAATCCAGAAATAACCACAGCAGATTGCCAAAGCAATCAAAATGACCCACCACTGTTCTTTGAGGATCGAAATGAGTCCCATTTTGATGTAGGTGGTGGTGGGAAGTTGGTATTTTTTGGTTTTAATGATCATGACATCGAAGGTTTCGCGAGCAAATATCCACCTATCCCATTGATTAAGCAAATTCATTGCCCCCAAACTCTAGGCTTCTCCTCCATCGTCCCTTGAATTTTTACTTGAATCCCGTACCTTTTCTAAAAAATAAGCCATGAGTTCCACGCTGATCGATTTTCTTCTTTGCGGCTTAGCCTATGTGCTCCTGAGTTACTTTTTGGGGGCTTGGACCAAAAGAAGGCGAAAAAAATCCTCAGGATCAGACGAGGGCATGGGGGGAAAATCCGAAACGGAGCCTCCTGTAATTGATTTACCTCCAGGAGTTTCTTGGCCTAAACAGGAATTGGTAGAATCAGAATAAGGAGGAGATCTCTTGGGTTAATTGCATTTTTCGCAGATCCCCTGTACGAGCAGGTTCATCTCTTTTTTCTCAAACCCCTTTGGAAGCGATATTTTTGGTAAGGAAATGTCTTCGAGGCAGGTCGTCTCTTCACATTTTTCACATTTGAAGTGCACGTGTTCGTGGTTGTGAACATGCGCCTCTTCCCCATGGCTGCAAAAGGCATACTTGGTGGCTCCGCTGTCATCGAGCACCTTGTGAATCAGGTCTTTTTCTAAAAATGTTTTCAGTGTACGGTAGATAGTGACTCGGTCAAACTTGTTGTTGAGCGTGTCTTCCAAATCCGCATGAGAGAGCGCAACATTCTTGTTTAGAAACTCCTGAATAATTACCAATCGGCAATCCGTGATGCGCAAGCGATGCGACTTTAAGATTTGAAGAGGAGAGGCCATGGTAGAAGGATTGATTTTCAAAGTAACAAAAAATCAGGTAGAGAAAAAAAGGGCGCCAACCTGGCGCCCTTTCTAATTTACTCTCCAGAAGATTCCTTCAGGATTTTGTTGATGCGCTCGTTGGCATCCTCAAGGTGAAGCTTGCTCATGCGATCGGATGTTCTTCCGATGGCAGATTTGATTTGGCTTTGTAGGGTCTTCAATTCCCCTCTAGCCATTGGGCGAATGTCAGATTGAGCTGCATTGATTTGTGCACCTGCAAAGGCTCTAAATTGAGCAGGTAGCGCAGCCACGCTTCCAGTCAAAAGCAATTCCAATCGCTCGATATGCGCACGTTGCAAAGCTCTGCGGTGCACGTCGATGGTTTTACCAGCTGCAAGCTCAGTCCAAATGCCTTTTCTCAAGTCATCAAACAGTTCAGTCATTTTATAAGCCTGAGCACCATTCAAGGCTTCGTTTTCGATCATTCTACCCAGTCTACCCCACTCCAAAATTCCGTTGAGGGTACTTACCTGGATACCACGAATACGCTCAAGCGCACCGAAGTCTTCGATTCTAGCGATAATGGCTTCGTCCATCAACCAGCTTGGGGTGGTGAAAAGCTGCTGGTTAACAAAAGCAACCGCCGCCTTTTGCATTTCTTTGGTTTGGTGTGTGTACACCGCTTCTCCCTGGCCAGCTGACTTGTAGACTTCCATCACACCACCTACGTGATTGCGCACGTGGCCCATGTAGCGGTTAAACTGACCAATTACCTGACCATACATTTCTTCGAGGTCTTCGTAGTTTTTGTAAGGCTTTTCTTTCTCAGCCGTCCACTCCATCAAGTTGGGAAGGATACGCTTCAAGTTCTTGATTCCATACTCGGAAGCAGTCACGGAGTTGTCTCCCAAATCTTCAGACTGCGTAGTTGGATCGTAGTTATTGCCTTGACGACCGTAACGGTACACAGGATCACCCTTCTTGTCTAGAATCCACTGGTTCAAGGTAGGGAGTTCCTCTTCAGGGCTCTTGGCATCAAGAATAGGTCTGTAACCCCACATGATGGCATACTTATCGTAAGGTCCTACATCAGGCATCAAGCTCACCCCCTTGTCTTCCGGCTGTGCGACATAGTTGAATCGTGCGTAGTCCATGATGGAAGGAGCAGTACCAAATTCCTTGGTGAAGGCGGCATCTCTTAACTTTTCAACTGGGTAAGCCACAGAAGAAGCAAAGTTGTGCGGTAAGCCAAGCGTGTGTCCTACCTCGTGGGCAGATACAAATCGGATCAATCGACCCATCACTTCGTCGTCAAATTTGACGGAACGCGCATCTGGGTTGATCGCAGCAGTTTGGATGAAGAACCAGTTTCTCAAGAGGTTCATCACGTTGTGGTACCATCCAATATCGGATTCCAAGATTTCTCCCGAACGGGGATCCGATACGTGTGGTCCGTATGCGTTCTGAATGTCAGAAGCAAAGTAACGGATCACAGAATAGCGGGCATCCTCAGGACTCCAAGTAGGATCTTCCGCTGGGGTTGGAGCTTCCTTGGCAAGAATCGCATTTTTGAAACCTGCTGCTTCAAAACCTTTCTGCCAATCTTCTACTCCTTGCTTCAAGTAAGGGATCCATTTGGTAGGGGTAGCTGGATCGATGTAGTACACGATAGGCTTTACAGGCTCTACCAATTCACCACGGGCAAACTTCTCTCTGTCCTCTGGCTTCACTTCCAATCTCCAACGATCGAGGTACCTTCTAGAAGTCGCACGCTGCTCGTCGGCACCGTAGTCTACATAAGAACGAGCAAACCAGCCCACACGCTGATCAGCAAGTCGCTGCTGCATCGGCACCTTTGGAAGCAAGATCATGGAGGTGTTCATCTCCAAAGTGATCAGGCCTGTTACACTGTTTGAAGGTGGCTCTGCTGCTGCATAGGTAAGCACGTAGCGTGCCTCAATGTTGATTGGGTAGCTATTGATGTGTTGGATGTAAGAGCGCTCGTTGTCAAGACGAGTTACCCGATACTGGGTTCTTCGATTTCGCTCCATACCCAAGGCTTGGTTGTCCTTTGTAAACAGGTCTGTGGCATCAATCACGATTCCTGTGGAATCAGTTTTTCTTGATTTGATGGGAAACTTCTGAAGGATAGGCTCCAAGTTAGAGGCTTCAACTGCCTTCGAAATCGGTAAGGAATCTGCAGCGTAGTTGTTGAGGGAAACTACTTTCAACAAGATGTCGTCCTGATTTTTTTCCCAGCGCACCATCATGTTGGTGGTGTTTTCTCCACCATAACCGATGCCGTCTGCAGTTTTTGCAATACGCACGACCATCAACATGTCTCTACCGAGAAGGGAGTCTGCGATTTCGTAGAAGTATTTGTCTTCTACCTGGTGCACTTTAAATAGTCCAGCCTTGGTCTTTGCCTTGGCTGTGATGACTTCTTTGTAGGGCTTGGGTCCATTGGCAGGTCCTGCTGGTGCAGGGCGGGCTGCAGGAGCTGCTGGTGCAGGGGTGTCTGCACCTTTTTTCTTTTTTTTCTGTGCAAAAGAATCCTCTGCCTGGAGCATAGCGCCCATAAGGCCTAGCACAAAGGCGGTTCTCCTCAGCAACTTGGGGAAGGGTGTATTCATAGCTTGTTTCTAATTTTTCGAAAATATACTAACTTCAAAGGATGATCTTCCTCCTGTTAAATAACTAATTTTTTTACAGGCGGTTGTATGCTAAAATCAAAGGCCTTGGAAACGCGTAAACAGGAGGTGCTCATCGTGGGCGGAGGGCTTGCAGGCTTAGTTTCTGCCTTTCTTCTAGCTCAGGAGGGACATGCAGTCACCGTAGTTGAAAAAAAAGTCTATCCCTTCCACCGGGTATGCGGAGAATATGTGTCCAATGAAGTGCTTGACTTTCTCAAGCGGAATGGCATGTATCCAGAAGGGTTGGAACTTCCAAATATAGATACCTTTGAATTTTCCGATACAAAAGGGTCCTCCGTACTTCTTCCCTTGGACTTAGGGGGATTTGGAATCAGCCGGTACCAATTGGATTTCTGGCTGTACCAACTTGCTTCCGAGCAAGGGGTAAAATTCCTGACGGGGACTACCGTGACCGATCTCGTGTTCCTGGAAAAAGAAGATTTTTTTCAAGTCAAACTTTCTGACTTCCAAGTGCTGCAGGTGCCGGTAGTTTTAGGTGCTTTTGGCAAACGGAGCAAATTAGATCAGGTCCTGGAACGCCCCTTTTTTACCAAGCGAAGCCCCTACATCGGGGTCAAATACCATGTTCAAGCGGAGGGCTCCTCCAATACCGTTGCCTTGCATAATTTTCAGGGGGGTTACTGTGGCTTCAATGCCATCGAAGGCGGAAAGTTTAACCTCTGCTACTTGGGCAATCGGGACCAACTCAGACAGTACGGTTCCATTGAAGAAATGGAGCAGGCAGTATTGTGGAAGAATCCCATTTTGAAGCGAATTTTTCAGGAAAGTGACTTTTTGTGGGAAAAGCCCGAGGTGATTACTGAAATCAATTTTGAGCGGAAGCTCCCTGTAGAAAATCACCTGCTGCTATTGGGAGATGCGGCCGGCCTAATCACCCCACTCTGTGGCAATGGAATGGCCATGGCCATGCACTCGGCCTTGTTGGTGACGGAAGCGCTTCGGGAAGGGAAGACTAGGCAAGAGGTAGAGCAACACTATTCGCGGCGATGGAATTCGCTTTTTTACCAGCGCCTGGGAGTAGGAAGAGCCATTCAAGGGCTTTTTGGTTCAGGCCGTGGATCTGTGATTGCAAGAAATTTGATCGCCCATGTTCCTTTTGTGGCCCGTACCCTTCTCAAACACACACACGGACAGCCTTTTTAAATCTCAATTAAACACCTGCAAAATCTGGGTATTCTCCAGAAAATAGTAGATGAAAAAGGCATTCAAGGAGATGGCAGACAGAAAGTTCATGCCCATGGCCCAGCTGTAGCTTGCGTACTTTTCAGACTCACGAAAGATGAAGCCCATCCAAACCAGAAAGAAAAGTGCAATCGGTGCCATGGCGGCCAAGTAGTATCCGACGACAGGCGTTTGCCCTTTGTCCACAAAATACCAAGTAAATGCGGAGGCAGTCAGCGCAAAAAATAGCGCAGAGAAAGCGAATGTGCCCTTGATACCAAGAAGTAGGCTCAGCGTTCGATCCCCCCTTCGCGCATCTTCTCCGTGCTGGTACACTTGGGTCAAGGGGTAATTGCCCCAGAGCATCAGGCTAGTGAGGAGTCCTGGAAGGAGCACGTGCGGCTTGAAGAATACCTCCCAACCCAGGTTGCTCAGGCCTGCATAGGCCATGGCAAAGGTGAAATAACCTTGGAAGAGGCCCGCAATCACCCAGCTGGTCCAGGCGTATTTTTTCAAACGGATCGCCGGATGGCTGTAGGCCATGCTCACCAAACCGTATACGCCAATCATGCATGCAAACTCCCAGTTGATCTTGGCACCAAGTGCAAGCGCTACCGCAAAAAATACCAAGGACCAGACGTATAGATTCTTCGTCACTTTTGGCGGATGTTTTAAGCCTCCAATACTTTCTTCGTCCTTGTCAAAGTAACTGTTGTAGCCATTGCTGCTGGGATAGAGGAAAAGGTGCAAACTCAAAAAAACGAGCAGCATGCGTTCCCCATTGTGATTGGGCGTTAAAGCAAGAGCAAATAAAAAAACAGGCATCAAAAAAAACGAAAAGGGGATGCGGAGGTGCAGGAGTGTAGAGCGTGTGATCATGAGTCGTGGTTCTTGAGGGCCAAGGTACAGCTATTTCGAAAAGGGTCCTTCGACAATCTAAATTAGAACTATTTTGGTAACTTGGATGGATGAATTCTAGTATCGTCAGTATAGGTCTTTCCAACCCAGGAGCACCTATACCCCAAGCGGAAATTGCTCGCTTCATGCAGTTGGCTCACCAGCTGGATGGGCAAGAGCGAAGAAAGCTTGATTTTTTGTATCGTAAGTCGGGAATAGATTTCCGCCACAGTGTCTTGCAAGATTTTCAAAAGGAAGAAGTCGCTGAATTCACCTTTTTTCCAAAGAATAAGGAATTGAGTCCCTTTCCAAGCACGTCGGCACGGATGAACGTATTTGAAGCGGAGGCAGCGGGACTGGCAGAACAGGCAGTTCGAAACGCCTTGCAGCAAGCCAATATCGAACCGGCTTCGCTTACGCACTTGATCTTGGTTTCCTGTACAGGGATGGTCGCTCCGGGGGTAGAACTGGAGTTGATGCGGCGCCTTGGAATCCCGAGCTCAGTACAGCGCTACTGCATTCATTTTATGGGTTGCTACGCGGCCTTTACGGGTCTCCGGCTTGCAGATCAGCTGGTAAAAGCCAATCCTGAATCCAGGGTGTTGGTGGTGTCCGTAGAATTATGCACGCTACATTTTCAAAAAGAATACAACGAGGACAACCTCCTGGCCAATTCCCTCTTTGGGGATGGGGCAGCAGCAGCCTTGGTCATGCAGTCCGAGAAAGGACTGCAAATCAAAAATTACTTAAGTGAAGTCCTTTGGGAAGGGGAAAAAGACATGGCCTGGAAAATTGGAGACTTTGGATTTGAGATGCGACTCAGTCAGTACATTCCTTCCCTGCTCAACCAAGGCATACGTAAACTTCGTGACCTGTTTGAGGCCAAGTTCAATTTTTCCCAAGTCCAGCATGTAGCCATACATCCAGGGGGGAAACAAATTTTGATCCAGGTCCAGGAGGCTTTTGGCTTGTCGCCTGAAGTAAACAAACATGCGCTCGAGGTGCTGCGGACCTGCGGCAACATGTCCTCGGCCAGTATCTTATTTGTCTTGGAGCGCATGCTGCAGGATCCCAGCATTCAAGGTGATATCCTTGCCTTGGGCTTTGGACCGGGCTTGACTTTGGAAACTACCCACTACGAAAAGCGATGAGTCAGTTTGCACAGCGCTCCCGCGAAAAGGAAATCATGGACGACCTGGACTGTTCAGGTCCTGTCTTGGAGCAGACGCTTCGGGAGTTGAAGACCATCAACCGTTGGCTGGGTGGCAATGGTGTCACGAATAGAGGCCTAAGTCAAGTCGTGCAGCGTTTTCCACAGGATCAGTACAGCTTGGTTGATCTAGGTTGTGGTGGCGGAGACATGATCGCAGTGATGCAGGCTTGGGCAGCGGAAAAACAAATTTCCATGCAGTTTATCGGGGCAGATGCCAATGCGAACACCATTGACCTGGCCAAGGAGAGGCAGCAGGCTCTCTCAGGGGTTCAGTGGCAAGTGGCCAATGTCTTTGATCCCGCTTTTCTGGAAGAGCAGGTGGACATTGCTACCTGTACGCTTTTTACGCATCACTTTACCGACGAGGAATTGGTGCAGCTTTTCCAAGGCTTAAAAAGAAAGGTGCGTCTGGCCATTGTGATCAACGACCTCCACCGACATCCCCTTGCCTACTACTCCATCAAATGGCTCACACGCTGGTTTAGCAAGTCGCCCATGGTGCAGCACGATGCGGCACTTTCGGTGTTGCGGAGCTTCAAACGAAGGGATTGGAACTCGATTTTTAGGCAAGCAGGTCTTGACCAAGTAGTAATTCATTGGAGCTGTGCCTTTCGCTGGCAGATCTGTGTGTATGTCTGAGCTATCCAGCGTTTATCTTTATTTTTTGGCGGAAGGATCCGCTGGCTGAGGATTATCCGTCTCCTTTTTCGAGGAAGGAGTTCGCACGCAGCCCAAGTTGTGATTCAGTGGGAGCTCTTGAGGCAGGACTCCAAATGATTCACTTAAATCCCATTCTACGGGTTCGGGTGCAGGAACGGTTTTAGGGATTGGCTTCATAGTTGAATCGAGGTAGGGCTGCAGGTTGCCCACCAGGTGAATATAGAAAAATGCCCGCCAAATCCATCTAAAAAAATCTGTTGCCCTTAGGCCATTCCCTATATTTGTGAATGGGAAAGTTTCTGTATTCCAGTGAGGACTTGGGGAAAAAGCTTCAAGCACTACGCGCAAAAGTAGTTCGACTGAGTCTCCTAAGGCTAATTGCTTTTTTGGGGCTAGGCGCTTTTTTTATTCTTTCCCTGACAGATGGCGGTTTTTGGATCTTCCTCTTGCTGGGATTTTTAGTGCTCTTTGTATCCCTCATCAAACAATTCAACCACCACAAGGACCAAGAGCGCATTTATTTGGCCATTCAACAGCTCGAAAAAAGAAAGCAGTGGCGCCGAGACCGGCAGCTTGCCGACTTGGATGCAGGACTTGAATTTGCAGATAAGGCCCATCCTTTCTCTGGGGATCTAGATCTTTTTGGAACCCACTCTCTTTTTCAACTCCTCAATCATAGCCATTCACCTTCGGGCAAGAAAGCGCTTGCAGGGCTAATGGGATCTTCCTTTGACCCGGCCCTAGCCCAACAACGCCGCGAAGCAGTAGCCGAACTCCAAGAGAAACCCACTTTCCTTCGTGCCATGGAGGCCATAGGGCTAGCCTTTGCTCAAGGGAAACAAACCTCTTGGAAGCTTTGGCTAGAGCAAGCGGATCGGGCAAGCCTTCTCCACAAAGTGCTTGCGGTTCTTGGGCCTCTTGGCGGACTGTGCATGCTCGTATTGATTGCCCAAGGGATCCTCCCTCAAGCGGTTTTGGGGGCTTGGTTTCTGCTAGGTATCCTCCTGTTGGGACTTGTTTTTGGATCCCTCAAGCATGCCGCCGAAGCCATTCCAGTGGCAGCCACCCTCCAGTCCCTGCGGTTGCGGGCAGAGGAGATCGAGGGCACTCCCTTTTCAGCAACCCTACTGAAGCAGGATCAAACTCGCTTGTTAGCAGAAGGAAAGCCCGCTTCTCAACAGCTACAGGAGCTAGATACCTTGGGACTTTGGGTCCAAAACAGAATCAATCTTCTTTATTTGCCGATTAACCTCCTCTTTTGGACGGATTTTATACTTTATCTGTGGTTGGTCCAGTGGAAAAAAAAGGTGAGCAGCTCTCTTATCCAGTTGCCCGAAACCCTCGAAGCTTGGGAAGTATGGGTATCTCTTGGGAGCTTTGAGGTGGAGGTAGGCCATGCCGGAACCGCTGCCTGGAGTCAAGCCCCCATCCTAGAAGCTGAACAGGTTTTCCACCCACTCCTGCACCCGGCCAAGGCCGTTGCCAATTCGATTGCCTTGCATGCGGACCGCAAGCTCGTGCTGCTCACCGGATCCAACATGAGTGGCAAGACAACCTTTATGCGCACGCTTGGGATCAATGCGGTTCTGGTCAACTTGGGACTTCGGCCCTTTGCAGAGCGCATGACTTTAGGATCCCTGCAGCTATTTACGAGCATGCGGAATACCGACAACCTCGGGGAGAGCGTGAGTTCTTTTTATGCGGAGTTATTTCGAATTCGTACGCTACTGCAGCGCTTGGAACATGGGGAAGCGATCTTTTTTCTCCTGGATGAAATCTTGAAAGGCACCAACACGCAGGACCGAATTTCCGGTTCGGAAGCGCTCGTCGCCCAGCTCCTGCCTTCTCAGGGTCTCGGAATGATCAGCACCCATGACATTGAATTGGCAGCCTTGGGAGAGAAAGAAGCCCGTGTGCAGAACTTTTCCTTCCACTCTGAGATCCTGGATCAAGAGATTCTGTTTGACTACCGCTTGAAAGAAGGGGCCTGCCCGAGTTTCAATGCGCACAAACTAATGGAGTTGATGGGAATCAAGTTTGAGCGACCCGAATAGAATCAAATCCAAGTAGCATTTTGGCTGCGCTAAGTTTCTATTTTGAGTCTTTCCCCGTATTCTAGAATTGGAGTGCTCCGATTTCAGGTTTAATCTGTTAATTTTGACTGATCTATGGAATCCACCCATCCAAATCCAATCTTAGGCGTTCTCGGCGGCGGTCAACTGGGCCGCATGCTGATTCAGTCCGCCATCAACTACAACCAAGACATTCACATCTTGGATCCCGATCCCAATGCTCCTTGCAAGGACATTGCCCAAAAGTTTGTGGTCGGTTCATTGAAGGATTATTCGGCTATCTATGCCTTCGGAAAAGAATGCGATGTGATCACCGTGGAGATCGAAGCAGTGAATACGGAAGCGCTACAGCAGCTTGCGGATGAGGGAAAAAAAGTATTCCCCCAGCCCCATTTGCTCGCTTTGATTCAAGACAAGCGCAAACAAAAACAGTTTTACCTTGAAAATGGCATTCCTACTGCCGACTTTATTCTTACCGAAAACAAGGCCGATGTCCTCGCGAATGCTTCCTTTTTACCTGCCGTCAACAAGTTGGGGAAAGAAGGTTACGACGGCAGAGGGGTGCAGGTGCTGCGTACTGCCGCTGACCTAGATCTGGCCTTTGATGCCCCAGGTCTCCTGGAAAAGTTGATTGACTTTGACAAAGAAATTGCCGTGACCGTAGCGCGCAACGAGCAGGGAGAGGTCATCGCCTATCCCGCTGTGGAATGCGCTTTTCACCCTACTGCCAACTTGGTCGAATTTCTTTTTGCGCCAGCAGCCATTTCTCCAGAAATTGAAAAAAAGGCCCAAGCCATCGCCAAAGACCTTATCCTAAAGTTGGACATGGTGGGAATCCTAGCCGTAGAACTTTTTGTAACTCGTACCGGCGAGGTGCTCGTGAATGAAATCGCCCCCCGTCCACACAATAGTGGGCACCATACCATCGAAGCCAATTTTACCTCCCAGTTTGAGCAGCACCTACGTGCCGTAATGAACTGGCCTTTGGGTAATCCGGGCCTGCGCTGCCCAGCTGCCATGATCAACTTGCTGGGCGAACCAGGCCACGAAGGAACAGCAGTAGTGGAGGGATTGGCGGAGGCCCTATCCGAGTCGGGAGTTTACCTGCACCTCTATGGAAAAAAATACACCAAACCTTTCCGGAAGATGGGCCACGTGACCCTTTTGGGCGAGGATATTCAGGAAGTAAAAGCCAAAGCCAACCGAATCAAAGAACTCATCAAAATCAAATCGCAGCTATGAATCCACAGGTAGGTATTATCATGGGAAGTCAATCGGATCTTCCTGTCATGGCCGAAGCGGCCCAGTTTCTGGAAGACATGGGCATTGCCTTTGAACTCACTGTGGTGAGTGCGCACCGTACTCCCAAGCGGATGATTGACTACGCCGAATCTGCTCGCGAGCGGGGCATCAAGGTGATCATTGCCGGCGCTGGCGGAGCGGCTCATTTACCAGGGATGGTGGCTTCGCTCACTAGCCTTCCGGTGATTGGCGTACCGGTTCACAGCTCCAACTCGATTGATGGCTGGGATAGCATCCTATCGATTTTACAGATGCCAAGTGGCATTCCCGTGGCTACGGTAGCTCTCAATGGCGGCAAAAATGCAGGAATTCTCGCCGCTTCTATCTTGGGAGCTTACGATGCTGCCGTGGGCCAAAAGATGGATGCTTTCAAAAAAGGCCTTCGTGAAAAGGTGGAGGAATCTGCTGCTCAGTTGGAAGAGAAGGGCTGGAAGAGCGCATTAAAAAAATAGGTTTTCCTTCACACGTTTTGTTTATCAGATGAACTGGAATATGCCTGTCAAATTTAAAATTGGAGACGTAGATTGGGAAATGCCCCTGTCTACCTTGCTTCTAGTCGTAGTACTCACGGTAATCTTGATGGCCGCTGGCGGATGGCTTGGTTACCAATTTGGTTCGGGTAAATAATCCATTATAAACAAAAAAGAGGCTGTCCCGAAAGGAGACAGCCTCTTTTTTTACTCGTATTTTCTAAAGGATTTTGTTCCTAGAAGGAACAAGGCTTGAAGTCTAAACCAATCTGCCGTCGACCGTTCACAACTTGAATCCGTAATTCAAACTATTTCACGGAGCGGCCCGCCGCGGCGGGTTTTTCCACCTTATTTCCATTGTATTTCGTGCCTTTTATTTCTTACTCGCCTTCTTCATCGGATTGTCACCTTGAGCGGCTCCTCGCACTGCGTTACCACCCTTGAACAATTCAAATCGGGTAGGCTGGTATTGTCTAGGCCAGTAGTTGCTGCTTTCGTCGATATCGGCAGTTTCACGCTTGGGATCTAATACGAATTTCACCACTTCCTTTTCCTTCACAAACACCTTGGTGACCTGAGATTCATTCTTTCTCCAGATTTCTGCAGGGATACGCTCTATGTCGCTGCTTCCGTCGGCGTAGTGGAATTCTATGATCAGCGGCATCACCAGACCTCCAATATTGCGGAAGGTCATTTCATAGAAGTTCCTATTGCTGTTCAACAAACTCTTCTCCTTCTCCGATAGGCTGCCCAAGAATGTTTTGTAGGCCGCTTCATCTTCCGGAGTTACGGAGAATGGATTGTAGCTGTTGTAGAAATCGCGGGTAGCAGGATCTGCTTCCACTACAGTAGTGGGTACGCCCTTCACATTGGCTTCTTTGGATACCGAAGCCTCTTCGCGGTCGAAACCAACTTTCGCATCCGCCTTCTTCTGTGCTGGAGTTCGGTTGTCCAACTTGTACCAAGCCACATTTTCAATGGAAATGTCTACCGGCTCGGTTCCGTAGAACCAGCCTCTCCAGAACCAATCCAAGTCCACAGCAGAAGCATCTTCCAAGGTGCGGAACAAGTCATCCGGAGTCGGGTGTTTAAACATCCATCTTCTGGAATACTCTTGGAAGGCAAAGTCAAACAAGTCCCTGCCCATCACCGTCTCGCGAAGGATGTTCAAGGCAGTAGCCGGTTTGGCGTAGGCATTTGGGCCAAACTGGATGATATTCTCTGAGTTGGTCATGATCGGCTCGAGCAAGTGCTTTTCGCTCTTCATGTAAGGCACGATTTTGTGTGCAGGACCACGACGAGATGGATAGTTTCGATCCCACTCCTGCTCAGCCATAAACTGCATGAAGGTATTCAATCCCTCGTCCATCCAGGTCCACTGTCGCTCGTCTGAGTTGACAATCATCGGGAAGTAGTTGTGCCCTACCTCGTGGATAATTACGGAGATCATGCCGTATTTGATGGCATCCGAATAGGTACCGTCTGCATCCGGTCTTCCGTAGTTGAAGCAGATCATTGGATATTCCATGCCATTGCTTCCTTCTACGGAAATGGCCGTAGGGTATGGATAGTCAAAAGTATGGGAGGAGTAAGACTTCAAGGTATGTGCCACTACACGAGTGGAATATTGCTCCCAAAGCGGATTGCCTTCCTTGCCGTAGTAGGACATGGCCATCACATCTTTTCCGCCTTGCTTTACCGCCATGGCATCCCAGATGAATTTACGGGAAGAGGTCCAGGCAAAATCACGTACATTTTCCGCTTTGAATACCCAGGTTTTCTTTCCTGGTGCTCTTTTCTTTTCTAAGGCTTCTGCTTCTGCTTGTGTACGGATGATGACTGGGGCATCGTAGGTTTGCTTGGCCTTGTTCCAACGCTGCAATTCGGTGGCAGAAAGTACCTCCTCTGGATTTTGCAGCACACCTGTCGCGCCGACCATGTGGTCTGCAGGCACGGTGATGCGCACTTCGTAGTTGCCGAAGGTGAGTGCAAATTCGCCAGCGCCTAGGAATTGCTTGTTTTGCCATCCCTGGAAGTCAGAGTAGACCGCCATGCGTGGAAACCATTCCGACATGGTGTAGAGGTAGTTGCCATCCTTCGGGAAATACTCGTACCCTGGTCGACCACCGATGTAGCCTACTCGGTCGGTAATGTTGAAGCTCCAATCAATGGAAAAACGGACGGTCTCTCCTGCCTTCAGTGGCTGTGGGAGATCGATGCGCATCATCGTCTTGTTGATGGCTACGTTGAGCGGCTTGCCTGATTCATCTTGGATGGAAAGGATCTTGACGTCGTAGTCGTCCGAATGCCAGAGAATGCCTTCCAAGGTGCGCAAAGACATTTTCGGGCTGATGCTGGATTCGGTCACTTTTGGAGTGTCGGAATCTTTTCCCCGGTTATTTTGGTCGAGCTGTAGCCAGAGGTAGGTCAGTACGTCTGGGGAGTTGTTGATGTAAGTGACTGTCTCCTTGCCTTTGATGGATTGGTTGGCATCGTCTAGCTCTACGTCAATGACATAATTGGCCTGTTGTTGCCAGTACAGGTGTCCTGGAGCACCGGAGGCCGTACGGTAGACGTTGGGTGTGCGGAGCATGGGGCCCAATTGTTCAAATCGGATGCCATGGTTTTGCTCGGTATGCTGTGCAAGCGCTGGAAAAGCTGCAGCGCAAGCAAGAAGGGTGAGGGCGACTATTTTTTTCATAAAGGGAATCGAATCAAAGTTCAATAGAGAAAGGTACGGTTTTCTTGAAAGAAATGCGGTGACTTGGATTACCAAAATTTGGTTTGGAGCATGAGCATGCAGGCGACGCCCAATATAAAGGCGGATACGATCAAGGTCCACTCCTTGCGGTTCATGCCGGCTAGATGGACGAGTGAGGTGATGAGCAAAAAGGCCGCTACGATGACGATTTGCCCTACTTCTAAACCCACATTAAAGGCGAGTAGTGGCTGCCAAATCGAGGCTTCCTTTCCGAGTAGGGATCGGAGGTAATTGGAAAATCCCAACCCGTGGATCAATCCAAAGAAGAGTGCCAGGAGGTAGTTGAGTTGGATTCCTTTGCCGGAATTTGGCTTAGGTTTGATTAGGGTTGCTATGGCCGTGAATGCAATCGTAACTGGAATTAAAAACTCGATCACTTCGGACCGGATCTGGACCACCTCAAACGTGGCTAGGGCCAAGGTCAACGAGTGCCCTAGGGTAAAGGCGGTGACGAGCAGGAGGATTTTCACCCAATCCCGAGCCACATAGACCGCGCAAAGTGCGAGGATAAACAAGATATGATCAAACCCTTGGAGGTCTAAAATATGTTGTAATCCAAGCTTAAAATAGAGTTCAAATGAAGTCATATTCGTAGAAATACTTCGAAAAGAAATAAATTAAGTTCAATATTACAGTATAATTCCTACAAACGGCACTATTGGATTAGCAAATGCAACTCAGCGTATTTTCATGGGCACTTTGGGCCTACCTTTCCCTTGTACATCCATTTTACATCAGCCTTACCGAACTGCGGTACAATCCCAGTTCTAAAAAGTTGGAAGTTGCCCAAAAGATTTTTTGGGATGACTTGGAAGTGGCCTTGAGCAAGGAGGCTGGTGCGACGGTGGATTTTCTGAAACCAAAAGACAAAGCCAAGTTGGAAGGCCAAGTGAAGGCCTACCTCCTCAAGCATACCCAGGTCTGGGTCAATGGGAAATTGGTTCCTTTGAATTACCTAGGTTATGAAGTGGAGGAAGATGCCGCCTGGTTTTACCTAGAATCGACTGCCACGGCAGTACCCAAAACGGTTGAGGTACAAAACACCTTATTGCTGCGTGATTTTGACGGGCAGCAAAACATCGTGCATGTGTACCTCAACTCCAAGTCTCCCAAGAGCTTATTGTTAGGGGATGGGAAGGAGAGAGGGAAGATTGAGTTTTAGTAGAAATCTGTACGAAGTACGAAGTACAATGTACCAAGTATGGAGTAGAAGCGAGAGCCGAGAAACAAGAGATTAGACTAAAATTGTACGAGGTACCAAGTACAATGTACCATGATCCTTTAGGAGCAGAATTCAGGTTCTAATGCGAAATCCTACTTCGACATTCTTCGATCGGAGTTAGACATTCGACATTAGTTTTCAATCCGTATTTCGTACATCGTACTTCGCACTTGTCTCCCTACTTTGTACCTCGTACTTGGTACTTCCTACATTTCCTTACAACTTCTCAAATATCCTTCTAAAGCTCGTGGCTTCGGTGATTCGGCCATGGAGCTCGGATATCGCCACGCGCTCCTGCTCGGTGCTGTCGCGATGGCGGATGGTGACGGTATTGTCTTCCAAGGTCTGGTGATCTACTGCAATACAGAAAGGCGTTCCGATCAGGTCCTGGCGCGTGTAACGCTTGCCGATGGAGCCAGAGTCCTCGTAGATGATGTTGAAATCGTACTTGAGGAGCTCCACGATCTCTTGCCCTTTTTCCGGCAAGCCATCCTTTTTGATGATGGGAAGAATTGCCGCTTTCACCGGAGCAATCGCCGGATGTAGCTTGAGGTAGGTTCTGCTCTTTTCCTCAGAGACTTCCTCCGTGTAGGCATTGCACAGGGTCAACAAGAACAAGCGATCTGCTCCAATGGAGGTTTCGATTACATACGGGATGTAGTTCTGGTTGATTTCTGGATCAAAGTACTGTTGCTTCTTTTTGGAATACTCCTGGTGGGATTTGAGGTCAAAGTCGGTTCGGGAGTGGATGCCTTCCACCTCTTTGAATCCAAATGGAAATTCGAATTCGATGTCCATGGCCGCATTCGCATAGTGGGCCAATTTTTCGTGTGGGTGCTTGCGCAATTTGGCGGCAGGGGTACCCAAGGCAAGATGCCATGCCATTCGAGAGGCAGCCCATTTTTCGTACCACTCCAACTCGGTGCCAGGGCGTACAAAAAACTGCATTTCCATCTGTTCAAACTCCCGCATGCGGAAGATAAACTGTCGTGCGACAATCTCGTTGCGGAAGGCTTTTCCGATCTGGGCAATGCCAAAAGGTACCTTCATGCGGGCAGTCTTCTGCACATTCAGGAAGTTGACAAAGATCCCCTGCGCTGTCTCCGGACGTAGGTAGATGGTAGAGGAGTCTTCTGCTACGGAGCCTACTTGGGTCGAAAACATCAGGTTGAACTGACGTACATCGGTCCAGTTGGAGGTCCCAGAGATCGGGCATTTGATGCCCTCGTTGGTGATGAGGTCGCGTACTCCGGCTAGGTCTTCGGCCTCGAGTAGGCGTGCAAGAGCAGCGGTAAGGGCCTTGCCTTTTTCGGCTTGGCCTTCATTTTCCAGTTTGGCAGCATGCTCCTCTACCAATACGTCTGCACGGTAGCGCTTTTTGCTGTCCTTGTTGTCGATCATCGGATCGTTGAAGGAGTCCACGTGGCCAGAAGCCTTCCAGGTGGTGGGGTGCATAAAGATGGCCGCATCGATGCCGACAATGTTGTCTTGCACACGGGTCATGCTTTCCCACCAGAGGCGCTTGAGGTTGTTTTTCAACTCTACCCCGTAGGCGCCGTAATCGTACACTGCCTGCAGGCCGTCGTAGATTTCGGAACTTGGGTACACAAAGCCATACTCTTTGGCATGGGAGATGATATCTTTCAATTGGGCGTTTTCGCCTGGAGTTTCTGTTTTTGCCATAGGGCGCAAAATTAAGGAATCTAATTGATTTGCGGAGGTCGGGACCTGGGCTTATTTCTCGATTGAAAAGGGTTTGACTACCATTTTCCCTCTGCTTGGCTGATTTTTCTTCCTTCTTGGGAGGAGATAAAGGCTGCTTGAATAATTCGTAGTACCGGAATTGCTTGTTCCAGCGTCACCAAGAGGGAAGCTTTTCCCAAGATGGTGTCGGCCACGTTTTCGTAGAAGACGCGGTAATCTCCTCGAAGGGTAGGGTATGCCTGCGTTTCTTCTGCGTAGTGAATTTTTCCCCAACGTTCTTCAGGCTCCATGCCCCAATCTTCTCCTGCTGGAATTTTTGCGTCTTTGAATGCCTGTTCCTGCACATCCAAGAAGAATTTCTGGTAGGTCCCTTTTTCACCCAAGAGCATGAATTTGGGGGTGGGTACATTGACCATTGCCCCGGCTGTTACCCGTGCTTTGAACCCTGGGTAATCCAAAGCAATGTCGAAGTAATCGTCCGCCACGGCATCGGTTCGCTGCTTGCGAATGTCTGCCCAGATGGCGGTTGGTTTGCCAAAAAGAAGGACTACTTGGTCGATCAAGTGGGAACCCAGGTCGTAGGTGATGCCGTTACCGGGGCAGTCTTTTTCTCTCCAGTTTTCGGATACTTGCGGACGGAAGCGATCAAAATGGGACTCCAGAAAGACCAGTCGGCCGAGTAAATTCTTGGCTACAATTTCTTGTAGGGTTTTGAAATCTCCATCGTAGCGGCGGTTGTGAAAAATGCTGCACACCAATCCTTTGGAAGTGGCGAGCGCCAACAGTTCCTCAGCCTCTTCGGCCAGGAGCGTAACGGGTTTGTCCACGACCACATGTTTTCCGGCGAGCAGGCATTTCTTGGCCATGGAAAAATGGAGTTCGTTGGGTGTAGTGATGCAGATTAGGTCCGCGGCATCGGCAGCCAACAAGGCCTCCAAACTCGAGTAGGTTTGCACCTTGGGATATTTTTGTTGGCAGCGGAAGCCATTTCGCTCGACTACGGCAACGAAGTCCAAGGTAGGGCAAACTTCCAAGAGGGGAGCATGCATTTTTTCAGCAACAGAACCATAGCCAACTAAGGCTGCACGAAGGAGAGTAGACATGGAGGATTGATTGGGGTTCAATTTTGGCGAAGCCTCAACTAAGGTAAGCAACCCACGCACTACAAAAAAAAAGGGCGGAAAATTTTCCGCCCTTCATTTAGAAATTAGCTATGCTTAGCCTTTTTTGGTTTCCTTCTGAGAACCATCTTCTTCGATTTCCTTCTTCATCAAATCGACGACGATAGGAGTTGCGATGTAGATGGAAGAGAAGGTACCCACAGTAATACCCACAAATAGGGCAAAGGAGAAGCCTCTCAATACCTCACCTCCAAAGAATAGGAGGACAATTACTACGATCAAAGTAGTGAAAGAAGTGATCAAGGTACGGCTCAAGGTTTCGTTGATGGAATCGTTGAAAACTTTGAGCAGCTTGCGTGATCCTCTATTTTCCACATTCTCACGGATACGGTCATAGATAATTACGGTATCGTTGATGGAGTAACCGATTACCGTTAAGATCGCCGCAATGAACACTTGGTCAATCTCGAAGTTGGCACCAAAGGTACCGGCAATCGAAAATGCTGCAATCACGAAGAGCGCATCGTGCGCCAAGGCCACAATCGCTCCCAAGGAGAACTGCCACTTACGGAATCGCATCAAAATGTACAAGAAGATGGCAATCAAAGCTAAAATCATCGCTTGTAAGGAAGAGGACTTGATGTCATTCGCTACGGTAGCACCTACTTTGGAAGAGCCAGTGATGGAGAATTGCTTGTCTCCTGGTGTACCATTATTTTCTACAAAAGTAAATCCAGTTACTGCTGCAATTCCTTCCTTCACTTTGCTTTCTACCTCCTTGTTGGAAGCATCGTCATCTTCGTTGATCAGGTAAGAGGTGGTGACTTTCAGGATGTTGTTTGAACCGTAGGTTTTCACTTCCACAGAACCATCAAACTCTCCATCTAGACCCACTTTCAAATCAGATGGCACCACCGGCTGGTTGAAGGCAACTACATAGGAGCGTCCTCCCGTAAAGTCTACACCGAGCTTCAATCCATTGACTACTGCAAGTCCCAATCCGATCACAATGATGGAAGTAGAAGCGATGTAGGCCAATTTTCTTTTGCTCATGAAGTCGATATTCAACGAAGAAAGTGAGTTTTTCGCAAATGGGGTTGCGAAAGAAATGCTGCTCTTGTCTCCTTTTTTGGTCATCCAAGACACCAATACTCGCGTGATGAATACGGAAGAGAAGAAGGAACAAACAATACCAATCATCAATACAATGGCAAATCCTTTGACAGGACCTTGGCCCAAGGCATACAAAATGGCGCCTGTTAAGAAAGTAGTGACGTTACCATCCAAGATCGCGGAGAATGCTTTGTCGTATCCGGTATTAATTGCAGATAGCAAATTGACTCCATTTTTAAGTTCATCCTTGATACGCTCGAAAATCAAAACGTTTGCATCAATGGACATACCCATGGTCAATACGATGCCGGCGATACCTGGCAAGGTCAAGGCAGTACCGAGCTGAGCAAGAATACCCAAGATGAAGAAGATATTGAATACCAAAGCGGCAACCGCTACTAATCCCCCTTTTGCGTAGTAGGCAATCATGAACAAGACCACCAAGGCAAGACCGGCGATCATGGAAATGATACCTTGGCTTTGTGCCTCTTTACCCAAAGTTGGGCCGATGATGCTTTCTTCTACGATTTGAGTAGGGGCAGGTAGGGAACCAGATTTCAAGATGTTTGCCAAATCCTGGGCTTCCAAAAGCGTGAAGTTTCCAGAGATTTCAGACTGACCATTTGGAATCTCTCCATTTACCATCGGCGCAGTGTACACGTAGTCATCCAATACTACTGCAATTCTTCTTCCTACGTTTTCAGCGGTCAAGTTTCTCCATTTTCTAGCTCCATCCGCATTCATTTGCATGGATACCGCAGGCTGAGAAGTTTGGTCTAAGGTCTGACGGGCATCCGTTACCACATCTCCTTCAAGCGGAGCCTGGTCAGAACCTTTCTTCAATTTGATGGCATACAATTCCAAAATCTCTGTGCCATCATCTGCTTTGGTAGGCTTGATGCCCCAAAGGAGCTTCAGGTCTTTAGGCAAGAAAGACTGGTAGCGCTCATTTTTTAGAATTCTGTTGATGATCACGGTATCGCGTACATCGTACACCAATCCATAGTTAGCCTTCATCAAGGCCACTAGCGGAGATACTCCTGAATTAGGATTAAGCGGCTCAATTTGTTCCAACTGCTTTTCCAATGCATTGCGCAAGGAGTCTTCAGAAGATAGGGAATCTGTAGCAGTAGAGTCAGTTGCTGTAGTATCAGCCGCGGCTGCAGCATCTGGATTTTTTTGGTCAGCAACCCAAGCCTGGTTGATTTCTTCGATGGATCCACCGTACTCGTTTAGTTCAAGAACTTCCCAGAACTGTAGTTTTGCTACGCCCTGAAGCAAGTTGCGCACACGCTCTTGGTTGTCCGCACCTGGAAGTTCGATCTGAATTCTTCCTGATCCAGCAATACGCTGAATGTTGGGCTGTGAAGTGCCAAAACGGTCGATACGCGTTCTCAAGATATTGAAGGAACGGTCAATGGCATTTTCAACTTCGGTATCGATGATCTCAAGGATTTCGGCATCTGTTGATTCCAAAGAGATTCTTCCGCGGTTAGCCGCTGTAGCGAATACAGCGCTCAATGCTTTGCCTGGATTATTTTTTTGCCAAGCGGCATAAAATAAATCTACAAACTTCGCATTGGAGGTTTTAGACGCTTCTTTGGCTTCTGCTACCGCAGCATTGAAGGCATCGTTTTTAGGGTTTCCTGCAATACCTTTGACGATTTCTACTGGAGAAACCTCTAGGGTCACGTGCATTCCACCTTGAAGGTCAAGCCCAAGCCCAAGCTCGGTTTCTTTTACTTCTTGGTAGGTATAGCTGGCCCCTAGAAAGTTGTAAACGGGCTGTCTCCAAACCGAATCTAGGTAAGCTCTTTTCTTGGCAAAGTCAATGTTGCCGGAGGCGTCTGTAGCATAGGCAGTAGCCTTTTCTTGAACGCCGTTGGATATGAACGTGAATGACAGGTAATACAAGCATAGCGCTGTAATGATCACCGTCAAAAACACGATTGCACCTTTGTTTTGCATTTTGGTAAAATTTAAGGAATTGAATTAATTAAGATTTGACTCGTTCTAGCAAAGGACGAGGAGATGTATTCAGAAAAGGGATGATTTTATTAGGGCCCCTGCGGGGAAATAATCCGTTCAAAAAGGATTTCAGTCAATGAATTGACAAAGGCAACCGTTCCTGCTTGAGGAAGCGGGAGGGAAAAATCAACTTGGAAAAGCTTTGAAATCAGGTAGAAAACTGTGTTGGCAACCTGAAGTACAAAAGGGACGACCGCATCAACGGCTACATCCAAAAAACTTTGATCTGGCTGTTCGGAGGTTGGTTCCGGACGAGTCTGATTGGTGGATGAAGGAAAAAATTCGATACTGGATACAAATAGGCAAAATAGCACGACCAGAGCCCAAGAGAATCGTTGCTGGCTGGTACTGTGGTATGTGTTCCTATTTTTCATGGGGGACAAATATAGAAAATATTTGAAAATCACCTGCTTTGGCTTGATTTTTTATCCCTGCCGAGCGGATTTTGCACGGAGGTAGCTGCGAAGTACGTCCATGGCGCGATCAAAGTTGAGGTTGTTTGGAATGATGAGATCCGCCTCATTTTTGAAGGGCTTGATGTATTTTTCGTAGGTCGGCATCACGTGATTTTCGTAGCGGTACAGCACATCGTCTAGGTCATAGCCCCGCTCTACCTTATCCCGGATGATCCGTCGCTTGAGTTTGATGTGATCCTTGGCGTCGATAAATATCTTCAGGTCCAATAAGGCTGCCAATTCAGGGTAGTAAAGCACAAAAATCCCTTCTACGACCACTACGGGTGCGGGAGCGAAGGTGAGCATCTTGGGTTTTTTGCTGGCGTTATTGAAGGTGTATTCCTCTCGGATGACCGTCCCACCACCCTGGATGATGCGGATATCTTGGGCATATTGCTCAAAATCGATGCTGTGGGGGGTGTCAAAGTTGGCGATCCCTTGCTCGTCTACCGGCTGCAGGTGTTTTGGCTTGTAATAATTGTCCTGGGAGATCAAGCACAGTTCCCCTGGGGAAAAGCTGCGCAGGAGATGTTCCAAAAACAAAGTTTTTCCAGAGGCTGATCCCCCGGTGATTCCGACGATGAAGGGCTTGGTCATGGGGGGCAAATTAAGTCATTTTTGTGCGTAACTCAGAATTTTCCGGCACGGAGAAAATTTAGGAGTGCCTTTACAGCTTTTCCACGATGCGAAATTTCGTTTTTCTCTGCTAGGCTGAGTGCGGCAAAGGTGCGATCAAATCCAAGGGGCTGGAAGATGGGATCGTAGCCAAAGCCTCCTTCTCCGCTGGGCGAAGAGGTGATTTCGCCTTCGGCGATTCCCTCAAATTGGTATTCTTTTCCATCCAAAATTAGGGCAATCACGGTTCGGAATCGGGCGGATCGGTTGGTTTGCCCTTGCATTTTTTCCAACAGCAAACTCAGGTTGCGGGCATCACTGCGCGGCTCTCCTGCAAATCTGCCTGAATACACGCCGGGCGCACCGTCTAGGGCTGCTACTTCCAGCCCGGTGTCATCTGCAAAGCAGCTGACACCAAAATGTTGGTTGACATACCGCGCCTTTTCAAAGGCATTGTGCTCCAAGGTGTCGCCTGTTTCGGGAAGTTCTACCGTGCAGCCAATCTCCTCAAGGGAAACAATTTCGATGAGCCCTTTTAGGGCAGCTGCGACCTCTTCGATTTTTTTGGCGTTGTTGGTGGCGAAACAGATTTTCATGGTGTGGGGCTTGAACCCCAAAAATGGGGGCTAGGATCTGCCGCTGCAAACCTTCTTTCAAATTCTTGCTTTGGGATCGGGTGAAATCTTTATTTTTCGGGATGAAAAAGATAACCGTCTACTGTGGTTCCAAGAAAGGCAACCATTCCATCTACGAAGCGGGGGTGCGATCCTTGGCTCAAGAAATGATTTTACGTGACCATAGCCTCGTGTATGGTGCGGGTCATGTGGGCTTGATGGGAGTGATTGCCGATGAGTTCTTGGCTGCAGGGAAGGAAGTGATTGGAATTATTCCTCAAAAGCTCGTAGACCGGGAAGTGGCGCACAAAGGCTGCACGGAATTGGTGATCGTAGAGACCATGCGGGATCGCAAGTGGCTCATGGCGGAGAAGGGGGATGGCTTTATCGCCATGCCGGGAGGGATTGGCACCTTTGAAGAGTTGTTTGAGGTGATGACCCTCAACCAGCTGCATTACATTCAAAAGCCCGTGGCCTTGTACAACGTGCATGGCTACTACGATAAGTTGATTGACTTCCTCAACCATGCGATGGAGGAGGGATTTCTCTACCCCGAGCAGGAGGAGATGCTGATTATTTCCGATGACCCGGTAGATCTGTTGGATCAGATGGCCGCGTATCAGGCCAGAAGGCCTGCGGATTGGTAAGAAAAAAAGGCACTTAAAAAGTGCCTTCCTGATGCTTAATTTATTCCCGTACCCAACTTACCTTCTCCCCAATCGGCTCGCGCTTTCCTGCTGGCCAAGTATCGGTAGCAGGCTTGGCTACATAGAAAAAGCCCATCAGCATGTCCTCGCCTTCGAGTCCAAAATCTTCCCGAGCTTCTGCCCAGAAGGTAGGTCCGCCGGTGCCCCAATAGCAGGCGAGTCCATGCGCACAGGCCGTTAAGTACATGTTTTGCACCGCCATGGCTACGGCAGAGATCTCTTCCATTACGGGAATCCCCGATCCTTCGGTACGCTTCATCAATAGGGCGATGACATGCGAAGCTTTGGTGGGGTTCTCTTTAAATTTTTGGTAAGTACCCTCGAGGAAGGGAGTGCCGTTTTTCTCAGCGCGCATTTTATACATTTCCGCCTGGTACTTGCCAAAGGTCTCCAGTCCTGCCCCTGTGTACACAATAAAGCGCCAAGGTTGGGTGAGTTTGTGCGTAGGTGCCCAATTGGCATTTTCAAGGATCTCCTCGATGATGGAGTCGGCTACCGGATCGTTTTCTTTGAACTGCGCAGGAAACATGGACCTGCGTTCACGTATAATTTGAGTTACTGCTTCTGGATTGAATTTGGGTGTTTGCATGAGTTGTTGATTTGTCTACTAAATAAGTAAGTGGAATTGGGGTTACAAGGGTATAATGCAAAAATTAAAAGTAGGGTTCCTTTCAGTAAAAAAGAGGAGGTATTTTCCTTAACGCTCTGCCTATGGCAGGCTAACTTTTTTTCTCGCAAAGTCGCAAAGGTGCAAAGTCGCCAAGCCTACGGAAGGCAGGTCGCAAAGGGATCAATTTTTTCTTTGCGGCTCTGCGTCTTCGCGCGCTTTTTTTCTTCACGCCATACCTTGAGGTAGGCAGGCCTGCCTACCGCAGGGAGGACCCAAAAAGGTATAATCTAGGCCAATTTCTGGGGTTGATCTGCTGCATAGTCCAGGCAAGAATTCCTCCAAGGTCAATTCTGGAAAATCCGCTAGGATTTCCTCCGAACTCATTCCCGATGCCATCCAACCTAACACATCTGCCACAGTGATTCGTGTATCCTTGAGATAGGGTTTGCCAAATCGAATTCCTGGATCAATTGCAATATATTTTGTATAGTTAATAGCCATCTATTTCTTCAAAATACCTTCCAAAAACTTCCGTACATCTTTTGCCAGCGCATCAAAATCTTCCTGTCGGTTGTACATCATGTGGCCTGCCTCGTAGTAAGTCATGGCTACGCGATCCTGCGGGAAATTGTGGCGGGCAAAGGTATACTCTGCATCAAAGAAGGGGGTGATCAGGTCGTAGTACCCGTTGGCTACCATCACCTGCATTTGCGTATTTCGGTGCATGACCTCGCTGAGTGCACGTGCCGTACTCACATAGGTCGGTTCGTAGTAGGCGCCATCAGGCACTGGTTTCCAGTTCCAACTTCCACCCATTCCGCTTGCGGAGGTGAAGTAGGGTCGGTCTAGCGTCACCTTCAAGTCCCGCATCAGGTAGTCGTTGAAAACTGCCGTGTAGGCAGATCCGGTCATGTAGCTTGCCGGATCTCCAAGCACCGGTCCTTCGGAGGATTTGTCGGTTTCCCGAGCCAAATAGCGCCCATCCAAGGTGCCAATGGCCTTGCCCTCTGCGCGGAGCAATTCTTTCTTAAAGCGGTGCATTAAGATCTGGTTGTCCGAGCGGAGAATATAGGCTTTATCCAAGCCAGTAAAGTAGGCCAACTTGGCTGCGATCACTTCTTTCTGGGCTTCTGTTTGCTTTTCTCCCATAAACAAGGAGGTCAGATAGTCCCCATAGGCAAATTCTCTTGCTTCTTGGGTAAAGGCGGCTAAGGTTTTCCCCTGTCCGGCCTTGCCATGGTACCAGGCGGTAGCTGCTTGGGAAGGGAGGTAGGTGAAAAAGGAGGTGAGGTTGTCCGCCCAGCTGGACGAACCTGCATAGTCCAAGGCTTGAGAAATCAGGACAAGTCCATTCAAAGCCATGCTTTGTCCGCCCTCTTCGAGTACTTCCGCTACCTTGGCTGCGCGGGTGGTGCCAAAACTTTCTCCAGCGATAAATTTAGGGGCTTGCCATCTCCCGTGCTGCGTCACCCAGGTACGGATAAATTGTGCAATAGAGGAAGCGTCTTCGTTGAGCCCCCAGAAATCGGACGTTTTGCCTTTGCCTTCCACCTGGCTAAACCCAGTCCCGATGGGATCAATAAATACCAAATCGGTGAGGTCTAGCAAAGCCTGCTTGTTTTCTTCCACTAGGTAGGGGGCAGCACCATCGTCTTTGCTTGCTCCCGAGTCGGTTTTCACCACTTTTGGGCCGAAGAAACCCACATGCAGCCAAACGCTTGCAGATCCAGGTCCTCCATTGAAAATAAAGAGTACAGGTCTTTTGGAAGGGTCTAGGACGCCCTCGCGGAGGTAGGCGGTGGACCAAAGGGCCCCGGTCACTTCTCCTGCAGCATTCTTGAGAAAGGTTTCCCCCACCACGGCTTTGTAAGTAATTTTTTGTCCATTGAAGGTGCCCGAATGCGTGGACTCGAATTTTTTAGGTTCCCGAGGCACCCATTTGGACTCTGTACTCGCCTCTTGGGAGAAAGCAGAAAATGCAATAAAAAAAGCGAGGATGGAAAGGAAAAGGTTTTTCATAATTTGAGGGGATGGAATCAGAAATATAGTGGAAATCAATCGGAAATACGATTGAAATAGGGTAGAAATAGCCCGAGCAAGCTCGGGGAAATAATGGCTTCGCGAATAATTCAACTTATTTCACGTAGCGCAGCGGAGTCTATTTCTACCCTATTTCCACTGTATTTTTTTTTCTTTGCGGCTTCGCGTCTTTGCGAGAATAAATAATCACGCAAAGCAGGAAAGTCGCAAAGGGAATTATAGAATAATAAAGTGGAAATAAAACGAACAGGCCTACCTGCTAATTTTGGCGCGCAAAGGCGCTAAGACGCAAAGGGGATTTTAGAATAATACAGTGGAAATAAAATAGAAATAAAGTAGAAATAGCCCGAGCAAGCTCGGGGAAATAATGGCTTCGCGAATAATTCAACTTATTTCACGTAGCGCAGCGGAGTCTGTTTCTATCCTATTTCCACTGTATTTCTTTTCCCTATTTCCACCGTATTTCTATTTAGTATCTCAACCCCACCTTCACTCCCCCATACCCATTACGCGTAGGAGCAGGTTGGTAGAATCTACCGGCAAAAGCATTCAGGTCATTGCCTAGTGAATACTGCTCATCCAAGAGGTTGTCTACCCCAGCAAAAATCTCCAGTTCCCAATCACCCATGCTTTTTAACCAACCTACCCGCAGATTCACCAATGAATAGGCGTCTTGGTAAATGGTATTCGCATCGTTGAGGGGGATTTCTTCGGTAAACTGATGCGTGAAATTGAGGTAAAAGCCTGGCCGAGTTCTCAGATCCATTCGGCTGACTACGTTATGTGCCGGTACGCCCGTTAAGGCATTGCCCGAGAAATCTTGTCCCCGCTTTTGGTAGTTGTCAAAGGTAAAAAACTGCCCCGTGTAGGCCGTACCCAGAAGGAAATCACGAACAAAGCCGTTCCCATTTCGAAGGAAGGCATAGTCTAGGCTGGCCTCCACGCCTTTTTGGTCGGTGGCTCCGGCATTTTGGAAGAGTACCACTCCATTTGAATTGGTGTAGGTGGTGATGGTCTCCTGGAGCTTGAAGTAGTAGGCGATCACTTCCATTGTGAATCGCTCCTTGCCCAATCGGTACCCAACTTCGTAATTGATGCCCTTTTCTGCCTCCAGATCTAGGTTGACGCTGCCCTCGTTGGTGCGGACCTCGTCGATGGTGGGGGGAGAAAAACCCGAACTGATGGAGCCATATATCGAAGTGCTTGGGGTTAGTTGGTAGTTTGCCGCTACCCGTGGAACTAGGATGGGATCAAAGCGGCGGGTTTGGAGCCCTGTTTTTCCTCCTGCAGCATCGATTTGTCGGTCGATCTCAAATCCAGAGAAATTTTCGCTGAGTCCCAAGGTGAATAGGAGTTTGGAATTCCACTGCAGCTCGGCTTGCTGAAAAAGGAAGCCTTGGGAGGCGGTCAGCTGGTCTGCAAATCGAATGGTATCCGCTTTGCCTGCCCGATTGCCAAAATTTTGCGCTTGGGTGATGCTTTTTTGCCACTCTCCACCTGCAAGTAGGCGCAGGGATTTGCTTCCCAGTTGGGTGTCGTAGCGAACCTTGCTCCGCGCCCCATAACCGAAGCCCAATTCCTTTTTGTAGTCCAGTATAAAGGGGTTTTCAAAGGCATTGGTATTCAGGTACATTGTCGTGGTACTCGTCAATTGATCTGAATGGCGGTAGGTATGGCCTAGGGACAGAAGTAATGCTTGTTGGTCAATCGAACTGTTTTGCCCAACGGATCCGGGTCGTGCTTGCTTGGGGTTGGCAGTAAGTTGGGCTTCAGTTAAAGCCCCAGGGATTTGGTAGTTGAGGTCCGAAATCAGTACCTGGGTTCGCAATTCTTGCTTTTCGGAAACGGGGAAATACCCGCTCAACTGCAGCACTTGGCGCTTGACGCCCGAGTGATCTCGGTAGCCATCCGATTCCTGACTTACATAGGAGGCCTCGAAGCCCCCATCTCCAATTTTTTGGGAGAGTCCCAATCGAAATCTGGATAGACCAAAATCCCCGACCAGGTAATCCATCGAAAGACGATTTTCATCTACTTGGGCTTGGCTGAAAAGGGAGATGGCTCCCCCATTTCCTGCGCCATAAACACTTCCAGAAGGACCCTTGATGACTTCGGCCGTTTTGATATTGCTTAGGTCAAGGAGGTTGAGCGCAGTAGTCCCGTCTGGTGAAGTGAAGGGGACCTCGTTCCAATACACTTTCACATTGCGCACGCCAAAGGGAGAGCGGAGCGAACTGCCTCGGATGGAAATGCGGTAACTCGCAGGAGCGCGCTCCTCGATGCGGATGCCCGCTTTTTGGTTGAAGGCTTGGACGGGGGAATTTTCATTGAAGCGAAAAAGATCTCGCTCGGAAAGTCGTGAAATACTGGCAGCCTGCTGAATTAGAGGGCGTTCGGAGTCAAAGGCCGAAACAGTCACCGCCGCCAAGTTGAGGACGCTGGGAACCAGCGCTACGGTATATTCCCCTGTTTGGAAAGTTTGCTCCAATCGTTCGTAGCCATCTAGCGAAAAGAGAAGTCGCAGGTTTTCTCCTGCAAAATTAACCGTACCTAAAGTATTGCTTGTTTGAATAATGCGCCCATGACTCACCCGAACATTGGCAAGGGGAAGGTTGGAGACTTGATCCATTACCTTGATTTGGATCTGGGCTTGGAGCCCGAGACTGACTACAAAAAGCAAACAAGAAAGCAATGTTTTCATGACACGAACATACGGGAACTGACCTGCATATAAGCAGAATTTTGGGGTAAAGGTTTGAATTGGGGAAGATCGCACCTTTTTTGTTTTTAGATGTGGGGCAAAATGGCTAGGTTTTCGAAAAAATAAACCCATGAGACCCTTTTTCCTTCTATTTTTTCTTCCGGTGTTTGCCTTTGCACAGACCACTCCACCTGCCCCGGTTTATCCCATTCCGGAAGCCCGTCAGCTGGCCTGGCAGGAGCTGCAGTACTACGGATTTGTGCATTTCAACATGAACACCTTCTCCGATCGGGAGTGGGGCTTTGGGGATGAGAAGCCGTCCCAGTTTGCCCCTAGCGCCCTAGATGCGCGGCAGTGGGCCCGCGTCGCCAAAGAAGCAGGGATGAAAGGCCTCATCATCACTGCCAAGCACCACGATGGCTTTGTGCTTTGGCCCTCGGCCTACACGGAGCACTCGGTCAAAAACAGCCCTTGGCGAAATGGTAAAGGAGACTTGATCCGAGAGTTTGTGGATGCCTGTCGGGAATATGGGCTGAAAGTGGGGATCTATTACTCCCCTTGGGATCGCAACCATCCCGACTACGGTACCCCAGAATACATCACCTACATGCGGAACCAACTCAACGAGCTACTGACCAACTATGGGGAACTCTTCGAGGTCTGGTTTGACGGTGCCAATGGAGGCAGCGGCTGGTACGGAGGCGCCAACGAGGAGCGTGTTGTGGATAAATTGACCTACTACGACTGGCCAAGCATGCATGCCTTGGTGCGGGAGTTGCAGCCTGGGGCCATGCTCTTTTCCGATGCAGGCCCAGATGTGCGCTGGGTAGGGAACGAACATGGATTTGCTTATCCGACGACCTGGTCCAATCTCATGCGGGATTCGGTCTACGCCGGTATGCCCGAGTATTCAGACAAATGGGCCATGGGTCAGGAAAATGGCACCCATTGGGTGCCAGCGGAGGCGGATGTGAGCATCCGTCCAGGATGGTACTACCATGCCTACGAAGATCATAAGGTCAAAACCTTACCCGAACTCCTCGAAATCTACTACCAAAGTATTGGGCAAAACAGTTCACTCCTGATCAACTTTCCCATCGATACCCGAGGGCTGATTCCGGATTCGGATGTGCAAGCGATTCTCGAATTGGCAGCAAAAGTCAAGGAAGATTTTGCGGTCAACTTGGCTACTGGCGCCAAGGTTACTTCAAGTTCCAACCGAGGAGCAGGCTACGCTGCAAGCCAGGTATTGGATGGGAACTATGATAGCTACTGGGCAGCTGCAAACGGCCAAACGAGCGCCACTGTCGAACTTGATTTTGGGCAACCGCGCTCTTTCAATCGGATCTTAATTCAGGAATACGTCAATCTAGGTCAGCGCGTGTCTGCCTTTTCGGTGGAAAAAGAAGTGGAGGGGAAGTGGCTGCCTTTGGCGCAGGGTACAACTATTGGTTATACCCGTATTTTGCGAGTTCCGGATACCCAGGCCCAGAAGATTCGGATCAACTTTCTGGAAGCAAAGGGAGAACCGCTGATTGCGGAATTGGGAGTCTATGCTGCCCCAGCCCTACTTTTCCCCCCAAAGATCACTCGCTCCACCGCTGGGCTTGTATCGATCACCGCCGCAGACCCTGGACTTGAGATCTACTACACCTTAGATGGCAGTTTACCCCTAGCGGGGAAAAATCGCTACGATAAACCCTTTTTGCTGGAGCAGCCTGCCACTGTGCAAGCGATCGTAGTGGATGCGAAGGCAGGGAAAAGTTCGGCTAGCAGCCGAAGAGAACTAGACCTAGTCAAAGGAAACTGGAAAGTGCTTTCCAGCGACTCCAAAGCCCAGGCCGCCATTGATGAGTTGCCCAATACCTATTGGACTTCGCCTTCCAATGCCTTGGAACTCGATTTAGGAAAAAAAGCCTCCCTTCAAGGACTTCGCTACCTGCCCATGCAGGCAAGGTACCCGAGTGGATTCATTGCAGATTATGTCTTGGAAGGGAGTTTGGATGGCAGTACCTGGGTTCTTTTGGCCAAGGGGGAATTTGCAAACATTCAAAATAACCCCATCGAGCAGGTCATCCGATTTGCTTCACAAGAGCTTCGATACGTTCGGTTAAAAGCAGTTCGTACAGTCGATGGCAATGCCGCTACCTTCGGGGAACTGAGCACCATTACTCGATAAGTTTCAGTTACCTGATATTCAGGTAGCATTTCTTGAAAAAAAATACCTACTTTAATTTTTCAATTACCAACCCACCCAAATAATCTTTTAGTATGAACAGACGTCATGCGTTGCGGCATATCGCCCTGATTTCTGGAGGGCTAGCGCTGATCCCCTCCTGTGATTTTAGCAAGGAAGACATCCTTGCCGCTTACGAAAACCTCAAAATCACGGCTTCCCAAAAAGCCCTCATTGCATCCATTTCCGACAGCATCATTCCTGCTGGAGAGATCAAAGGCGCCTTGGACCTGGCCGTACCTGATTTTATCCTCGTGATGGTGAACGATTGTTTTACCAAAGAAAATCAAGAAAAATTCACCGCCGGATTGGAAGCATTTCCGGAGTATGCAGAAAAAACTGCCGGAAAGAAATTTGCAGACTTAAGCAGTAAGGAAAAGGAAACCTTTTTGCTGCAAGGCCTGGCTCTTACGGGAGATGAAAATTCCCCTGAAGGGAAGGTGCTCGCCCAAGTGGGCTATTTCTTGAGCAGCATCAAGCGCTTTACCATTCAAGGCTATATGGCTTCTGAATACATTCAAACCGAAATTATTCCTTACTCCTTGATTCCTGGCGAATACAATGGGGCAGTCCTAATCGCTGATATTCAAAATACAAGAGTCAATGGCTAATCTCAACTTACGCAGTACGCAGGAGCGTACCTATCAGGCCATCGTGGTTGGCTCCGGCATCAGCGGTGCCTGGGCAGCGAAGGAACTCTGTGACCTTGGGGTAAAAACCCTGATGATCGAGCGCGGTCCTGATGTCAAGCACATCAAAGACTACCCAACTACCACCATGCTTCCGCATGAATTTCCCCATCGAGGGCAGCTTACCGAAAAGATTAAAGAGGAAAACCCGGTCATCAGCAAATGTTATGCGTTCCGAGAAGATGCGATGCACTTCTTTGTAAAGGACGCGGAGCATCCTTATGTGCAAGAAAAGCCCTTTGATTGGATTCGAGGCTACCAGGTGGGGGGCAAGTCCTTACTTTGGGCGCGACAGGTACAGCGCTGGTCCGACTTTGACTTTGAAGGCCCTGCCCGTGATGGCTTTGCGGTGGATTGGCCGATTCGCTACAAGGACATTGAAAAATGGTACAGCCATGTCGAGAAATTTGCTGGTGTATCTGGATTCAAGGATGGCATCGCTCATCTGCCCGATGGAGAATTTCTTCCCGGTTACGATCTCAATGTGGTGGAGAAGTACTTCGCCGAGACGATGAAGAAGGAGTATGGAGGAGAGCGTCATGTGATCTCGGCGCGCTGTGCGCATATCCATGGCAGTGCTGAGGCTTTTGCCGCACAAGGCAGAGGATCTTGTCAAAACCGCAACTTATGCCAGCGAGGCTGCCCGTTTGGAGGCTATTTCAGTTCCAACTCGTCCACCATTCCTTGGGCGCTGAAGACGGGCAACCTGACCATCCGCCCGGATGCGGTGGTGCATTCGGTGATCTACGACGAGGCCAAAGGCAAAGCCACAGGCGTGCGCATCATCGACCGCTTGACTAAGGAAGTGGAAGAATTTTATGCGGATGTGCTCTTTATCAATGCTGCAGCACTCAATACGAATGCAATTTTGTTGAATTCCACCTCCAGCCGCTTCCCGAATGGATTGGGTAATGACAGTGGGGTGTTGGGCAAGTACGTAGCCTTCCACAACTACCGGGCTCGCGTATCCGGGGAGTACGAAGGACATGCCGAGTACACCACCTCAGGAGGAAGACCTACCAGTGGGTATTTCCCACGCTTCCGAAATGTATACAAACAAGAAACCGACTTCCTTCGGGGCTATGCGGCGGGCTTCTCGGCCGGCCGTGGTGTAGGACCCAATACGGATGGCATCGGAATGGACTTGAAGAACAACTTGCTTAATCCAGCGAACTATGGACCTTGGCATGTGGGTTCCCACATGATGGGCGAGACCTTGCCGAAGGAAAGCAATTACGTAGCGCTAGATGGAAGCCTAAAGGACGAGTGGGGCATTCCCCAGCTCAAGGTCAGCATGGACTACGACGACAACGACGAGAAAATGGTGAAAGACTATCTCGAGCAGATGACGGAGATGTTTACGAAGGCGGGCTTTACCAACATCCAAACATCCGACAGCAAGCAGGCTCCTGGTTTGGATATCCACGAGATGGGCGGGGTGCGCATGGGCAAGGATCCCAAAACCTCTATGTTGAATGCCAACCACCAGTTGCACGCCGTACCAAATGTGTACGTGACTGACGGATCATCCATGACCTCTACTTCTACCCAAAACCCTTCCTTGACTTACATGGCTTTTGCCGCCCGCGCGGCACACCATGCAGTGGCGGAGAGCAAGAAGAAGTAAGGAGTTTAGACAGCACAAAAAAACCCGAATCAATACTGATTCGGGTTTTTTTGTGGGTATTTTTTTTTGGGGTTTAAAAAGGCAACTTCCCCAAATCCACATTTCCTCCGGAGAGGATGATGCCTATTTTTTTTTCAGCAAAGCGCTCCTTGTTGGCAAGTAATGCTGCTAGAGGAACAGCGCAGGAGGGCTCGATGATGATTTTCATGCGCTCGTAAACCAGACGCATGGCCTCGATGATTTGCGGATCGGTTGCAAGTAAAATGTCCCGGACATGGGCTTGAATCAAGGCAAAATTCAGAGTTCCCAGAGAGGTCAGTAAGCCATCTGCAATGGTAATTGGGCCCGTTTGGGGGATGATGTAGCCTGCATGAAAGGAGCGATAGGCATCGTCTGCCCCAGCAGGTTCTCCGGCGATGATCTCGATCTGGGGATTCAGGTAATGGGCCACCAGTGCCGTGCCCCCCAACAGTCCTCCCCCGCCAACAGGCGCCAACAGGATGTCCAGATCCGATTGATCTTCTATGAACTCTAGCGCGCAGGTAGCCTGCCCTTCGATGACGTCTAGGTGATCGTAGGGAGGGATAAATGCAGCTCCGGTACGGGCTACTACCGCTTCCAAACTGCTTTCACGGGCTTTGAGGTTGGGTTCGCATTCGATGATTTCTCCGCCATAGCCTTTAACCGCTTTCTTCTTGATTTCGGGGGCATTGGAGGGCATGACGATGTAGGAAGGGATTCCTGCTACCGTGGCTGCTCGAGCTAATGCAGCAGCATGGTTGCCCGAACTGTGCGTGGCCACGCCTTTGGCACGCTGTGCGTCCGTTAGTTTCATCACTGCATTGGCCGCGCCTCGAGCCTTGAAGGCCCCTACCTTTTGAAAGTTTTCACATTTAAAGTAGATCCTGCATCCTGCGATCGCATCGATGGCTTCCGAGGTTAGGATAGGCGTGCGGTGGATAAAAGGCTGGATGCGTGCATGCGCCGCAGCGATATCGGAAAGGCTAGGAAAGATCATGGGGTAAAGATAAGTGATTGTACTAAGGACAATGTAATAGGTACAATGTACTAAGTACCAAGTACAAAGTAGGGATTCGCATTAGAACTGGAATTCTGCCTGGCTGCCGCAGGCCACGTAATTTTTTTGGTACTTTGTACTTTGTACATGGTACAATTTGTCTTGTTTCTTGCTTCTCGGCTCTTGCCTCTGAGCCTACTTTGTACTTCGTACTTGGTACTTGGTACAACTTCTCACTCTTTCCACCGATACGATTTCTCATCCAAAGCCCGCATCGTGCAAAGCACCCCGTCGAGGTGATCGTACTCGTGTTGGATGAGTTCGGAAATGGCTCCTTCTACCTGCCACACTTGCGGCTGCCAGTGGGCGTCCAAGTAGTGGAGGCTGAGGGACTGGTGGCGCTTCACGCGTACAAGCAGGTTGGGAAAACTCATGCAGTCGTCCCACAACTCAAACTCTTCCTCGCTCAAACCTTTCAACTCGGGGTTGATCACCACATAGGGACGGTCGAGTTGTAGGTAGAATAGGCGCTTCATGATGCCGAGCTGAGGCGCCGCTATTCCTCTTCCAAAGCCATACATCCGACGTACATCTTCCATGGCCTCGTGAAGCTGCTGGATCCATGCAGGCACTTCTACCAATTCCTCCCGAAGCACAGGAGTACACACCTCGTAGAGTCTAGGATCCCCTAATTTGAGGATGTCGTGGATGGTTTTCATGTTTTAGGGAAATAGAGTAGAAATATAATGGAAATAAGAAGTTGTACAAAGTACGAGGTACCAAGTACCAAGTAGAAATACGAGGTACGAGATACGGATTGAAAACTAATGTCGAACGCTGAATGCTGATTTTTGAATGAAGAAGTGGGATAGTGTACCCAGTACCAAGTAGAAATTTGTGAACTTACGAAACTCGTGTCGCCACGAATAAAGTCTTGTTTCTTGTATCTCGGTTCTTGCCTACCTACTGCAGGCAGGCATCTTAGGAATCTTGGTACATTGTACTTCGTACTTGGTACAGTTGTACTTATTTGCACCGTATTTCCCTAAGCCCTATTTTTCCCGTACTTTTGCGGCATGAATTACCTTTCAGTAGAAAATCTAAGCAAGGCCTTCGGGGAGCGCAAACTTTTTTCCAATATCTCTTTTGGCATTGCCCAAGGACAAAAAATTGCCCTCGTGGGAATCAATGGGGCTGGGAAATCTACCTTGATGAAGATCATCATGGGGCTAGAAATCCCCGATACAGGCCAAGTAGCCCTCAACCAGTCGGTGAAAATCGCTTACGTGCACCAAAACCCGGTTTTTGAGGCCAACCTAAGTATCTACCAGACGATTTTTGACCAAAGTAATTCCGAAATTCTCCAAGTCATTGAAGCCTACCACAAGGCCATGCTCGATGCGGAACGCGGCATAGACAACTCGGATCAAATGTCCAAATTGTTTGAAAAAATGGATGCCCTCCAGGCCTGGGACTTTGAATACCAAGTCAAAGAGGTGCTCGGCAAACTCGGCCTTCACGATACCGAATTGCCCGTAGGCAATCTTTCCGGAGGTCAACGCAAGCGGGTAGCTCTCGCCAAAGCGATCTTGGAGAAGCCCGACCTTTTGCTTTTGGATGAGCCCACCAACCACCTAGATTTGGAGACCATTGAGTGGCTAGAGGACTACCTTTCCAAGGCCAATCTTGCCCTTTTCATGGTCACCCACGATCGCTACTTTCTCGAAAAAGTAACCAACGAGATCTTGGAATTGGACCAAGGAAAGATTCACCGCTACCAAGGTAACTACGGCTATTTTCTCGACAAAAAAGCCGAGCGCATGCAGATCGAGGACATCGAAATCGAGAAAGCCAAAAGTCTCTACAAAAAGGAGCTGGACTGGATCAGACGTCAACCCAAAGCTCGAGGTACCAAAGCCAAGTACCGTGTGGATGCCTTTGAAGAAACCAAAGAGAAGGCCTTTACCAAGCGGGAGGAGCGTGACATCGAATTGACGGTTTCCACGCAGCGCCTTGGGAATAAAATTCTTGAAATTGAAAAAATTGGAAAGTCCTTTGAAGACAAAACGTTGGTCAAGGACTTTTCCTACATCTTTAAAAAGAAGGACCGTATCGGAATCATCGGACCCAATGGAGCGGGTAAAACCACTTTTCTAAAGATGATTACCGGCTTACTTGATCCCGATCAAGGGAAGGTTACTGCAGGACAAACTACTGCTTTTGGCTATTACCGACAGGAAGAGGATCGATTTGATGAGGAAAAGCGCCTAATTGATGTGGTAAAGGATATTGCTGAGGTAGTGGTGCTAGACAAGGGCCAAACGATCACAGTGAGCCAATTTTTGACCCAGTTTGGATTCCCTCCCAAGCAGCAATTCACCCCTATCGGAAAGATGAGCGGGGGCGAGCGTCGACGTCTGCAACTGCTCCTGGTGCTGATCAAAAATCCGAACTTCCTCATCCTCGACGAACCAACAAACGACCTGGATTTGATGACCTTGAATATCCTGGAGGAATTCTTGGACACCTTCCCGGGTTGCTTGATCATCGTATCTCACGACCGCTACTTTATGGATCGCTTGGTGGAGCACTTGTTTGTGTTTGAAGGAGAAGGCGTGATTCGCGATTTCCCAGGAAACTATACGGATTTCAGAGAATGGGAAGCGGAAAATGAGGATCAGAAGACCACTACTGGTACCCAGCCCAAGGTTGAACCAAAAACTGAGTCCGTAGTGCTTCCTGAAATTTCGGGAGCGGCATCCCCCAAACTCAAGGCGAGTTACAAGCAAAAGCAGGAGTTCAAGCAGCTCAACGAAACCATCGCCAAATTAGAAGCCGAAAAGGCAACGATCACGGAGCAGATCACTTTGGGCACTGCTGATGTAAGTCAGCTGCTCACTTGGACCAACAGGCTTCAGGCCATTGATGGGGAATTGGAAGAACTGGAATTGTCCTGGCTCGAACTCAGCGAACTCGACGGTATTGCCGATTGATTTAAGGGTTCTCGCATAGGCACCAAGCCTGCTACCCCAGGCTATCTTTCTTTCCTAGAGTTTATTTTTTATTAAGCTCTCGCAGAGGCGCAGAGCCGCAAAGGATAATTTCTTTCTTTGCGTCTTTCCTGCTTGGCGAGACCTATTTTTTTCTTCTCGCGAAGGCGCTAAGTCCGCCTACGGCAGAGCAACTTGCTTTGAAAGGGCTTCTTTTTTTGTTCACGCGAAGGCGCAGAGTAGCAAAGCCGCAAAGGGGTCTTGACCTTGGCGGCTCCCCTTCTTTGCGCGACATTCTTTTTTCTTGCGAAGGCGCTAAGCCCGCCTATGGCAGAGCAACTTGCTTTGAAAGGGCTTCTTTTTTTGTTCACGCGAAGGCGCAGAGTAGCAAAGCCGCAAAGGGGTCTTGACCTTGGC
>JACCDV010017542.1_pt1 | contig 144723 bp, 144 predicted proteins | sample 7446131 | NCBI WGS metagenome assembly JACCDV01 (sample SAMN15323448, study PRJNA562643) | freshwater metagenome | isolation source: river surface water | place: USA:Blue River Watershed | collected 2017-08-17 | reverse complement strand
ACCGGCGATGACAGCTGGCATCGGCGGCTCTTTCGGTTTTGATGCGATCACCGTGGCCTTACTTGCACGCGCCAATCCAATTGGAACGGTCTTTGCAGCCCTTCTCTTCGGCGCACTTCGTGCAGGTGGTTTGACCATGCAGGCGAGCACCGAAACACCACTCGATCTAGTTCTCGTCATCCAAGCTCTCGTTGTTCTCTTCATCGCAGCACCTGCGCTGATTAAGGCGATCTTTAAGTTGAAGAACGTTGAAACTGGCGAAGCGGTTGCATCGAAGGGATGGAATGGCTAATGAGCGCTCCTGAAGTTCGCAACCTTTCCGCTCCAGAACGTCGTCGCCAACGTGGAATTATTACGATGGCAGTTCTCGCACTCTTTGGATTCACAGTCTTTGGCCTGCTTCCTAAGGAGGGGCAACCAGTTACCTATAGCTTTGTACTAGGCAATGAGTGGATTCTCGTTAAAGAGTGGATCGTTAACTCAAAGACCGGAGCTCTTGGATTCTCCATTGCATCCATACTTGCGGTGGCACTTGCAACCATTCAATTCCGGGCTAGAAAAACTAGTCGCTTCGCCAGCATCTTCTTTGCAGCTACCTTCCTCATGTCATTTCTCTGCTGGGCGGCAGCAGGAAAGTTCATCCCCTTTACAGGCCTTCTTCAGGGCGCACTACTTCTCTCAGTACCGCTGATTTTCGGCGCGATGGCTGGTGTTCTCTCCGAAAGATCTGGCGTTATCAATATTGCGATTGAAGGTCAGTTACTGGCCGGTGCATTTATGTCGGGTGTCATTGCATCCCTTACACAGAACACCTGGTTTGGTTTGCTCATCGCTCCCTTCGCAGGAGCTGCAATCTCATGGCTATTGGCAGTCTTTGCCATCAAATATGGGATTGATCAGGTCGTCCTCGGCTTCGTACTCAACGTACTTGTGATCGGTCTGACGGGTTTTCTCTACAAGAAGTTGCTCATCCCATATCAATCAACCTGGAACTCAGGCGGCACCTTTGCACCCATTGAGATTCCGATTCTTTCAAAGATACCTGTCATCGGACCTATCTTTTTCAGCCAGAGCATCATCGTCTATCTCATGTATGTCGTAGTAATTGTTATTCACGTTGCCCTCTTTAAATCTCGCTGGGGCTTACGCACTCGTTCGGTCGGTGAGCACCCAACCGCGGCAGAATCAGTTGGTATTGATGTCAATAAGATTCGCTTTAGAAATGTTGTTATTGCTGGAGCTGTTGCTGGTCTTGGCGGTGCCTTCTTCACACTTGGAGCAGTTGGCGCATTTAATAAGGAGATGACAGCCGGTAAAGGATTTATCGCCTTAGCAGCGCTGATCTTTGGGCGATGGTCACCGATGGGAGCCGTTGCCGCAGCGCTCATCTTTGGCTTTGCAGATAACTTGCAAGGATTGCTGACTATTACTGGAACGCCGATTCCATCTGAATTTATGTTGATGGCCCCTTACATCGCAACAATCATCGCTGTCTCTGGCTTTGTTGGAAAGGTGCGAGCCCCCGCGGCCGATGGCATTCCATATAAACGTGGAGGACGCTAATGGTCATTGACTGGGATCTCCTTCGTAACGAAGCGTTAAGCGCAATGAAGCGCGCCTATGTTCCTTATTCACACTTTCCAGTGGGAGTAGCAGCGCTCGTTGATGATGGTCGAATAGTCACTGGCTGCAACGTTGAAAATGCTAGCTACGGACTTACGCTCTGTGCAGAATGTGGCTTGGTCTCATCCCTTATTGCAACAGGTGGGGGGCGACTTATCGCCTTTGTTTGCGTTGATATCAACGGCAACCCGCTGATGCCATGTGGACGTTGCCGCCAGTTGCTACAAGAACATGGCGGTTCACAATTGCAATTAGCGACCGACCAAGGCGTGAAGCCCTTATCAGAGCTCTTGCCGTGGGCTTTTGGTCCTGATGAGATTACAACTAGGTTGCCATCTTGAGTTCTGGCGTTGAACCATTCGCTGCCGTTGAAATCATTGCGGCAAAGCGAGATCGTAATGAGCTGACCGATACTCAGATTGATTGGGTAGTAGACGCCTATACCCGTGGAGTAGTCGCCGATGAACAGATGTCAGCTCTTTTGATGGCGATCTTGCTCAATGGCATGAACTCACGCGAAATTTCGCGATGGACAAATGCGATGATCAATAGCGGCGAGCGAATGAATTGGTCGAAGTTGGATCGAAAAACTGCTGATAAACATTCCACGGGTGGCGTAGGCGACAAGATCACCTTGCCGTTAGCACCACTTGTCGCAGCTTGCGGCGGCGCAGTTCCACAATTGTCTGGTCGCGGACTTGGACATACAGGTGGCACTCTCGACAAACTTGAATCAATCCCAGGTTGGCGCGCATCCCTGACTAATGATGAGATGCTTAAAGTTTTGCAAGATACCGGCGCAGTAATTTGTGCAGCCGGCGCTGGTCTGGCACCTGCCGATAAGAAGTTATATGCGCTACGAGATGTCACCGCAACAGTTGAAGCAATTCCGCTTATTGCATCTTCAATTATGAGTAAGAAAATTGCAGAAGGAACTTCTGCACTTGTTCTGGATGTAAAGACAGGTAGCGGAGCTTTTATGTCAGATCCGGCCAAGGCCGCAGAACTTGCCCGCACGATGGTGCAACTTGGGAAAGATGCAGGTGTTAATACCCGCGCACTTGTTACTGCGATGGATGTTCCTCTCGGACTTACTGCAGGTAATGCCCTTGAAGTCCGTGAATCCGTTGAAGTTCTTGCCGGTGGTGGACCTGCCGATGTTGTTGAGCTAACAATTTTGTTGGCGCGCGAGATGATTGATGCAGCTGGAATCGTTGGTAAAGATCCTGAAGTTGCTTTGAAAGATGGCAGCGCCATGGATCATTGGCGCCGCATGATTAGCGCCCAGGGCGGAAATCCTGATGCGCCTCTTCCTATTGCGCGCGAACAACAGATCATTACCGCGCATGAGAGTGGAACAATTACGACTATGGATGCCATGAAAGTGGGTGTGAGCGCCTGGCGGTTGGGTGCAGGGCGCTCCAAGCAGGGCGAGAAGGTGCAAGCTGGTGCTGGCATCGAGCTGCATGCAAAGCCGGGGGATTACATCAAGGCTGGCGCACCGCTGATGACCTTACATACCGATGAACCAGCGCGTTTTGAAAGAGCGATCGCAGCCCTTGCTGGTGCTGTCACAATTATCGAAGGAGGAACGGTCAACCGTCTTCCACTAGTAGTAGAGAGAATCCCAGGATGAGCAATTTACTGAAGAAGCCAAGTGAAGATCAGGTAAAACGTCTTCCGAAGGCGCTTTTGCACGACCATCTTGATGGCGGCCTGCGCCCACAAACAATTATTGATATCGCCAAAGAGATTGGCCACACCCTTCCGACATACGATGCCGCCGAACTTGCTGAATGGTTCCGCTCATCCTGTGATTCTGGTTCTCTCGTTCTCTATCTTGAAACTTTTGCGCACACTGTCGCTGTCATGCAACGTCGTGAAGATATTGTGCGAGTTGCGCGCGAATGCGCAGTTGATTTAGCACGCGATGGAGTTGTCTATGCAGAAGTACGTATGGCTCCTGAACTCTCGACTGAGAAAGGTCTCTCTCTTACACAGGTAATCGAGGCAATTCTTGAAGGTTTCCGCGCGGGCGAAATAGAGGCGAAGGGTGAAGGTTTCACGATTCGCATGACGTCGCTTCTCTGCGGAATGCGCCAAAATAACCGCTCACAAGAAGTTGCAGAGTTAGCAGTTAAGTATCGCGATCAAGGAGTTGTCGGCTTCGATATCGCAGGCCCTGAAGATGGATTTCCACCAAGTGATCAACTCGATACCTTTGAATATCTTCGCCGCGAAAATGCACATTTCACCATCCACGCAGGTGAGGCATATGGACTTCCTTCTATTTGGGAGGCGATTCAACTATGTGGCGCAGAACGTTTAGGCCATGGCGTGCGCATTGTTGACGATATCGATTTCAATCACACCCCAGCACGCCTGGGTCGCCTCTCTGCCTACGTGCGCGATCGTCGCGTTCCGCTCGAGCTCTGCCCATCATCAAACATTCAAACAGGTGTGGCAGATTCATTTGCGAACCACCCGCTAGCAAAGCTTTCAAAGTTGCGCTTTAGAGTCACCATCAATACCGATAACCGTTTGATGTCAGCAACATCTATGTCACGTGAGATGAATGAGATGGTCAAGCAATGTGATTGGACCTTCCAAGATTTGCAGCGAGTGACCATCAATGCTCTGAAGAGCGCTTTTATTCCCTTCGAAGAGCGTTTAGCAATCATTGAAGAAGTAGTGAAGCCGGGCTACCAGAAGATTTCAGGGGAGTAATTAGATGCCACACCCATTGTTCACGCTACGTCAGGTTGCCAAGACAATTGATCATGCTCTATTACGCCCAGATATGTCACGAGATGAAGTACGCGAAGGTTGTGAAGTTGCGCTGAAATATGATGTCGCCTCCGTGTGTTGCAAACCAGCAGATGTTGCCTTCTGTGCAGAAATTCTTAAGGGCAGCGATGTCCACGTCGGAACGGTTGTTGGATTTCCGCATGGCAATTCAACAACTGCCACGAAGGTCTTTGAAACCAAGCAGGTAGTCGCTGATGGTGCAACTGAGATTGATGTCGTCATCAATATTGGTTGGCTCAAGTCAGGAATGTTTGATGAAGTAAGAGATGAGATAGCAGCAGTTGTTGCAGCCGCCAGCGGCAATCAAGTAAAGGTAATCCTTGAGAACGCTTACCTAACGAAAGATGAGATAGTGAAGGCTTGTCAGCTCTGCGAGGCAGCAGGAGCTGATTACGTAAAGACTTCTACTGGCTTTGCACCAACCGGTGCGGTTTTGGAAGATGTTAAGTTGATGCGCGCTTCAGTTTCACCAAAGGTTGAAGTAAAGAGCGCTGGAGGCGTTAAAACTCTCGATGCACTACTTGCATTTATGGAAGCTGGCGTGAAGCGCAGCGGAGCTAGCGGTACGGCTGCGATGCTCGATGAGTTTAAAGAGAGATTTGGCGCTTAAGCAGATAAGAATGCTTTTAGAGGCTCACGCAATTCAGTAAGTAATTCTTGTGCGGTCGCAGAACTTTCTGTCACTACTTCGATGTAGCACTTCATCTTCGCCTCTGTTCCTGAAGGGCGAACGATCACACGAATATCTCCCTCTAGCCAGATTCGCAGGCCATCTGTTGGTGGAAGTCCATCTTGAGGGGCAGCTAAGTCATCAATTGATTTCACAGCACGGCCAGCTATTTCACGTGGAGGGCTCTGTCGTAGTGAATTGAGAAGTCGAGCGATGGAACTCATATCGCTCACACGAATCGAAATTTGCTCTGTTCCATGAAAGCCATGCCGGCCCCAGACTTCATTGAGAAGATCACTGAGAGTAAGCCCGTCTCGCGCGAGATCTGTGGCAATCTGCGCCAAGAAGATAGCTGCAGAGATTCCATCTTTATCGTTGACAGTTCTTGAATCTACTGAGTACCCGATAGCTTCTTCGTAGCCAAATGCGAGGTCTTCAATCTTTGCCAGCCACTTAAATCCAGTAAGCACCTCTTGAAATTTCACACCATAGTGGGCGCAGATCTTTCGTAGCGCAGATGAAGAGACGATTGAATTACCAAAGGTACCTTTTGGATGTGTGCGTGCAATCCATTCTCCGAGGATGACTCCGATTTCATCACCACGTAACATGCGCCAGCCCACTAGGGGATCATTAATTGCTGCAGCGCAACGATCAGCATCGGGGTCGTTGGCAATCACAAGATCTGCGGTTACTTCTCGCGCTTTAGCAAGCGCTAAATCGATTGCCCCTGGTTCTTCCGGATTTGGAAATGCAACGGTCGGAAAGTCTGGATCTGGCGTGCACTGCTGGTCAACAGTGATGAGATTATGAAAACCTGCCTGGGTAAAGACTTTCTTGACAGTTTCTGTACCAACTCCATGCATGGCGGTGTAGACGACTTTGATATCACTGGGGCGCGGAGCCAAAGCGCTGGTGCGCTTTATGTATTCATCTACGACCTCATCACCCAGTATCGTCCACTCAGATCCGCGGGGTTGTGATTTAAGAGATGAGATAGCAGCAATGTCAGCAGCGATAAATCCATCTGTGGGGTTAATGATTTGCGATGCTGCGTAATTGATCCCATCTGCAACTGGGCCGATATAAACCTTGTAGCCATTGTCCTGTGGAGGGTTATGGCTGGCAGTAACCATGATGCCGATATCGCACTTAAAGTGTGAAGTCGCAAAAGCCAAGACCGGAGTTGGTAGCGCCCTTGGCAGAATGAGTACCTTCATGCCAGCGCCATTCATTATCTCTGCAGTCTCAAAGGTGTAATCCTCTGATCCATAACGGGCATCACGCCCGATAACGACGGAGTTCATGCCACGCTTCTTCATATACGCAGCGATTCCAGCAGCTGCGCGTCCAACTACAGCGCGATTCATGCACGATGGACCTGGACCTATCGGTCCACGCAGCCCCGCTGTTCCAAATTGGAGAAAACCGCTGAAATATCTGCGCAGCGTAGCTTCATCTTCGCGAGCAAGCAGATCCATTAACTCTTGGGCAGTCGCTGGGTCTGGATCGTCAGCAATCCAGTTTTCTACTTCTTGCTTAAGCGCTGCATCCATAAGAGCAGATTAACGCTTCTTAGATGAGTTTAGGAATAGTTGATTTAAGGAGAGCGCCCATGCGATCTGCCGCTGCTTTGCCAGCTGCAATCACTTCTTCATGATTTAACTTCTCTCCAGTAATACCAGCAGCAGCATTTGTCACAAGTGAGATGCCTAAAACTTCTGCGCCAAGGGCGTGGGCCGCAATTGCCTCAGGGACTGTAGACATTCCCACTAAATCTGCGCCCATGGTGCGCATCATCGCAATCTCAGCAGGAGTTTCGTAGGTAGGTCCGCGCCAATGGACATAGACGCCCTCGGCAAGAGATGAATCTTCACTCTTCACAATTGCGCGAATTCGCTTGCTATATAAATCAGTGAGATCTACAAAGGTTGCACCAGAAAGAGGAGATGCCGCAGTCAGTGAGATGTGGTCGCGAATAAGTACAGGCTGACCTACTTTAAATGATGTATTGATTCCACCGCAGGCATTGGTCAAAATGATTACCTTGCAACCTGCCTTTACCGCAGTGCGAACTCCATGCACCACTGGCTCCATACCTTTTCCTTCATAGAGGTGGGTACGTCCAAGAAATACAAGAGCGCGCAGAGTTTTTCCACTTTCAGAGATTTCATAAGAGCGAACTTTTCCAGAGTGTCCTTCTACTGCGGGAGCAAAGAAGCCTGTGAGTTCGTGAGCATCACATTCATACGCTGGAGTTCCGAGAGCATCTGCAGCTGTCACCCAACCAGAACCCATAACGAGTGCTACATCGTGAGATGCGACTCCAGTTCGTTCTGCGATTTCGGCAGCAGCCTTTGTTGCTGCTGCCAGGGGATCTGAATAAAGGAGCTCAGTAGATGTCATGCATCAATAATGTCACAGAGAACTGTTCCGCTCGCAACAGTCTCGCCGATAACCGCCTTTAGGTTCTTAATCACACCATCTCGATGCGCATTTAAAGGTTGCTCCATCTTCATCGCTTCTAGAACGATTACTAAGTCACCTGCAGAAACTTGCTGGCCTTCTGTTACGGCAATCTTTACCACCGTGCCCTGCATCGGGCTGGCTAAGCCGGTGCCCGATGCACCTGCGGCAGATGGTTGCTTAGCGCGATGGCGTTTCACAACGGGTTCAGGCGCATGAACGAGAATTTCAAAGCGCTTTCCATTGACCTCGGCAACTAATTTCTCTGCAGCAACTTTGGTCTGCACATCTTGGACCGCGCTCTGGAAAGCAGGAATATCGTTCTTAAATTCATTTTCAATGTAGCTGGTGTAGACCTTGAAATCTTCGGTGTAGGCCGGATCTTCCAAGATAGCTCTGTGGAAAGGAATTGCCGTTGCCAATCCGCCAACTTCAAATTCAGCAAGTGCGCGACGGGCGCGTTCAATCGCTTCTTTTCGGGTAGCGCCGGTAACAATCAACTTTGCCAAGAGTGAGTCAAAGTTGCCGCCGATGACATCGCCATTTCTAAAGCCAGCATCTACTCGTACTCCTGGGCCGGTAGGTAAATTCCAAGAGGTGATTCGCCCTGGAGCAGGCAAGAAGGAGCGTCCTGGATCTTCTCCATTGATACGGAACTCGAGTGAGTGTCCGCGAATAGCTGGATCATCAAAGCCTAAACTTTCACCCATTGCGATTCTAAATTGTTCACGAACAAGATCGATTCCTGTCACTTCTTCAGAAACGGGATGTTCAACTTGAAGTCTTGTATTCACCTCAAGGAATGAGATTGTTCCATCAACGCCCACCAAGAATTCGCAGGTACCAGCGCCGACATAACCCGCCTCTTTCATAATTGCCTTACTTGAGCGATACAACTCTTGGTTTTGCGCATCTGTCAGAAACGGCGCTGGAGCTTCTTCGACCAGCTTCTGATGGCGACGTTGCAGCGAGCAGTCACGTGTAGAGACGACAACAGCGTGCCCCTTTTTGTCTACCAGTACTTGAGTTTCGACATGGCGCGGCTTATCGAGATAACGCTCCACGAAACATTCTCCGCGACCAAAACCTGCAATGGCTTCACGGACAGCAGAGGCGTAGAGCTCAGGGATTTCCTCCATTGTGCGAGCAACTTTGAGACCGCGACCGCCACCACCGAAGGCCGCCTTGATTGCAACTGGTAAGCCATGTTCTTTTGCAAAAGCCAAAACTTCTTCATGTCCGGTTACGGGATCTTTCGTTCCAGCGACGAGCGGTGCACCAGCTTTTGCTGCAATTCGTCTGGCAGAAACTTTGTCACCGAGTGCGCTAATTGCAGCAGGTGGGGGACCAATCCAAATGAGCCCTGCATCAATAACTGCTTGGGCAAAACTGGCATTTTCAGAGAGAAAGCCGTAACCAGGATGCACTGCATCCGCGCCTGACTCTTTTGCCAGAGCGATAATCTTTGGAATATTGAGGTAGGTATCTTTAGCTACAGTCCCATTGAGCGAATATGAGTAATCCGCGCTCTTGGCATGTAGCGAATCACGATCTTCTTCAGAATAGATTGCAACAGATTCCAAACCATGGTCTCTACAGGCGCGAATAACGCGAATGGCGATTTCGCCTCGATTTGCAATCAGCACGCGCTTCATGACATCTCCTTCACTTGTGGCCAAGAGTATCCAAGTTGCTTCATGGCGCTGCGAAGAAAGGGCATCGAAATTCCTACAACGTTTGTGTAGTCACCCTCAATTAATGGAATGAAGGGAGAGCCGAATCCATCAAGGGTAAAACCTCCTGCTACATGAAGAGGCTCTTCAGATGCAATGTAATCATCAATCTCTAGATCGCTCATTTCAGAGAAGGTAACTTTGGTAGTAACGCGATCGGCAATTTCAATACCTTTCTCGGTATCGATAATGCAATGACCTGTATGCAAGAGCCCTGAGCGACCACTAATCTTCTTGGCGCGTTCTCTTGCGATTTCGGCGGTACCTGGCTTGCCGAAAGAGACTCCATCTACATCAAATGTTGAATCACAGCCAATAATCAGGGCTGGATAATCAATCTGTTCTCGCACGGTGTGCGCCTTTGAAATCGCAAGTGCAATAACCATATCTTCTGGGGTCATTGCGTTGAAGAAATCAGTCTCCTCATCGACGTGACTGACGATGATGGTGGGCTTTAAACCTGCATCCTCAAGCAGTCTTCTGCGTGATTGAGATTGGGAAGCGAGCACTATGCGTGGCATTTATTCAAACTTTCGGGCGCCAAATGTAATTTGGTGTGGAAGCGGTTGACGCAGTTGAGGTAACCCAAAGACGCTCCGCTTCACAACAGGTGTGAGTTCGACGGCTTTGTGATTAGCCAAGACAGCCTGCAGAGCAACGAGCTCTTCAGGTGTGGGACTGCCTGCGATAACGGTGAATTTCATTGCTAGAGAGGGATGTTTCCATGTTTACGTGCTGGCAGCGTATCTCGCTTAGTCTTGAGAGTGCGGAAAGCTTTAGTGATGTACTGACGAGAATCCTCAGGTTCAATCACGCTATCAATGGTGCCGCGCTCTGCTGCAAGATAAGGGTTAGAAAACTTTTCAGTGTATTCAGTAATCAATTCGGCGCGCTTAGCATCTTGATCCTTAGCTTCAGCTAAATCCTTGCGGTACAAGATGTTTACTGCGCCTTGCGCGCCCATCACTGCGATTTCAGCGCTTGGCCAAGCGAAGTTGATATCACTTCCTAGGTACTTGGAACCCATAACGATAAATGCACCACCATAGGCTTTGCGAGTAATGAGAGTTACCAGAGGTACCGAAGCTTCAGCGTAGGCGTAGAGCAACTTTGCGCCACGGCGAATGATGCCGTTCCACTCTTGCTCGGTGCCAGGCATAAAGCCGGGAACATCTACGAGGGTGAGAATCGGAATATTAAATGCATCGCAGAAGCGAAGGAATCGAGCAGCCTTCTCGGATGAGTTGATATCAAGCGTGCCCGCCAGCTGCGAAGGTTGATTCGCGATAACGCCAATAGATTGTCCTTCGATACGCGCAAAGCCAACAACAATATTTGGCGCGTAAAGCGCATGAACTTCTAGGAATTCACCTTCATCGACAAGCGCCTGGATTAAAGACTTCATGTCATACGGCTGATTTGGACTATCGGGAATCAAAGTATTGAGCGCAACATCTGATGTTGACTTCTCTAACGTTTGCGTTGGAGGCAGGACAGGTGAACCATCCATATTGTTTGAAGGAAGGTATGACAGAAGCGCCTTCACATAATCAATAGCGTCAGCCTCAGAGTCAGCCATGTAATGAGCATTTCCAGATTTGGTGTTATGGGTGAAGGCGCCACCAAGCTCTTCCATATCAACATCTTCGCCAGTGACAGTCTTAATCACATCTGGGCCAGTAATAAACATATTTGAAGTCTCCTTCACCATTACGGTGAAGTCAGTTAGCGCTGGAGAGTAGGCAGATCCGCCCGCACACGGTCCCAGAATGAGTGAAATTTGTGGAATGACTCCAGAGGAGCGAGTGTTGAGTCTAAAGATTTTTCCATAACCATTGAGTGAGGCAACGCCCTCTTGAATGCGCGCACCACCGGAATCATTGATACCAATTAATGGAATGCCAGACTTCAGCGCAAACTCCGCAATCTTTACGATCTTTTCAGCGTGTACTTCTCCAAGAGAACCACCAAAAACCGTGAAGTCTTGTGAGTACAACGCAATTGGTCGGCCATCTACGGTTGCTGTGCCGATCACTACGCCATCGCCGTAAGGACGATTCTTCTCCATGCCAAAGTTCTGTGCGCGATGGCGAGCGAATTCATCAATTTCTGTAAAGGAATCTGGATCAACCAGCATCTGGATTCGCTCACGCGCTGTGCCCTTACCTTTTGAATGCTGTTTCTCTACCGCACGGGCAGATCCAGCGTGCACAGCCTCATCAATGCGCTCACGAAGGTCTTCAATTTTGCCGGCAGTAGTGTGCAGATCTGGGCTCATGAACATAAGGTACTAGTCGTGAGCACACTTGCGCCAAGACCACCGCTAGATAGTTCGGTGATCTCAGAAAAAATCTCGCAGTACTGGCGAGTAAGCGTGGTTGAAGTCACGGGGTCGACGCAGGATGACTTAACGCAATTAGTTGCAGATAAAAAAGCTAGCAATGGTGATGTGATTGCAACAGAATTTCAAAGCGCTGGCCGCGGTCGCCTCGATAGAAAATTTGAAGCACCTGCATCTTCTGCTCTCATGTTCTCTCTCTATATACAACCACAACGTGAAAAATCTGATTGGTCTTTCTTGCCGCTTCTTACTGGGCTCTCTGCCATCTTCGCACTAATGAAATTAGATCCTAAATCTTTACCGACTCTTAAATGGCCCAATGACATTCTTTTAGGAGATGGAAAAGTTGGCGGAATAATTGCTCAAGCAAGCGGTGATGGTGTCATCATCGGCGTAGGCATAAATGTGGGAATGACGGAAGAAGAGCTTCCCGTTCCTCACGCTACTTCACTCGCTCTTCACCAATTTTCAACCCTTGATCGCAATCTCATTTTGTCTACATTTCTGACAACTTTTGAAGAGCTCTTCACCAGATGGCAAAGTGGAGAAGATCTCCGCCATCTCTACAATGAGCGCTCTGCGACAATCGGCCGCGATATCCGGATTGAACTTCCAGATGGCACTCATAAGAACGGAAAAGCTGTCGATGTTACGCCTGCAGGCGAACTGATTCTCGAGGATGGTTCTCGAGTGACTGTCGGAGACATCATTCATCTACGATAGCTCCGTGAACGAAAGATTCCCTCGCGTTGGCGTCATAGGCGCAGGGCAGTTGGCACGGATGATGGTTGCGCCAGCTACAGCTCTTGGAATCGATCTCCTTCTCTTTGCGCAGAACCCCGAAGATTCAGGGGCACAACTGACTCACCATGTTGTGGGTGACTACACCGATCTCGAAGCTCTCAAAAAATTTGCAGCCAACTGTGACGTGGTGACTTTTGAACATGAACTTGTTCCACTTTCGGTAATTAGAGGTTTAGAAGCTGCAGGTGTTCGCGTCTATCCACCTGCCAGCGCCTTTATCTACTCGCAAGATAAGGCGCAGATGCGCGAAAAGTTAAGCTCCTACCCATCACCAGAGTGGAAGGTCGTTACCTCCACCCAAGAGATTGAAAGATATCCGCTGATTGCCAAAGCGATATCGGGCGGTTATGACGGACGTGGAGTTTGGAAGATTAATTCGCAAGATGAATTGGCAGAAATCCTAAAGACAAATCCCAAGCTATTAATTGAAGAGCTGATTTCATTTGATTCAGAGATAGCGGTGATGGTTGCACGATCTCCTCATGGTCAAGCTACTTCGTGGAGTCCCACAGAGACAGTGCAAGAAGATGGGATATGCACTCTCACAATTTCACCAGCTCAATCCATCACGCCTGAGTTAGCTGAAGAAGCACAGAAGCTGGCGCTCGATATTGCAGCTGAGGTTGGGGTTGTTGGCGTGATGGCGGTAGAGATGTTTGTTAAGGGTGAAAAGATTTTTATCAATGAGTTAGCGATGCGTCCACATAATTCTGGACATTGGACCATCGATGGTGCGCGAACAAGCCAATTTGAACAACACCTACGCGCCATCCTTGATCTCCCTCTAGGAGATCCCTCCATGACAGCTGAGTACTCGGTGATGGGAAATATCTTGGGCGGTGAGAAGACTGATATGTATCGTCCCTATCTTCACCTGATGGCGCGCAACCCAGACTTGAAATTCCATCAATATAAGAAGGAAGTTCGCCCTGGCCGCAAGATTGGGCATGTCACCGCCGTCGGTTCTGACCTTCTACAATTAACTACTGATGTGCAGCATGCACGTGACTATATGAGCGGAGCTATCGATGAGAGATCGTAAAGATGTTGCAATCATCATGGGCTCTGACTCTGATTGGCCAGTCATGGAAGAAGCTGCAAAGGCCCTGGATTATTTTGGAATTAGTTACAGCGCCGATGTTGTTTCAGCACATCGCATGCCAGAAGAGATGGTCGAATTTGCAAAGAGTGCGGCATCTAAAGGTTATAAAGTAATTATTGCCGGCGCAGGGGGAGCAGCTCACCTTCCCGGAATGGTGGCATCTCTTACAACGCTTCCAGTTATTGGAGTTCCAGTTTCACTCAAGAACCTTGACGGCATGGATTCACTTCTCTCCATCGTTCAGATGCCTGGTGGAGTTCCTGTTGCAACTGTAGGTATTGATAACGCTAAGAACGCTGGAATTTTAGCTGCACGCATTATTGGCGCGGCAGATGCGGATATTGCAAAGAAGGTTGAAGCGCAGCTTGCAACACTCTCGGAAGAGGCAAAGGCAAAGGGCGCTCAATTGAGCGCCCGTCGCAATACCAAAACTGGTTTTTAGTCTGTTCTACCCTAGTCTGTTCTACCCAGGGCATGTACGCGCCACCCAGCTGCGCGCCACAAATTGCGATCTAACATATTGCGACCATCGATAAGGAACTTGGACTTCACCAGCTGACCAATTACTGAAGGATCGAGCTCGCGATATTCCTTCCATTCGGTTAAGTGCAAAATTGCATCGGCGCCCTTAACGGCATCTGCAATCTTCTCTTGGTAATCCAAATTAGGAAAACGCTTACGTGCTGGTTCAATGCCCTTTGGATCATGCACAACAACTTGGGCACCTGCTGCCTGTAGCTGCGCTGCAATATCAAGAGCTGGGGAGTCACGCACATCGTCGCTATCGGGCTTAAAGGTCGCCCCTAAAACTGCAATCTTGTATTGAGTCAGATCTTCTGAAAGATCTGCACGCACTACATCGATTACTCGCTGACGGGCGCGTAGGTTAATTGCATCAATCTCGCGCAAAAATTCGAGAGCTTGATCTGCGCCAAGTTCTTGTGCGCGAGCCATAAAGGCACGAATATCCTTAGGTAAGCATCCGCCACCAAAACCAATACCTGCTTGTAGGAAGCGACTTCCAATACGAGGGTCATAACCAATTGCTTTGGCGAGAACAGTGACATCACCGCCGGCTGCTTCGCAGACTTCAGCCATAGCGTTGATGAAAGAGATTTTTGTTGCCAAGAATGAATTCGCTGCCACCTTTACCAATTCAGCGGTAGGAAGATCTGCGCGAATCCACGGAGTTCCAAGGTCGATAACCGGCTTATAAACTTCTTTCAGAATCTCTTCCGCGCGATCATTGGCTACGCCTACAACCAATCGATTTGGCGTCAAAGTATCTTCGACGGCAAAGCCTTCACGTAAGAATTCAGGGTTCCAAGCCAAATCTGCCTGGGGCGCTGATGCTGCAAGCTGTTCGCGCAGCAACTGCGCAGTTCCGACAGGAACAGTCGACTTTCCGACTACGAGAGCGCCATCCTTCAGGTAAGGCGCAATCGCTGCAACTGATGACTTCACGTAGGTGAGGTCTGCAGCGAGACCATCTTTGCTCTGTGGAGTACCTACACAGATGAAGTGAACATCGGCATCCTTTACGGCAGAAAAATCAGTGCTGAAAGACAGACGCCCGGTCTTCATTTCAGCTGCGAGCAAGGTATCTAACCCTGGTTCATAAAATGGAAGCTCACCCTTAGAGAGAAGATCTACTTTGTTTTGATCTGTGTCGATTCCAACTACTTCAAACCCAAGTGAGGACATACAAGCTGCGTGGGTAGCGCCAAGATAGCCGCAGCCAATTACTGAGAGCTTCAGAGTCATGCGCGAGAGTCTATTGCAGCGCAAGGATTATCTGCGGCTGTCTTCGTCTTAAATTTATCGATTGTGACAGGCTTCGCAGAGGCGCTCGCCGTTGGCTTGACGGTCTCAAGTAAGGCTTCATCGTTACGAATCTTGGTCCAGAGATTGGCCGCTAGAACTTCATCCCAAATTACTACTGAACCTGCGGTGGGATGGCGCCCATTGGGATTTGAAATTGGGACGGTAAGTGTTCGCACATTTCCAGAGGAGAGATTACGTAGCTGCTTGGCAAGTGTGAGCAGATCATTCTTGGTGACACCAGCATCCATTTTCACGCTAGAGATTGCTGCGTTATAAAAATTAGTGAGCTTGATTGGATTGAGCAGTACTCCTGAACTTGTAGCTTTGCGAAGTACGGCGCCAACAAACTGCTGCTGACGTTCCATACGACCGATATCGCCACGTCCATCAAAGTCGCGGGTACGAACATATTTCAACGCTTCGATTCCATTGAGAGTATGTGTGCCTGCTGCCAAAACTAGGTGGCTCTTGGGGTCATCAATGGCAACCTTTGAACACACTTCTATTCCACCAAGTGCATCAACGATTCCAGTAAAGCCAGCAAAACTGACTTCAATGTAATGGTCAATCTGCAAATTTGTTTTCTCTTCAATTGTTTGGATTAGTAGTGGGGCGCCGCCAAATGCGTAAGCTGCGTTGATCTTGCCTGGAAGCGCCGGAATATCGCGAGTTCCATCTTGGCTTCTATGGGCTGGAACAGTGACCAAAGTATCGCGAGGTATTGAGACGATGTATGCGGAATCACGTGATTTGCTGATGTGTACAAGAAGCATGGTGTCTGAACGTCCACCCGCTGCAACCTTGGTGCTTCCAACGCGCAGAGCCTTAATCTGTTCTTTAGTAAGACCCTCGCGATTATCAGATCCCACAACTAGGTAGTTAAGCGCCTGTGATGTTTTCTCTGGACGGTCCTTAAGGTTGGCAAAGACATCAATACGAGAAATCTGTCCACTGACTTGGCCTAATCCCAGCCAAGAAATCGCTGCAATCGCAACAACACCCACAGAGAGTGATGTAATAATTCGAATTGCACGAGAAGATTTCACATCCGTAGGGTACTTGCACGATAGCGTGGAGGGGTTATGGCGACACCAATACCTGAGTTAATTGGCTCACCGCTGCCTGCAATTAGCGTCATTCTCCCAGTTCTCAATGAAGAGTCACATTTAGAGAGCGCAGTTCTCTCGGTACTTTCTCAGGATTATCGCGGACCACTTGAAATCATCTTGGCTTTAGGTCCATCACGTGATCGCACCAATGAAATTGCATCGAAGTTAGCTTCGCAAGATAACCGAGTGAAATTACTTGATAGCCCTACAGGTAAGACTGCAGCAGGACTTAACTTAGCGCTCTCTGCATCGAAGAGCCCAGTAGTAGTTCGCGTCGATGGCCATGCACAAATTCCTAGCAACTACATCTCTCTCATTGTTGAAATTCTTAATAAGACCGGCGCAGTCAATGTTGGTGGCGTCATGGCCGCAGTTGGCACAACTGCATTTGAACGCGCTGTCGCTGGCGCCATGAGAAGCCCGCTAGGCGTTGGCGCATCACGCTTTCATACAGGAGGCGAAGCCGGTGAAGTAGATACCGTCTACCTTGGCGCATTTAGACGAGAAGCTCTCATTGCCATTGGTGGATTTGATGAACGCTTTACCCGCGCACAAGATTGGGAGTTGAACTTTAGGTTGCGTGAAAATGGGGGAGTTATCTACTTTGATCCGCGCTTACATGTTACTTATCGACCACGCTCGAGCGTTGGTGCGCTAGCGAAACAGTATTTTGAATATGGACGTTGGCGTCGAGTTGTTTCTCGTCGCCATTCCGGAACAATAAATTATCGCTACCTTGCACCGCCCTTTGCCTTACTTGGCTTTAGCACCTCAATAGTTCTTGGAGTTTTGCTCTCTTCTATCTTCTTTATTCCAGCGCTTGTCTATCTACTCTTTGTTGTACTTGCTTCGCTAAAGATTTCCACCTCAGTTGGTGAATATCTGCTGCTACTAGTGGTTATTCCGACGATGCACTTCGCTTGGGGTGCGGGATTTATCTCTTCACCAAAGACTCTTGTACCCGCTTCTCAATGAGGTCAGGAGTACTGCGGTAGCCTTTCGCACGTGGATAAGCCAGTAGTCGTCTATGAGCCTTTTCGTGCGGGTATGCCGCCGATGCGCGACTATCTGCGCACCTTGTGGGGACGTCGAACCTTTATCGCTGAATTCTCTCGCTCAGAGCTAAGAGAGAAGAATTACGGAACTGTCTTTGGCCAACTCTGGCTAGTCCTCAACCCGTTATTGCTCTCAGGCGTCTACTTCCTTCTGATTTATGTGATCGGCGGAAGCAGCGATGCCAATCGGTTTGGGCACCTGACTGCGACGCTCTTTCTCTTCTACCTCATCTCCAATAGCTTGACTGGTGGAGTTAAGGCAATTACATCTGGCCAGCGACTCATTCTCAACACCTCTTTCCCACGCGTGATGCTACCGATTTCAGCGACAGTAATAGCCCTCTTTAAATTTGTACCCACCTTGATTGTCTTTGCTGCAATCCATCTCTTCATTGGCCTGCCATATTCATGGCAGATGCTCTGGGCTATTCCTATCTTCTTAATCGCAATGCTCATGGGGCTCGGTATGTCGATCTTGATCTCGTGTGTCAATGTGTACTTCCGCGATGTTTCAAGCATGCTGCCATATCTGACTCGTAGCCTTCTTTACTTATCTCCAATTCTTTATGAAGCAAGTAGCGTCTCTGATGAAATCAAATCGCTACAAATAGCTAACCCACTCTTCTATCTACTGGATTCTTGGTCTCGGGTCGTTGTCTATGCAGAAGCCCCAACCACCTTTGGGTTGCTCCATTCTCTGATTTGGGCGCTTGTGATTTTTGTCGTTGGTACATACTTCTTCTTGTCGAGGGAGCGTGATTTCGCTGTCCGACTATAACCATCCACATTCTCCACATGGCTTGGCAGTTTCTGTCAAAGATTTGGGGCTTACTTACACAACCTCAATTGACAAGAAGCCAACTCTCAAAGCGCGTCTTCGCACATTGGGAAGAGGTAAGAAACATACGCGAGTTGTAAAGGCGCTAAGTGGCGTCAATATTGATGTGCACTACGGAGCAGTGCTTGGAGTTATTGGTTCTAATGGCGCTGGAAAGTCTTCACTCATGCGCGTTATCTCTGGAATTGTTCCACCGACACAAGGACGCGTTGAAGTTTACGGAAGTGTCAGCACGTTACTTGCTCTGGGAGTTGGATTTAACCCAGCTATGACTGGTCGCGACAACGTCTATCTTGGTGGGCTAGCTGCAGGTATGTCGCGCGAAGATATTGATAAGAACTTTGATGCAATCGCTGATTTCTCTGAACTAGGGGACGCTATTGATGCCCCCATGCGCACTTACTCATCAGGTATGTATGCGCGCCTTGCATTTTCAGTAGCCGCAGTTGTTGAACCAGATATTCTCATTATCGATGAAGCGCTCAGTACAGGAGATGCTAAGTTCAAAGAGAAGAGCCTCAATCGAATCAAAGAGTTGCGCTCTTCAGATCGTGCACTGATATTGGTAAGCCATGCTCTGGCGACCATCGAAGATGTCTGTAATGAAGTGGTTTGGTTAAATAAAGGCACACTTATGGCGCGCGGAAATCCATCTGAAGTTATTGCGCAGTACCGCACCTTTGTAAATGCCAGAAAGAGCGCTTCCTCTGATGAGGACGTTTAAGACTTTCGCTCTTGCAACTCTTTTAATTGCCGCATCCCTTTCGCCTGCTCGCGCTGAAGTCCCTGCCTCATTCTCATTTACTGGATCTGGGTATGGACATGGCGTTGGAATGAGTCAAATAGGCGCCAAGGTGCGGGCTCTGTCCGGAGAAAGCGCAACAGCTATCTTGAATTACTACTACAAAGATGTAGTCATTGCGCCGATAGTTGATACACATACAGTGCGAGTCAATCTTGCACATGCTGTTCGCGCCGCCTCATTTGTTACCGCCACACCAGAATCAACTATTGATATCTTTCCTGGCGATATTGGCGTGAGCCAAGATGTCCTACCTATTACAACGCTACAAAGCCGCCAAAAAGCAACCTTTCGAGTTCAGGCAGGTTTAGCAACTTTCGGTGCAATATCTGGAACAGCATTCACTATTCGCTGGAAAGGGCCAGGCGCTGTGATCACAGTGGGCCATCCGGGAGAAACAGCGCGATATAGGTATGGCCAGATTCAGATCAAGATTGTTAAAGGCGCGATGGAAGTCACCAACTCTTTAAGTATGCATGATGAGTATCTACTTGGAATTAGTGAAGTGCCATCAAGTTGGCCGATGGCGGCACTAGAAGCGCAGGCAATTGCTTCTCGTTCTTATGCGCTCTCAAAGTTAGGCCCCCTTAGACCTTCATGTGATTGCCATGTCTATGACCATATCTCTGACCAGAACTTTGTCGGCTACTCGAAGGAGATAGAGCCGCGCTTTGGAAAGTTTTGGCGGGCAGCCGTGATTAACACCCACATCGATTCATCAACAAGTTTGGCAATTCTGTCAGGCGGCAAACCGGTGCAGGCCTATTACTTCTCCTCTTCAGGTGGAGCAACGCAGACAACGAGAGATGCTTGGGGCCAAGCCACCAGCTATACGCAATCGGTGCCAGATCCGGGAAGTCTTGATATTAAACATAATCCCCGTTTTGTAAATTGGAAGGCGAGTGCCACTCAGGCGATTGTTGCAAAAGCATTTCTACTTCCAGATGTTGTCGCGCTAGAGATAATCTCGCGTAATACCGCAGGCGCTGTAACCAGCATTAAAGGAATTGCTAGCGACGGTTCTTACAAGATCTTGCGTGGGGATACCTTTAGAAGTCGCGCAAAGATTCCTTCACCTTACTTCTCGCTAGCGGCGCCTGCTTAACTAATAGCCAAATCAATTGGCATGCAGAACTGAATTGAGCCCGCCCCAAGTGCCGGTACGCAAGACAACTTCGAGTCCACCCGTCAATGAGTTGCGGCGAAAGAGAAGATTGTGAGCGCCCGATAAAGTTCCGGCTTTTACAACTTCACCATCAGGAAGCGTCACCTTTGCAGCTGCTGTGATGTAAGTACCAGCCTCAATCACACAGTTATCACCGAGTGAGATTCCAAGTCCAGAGTTTGCTCCAAGCAGACACTTTTCTCCGACCGAGATGACTTCTTTTCCGCCACCACTGAGGGTGCCCATAATGGAAGCGCCACCGCCTACGTCAGAACCATCTCCTACGACAACACCGGCAGAGATTCGACCTTCCACCATTGAAGTACCAAGCGTTCCTGCGTTGAAATTTACAAATCCTTCGTGCATAACGGTTGTTCCGGATGCAAGGTGTGCTCCCAGCCTTACGCGATCAGCATCTGCAATTCGCACGCCAGCAGGCGACACATAATCAACCATGCGTGGGAACTTATCGATTGCAAAGACTGTGACATGGCCATCGCGTGCGCGTAGCCCTGCGCGCACCTTTTCAAAACCATCTACTGCGCAAGGTCCAGATGAAGTCCATACGACATTTGCCAGTAACCCGAAGATTCCTTCAAGAGACTGCCCGTGTGGCTTAACGAGGCGGTGCGAGAGAAGATGCAATCTGAGATAGACATCTTTAGCATCTTGAGGCGCCACGGATAGGTCAATCTCAAGAGAAACTAATTCACGAGTAATCCCACGTACATCATCTCTTCCGACAAGCGCTGTCAGTGTTGCATCAGGTGCGCCCTGCAAAGCCCCCAGTGCTGGAGCTGGGTACCAAACATCAAGCACGGTAGTTCCAGCGATAGTTGCAATTCCATGGCCATGAGCGAGAGACGACATGCGCTAAGCCTAACCCCTATCCTGTCCCTCATGCGTATTGCTGTCTTCTGTTCGTCATCGCCAACCATCGACTCTAAATTTATCGACTTGGCATTTGAACTTGGCGCCGAGATTGCATCTCAGGGCTCAGAATTAGTTTCAGGTGGTGGACATATCTCGGCGATGGGTGCGATTTCTCGGGGCGCTCGCAGCAAAGGTGGAAAGACGATCGGAATCATTCCGCAGAAGTTGGTGGATATTGAATTTGCCGATCACGATAGCGATGAACTCATTGTTGTTGACTCAATGCGTACTCGTAAAGCCAAAATCGAGGATTTAGCTGATGCCTTCATTACCTTGCCTGGTGGACTCGGGACTCTCGAAGAGCTCTTTGAAATCTGGGTTGGACGGTACTTAGGGTTTCATAAAAAGCCAGTCATAATTCTTGATCCACATGGAATCTATGAACCACTCCATGCACTAGTCGAGCATCTAGAGACTCATAATTTTGTGAAGCCAGGTATGCGCGATCTAATCTATTGGGCAACTTCTACAGAAGATGCAGTCGCCAAAGCTTTTGGAAGATAGAAAATGAGATTGAACACCCTGCGCATTTCATTTACGGTAGATGCTCCTTGCGAGCGAGTGTGGGAAGAGATTGCAGATTGGCCCTCACAAGGCAACTGGATGTTGCAGACAAAAGTGTGGGTAACGAGCAATCAGCGTGAAGGAGTTGGAACTTCTATTGCAGCATTTACTGGACCGCTGCACTTTATCTACCCTCGATTTAAATTTCTTGGCTTACTTGATCTCATGACAGTCACACAGTGGCAACCACCCCATCGCTGCGATGTTGAACATGTTGGCAAGATTCTCAAAGGTAGCGGCAGCTTTCTACTGACTCCACTCTCAGCTACCAAAACACGATTTGACTGGTCAGAGACTGTGATTGCGCCTCGAGCGCTCTTTCTCTTGGGTGCGCCATTCCTTTATGCGGGCGTGCGCATCTCTCTTGCTCGATTTGCTCGACTATTTTAATTGTCGAGCGAGTAACCTTTATTCTGTGAGCAACCAAGAGACCATCGCGCAGTTGCTTGCATCTTTGCCAGAAGAAGAGCGCATCATCTTGACGTTGCACTATTTGCGAGGCAAATCAAGTGGCGATATTGCAATCCTGCTGCAAGTCCCTGAACGCGCTGTAATTGCCGTCATATCATCAGGAAAATCCCGCTTAAAGGGCCATCTCGGAATCTAGAGAAAGCGCCCTCGCTACCCTGATTGGCCCCTTTGGCTCGATTTCACCCGCACCCGATTCTGCGAGATACTTCTCCCTGCACTACTCGACCTCACGGTCCCCGGCAGTTTCGACAACAAGGAGTCCCCACCATGGCAGCTATGAAACCCCGTACAGGTGATGGACCAATGGAAGTTACTAAGGAAGCCCGCTCATTGGTGATGCGTATTCCACTCGAGGGTGGCGGCCGTCTCGTAGTTGAGCTCAACCCACAGGAAGCAAATAATCTCAGCGCAGCCCTTGAAGCCGCTGTAGCGCTCATCAAAAAGTAGAGTGGGATAAAAAGATTCTTGCAGTAGTTGCGCCAGAAATTGATTCAATTGTTGGCGCCGATATTTTGGCTCTCGGCTTTACCAAGAATAGCGATGAGAAATTTGAATTTACAGCAGATGCTCGGCTGATTGCCAAACTTGAGAAGTACTTTGAAGTCAGCTTCCTCGATGAGATTAAATTCTTTGACGCCTCCGGAAAAGCCGGAGAGCTCTTTGAGATTCCAGTAGCCCATGAAGATGCAGCAATTGATCGCATCTTTCTCATTGGCGTGGGGGATAACTCTTTAACGTCTCTTCGTACAGCAGGTGCTGCTCTTGGAAAGAAAGTGCGAGGTAAGGCTCTCTCGCTCGTCTCACTCTGTGCACAGAGTGCTGCTGAGATTAAAGCCCATGGAGTTTCATTGACACTTGGTGCTTATCAATGGAGTTTAAAGACCGGAAAGACTCCTGAGATTCCACAATTCTTAATCGCCACAAAAGATGCAGCTCCTGTCACTACAGCACACACGATTGCGCGCGCGCTCTATACCGCGCGCGATTTGATACTTACTCCAGCAAATATCAAGAACCCACTGTGGATGGCGCAAGAGGCGCAGACAATCGCCGACCAAGAAGGTTTATCAATCCGTATCCTGGCCGGAAAAGAGCTCGCTAAGTTCGGCGGTTTGCGCGCAGTCGGTAACTCATCTCCCAAACCGGGACCACGTTTCATCGAGATTACATACATTCCGCGAGGAAAGACAAAGTTGGCTGCTGCTCTGCCACATGTTGTCATCGTCGGAAAAGGAATTACATTTGATACAGGTGGCGTCTCACTCAAGCGACCATATGAGTTTATGACCGCCATGAAGAGCGATATGGCAGGAGCAGCTGCAGCACTTGCGACACTGAGCGCACTTCCTGATTTGCAGCCGCAGGTGAAGGTAACAGCGCTATTGATGTGTGCTGAGAATGCACTTTCTGGGACTGCCCAACGCCCATCCGATGTGATTACTCAATACGACGGAACCACCGTCGAAATCATCAATACCGATGCTGAAGGTCGCTTAGTCCTTGCAGATGGATTGGGTTATGCCCTTGAAAATCTTGATCCAGATTATTTGATTGATATTGCAACTCTGACTGGATCGGCCACCTTAGGTTTAGGGCGACAATATGCAGCGATGTATACCCGCGATGAAAAGTTAGCGCGTGAATTAGTTGTTATTGGTGAACAGAGCGGTGAACGCGTCTGGCATATGCCTTTAATTGATGACTATCGAGATTCACTAGATAGCGATGTTGCAGATCTCAATCATGCAGCGGATAAGGGCGACTATTCAGCAGGTTCAGTCACGGCAGCCCTTTACCTTGAGCACTTCGTTGGTGATGCGCGTTGGGTACACCTTGATATTGCAGGTCCAGCTCGCAGCGAGTCTGACTCTGGCGAAAATGTGAAAGGTGGCACAGGTTTCGGCGTGCGCTTCCTGCTCGATTGGATAGTGTCTCTCTCGTGAATATCAACCCGCATGATTTTGCCGAAGGCTTTATCGCTGAAGATTCCATCAAGGCGGCAGCGCGTGCGCGCGGAGTTGAAATCGGAACGAACGACGTTTCGCCGGGAACCGGTGCTTACCTAAGACACCTGGCACAGCTGTTGAGCGCACAATCTGTGGTTGAAATTGGAACAGGTTCAGGCGTTGGTTCACTCTGGCTTCTTGAAGGAATGATTAAGAGCGGAACGCTCACATCAATCGATGATGAGATGGAGCATTCCAGTATCGCAAAGCTGGCGCTTGCTGAAGCAGATATCGCAGCTCCACGCTTTCGTCTCATCACCAATTCAGTAATGGATGTCATGACCAAACTGGCCGACCGCGCCTATGACTTGGTTGTCTTCCGCCACAACCCAGAAGATCTTAACTTTGCTATCTCTGAAGCACATCGCGTTCTACGAAGTGGTGGCGTCTTTGTCATCGATAACTTCTTTGGGGGAGCAAAGGTGCCAGATCCAGCGCAGAGAGATCCCAAAACAATTGCACTACGTGAAGCTGGTAAAGCTATCAAAGCAGATTCAGAATCTTGGATGAGCGTTCTAATTACAACCGGCGATGGTTTATTGCTCGCGACAAAACTCTAGAGAAAGCACAATCGATCCAGATGAGTAATTGGAATGAGAGCGGCCATCGCAACGATGGACCTTGGTGGGTTGCACCAAGTCAGAGCGGATTAGGTCGCTCTATCTCACTCCGCACTGCAATCCTGATTGCACTTGTTGTCGGAGTCGTAGGCGGAGCATTTGGAGCCTCCTCTTCAGGTTCGCTCTTTGGCCGCTCGGTTAACTTGGTAAAGACAACTTCAGCGGTCGAAAGACCTGCAGGATCAGTGGCTGAAATTGCACAGAGAGTTCTTCCATCAGTTGTCTCGATTGAGGCTCAATCAGGCAGAGGCGGCTCAACTGGTTCAGGATTTATCATCGATAGCCGCGGTTACATTCTGACCAATAACCATGTGATTGCATCCTCAGCCATGAGCGGTGGCGATATCAGAGTTCGCCTCAATGATGGATTTTCATATGACGCGAAGGTAATTGGGCGCGATAGCTCTTACGATTTAGCCGTCATTAAAATCGTGGCACCTAATCTCAAGGCTCTGCAATTTGGAGATAGTGATGAAGTTGCAGTCGGCGATTCTGTAATTGCGATTGGTTCACCACTTGGCTTATCAGGAACTGTAACGCTTGGGATCATTAGCGCGAAAGATCGCGCCGTCACAGCTGGTGGAGATGATGCAGAGAGCGCCTTTATCAACGCGCTCCAGACTGATGCAGCAATCAATCCTGGCAACTCAGGAGGGCCACTTGTAAACTCAACAGGCGCTGTCATTGGAGTTAACTCTGCGATTGCATCCCTTGGTACATCCTTTAGTGGCCAATCAGGTTCGATTGGCCTTGGTTTTGCAATTCCAATCAACCAAGCGCGTAAGACAGCTGATCAATTGATTAAGACTGGCAAGGCAACATATCCGGTAATGGGTATCTCGGTTGATATGAATTACTCCGGTGATGGAGCGATGATTGCTAAGACAGGCGTCGCAATCGTCCCGGGTGGTGCTGCGGCAAAGGCGGGCTTGAAGGCCGGAGATATCATCACTGAAATTGATGGCCGCGCAATCACATCTTCGGATGAGCTCATCGTTGCTATTCGCTCACATAACGTCGGCGAGAAAATTGAAGTTACCTACAAACGGAACGGTGTTAGTAAGACCGTAACCCTGACTCTGTCGGCATCGAAGTAGTCGAGTAAGGTAGAGCCACTATGTTCTTTGATTTTGGTGCAGGCGAACTCATCGGTTTGGCAATCCTTGCCATGGTCCTCGTGGGTCCTGAGCGCCTTCCTCGCCTTGCAGTAGACGCTGCAAAATTTGTAAAGAAGGCGCGCAGCTTTGCATCCAGTGCGACAAATGAGTTGAAGGCAAACCTTGGTCCAGGCTTTGAAGATCTTGATGCTACTGATCTCAATCCTAAGAACTTTATCAAGAAACAAATTGGTAACGTACTCGACGAGGATGACTCAAAATCCACGAAGTATCCAGCAGCTTTCGCATATGCAATAGATCCTGATCTGCTATGACAACACTTGAATTAGTGAACGCAGCTCTTGCTACCGTGCAAGACCCTGAACTCCACCGCGCACTTCCTGAACTCGGTATGGTCAAATCTGTCGCCATTAATGGCGATGTTGCTGAGTTAGAAATCTTGCTCACCATCTCAGGGTGCCCCATGCGTGATCGATTGACGCGCGATATTGAAGCTGCAGTGACTGCTGTAGAGGGCATTGCCCGCACAGAAATTACCTTTGGCGTCATGGATGAAGAGCAGCGCGCAAACATTAAGAAGTTGCTCCGCAATGGCCGTGAAAGCTTTATCTCATTTGCTCAGAAGGATTCACTGACACGAGTAATCGGCGTTGCATCTGGCAAAGGTGGAGTCGGAAAATCTTCACTGACTGCAAACTTAGCTGTGGCATCGGCCCAGCGTGGATTGCGCGTTGGCATCTTGGATGCAGACGTTTACGGCCACTCTATTCCTCGTCTCATGGGGTTGATTGGCCAGCGTCCTACTGCAATTGATCAGATGTTTATTCCCCTTGAATCCTATGGAGTCAAAGTTGTCTCGATGGAGATGTTTAAGCCCGAACGCAGCGATGCCATCGCCTATCGAGGGCCTTTACTGCACCGCGTCCTTGAACAACTTCTCTCTGATGCATACTGGGGAGATTTAGATCTTCTTTATATTGATCTTCCACCTGGCACTGGAGATTTAGCAATCTCTCTTGGACAGCTAGTGCCTTCATCTGAAATTCTCGTTGTGACAACGCCACAAATTGCTGCAGCTGAAGTAGCAGAACGTGCTGGAAGAATCGCACACCAAATCCACCAGAGAGTTATTGGCGTTATTGAAAACATGTCAGCTTATCCATGCGCTAAATGTGGCGAACTCACCTCACTCTTCGGCGAGGGTGGCGGTGAAGAAACCTCTAAGCGACTTTCTCAATTAATCGGTGGAGATGTTCCGCTACTTGGAAAGATTCCATTTAGCCCAGATCTACGTGAGGGCGGAGACGCTGGTGCACCTGTTGTGATCTCAGCGCCAGATAGTCCAAGTGCTCAAGCAATCGATGAGATTATTGCAAAACTTATTGTGCGCGAGAAATCGCTACTTGGAGTCCGACTCGGGCTTGCGTAGCTCTTCGACAATCTCTTTGGCGATATCGCCGAGTTCATTTCGCAAGTAATCACGTGTTGCCACATCCCCAAGTGCGATACGCAAGCTCGCCAGCTCGCGAGTCAGATACTCAGTGTCAGCAATGTTGCGCGCATTCTGTGCACGATCTTCATTAAGCGCAATACGATCTCGATCTGCTTGACGATTCTGCGCTAAGAGAATGAGCGGCGCCGCATATGAAGCCTGTAGTGAAAGGATGAGCGTCAAGAAGATAAATGGAAACTCGTCATATCTAAGTCCTTCAGGACCAAAGGTATTCCAAAGAACCCAACTCAAGACAAATGCGCTCATGTAGACAAGAAAGCGCGCAGTTCCTAAGGCGCGTGCAAAACGTTCAGAGAGGCGACCGAAAGTCTCTGGATCAATGTTGCCGCGGAGTGAGCGACGAGTCTCTCTGGGTGTGTCTAGTCGATAGCTGCGAGCCATGGTTAGACCTCCTTCGCAAAATCAGTGTCGATGCTCTCAAGAGCGGCAGATGTTGCTGCAGTGTGTGTTGCAGAATCTCTATGTTCGTGTCGCCAGTTTTCAGGTAACAAGTGATCGAGCACATCGTCAACAGTAACGGCGCCAAGCAAGCGATCGTTTGCATCTACAACAGGCAGTGAGAGCAAGTTGTAACTGGCTAAGTATGACGAAACTGCATGTAATGATGCGTCGGGATTAACCCCCTTTGTATTGGTATCCACGATCGAGCCGAGCAAAGTAGCCGGTGGCTCACGTAGTAAACGCTGATAATGGACCATTCCGATAAATCTGCCAGTTGGAGTTTCCAGCGGTTGGCGAGCGATGAATACTTGTGATGCCAGCGCTGGTGACTTCTCGCTCTGTCGTACTGCAGCAAGTGCATCCGCAACTGTGTAATCTGCTGACATCACGATTGGTTCGGTTGTCATCATTCCGCCCGCTGAATAATCTTCATAGGTCATCAAACGAAGAACATCTTCAGCATCTTCTGGATCCATCAAACCAATTAACTCTTGTGCGCGCTCTTCGCCGATTTCACGGAGCAAGTCAGCTGCATCATCAGGATCCATCTCCTCTAGAACATCGGCTGCGCGCTCACCTTCTAGTTCTGCCAGGAGTGCCACGCGCTCTGATTCATCCATCTCTTCAATGACATCTGCAAGTCGCTCGTCATCGAGTGCGCGCGCTACTTCAACGCGACGTTTCGGAGAGAGATCCTGGATAACAGCTGCTAAATCTGCCGCTCTTAAGTTACCTATTGTTGAGAGTAAATTAGAGACACCTTGATTTGTTTCGTGTTGGGTAAAGCCGGTGACTTCTTCCCAAGCAACAGTTGATGTTGCTCCTTTTCGTCGCAGCCCACGTCCCTTGCGCATGATGTGAACTCGGGTGATAAGCCAATCTCCGGTGCGATTTTGCTCCATCGCCATATCTTCAACAAGAACGGGCTGGTCATCTTCAACGAGAACGACTGAGCGATCCAGTAGGTCGCCCAGCACCAACATCTCACCCGCACGGGGTTCAAAGCGACGCATATTGAGAAGGCCGGTGATGACTACTGCACCAGATTCAATCGAGGTCACACGAGTGATGGGAACAAAGATGCGACGACGAAGTGGAACTTCAACGACCAAACCGAGAATTCGTGGAGGTTGGTTATTGGAACGCAGGGTCGCGACAGAGTCGCGCACCTTGCCGACTGGATCACCATTGGGGTCAAAGACCGCCGTACCTGCAAGACGGGCGAGAAATATACGATTGATGTTATTTCCGCTCATGGGGTAAGAGTAACGCGTGCACCATCGGCTAGGTTTGCCTTATGTCCGCGCCCTCACGTAATGAATCAGTGCATAACCACACTGCTCTTCCTGCGCGGCCTGACCTGATTCGCTTGATTATCGGAATTTTCGGTGTGGGCTCATCAGGTCCACTAATTGCACTGAGTGCGATGCCAGTGCCCACTTTGATTTTCTGGAGAAACCTAGGCGGCTCACTTATCACCTTGCCCTTTGCGCTTCGCCACAAAGTAGATCGCACCGGCGCACAATGGGCGATATTGGCTGGCATCTTTCTATCTTTTCATTTCATGGGCTTCTTCTTGGCAATGAGAATGACAAGTGTTGCCGCAGGTACTGCAATCGCAGCGCTGCAACCAATCTTTGCCGCGCTCTTCCTGAGATTTAGAGGTGGATTCATTCCCAATAAAGCGTGGCTCGGGATGTTCCTTAGCTTCATGGGAGTTCTCGTTGTCACGGGCATTGATATTCAATTGGACCGACGTTCATTTCTTGGAGATTTGGCAGCGCTACTTTCTGGCGCGCTTGCTGCCGCGTATATGTTGATTGGTTCACATGCACAAAAGACTTTACAGACAACGACCTATACATCAATCTGTTATCTGACCTGTGCGCTCACAGCGCTACCAATTACCTTGATTGCAGGGTACGAGCTCTTCTCGTTCTCAACCAGAGAGTGGGTCATTCTGCTGGGCTTGATTATTGGCGCTCAACTTCTTGGCCATACTATGTTTAACATTACGCTGAAACGAGTCTCACCAGCCGTTGTCTCTCTCATTGTGTTTTTCGAAGTTCCCATCGCAGCTTTTCTGGCATCTATCTTTGGGGTCGGAAAGCAACCTTCACCAAGTATCTACTTAGGAGTGCTGCTGATTCTGATCGGCTGTATCTTCTTTGTTACTCGCACAAAAACAGAGAATGTGATGACCATTGAATGATTGACCTACACACCCACACCACGGCAAGTGATGGAACGGATTCACCTTTTGCGCTCGTGAAGAAGGCGCTCGCGACAGGTGTCACAACTCTTGGTATCACTGACCATGATTCAACCGCTGGTTGGGCAGAGGCGGTCACTGCTATTCAACCCCAGATTCAATTGGTGCTCGGCGCAGAAATTTCGTGCCTCACCACTGATGGAATTAGCGTGCACATGTTGGGGCTGCTCTTTGATGGTGAGGATGAGCAGATGCAACAGATGCTCTCTGATTCTCGTGATACTCGACTTCCAAGAATGCGGAAGATGGTCGCGCTCTTGCAGGCAGATGGCTTTGATATCTCGCTCGAGGATGTCTATAAAGCAGCCCCAGATCAAGCGACTATTGGACGCCCACACCTAGCCGATGCGCTCGTTGCCAAGAAGATAGTGGCTACGCGCGATGAAGCCTTTGCCGATTTACTTCATAACGAATCTAAGTACTACGTCACTCATGCAGCTCCAACTCCTGCTGATGCGATTGCAACGATTAAAAGCGCTGGGGGAGTTGCCGTCATTGCTCACCCATTTGCATCACGGCGCGGTCAGATTCTTACAGTCGATTCATTTCAGGATTTGGTAACTGCTGGACTCGATGGAATTGAAGTTCACCATCGTGATCAAAACGCAGCAGAACAACAAGTGCTCACTGAAATCGCACGTGAGTTACATCTCGTCACCACCGGAGCAAGCGACTATCACGGAACCGGCAAACTTAATTCAATGGCAGAGAACACCACGCATCCTGCACAATGGGAAGCCTTAGAAGCGCGCGCAAGTGCACGAAGGGTTGTAAAGATATGAATTCAACAGATGCACTTACCTTTGCGGCTCAAGCATTTGTCACGCTCTTTGTCATTATGGATCCGCCCGGAGCCACCCCAATATTTTTAGGACTTGTGAAAGATAAGACGCCGCGAGAACGCGTACGCCTTGCTTGGCAAGCAGCAGCTGTCTCTCTCTTTGTGATTGCCAGCTTTGCCATCTTTGGACAGTTGATCCTTGATTACATGCATGTATCAATTGAAGCGCTCCAAGCAGCAGGCGGACTTCTACTGCTCTACGTTGCACTGCAACTGCTTACCGGTGCATCCAAAGGCGGAGCTGATCAGAAGAGCGACAACATCGGAATGGTTCCACTAGGAACACCACTTCTGGCTGGCCCTGGCGCAATTGTGGCGACGATGATTTATGTGCAGCAGGCCGATACCAATTCTCAAATCCTTGGGTTAGCACTTGCAATCATCGCGGTGCATTTGATTATTGGCACTGTGTTAATGGCTTCAACGAAGATTGTTGGGGTGATTAAAGAATCTGGCGTGACGCTCCTTGCCAGTATTGCTGGACTACTTTTGGCAGCGATTGCAGTGCAGATGCTTGCCAATGCAATAAAGGCTTTTGCAGCTAGCTAGAGATTCTCTTGGTACGTGTGCGCTCTCGCTTTACGCGAGGAGCGCTCTCTTGCTTGGCAGCAGCTGGTTTAGCAACCTTGGGCGCAACAGCAGCTGCTGGTTTAGCTTTAACAATACGCCCAGTTGAACCGGCCGGAATATTGAGCATCTCGTAGAGATGTTCAGAGGAAGAGTAAGTCTCGAGCGGCTCTGGTAGACCAAGAGCCAGCGCAGTATCAATCATCTTCCAACGAGCAAGCTCATCCCAATCAACAAATGTGACGGCAATTCCGTGAGCGCCAGCGCGCGCTGTACGTCCGATACGGTGAACGTATGTCTTCTCATCCTCTGGGCACTGGTAATTGATCACGTGGGTAATTCCATCGATATCAATTCCGCGCGCTGCCACATCAGTTGCAATGAGAACATCAGATTTACCAGCTTTGAAATCGTTAAGGGCTTTTTCGCGAGCAGATTGACCGAGATCTCCGTGGATAGTTGCCGCTCTAAAACCGCGCTCGGCTAGGTCATCAGAAGTCTTCTGGGCTGTGCGCTTGGTGCGGCAGAAGACAATGGTCGGTCCTCGGCCATCGGCCTGCAAAATTCTTGCCAACATTTCAATCTTATCCATGGCGTGTGCACGTACTACATGTTGCTCGATACGAGAAACAACTGCACCTTCATCTTCATTATCTTGCGTGCGGATATGCACTGGTTGATTCATGAAGCGGCGCGCTAAAGCGATAATGTCGCCAGGCATCGTGGCAGAGAAGAGCATGGTCTGTTGACGCGCAGGAGTACTTGTAAAAATCTTTTCCACATCAGGCAAAAAGCCCAGATCCAGCATTTCATCAGCTTCATCAAGAACAACGCGAGAGACGTGCTTTAAACGAAGTTGACCTTGGCGATAGAGGTCCAAAAGACGACCTGGAGTTCCAACAACGATTTCAACGCCTGCCTGTAACGCTTCTATCTGTGGCTCAAAGGCGCGACCACCGTAGACGGCAAGTGTTCGGATGCCACGATTAAAGGAGAGCTCTTCAATATCTTTTGTAACCTGAACGCAGAGTTCGCGCGTAGGAACAACGATAAGAACTTGTGGATCGCCTTGGTTGGCTAAATCTTTCCAATCGGCATCGTTAGGTGCGATTACTCGTTCGATAACGGGAATACCAAATGCCAGCGTCTTTCCAGTTCCAGTCTTCGCCTGACCAATGACATCTCCATCGGCTAACGCGATAGGCATGACCTGTTCTTGGATAGGAAAAGGTGAAGTAAATCCATGCTCATTGAGAGCGGCGATAGTTTCCTTACGAAGAGGAAGATCTGCGAATGTCAGACTCACTTACACAACGCCGAAACCGACGCGACGTTCAGTTGGCTCGCCGATTTCGACATAACCAATCTTGTCTGCTGGGACGATGATTTCGTGTCCCTGTACATCTTGAAGAGTGAGGGGAGTCTGCGCTGAAAGAGCGGCAGCAACTGCTGCCTTGATCTCTGCGGGGGTGGAAGGGCAATCAAAGTTGAGTTCGCTTCCTACATGTGTGATGGAGATACGAACTTTTGAAGCCTTTTCACTTTTCTTTGAACTCATATGCCTATCTTATTCGTTATGACTCTGTACGGGGAAATCCAGATATGCCTCGCCACATGAGGTTCTCGACAAGTTCCATCGCTTGTTGTCGAGTTAGCTTGCTATCACGCTCAAGCCAGTGACGTGCTGTGACTTGGACATACCCGATCAACCCCACACCGAGCATCATCGCTGCCTCTCTTGGAAGGCCAGTGTCATTTGAAATGACACCACTCACAGCCGCAGCGCAGTCATATGTCATGCGATTGAGACGTTCGCGAACTTGTGGCTCAACGCTCATATCACTTTCAAAGAGCAATCTAAATGCTTCGCCCTCATTTTCAATAAAGTTAAAGTACGCCTCAATTGTTACGTGAACGCGAAGCTCATTATCAGGAGTAGAAGAGATAGCCTTTTGGATTTCGAAGACGAGCGAATCGATATGTAAATCTAAGACCGCTAGGTAGAGATCTAACTTTGAAGGAAAGTGCTGGTACAGAACTGGCTTACTGACATTTGCACGATCTGCAATCTCATCCATAGCGGCGGAGTGATATCCAGCAGCGGTAAAGACTTCGAGGGCTGCCGATAAGAGAATTGCGCGGCGCTCATCGCGAGGAAGTCGAGATTTATCTGTTCGCGAACTATTTGCAGAAACTGAATCTGTAGTCATTGTGCGCATCGTATAAGAATTCGCATCGATTGGCACAGTACGGCAGAATTACCGCCATGAAGACCCCACCGCTAGTCACACCAGGCCCAGCCCTTACAGTCGATGAAGTCCGTCGATATAGCCGCCACTTGATCATCCCTGATGTGGCGATGGCAGGACAACAGCGCATGATGAATGCCAAGGTGCTCTGTGTTGGCGCCGGTGGATTGGGATCCCCAGCTCTTATGTATTTAGCTGCTGCAGGAATTGGCACACTCGGAATTGTTGAGTTCGATACTGTCGATGAATCAAATTTGCAGCGCCAGATTATTCATGGCCAATCTGATATCGGAAAGAGCAAAGCGCAGAGCGCAAAAGAGAAAATTGCTGAAATCAATCCTTTTGTAAATGTCATCTTGCACGAAACACGTCTTGATAACTCAAACGTTATGGAGATTTTCTCTCAATACGACATCATCGTTGACGGCACAGATAACTTTGCAACTCGCTATCTTGTTAACGATGCCTGCGTACTTTTGAAGAAGCCATATGTCTGGGGCTCCATCTATCGCTTTGATGGCCAAGCAAGTGTCTTCTGGGCAGAGTACGGCCCTTGCTACCGTTGCTTGTATCCAGAACCACCACCTCCCGGAATGGTGCCAAGTTGCGCCGAAGGTGGAGTACTCGGAGTTCTCTGCGCAACCATCGGGTCGATTCAAACTACAGAGGCAATTAAAGTTTTAACTGGCGTTGGTGAACCTCTCATTGGTTCACTCATGGTCTATGACGCGCTCGAAATGACATTCCGCAAGATCAAGGTCCGTAAAGATCCTAACTGCCCACTGTGCAGCGAGAACCCTCGCCAGACTGCTCTGTTGCCAGATTACGAAGCTTTCTGCGGCGTTCTCTCTGAGGCGGCAGCTGAGGCGAGCACTGGATCAACAATCACAGTGCAAGAGTTAAAGGCAAAGATTGATGCTCTTGAAGATTATTACTTGATTGATGTACGTGAACCCAGTGAGTTCGACATTGTGCGAATTCCAACTTCACACCTGATTCCAAAGCAAGGCTTTATTGATGGCTCAGTTCTAGCAACTTTGCCGCAAGATAAGCCAATTATCTTGCACTGCAAGAGCGGTGTGCGATCAGCTGAATGCCTAGCGATTCTTAAGAGCGCAGGTTTTGCCGACGCCTCACACGTATCCGGCGGAGTTGTTGCCTGGGCTAAACAGATTGATACATCTCTTCCGGTGTATTGATGCGCGATAGTTATCATGGCTTTCGCGTTCTTTTAGTTCATGCTCATCCTGATGATGAGACCATCAATAACGGTGCAACGATGGCTATGTATGCAGCGCTTGGAGCATCAGTAACGCTGGTTACATGCACCCGCGGCGAAGAAGGTGAAGTCCTTATCCCTGAGCTCTCTCACCTCGCAGCGAACGCCACCGATTCATTGGGCCAACATCGCGTTACTGAGTTAGCTCTTGCTATGAAAGAGCTTGGAGTTGCAGATCATCGCTTCCTCGGAGAAGGCGTAACACTCTTTCGAGATAGCGGAATGATGGGAACTGAACCAAATAACCGACCAGATGTTTTCTGGCAGGCAGATCTCGAAGAAGCATCAGATCTACTTGTTCAGATCATCGATGAAGTGAAGCCACATGTGCTCATCACATATGACGAATTTGGGGGCTATGGACACCCAGACCATATCCAAGCTCACCGTGTGGCGATGCGCGCTGCTGAAAAGTCTGCGTGGGATATCCCAAAAATTTATTGGAATGTAATGCCAATCTCGGTTATTCAAGAGGGCATTGATGCCATGAAAGGTATCGACTCTGATTTCTGGGGCGCTGAAAAAGCGGAGGACCTTCCCTTTGCTAAAGATGATTCATTTGTACATGCCCTCGTGGATGGAAATGCCTACGTCGAAAAGAAGATGAGCGCCATGAAGGCACATGCCACTCAGATTGCAGTAGACGGACCATTCTTCGCACTCTCTAACAATGTCGGGCTACAAGTGTGGGGTAATGAGTACTACACGCTAGTTAAGGGCGAGAAGAGCGGCCCCTTCAATGAAAAAGGCTACGAGAGCGATCTCTTCGCTGGAATTTCGCTGTGAAGTTTCTCTACGCGATTGCACTGGGCGCAGCAACTGCGCTCGGCGCAACGCTGATTCACCAAACTCTTCCACCTTTTGGCGTTGCTCTAGGCATCTTTACAACCTACGTCATGATCTGGTGGGTCGGTCGTTACTGCGGCAAACGTCGTTATCGTTTCTACGCACTCGCTGCCTGGTTGCTTCTGATTATTCGCGCTGGATCTTTTGGTTCGGGGCAAGAACTTTTGATTCAAGGCGATAACGCAGGGAGCGCCCTACTGACGCTGGGATTTCTCGCCGGCGTAGCTGCGCTCTTTCGTAAGCTTTAGTTTATTTCCAACTCCAACTTTGTCCGGTTGGTCCATCGCTAATTTCTAGCCCCGCCGCTTCTAATTGCGCGCGCAAAAGATCACTTGCTTGCCAGTTCTTATCAGCGCGAGCTTGCGCACGTTCTGCAAGGAGGGCTGCAATCTCAGCAGGCAGAGCTTTCTGGATAGCAGGACGCGCCAGATCTAGACCTAAGACTTGATCTGCAAAGAGAAAGATAGCTCGCTTATCAAGTGCTCCTAGAGTGGAATCTTTTTCTACTGTGCGCAGTCGTTGCATCGCGCGCGGTGTATCCAAATCGTTTGTAAAAGCATCGATAACTTCTTGATCGAATTTAACGTCATCGCCGCTGCCCCATTCAGTCATGGCTGCGCGCCAACGACGCAGAGTCGCATGCGCTGCTTCCAGAGATGCCCAACTTAAATCCATCTGTGATCGATAACGGTTTTCAAGGAGCGAGAAGCGAAGAGAAAGAGGATCAAGGCCGCGATCAATTACATCTTGCAGCAGAACTACATTGCCAGCGCTCTTGGACATCTTCCGTCCTTCAAAGAGGAGATGCTCTCCGTGTACCCAAGTGTCGACAGTCTCTTGCTTCGTCAGGGCATTTGATTGGGCACGTTCATTCTCATGGTGAGGAAAGCGCAGATCGATCCCTCCAATATGCACATTGACGTGCGCCCGCAAGAGATTGATTGACATGGCGCTGCACTCGATATGCCAACCCGGAAACCCAGGACCCCAAGGAGAATCCCAAATCATCTGGGTTCGCCCACCAGCAACTTTCCAGAGCGCCCAATCTGCGTGAAATCTCTTGCCACCTTCATCAACGTATTCATAGCGATGGCCAGGTTTGAGCGAATCTAATTTGTTTCCACTTATTGCTCCGTAGCTCGCACACGATGCCGCATCAAAGTAAACAGAGCCATCACTACCGACATAGGCGCTTTTATTGGCAATAAGTTCTTCAATCGCTGCAATCATCTCAGTCATATTTTCAGAAGCTTTGGGATAGAGATCTGCAGGAATAACATTGAGCCTTGCGAGATCTTGATGAAATCTCTCTTCATAACGTCGCGCAATTTCAAAGGGATCAATGTTTGTACGCTTTGATTCAGCCAACATCTTGTCACCTTCTGCGCCATCTTCCTGAAAGTCATCGGCCATATGCCCAACGTCGGTGATGTTCTGAATCAACTGAACTTCCAGCCCCGTGAGAGCGATGGTGCGAGCAATAAGATCGGCGAGAAGAAAGGTCCGCAGATTGCCAACATGTGCATCGCGATAGACAGTTGGCCCGCAGCAGTACATGGTTACCAATCCATCGGTCTGCGTTATCTCCTTAACGGATCGACTCATGGTGTCGTAGATAGATAAGCGCCCATGCGAGATGTCGCGGCGATTAAAGACTGGAATAACCCGCATTACGGCAATATCGTCTGGGTTGAAGGTGATGAGTTCGCCACGACGATTAAGTAGCTCTGTCTCACTCTGTAAAACACCGACGATATCCCGAAAGCCACCATCGCCTTCGCGCAGGCGCAGAGTGGCGCGTTTACCAAGGGCCTGGGCCACCTCGCCGCGAAAGTCATTCACGCGATAACAGTAATCGTGCAATGCCCGCCCTGCAGGGTTAGAATTACCGCCATCTGTTAAGGAAAGCCAACTGGAGGATTCTTCGTGACATATGTGATTGCCGAACCATGCGTTGATGTGAAAGATAAGTCCTGCCGCGAAGAATGTCCGGTGGATTGCATCTACGACGGCGCTCGAATGCTCTATATCCAGCCTGACGAATGTGTCGATTGTGGGGCCTGCGAACCGGTCTGCCCAGTTGAAGCTATCTATTACGAAGATGATGTCCCTGGCCAGTGGCAGAACTATAAGAAGATTAATACTGAGTTTTTCATTGAACTCGGTTCACCTGGAGGAGCATCAAAGGTCGGGGAGACTAATACCGATCATGCAGATGTAACGGTTCTTGCGCCAAAAACTTCCTGATTTTCCTTGGGATGCGCTCGCTCCTTACGGAGTGATTGCGCGCTCGCATCCAGAAGGTGCAATCGATTTATCGGTGGGTACTCCTGTCGATGCAACGCCAGAATTTATTCAGGCAGCTCTACAAGAAGCAGCTAATTCTCCGGGATATCCAGCAACAGCTGGAACTCCACAATTGCGCGAAGCAATTGAAACTTGGGCGCGCACGCAGCTTGGTGCAACTGGAGATTTTGGCGTTCTTCCACTCATCGGTTCCAAAGAATTTGTCGCATGGTTGCCAACTTTTGTAGAAGCCAAGAGCGTTCTCTATCCCAGCGTTGCTTATCCAACATACTTAGTTGGCGCACTCCTTGCTCAAGCAGAAGCCACGGCGGTTGAGATTGATTCCACTACTTGGCAAAGGGCGGATATGGCTTGGGTTAACTCACCATCTAATCCAACTGGCCGCGTCCATTCAGAAGTTGAGTTGCGCGCTGCTATCGCATGGGCGCGCCAGCATCAATCCCTTGTTGTATCCGATGAATGCTATTTCGAGTTCGGCGATAGCGCTGTGCCTGCTTCGATCTTGAAATTCACTGATGGCGATAATCGAAACATCTTGGCCGTTCACTCACTTTCCAAGCGCTCTTCTATGGCTGGCTATCGCGCCGCCTTTGTTATTGGCGATCCTGCGTTGATTGCTCGAATATTAGAAGTGCGCAAACATGCTGGGATGATTGTTCCCTTGCCAGTTCAGCAGGCGATGGTGGCAGCTCTTTCAGATAGCGCACATGTTGCAGAGCAACGCAGTCGCTATAACTTCCGTCGTAGCGTTCTTCGCCCAGCACTTGAGGCAGCGGGCTTCACCATTGAAGACTCTGCTGCAGGCCTTTACATCTGGGCTACTCGCCATGAAAGCGCGTGGGATTCCGTTGCGTGGCTCGCTGATTTAGGAATCTTGGCAACCCCCGGTGTCTTCTACGGCGACGCTGGCGCACAGCACATACGTATCGCGATGACTGCAACAGATGAACAGATTGCTAGCGCCGCAGCGCGATTGCAGGCAAAGGTGAGCGGATAAATGGCTGTCGGCATCTTGCTCGTTGGAGGTTTTGGGACACGACTTAAGCCCCTAACCAATGAATCTCCTAAACCGATGTTGCCAGTTGCTGGCCTGCCGGTAACTGAACACCAGATTCTCGCAGCCAAGAAAGCAGGAATACATACTTTGGTATTGGCAACTTCATATCTCGCAGAAGTGTTCACGCCATATTTTGGTGATGGATCGCAGTGGGATATGAAAATTCTCTATGCAGTAGAGAAAGAACCATTGGGTACGGGTGGCGCAATTCGTAATGCAGCGCAGCTACTTGGGCGCGATGAAGAGATCGTAATTTTCAATGGTGATGTCCTTAGTCGTCACTCAATTGCAGATCAGCTGGCATTTCACCAAAAGCACAAGGCTGATGTCACGATGCACCTCATCAAAGTTGAAGATGCACGCGCCTTCGGCTGTGTGCCAATCGATGGCGACGGGCGTGTCACTGCCTTTCTTGAGAAGATGGAAAATCCAGTCACCAATCTCATCAATGCTGGCTGCTACATCTTTTCTCCAGAAGTCATTGATCGCATTCCACTTAATACCGTTGTGAGTGTGGAGCGAGAAACTTTCCCTGCACTTGTTGCAGAGCAACGCCCAATCTTTGGATATCACGAGCAGGCATATTGGTTAGATGTAGGTACTCCTGCTGCGCTCTTCAAAGGATCGCGCGATCTCGTTGTAGGTGATTTTCATGCCATGGCTGACTGCGTTATTGCCCCGGATGCGAAAATTACGGGTGGTACATCTATCGGGGCTCGCTGCCAGATTGGGGCAGGCGCCCAGATCGAAGACTGCATCATCGGAGATGGCGTCATCATCGGAGATGGCGCATCACTGACACGATCTTTTCTGGCACATGGCGCAGTCGTTGCACCAGGCGCAGTTTTTCTTGAGAGATATCTATCAAAGAGCGCAGATTTACCAATTTCGCTCTGATTTTTCTCACTTTTTTGCCAAATCAGGCCTAAATTCCCCACCCTGGGGTTGACTCCAAGGGATTACACGGGTGTAATTCTCTTCCAGAGCGCGTGATTAATTAGAAATCACCGCCTATGACTTGAGGAGATTTGCGAATGCCAATCCGCCCAGAAGGAACATCTACTGGCAAGCCATCAGCCCCCACTGCTGGACCAACTATTCAACTCGCTAGCGGAGAGAACTTAGAGCTCTCCTGGCAAGAGCGCTCACTCTGCGCGCAGACTGACCCTGAAGCTTTCTTCCCTGAAAAGGGTGGATCTACCCGCGAAGCTAAGCGCGTCTGCCTCTCTTGTGAGGTTCGCCAAGAGTGCCTCGAATACGCCCTCGCTCACGATGAGCGTTTTGGCATCTGGGGTGGACTCTCTGAGCGTGAGCGTCGTCGCCTCAAGCGACGTCCTGCTTAACTCACCATTTATATCCGCACACCACGCGATAAGTTTCCTTTATGAGTACGCAACGCGTTACTGCGATTCTCGTTGTTCATGATGGAGCAACCTGGTTACCAGAGGTTGTGACTTCTCTTGCAACGCAGACACGTAGCGCAGATCGCGTCATCGCAGTCGATACCGGTTCTGTCGATGCATCGGCAAAGTTACTTAAAGGCGCGCGCATCCCAACTATCACTCTTGATCGCGAGATAGGTTTTGGAGAAGCAATTTCTTATGCAGTCGGACAGTTGCCGCCGACTACAGATCCACTCAATGATTGGATCTGGGTTCTGCACGATGATTGCGCATTTGCTAAAGATGCACTGGAAAATTTGCTTACTGCAGTTGCCGAACGTCCCAACGTTGCAATGGCTGGACCGAAGTTACTTGGCTGGCACGACAAAACACATCTACTTGAAGTTGGAATTAGCTTAGCTACCAATGGCGCTCGCTGGACTGGGCTAGAACAGGCAGAGTATGACCAAGGACAGCGCGATGGAGTTCACGAAGTTCTGGCAGTCAGTACTGCCGGTGCACTCATCCGACGCGATGTTTATGAAGAGCTCGGCGGCTTCGATAAAAATCTAGAGCTCTTCCGCGATGATGTTGATTTTGGCTGGCGCGCTCGGGTAGCGGGTCACTCTGTGATTGTTGCAACCGATGCAGTTGGCTACCACGCACAGGCCGCCGCCTCTGAACGTCGCACCGTCGATGTAAAGGGAGCGCTGCTTCATAGACCGTTGCTACTCGATCGCCGAAATGCAGCTTACGTACTCCTAGCTAATGCCAGCATGTGGGCGCTTCCCATGTTGTCGGTGCAACTTCTTGCTGGAGCGATCTTCCGTTCCATCGGTTATCTCTTTGCAAAACTTCCTGGCTATGCCAGCGATGAGTTGCTCGCAATCCTGACTCTCATTATTCGTCCGACTGAGCTACTCGCTGCACGTAGGGCTAGGAAGAAAAATAGATTTATCTCAAGTGCCGCAGTCAAACCTTTTATTCCCTCACGCTTTCAGCAAATTCGTAGCTCTGTGGCGCGCGCCATCGATGCGCTACGTGAGCGCGTCATTCCTGATCGTGAAGAAACTGTGGTTAATAGCGCTTTAGAAATCAATGAAGATGAAGATTTATTGACCCCATCGAGCCAGCGTTCTTGGCTACTTCTCTTCACTCGCCCCATCATTGCTATGGCATCAGCGCTTGCAGTCATCACCTTGTTATGGAGTCGAAATCGTTTCGGAGAAATTTCAGGTGGCGCTTTAGCGATGGCTCCAGATAACGCGCAGGATCTCTTCAAGCTTTACATCGCCAGTTGGCACGACATCGGTATGGGAAGCGGACTATCTACGCCTGTCTGGGTACCAATTGTTGGAGCAGCTTCGCTGATCACCTTTGGAAATGTGGCCGCCTTCATCTCGCTCTTCTTCCTACTGGCACCATTTGCACTTCTCTTCTCTGCGCACCGATATCTAAAGAGCTTCACCTCAAATAGTTGGTTGGCGGCAGGCGCTGCGCTGCTCTATGCACTTTCTCCGGTTGCTATCTCTGCAGTGAATTCAGGACGACTTGGCCTGCTGCTCTTCCTCATTGTGCTGCCATTTGCCTTGCCGCTACTCAAAAACTGGGCAGAGATTCATACCTGGACCCTGCGACGCATCAGTGCGATTGCCTTACTTATCTGGATACTTTCCGCCTTTAATCCATCCGTAATTTTGGTGGTTCTAGGAATTGTCGCCTACTCGGCCACCCGTGATTTCTTGGCAGCAAATAAGAATTTCAAAGATGCGCTCTTCATCCAACGCGCGATTCGTTATGCCACGCTTTTATTGGCGCCACTCTTACTTTCCGCACCAGGATCATTTGAGTATTTCGTTCGGCCAAACATCCTGATGAGTGAAATTGGATTTACCGTTGCTGGGGGAGGACCGAATCTTGCACTCATGGGTAACCCAGGTGGCCCAGGATCCTTGCCATGGTGGTGCATCAGCCCAATCACCGTGGTGCTTATGGTTACTTATTTCTCATCGACGGCGGCTCGAAAGTTTGCAACGCCAGGTGTTGTTTTCCTCTTAAGCGGTGCGCTCGTATCTGCACTTGTCATTTCAGGAAATGGATCTTCATCTACCACTCGAGCTAGCGCTGGAATTTTCCTTGCTGTAGCAACGCTCTTCGCTATTGCTGCAGCAGTGATCATGTTCGACAAGATCAAATCTCGCTTGGCGCAATCGAGCGTTAACTACCGCCACATTTCTATCGCCTTGGTGCTACTACTGACCACGGGCTACACAGCAACTTCTACATTCTGGCTTGTAACTGCTGGTTCTGATTCACCAGTAAGAACTACTCAAACTGAGATCCTGCCTGCCTTCTTAGCCATTGAGAAAGGCGCTAAGACTGTAGTGATTCGCCCTTATCGACAGAAGGGCGAACAGACTCTTTCATATTACATTTCTCGTGGTCGTGAAGTCACCTTAGGCGAACCAGATATCGCACCAAGGGATACCGCAATCATTTCGCGCGCAATTGAAGGTCTAGTTGATAACACTGGAGTGACATCGAGCAATATTCTTTCTACATATGGCATCAAATATGTCTTCTTGAAAAATCCTGTAAGCCAAGATGTTGTCCAAACAATTGATGGTTTGGGTGGCTTTAGCAGAACATCGGCGACTGAATCTGGGATTGTCTGGAAAGTTCTTAAGGATACGGGGCGAATTAAGTTCACTAACTATTCAGGGCGTGAGTTTGTCCTTGAATCCAAGGGCGTTCGTACATTTGTGCCAGCCCCGGGCACTATCCGTCTTGCTGAGACATACAGCGATGCATGGCAAGTTTTCCAAAATGGCTATCGCCTTGCCAAGGTTGAAGATGCAAATGGGTTACCAACCTTTGAAGTAACTGAAGCTGGTGAAGTCTCTATCATTCATGATGGACGCGCCCGCCGCGCTTGGATCTCTATCTTCATTATCGCCCTCGTAACTCTTATTGTCTTGGCCCTACCTGGTGGCCGCCGTAAAGCTGAGATTTCCGATAAGGAGATCGCATGAGAAACCAGAGAGCTTTGATACTGGTAGCGGCAGTTACAGCTGTGATTTTCGTGAGCAACATCCTGAACTTCACTGTTTCCACCAGCCGATTCAACGAGTCCTATCCTGCAGTCGTCTGCCCTCCAAATACCAGCGGTTTGAGTACTGCCATTTCGCTTACCTCAACTAAAACTTTGGCACGCAAAACAGGTAGTTCATCAATGAAGTCAACCGAGGTTGGCTTTAGGCGCTACGCAGTCGCTGCACAATCGGCAGTAATTGAATCCGGGAGAGTTACTCCACTTGTCTGGCAAGTTCGCAAGGGTGTGTGGGCAGGTGCAATTGCATGTAGCGCACCAGCTGCATCACAGTGGTTTGTCGGAGCATCTGCCGATATCACCGCTAAAGGTTCGCTCCACATCGTCAATAGTGGACTTGGTCGAGCGCTCGTTGAAGTAACAGTGTTTACAGAAAATGGTGAGTTGGCTCCGCGCAGCGTCTCTATTCGAGCTAACTCCTACACCTCACTCTCGTTAGCATCGCTTGCGCCAGGTTCAAAGAAGATTGCTATCTACCTTCTCCCGCGTGCTGGACGAATAAATGGCTACCTGATTGATGAACGTGGCAAGGGGCTCACATCTCTTGGTGGCGATTTGGTCAATCCAACGCAAGCGCCGACGACCAAACTGCAGATCCCTGCAATTCCACAACAAGTAGGGCGCGGCGGAACTACTCCGCATACTCTGCGACTACTTGTGCCTGGCGAAGTTGATGCGCGTATCTCTGCAGAGATTAGATCTACCGATGGAACTTTTGCGCCAGTAGGAATCACCGACCGCGTCATTGCGCACAAGCAGGTCATTGAGATCCCGATGGATATCACTATGGCTGCCGGCAAGTTTGCGCTTCATATCTCCTCAGATCAGCCGATATTGGGTTCAGTCTTTTCACCCACAAATGCGCAAGGAAAGCGTGACTTTGTATGGAGTACCGCTGCTGAGGATTTAAGAGAACACACAATCGCTACAACTGGGCTCGCCCCAATCTTGGTCTTCACTGGCCGCGATGTTCGAGTTACCTTGGAACTGACCTTCACAAATGGCAAGAGTAAGAAATTCAACATTGCCGAAGAAGATATTGCGACATTTAAGGTGCCAGATTCAGTTCGCTCCGTAACATTTTCTGGAATTTCGAAGGGAACCTCGGGCGCTGCACTGATTGCATCAAAGAGTGGTTATGGCTACCTGCCTCTCAACCCTGGCAGCGAACTGACTAAATCTTCAGTCCCGGCATCAAATATTCGAGTCCTCAATCCATAACTTTTACCACTCAGACCACTAACCTATTTCACATGGTTCCACAGACTCGTCACGGTCGCGCATGCTCTCGCGTCTCTTGCCGCACTGTTGCAACCATGACCCTTACCTACATCTATGCCGATTCAACGGCGGTACTAGGACCTCTTGCAACATTTGCTGAACCACACTCTTATGATCTTTGCGATAAGCATTCTGCTCGATTAACTGTTCCAAATGGCTGGGAAGTAATTCGCCATGTTGCAGAAACTGATGCCGCAGGACCTAGTGATGATGATTTGATGGCGATTGCAGATGCAGTGCGCGAGGCGGCTACTGCACATCTTCAGCCTTCACAGTCTGGGGACACTCAAGTAGCGCAAGCCAGCGTGGGTCGACGCGGACACCTGCGGGCCGTTCCTTCCTAATTTCGCATTTCGCACTAAATCTCTTTACGATACTTATATGAGTTCCTCAATATTTAAGGCTTACGATATTCGCGGTCTTGTTGATAAAGAACTCACCCCAGATTTTGCTTTTGTAACAGGAGTTGCTGTTGCGCGTTTTCTAGAACAGGAGCGCGAACCAGGCACGGTGGTTATCGGCGAAGATATGCGTCCATCGTCACCGACGCTCGCCACAGCATTCGCAGCAGGGGTTACATCACAAGGTTTAGATGTCATCCGAATCGGATTAGCTTCAACAGATATGTTGTATTTCGCCTCTGGAAAACTCAATCTTCCTGGAGCAATGTTTACCGCTAGCCACAATCCTGCCGAATACAATGGCATCAAGCTCTGCCTCAGTGGTGCCAGACCAATCGGCAAAGAGTCAGGGCTAGTCACAATCGAGAATTACGTCCGAGATGGCGCACCCATGGCGATGCGCAATGTAGGAGTTGAGAAGACGCAGAACATGCTGGAGGAGTATGTAGATCACTTACTCTCACTCGTTGACCTCTCTGCCATCCGCCCGCTCAAGATCGTTATCGATGCCGGAAATGGAATGGGTGGATACACCGCGCCTGCAGTCTTTCAGCGCCTGAACGCTGAAGTTATTGAAATGTACTTCGAACTCGATGGAACCTTTCCTAACCACGAAGCCAACCCCATCGAACCGGCAAACTTAGTTGATCTACAAAAAGCAGTTAAGAAACATAAGGCAGATATTGGCCTTGCATTCGATGGCGATGCCGACCGTTGCTTCCTTGTTGATGAAAAAGGTGCGCTCGTAAATCCTTCTGCTCTGACTGCTCTCATTGCAACTCGCGAACTTGCCAAGAACCCTGGCGCATCGATTATCTACAACTTGATTTCATCTAGAGCGGTGAAAGAAGTTGTCGAAGAAAGCGGCGGAACTGCTATTCGTTCTCGCGTTGGGCATTCCTACATCAAGAAGCTCATGGCCGAAACTAATGCAGTCTTTGGTGGGGAGCATTCAGGTCATTTCTATTTCCGTGACTTTTGGCGCGCAGATTCTGGAATGTTGGCAGCCCTTCATGCAATTGCAGCGCTCGGTGAAACCGATACATCGCTCTCTGAATTACTAAAGACATTTAATCGTTATCACTCAAGCGGTGAAATTAATTCAACCGTTAAAGATGCCGCCTCTGCCATGAAGAAGATTGAAGAAATTTATGGAAGTGGCGATGGAGTTGAAATCGATCACCTAGATGGCCTGACAGTCAGCCACGCCGATTGGTGGTTCAATCTAAGGGCCTCAAATACCGAGCCACTCCTTAGACTCAACGTTGAGGCTTCTGCTAAGTCCCGCATGGAATCTATGCGAGATGATGTACTTAACACCATCCGCAGTAAGGGCTAAATGACGCTTTTATCTGGCGTCCACTAACCTATACACCTAGCCGACTAGCACAGTAGAGCCCTACGCCGAAGGTCAAGCGAAGAAAAAACAGCCGTTTTTACTAGGGGAGATATTTTTAAATGACACCTGTTACCACTATTCCAAAGCATGACATTGCAGATGCATCACTTGCTGAAGCTGGCCGCAAGAAGATTGAATGGGCAGAGCGCAACATGCCTGTACTTGCACAGATCCGCGAGCGTTTTGAAAAGTCACAGCCATTTACTGGAGTACGCATCGCAGCATGTATGCACGTCACAACAGAGACTGCAAACTTGATGCGCGTTCTCAAAGCTGGCGGCGCTGAAATCGCACTCTGCGCTTCAAATCCACTTTCTACACAAGATGACACAGCAGCAGCGTTGGTTCACGAGTACGGTATTTCAGTATTCGCACGCAATGCAGTTGATCGCGATGGTTACTACGCGCACATCAATGCCGCCCTTGATATTAATCCGCACCAAGTCTTCGATGATGGCTGTGATCTCGTTAACACTCTTCACACAACTCGCAAGGAGCTCCTTCCTAATATTGCCGGTGGTTGCGAAGAGACCACAACTGGCGTTATCCGTCTTAACCAGATGGCAAAAGATGGCGCACTGACATTTCCAATGATCGCTGTCAATGACACCGATACAAAGCACATGTTCGATAACCGTTACGGAACAGGTCAGTCCACTCTCGATGCTGTCTTCCGAGCTACCAACTTCTTATTGGCAGGACGTATCGTCGTTGTCGCAGGATTTGGTTACTGCGGTAAGGGCGTTGCAGAACGCGCTAAGGGCATGGGCGCCGATGTCATCGTTACAGAAATTGATCCAACTAAGGCACTTGATGCGATGATGCAGGGCTTCCGTGTGATGCCAATGGTTGAAGCAGCAAAGGTTGGCGATGTATTCATCACCGTAACCGGTAACCGCGATGTACTTCGCGATGAGCACTTCGCCGTGATGAAAGATGGCGCAATTCTGGCTAACTCAGGCCACTTCGATATTGAAATCGATGTTGCTTGGCTCGAGCAGAACTCAGTAAAGAAGAATGAAAAGATGCGCCATCAGACTGACGAATACGTCATGAAAGATGGTCGTCGCATTCTTCTTCTTGCAGAAGGTCGCCTTGTTAACCTAGGAGCTGCAGAAGGACACCCAGCTTCAGTAATGGATATGTCATTCTCTGATCAGGCACTTACCGCTGAATACCTTGTTAAGGAAGCGAAGAATCTTCCTGCTGGCGTTCACGAAGTTCCTACCTATATCGATAAGGAAGTTGCTTCACTCAAGCTCAAGTCAATGGGTGGACGTATCGATGTGTTAACACCGGCTCAGGATATGTACCTCAACTCTTGGGAGCACGGTTCCTAAATGGCACTGGTTATGGTCGTCGACGACGATCAAGACCTTGCAGAAATGCTCGGAATTGTCTTAACAAGTTCGGGTTTCGATGTTGATCTTGTCAGTCGAGGAGATGAGGCGCTGGAGGTATTTAGAAATAATCCTCCAGACCTCGTCTTGCTCGATGTGATGTTGCCAGGAATTGATGGCATTGAGGTCTGCAGATTGATTAGACAAGAATCTATGGTTCCAATAGTCATGCTGAGCGCAAAGGGCGAGACGCAAGATATCGTCCGCGGCCTTGAAGCTGGCGCAGATGACTACATGCAGAAGCCATTTAGAGATAAAGCCGAATTAATTGCTCGTATTCGCACACGACTGCGTCGCACTAATGCCGATGTCACAGGCCTACTGACAATTGGTGATCTCGTCATAGATGTCACAGCTCATGAAGTCCATCGTGGTTCGACTTTGATTCAATTGACTCGCCTAGAGTTCGATCTATTGGTTGCACTTGCTAAAGATCCGGGCAGAGTATTTACACGTGATGCGCTCTTGAGTGAAGTTTGGGGCTATCGCCACAGCACAGATACTCGATTGGTCAACGTTCACGTGCAGCGTCTACGTTCTAAAGTCGAACATGATCCAGAGCATCCTGAGATTGTCATGACTGTGCGCGGAGTTGGTTACAAGGCGGGCGGCCCAGCGTAAAGGGCGCACTCACCATGAGGGGTATTCGCAAGACGTTGGCGCAATCACTTGCGACCAAAGTTATTCTTTCTACAGTTCTTCTCTCATTGGGCGTCATTAGCCTTACTGGTTCAGCGCTTAATTCCCGCCTATCCGATGGTATTCGTTCCGTAAGTTTAGATTCAGCGTTAACGGAGGCTCGCTTCACCTTCTTTAACGCCCAGTATCAATTGATTCTTTCGCAAGGCAAGAGCGTTGAAGAGCGCAAACAAGTGATTGCAGGTTTGGTCGTTGAAGCAACGACTCAGGATGTCAATGAAGATAGTCGCGACATCATTCTTTTAAAGTTTCCAACTGAAAAGAAGGCAAGCGTTTCCTATGAAATGGCCTCGGCCTTAGTTGACCCCAAATCTGTCCCTGAATCACTTCGCGAGAGGGTCAGGGCTTCTAAAGAAGCACAGTACGAATATGCCCAGAACCGTTATCTCAATTCGCTCACTTCCGATGCGCTCTTTGTCGGAGAGCCCATCAAAATTCCTGGTGGGGGAATGTATGAAATGTATGTTGTCTTTACCCTCAATACTCAAGCTGAAACCCTGACGCTCATTCGAAATTCACTTATCTTTACCGGGTTCGCACTCATCTTCCTGATTGGCCTCATTACTTGGCTAGTAGTTCGACAAGTCGTGCGACCAGTTCGTGATGCAGCGCGAATCGCAACCCAATTTACCGATGGTGACTTTAGTCAGCGCATGCAGGTTGGATCAGAAGATGAGATGGCAACCCTTGCTCATTCATATAACGAGATGGCCCAATCAATCGAACAACAGATTTCGCGTTTAGAGAACTTATCCCGTGTGCAGCAGAGATTTGTATCGGATGTTTCTCATGAACTGCGTACACCTCTTACTACCTTGCGTATGGCATCCGAGGTTATCTATAACCAGCGCACCTCATTTGACCCAGTAGTCGCGCGCAGTTCTGAACTACTTGCTGCGCAGATTGATCGCTTTGAAAGGCTACTAGAAGATCTCCTTGAAGTAAGTCGCTTTGATGCTGAAGTGGCGGTGCTTGAGCCGGTTGATTTTGATGTCGTTAACTTGGTCAAGAGATGCGTAGCGGATTTCGAGCTAGGTGAAGTCCCCACTGATTCGGGTATCCGCATCGAGCCAGAAGCAGCATCCATCCAGATTAAAGCTGATATTCGCCGCGTAGAGCGCATACTGCGCAACTTGCTTTCCAATGCGCTCGATCATGCTGATGGAAAAGAAATTGTTGTCACCATTCGCGCCACCGAGAGCGAGGTCGCTATTGGTGTCCGTGACTTTGGGCCAGGACTCAATGAATCAGCTCTCATTCGCGTCTTCGATAGATTCTGGCGCGCTGATCCTTCACGTGCACGCATTCGTGGTGGCACAGGCCTGGGGCTCTCTATCTCTCTAGAAGATGCGCGCCTACATAATGGAGAACTCGATGCATGGGGAAGACCTGGCAAAGGCGCACACTTTGTCTTGACGCTGCCGCGCGTTGCCGGAGAACAGATTCAAGGAAGACCAATTAAGGTCACGCCGTTAGATTTCCACGAGGAGAATTTCTACCTCTAAAGTCTTGGCTGCAACAATGAAGAATGCGCGCCATGAAGAGTATTCGCGCACTGCAAGAAATTATCTTTCCTAGTCGCTGCTTAGGATGTGGAGAGCTCGGCTTAGAGATATGTTCATCCTGTCGCAAGAGCTGGCATCCACATATCTATCGCCAATGGTCGCAACATTTGCCAACGTATCCGATTTATTCTGCACTCACATACTCGCCCATTGCCGGCAAAGTTTTGCTCGCTGCTAAAGAGAACAATCTGGCAATCGCTGACCAGCTTATTTACAAAGCGCTCTTTCACTCATTGACATTTTCACTCAGAGAAAATGGTGGGGATTTTCTCGTATCAATACCTTCGCGTAAATCTGTTGCTCGAACACGTGGGCGGCAATTTATTTCAACTCTGGCAAGTCAACTCAGCGAAGAAACAGGATTACCTGCATATGTGAATTTGGAACATACACGTCGGGTTCGCGACCAATCCTCACTCGATGCAAAATCAAGATTTGATAATTTAGATGGCTCTATGAAATCCCTGAATTTTCTAAGTGGAAGGGCCATTGTTATTGACGACCTCGTCACAACGGGGGCCACCCTTCAGGAAGCCGTGCGGGCGCTTCGGAATGGGGGGATTGAGGTTGCCGCTGCTGTAACTGCCTGCGTTGCAGAACCCCTACGATAAGACCCTCATTACCGGCATATGCGGAAGGTAGTTGCAATGGCTTCAATTCTTGATCGACTCATGCGAGCTGGCGAAGGCAAGATCCTTCGCGACTTGAGCAAGATCGTCGACAAGGTCAATGCATTCGAGCCCAATATTTCATCTCTTTCAGATGAGCAATTGCGCGCCAAGACCGATGAATTCAAATCACGCCTTACCCAAGGTCAGACTCTCGATGATTTGTTGCCTGAAGCTTTCGCTGTCGTTCGCGAAGCTGCCAAGCGCACTCTCGGTCAGCGCCACTATGACGTACAGATTATGGGTGGAGCAGCGCTCCACATGGGCAATATTGCAGAAATGCGTACCGGTGAAGGAAAGACTCTTGTTGCAACCCTTCCTTCTTATCTCAACGCTCTTGCAGGTCGTGGCGTACACGTTGTTACCGTCAATGATTATTTGGCAGAACGCGATAGCGAATGGATGGGTCGTATCCACCGCTTCCTAGGACTATCCGTTGGAGTAATTCTCAACAGCATGACTCCTGCCGAGCGCCGCGCTGCCTACCTTTCTGACATTACATATGGCACAAATAATGAATTTGGTTTTGATTACCTACGCGACAATATGGCTTGGTCTCTTGAAGATTGCGTTCAGCGCGATCACTTCTTCGCCGTCGTAGATGAAGTCGACTCGATTTTGATTGATGAGGCGCGTACTCCTCTGATTATCAGTGGTCCTGCCGATAAGGCCACCAAGTGGTACGAAGAATTTGCCAATATTGCTACCAAGTTGCAGCGCAATGTTCATTATGAAGTAGATGAGAAGAAGAAGACCATCGGAATTCTCGAAGATGGCGTTACCAAGGTAGAAGAACTTCTTAAGATCGAAAACCTCTACGAAGCTGCCAACACCACGCTTATCGGCTATCTCAATAACTCAGTCCGCGCTAAAGAGCTCTTCAAGCGCGATAAAGATTATGTAGTAATGAATGGCGAGCTCTTGATTGTCGACGAACATACAGGCCGTATGTTGGCTGGGCGTCGCTATAGCGAAGGCTTGCACCAAGCGCTAGAAGCGAAAGAACGTATTGAAATCAAGGATGAGAACCAGACGCTGGCAACCATCACTTTGCAGAACTACTTCCGCCTCTACGAAACCATTTCAGGTATGACCGGTACTGCGATGACAGAGGCTTCAGAATTCCACCAAATCTACAAACTTGGCGTTGTTCCAATTCCAACTAACCGAGATATGCAACGTATTGATCAGCCAGATTTGGTCTACAAATCCGAGAACGGAAAATTCGCAGCGGTTACTCTCGATATCGTCGAACGCCACCGTAAGGGCCAGCCAGTTCTAGTCGGTACCGTCAGCGTAGAAAAATCTGAAGAGCTCTCGGCATTCCTGAAGAAGGCCGGCGTTCCACACGAAGTTTTGAATGCTAAGCACCACGAACGCGAAGCAGCGATCGTTGCCCGCGCTGGTACTAAGGGCGCTGTCACTGTGGCAACCAATATGGCTGGTCGCGGTACAGACATCATGCTTGGTGGAAACCCAGAGTTCATGGCTGACTTCGAACTACAACGTCGTGGAATTTCTCCAGTAGATAACGCAGCTGAATATGAGGCTGCCTGGCCCGCAGAAATTGCAAAGCAGAAAGAAGCAATCGCCAGAGAGCATGAAGAAGTTGTTGCACTCGGTGGCCTCTACGTTCTTGGCACCGAACGCCACGAATCACGTCGTATCGATAACCAGTTGCGTGGTCGCTCAGGTCGTCAAGGCGATCCTGGTGAATCACGTTTCTATCTCTCGCTGCAAGATGATTTGATGCGTCGCTTTAACTCAGGAATCGTTGAGCGCGTACTGTCAGCTGCCGGGCTACCTGAAGATGAGCCAATTGAATCCAAGATGGTCTCTAACGCTATCCGTTCAGCTCAGACCCAAGTTGAAGCGCAGAACTTTGAGATCCGCAAGAATGTTCTTAAGTATGACGATGTCATGAATCGCCAGCGCGAAGTTATTTATGGTGAACGCCGTTTAGTTCTTGAAGGTAAAGATCTGGGCGAGCAAGTTGGAGACTTTGTCGCCGACACCGTCTCGGCATACGTCCATGCTGCAGCAGAGCAGGGATATGCCGAAGATTGGGATCTCGAGAAGCTATGGACTGCGCTCAAGCTCATCTATCCAATCTCATTTACTCCAGAAGAGTTGATTGCAGAAGTAGGCTCAAAAGATGCGCTCGATGTTGATTATCTAGAGTCAAAGATTCTTGAAGATGCCAAGCAGGCCTACAAGAAGCGCGAAGAAGAATTGAGCGCTGAGGTATTGCGCGAACTAGAACGACGCGTTCTTCTCTCGGTACTAGATCGTAAGTGGCGCGAGCATCTTTATGAGATGGATTATCTGCAAGAAGGAATCGGCCTGCGTGCAATGGCGCAACGTGATCCACTTGTTGAGTACCAGCGTGAGGGCTACGAACTCTTTGCCGCCATGATGGATGCCATCAAAGAAGAGCTAGCCAGTTTGGTCTTTAACGTGCAGGTAACAGTCGAAGGAGACGGAAGCGCTATCAAGGCGCAAGGCGTCGATGACAAACCTGCGCAGAGCCAACCACTTCGCTATTCAGCAGCAGATGAGAACGGCGTTGCTTCAAGCGGAGGCGTTTCACGCAATAGCCAATGCCCGTGCGGATCTGGAAAGAAATATAAGCGCTGTCACGGCGCCGCTTAATTTCATAACTTCTCCTAAAGCAGATGTAGAGCGGTACATAGCCAACGTCCATCTACGCCTTCAAAGCGAATAACTGCTGATCGGTAGCGCGCGCCAAATCGGATAATTACCGTTGATTCACAGATTCCATCGAATGGCTCTGATTGATGGATGCTCTTAATCTTTCCGATCTCCTTCTGAGTTCCAGCGCTCTTGAGTAACTCCATATAGATAACGCGATGACACCAGCGAATAAGTTGTGCTGGCTGCCGTCTTCCACCCCAGACTTCAACAACGCTGACAATAAACTTCATGGTCCAGGCATGTAGTTCAGGCAACTCTGATGCTGAAGTTGGAATTGGCATCTCATCAGCTTCTAGCTCTTCGCCGAAGGTTGAAGGAACGAGATAGAGCTTTGCTTTCTGCGCTGGGACTTCTCGGGCAGGAGGCGCAAAGATATCGAGCACTGGATGTTCCCACAGCGAGCGATCTTCGGTGCTGGATACCAATTGCAGAAAAGAGCGGCGATTCTCAATGAGCGTATGTGTAGTTTCTGTAGTCATGGCGCGATTTTTCTGTTGCACGCAGAAAAATGAGCCAGCTAAAAGTCTTAAGGTTGCTCATACTTAAGTCGTACTGTGGAAAGGTAAGTTAGAAGCAGGAGCGCGCACTTTTACCTTGCGCCCATGGCTGTTAAGAAGAAATCCCAGACTCGTCTCTATCTCTCAATTGCTCTCTGTCTCGGAGCGCTGCTCGCCTCATTCCTCATGACGCGGGCTGCAAATACACAAGAAGATTATTGGGTGGTCCTGCGCCCAATAGCTGCAGGTACTCAGATTAGAGCCGATGATCTCGGCTACCAATCTGTTGTGCTCGGGGCGGCAGCAAAGAACTACCTTGCAGCATCGACCAATCCCATTGGATCTATCACTCGCCGGCGTTTAGTAGCCGGTGAATTGTTGCAAGGTAGTTCGCTGACAGATGATGCAAGAGCGCTCACACATCAAGAGATCTCATTGAGCATTAGAGCCGTTGATATTCCATTCGCAGTTGCAGTAGGTGAATTGATTTCGCTCTATCAGCTCCATGATGTTCGCGAGTCTAAGGAAACAATCGCCCCAGAGTTCATTGTTAGTGGAGCTTTTGTGACATCTATCGACCGCAAAGGCAGCAACTTTGGAGGAGAAGTAGCGCTAGGGCTAGCCATTGATCGAGTAGATGTTGCAACCGTTCTATCTGCATCCACCAGTGGGCGTTTAGTGGTTGTGCGCGCACGTGGGTGACATCGTTAACTCTGCAATTACCGGAATACGAGATCCAGAGCGCGAAGGATTCATTGCCAGTACTCTCTTTTCGCAAGGATGGAATATCACTCTACGAGCCTTAGATTTTGATGCAATCAGTCAACTCTGTACCGCAGCTGCACCAGAGAAGGCAACGATTATCCTGGCTACCGATCTAGAAGGCTTAACCCCGGCAGCAATTGCAGAGCTGAAATCTCGCGGGTATCCAGTCTTTCTCTTTGCACCTAAAGGTTCCGCACCTACTTCATTTGCCGAGGTGCAAGAGTTTCCTACCTCTGCACTTGAACTAGTCTCTCTCATGCGTGGATCATTACGTGCTCCAATGATCAGAGCACAGGTGCAGAACGCTCCTGCCCGAGCGCGCACCATTGCAATTGCTGCATCAGCGAGCTCTTCTGGCTGCACTCTGACTGCAATCAATCTCGCCACAGAGTTGAGCTTGTTAGGAAAGAGAACGCTCTTAGTCGATGCGCATGCTCTTGCTCCTGCCATCTCATCCTTACTTGGCCAAAGGGGTTTACGCGCCAGCGTTCGCCATCCGCAAATCTCTGAAAACTTATGGGGAATGGAGATTTCGCAAGCAAATCTAGAAAGTGATTTGGGGCAGCTACATAGCGCGCGTTCTGAATTTGATTTTATAGTGATGGACCTTGGAACCTTACGAAATATTGCAGCACAGCTAACCGGCAAGAGATGGGAGAGCGAAGCTTTTATCTGGACCTCAACGTATGCAGAAGAACTCTGGTTGCTATCAAAGAGCGATCAACTATCACTCGAGCGATTACGCGAACTATTGCGCGAGCTGGCACAGAATTCGATCAAGCCAGTGATTGTCGGTGTCCAGAGCATGCGAACTCCGGGAAAGAAGAACTCACCACTAGATCAATCATTTACTCAGAGCGTGAGCGCGATAAAGCTAGCACGCGTGATCGCCCTGCCCGCCGATAGTCGCAGCGTCTTACGTGCAGAGAATGAGCGCACTAGCCTCTATGAAGTCAATGAACGTAGCCATCTGCGCCGCTCTATTGCAGAAATTGCAGGTCAACTCATCTCATAAATTCTTATAGGCTTAGCGCATGCGTGGTTATGCGGCTATGACAGCCCAAGAAGTCTCCGGCTTTGCGAGCTCTGAGACTCTCGATGTTTCAGATATCTACGCGCCGACAGCAAGTTTCTTGGCAGCGCACTCAGATCTTGATGAAGAAGAGATTGAATTTACCCTTTCAATGGTGGCGGCAGAGGATGCGCTAGAGATGAAGAGCGCAGGGACAGGTGCTGCCTGCGTATTAGCCTTTGAAATTCCACAAGAGCTCATCTCTGAAAGCCATGAGATGTCGGTATCGCTCTCTGGTTCACTTTCTTGGAGCGATCTGCAATGTCTCTTTGAAGTATCTGCAGATGGGCAAGAGCTGACCTGGTTTGCCACTCAAGAGATTTCCCAGAATTTAGCTACCTGGCTGGGGCAGGCATAAATGGCCGCCATTGAAGATTATGTACAGGGCAGAAGCCCGTTATCACCGGAACAGATTCACCGTTTACGTGAACTGATTGCCGATTGGCAACTGCTCTCTGATTTATCTTTCGCTGATTTGATCTTGTGGGTGCCACTGCGAAAAGATTTTAAGAGTTGGCCAACAGGCTATGTCGCAGTCGCACATATCCGCCCGACAACTGCTGCCACCCTTTTTCCACTCGATGTCATCGGTGATGAAATCTCACATGGCAAACGCCCTCATATTGATCAAGCGCTTTCGAGCGCGGAGATAGTTCGCGATACTCAGCCAGAACAGATGGGGGAGTATCTCGTTAAAGAAGAGACTATTCCTGTGATGTTTGATGGACATGTCATCGGTGTGATTTCGCGACATCGAAATGCAGAGTTGATGCGTCAACCATCTCGTCTCGAGCTTAACTATCGCGAAATCGCGCACAAGCTCTACCGCATGATCTCCGAAGGAACTTTTCCTTATCCAGATGCAGGTTCACTCTTTGATCCAGCACCGCGCGTGGGAGATGGCCTGATTCGCCTTGATGTTAATGGAGTTGTTTCATATGCCAGCCCCAATGCTCGCTCTGCATTTAGCCGACTGGGTTGGATGAGTGAGGTTGAAGGTCATAACCTAGGCGAAGTCGCTCAATCACTTGCTCGCGTAAAGCCTGATGCGCAAGAAGAAACAATCGCTATGGGCCTCACTGGAAAAGCCCTGAAGCGAGTAGAAATTGATAATGCGGGCGGAACTATTGATTTCACAGTGCTGCCGTTGTTGCAGGCAACCGATCGTGTGGGTGCGATTGTGCTGCTGAATAACGTTACTGAACTACGCCGACGTGAACGTGAACTAGTCACTAAGGATGCAACTATTCGCGAAATCCATCATCGCGTGAAGAACAATTTACAGACTGTTTCTGCGCTTTTGCGTCTGCAGGCTCGTCGTATCGAAGATCCCGGTGCCAGCGCTGCGCTCAATGAAGCAGTACGCCGCATCGCATCGATTGCCTTAGTTCACGAGACGCTTTCTAGTAGCCGCGACTCATCCGTTGACTTTGATGATGTCTTAGATAACTTGGTTTCACATGCCCTTGAGTTAAGTCCGCGCATGGGCGAACTACATATTGAACGCACCGGCACCATTGGTTCACTTGAACCGCGCATCGCAACTCCGCTGGCGTTAGTTGTGACAGAACTTATCCATAATGCACTTGAACATGGTTTAGCCGAAGAAGGTTCGGCTCTCGGCATCCACGCCACCCTCAACGGGCGAGAAATGGCGGTCACGATTAGCGATGACGGCGTGGGTTTTCCTGACGGATTTGATATCGCTACTTCACCAAATCTTGGGCTACAAATTGTGCGCACTCTGACTGAGAATGAGCTACGTGGTCAGCTGCAGCTCATTACTGATGATCAACAGACGAGGGCGACCTTAACTTTCCCGATCTAGATAAAGATTTTAGGAATTTGCTTGATCAGCAAGGCGGGCGCGGTTACGAGCAGCGCGACGCTTCAAGGCGCGGCGTTCATCTTCAGATAGCCCGCCCCAGACTCCAGCATCCTGGCCAGATTCCAAAGCCCATGCCAAGCAGGGCTCTTTGACGATACAGCGATTGCAGACCTTCTTCGCCTCTTCGATCTGGGTAATGGCAGGGCCGGTATTGCCAACAGGGAAGAAGAGCTCTGGATCTTCTTCGCGACAGGCTGATTGATGTCTCCAATCCATGGCTAACCCCTTCCTGCGCTTGATGTAATTGCTGTGCGAAGCTCCCGCACAAGAGGGTAATTCTCCCTGTAACTCTCAAGTTAAACAAGAAGGTACGAGAAAAGATTTCGCTAATTAGGGTGATTTGTATCCCTTTAGAGAATTAACCATTTCAATTGAAGTGGTGCCCCCGACAGGAATCGAACCTGTGCACCTGCCTCCGGAGGGCAGTGCTCTATCCCCTGAGCTACGGGGGCGCAGGTACAAGGGTAGGTTATCTGACTATGAGCACTTCCGAGAAAGCATATTTTGCAACAGGTTGTTTCTGGGGCGCAGAGCGTCGTTTCTGGAATATCGATGGAGTAATTGCAACGAGCGTTGGATATATGGGTGGCGCACGCCCCAATCCGAGCTACGAACAAGTCTGTACTGGAGCAACAGGTCATGCCGAATCAGTAGAAGTGGAATTTGATCCCGCAAAAGTTTCTTATCGTCGCTTACTCGAGGAGTTTTGGGTGATGCATGATCCAACTTCGCTTAATCGCCAAGGCGGAGATATCGGAACTCAATATCGCAGCGCAATTTTTACAACTAGTTCAGCGCAGCAGCTACAGGCTGAGGTAACGCGAGATGTCTATCAGGCTGCCCTCACCCGAGATGGCATTGGTCAGATTGTCACTGAGATAGTCAGCGCCGAAGGAGTTCCATATTTCTTAGCTGAGGAGTACCACCAGAAGTACCTACAGAAGAACCCCAATGGATACGACTGTCACTCCAGCACAGGAGTGGCATTTCCGCAGTTGAGTAACTCTTAACCCAGCGCTCGCCAGCAGTACCAGGCAACCACGCTTCGGTAAGGACGAAACTTTTCGCCCTTCTTTTCTAACGCCGCGGGTGTGATTTCTTCAGTAAGGCGATAAATCTTTTCATATCCTCGTCTTACTCCGAGATCACCAGTTGGCCAGATATCTAAGCGCCCGAGTTGAAACATCATAAACATGTCTACAGTCCATGGCCCGATTCCCCAGAGCCCAGTGAGTTGTTGAAATATCTCTTCATCATCGCCAATCTGATGGAGCTGATTAATCTTTATCTTCTTGCTCAGCGCTGCCTCGGCCAACCCTTGAATAGTTTTGAATTTAGCACCTGAGACACCTGCTGCTCGCATCTCTTGCTCGGAGATCGCGGCGATGCGCGCCGGCACAACTCGACCCTGTGCCAGCGCTTTCACTCGGCCATAGATAGTGTCGGCAGCCTTTACTGCAAGTTGCTGTGAAATGACGGATTCAACGAGAGCCTCAAAGTGACTGACTGGTTTTGGATTTCTGCCGATAGTGCAGAGCGGATGTGCATCTATCACCTTTGCAATCCGCGCATCTCGTGAGGCAAGATCTGCAACAATTTTCTTCATCTGCGAAGAAGTAATTGCCATATTCGCGGTCATGGATAAAGGGTATTGACGGTGACATACTAAGTCCATGAGCAAGCAGATCGGTTTTGAGTTACAGGCTCTCGCGCTGAGTGAACTCAGAACCCATCGCAGTGAAAAGTGGCGCTCTTTTCCTGAAGATGTGCTTCCACTTCCAGTTGCTGAAATGGATTTTCCAGTAGCAGAACCCATTCGACAGATTTTGCGAGAGATGGTTGACACATCAGATCTTGGCTACCTTGGACCAATTCCTGAACTGGGAAGAGCCTTTAGTGGATTTGCCGAACGCCGCTGGGGTTGGAAGGCAGATGCAGCCCAAGTTCGTATCGCCGCCGATGTGGGAGTTGGCGTTGTTGAAGTTTTGCGAGTGATTACCCAACCTGGTGACAAGATTCTTATCAACTCACCGGTCTATCCAAATTTCTGGACGTGGTGCGCCGAGACTAAGTTAGAACAGGTAGATATCCCATTTTCGCAAAGCCCAACAGAAGTCGATGGCAGCCATTGGGTTCTGGATTGGGATGGAATTGAGAGAGCTTATGCATCTGGAATTAAAGCGCATCTGCTCTGCAACCCACATAACCCACTCGGTAGGGTCTTTACTCGCGCTGAGTTAACTCGCTTTGCAGACCTCGCCAAGAAGTATGGTGTTTATATCCTGAGCGATGAGATTCATGCGCCGCTGACATTTAGCGAACAAGCCTTTACGCCATTTCTGGCAATCTCTGATTCAGCTCGCGAAGTTGGAATCACCATCACCTCATCAAGTAAGGGTTGGAATATCGCAGGCCTCAAGTGCGCCATCATCGTGACTGAGAACGAGAAACTGCACGAAAAGTTAAACGCGATTGCACCGGCTACTCACTATCGCGCTTCGCTCCTTGGTGGGTTTGCATCAGTCGCAGCCTTTGAGCAAGGCGAACCTTGGCTCGATGCCGTGATGGTAAATCTCGATCACAACCGCACTCTGGTCGCTGAGTTAATTGCTGAGTTAGCCCCTGAGATTGGCTATCGGATTCCGCATTGCTCTTACCTAGCATGGCTTGATTTATCGGCCCTCAATTTGGGCGATGACCCAGCTGCAATGCTTGTTGAGAAAGCAAAGGTTGCCTTCGTCCCAGGAATTCGTTTTGGCCAACAATCATCACAGTTTGTTCGCCTTAACTTTGCAACCAGCCCAGAAATTCTGCGCGAAGCGATAACTCGAATCGCCTCGTTGCGGTCTTAACGCGCGAAAGTGTGCAAACTGGAGTATTTTTATACCCATGAAAGCGCTACGTAGACTCATTGCCGCAGTTACTGTGGGAATTTTGGCCTTTCGCGCCGTCGGTTCATTTCTTTCATGGGTTGAGAAGCAAGATGACTCCAACACAGATGCTTGGATCGATGAAGATGAATTTGAAGATGCCTAAATGAGCGCTGACACATATATCCCCGGTAGCTGCAATATTGGCAAAGGTGAAATTCGCCGCCGCCAAGCAGTTGCTCTAATCGGTGCAGTTCTCAGCGCCTTCACACTGGCGGGTCTCATTTCAACAAGTGCAGCACCTGGTGCGCGACTCGGAATCTTTATCCCACTGTTAGTTGCCTCAATTGGCTGGATTCAATCACGCAAAAAGTTCTGTCTCGCCTATGGCTTTATGGGCACCTTTAACTTTGGAAAGTTAGGCCAGCTCTCAAAGGTCTCCGACAAGAGCGCGCAGGCGGCAGATCGCAAAACTGCTCTCTCTATCTTGGCCCAGTCACTTTCTTTGGCAGCGATTCTTACGCTTATTGTTTATTTGCTGCCACTTAACTAACTAGCGCTTATTTTTGCCTTTTTGATCCATCTTCTGGTCGGCTTTTTCAAAACTCATTTTTTCTGGCTTTGCAGGGGGAGTAGGCATTGGTCCTAACGCAAGGATTGCTGCATCCCGAACGGTGATGGCAAGTGCTATCGCATTGCGACGAGCGGAAGCAGTCGAAGTTTTCTGCTCTGGAGTTATTGCATTAGCCATAGCGGCTCTGGCATCTGCATTTGCCTTATCTACAGAGTTTTTGAAGATTGCGTTAATAACGCGCATCCGAAAATCTCGATCTTTGACCGCTTGCAGAAATTCATCGCGATCGAGCTTGTACTGCTCGTGGAGAGATTTATAGGTATCGGCTGATGCACTTGGAGATGGAGTTGGATCAGCTTGGGCAGGACCTGCAGATGCGAGTGCAAATACGAGCAGCGCCGCTGCGGTTAACTCTCGACGCCTTTGCATGGGTAAATAGTAGATGCGATGGGGTGTGAATATTCTGTGAAAGGGCTCATGAGTCCGTGTGCAAGGGTGCGCTTTGGTAGCAAACTCACATGAGGCGTGGCAGGGTATAGCCATGAGCCAACTAATCATGATTATCGATGACGAAGCGGGTATGCGCGATCTACTGGGCGATGCTCTCAAATTGGCTGGATTTGAAACTGTGACAGCGGCCGATGCCATGATTGCACAGACACTTTTACGTACTACTAAGCCCGATCTGCTGATTGTAGATATCAATATGCCGCTGATGGATGGCTTTGAATTTATTGAGCGAATTCGCGGTAATGGAGATAACACTCCAGCTCTCATGCTCAGTGCTCGAGGAGATCGTGCGGATATTACTAAGGGTCTGACTTTAGGAGCAGATGACTATGTCACTAAACCTTTTGGACTTGAAGAGTTGGTTTTGCGTATCAAGGCAATTCTGCGCCGATCACAATTTAGTACAGTCACTGCCACAAACTTAAGTAGTGGGCCAATTACTTTAGATAGCGACTCTCATCAAGTAACTTTCAACGGGGAAGTAGTCGACTTATCGCCTACAGAGTTCCGACTTCTGCACGTACTTCTTGAGAGCAAAGGTCGAGTCTTGAGTAAGGCCTATCTCCTTGATGAAGTCTGGGGAATCACCTTTGAATCTGAAAGTACAGTTGTAGATACCTACATTTCATATTTGCGAAAGAAGCTTCATCGCGACGGATACGAAGGAATTAAGACTATTCGAGGAGTTGGATTTCAGCTGCAGCCGGAGAAGCAGTGAAGTTTTCTCAAACTTCTCGCATTAGTTTTGTAACCGTACTCCTACTCACCTTCTTTACCGTAGGAATCGGCGGAATCACCGTAAAGCACTCACTCGATATCGAAATTCAAAAGGTTGATCAGAGCTTGAGCTTTGTGGCTTTGAGCGCTTACGAAAACCCTGGGCAAGCTGTAGGTGCTGCACTCTTTGCCATCGAGCAATCTAAGTTAGATGCAACGCTGACTCTGCTTGCGCGCGATGGATCAGAGACAGTGATTAACGAGTCAACTCTGGAATATCCGGGTGCGCCAGCCTTCTCTGAAGTAGAGCGAGCAGTGCGCAGCCCGATTCGAGTATCGGCAGAAACTCCGTTTCGCATCCGCGCAGTTCCGCTAGAAGGCGGAGATTTCATCATCATCGCCCGTTCGACCAGCGAGATAGATGAAAACTTTATTTCAGATCTACAGTATCTAGCTCTTGTCACGCTGATTCTTAACTCATTCGCAGGCGTTCTTCTCTTCCTCTACTTCCGGCGCGAACGTCGTACCGCAGATTCCGCATCTCTTGCCCGTATGCAGGAATTTTTAGGAGATGCATCTCATGAGCTTCGTACGCCACTGACTGTGATCAAAGGCTATGTAGAAATGCTCAGTAAAGATCAGTTGACGGCGCCAGCAGATAAATCTCGCGCCTTTAACCGCGTAGGCAGTGAAATTACCCGCATGGAGACTTTGATTCAGGATCTCTTGCTTCTTGCTGAATTGGGTGAAAGCGGAGCCCGCGATATTGAAGTCATAGATTTAAGTGAGATTGTCAGTGCACATGGAACAGATTTCACAACGCTCAATCCAGATCGCGTAGTGGGTCTACAAGTCACGCCGGGGTTATCCATAGTCGGCTCTCGTGATTACATCTCACGCTTCATTCAAAATGCCCTCAATAACGTGATGCGCCATACCGAACCGCGCGATGCGGTGCGGATTACGCTTGCGAAGAGCGGCAAACATATTGAGCTCATCATTGAAGATGCCGGGCCTGGGCTACCAGCTGGCGCTTATCGTGAAGATATTCGCTCGCTCAATAGATTCGATAAATCTCGCTCACGCGAAAATGGTGGTTCAGGTTTAGGCATGAGCATTATGTCTGCCGTTATTGAAAAGCTTGACGGCAAGTTTTCGCTGCGTAAGAGCGAACTGGGTGGACTTGCGATAGTTGCCGAACTACCGACCGCTTAAACCTTGTTGCGGGTAGCAATCAAGCTAGTAATGGTGGCAGTTCCGATGCAGAGCACAATGACGCTCAAGCTCTGAGTAATCGTGATCTCGGGGATATGAATTCCCGCAATTTCATGCCAGCCCACTGCATGTGAGGCGTGGAAGATTAGTTTGATTCCAATAAATCCAAGGACCACCGAAAGTCCACGACCAATATGGATAAGTCTTTCCATGAGTCCACCGATAAGGAAGTAGAGCTGGCGCAGACCCATGAGAGCAAATACATTGGCGGTGATCACGATATAAACGTTTTGAGTCAGACCAAAGATTGCTGGAATTGAATCTAAGGCAAAGAGTAAATCTGTCAGACCTAGAGCAATCAACGCGATGGTGAATGGCTTTACGCCGCGCTCTTGGAGTACGCGAATAATGCCGCTCTCTTTCTCATCTTCACCATGTGTAGCGCTTTCTGCATAGAGCTGAATTGCTGTGTAGAGCAAGAAGGCGCCGAAGACGAAGAAGACCGCTTCAAATCGAGCGATTACTGCAGCACCCACACTGATTGCGATAACACGGAGAATTAAGGCGATAACAATTCCAGCAAGTAATGCAAGCTGCTGACGTTCTTTAGAGATCTTTAGCTTGGCGAGAATAATGACAAAGACAAAGAGATTGTCGAAGGAGAGTGAGTATTCGGTGAGCCAACCAGCAAAAAATTCCTGCTGCGCTTGTGAATCTATCCAGCCACCAAGAGATATACCGAAGCCGATTGCCAGGCTAACGTAGAAGGCGGTCCACATAAGGACTTCGCGCATAGAGGTTTCTTTATTGCGATTCTTAATCGCCCAAGTGAAGTCAAAGGTAAGGATTGCAAGAAGTGCAACAATTGTGATGAGCCACTCAGTAGTAGAAACCATTACGGGAGACTAGCATTGTCCTTCGTGAGCGCAGATCAACTCGAAGACTTATTTAGTGAGATTGAATCACTTTTTAGCGCTCACCAATCATTAGTACGCGTAGTTCTCTCAGGCCGTCGTCGCAATATGCAGACTCCTCATGAGCGCATCGATATGCGACCTGTGCTCATCAAGAGTGCGTTGCAGATTCAACTTACCTATAGCGATGGCCGAGCAATGACTACAAAGAACTATGTGCCTGATGAAACACCACTAGCTGAGCTGCTGCGCGCCGGCTTTGCCAATATTTTGCTAGAGCAAACTTCATGCTCAATCAGCGTTCGTATTACAAAAAAGGGTGAGCCACTGATTCATCGCACCAGCGAGAAGAAGGAACAAGTACTTGAGCACGATCGCACCAAGTCACGTCTGCTTCAACCTTCAGATCCCTTTCTTATCGCTGTGGGAATTTCGGATAAGGAAGGCAATCTGAAGCCAAGTAAAGCCGACAAGTATCGCCAGGTAGAAGAGTTCTTACGTCTGCTGACACCGGCACTCACTAGTGCAATTTCTGCCGGCCATATTCCAACCCCAACCCAAGAGCAACCACTCACAATTGCAGATCTGGGATGCGGCCATGCCTACCTGACATTTGCCGCGCATCAATACCTGCGCAGCCAAGGTTTACCGGTATCGGTTATCGGCATTGATGTCAGGGCGACTTCACGAGATCGCAATAATGAGATTGCCAACCAATTGGGGATTGCAGACAGTATTGAATTTAGAGCCGAAGAGATTGCTGATACCTCTTTAACGAAAGCTGATGTTGCTATTGCACTTCATGCCTGTGATACCGCAACTGATGACGCTATCGCCTGGGCTATCAACGCAGGATCCGGGCTGGCGCTGATTGCGCCTTGCTGTCACCACGATATTCAGGCGCAGATGAATGAGGTCCCTGAGCCTTGGTCGATGATGACGCGAAATGGAATTATGAAAGAACGTCTCGGCGATCTGCTCACTGATGCTCTACGTATGCAGATTATGAAGTTACACGGATATCGCGTCGAGGCTATCGAATTCATTGGCGGTGAACACACTCCTCGAAATCTCATGATTCGTGTGGTAAAGACGGGAGCTATTGCAGATTCGGTAGAAGAAGAGCGTTATGAGCAGATGCTCTCGCTCTGGAAAGTTAAACCTGCGCTAGCAGCCCTGCTGAGCCGTTAGACTTATCGCCATGTCCAAGGTTCTTGCATCGCTGCCTGTCGGCGAAAGAGTCGGCATCGCATTTTCTGGCGGTCTCGACACTTCTGTCGCGGTCGCCTGGATGCGCGCTAAGGGTGCGATTCCTTGCACCTACACCGCAGATTTGGGCCAGTACGACGAGCCAGATATCGATTCAGTTCCAGGACGCGCTAAAGAATACGGCGCAGAGATTTCACGATTAGTTGATTGCAAAACGCCTCTCGTTGAAGAAGGTTTGGCAGCCCTTGCTTGTGGCGCCTTCCATATCCGTTCTGGCGGAAAGCAATACTTCAATACAACGCCTCTTGGTCGCGCGGTAACAGGCACGCTCTTAGTACGGGCCATGTTGCATGACAAAGTTGAAATTTGGGGAGATGGATCAACATATAAAGGTAATGACATCGAACGTTTTTATCGTTACGGACTCTTAGCTAATCCCAACTTAAGAATTTATAAGCCTTGGCTTGATGCGGACTTTGTGCGCGAACTTGGTGGACGTAAAGAGATGTCTGAATGGCTCGTGGCAAATAAGTTGCCATATCGCGACAGTACCGAGAAGGCTTATTCGACAGATGCCAATATCTTGGGCGCAACACACGAGGCTAAGAACCTCGAAAACCTTGATGCATCCATTGAGATTGTTTCACCAATCATGGGCGTGAAGTTCTGGGATCCAAGCGTTGCCATCGCATCTGAAGATGTGAAGATTCAATTTGTTCAAGGGCGCCCCGTTGCCATCAACGGTAAAGATTTCACAGATGTAGTGGCTCTCATGAATGAAGCCAATGCCATTGGCGGTCGCCACGGACTTGGAATGGCTGATCAGATTGAGAACCGCATCATCGAAGCAAAATCTCGTGGAATCTATGAAGCTCCTGGAATGGCGCTGCTCTTCATCGCCTACGAACGCTTACTTTCTGCCATTCATAACGAAGACACTATTGCCAACTATCACGCCGAAGGTCGCCGCCTTGGTCGCTTGTTGTACGAAGGCCGTTGGCTCGATCCACAGAGCTTGATGCTTCGTGAATCACTGACACGTTGGGTGGCATCTGCAATCACTGGTGAAGTAACGCTGCGTCTGCGCCGCGGTGATGATTATTCAGTTATCAATACCACGGGCCCTGCGCTGAGTTATCACCCAGATAAGTTGTCGATGGAGCGCACAGAAGATGCCGCATTCGGTCCAACTGATCGCATCGGTCAGTTAACTATGCGCAATCTCGATATTGCCGATACTCGCGCAAAGCTCGAGATGTATCGCGATCAAGGCCAACTCGGTGGCGGAGATTTCAACCTCATCAAGGAACTCGAAAACTAATCTTGTGCTTGAGGTAATCCGGACCAAAAAAGTCCTTCTCATCGGCCTGCTCTTCTCTATTCTCTCTTTTAGCCACTTACCTGTCGCCGTTTTTCCTCATATTTTTGATAAGAATGGGGCGGCTCAGTTCATTACCTTGACGGTAATCGCAACTATCTTGGGCGGGTACATCGTCTGGCGCAGTAGCCAATTTGTTACACACGCATATCTACGAGCAGCGATTCTCTTTCTCATTCTCGCTGTTCTGGCTTCGGCGATGCTCAGCGGCAACATCATCACTGCATTTACAGGCGATACAGGTCGTTATGCCGGAGCAATCACTCTCTTCTGCCTGATCATTGTTGCGATTTTTCACTCTCCGCTGACCTTCGAGCAGCTAAAGAGACTTCTTGAGATTTACGTCTTCACTACTTTTCTCATCTCACTCGTTGGAATTGCTCAAAACTTCAACCTGATTGAACTTCCAGGTGATCAAGGAGTTACCTCAGTCCTTGGAAACTCCAACTTCTTCGCGGCATATCTGGGAACTTCTATGCCGCTCTATTTCTTCTTGAGCATTGGCGCCTCTAGAAGAAGGAAAGCGATTCTTGCAACAGCTGTACTAATCGTCTTTGCTTCATTGGTCTGGGCCGACCCATTGCAATCTTATGTTGACATCGCATTTACTCTGATTGGTATCTCAATATTTCTTCTTCGCAAGCGCATTCCTCGATTTAACTGGACCCTCAATGCCAGAACTTTCTTGGGAACTTTCGCACTCATTATTTGGGCGGAGTTCATCTTCTTAGTTCCATTCCTCGGCAGTTGGATTCCTGTTCTGGGCAATGACATCCAGGTAAAGATTCGCTCTAACTTCTGGCTAGCAGCAGTCAAACAGTTCTTTGAGTTTCCGCTCTTGGGCGTAGGACCAGATCAGTATGGAAGCTATTACGAGAAGTTTCGAACCTTTGAAGATGCCCGTGCCTATGAAAAGATTTTAAGTAATGATGCACATTCAGCATCTGTTCAAACGCTGGCAACGCTAGGCGGTATCGGAACCCTAGCTATCTTGATTTTGGTGGCAATTCTGGTTCGTTCGCTGATGATCCAATGGGATACCAAGCCAGAGCAGCGGCCCTGGTTATTTGCACTCGGCCTCTTCTTCTTTGTCTATTACACCAACTCATTTGTAAGCCCGATTACTATTCCATCGAAGTATCTCTTCTGGGCGCTAGCAGGCTGGGTCATTGGCAAGACATATCTGGGCGATATCAGTAAAAAGGCGAACTTGCGTATCCCTGTGGCTTCACTAGTTGTCTTGATTCTCTTTATTGGCGCTAACTTCACCACTGCACAATGGAAGTATGCAAACGCTTTTGAAAAATTCGCTAAAGATCGCGAGGCAGTGGGGTCGTACGAGTTCAACCCATTCCTTCCGTGCTTTATGTATTTTGAGGGCGCCTTCAATATGAATGCCAAACGCCCAATAGAAGACATCGCCCAGTTGGCCCGCCAACAAATTGGTGCTAATCCGCGATGCGTAAGCGCACATTTGATTCTGGCTCAGATTTATCAAGGCACTGCAGATATGGATAGATGGCGCACACAAATTCTTGCCATGGTGGAAATCGCCCCTACCCGCGTTGACGTACTGCGCATGGGCTTGGATTACGCCACTAAGGCAGGGGATGTCGATTTGTATAACGAGTTGCAGGAGCGGATGTCGAAATTAGGCTTGGTTTACGTGCCAGGCAACCCTGGTTAGTACCCACTCAACTGAGTTAGGTATATTTAAGCTATGTCGTTCGATGAGTTCTATTACAGATTAAAGGAGCGCATCAAAGCGCCCTTTTACTCATCAAAACGTTTTGTTCGTTTCAGCGCCAGATTAGTTTCCTTTGGACTTTTTGCCGTCGCCATTTCTACACTTGCGCCAACGCTGGCAGATGAACTTGCCGGGTCTCCAGAAATGATTGAACCAGCTCCAGCTGTTTCACCAACAGCTAGCCCAGAACCTGAGGCAAGTGCATCTGCATCTCCAACCCCCGAAAGCAGTGCAAGCCCAACTGCCGAGCCAGAAATCATTCGCCCAACCATTGAAGTGACTTCACCGGCGCCACTGCCCGAAAGTTCAGATTCAGCAACTGTTGTTGAAGCTCCACCCGCACCTCTTGAAGTGCAACCTGCCTACACGCTTCGAATTCCGCGTTCTGTCTCAGTAGATCCGCGCGCTAAGTCTTATCTCTTCCCGCATATCTATGCCGCAACCGGAGATAGCTCCCACGCAACAATGGTCTGTATCTCTGGAGCGGTCAGTTTTGATACCCGCAACAAGCAGAGTTCTCAGAACGCCGACGAGGGCAGCGACTTGATTTCAGGAGATCGCAGTAACTTCCTGATGATTTCAGCCAGCACGGCGCGGGTAGTGAACCTGATCAACTCGTGGCAGGGGCTGCTGGTCTATTCGCCAAACACGGGAATCGCCAACCAATCCATCACTTTCCAATTTGTGGCAGTCACCAAGCCCGTTATCGACCCAGCCTTCTGCGGTGCAGCCCGATCAGTGGCCTCGACCGTGATTCGACCTCTGGGGCTAGGGCAATCGACCGTAAAGGGCACAGGAACCCTCAAGTAACCTCAAGTGAGCGGCGTTTTTTGTCCTCTCTGGAATTTCAGTCTAATATCAAGCCCTAGTGACCACCCCTAAGGGTGGTTTCCCGCGTGCAACAGAAAGGACAGTTCAATGACTCTTCATTCGCCATTGAGCGGTCCAGTCAACTCTGGCTTCGGCGGTGGCGGAAAGAAATTCAAGTCAAAGATTGTCGCGGGCGTAACAGTTATCGCCCTTGTTCCATTTTTATTGTCAACATTTGCAGCGAGCGTAACTGTTGGTAACGGCGCGCTTGAATTTGGACAAGGTTCGCAGCAAGCGATCGCCTGCGATTCCAAGATTTTTATTGCAATGGGTGAAGAATGGAAAGGCGCACCTGCTGAAAATGATCCATCAGCTGGATTCTTCCGCGTTCGATCAGTAACGGTTTCAAATCTAGATCTACAAAATTGCGCAGGAAAGAAGTTGCGCGTTCGTCTTATTGACGGATCATCTCAAGAAATTTCGTTAGGTACCGTTCCTGAAGCAAAGGTGATGCAGATTTCTCTGCCAAACCCAATGCCGGTTCAGAATGTCTCAGACTCAACCGCACTTCTTTTAACTTACCTCACCGGAACAGGTAGCCCAATCGCCGGAACGCTCGCTGCAACTGTTGCAGTTGGAGTGTCAGGAACATCTGTCTACGACGGCAGTGTGCTTTCAGCTAACAACGCCGATGTCACATTCTTTATCGATCCATCTGCAACTGTCGTCAATATTGATGGACAGCAAGTTTTCCGAACCACAGTCGAAACCATCGACAATCCAAGTGCACAGGTAGCGCCAACAGCAACGCCTACGCCAACGCCAACTCCGTCGCCAAGCGCGACACCATAGAGAATTGCCAGTTCATGAAAGTGGACTGGTTTTACCTAAAGCTCGAGTCCACAGCGAGCCAAGGGTGTAGTACTAAGAGTGGAACATCGTTAATAAAAAGGGGAATATAGGAATGGAAATCCTAAAATTTGATAACGCGGCAACTCCGCGTCGTAAGAAGAGTGGGGGCAACTTAAAGTCCCTCGCTGGTTTAGCAACCGTGGCAGCTATCGCTGTTCTCGGTTCAACTCTCGCTGCAAATATCTCACTCAACTCCGGTGCAGCAATTGAGTTCGGCCAAGGTGTATCTGTGACATCTGCATGTGACGAAGATGGAATCACCGTGACACCTTCTGTTCGATTTGTTAATGCGGCAAATGCAGGCACTTTTTACCTGAGCACAATTGCTCTTACAGGAATCAACGCACCAGCAACAGGCACCACTTGTAAGAATAAAATTTTTACGCTCAGCGCTTATGACAATGCTTCAGCCAGCCCACTTCAGCTAGCTACCAGTGGATCGACACGCATCACTCAGGCTACCTTTGCAATAACTGGCGCTAGCTCATCTGCCGGTACAACTGGAGTGACACGATCTGATGTAACAGGAGACTCTACATCTGGACGAATCACACTTGGTTTTAGCGAACCTTCATCAACCTCTGGTGCGGTTTACAAGATCACACTCCAGAGCGAGTAATAAGAAAGTAACGCCTATACCCAATTAACGATTGCGTAAAACACGTATGGAAGCCACTCAATTTGAGCTCGGCTTCTATACGTGTTTTTGGGCAATTATTGGACTTTGATTCCAAGGCGTTAATTGGTCAGTAAAAAGTTGGAAAAGGATTTATGGATCTCTTAAAACGTTACGAATCAGATGACTTTGATGAGTCATATGATTTTGACGACCCTGAAAATGGGGAGATTGAAGAAAAAGGTAGTTCCAAACCATTCCTTGTAAAGGCTGCAGCGATGCTTGTTGCGGTAATGGGAATTGCTTATGGTGCCAACATCGGGCTCACCAATAGCGGCGGAGGTAGCGGACTGGAATTCGGCCAGGGGATTGTTTCCACAACCGCGGTCTGCGATACAAATAGTGGAATTACCTTGATTCCTTACGCAGGTTATGTCAATGAAGCTGGTGGCACAGGTAAATTCACGCTTGATTCAATCATCTTCGAAAATGTTGATGATACTTGTGTTGGTGAAGATTTCATCATCCAAGTCTTTTCAAATGCAGGTGCTGATGCTTTATCACTCTCAGAAACCAAGACTGCAGGTTCGTACGTGACCTCTAACTCTGTTCGATTTAGTTTCATAGATTCAGCTACAGTCAGAATGGTCAGCAACCAATACACCGATATCGAGCTTCTCACCGATGTGACTTCAAACGAATTCGCAAATGATCAAAGTTCTTTCCAGTTAGTCTTTGACCCAGATCAGACTTCTTCCTTTGCGGACGCGACACAGATCTACAAGATCACCATCCAATCCATGGATCGAAACGCTCCATGACAAAGGCCTCAGTAACTCGATCACTTTTTGAGGGCTCTGAAACCGAGCTGATGTGGATTGAGGGGCAATCGCAATTCGCGGACTCAAAAATCTTGCTCACAATCTCTAACCAGAGCGGCGATCGCACTGTGCTGATTACTCCGACAGAGATAGTTGCCAGTAACCCGAAAATGTTTGTACAGGCACCGCCTGAGCGAATTGTTACTAAGGCGCATCTGCGCCAACAGAAGTTTGGCAATGCAGTTAAATTCATCGGATATCTCTTAAGCGCTGTCCTGATTTCATTCTCAGTCTTATCTGCAGCAGGTTTTGTTAAAGCTCGCATTGTCCTTACTGGTTCCATGGAACCAACAATTCATCCGGGCGACATTGTGATTTTAGCTCCGACTCCTCGCACCCAGCCCGAAGTTGGCGATGTGGTTGCGTATACGGCTCGCCGTTTCAGTGGTGAGTCGGTCGGAACATTTACCCACAGAATTATTGGTGGAAATGCGCAAGATGGCTTCTTGGTTAAGGGCGATAACAACCCATCTCCCGATGTGCAGCGACCGAAAGTACAAGATGTTTCAGGTGTAGTTTTCTTTGTAATTCCATTTATCGGTAAGTTTTTGACGCCAAAGATGTTGATGATTCTAGTTCCGTTGTTAATTGGGTTGTGGCTCGTCATTGACACCTTGCGAGATGAGAAATGAAAAAACTCATTACTCTTGCTACTTTGTTCTTTACCTTTGTGATGCCAACAGCTTTTGCATTCGATACTCCACTTCTGACTTGGGAACGCGGTCGAGATCAGCAGGTAGTTCTCGGTGGGGGAGAAGAAACTTCCAATTGGCGTGTACAACTTGAAGGAAACGGAATAACCCCCATTGAGTTCGAGAAGAGCAGTAAGAACAAGGCAGGCTATGTTGTTTATTCGGCCAGCATTCCTCGTGACATTCCAACTGGGGCGTACACCGTAGTCACAGTTGGCACAGGATCTCCAAGGACAGCGGTTGCTGTTGTTGCAATGGTGCAGGCAAGTACTAAAACGGCATCTTCGTCGCTATTTGATCTCACCCGTCTCGTTGCAATCTTTGCCTTTCTTACGACGATACTTGGCACGTTGCGCCTTGATAAGTATTCACGTTTGAACTTTAGATCCACCCAACTAAATACTTTTGATCAACCTCTTACGCCTAAGAACATCTTTGAACGGGTTCAGGGAGCGCCGCTACGTGCCAGACTAAAGTTTTTGAGTGACCTAAAGCCATCGTTATTGAAGTATCTACTTCTCCAAGAAGGCGAGTACTTCTTTAGCAGAGCGCGTTCTGCCTATTCAGTGTTGCCGATAGCAGGCGCGATCTTGGGTGCAATTGCAGGCATCGAAATCATGAAGAACGATGGAATCGTTAAGACGGGACTCGGGATCTTTATCGCGGTCACGCTACTTGCCATTATCGATCCAATTGCAGGCTTTGCTGCAGTCATTACTTTCGTTACATCTGAGCTAGTTGCTGGCAATGTCTTTAGCGTTCGAGATTTACTTTTGATCGGTGCGATTTCCTTTACATGGATGGCACCGGCACTTTTTGCAGCGCTTATCCGGCAAGTTGCTCCTCTTGATATTCCTAAGTTATCTCCAAGAACTGCTGGCGCCAAGGCGATTGCGTCATTCCTTGCCGCAGCTGTTGGAACTATCGCCTTCTACTTTGGTTTCTTGCTGATCAGCTCAATTCTTTACGTGGAGTCAAATTTTCAAGAGCTGTCGCTCTTCCAAGCGGGAATCATCTTCGCAGCTCTGTTAATCCGCTCTTTCTTCAGTTTGCACTGGGAATCGATTGAATCTGATGCAGAACAGGGCCAGAGCGAATTCTTTCTTGCGCGCGTTAACTCACCAGCAACGGCACTGATTGTTAACTTCCTGATTTTCGCCTTTGTATACATCTGGACCCAATCGGCGCAGAAGAGTCTGATTGTGAGCGCACTTTTTGCAATTCCTTACTACTTGGTCTTTATTGGCATGGGATCATCACGCTTCGATTTTCTCTCTCGCATTCCACGAAACTTTGCTATCGAAGCTGTAGTTGTTGCTGCGATCTGTTGGGTAATTTTCCGCCAAGTGGCAGGGCAACCTCTACTCAATGATGATGCTGGCTTCTGGCTCCTTTTTCTCTCTTCAATTCCGATGATTGCGCATGCACAACTGACAGCGATTTGGCCTAACTCATCAAGGAAGGAGACAATTTCACTATGAAGCGTCTTCTTGCTCTGCTCCTAGTCTTGGCGCTCGTTCGTATTGGGTTTACCTACCTGGATTCTTCTGATGCATCTTCTCAATCTGTTCAATCTCCGATTAATACTCAGGAGTACTTTTTTGGCGTGAAGAACGCGGAATCAAATCTCAATCAGGTGCTTGCACTCTTAGTTGGCAGATCCGGAACTCCTGGTCCAATCGGAGTTGCTGGTGCCGATGGAGTCATTGGAATGAACGGTGTGAATGGAGCAGATGGAATACCTGGCGCGCCAGGTGCCATGGGTGCACCAGGACCTGCCGGAGCTGCAGGACGCGATGGCGCAGGTGTTGTTGCTGTGCCATTCACTGGAAATCAAAACGGTTGTGCAGCAGGTGGCTTAAGACTTACTGATGCAGCAGGAAATGTGAACATTATCTGTAATGGAACTCCAGGAGCACCAGGTGCGGCAGGAGCGCCAGGTCCCGCAGGAGCAACGGGCGCTACAGGCGCTGCTGGTTCTGGATCAGGAGGAACTCTTGGATTCGGTCAAGGTGAAGTAACTGTTGGACCATGTGAAACAGATGGTGTCATCGCAATTTCAGTGACCAAGAATTACACCGGAGAAGATTTCCGATTGAAGGAGTTAACCATCGGCAACCATGGAGTTGCAGGTGACGTTAAAGATGGTTGTGCTGGAAAAACTATCGGTTTCTACTTGAAGATTGTTGCTTCTGGAACTCTAAACAATTCTTCAGGTGGATATGCTTACGATGACATCATCAAGTGCACCGCCACGCTCCCATCAGCGGCTGGTTGGCCTACAACAACGCCCCAATTTGCGCTCAATTCAGCAGCACTTTCCTGTGTAAATCAACGCACCAATGCTGCCGTAACATTCTCCAATATCAGTACAGCTGATCACACCCCAAAGTTTGGATTTGAAATTGGCTAACAACCCAACCCCAGAAGAGAAGCCAAAGGTTTCTAAGCTTCCCTTGCCCATTTCTGATTCACCACTTGTCATCGACCTGCCAGATGGACAGAAGATTGTCATTGGAAAGATGACGCAAGGCAGTGTTATTGAAGTCGCGACATGGCGTGGCGTGGGGCGCCCCGATTCACGTACAAGTCGCTTGATGCTTGGTGTTGGTAACGGCAATGTGAATGAAGATCAAAACGCTTCTGCGCAAGCTCAATCTGCGGGTTCTTCTAAGCCAGTAAAGCCAAAAGATTGGCGAGTTGTGCTTTATTACTTTGCGATTGCCATCAACGCAATCAAGAGTATTCCGTTCAAAAAACTTATAGGAAAGATTTCACCTGCGGCAATGATAAAAAAGTTGCCTACAAAGGCAAAAGTTAAACAGGAACTCAACAAGCCTGATGCGCCTTCAGCTCAGCCAACGAACCCCGAGATTAAGTCCACGAGCGCTTTGGCTCACGTTGATGAGGACATCGAAGCTTGGCTCAACAAGATCTCGGAAAAAGCCTCTCAGAAGAGTGCGACCACAAAAACAACCTCAAAAAGCCCCGCAAAGAAGAGTGCACCCGTGAAGAAAACCACGAAAAGGGCCGCAACTTCTAAGGCCAAGAGATAATAGTTAGGTAGAATTTCCCCATGAAAAAGCCTCTGGCAGTTATCGCAGTTGTGTTGATTGCCTTCTTTGCTTTGGGCTTTCGTTTAGCTCACCCGCAAGCGGGACTTAGCAGCGCGCTAGGTTCGGCTAAGTCTTCAATCGTTGTCTATAAATCGGTTGGGCAAGCAATGCCTGGTGACAAAGTTTTGATTGATGTCAAAGGTACCGGAACATCTCTTGGAATTGTTAAGTCAGCGCGCGCAGGAACGGTAGATGTTGACACTGTTAACGCATTTACTCGCGTTAAGCAGACTGAAGTCATTGGAAAGTTAGTTGCGATTGTGCCCTTCTTTGGAGCACCACTCGGGTGGGTAGGACTTTAGCTTTTAACTGCCCGAAAGGGTGATCCGCAGAACCGTCAGATTTGGCTCAACTAGCCTGCTCGAGCCGAGATCAACCTTGGTTGACGCGAATTGATCGAGGGCGGATACCTTCAACTTGGCATGGAACAACAGAGCTCTGTAGCGGCCATCGTCTTCGGTCTCAGTTGCCGGGTTGTAGCCGCCAACAATGTTTGCGTACAGCACCTTTGAATTAGAAGGAATACCTTCACGCTCGGCGAAGGCAGCGATATCGCGCTGAATCTGGACAGCATCGAAATCTCGGTAAACCAAGTTCAACCCCTTGGAGTAATTACCACCGGCGATATTTCCAATATTTGAGTTGTTGGATACTGCGCCGCCGAGTGCGGGCACAAAGGAAATAGTCGCTAGGAAGATGACCATTAGCGCCAAGAATGAGTCAGCAAAGAGCCATCCACCTAAGGATGTTGCATCCTCTTCCTCGGGGCGAGCTATCTTTTTACGCACGTTGCTTCTTCTGAAGCTTGTTGATCTCTTTCGCAGCAGATTCAAGGTTCTGCGTTGCGCTGACTAAACGAGAGATGGATCCGGCTAACGCTTGATTCATAGTCACGTTGGTAACTTTGCGCTTATCGTGGAGAACTTGAGCAATCTCTAGGGCAATAGTGGATCGCTCCTGGTCGATGAGAGCTTCTTCTTGATTACGCAATTGCTGCGAGCGGTGGCCGAAAAATGAAACGAATAGGGTCAGGACAATCACAATCATGACAAGAATGAAGTCCAAACGAGCAACTTCGCCAATCTTCCATTTATCCGATAGGTACCCGTAGCCGTTCTGCCAGAAATCCAAGAAGTTAACGACGCTTGCACCATTTTCCTTGGTGTAGGCGGCAAAGCCGGTGGTTGCAGCGCTTACCGCAGCCCATGTAAGAGCAACCGGGGCAAAGACGAGGACATTTCGAATAATCGTCAGAATTCTCACCAAGTCAGATTGGCGGTTCTGGGCTTCAGATTTGGGGTAGGGGAGAAAATCAAGGGGCTGAAGTTCGGCCCAGATATGCAAGTTCTTACGTTCCTTAAGGGACTCAGTGAGTTGGTTTAAGTATGGATCGCGTTCGACGCCTCGAAGACGTGACCACTCTTCGAGTTTCTCGGCTAGAACTGTGGTCGGTTGGACCTTCTTGATTGCCATTGCGCCCCCTATGAACTTTCGACCGCGAGTCTAATACAGGATGGGGGAAAGGAAAACGATAGGGTCGCGCTCATGACTTCAGCCCGCAAAGCAATTATCGCAGCGATTTCAGTCGCGCTCATCGCAGTAACTATTCTCGGAGGAATTCAATTGACCGGATCAGAATCAACCAAGCTTCCTGCAGTCTCAGCTGTTGCGGGTCAGACTCCAACAATTTCAAAGCCTGAAGGAACACCGCCAACCGAACTCGTATTTGAAGATGTCATTGTTGGTTCGGGTAAAGAAGTTCTTCCAACTTCTACTCTGACAGTTCATTACGTATTAATGACTTGGTCGGATGGAAAGCTCATTGAATCTTCATGGTCCGGAGAACCGGCAACATTCCCATTGGCACAAGTTGTTCAGGGTTGGCAGCAAGGTCTACCAGGTGCACAAGAAGGTGGCCGTCGCCTCTTGGTCATCCCACCAGATATGGGCTATGGCGCATCTGGTGCAGGACCAATCAAGCCAAATGAAACTCTCATCTTCGCCGTTGACATCATCGGCGTTTCATAAAAAGAGTTACTTCTTAAACCAAACTGTTGTACCGGCCGGAATCTTTCCATTCACCAACGGTCTAGAAGAGATCAAGATTTCACCCTTTGGCATGGCGTATTCCTGCGCTCTAAAGTTTGTGATGCAGTGCCAGCCATTAGGCCTTGAGAAGTGAAGCACTGACACATCGCTGGTCTTATGCCACTTAATCTCTTCTTTGGTCTGCAGCTCTCTACGTAGCTCTAGCGCGCGGCGATAGGTCGCAAGAGGGGAATGAGCATCTTTTTCCTCTACTTCGACAGAGTAATTGCCGAACCAATTTGGTTGTGGCAGGTGTGCTCCGCCTGCACCAAAGCCAAATGATGAACCTGATTTTGTCCATGGCAGCGGAACACGACAGCCATCACGGCCCTTATCAATCTTGTGGTTGCGTAGATACTGAGGATCTTGGATGGCAGACTCTGGAATATCTGTCACTTCATGAAGACCAAGCTCTTCACCCTGGAACATGTAGGTGCTTCCCGGAAGTGCCAAGATATAGAGCGTTGCTGCAAGACCATTATTGGTTCCAGATTCCATATCTAGCGGATGAGATGTGCCATTGCTCAACATCCAATCACGACGATTTACAGCTGGGTTAAGGCCCATCTTCGTTGCGTGACGAATCTGATCATGATTAGAAAGAGTCCAGGTACAGGTGGATTTATTCTTCTCAGCCAGCTCTATCGCCTCTTGAGTTGCGTTCTTATATGCGCCGGCCTCAAAAGGAGTATCGATAAAGCGGAAGTCAAAGCACTGACCTAAAGTCTTTGTGCTGGCATAGAGTGGCAAACGTTCCGGGTGGACGAAGGCCTCAGCAACAGCAACTCGTGGGGGATCGTAGGTATTAAAGAGTTTGCGCCACTCTTTATAAATCTTAAAGAGCTCATCGCGATCGGCCAGGATTCCTTTGCCTTTTGCACCGCGCTGTTCCAACCCTTCAAAGACATCAAGATTACGAAGTGGCTCAGATAGATCCTTCTTGAGGGCATGAGCCACATCAATTCTGAATGCATCAACGCCGCGATCTGCCCAGAACTTAAGAGTCTTCAGGAAGTCTTTCTGGATTTCTGGGTTATCCCAATTGAAGTCAGGTTGTTCTGGCGCAAACCAGTGCATGTACCACTGATTATGTTTTCCACCCATGGCAGATTCGTGGGTCCAGGCACTTGGCGCAAAGTGTGAAACCCAATCAGTTGGTGGAAGCTCACCGTTTTTGCCGCGGCCATCACGGAAGATATATCTATCGCGCGCTTTTGAACCGGGCTTAGCAGCGATTGCTTCCTTAAACCATTCGTGCAAATTAGAAGAATGATTAGGAACGATATCTACATAAACTCTGATGCCTACTTTATGAAGCGCGGCCAACATTTCATCAAAGTCAGCAAGCGTTCCCAGCTTCGGATCTACATCGCGATAATTGTCGACGTCGTATCCGCCATCGACTAGCGCAGATGGATAGAACGGGCTTAGCCACACAGCATCAATATTGAGAGACTTTAAGTAAGGAATGCGAGAAGTGATTCCGTTAAGGTCTCCGATGCCATCACCATTGGAATCGGCGAAGCTACGTGGATAGATCTGATAAACCGAGGCTTGGCGCCACCAGTTCTTATCTTTGCTGAGGCCTTGTGACTTAGACATGTGTGGAACTCTACGCAAGCAGAGCAATCTCTGATAGCCAAATGAAGAAAATGTGACGGAAATGAAACATTTTTGCAGTTTTGTGCAGAGCCGTTATAAATTCCCTATCCTTAGACCCATGTCCTTAATGTTGACCTTGGATTTACTTGCCACTTTCGCCTTTGCTCTCGTCGGCGCAAGAGTGGCAGCAGATAAAGGTCTCGATTACGGGGGAGTTGCATTTATTGCAGCAGTGGCCTCACTTTCGGGTGGAACGCTTCGAAATGTCTTCCTAGGTATTCGCCCCGTTTGGATTATTGATCCGTGGATTGTCCTAAGCGTTATCGCTGCTGTTCTCTTAACTTTGGTTTTCCGTCGTGTCACACACATCGGAAAAACGCTGCTACTCATGGACACATTTGGACTTGCAGTGGCCGCCATGTCTGGCACGCAACTTGCATACGAGATGGATGTTGTCTGGTTTGGTGCAATCTTCCTTGGCGTAATCACCTCAGTAACCGGGGGACTAGTTCGAGATGTCCTCTGCCAATTAGAGCCGGTTTTGCTTCACCGCGAAACCATCGGGACATCAACCCTGATTGGCGCATCCACTTATGTCGCACTTCACGGACTTGGCTTTGCCGACAACGTCTCAGCAATCGTTGGGGGATTAGTTGTCATAGCTACCCGCTTGGTTTCGATTAAATTCGATCTGCATCTGCCAAAGTTTGAAAAGAAGTAGCGCCTCTCTGCTCTTTCACAGGTAAGCCCTGTAGGTTTCTCCCATGTCCACTGAGCTTGAGATTCTCAAATCGCTCGAATCTGAAGCGATAGAAATCTTCCGCGAGACGGCTGCTAGTTTCAAAAATCCAGTTCTGCTCTATTCCATTGGCAAGGACTCATCTGTACTGCTGCACCTGGCGAAGAAAGCCTTTTACCCAGCGCCCATCCCATTTAAATTGCTCCATATCGATAGCACCTGGAACTTTAAAGAGATGATCACCTTCAGAGATCGAATTGTTGCTGAAGGAAAATTCTCGCTCATCGCTCACTCCAATCAAGAGGGTATTGCTAACGGTATGAACCCTTTTGACTTCGGTATCTCTGAATACATTCGAGTTATGAACACTGTGCCGCTGCGAGAAGCACTTGACCTTTACGAAGTTGATGCCGCAATCGGTGGATCTCGCCGCGACGAAGAGAAATCTCGCGCTAAGGAGCGAATCCTGAGTGTGAGAGAACCGGGCCATCGCTGGGATCCTCGTGCGCAACGCCCTGAACTCTGGCGCACTCACAATGCAAAACTCGCACCTGGTCAGACGATGCGAGTCTTTCCCGTTTCTGATTGGACCGAACTCGATATCTGGCGCTATATCGCTCTGGAAAATATTGAAGTAAATCCACTCTACTTCTCAAAAGTTCGCCCTGTGGTCAAGCGCGGCAAACAATTGATCATGGTCGATGACGAGCGTTATCAGCTCAACTATGGCGAAGAGCCCGAGATGAAAGAAGTTCGCTTTAGAACCTTGGGCTGCTATCCGCTGACAGCTGCAGTCGAATCCACCGCCACCAACGTGGCAGAAGTTGTTGAAGAGGTATTTCAGGTAAAGCTCAGCGAACGCGCAACCCGTTTAATTGATGGCGAAAATGAAGATTCCATGGAGAAGAAGAAGCGTGAGGGATACTTCTAATGAAGATTCCGGTAGTTCGCCTTCTTACTTGTGGCAGCGTTGATGATGGCAAGAGCACCCTTATCGGACGGTTACTTGTTGAAACAGACAGCATCCCTCACGACACAGTCGATACCACTCGCAAAGTACGTCGTGCCGGTTCAACTATCCCTGCCGGCGAAATTGATTTCAGTCTCTTAACCGATGGACTTGAGGCAGAGCGCGAGCAAGGCATCACTATCGATGTTGCTTATCGCTCAATGTCACTTCTCGATGGGCGACGCCTGATTATCTCTGATGCGCCGGGACATGAGCAGTACACGCGCAACATGGCAGTTGCTGCCTCTCGCGCACAGATTTCTATCGTCCTTGTAGATGCCACAAAGGGTGTGCGAACTCAGACTCTGCGCCACCTGACCATCTGCTCGTTGATGGGGGTTGAAAGAGTCCTGGTTGCGGTCAACAAACTCGATGCCGTCGGTTTCCAAGAGAGCGTCTACACCGAAATTAAATCCGAGATTGAAAAGACTTTAGCGCGCCTTAATTTGCCTGATGTGCACTTCATTCCGCTGAGCGCATTGGCCGGAGATAACGTTGTGCAGCGCAGTACCCAGGCGCCTTGGTATCAAGGTCCAACGCTGCTTGAAGCAATTCAATCGTGGCAGCCGGTTAAGAGCGAAAGTGCAACAGCACGTATGCGAGTGCAATCAATTGCCCGCGCTGAAGATTTCCGCGGCATAACCGGCACTATCCACGAAGGCAACTTTGATATTGGTGATGAAGTAAAGATCTTTCCAAGCAACAAGTCTGCTCGTGTTGGCAAGATTATTTATGACTTCCAAGAACAGAAGTCAGCACCTGAAGGGCAGGCGGTCACGCTCGTCCTTGAACCAGAAGTTGATGCCACGCGTGGTGACCTGATTGCAGCCTCAAGCGAGGAGCTTCATCCATCTGATCGATTCAACGCCCATGTTGTTTGGTTCAATGAAGATGCACTCATCCATAGCCGCTCATACTTATTGATGTCAGGGCCTACACAGACACCTGTCATTGTTACCAAGATTCGCCACAAAATTGATGTCAATACAGGCGAACATAATCCGGCCAATACCCTTGCAATGAATGAAATAGGCGAGGTTGAAATTGCGACCAATCAGCCGCTAGCGCTTCTGCCGTATTCACAGTCACGCGAATTCGGAAATTTTATTCTGGTAGATCGCATCAGTTTCCAGACAGTTGGCGCAGGCATGATTAGGCACGCCCTTCGCCGCGGTGAAAACATTACACACCAAGAATATGAAGTTGATAAGGCTGCTCGTGAAAGTGCTAAGAATCAGAAAGCAAGGGCAATTTGGCTGACCGGACTATCTGGTTCAGGTAAATCAACTATTGCCAATGTTCTGGCCAAGCGCCTTCATGCTTTGGGCATGCACGCCTATGTACTCGATGGCGACAATCTACGTATGGGACTCAATGTTGATCTTGGCTTCACCCCCGAAGACCGTGCAGAGAATGTCCGTCGCGTCTCCGAAGTCGCGAAACTGATGGTTGATGCAGGCCTCATCGTGATTACAGCTTTGGTCAGTCCATTCGAAGCTGATCGCCAACGTGCTCGCTCTATCTTTGACGATGGCGATTTCATTGAAGTCTTCGTTGATACCCCTGTTGATGTGTGTATCTCGCGTGACCCAAAGGGCTTATACAAGAAGGCCAAAGATGGACAGATTCCTAACTTCACTGGAATTGGCCAAGATTATGAGAGGCCAACTCAGCCAGAACTAATCCTTGATGGCACCGCGGATATAGAGACCAACACTAAAATGATTCTGGAGCGCTTACTATGAACTGGATTTTCTTTGCTTTAGCAGGTTCTGTTGCACAGTTAATTGACGGAACGCTGGGAATGGGCTTTGGCCTTACTAGCTCAACACTTCTCTTAACGCTTGGTGCATCAGCAGCGGTCGCATCAGCTGCAGTCCATGCCGCCGAGATTGGTACGACTCTTGTTTCGGGTGCATCGCACTGGCAAGTCCATAATGTGGATAAGAAAATTCTCTTAAAGCTCGCTATTCCTGGTGGAATCGGAGCTTTTTTGGGCGCCACTTTCTTGTCGTGGATTGATCTATCCAGCGGAAAGATCTTTATTTCAACACTTCTCTTGCTCCTTGGATTCCTTCTTCTCTATCGCAATATCTTCCCCTCAACACAAGTGCAGCCATCTATTGAGCTCACCAACCCTCGCTATCTCACCTACTTAGGTTTCACGGGCGGATTTGTTGATGCATCTGGTGGAGGGGGATGGGGTCCTATCGTGACACCTACGATGATGACCACAACAACAGTTGAACCACGCAAGATTATTGGAACAGTAAGCGCTGCCGAATTCATTGTTGCTGTATCTGCCAGCGTCGGATTCCTAGTCAACATCAATCGCCTTGATATTGATTGGTCGGTTGTTGGTGGACTCGCTCTAGGTGGTTGTTTAATGGCTCCAATAGCAGCGCGTATCGTGGTGATTTTGCCTCGCAAGCAGATTGGAATCCTTGTTGGAATCGCCGTAATTGTTATCAACGGCTACCGAATTCTGGCGGGCTAACTACATCTCTTTGATGTGAATCCCGTTTGTGCTCAACTCCTGCAAGATCGCTTGGTATCTGACGCCGAACTTCTCTGCATTGACTGGCTCACTCTTCCATCTGCCGGCATGTAGCTTCTCGGGGAGAATCTCATCTTGAAAGTAAGAATCAATGCGTTTATTGCTGGGCAGATCTAGAAATACCTTAATCTTCTCAAACGTTGCCTCGCGCTGGTGGATGACAAGGTCTTCAATTCTTATCTCAAGCTTATTCTCAGTCTTAATCTTGGATAAGGCCACTTGCCCTGTCATTATGCGCTTCTGCCACCAATCAAGGGCTGCAAAGTGTTCGCTTGGTCCCCACTTCTCTTTCAAAACTGAAGAAGCCACATCACGCCCATCGCGGATTACATGGATGAACTTACTTCGAGGTAGTAACTGATTTATGAGGTCCGCTTGCATAATGTTTACAGGGGTGGAATCTCCAAAGTATCTCTTTACGCCATCTTTCATCTGAGCCCGAGACAGAGATTCAAAGAGAGCACGAGATGCGCTTACGCGATCAACTTTGTAACCAGCCTTAAATTTCTCGAGCCCTTGCTCTAGCTCTTCACGGGTAATTCCTTGAACTAGCCCGCGGACGTTTCCCTTCTTACCTGTTTCAGACCACCAGGCGCCAAGTAACTCTTTTTGAAAAAGCGAAACCTTACTTTTTCCCAAGAGTGGAAGCGCTCGAGCAATCAGATTATTTCTCTTCGCCTTGAGATTCTCTTCGATTCCAAATGGTCTAGTCAGCGCAATATCTACTAGTCCATGTCTGCTTGTCAGGTACTTTATTTCGCGAGGCATGCTGGCATGAAAATCTGGATGGCGATTTAAGAGATTAAGCAGAATTGTTGTACCACTTCTCCCTGTGCCTCCGATAAATACCGGAGTGAAATCTTGCGCCATGAGTAGACAGTAAAGGGTGGCTTCGAAAATCAAAGCGCTATTCTTCTCGAATGGGAAAGTCTCCGATATTTCACAAAGTGACGCCCGTCTTTGTTGGCGGAACCGGGCGTAGTGGCACCACTGTTATTGGCGACTTACTCGGTAAGCACCCAGATGTGCGCACCAGCACTCCGATTGAAATTAAGTTTCTATCCAACCGCTCAGGCTTACTAGACGTGGTCTTTGGACGAGAAGATGCTGTGAAAGGAAAGAAAGAGCCAGTTTCGATCCTTCACTACCGTACCTATCGCAAGCGTAGATTGCGCGAAAAAGAGAAGCTCGCAAACATCTTGGCAGAGTTCGAAGATCAAGTGTGGAATAAGTGGTGGGATATCGATGCTCCGCCTCCTCATGGTCGCGGTTTGATTTCAGGAATTTCCCGTCCCAACCTTGAGAAATTAATGTCATCTCTGCGCCGTGATCTCAAGATAAATCGAATCTGGGCCGCCCGTAGATTTATGAAGCGATTTATTGCACTTCAAGACGAAGCAGGCAGCGAAAAGTTTTGGGTGGAAACAACCCCGATGAATATCCCGACTGCAGACAAACTATTGAAGCTATTCCCCGATGCGCTATTCATCACCATGGTGCGCGATCCTCGCGACGTGATTGCCTCCCTGCTCACAAAGAACTGGGGACCAACAACGCCCATGGAAGGTCTGACCTGGATTGAAAAGCGCCTGACCGATGGCCACAACGCTCTCAAAGCAATTTCTGCCAAGCAGAAGATCACAATTGCACTTGAGGATCTAGCCATCAATCAACGTGAATCTACCTACCAAAAAGTCATGAGCTTTCTAAAGATCTCTGATTCGCCTGCGATGAGAAAGTTCTTTGAGGAAGAACTGACTCCGGCAAATGCCACCAGCGGACGCTGGAAGAAGGAAATTGCTAGCCCTGGATTTGATACCGCTTATGCTCAAGTACAGAAAAAACTTGAGGAGTTAAGTGGGTTGTGAGGGACTCGAACCCCCGACCCAGGCATTAAGAGTGCCTTGCTCTACCAACTGAGCTAACAACCCATTCAAGCGCCGGAACGCTTAAATGCAGAGCAGACCCTACCAGCGCCGCGCTCCTTGTTTAACCACGTTTCTGCCGCCAAGATAGCCAGGTGTCTCGCTGGGAAATACGGATAGCCGCAGTTATTGCAGCCCTTTTTCTTGGGGCTACCCCAAACCCAGCAAGCGGTGTGGAGCAAGAACCAGGAATGGCTACAGCAGTACTTGAGACTTTAGCTGTCAAAGGACGGGCTCCGAAGACAGGATATACACGTGCTCAATTTGGGCCAGCGTGGGCCGATATCGATCGCAATGGTTGCGATACCCGTAACGATATTTTGAAGCGAGATCTGACAGCAATTACCTATCGCGCAAAGACTCGGAACTGCGTTGTTGAATCAGGAACGCTCGTTGATCGATATTCGGGGGAGACGATTAACTTTGTAAAGGGAAATATCTCCAGCATGGAAGTTCAGATAGACCATGTGGTGGCGCTATCTAACGCCTGGCAGACGGGTGCATTTAAGTTAACTGCAGATCAACGCAAGGCTCTTTCGAATGATCCCTTAAATCTCTTTGCTGTAAAGGGAAGGCTGAATTCGCAGAAAGGCGATGGCGATGCGGCAACATGGTTGCCACCGCTGAAGAGTTTTAGATGTAGCTATGTGGCCCAACAGATTGCCGTGAAGGCCAAGTATTCGTTGTGGGTGACAGCTCCTGAAAAAGCAGCGATGGTTTCAATACTTGCTAAATGCCCAACGCAGAAAGTGCCGGTTAGTTAGGAAGATCTACGGTGTAATGAACACCGCTAAATTGCTTACGCCATTCGGTAATTTCGCGTTGGATTGATTTTGGATCAACGTTTGTATCAAGTGAACGCGCGATAAAGCCTGCAAGATCTTGCATGTGCTCGACCTTCATACCGATACGAACAATCTCAGGGGTTCCAATACGAAGACCGTTGAGGTCGCCTGCAACTTGTTCGATAGGAAGACCGATTCCGCAGGCAAGTAGGCCTGCTTCACCCATACGGCGCGCTGCAGTCTGACCGCCTCCATAAGGCGCTGCCAGGATTGCGAATTGGTGCGATGTAGTGAAACCTTTATCGGCTGCAAAGATATTCACGCCTAAGTTTTGTAGATGCTGGGCGAGTGCTTGCGAAGTCTTGACCATCATCTGGGCGTAGTCGCGGCCAACTGATTTCCAATCTTGCAAAGTGATGCCGAGAGCTGCTGTCTTTGCCGCATCAAAGTTTGCAGTTAAACCAGGGTAGGCGATGGCATCGAGCTTCTGTGCGATTTCATCATCGTTGGTAACGATTAAGCCACCTGCTGGTCCGCCAAGTGATTTATATGTTGAGAAGGTCATTAAATGTGCGCCTTCAACAAGAGGCTGTGGCCAAACCTTGCCCGCGATCATTCCGCAGAGGTGGGCGGCATCAAAGAGAATCTTTGCGCCAACTTCATCTGCAATTGCGCGCACCTGTGCGATTGGGTGATGGAACAAGTTCAGTGATCCACCAACGGTAATCAGCTTCGGCTTTACTTCTTGAGCAAGTTTGCGCAGCGCATCGATATCGATTGTGTAACCGGTTTGATCGACAGGCGCTGAGATTGTATTGAGGCGGTAGAGACCAGCAGAGCCACCTTTGTGGTGTGTGACGTGGCCACCGATTGATGCAGGGGGAGCGATGATGGTGTCATGTGGCTCGGTGGTTGCAATGAATGCGTAGAGATTTGCGATGGCGCCAGATGGCACGCGGAACTCTGCATAGGTTGAGCCAAAGACTTCGCAGGCTAACTCTTGAGTGATGATTTCAATCTGCTCGATAGCGCCAAGTCCGGTTTCGTACTTATCGCCCGGGTGCCCAAGGGATGCACGTGAGCCCATTCCTGAAGAGAGTAACTTCTCAGCGCGGGGATTAAGGATGTTTGTGGCGGGGTTGAGATTGATACCTTCAATGTCATGCAAGCGATGGTTTTCTTGCGCTAACTCTTCAATCCATTTCTGAACATCTGCGCCAGCTTTGGTATCAACTTGAGATGCAATTCGGGTAATCAACTCTTGCGAAGCAGCTGTTGCCCAGGACTGCGTCTTGAGTGACTGCATTACTTATTGGCTTCCTTGTAACGCTGATATGAAGCATTGATTTCTAGCTCTGCAGCATCGTGCCCCACCCAGTCGCCACCATGTACTTCTTTACCTGGTTCAAGGGTTTTGTAGACTTCGAAGAAGTGCTTGATTTCATCGAGTTCATAACTTGGCACATCTGATAAATCTTTGAGGTTGTTCTTGCGGATATCTCCGGCTGCAACACACAAGAGTTTGTCATCGCCGCCCTTTTCATCGGTCATACGGAACATGCCAATGACGCGGCAAGAAACTACGCAGCCAGGAAAGGTTGGCTCATCGAGCATGATGAGCGCATCTAGTGGATCGCCATCGTTAGAGAGAGTGTTCTTTACAAAGCCATAGTCATGCGGAAAACGCGTAGCGGTAAAGAGCATGCGATCAAGGCGAACCTCGTGGGTCTCGTGGTTGATCTCGTACTTATTACGGGAGCCCGCTGGGATTTCAACGACTACGTCAAAGATCATCTGTGTCTCTTTCTCGTAGGTCTGGAAGTGCAACTAAAAACTTGGGGTGAACGACGGGGCTCGAACCCGCGACATCTCGGACCACAACCGAGTGCTCTACCAGCTGAGCTACGCCCACCATGTGCTGTGCAGGGTGCTTACTTTACCCGCTTACCTCTTCAGGGGTCGAATTGTTAGCAGGGCTTGCGAAGAGCGCTGTGCGGTAATGCGCCAATTCAGCGATGGAATCTTGAATATCTCCGAGCGCACGGTGATTGCCCGTCTTGGCAGGGGATGCGAAGTAGGTCTTTGGCTGCCAGCGGCGGGCGAGCTCTTTAATCGATGAAACATCGATGGTGCGGTAGTGCAGGTACTCATTGAGCTTTGGCATATCGCGCGCGATGAAGTTGCGATCGACAGAAACAGAATTACCTGCAAGAGGTGATTTACCTGCCTCAGTTCCTGATGCTTGCAGGTACTCCAGAATCTTCTCTTCGGCGGCAGCAACTGAAATCCCAGAAGGAATTTCAGTGATCAGGCCTGAGGCGGTGTGCATATTCCTGACAAAGTCATTCATAGCGTTCAGTTGGCCCTCGGTCGCGTGGATGACAACATCCACGCCTTCACCGATGACGTTGAGCTCTGAATCGGTAACCAGCACAGCTATCTCAACGAGTACGTCGGTGGCCAGATCAAGGCCGGTCATTTCACAATCGATCCAGATCAGGTGCGGGAGCTCGGTAGCCATAGGCGCACGATAGGGGGTATCGCTGAGCGGGTGATAATTCAGCAGTCGTTCACCTTCTGTTCACCGAATCTGCTTTTCCTAGGCGTCTAAAGGCTGAAAGATGCCACCATGTCATTAGATGCCCCGGCGCGGGCTATACCCGCTCCGCGTGAAATTACCACGCAACCTCGACGCTCTGATCAGGTTTTTCGTACTGTGGTCACCATAGGTGGAATGTCGTCACTTGTCATTCTTGGATTGATTGCGCTCTTCCTTTCAATCAAGGGCGCTCACGTCCTTATCGATGAAAAGTTTGGATTCATCACTGGCTCTGCCTGGGAAGTCGTCACTGATGAAACTGGCAACATCGCGCAATCTAAATTTGGAATCGGTGCGATGCTTGTTGGAACAATGCTCTGTGCGCTGATTGCAATTCTTGTCGGCGTACCAATCTCTGTACTTAGCGCGCTCTACTTAACTTTCTATTCAAACGGACGAGTGAAAAAGTTCCTCATCTCAGTAATCGATTTGATGGCGGCCTTCCCATCGCTCCTCTTTGGTTTCTGGGGCTTCTTTATCTTTATGTCATCGGCTGAATATTGGGCCAAGCTAATTAATAAGTACCTAGGCTTTATTCCATTCTTTGACGTTCCAACACCTATCTTTGAGCGCTCGCCATTTATTGCCGGGCTTGTACTTGCAATCATGATTATTCCGATCGTCACATCTATCTCCCGCGAAATCTTTGACCAAACACCGCTGGACCGAATTCAGGCAGCTTATGCACTCGGTGCAACGAAGTTGGCGATGATTCGCTCTGTCGTTATTCCATTTGGTCGCGGTGGAATCATCGGCGGCGCAATGCTTGGGCTGGGCCGTGCGATGGGTGAAACCGTAGCGGTCTATACCGTTCTTAATGTTGTCTATCAGATCAACTGGCAAGTTCTCTTTGGTGCGGGCGGAAACGTTGCCTCACTCATCCTGCTTAAGTTTGGTGAAGCAACTCCATACGAAGTTGATGCACTTATGGCCGCAGGACTCATTCTTTTCATTCTTACGCTGATTGTGAATGCAACCGCGGACTACCTGATTAATCGATTTGGAGCCAAGGGACGATGACCACTGTGATTCCAACTCCACAGAAGCCTTGGGAGTCGACTCTCTTTGAAAAACTAGAGAGCCTGATGATTATCATCGCATCCTTCGGTTTAGCAGGGCTATCAGTGCAGTTCACTGGGCTTAATGGAAAACTTGGATATTTCATATCGCTCTTTATCGCGCTCTTAGCCCTCAACTTTGGTTTCCATTATTTGAAGCGTGGCAGCGCCGCAGCTAAAGATTCTTTGCTAAAAGTCTTTACGGTGATGGCGATTGTCCTCACCTTGATTCCAATTATCAGCATTATTTCGACTGTTGTGAGCAAGGGATACAAGGGTCTGCACTGGGGCTTGCTTACAAAAGATATGGCGCTTGCTTCAGTAAACGATCCAATCGCTGCAGGCGGACTCTTGCACGCACTTCTCGGAACAATCATCATGGTGGGCGGCGCGCTAATCATCAGCTTCCCAATCGGTGTATTGACCGCTCTCTATCTCACTGAAATTCGCGGACCATTAACCCGACCAATTAGATTCCTTGTTCAAGCGATGTCGGGTGTGCCATCAATTGTGGCTGGCCTCTTCATCCTTTCCAGCTTGGTCTATCCAGTTACTAATGCCTTATCGGGCCTTATGGGTTCCCTGGCCTTAACGATTTTGATGATTCCAACGATTGCACGTACATCTGAAGAAATGCTTCTACTGATTTCTAATGAACTTCGTGAAGCAGGCGTTGCACTCGGTGGAACCCAATGGCGCACAGTGGCAGGAGTTGTCCTCCCAGCAGCGCGCAGCGGTTTGGTAACGGCAATCATTCTCGGAATCGCTCGAATTATTGGTGAAACTGCGCCAATCCTCCTTGTTTCAGGCGGTGGAGATGCAGTCAATCTCAATCCAGCCGAAGGTGCGATGGGATCGCTTCCGTACTACATCTGGAAGGCCTTCCTTACAGGTGGAACCCCTGAAGCGTTTGCGCGCGCATGGGCAGGTATGTTGGTCCTCCTCGCGTTCATCTTCATACTCTTTGGTTTGGCACGCTACTTAAGCGGAAGAAAGGTCGGGTAGCACCATGGCGGATACAACAGGTTTCAACAGTGAAGAGAGAGATGAGAAGAACATGACAACATCACAGACAACTCCAGCATCCTTGGCAGGGGTTGCATCAGCGCGCACCATGTCACAACCAGGATCAGCCTTGCTCGGGACAGGCCTTGAGACTCGTGGAGTGCATGCCTGGTTTGGCAAGAAGCACGTTCTCTCTGATGTCTCACTCGATTTCGCAGCCGGAACAGTAACTGCGTTGATCGGACCTTCAGGTTGCGGAAAATCAACATTTATTCGCACACTCAATCGTATGCACGAGTTCATCCCAACTGCCGCGATGGCCGGAGAAGTTTTGCTCGATGGCAAAGATATTTATGCCCCAGGAACAGATGTCACCAAGATTCGCTTGCGCGTTGGTATGGTCTTTCAGAAGCCAAACCCATTTCCATCAATGACAATTGGTGAAAACGTTCTTTCAGGTCTCAAGCTTGCTCAAATCAAGCGCAGCGATACCGATGATCTTCTCGAGTCTTGCCTTACCCGTGCAGGTCTTTGGAATGAGGTTAAGGATCGCCTTGGAGAACATGGTGGTGCACTCTCTGGTGGACAGCAGCAGCGTTTATGTATTGCACGCTCGCTCGCTGTTGAACCTCAGGTGCTGCTCATGGATGAGCCATGTTCAGCGCTAGATCCAGGTTCGACATTTAGAATTGAAGAGACAATTGCGGATCTTGCTAAGTCCATGACAGTCATCATCGTCACCCACAATATGCAGCAGGCAGCTCGCGTCTCTGACTACACCGCCTTCTTCCTATCTGATGGTGGTCCTGGTGAAATGATTGAGGCGGCTCCAACGAGCAAAATCTTCTCTTCGCCTCAAGATAAGCGCACCGAGGATTACGTCACCGGCCGATTCGGCTAAATCCATTTGTTCACTTTCTAGAACCTCAACGTTTACCTAACTGTGGCTCGCACGTAACGCTGCAAACGTAACTTCGCCCCTGTAGGGAGTACCTACCAATTAGCACAAGGGGAACAAATGAAGTTTTCAAAGAAGGCCATGGCGCTTATTGCCGCAGGCTTTATGGCAGTCTCTACCGCTCCAGCATATGCAGTTGACCTCACTGGATCAGGCGCATCATTCGTTGATCCACTTCTTCAGGCTTGCAAGGCAGGCTATGCGAAGGCAACAAATCATTCTTATGTATACACATCAACAGGTTCAGGTACTGGTCGCCGTAACGCGGATTCAAAGCTTGGTGATTTCTGGTTCTCAGATACACCACACACCGCTTCTACAAAGCGTTCAACAGTCTTCCATGCACCAATCGTTGCAGCTCCAATTTCAGTACTAGTTAACCTTCCTGCAAAGAAGGACATCTACCTTTCCCCAACAACAGTTGCAAAGATCTTCGCTGGTGAAATCACTAAGTGGAATGACCCAGAAATCGTTGCAGATAACAACCGCTCTGTAACAACAACCGTGTACAGAAAAGATGCGCAAGGAAACGCTGTTAAGGATAAGAACGGCAACCCTGTAGTTCTTCGTACAGGTACAAAGGGAATTATCTACACACTTCCTAACCAGCCAATCAAGGTTATCTTCCGTGCCGACGGATCAGGTACCTCAGGTAACTTCACCAAGTGGCTCAATGGAGTAGCTCCAAAGGTTTGGACTAAGCCAGGTAACGATGCATTCACGACCGCATTCCCAGGAAACATCAACGCACCTGGCAATATCGGTCGCATCGTTGGCGCCAACCAGTCACAAGGTATCGCAACACTTGCCGCCAAGACCAAGTACTCAATCACTTATGCAGAGAAGAACTGGGGCGATGCATACGGCCTACGTTCTGCCTACATCGGTAACGCATCAGGAAACTTCGCAGCTCCAGATTCTGGTGCAGTGTCAGCATTCCTTGCAGAGGCGTCACAGAACGCTGATGGAATCGTGACTTTTGATTACAACACAAAGGTTGCGGGTGCATACACACTCGGTATCGTCTCTTACATGCTCGTTGAAACTGAGTATGCAGATAAGGCTCGTGGAGCAGCTGTGAAGCAGCTCGCTGAGCACATCTTGTCACCTGCTTGTGCAGGCGTAGATCCAAAGCTTGGGTTCGTAGTTCTGACAGGGTCATATCGCGACAAGGCACTCTCACTCATCGCACGTATGAATAAGTAACCACTGAGATAAAGAACTGGGTAGTCCACTTCGGTGGGCTACCCAGTTTTATTTTCTCAATGAATGGGAAAGCAATGCGCGCCTGGCAGGAATCGAACCTGCGACCTACCGCTTAGAAGGCGGTTGCTCTATCCGACTGAGCTACAGGCGCCTGCAGGGTCGTATGGCGCAATTGTAGCGAGTAAGGTTGCGCACTATGGCTGAGTTCATTTATACGATGAAGAAGGCGCGTAAAGCGCATGGTGAGAAGGTAATTCTCGACGACGTAACTTTGATGTTTCTTCCTGGCGCAAAGATTGGTGTTGTTGGCCCAAACGGCGCAGGTAAGTCAACCGTTCTTCAGATCATGGCAGGTTTGCAACAACCTTCAAATGGCGAGGCATATTTGTCACCTGGCTACACAGTCGGAATTCTTCTCCAGGAACCACATCTGAATGAAGAGAAAACTGTTCTTGAAAACGTGCAAGAGGGCGTTGCAGAAACCATGGAGATGGTGCGCCGCTTCAACGAGATTTCAGAAGAGATGGCTAACCCAGATGCAGATTACGACAAGTTGTTGGCCGAGATGGGTGAGCTGCAAGAACAGCTTGATCACCGCAATGCCTGGGAGCTTGATTCACAGCTTGAACAGGCAATGGATGCGCTCCGCTGTCCGCCACCTGATGCCGATGTCAAAGTTTTATCTGGTGGAGAAAAGCGCCGCGTAGCACTCTGTAAGTTGCTCCTTGAAGCACCTGATCTTTTACTACTCGATGAACCTACCAACCACCTCGATGCTGAATCAGTCCTCTGGCTCGAACAACATTTAAGTAAGTACCCAGGCACAGTCGTTGCGATTACCCACGATAGATACTTCTTGGACAACGTTGCACAATGGATTCTCGAACTCGATCGTGGTCGCGCATATCCTTACGAGGGTAATTACTCGACCTACCTTGAAACTAAGTCTGCGCGCCTAAAGGTTGAAGGCCAGAAAGATGCCAAGCGCGCAAAGCGACTTACCGAAGAACTCGAATGGGTTCGCCAGAATGCGAAGGGGCGCCAAGCCAAGTCAAAGGCTCGTCTTGCTCGTTATGAGGAGATGGCAGCTGAAGCAGACAAGATGCGTAAGTTGGACTTTGAAGAGATTCAGATTCCACCAGGACCACGTCTTGGAAACATTGTTGTAGAAGTAACTAATCTGACAAAGGGCTTCGGAGATCGAGTTCTTATAGATGATCTCTCATTCTCACTTCCTCGCAACGGAATCGTTGGAGTTATCGGGCCTAACGGTGCTGGTAAGACCACACTCTTTAAGACAATTCTTGGCATGGAACAACCTGATTCAGGTGAAGTCAAGATCGGCGAAACTGTAAAGATTTCCTATGTCGATCAGTCACGTGGTGGCATCGATCCAAAGAAATCTCTCTTTGAAGTTGTCTCTGACGGTCTTGATTTTATGAAAGTCGGCCAGGTTGAAATGCCTTCACGTGCCTATGTTGCAGCTTTTGGCTTTAAGGGCCCAGATCAACAGAAGCCTGCTGGCGTTTTGTCAGGTGGAGAAAGAAACCGACTTAATTTGGCGCTCACGCTCAAGCAAGGTGGAAACTTACTTCTCCTCGACGAACCTACAAACGACCTTGATGTAGAAACACTTGGATCTCTAGAGAATGCGCTCCTGGAATTTCCTGGTTGCGCAGTTGTGATTTCTCACGATCGTTGGTTCTTAGACCGCGTAGCCACACATATCTTGGCTTACGAAGGTGATTCGAAGTGGTTCTGGTTTGAAGGTAACTTCGAATCTTACGAAGAGAACAAGATTGCACGTTTGGGTGCAGAGGCAGCTCGTCCTCATCGTGTCACGTATAGAAAGCTCACACGTTAATGATTTATACCAATCAACAGTTTGTTCGCTGGGATGACATCGATGCATTTGGTCATGTCAACAACGCCAAGTATCTGACCTATATTCAGGAAGCTCGCTTTCAGTGGTCTTGGTATCAATACGCAGCCAAGAACGAGAAGCCAACTCTGGTTGAGATGGTCGTTGCAAAGGCAGAGGTTGATTACCTTGTCCCCATCTACGAAGGTGGACGTTTCTATGACATCACTTTGTGGGTTGAGCAGATTGGTAATTCATCATTTACCTTGGGATATGAAGTAATCGGCGATAACGGCGTTGTTCATGCAAAGGTTAAAACAGTGCAGGTCGCTGTCTCTATGGAGACCAAGAAGTCTCGTCCACTGACAGAGCCAGAGCGTGAATTCTTGAAGCAATATCTCAAGGCTTAATTAATGGTCAAAAAGATCCACCCAGGCTGGATTGCCGCAACAGTAACCTTCTTTACCTTGATGGCAACGGCTGGGTTTAGATCCGCTCCGTCAGTTCTGATCGTTCCTTTAGAAGAAGCATTTGGTTGGTCTCGCTCTCAAGTTTCGCTTGCTGTCTCAATCAATGTTCTGCTCTTTGGCTTGGTGGCACCATTTGCTGCGGCTCTAATGGAGAGGTTCACAGTTCGCAAGGTTGTGATGTCTGCGCTGATGGTCGTAGCAATCAGTTCTAGTTCCACAATCTTTATGACACAGCCGTGGCACCTTTGGCTACTTTGGGGAATTGGCGTTGGAACTGGTGCTGGATCCATGGCGCTGGTCTTTGCAGCAACCATCGCAAATCGTTGGTTTGTTGCAAGGAAGGGAATCGTTGTTGGTGCATTGACCGCTGCAACTGCAACTGGGCAACTCATTTTTCTTCCACTTCTCTCGCACTTTGCCGTTACCTACGGATGGAAGAGCGTCTCACTCACTGTTGGTGGAGCATCTGCGGCAGTCGTTCCATTTATCTATTTTTTCTTGAAAGAGAAACCAGAATCTCTTGGAATCACTCCATATGGGGCACCTGCTGATTGGCAACCAACAGCACCTAGTGAAATGTCGGCTGGAAAACTAGCCATTGATACAGCGGTTCAATCGAGTAAGTCACGTGATTTCTGGATTCTCTTTGGAACCTTCTTTGTCTGTGGACTTTCCACAAATGGGTTGATTGGCACACACTTTATTCCTGCAGCACACGATCACGGCATGCCCACAACAGTTGCTGCCAGCTTGCTAGCACTCATCGGAGTCTTTGATGTCATCGGCACTATTTTCTCCGGATATCTCACAGACCGAATAGATCCGCGTAAGTTGCTCTTCTTCTACTACGGACTGCGAGGACTATCACTTTTCTTGCTGCCTTCAATTCTCTTTAGTTCTGTGCATCCATCAACGCTTGTCTTCGTTATTTTCTACGGACTTGATTGGGTAGCCACAGTTCCGCCGACCATAGTTCTCTGTCGCCATGTTCTGGGTCAAGAGCGCGCAACGGTGGTTTATGGCTGGGTCTTTGTGGGCCACCAAGTGGGCGCTTCCGTGGCAGCTATAGGAGCTGCGCTGTTGCGCGTTAAGTTAGGTGACTATGCCGTTTCATTTTATATATCTGCTGCGATGTGCCTGGTTGCAGCTTTAGCAGTTTTGCAGATTGCCAAGACAAAAACTGCAGCAGAGTTGCGAGGCTAAAGTGGAACGCGATACCACTAATTACTACGAGGAATTTGGGGGAGAACCCTTCTTCGCTGATTTAGTTTCACAGTTCTATGCACATGTAGCAACCAATGAAATCTTGCGACCCATGTATCCAGAGTCAGATATGAAGGGCGCAGCCCGCAGATTGCAGATCTTTCTTGAGCAATACTGGGGCGGTCCAACTACGTATCAAGAAGAGCGTGGACACCCTAGGTTACGTATGCGCCATGCTGGCTTTCATATCAATCCCGCTGCACAAGATGCCTGGCTTGATTGCATGCGCAAAGCTGTCGATGGCATGGAGATGAAGACAGAACACCGCGAAAAGTTATGGCGCTACCTTGAAGGAGCAGCGCACCATATGGTCAACGCCTTAGATTAAAGAGTTTTACTTCTTAGATTTATTGCCAACGGTGAGGATTTCTCCGTTGCGGATATACCAGAGCACGCCCTTCTTGTCGCGTACTTGGGTAATGCGTAGACCTACTCGCTCCACTTTTCCTTCAACATCTTGAACGTGAACGTCATCGCCAACGCCGTATTGATCTTCAATCAACATAAAGATTCCTGACAAAACATCGCGCACCAAGGTCTGCGCACCAAGACCAAGTGCGACACCGATAACACCGGCGGATGCAATGACTGGACCGAGGTTAAATCCAAACTCGCCAAGAGCCATACCGGCTGCGATGATCCAAACGGCTGCATTAAAGGTTGAGCTAAATACAGTTCCGATTGTGCGAGCACGTTCTGCTTGGCGTTTTGCAGTTCCAGGACCGGGCCTGAGGTCTGCATCTGCCAGACGAGCAATAGCGCGATTGATGGCGCGATGGCCAGCCATATGGCTTATTACGGCAATCAGGAGGATGACTAGAACCCGAAGCGGGGCGCCATTGAACCAATCCCAGATGGCCTGCGTGCGCTCGTTCATAGCGGTAAGGGTAGTGAAATCTTTATCAAAACTTCACCATTAAATGCCCCAATGCTGCACCCTTTTGAGGCAATATAACCCAATCAACGCGAGCCACGCGTTGGAAATAGAGGTCACTATGAACCGCACATTGGTGCTCAACGCCACCTACGAACCGCTGGGTGTTGTCACTGATAGACGTGCGCTCATTCTCGTGCTGAACAATCGCGCGACTATGGTTGAAGCATCTGGAACAGTTCTTCACTTCTCTTCTGGTCAATTAGATCTTCCATCTGTTATTCGCCTCAATAAATTTGTAAAGATTCCTTATCGCCATGCAGTTCCACTTTCACGTCGCGCAATATTTGCTCGCGACGGTGGACGTTGTGTCTACTGCCATGCTCCTGCAACATCGATTGATCACGTAATTCCACGTTCTCGTGGCGGCGGTCACAACTGGGAGAACGTCGTAAGTGCATGCCACAAATGCAACCATCTCAAGGCGGATAAGCCGCTCAAAGAACTTGGCTGGAGATTGCGGGCGCTGCCACGTGAACCTGTGGGAGCTGCTTGGAGAATTCTTGGTACCGGACGTACCGAATCGCGATGGTTGCCTTACCTTGAACCATTTGGCGTCACTGCAGCCACTGCATAGACTGCGCACATGATGAAGCAACTTTCTGACATCGCTTTAGCTGCGCCACGAATCAATCAAGAACCAGGCGCAATGCCAGGTGAAGGACTGACAGCAGTCCAGACATTCTCTTACTTCGTTGCAGCGCCTATCGTGCTCTTTGTTGTGATCTCAGTGCTGGTCTGGGCCCTTGATGGTGGAAGAAAGAAGAGCCGTAGCTCTTCCTCTGTCATCACTCACATCGAATAGTTATTTATCTGCCGCTCTTGCCTTGAGCGCACGAGACATCGCATCGCGACCTTCAGTCACAGATCTGCGCAGCGCATTTGATGCATCTTTGCCCGTGACATCTAGCCAATGCTGCGCTTTCTTTACTGTCTCTTCGCTAATGACCCATGACGGGAATAACAAGGTTGCAGTGGTTTCAGCGATTTCAAAGCCTTTGGTCTCCCAGACTTTCAAGATTGCATCAAAGTACTGATCAACAAATCCAGCAAGAAGTTCATGATGAATACTCTCGTTAAATCCACGGCACATATATGAGTGGATTGTGTTGGACAAGTTATCTGTGGTCACAGATTTAAATGCCGCAGCCTTTGCTTCCTTTGTAGGAATCGCAGCGTGGGCGTAAGCGGTGTACTGCTTGCCGTGTGCTGTGTTGTCCTTAGCAGACTCTGCCTCGATTTCAGCTGGACCGAATACTCCGCGCTTTACGCCGCAGATAAAGATGTACCAGCGGATTTCAGCATCGATGACGAGCCCATTCTCTGAACCGTTGAGAATCTCTTTGATCTTGGCAAAGTGCGCAGGCGTGATGGCGTTGTTGGCGAAAGCGCGCGCAAATTGCATCTGGTGATCGCTGCCTGGTGCTGCAGTCGCAAGAGATGCCGCAGTTGCATCAGCAACCTGAGTGCGCAGTGCATCACGATGTGACGGATTGGCATACGCCCAAATTGCGGTTTCAAACTGAAGGTATGTTGCCGAAACGATAGATATATCTGATTCAGTCTTCAGTGCGTTGAGGGCGATAGTGATGTAATCCGATGTCGATAGTTCGCCATCGCGGCAAGAATCCCAGAGAGATGCCCAGATAAGTCCGCGTGCAAGTGAGTCATCAAGCTTTCCTAGGTGGCTCTTCATCGTCGCAATAGAGCGATCATCAAAGCGCAGCTTTGCGTATGTCTGATCCTTATCGTTAATCAGCACGAGATCGGCAACCTTTTGGCCAGCAAGTGCTGTTACCTCTGTGAGTTCACCAGCAATATCTAACTCAACGCTGGTACGACGAGAAAGCTTCTCGCCTTGAATATCAAAGAGGCCAACGTGCAAGCGATGTGGACGAAGTTCTTTAGAGCCCACCGGCATTGTTGGAGCTTCTTGCTTAATAGAAATCGACTTATATGAATCTCCGTCGACAGCGATAACCGGACGTAAGGTGTTAACACCTGCGGTGCGTAGCCAGGTTGATACCCAAGGAGTCAGATCGCGACCTGATGCTGCTTCTAACTGATCAATGAGATCTTTCAGCGTGGTATTTCCATAGGCATGCTTAGCAAAGTAAAGGCGCAGTCCCTTAATGAAGTTATCGCGACCAACGTGCGCAACAAGTTGCTGAAGCACTGATGCGCCCTTTGCATAAGAGATTCCATCGAAGTTGGTACGAACCGCATCTAGATCTTCCATCACTGTGGCAATTGGGTGCGTCGTGGTCAACTGGTCAACGCGATATGCCCAGTTCTTACGGAGCGAGTTGAACTCTGTCCATGCCTCTGTGTACTTCGTTGACTCTGAAACTGATTGATAAGAGGCCCACTCGGCAAATGATTCGTTGAGCCAAAGGTCTTCCCACCACTTCATGGTGACCAAGTCCCCGAACCACATATGTGCCATCTCGTGGTGAATAGTGGTTGCGCGGCTGACGTAATTGCGCTCAGTTACCTTCGAGCGGAAGATCAGAACATCTTCGTGGAAGGTCACACAGCCAACGTTCTCCATCGCGCCCCAGTTGTATTCAGCAACTGCAATCTGGTCGTACTTACCGAATGGATAGGCCAGGCCGAAGGTCTTTTCGAAGTAGGCAAAGCCCTGCTTGGTTACCTCGAAGATATTCTCGGCATCAACATATTTAAAGAATGATTTACGGGCATAGATACCAAGTGGAATCGTTTTCTCGCCCTTGTACTCATCATGAACTGACATATATGCGCCAGCAACAATTGCAGTCACATAAGTTGAAATGACCTGAGATTGTGCAAATTGAATGAACTTACGATCGCCATCGACATCTTTACTGGATTCGATTCCGTAGTTGGAGATAACTTCCCAGTGCTTAGGAGTAATGGTGCTAATTGTGAATGTTGCCTTCTGGTCCGGTTGGTCAAAGCAGGCATACATGCGGCGGGCATCGCCGGTTTCAAATTGGGTATAGAGATAAACCTCGTTATCAGCAGGATCCACAAAGCGGTGCAAGCCTTCGCCAGAGTTTGAGTAAACGCCATCATGTTCAATTTCAAGGATGTTCTCTGCGGCAATGGCCGGAAGATAAATAGTCTCTCCATCGAACTTGGGATCAAATTCAACGCCATTGAGTTTGGCGCTGATGACCTTGCTGCCAACGCAATCGATATATGTAGTAGCCCCAGGCTTAAGTCCAGCAAATTTCACTGTTGTCTTCACGCGGAAGTTTTCAGCGCCCGTCGTCAGATCTAAGTCGATGCGGTAGCTCTCGGTCTTAACAATCGTCGAACGTTCTGCCGCTTCAACTTGCTTGATATTTGTACCTGGCACGGTTACTCCTTCAATGGGGTGACTTGCTGACCTTCTTGCCTTATCCAACCATTAACTCATCTATTCGTCACACGTTAGGATTGCGTAATGGAACAGAGCTCGAATCGCACGTATCGCCTGCGTGGATCGCGCATTACTGGGCCGCAGCAGAGCGCGCTAGACAAGTATTGGGGAACTTACGGTCACGACTATTCGACCGAACTCTTGAATATCACCTCACTATTTCCTACTGCTGAACAAGTGGTTCTAGAGATTGGCTTTGGCATGGGCGAAGCCACCGCCTTGATTGCACGTGATTTTCCAAATACAGGTTTCTTAGCCGTTGAAGTTCATAAGCCTGGGATTGGAAAATTGATGGCTCGCATTGAAGAGTTGGGTTTATCAAACATCCGCATTATCGAAGGCGATGCCCATCCGATTATTACAACAATGATTCCCGACAACTCGATTCATGGAGTCCATCTCTTCTTTCCAGATCCATGGCCCAAGAAGCGCCATCACAAACGTCGCATTGTTAACGCTGAGTTCTTAGCGCTGATCTATCCCAAGGTTAAAGATGGTGGGTTCTTTCACATTGCAACGGACTGGGTTCCTTATGCCGAGCATATCCAAGAGATTTTCTCAGCAAGCCCGCTATTTACTGGGGGAGTAATCGAGCGCCCTGAGTGGAGACCGGTAACTCGATTTGAAGGGCAAGGAATTACAAAAGACCATCAAGTTACTGACTTGCGTTACACAAAGAGCTAATTACTTACAGGTCGCCAGTAATCTCGTAATTGCTGACCTTCTTAATGCGGCGCTGATGGCGCTCATCTCCTGGAAACGGCGTTGCAATAAAGGTATCAATTAGCTGCTTTACAAAATCAGCCTCGTGCATTCGTCCACCGACTGCAATGACATTTGCATTGTTATGTTCGCGCGCTAGCTTGGCAGTTTCAATACTCCAGACAAGTGCCGCTCGAACGCCCTTCACCTTATTCGCTGCCATCTGTTCGCCATTACCTGAACCGCCTAAGACGATTCCAAGTGAATCAGGATTCTTGGCAACAGCTTCGGCGCAAGGGATACAGAAATCGGGATAGTCATCGAGAGCGTCATATTCATAAGGTCCGTGATCAGTGACGTCGTGGCCGTTCATCACTAAGTGGGTGATGAGCTCGTTCTTAAAATCAAGGCCAGCATGATCGCTGCCGATATGAATGCGCATGCGCAATTTAAGCACTAACCATTAGGGCAAAGAAAAACCCGCCACGCGCTACACATGGCGGGTTTTTCTACCCATGGAGGAGTTATTCAGAAGAAAAATCAAGCCGCCGCTGTAGTTGTAGTGGCAGAAGGAGTTTTATCCCCATCGCGGTGGCCGCCTTTGTGGCCAAACTTTCCACCCTTGCCGCGAGTTGAGTTAACAGCCTCAGTCACGCGTGCGGTTAAGTTGGCCTTAATTCTTGTTGCCTGTTCAGCAGTGATTTTGCCCGCTGCAACATCTGCATCAAGACGCTTTGTGTGATCGGCAACGAGAGCTGCGATAAGTGCATCTTTCTTTGCCCCCGCGATTGTTGCGAGAGATTCACCAGCCTTAAGACGAGTCTGAACTGTTGCAGTATCAATTCCGATAGTTGATGCAATGAGAGCGAGTTGCGCTGCATGATCAGGCTTTGTTGGACGCATTGCATCTGCTGCTGACTTTGCTGCGTTAGCCGCTGCGATGATGGCATCTGCCTGCGCCTGAGTAATAGTTCCCTTTGCAACCAGTGAGGCAAGGAATGCGGTCATATCACCACGGAAACCTTTAACACCTTGAGCTGAAACTTGTCGGTGCTTTGACTTTGAGTCTGCAGAAGCGACTCCTACTGTTCCCGCTGATAGAGCAACAGTGGTGATGAGTACTGCCGCTACTTTTCTCTTTGTTGACATTAAATGTCTCCTGTCCCTTGCCTTGTGTTGAAAACTTTTGATTCCAACTACTGCGTACTTAATCCGCCTTGGCTCACAAATGGGTATGGATTCCCTGTGACGATCTTGAGAATCAGAGCGGTTGGGTGTGAGTACGGAGCCTGAACCCCCTCACATTCTCAGAGAAAAGTTTGGGGTTACCCGATTTCACTATTTCAGCCACAACTTCACACTGGTGACATCAGATCGTCATGGAGGTTACCTATGAAAAAGCGCCCTTTATCCGTCCTTTTCGTGATTGCACTAGCTACATCAGTCTTTTCAGCGATCCCGGCAAACGCCGCGGGTAGAAGTGCAACATCGATTCCAAACACAATTCTGAATGGGAAAGGTGCACCCACCCTCGCTATTGGATTAAACGGTGATTTCTATATTGATACTCGTTCCCTTTTGATTTATGGCCCAAAGAAGAACGGAAAGTGGCCGGTACCGCAGAACTTGCAGGGACCAACAGGAGCAGCAGGCACCAACGGTGCAGATGGAAAGAACGGTAACGATGGCAAGAATGGAAGCGACGGAAAGACGGTAGCCAACGCTTCAACAACAAGTGGTCCTTCAGGTCCTGCTGGTCCGCAAGGAGAGAAAGGAGCAACAGGTGCAACTGGCCCTGCTGGTCCAACAGGACCACAAGGTGCAACTGGTGCAACGGGAGCTACAGGATCATCTGGAAGTGGCAGTGGAACACCAGGACCACAAGGTGCAACTGGCGCAACAGGTGCAACCGGTCCTGCAGGAGCTACGGGTCCAACCGGTGCAACGGGAGCGACAGGCGCTGCGGGAGCAACTGGCTCCGCAGGTGCAACAGGAGCAACGGGTGCAACAGGTCCCGCTGGTGTTACTAAAGCTATTTATGGAGCGCTCGCAATTCCAGATATCAACGGAATGGCTGGCACAGCGCAGAATGGAACAATTGATGGATTCAAGGCAACTAAAAGTTATGTGGTTAGGGTGCTCATCTGGACCTATCAACCAAATGACTCAAATGAAAACTTAATGCCTTTATCAATTACTGCAACTGGTACAAATGGCACGCCAACCCTGGTTACTAAGTATGTGTTGAGTCGCTCTTATTCATACAGGACTGGCGCTATTCGATATGAAAACTCTATACAAGTTGATTTGGTTGCGGATGGAAGTGCTTCGGTGACGGACTTCTCGATTGTCCTCACTGTTACTGCTGGCAGATCCACCGCATCTAGTGCGCTTCTTCGCTTAGAGGGTAGTTTCACGGCTGTCGAAGTTCAATCAATCGCTGCGACTTTCTAATACTGGAGCGGGTGACCGGGATCGAACCGGCATGGCCAGCTTGGAAGGCTGGGGCTCTACCATTGAGCTACACCCGCAAATCGAATAACAACTCTCGATGAGCGTAAATCCGTGCTGATCATAAGTTTTATCCCTATGACCTGCACGAATATTACACCGATTTAACCCGTGCCTAACCACCGATATCCAGTTGATTCGGCGCGGACGGGGCAGGAATCCCCAGAAGATACGTGATGCTTCAATAGCCCAATGATGAGTTTTTTCTCGGCAAAGGACACTCCAACTTCGGTTCGAGGTTCGAGTATTGCCTACAGGCCCGAGCTCGATGGAATTCGTGGCTTTGCAATCATCATCATCATTTTTCACCATTTTAATTACATAAATATGCGATATTTTGAAGGACGGGGATTTCTCGCGGTTGATGTTTTTTTCGCTTTATCTGGATTTCTCATTACACAGATTTTGCTCAGTTACAGAGAAAAAGGAATTAAGTTAAGAAAATTCTATCTACGCCGACTCGCACGCCTTTATCCCGTTCTGCTTCTGAGCGTAATCGGGTTAACTTTCTTCTTTCGCGACAACATTTATTTCTTAGATCGCACCCCTGCAATCGCCTCAGTCCTTTACATAAAGAATTTCTTTCCTTGGGGTGGGGTATTTGGCCCTATGTGGTCTCTCTCTGCCGAAGAGCAGTTTTATCTCATATTTCCGGTAATTCTCTTTCTTGGTTTGAAGGTGTTCAAGAAGTTTCGATTGACCGTGTTTATTCTTATTTGGCTGGGAATGGTCTGGTCAGTTGCAATAATTTCCAGTGCTCCTGAATTCAACTTTAACAACCATGGCATCTTTAATCTCGTTGTCTTTAGGCCGAGCATTATTCTCGTCGGTTGCTTAGCTGCCATTCATAAAGAGTATTTAGAAGACTTGGTCAATCGTCACAAGCAGACCATTTATCTGCTTCTACTACTCTTGATTTTCCTCACTCTTGCCATTCAATTCCCACCGCTTGCGGGGATCGCAACAGCGCTCCTGATATTGATTCTCTCGGAACGGGTAAGGAAAGAGTCGGTCGTTGCACGTGTGATCTACTCAATCTTTGCCTTTAGACCGCTGGCTTGGATTGGCCTACTTTCATACTCAATCTATATATGGCACTTACCGATGATTTTCTTCGCATCAGAGCGCTTCACGGAGCTATCGGTCGGCCCGATGTGGCTCTTCTTTATTCAGCTCCTGGCAGTTTCGTGTGCGAGCTTCTATCTCTTTGAACGCCCAGTTCTAAAGTTCATCACTAGAAGTCGATTAAATAAGTAGCGGGGGATGTGAACTCAGCGCCTGCAATCTTGGGGTTTGCTGGAGAGATCGGGGCTCTATTTGGGCTACACCCGCAAGTGGTGGGGGAGGCTGGGCTTCTGGGCCGTGTAACCGAGAGTAAAAAATTACTCTAGACTCCGTGATTGCGCCTCGGGGCGTAGCGTAGTGGCTAGCGCGCCTGCTTTGGGAGCAGGAGATCGGGAGTTCGAATCTCCCCGCCCCGACCAGTTTCACTTATCTAGATGTGTAGCTGCATTTACCAATTAGGAGCACTTCGTGAAAAGCACGGTCGAGACACTTTCTCCAACTCGCATTCGTTTAGATGTCGAAGTTCCATATGTTGAGCTCGGCAAGTATGTCGACGCTGCATATAAGAAGGTAGCTGCAACAGTAAACATCCCAGGATTTCGTAAGGGCAAAGTTCCAAATGCCATGATCGACCAGCGCGTAGGACGAGGCGCAGTTTTGGATCAGGCAATCACTGAAGCAATCCAAGATTTCTATGTCGCTGCAGCGCGCGAAAACGAAGTTCTTGTAGTTGGTCGCCCAACCGTTGATGTCAAGGAATTCGTTGATAACGAGCAGCTCAACTTCTCAGTTGAGGTCAGCGTTCGTCCAGAAGTTACCTTGCCAGATTTCTCAAAGATCACCATTACCGTTGACGATGTTGTTGTAACAGATGCAGATATTGATGAGCAGATTGACGAGCTCCGCGCTCGCTTTGGCACTCTCAATACTGTTGAGCGCGCAACTAAGTCAGGGGATTTTGTCACTATCGACCTGACTGCACGTATTGATGGCCAAGAAGTTGATGGCGGCAAGGCCAATGAAATTTCATACGAAGTTGGCTCAAACCGCATGATTGATGGCCTTGATGAAGCTCTCGTCGGCATGAACGCAGGAGACACCAAAACTTTCACAACACAGCTCGTTGGCCAGAAAGATGGCGAAAACGGCGATGTTGAAATCGTGGTCAAGGCTGTGAAAGAGCGTGAGCTTCCAACTCTTGATGACTCATTTGCAAAGCTTGCCTCTGAGTTCGACACAGTTGCTGAACTCCGCGCTGACTTTGCCGATCGCCTCAAGCGCGTGAAGAGCATGGAACAAGGTTCACAGGCGCGCGATCTTCTCGTTGAGAAGTTACTTGCCGATCTTGATATTCCAGTCCCTGATGAGATTGTTCTCGATGAGGTCAATGATCACCTCGAAGGCGAAGGCCGTCAGGATGATGCCGAACACCGCGCTGAAGTAGATGGCCAGGTTCGTGCTTCCATTAAGTCAGACTTCCTCTTTGATTCAATTGTGAAGGCAGAAGAGATTCAAGTTAATGAAATCGAATTAACTGAGTACCTCATCCGCATGTCACAGCGTTACGGCATGGGTCCAGAGCAGTTCGCACAAGAACTTCAGAAGGCTGGCCAGATTAGCCAGGTGGTTGCTGAAGTAACTCGCGCAAAGGCTCTCGCATCTGTTTTGGCTCGAGTCTCTGTTGTCGATAAATCAGGCAACAAGGTTGACCTCGAAGCGCTTCGCCCAGCACAGCCTGCAGAAGTTCAGGCCGCTGACGAAGCAGTGCAAGCCAACGAGCAGTAACCCTTTAGCCGTAAGCGAACATCGCCTCTTTTAGGGGCAATCTCCCCAATTTGGGAAGCATTTTGCTGCCCAGATTGTTAAGGTCACTACTGAAGAAAACGATCGGAAGGATGACACGTGGATTTTATTAACCCACAGGACAACACACCTGTTGCCCGCTCAGCTGGAACTGAGCTCATGGGGCTCGGTGACCAGATTTATAGCCGTTTGCTCCGCGAACGCATCATCTTTCTTGCCGGCGAAGTACGCGATGAAATGGCTAACTCCATTTGTGCGCAGATGCTTCTTCTCGCGGCCGAAGATCCAGAAAAAGATATTTACCTTTACATCAACTCACCTGGTGGCTCAATCACTGCAGGTATGGCGATCTACGACACCATGCATTACATCAAGAACGATGTAGCAACAGTTGCAATGGGAATGGCAGCATCGATGGGCCAGTTCTTGCTTACTGCAGGTCAACCAGGAAAGCGTTATGCAACCCCACATGCTCGCATCTTGATGCACCAGCCACTTGGCGGTATCGGTGGAACAGCTACAGATATTCGAATCCAGGCAGAGCAGATGGCAATCACAAAGCAGACAATGTCTGAACTAAACGCCAAGCACACAGGCCAACCACTTGAAAAGATCATTGCAGATTCTGATCGCGACAACTGGTTTAACGCTAAGGATGCGCTTGCTTACGGATTTATCGATCACATTGCAACTAACGATGGCCAAATTGCGGGAGGTAAGAAGTAATGAAGCACATTCAAGAAATTACAAACCGCTACATTCTTCCAACGATTGAAGAGAAGACCGCCTACGGTTACAAGCGCCTTGATCCATATACAAAGCTCTTCGAAGAGCGAATCATCTTCTTGGGTCAGGCAATCGATGACACAGTTGCCAACGATGTTATGGCGCAGCTACTTACCCTCGAATCAATGGATCCAGATCGCGATATCTCGATCTACATCAACTCACCAGGTGGCTCATTTACAGCGCTGACTGCAATTTATGACACCATGCAATTTGTTCGCCCTGACATCACCACAATCTGTCTTGGCCAAGCAGCATCAGCTGCTGCGATCATCCTTGCCGGTGGTACAAAAGGTAAGCGTTACGGACTCGAGCACTCACGCATCTTGATTCACCAACCATCATCTGAAGGTGGTGGTCAGGCATCAGATATCGAAATCCAGGCTCGCGAAATCATGCGTATGCGTGGACTTCTCGAGACCATGTTGGCAAAGCATTCCAACCGCACAATCGAGCAGATCGCTGCAGAGATTGAGCGCGATAAAATTCTTACCGCTGCAGAGGCAGTTGAGTACGGATTAATCGATAAGGTTATGGCTTCCCGAAAGGCCAAGCCTTCCGCGTAAAAAATTAGAAGGCGAGCCCGGCGAGAAATGTTGAAGAAATATTTCGAACCGGGCTCTCTCTTTGCCAATCGCTCCTATAGAAATCTCTGGGTTTCAACTGTTCTGACAATTGTTGCGATGACCGCCTTTCCAATTGCGCTAGCAATCTCAGTTATTGATGCTGGTGGTAGCGCAACAGTTCTTGGGCTCATTCTGGGTGTGCGCATTCTTGCCGGTGTGCTCTTTGCACCTGTGGGCGGCGTTTGGGCAGATCGCTTACCTCGCCGGACAGTTCTTATCGCAGCCGATGGTTTTCGTGCCGTGATCAGCAGCATCGTTATCTTTGCCGAACCTGAATCCATCTCATTTTGGGTATTGGGCGCAATCATTTTTCTTATGGGCGTCAGTGATGCCTTTGGCGGCCCGGCTGTTGGTGCAATTATGCCGAGCATCTTGCCTGATCATCATCTCCCAGCAGGAAACGTTCTCCGGGGGATTGCAGTTAGAGGGGGAACCATTGCAGGGCCCGGTATTGCAGGAGTCTTGATTGTCTCTCTCGGTACTCACGCCACGTATATAGCTACAACTTCCTTCTTTCTTTTAGGTGCTGCGATGCTCTTTCGAGTCACAGAAAATCGCGAAGAAATCACCGAGCGCAAATCTGAGAAATTTATGCATGAAGTCAAAGAAGGTCTTCGCGTTGTCTGGTACTACAAATGGATCGCTGCCATGATCATCATGGCTACCTTTCAGTTAATGATGGTAGTCGGCGTTGAAAACGTCCTCCTTCCTGTAATTACCAAAAGAGATTTCGGAACAGCGGCTGTCTATGCCACAGCTGCTGCGCTCTTTAGCGCAGGAGGCTTTATCTCGGCAATCATCAGTATCAAGTTAAAGATTAAGAACCCTGGAACCGTCTGTGTCGTTGTCTGGGGGCTCTTTATCCTGGCTCCATTAGTTCTGGCATTTCCAACTAACCGCGAATTCATCTTCCTTGCTTACTTCTTAGCTGGATTCTCGGTCGGACCCTGGGAAGCATTCTGGTTTACAACAGTGCAACGAGAAGTTCCTGCGGAATACCAAGCGCGCGTTTTCAGTATCGATTACATGGGAACAGTTGGGCTGCTTCCACTTGGAATGGCCCTTGCGGGTCCGATGGCAGATTGGCTTGGCGAACGTCCACTCTTAATTGGGATCTCTGTAGTTCATCTCGTCATCTGCGCCGCAGTGCTCTTTGTACCCGGCGTTCGCCAAATGAAATCTGGACTTCCCCCTTACGCACCGACGGTGCACGATTCTTCTATAGGCGAACAGAAATAAGTCAGATTTAGAGCACATTTGTAGGGCGCAAAAACTATCCTTTACCCATGTCTACACGTATAGGTGAAGCGAACGACCTTCTCAAATGTTCTTTCTGCGGCAAGACCCAGAAGCAAGTAAAGAAACTGATTGCCGGACCTGGCGTCTATATCTGCGATGAATGTATTGAACTCTGTAACGAGATCATCGTTGAAGAACTCTCGGAAGCAGCTTCCCTTGGTTTAAGTGAACTCCCTAAGCCACAAGCAATCTTTGAATTTCTCGACCAATATGTAATTGGCCAAGATCGTGCGAAGAAGTCACTCTCTGTCGCTGTCTACAACCATTACAAGCGCGTGCAATCTGGTGACTCTCGCGGCGAAGATGGCATTGAACTCGCTAAGTCAAACATTCTTCTCCTTGGACCAACAGGCTGCGGCAAGACCTTGATGGCGCAGACTCTGGCGCGCATGCTCAATGTTCCATTTGCAATCGCGGATGCAACTGCTCTTACCGAAGCGGGATATGTCGGTGAAGATGTTGAAAACATTCTTCTCAAGCTCTTGCAGGCAGCAGATTACGATGTGAAGAAAGCTGAAACAGGAATTATCTATATCGATGAAATCGATAAGGTGGCCCGTAAATCTGAGAACCCTTCCATCACTCGCGATGTTTCAGGCGAAGGCGTTCAGCAAGCTCTCTTGAAGATTATTGAAGGAACTGTTGCATCTGTTCCCCCTCAGGGTGGACGTAAGCACCCACATCAAGAATTTATTCAGATTGATACAACTAATGTGCTCTTTATCGTTGGTGGCGCATTTGCTGGTCTCGATAAAATCATTGAAGCACGTAGCGGTTCATCGGGCGTTGGTTTTGGCGCAGAACTTCAGACTGCAGAAGACAAGAATCGCAGAGATATATTCGCCGATGTCATGCCTGAAGATCTCCTTAAGTTCGGCATGATTCCTGAATTTATTGGTCGCTTACCAGTTCTCACTAGCGTTGAGCAATTAGATAAGCCAGCTTTGATGCAGATTTTGACTGAACCAAAGAACGCTCTTGTTAAGCAGTATCAGAAGCTCTTTGATCTCGATGATATTGAACTTGAATTTACGCCAGAATCGCTCGATGCTATTGCAGACCTCGCTCTCAAGCGCGGAACTGGTGCACGCGGATTGCGCGCAATCATGGAATCAGTGCTCCTTAGCGTGATGTATGACGTACCTAGCCGCACTGATGTTGCAAAGGTAGTAATCGAGAAGGCTTGCATCGAAGAAGGTGCAGCGCCAACCTTGGTCAATCGAACTGGTGATATTCCTAAGCGCGCTTCTCGTCGCGAGAAGTCCTCCGAGGAGAAAAGCGCTTAAAAAGTAAACTAGAATCCGCTCTATGTCTTCCAATCAGCGCGAGCTAGCATCGTCATTTGTTCCTGGCGATATCGAAGCACCGCTCTACAAAAAATGGATAGACGCTGGTTATTTCACAGCAGATGCAAACTCCTCTAAAGAGCCATTCACAATCGTTATTCCACCACCGAATGTCACCGGAAATCTTCATATTGGCCACGCGCTAGATCAAACTCTGCAGGATTGTTTAACTCGCCTCAAGCGCATGCAAGGCTTTGAAGCTCTCTGGCTTCCAGGAATGGACCACGCTGGAATCGCAACACAGAACGTTGTTGAAAAACAATTAGCAGCAAAGGGTTTATCTCGCCATGATTTAGGGCGCGAAGATTTCGTGAAGAAAGTTTGGGAATGGAAAGCCGAATCAGGTGGACAGATTCTTGGGCAGATGAAGCGCCTCGGAGATTCTGTTGATTGGTCACGCGAAGCGTTCACGATGGATGAGAATCTTTCTCAGGCAGTCTTAACTATCTTTAAGAAACTCTTTGATCAAGGCCTTATCTATCGCGCTGAACGCATCATTAACTGGTGTCCGCGCTGCCTTACCGCGCTTTCAGATATTGAAGTTGAACACCAAGACGATGCAGGTGAGTTTGTTCAGGTTCGCTACGGCGAAGGAGAAGCCAGCATCGTTGTTGCAACCACTCGCGCTGAAACCATGATGGGCGATGGCGCTGTTGCAGTTCATCCTGACGATCCTCGCTACAAGCACATGATTAGCACCGAAGTCCTCTTGCCTTTGGTCAATCGCATGATTCCAATCATCGCGGATGAATTGGTTGACCCAGATTTCGGAACAGGCGCCGTCAAGGTAACTGCGGCTCATGATCCAAATGACTTTGAGATGGCGATGCGACATAACGTGCCTTTCGTTGTCATCATGAATGAACACGGTGTCATGGATGGCACTGGTACTGAGTTTGATGGCATGGATCGATTTGAGGCCCGAATTGCTGTTGTCGCAAAGCTAAAAGAGATGGGCCGTATCGTTGCTGAAAAGCGCCCATACATCCACGCAGTTGGACACTGTTCACGTTGCGATACAACTGTTGAACCACGTTTATCTAAGCAATGGTTTGTGAAGGTTGCACCTCTTGCAAAGGCTGCCGGTGATGCAGTTCGCGATGGTCGCGTAAAGATTGAACCTGCAGAGTTAGCGCCACGTTACTTTGAGTGGGTAGATAACATGCACGACTGGTGTATCTCTCGCCAACTTTGGTGGGGACACCGCATTCCAGTTTGGTATGGACCAAATGACGAAGTAGTAGTTGTTGGGCCTGGCGAAAGTGCGCCAGCTGGTTACACGCAAGATCCAGATGTTCTAGATACCTGGTTCTCATCCGCCCTCTGGCCTTTCTCGACTCTGGGTTGGCCCAATGAGAGCGCGGATGTAAAGAAGTTTTATCCAACCAGCGTTCTTGTTACAGGCTACGACATCTTGTTCTTCTGGGTAGCGCGCATGATGCTCTTTGGTCTCTTCGCTATGGATGGCGTTCCACCTTTCCACACCATCGTTCTACACGGACTTGTGCGCGATCAATTCGGCAAGAAGATGTCTAAATCTCGTGGCAACGTTGTAGATCCACTTGAATTCATTGATAAGTACGGAGCAGATGCGTTGCGCTTTACCCTGGCGCGCGGCTCTAATCCAGGAAAAGATCAGGCACTTGCTGAAGATTGGATTGCCGGTTCGCGTAACTTTGCTACCAAGCTCTGGAATGCAACTCGATTTGCCATGATGAACGGTGCAACCACTGAAGGTCCACTTCCTGCACAGAGCTCACTCTCTGCCATCGATGCGTGGATTCTTTCGCGCTTAAGCGAGACAACGACCGAATACACGGCGCTTCTTGAAAGCTACGAATTTGCGCGCGCCTGCGAAACTATCTATCACTTTGCTTGGGATGATCTCTGCGATTGGTACCTCGAACTCTCTAAGGAGGCTTTTGCCTCAGGTGATGCCGCTGCCTCACAACGCGTGCTTGGACATGTTCTCGACACTCTCTTCCGCCTACTTCATCCAGTGATGCCATTTATTACAGAAACACTTTGGACAACGCTCACCGGCAAAGAAACACTCGTCACTGCTGCTTGGCCAATTGCCGATGCAGCGCATATTGATAAGAAGTCAGAGACTCTTATCGGTGAACTCCAGAAGATCATCACTGAAGTTCGCCGCTTCCGAAATGATCAAGGCGTTAAGCCAAGTCAGAAGATTCCTGGACGAATCATCGCCCCTGCCGATGTGACTGCTTATTCATCGGCGATGGCTTTCTTGCTCAAGCTAGAGCTCACAGATTTCACACCGAGCGCATCTGTAGAAATCGGCGCCATGAAAGTCGAGCTTGATTTATCTGGAACTGTTGATGTGGTTGCAGAACGTGCGCGCCTTGAGAAAGATTTAGCAACAGCACAGAAGGATCTCAAGACTGCTGAAGTGAAGTTGGGCAATGAAGGATTTATGGCAAAGGCACCCGCTGCAGTTGTTGTAGAAATCAAAGAGCGCCTCGCTGTAACAACAGCCGATATCGAGCGCATCACTGCGCAACTTGCAGCGCTCAAGTAAATGGCACATATTTCAGCAGATGACCAAGCGCGTATCAACGCGATTGAAGAAGCGCTGCTTAAACGATGGCCAGAGACTCGCATCGAGCCAACTCTTGAAAGAATTGCAGCGCTAATCGATATCTTGGGTTCACCTCAACTGACGTATCCAACAATTCATATTGGCGGCACCAACGGAAAGACTTCAACTTCGCGCATGGTTGATTCACTCCTCTTTGAGATGGGGCTGCGCACAGGAAGATTTACCAGCCCTCACTTAGAAAGTTTCTTAGAGCGCATAGCTATTAATGGCGAACCCATCGAAGCCGGTGCAGCAATCTTTGCCTACAACGATATTGCTGCGTATTTGGATTTAATGGATACAAAGTTTGAACACCCCATCTCTTTCTTCGAGGCAATTACCGCTCTTGCCTTTGTAGCTTTTGCAGAGCATCCAATTGATGTCGGAGTTATCGAAGTAGGCATGGGTGGCCAATGGGATGCCACCAACGTAGTCGCCGCCGATGTTTCAATGATTATGCCTATCGGCTTGGATCACACTGAATATTTAGGTGAGACCTTGACTGAAATTGCGCAAACCAAGGCGGGCATCATCAAAGAAGGTGGCTTTGTTGTTATGGCCCACCAAGAACCAGAGAGCGCCGTCGAATTGCTGAAGCAAGCAGCTTTAGTAGGTGCAGATATCGCACGTGAAGGCGTTGAGTATTCAGTCCTCTCTCGCGCCGTCGCAGTTGGTGGACAGCTGGTCACAATTCAAGGAGTTAAAGAGATCTACTCAGATATCTTCATTCCGCTACACGGAAAGCATCAAGCCTCTAACGCAGCAGCAGCGCTCGTTGCGGTTGAAGCATTCTTCGGCGATCAGGATTTAGATATTGAAGCGGTACGGGCTGGCTTTGCCAATGTGAGATCACCAGGTCGCTGCGAAGTACTGCATCGCGATCCAACCATCATCATCGATGCAGCGCATAACCCTCATGGGGCTGCTGCCATTGCTGAGACGATTCAGAGCGAATTCACCTTTGATGAAGTCATCGGCATCTTTGCCCCCATGGGTGACAAGGATGTCCGGGGGATTCTCCTTGAGCTAGAACAGGTCATGGATTCGATTATCGTGACGGCTAACTCATCACCGCGCGCCATGAAGGTTACCGAGCTTGAAAAGATGGCCGCTGAAATTTTTGGAAGCGATCGCACTTTCTCGGCGCCAACGCTTACTGAGGCAATTGATAAAGCAGTCAAAGACTGTGTTCGACCCTTAAGTGATGAAACCATCGGAATTTTAATTACCGGCTCAGTTGTTTCGGTGGGAGAATCACGCACGATAGTTCGTAAGAAGTTTGCAAAGGAGACCATCTAATGCGCATGTTGGCATCAGCTGTACTCATCATGGAAGTTTTCATTATGGGCTTTGCAATGTTGCTTGCAAAAGATAACCAGGAACCCTCGGCGATTATTGCTGGAGCTGTGATTGCACTTTTAATGCTTCTCACCCCTGGACTTCTCAAGAAGCGCATAGGTTGGATTTTGGGATCGCTCCTGCAACTTTTGATGATTGGCTATGCCGTTGTCGTGCCTTCCATGGCCATTGTGGGGCTGCTTTTCGGGGGACTTTGGATTGCAGCCATCGTGGTCGGTCGTAAGGGTGAGGCGGCTCGGGCAGCGCTCATGGCTTCGCAGACTCCAAACCCCTAATAGACTGCACCGGTGAGCACAGAAAAGACACTCGTCCTAGTTAAGCCAGATGGCGTTGCACGCGGTTTGGTTGGCGAAGTCATTGCTCGCATCGAGGCAAAGGGTTACAAAATTTCTGCGCTTCGTATGTTGCAAGCAGATCGCGCGCTCCTTGAAAAGCATTACGCAGAACATCAGGGCAAGCCATTCTTTGAACCACTCGTTGAGTTCATGATGTCTGGTCCGATTGTTGCGATTGTCGCTGAAGGCAATCGAGTGATTGAAGGTTTCCGTTCACTCGCTGGAGTTACAGATCCGACAGTGGCTGCCCCTGGCACCATCCGCGGAGATCTCGCTCGCGATCAAGGAACCAAAGTTGTACAAAACATTGTTCACGGCTCTGATTCACCAGAATCTGCAGCTCGTGAAATAGCAATCTTCTTCGAGGGGAAATAAATGTCTAACAGAATGTCCTTCATTGGCCGCGATATGGCCGTTGATCTAGGTACTGCAAATACGCTCGTCTACGTACGTGGTCGTGGCATCGTTCTTAACGAGCCATCTGTAGTTGCAGTGAACCAAGACACTGGCGGAATTCTCGCAGTCGGACTCGAAGCCAAGAAGATGATTGGTCGCACACCTGGCAACATCGTTGCTATCCGCCCGCTTAAGGATGGCGTGATTGCAGACTTCGACACCACCGAGCGCATGCTCCGTTACTTTATTCAGAAAGTTCATCGTCGTAGCTACCTAGCAAAGCCACGTATCGTCGTCTGCGTTCCTTCAGGTATCACCGGCGTTGAACAGCGCGCTGTGAAGGATGCGGGATACGCAGCAGGTGCGCGCAAGGTTTACATCATTGAAGAGCCAATGGCTGCAGCAATCGGTGCTGGTCTACCAATCCACGAACCAACCGGAAACATGGTTGTTGATATTGGTGGCGGCACTACTGAAGTAGCTGTGATTTCACTCGGTGGAATCGTGACAGCGCTCTCAATTCGTATTGGTGGCGATGAGCTCGATCAATCAATTATTAACTGGACCAAGCGCGAATATTCTCTGCTTCTCGGAGAACGCACCGCTGAAGAAATCAAGATGGCTATTGGTTCTGCCTACCCATTACAAGGCGAAAACGATGCCGAAATCCGCGGTCGCGACTTAGCAACAGGTCTTCCAAAGACAATCGTTGTGACAGCTGCTGAAATTCGCAAAGCGCTGGAAGAGCCTGTCAATCAGATTGTTAACGCAGTGAAGGCAACTCTTGATAAGTGCCCACCAGAACTTGCATCTGATCTTATGGATCGTGGAATTGTTCTTACCGGTGGAGGAGCACTTCTTAAGGGTCTCGACGAAAGACTTCGCAAAGAGACCGGTATGCCAATTCATATTGCTGATCGCCCACTCGATGCAGTTGTTGAAGGCTCCGGTAAGTGCATTGAAGAGTTTGAAGCCCTTGAAAAGGTTTTGATCTCCGAGCCTCGTCGATAGGTAAGCCCAAGTGCGCTACGGCGGCGACAACCGCGGTCGCTTACTTATCATCGTATTAATTGTCACCTCGCTCTTTCTGATCACTCTTGATCTTCGCGGTGTGCAAGTCATTGATGGTCTGCGCACAGGAACTCAGACAGCGCTCACACCCGTTCAAAAAGCAGGTTCGTGGGCGATTTCTCCCCTTCGTAATTTTCTCTCTGATGTCACCAGCCTCGGGCGCACGCGCAATAAAATCGAGAAGCTACAAGCAGAGAACGATAAATTGCGACTATCGCTGCAAAACCGCAAAAATGCTGATGCTCTCTTAAAGCAATTAAAGAGTGTTCTAGATCTTGCAGGTACTGCCGGCTATAAAGTGGTGGGCGCAAAGGTAATTTCTCAAGGTTCGACAACATCCTTTACTCAATCAATTACCATCGATGTCGGTTCTAACTCCGGTGTGCGTAGTAACATGACAGTTCTTTCGGGCTACGGTCTAGTTGGCGTCGTTAAGTATGTATATCCAAATAGCGCACTTGTGCAGTTGGCTTCTGACCCAGCATTTCGAATCGGAGCACGCATTGCAGGATCACAACAGATTGGCATCCTGAGCGGCCAAGGCACTCGCCGTGGCGTTCTGCAGCTCCTTGATAACCGCAGCTACATTAAGAAGGGCGATGTGCTTCTTGCTCGCGGCAGCCAAGGGGGCAGACCATTTGTTCCCGGTGCGCCGATCGGTACTGTCACAAGCGTCGATAATTCACCAGGAGCCGTTACTCAGACTGCCGATGTGAAGTTCTATACCAACTTCTCAACTCTCGGAGTAGTTGCGGTTGTCGTATCAGGTGAAGGCGCTGATCCTCGTGATGCTCTTGTTCCTCCTAAGCCAATTCCAACACCAATTCCAACTGTGACTGTCTTTGTCACGCCATCACCGAGCCCAACTAGTTAAGCGACTCTATCCATGTCACTGCGAAGTTTTCTTTACTCGGCTCCAATCTTTCTTTCGGTCTTTATTCTGCAAGAAGCTGTTGTTACGCAGTTACGCCTTCCACTCGGTGGATTCAATCTTCTTCTGATCGTCGCTCTTATCTGGGCAGCCTTAAGTACTCCTGAAATCGGAGCACTCACAGGATTTGGCGCTGGAATTGCAATGGATCTATCTCAGAGTTCGTCAGGACCTCTAGGCCACTGGACTCTAGTAATGATCATCGCGTGCTATGCAGTCGCATTTCTTGGATACGGCGATGACAATATTCGCGCCAATCCCATCAATATTGTCTTGCTGACAACTATCGGAGTCGTTGCTGCACGCATCGTCTATCTCGTCTTGGCGATTCTCTTAGGTGAAGAAGTAGGAAATCTGCAGAGCATTTTCTGGAGCCTGGCAGGGTCAGCATTCTGGACAGCAATCATCTCTCCATTGGTGCTGAAAGTTATTTCATACATTCACGCTAACGTCTTCGGATTGAGCTCGCGCATATGAATCAACGTGCTCGGCTAAGTCTTCTCGTTACTCAAATCTTCTTTGCCAGTCTGATGTTGGCGCTCTTTGGAAGGCTTTTCTATTTACAAGTTGCCGCAGGTCCGGTCTATCGCGATGCGGCGCTCAGCATTCAGAGCCGTGATGTTGTAACCCCTGCAAACCGCGGCTTTATTGTTGATTCATCTGGCGTTCCTTTGGCCCTAAATAAAGTGGGTCTAGCAATCACGGTAGATCGCACCAAGATTGATAAGTTGCCAGATAAGGGCGAAGCGGTAATTCGCGACTTAGTGGGGCTGCTCGGTTTGAACTATGCCGATGTCTGGCAGCGCACTCGCTTATGTGGCGAACTTCCAAGGGGACAAAAGGCCGGATGTTGGACTGGATCACGTTTCCAACCAATTCCAATTACTAAAGAGGCAGACCCACAGTTAGCGCTACGGATCGTCGAGCGCTCAGATCGCTATCCAGGCGTAACTGCATCACCAGTTGCAATCAGAAGCTATCCAGAGAATTTAGGGATGAGTGGGGGACATGTGCTTGGTTATGTCGGACCGCTAACAGAAGAAGATTTATCGGGTGCGAATGGAAGAACATATTTCCGCTCTGAATCCATCGGTAAAGCAGGACTAGAAAGTATGTATGACTCATACCTTCGCGGCGTACCGGGGATTAAGACATTTATCGTAGATCGCAAAGAAGCTGTGACTACTACTCGCAAGAACACCCAACCAATTGCCGGTTCACATCTTGTGACAAGTCTTGATATGCGCCTGCAAGCAGCCTCTGAGAAAGCGTTAGCTGATGCAGTAAAACGCGCCCGCGGTCTCGGCTTTCCAGCAGATGGAGGAGCTGCAATTGTGATGGATGTTCGCAACGGCCAAGTTCTCGCTCTGGCATCTCATCCCACCTTTGATCCAAATGCCTTTGAGCGGGGCTTAAGCGTTGAGCAAGCCAATAACTTATTTAGCGAGAAAACAGGAGTCCCTGCGCTCAATAGAGTTCTGCAAGGTCTCTACGCACCAGCATCTACCTTTAAAGCAGTCTCACTTGTGGCTGCAGCCGATGCAGGTTATGACTTAACCAAGAACTATGCCTGCCCGGCAAATGTTCAAGTTGGTACCCGAACATTTAGAAACTTTGAGAGTAAAGCACAAGGAACAATCTCTATGAAGAGGGCGATGGCGATTTCTTGCGACACCATTTGGTATCAGATTGCCTACGACGAATGGGTGCGTGACGGTGGACTTCGTCCGAAATCAAACGCCAATGACTATTTCTTCAACGCTGCGAAACGCTTTCAGATTGGCGTAAAGACTGGCGTTGATCTGCCCTCTGAATCCGCTGGTCGATTAGCAGATCGTCAGTGGCGCAAAGATTGGTATAGCCAGAATAAGGATTTCTACTGCAACTACAAAGAGCAGGCTAAGAAATCAGCACAGACTCCATTCTTACTCGAATTGGCTCGTGAGAATTGCTTGGATGGCGACAAGATTCGCGCAGGAGACGCGGTTAACTTCTCTATTGGCCAAGGAGATACTGTCATTACCCCGATTAAGTTGGCACAGATGTATGCAGCCATCGCAAATGGTGGAACTATCTGGAAGCCAACAATTGCCAAAGCAATTGTGAAATCAAATGGCACGGTAGTGAAGAAATTTAACCCTGAGAGCCTTGGCGATATCGGGGTAGACCCTGTCACGCTCAAACTCTTACAAGAAGCTCTCCATGAAGTGACGCTCACCGGTACTTCAGCAGGTGTCTTTAGCGGGTTCCCAGTTCAAACTTCTGGAAAGACCGGAACTGCTCAGGTCTTTGGAAGAAATCCAAATGGCACGCTGAAGTCTGATACATCCTGGTATGCCGCGTATGCTCCAACGCAAAATCCACGTTACGCCGTTGTCATGATGGTGAGTCAAGGTGGGTTTGGTGGAAGCACTTCAGGTGTCGGAGTAAAGAATATTTTTGAAGCTCTCTTTGGAGTTCAAGGGCGCATCGCAAAGCCAGAGTTAGCGCTCTTCCCACAAGGAAAGCCACCAACCAAATTGCCACGAATTTCACCAGCAACAAAAGCAAAACCATCTATTCTCAACCCAGGTAAAGCAGTCAGTGCAAGCCCAACACCTAAGGCGGTGGCGAAGAGATGAGTACCTTCCTCAATCGCAATCCTTACCGTCGCGCACATCGCCAATCTCTCTTCGCAGGCTTTGATCCAATCTTGACTGCTGCTGTTGGCGCACTTCTTGTCATCGGAACGCTGCTGGTCTATGCCGCAACCCGCGATTGGTATTCAGCTAACGGCTTAGATCCTGAGTATTACCTCAAGCGCCATGTAATTAACATTGCCATTGGTGTTTTTCTTGCGTGGGGCACGACAATCATCGACTACCGATTGCTGCGCGCGTACACACCATTTATCTGGGGGCTAGGTGTTCTCGGTCTGATTCTGGTTCTCATCCCTGGAGTTGGATCTGAAATTAACGGCGCTCGTGCTTGGATTTCTCTGCCCTTTGGTTTCCAGATTCAACCTGCTGAAATTGCCAAAATCTCCATCATCATTGGTATTTCGATGTTGCTCTCTGAACGTACGCACAACAGCGATGAACCAAGCAATCAAGACGTCCTGAAAGCTTTAGGTGTTGCAGCTCTTCCTATCCTGCTTATTCTGTTACAGCCAGATATGGGAACTGTCTTCATCATTAGCGCATCAGTCGTGACAATCATTGCGGTCTCAGGTGCGCCGACACGTTGGATTGTTGGTCTCTTACTCGTTGCTGTCATCGGCGGCTTCGTCGCCACTAAGGCAGGAGTTGTGAGCGAATACCAACTCAAGAGGTTGCAATCATTTGTTGATCCCAATGCAGATACACAAGGAGCTGGCTATCAACTACGACAAGCGCGTATTACTGTCGGCTCAGGCGGCTTACTAGGTACTGGTTTATTTGATGGACCGCAGACAAGTGGTCGATTTGTTCCAGAACAACAGACTGACTTTATTTTTACTGTGGCCGGAGAACAGCTTGGCTTTATCGGTAGCGGATTTATCATCTTCCTCTTATTTATAGTTCTGATGCGCGGTTTTGCAATTGCGCGAAGATCAACTGACCCCTATGGAACGTTAGTTTCGACTGGCGTGGTTGCCTGGTTTGCATTCCAGATATTTGAAAATATTGGAATGACGTTGGGGTTGATGCCGATGACAGGGGTGCCTCTGCCATTTCTTTCTTATGGCGGATCGAGCATGTTCGCCAATCTCATCGGATTCGGGCTCTTGCAGAATGTTCACGCTAGCCACCGCGGCTAAATCACGCTCAAAATAGGGCTTGGGCACATTTATCTGCCATACTTACCCCAACAGTTCAGCGCGGCCAGCGATCCTTATCGCGCCTGCGGCGGACTACACAAAAAGATTTGCTCGTCATGAAAGTTCCACCTTGGAAAGTTCGCAGCGGGCCACGAGAATGCATATCTATTCGTAGATATGCGCTAAAGGATTTGGTGCCATGGCTATTGAGCCAAAATCACCGCGTAAGCGCGCGGTTAAGAAATCAAAAGGTAAGTCCAAGGTTGAAGAATCGACCCTTGATGCTGCCCCAGAAGTAGTTGCTACCGACGAAGCGCCGACATCTTCGGCTAAATCGGGCGCAAAGAAGTCCGCTGCAATCCCAGTTCCAATCTTTCAAGCAGCAGATGTTGTTGCACCGCCGCGCGCACGTAAGTCGAGCGCTAAGAAGGCTGTTGCAGAGCCACCTGCCGCTGTTGAAGAGGTAACGAGTGACGATGGCGATGATTCAGAGTCACGTGGTGGACGCAATCGCCGCCGCCGTCGTGGTGGACGCGGTCGCCGTAAGCCACAAGGCGATGAGCTCACTACCAACGAGAACTCACAAGAAGGCGAAGAGTCAGCAGAAGGTTCAGCAGATGATGGCGCAGAAGGTGGCACACATCGCCGCCGTCGTCGCCGCCGCGCGAGTGGAGATGGCGTAACACCTGGTGAGGTCATCGATGAAGATGGCGTAGTTACCGTTGTTAAGGTCCGTGAGGTCCGTGAAAAATCCGATCGCCCTGCGCGCGATCGCACAGAGCGCGGAACACGTAACCGCCGTGACCGTGATCGTGGTCGTAGCGATTCACGCGAATACCGTGAGCCATACCGCCGCCGCGGAACCATTATTACCGATGGAGAATTCCTCGCGCGTCGCGAGAACGTTGATCGCGAGATGGTTGTTCGCCAAATCGGAGACAGAATTCAGATTGCGGTTATTGAAGATAACGTGATGGTTGAGCACTACGTCAACCGAAATGCCAACGTTTCCTATGTCGGTAACGTCTATCTTGGTCGTGTCCAGAATGTTCTTCCATCTATGGAAGCTGCATTCGTCGATATTGGTAAGGGGCGTAACGCTGTTCTCTACGCCGGTGAAGTGAATTGGGATGCTGCTGGTATCTCTGAATCTGAACCTCGCAAAATTGAGATGGTTCTCAAGACTGGCCAACCAGTTTTGGTACAGGTAACAAAAGATCCAATCGGCCAAAAGGGTGCGCGACTCACAAGTCAGATTTCACTTCCTGGTCGCTATGTTGTCTTTGTTCCAGGCGGTGGCATGAGTGGTATTTCAAAGCGCCTTCCTGAATCAGAGCGCACGCGACTTAAGGCAATTCTCAAGACTCTTATCCCTGAAGAGGCAGGCGTCATCGTGCGTACTGCAGCAGAAGGTGTGTCAGAAGTTGAGCTCACTGCAGATGTCGAACGTTTGAAGGCGCAATGGGAAGATATTTATCAGAAGTCTGTTAACCCTAATTTCCATGCACCAGCGCTTCTGCTTTCTGAGCCAGATCTTGCTGTGCGTGTTATTCGCGATATCTTCAATGAAGATTTCCGCAAGCTCATCATTCAAGGAAACGAAGCATGGGATGAGATCACTTCATACCTAGGCTCGATCGCACCTGAGTTGATGCCAAAGATTGAAAAGTATTCAGGTAGCGGCGATCTCTTTGCCGATTACCGCGTAGAAGAACAGCTCGCCAAGGCATTCGATCGCAAGGTCTATCTGCCTTCAGGTGGATCACTCGTTATCGATCGCACTGAAGCGATGGTTGTTATCGACGTTAACACTGGAAAGTTCATTGGTAAGGGCGGTAACCTCGAAGAGACCGTCACCAAGAACAACCTCGAGGCGGCAGAAGAGATTGCACGTCAGCTTCGTCTTCGCGACTTAGGTGGAATTGTTGTTATCGACTTTATCGATATGGTTTTGGAATCCAACCGTGATGCAGTTCTGCGTCGCTTAGTTGAATGTCTGGGCCGCGATCGCACTAAGCATCAGGTTGCTGAAGTGACATCTCTTGGTCTGGTTCAGATGACTCGTAAGCGCGTTGGACAGGGTCTCATCGAAGCATTCTCAACAACATGTGATTCATGTAATGGCCGCGGAATTCATATCCATATGGATCCAGTAAAGATGAAGGCTCCGATGCCTCAGGTAAATGCGCAGAGCGCGCATCACCCAGATGTCGAAGAAGAGTCGGCGACAGATCACGAATTCCACGAGGTCCTCAACGACGAGACTCCAACCGAGTCTGAAGCGGTCACGACCCCCAAGGGCAAGCGCCGTCGCAGGGCGGCTAGTTCAGGGGTTATCACCGCATAACAATGAGCTGATTTGACCCATGGGGTGCGAAATCCGTACCCTTAGGGTCTGCCCGAGCACGCCTTACGCGTGAATCAGGCTTGATAACTAATACGAAGAACTGAGGCAATGAGCATGTACGCAATCGTTAAAGCTGGCGGACGCCAAGAGAAGGTAACCGTTGGCGAGACCATCACCGTCGATCGCATCGACGCTGCTGCTGGCGCATCAGTTTCATTCCCAGCGCTCCTCGTTGTCGATGGCGCAAGCGTCACTACTGACCCAAAGGTTCTTTCAAGCATCAAGGTAACTGGCGAAGTTATCGACGAAGTTAAGGGTCCAAAGATCGACATCCTTCGTTACAAGAACAAGACAGGCCATCGCCGTCGTCAAGGTTTCCGTGCACAGCACACACGAGTAAAGATCACCGCAATCAGCGGTGCTAAGTAAGCGAACCGGTTAAGGGAGCAAATAAATGGCAAGTAAGAAGGGTGTTTCCTCAACACGAAACGGTCGCGACTCCAATCCACAGTACCTCGGTATTAAGCGTTTTGGCGGTCAAGAAGTTAATGCAGGAGAAATTCTCGTTCGCCAGCGTGGAACACACTTCCACCCAGGCAAGAACGTAGGACGCGGTAAGGATGACACTCTCTTCGCTCTCGCAGCAGGAGCAGTCGAATTCGGTCGCGCTCGCGGTCGCCGCGTAGTGAATGTAGTCCCTGCAGTTTAATTTAGGTTTCTCTTAAAGGAGCGGGCCGCATTTATCGCGGTCCGCTTTTTTATTTCGCTAGCTAGCTTCTTTAGGAAAGGGGAGTGAGATCAGATGACAACGTTTATCGATAGCGTCACTCTCTTTGCCTCTGCCGGAAAAGGTGGCGACGGTTGCGTCTCTGTAAAGCGCGAAAAATTTAAGCCACTGGGTGGACCTGATGGCGGTAACGGTGGTCGTGGTGGAGACATCATTCTCGTCGTTGATTCATCAGTGACAACTCTTCTTGATTTCCATCATTCACCACATCGCAAGGCAACTTCTGGCCACCAGGGTTACGGCGATCGAAAAGATGGTGTTTCAGGTGAAGATCTCATTCTTCCTGTTCCAAATGGCACAGTTATCTACGATGAATCCGGCGAACAAATTGCAGATCTCATCGGCATCGGAACTACATTTCTTGCAGCGCGTGGTGGACATGGCGGACTCGGCAACCTTGCTCTCTCATCATCAAAGCGACGTGCGCCAGGTTTTGCGCTCCTTGGCGAACCAGGTGAAGAACGCAGACTTACTCTGCAACTCAAATCAGTTGCCGATATTGCACTCGTTGGATTTCCAAGCGCAGGTAAATCATCCCTAATCGCTGCAATTTCTGCTGCTCGTCCAAAGATCGCTGACTACCCATTTACAACTCTCGTTCCAAACCTTGGCGTTGTGCAAGCAGGCGATACCCGCTTTACCGTGGCAGATGTTCCAGGACTAATTCCAGGTGCGTCACAAGGCAAGGGACTTGGCCTGCAATTCTTACGCCACGTCGAACGTTGTGTGGCTCTCGTTCATGTACTCGATTGCGGAACGCTCGAGACAGATCGCAATCCGATCGATGACCTAGAAGCAATTGAGAATGAACTCGCTCTCTACGGCGGACTCGAAGATCGTGTGCGCATTGTCGCTCTCAACAAGATTGATCTCCCTGACGGCAAAGCAATGGCCGATATGGTCGAAGAACAGCTGCGCGAAAAGGGTTACGAGGTTTACAAGGTATCTGCTGCAAGCCGTGAAGGTTTGCAAGAACTCCTGTACTCAATGGCTCGCCTTGTGCAGCGCGAACGCGCCGAGGCAGCAAAGGATGAGCGCACTCGCATCATTCTTCGCCCAACTGCGGTAGATGATTCAGGCTTTACTGTTCAGAAGAATGGCGATGGTTCATTTAGCGTGCGCGGACAGAAAGTTGTTCGCTGGGTGCGCCAAACAAACTTTAAGAATGCAGAAGCAATCGGCTATCTCGCTGATCGTTTAGCGCAGCTAGGTGTCGAGAAAGAACTCTTTAAGAAGGGCGCAGTCGCTGGCTCTGAAGTTCGAATCGGATCTGGTGATAATGAAGTTGTCTTTGAATGGGAACCAACCATTGAAGCAGGAGCTGAACAGCTTGCTGGCTTCTTACATCGTCGCGGTGAAGATTCACGTCTAGAAGGTGCATGGCAGGCAGTAGAACGCGAAGAAGATGTTCTTACCGATGAAGAGATTGCTCGCCAGTGGGAGTACAACGTGGCCAATCCACACACTCCCGAATTAATCGAGGATCCTGAATTAATCGAGGGAGATGACAAGTGAGCCGCGCAGCTATTGCCAGCGCTAAGCGCGTTGTCATAAAAGTTGGCTCATCATCTCTGACTGGTTCTGCAGGAGCAGAACTTGATCCAGCTGCTGTTCAAAAGATTGTTGACCTTGCCTATTCACTCAAGCAACGAGGCGCCGAAGTTGTAGTTGTCTCATCAGGTGCGATTGCTGCGGGACTTTCCCCACTTGGCTTAAAGGTTCGCCCAAGAGATTTGGCTACACAACAAGCAGCTGCATCCGTGGGACAAGGCCTCTTGATCGCTCAATACAGCGAGAAGTTCAAGGCACATGGCGTTATCTCATCTCAAGTCCTGCTGACAACTGAAGATGTTGTGCGACGTTCGCACTATGCCAACGCGCAGCAAACGCTGAACAAATTGCTTTCACTAGGCGTTGTCCCAGTCATTAACGAAAATGACACTGTCGGCACACAAGAAATCCGCTTTGGCGACAATGATCGCCTGGCGGCTCTAGTAGCTTTATTGATTCAAGCAGATCTTCTTATTCTCGTCTCTGATATCGATGCTCTCTACGATGCGCCACCTGCTCAGAGCGGTGCGAAGGCAATTCGTAACGTTGCACAGATGGCAGATATCGAAGGTATTGCGCTAGGTGGCGCAGGCTCTGCCGGCGTTGGCAGTGGGGGAATGGTGACCAAAGTTGAGGCTGCGCGTATCGCAACCAGTGCAGGTATTCCAATGCTCCTTACCTCACTTGCGCAATCAGATCGTGTAATCGCAGGCGAAGAGCTCGGAACGTTCTTTGAGGCACATGCATCGAAGACAAACTCACGACTTCTCTGGCTCGCCCATGCTTCTACTCCACGCGGAAAACTAATTCTCGATGATGGAGCGGTCACCGCAATTCTGGAACGAGGCGTTTCACTATTGCCGGCAGGCGTTACCGAAGTCGTTGGTGAATTCATCTCTGGCGATACCGTTGAACTTGTATCGAGCGCCGGAAAAGTTATTGCGCGAGGGTTAGTCGCCTTTGATGCTGAAGAAATTCCACAGATGCTTGGCCGTTCAACAAAGGAACTTGCCGCATCCCTTGGCGCTGAATATGAGCGCGAACTCGTACATAGAGATGATTTAGTACTCCTATGAGCGCCACTGAACTCATTGCAGAGCTAGCAACTACTGCTCGTACGGCTGCTCGCACACTTTCAACAGCGACAGGTGCAGAACGCAAAGCAGCTCTTGAGGCAATCGCACAGGCGATTGAATCTAGGAGCGCAGAGATTCTTGCCGCCAATGAACTCGACATGGTCAATGCGCGTTCTGAAGATATGCACCCACAGATGCAAGATCGTTTATTGCTCAACGCTGATCGCATCAAAGGGATTGCCGGGGGAGCCCGACTAGTAGCAGCGCTACCTGATCCACTCGGTCAGGTGCTTCGTAAATCAACCCTTCCTAATGGTCTTGAGCTTGAGCAAATTTCAGTTCCATTTGGAGTTATCGGAATGGTCTATGAGGCACGACCAAATGTGACAGTCGATGCAGCAGTGATCTTGTTGATGTCAGGTAATGCAGCGCTATTGCGCGGTTCATCTACGGCGCGCAATAGCAATGAAATTCTCGTCAATGTTATGAAGGATGCGCTAGCTACAACAAAGATTTCACCAGATGTCATTCAGCTGGTTCCCTCTGAAGATCGTGCAACTACCAAGGCTCTGCTGACAGCCCGTGGCAAGGTTGACCTTGTTATTCCTCGTGGAAGTGCAGCGCTAATTCGCATGGTTGTTGATGAGGCTACTGTGCCAACAATCGAAACCGGCGCTGGCGTCTGCCATGTCTATGTCGATGAGTTTGCAGATATTGAAAAGGCGCTGCCAATTCTGGTTAACTCAAAGACGCACCGCCCAAGTGTGTGTAACGCGGCGGAAACTTTGTTGGTGCATAAGTCAATTGCTCCCACTTTCTTACCAATGGCGCTCAAGGCGCTCAGCGATGCGGGAGTAATCTTGCACTCTGATGTAACCGCACAGAAAGTGGCAGATACCTTCAAGATTGCATCAACGCCTGCTACGGAAGCAAACTGGTCTACCGAATATGGCGTTCTTGAGATGAATGTGGCAGTAGTGGATTCTGTTGATGCTGCAGCCGATCACATCGCGCAATACGGTACTAATCACACCGAAGCGATTGTGACTGAAAACAAAGCAAACGCTGCTCGCTTTATTGCTCTCTCTGATTGCGCTGCAGTGATGGTCAATACATCGACTCGCTTTACCGACGGCGAGCAGATGGGCTTTGGCGCAGAGATTGGTATCTCTAATCAGAAATTGCATGCACGTGGACCTATGGGCCTTGAGGCGATGACTACAACTACTTGGATTGTTACCGGAAATGGGCAGATTCGTATCTGATTCGGAATTTTGACCTAAAGTTTATAGACTGCCACCATGAGCAGCCTCTCCCGCGATGATGTCGCAAAACTTGCAGGCCTTGCCCGCATTGAGATGACTGAAGCTGAACTCGTTGAACTTTCTTCACAATTTGGAATGATTCTCGATGCTGTCGCTCGCGTTCAAGAGATGGATCTATCGGGCGTGAAGGCAACCTCGCATCCACAACCGCTAGAAAATATTGCTCGCCCCGATGTAGTGCAGCCAAGTCTTTCACCTGAAGATGCGCTCTCAGGAGCCCCAGCGCAAGAAGAGTCACGCTTTCGAGTTCCACAAATCTTGGGTGAAGCTGAATGATCAATAAGACCGCTGCCGAGATGGCAGATTCCCTGGCAAAAGGTGAGACATCATCTGTCGAACTCACACAGGCACATCTTGATCGCGTTGCTGCCGTTGATGGTCAGGTAAAGGCTTTCTTACACGTTGATTCAGAAGGCGCACTTGCACAGGCAAAAGAAGTAGATGCACGTCGCGCGAAGGGCGAAAAGCTTTCGCCTATCGCAGGAATTCCACTTGCACTTAAAGATGTCCTTGCACAAAAGGGTGTGCCAACAACTGCAGGTTCAAAGATTTTGCAGGGATGGCTTCCACCATATGACTCAACTGTTGTCAGCAAGCTAAAGAGCGCTGGCGTTGTCATTATGGGTAAGACCAATATGGATGAATTTGCGATGGGCTCATCGACTGAAAATTCTGGATATGGACCAACATTTAATCCGTGGGATTTAACGCGCACACCGGGTGGATCATCTGGCGGATCGGCAGCGGCAGTAGCTTCATTTGAATCACCCCTTGCAATCGGTTCAGATACCGGTGGCTCTATTCGCCAACCTGCAGCCCTTACTGGAATCGTTGGAGTTCGACCAACATATGGTGCTGTTTCACGTTTTGGTCTGATTGCTTATTCATCAAGCCTTGATCAAGCAGGACCTTTCGGTCGCACTGTTTTGGATACCGCGTTATTGCACGAAGTAATGGCTGGACACGACCCTAAAGATGCAACAAGCATCAACGCTCCCGTTCCAGCAGTAGTAGCTGCTGCCAAGAGCGCAGACGTTAAGGGAATGAAGATTGGCGTTATCAAGCAGTTACAAGGCGAGGGATATCAAAAAGGCGTGCAGGCTCGCTTTGATGAATCACTTCAGGTTCTTGCTGGTCTTGGCGCAGAAATTGTTGAAGTAGATTGCCCAAGTTTTGAGTACGCACTTGCCGCGTATTACTTAATCGCACCATCTGAATGTTCATCTAACTGAGCTCGCTTCGATGCCATGCGCTATGGCCTTCGTACCGGTGATGTAGATGGCGCATCTGCAGAAGCTGTGATGAGCGCGACACGCAACGCTGGCTTTGGCCGCGAGGTAAAGCGCCGCATCATCCTTGGTACCTACGCTCTCTCATCAGGTTATTACGATGCTTATTACGGCAGCGCTCAAAAGATTCGAACACTAATCATTCAAGATTATGCCAAGGCTTTTGCCCAGGCAGATGTATTGGTTTCACCTACTGCGCCAACAACTGCCTACAAGATTGGCGAGAAGGTCGATGACCCGATGGCTATGTACCTCGGCGATGTTGCAACAATTCCTGTAAACCTTGCTGGCATCTGTGGCATGTCACTACCTGCTGGCCTCGCAGATGAAGATAACTTGCCTGTTGGTTTCCAAATCATGGCGCCAGCGATGCAGGATCAACGTCTGTATCAAGCAGGTGCCGCTCTTGAAGCTGCTCTCCTTTCTAAGTGGGGCGCACCAATTCTCACTAAGGCTCCACAGTTGAAGGGAGCGAAGTAATGGCTCTTCCAACTTATGACGAAGTAGTTGCCAAGTGGGATCCCGTTCTTGGTCTTGAAGTTCACGTAGAGCTCAATACCAGCAGCAAGATGTTCTGTTCTTGCGCTACAGAATTCGGCGCAGCGCCAAATACTCAGACCTGTCCCGTCTGCTTGGCACTTCCTGGCGCACTTCCTGTAGTGAACGAAAAGGCAATCGAATCAACCATCCTGATTGGACTTGCCCTCAACTGCAAGATTGCGCCGTATAGCCGCTTTGCTCGTAAGAATTACTTCTATCCAGATATGCCGAAGAATTTCCAAATTTCTCAATATGACGAGCCCATCTGTTTTGATGGATATGTTGATGTTGAAATCGAGACCGAAGAAGGTCCAAAGCAGTTCCGCATTGAGATTGAACGTGTACACATGGAAGAAGACACCGGTAAATCACTTCACGTGGGTGGAGCAACCGGACGCATCCATGGCGCTGATTACTCGCTCCTTGATTACAACCGCGCCGGCATTCCACTTGTCGAAATTGTTACCAAGATTGTGCCTGGCACAGGCAAGTACGCCCCAGAAGTTGCAAAGGCATATGTCGCAGAACTCCGCGATATTTTGCGTGGGCTCAAAGTTTCAGATGTGAAGATGGAGCAAGGATCTTTGCGTTGCGATGCCAACGTGTCACTTAAGCCGATTGGCTCTGATGTTCTTGGTACTCGCTCAGAGACGAAGAACGTCAACTCACTTCGCTCTGTCGAACGCGCAATCCGAGGTGAAATGATTCGTCACGCCGAACTTCTCAACGATGGCAAGAAGGTCAAGCAAGAAACTCGCCACTTCCAAGAAGATACTGGCCTGACTCGCTCTGGTCGTTCCAAGGAACAAGCTGAGGATTATCGCTACTTCCCAGATCCAGATTTGGTTCCGGTAACGCCGGCAGCTACATGGATTGAAGAACTTCGCGCAACGCTTCCAGAGCGCCCATCGCTACGACGTAAGCGCCTCAAGGAAGAGTGGAACGTGCCGGATAAAGAAATGGCAGCGATGATTAACGCTGATGTTCTCGATATTGTCGAAGCAACCGTTCTTTTGGGCGCAGATCCAACCAAGGCGCGCACCTGGTGGTTAGGTGAAATCTCACGCATTGCAAATGAGAAAGAGCTTCCAATCGCCGAGCTTTCAATTACACCTGCACACGTTGCAGAGTTGGTAGAGCTGGTTGCAAAAGGTGAATTAACCGACAAGCTCGCACGCCAAGTTGTTGAAGGCGTAGTTGCCGGCGAAGGAACTCCATCAGAAGTTGTTGCAAAGCGTGGAATTAAAGTTGTGAACGATGATGGCGCACTTATGGCAGCAATCGAGAAAGTCTGTGCTGAACAGGCAGAGACAGCCGAGAAAGTTCGCGGGGGACACCTACCTGCAGCCGGTGCCTTAATTGGCGCAGTCATGAAAGAGACAAAGGGCCAAGCAGATGCTGCGCGCGTGCGCGAGCTTCTACTTGGCCACCTTGGCGTTAATTAATTAGTGAAAGCCAGCGCCTTCTGACTCAACAAGAGACTCTTTACCGATATTGATAAAGAAGAAGAGCACGATTGCACCCACAAAGAGCAGTGCAGCGCTGAACTTAAAGGCCACTGTAAAACCATGAGTCATAGCAAATGGCATCACCTTGTCACCTAGTTGAGTATTTGCTGCTGCAAATGTTGTAGTCGCTGTTGCTGCGACTGTGTTCAAAAGCGCAGTTCCGAGTGATCCACCAATCTGCTGTGATGTATTAACCATCGCGCTGGCAACGCCAGTGTCGTGGTTAGAGACAGCATGAAGTGATGTTGATGTCAGCGGAATAAAGACAAGTGCCATGCCGCTAGACATGATCAGAAGTGATGGGACAACGTGTGTGAGGTAAGCAGTCTCAGGGGTAATTGTCGTCAGCATCAACATTCCAATAGCTGCAAAGATAAGGCCTGGAACCATAAGCGGCTTTGGACCAACCTTTGGCAGGAGCTGTGATGCGATACCGGCGAAGATAATGATTCCTGCAGTAAACGGTAGGAATGCAAAACCAGATTTCAGTGGGCTAAATCCGAGAATGACTTGCAGATAAAGTCCAAGGAAGAGGAACATCGAGAAGAGTCCTGCACCCACAACGAGTGAACCGAGGTATGAACCGCCACGATTTCGATCCGTAACCACGCGAAGTGGCATTAGTGGATTAGCAACGCGCTTTTCGATTGCCACAAAGATGGCAAGAAGAAAGACCGCCGAGACCAAGAAACCAATTGTGAGTGATGATGACCAACCTTTTGTCGCGGCTTCATGAAAACCGTAGGTAAGTGCGAAGAGACCAGCTGTTGCAGTGATTACACCTGGGATGTCGTAGGTGTTATCTCCCTGTGCCTTTGTTTCACGAACAAATTTGATTGCCAAGATTGCTGCACCGATTGCAATTGGAGTGTTGACTCCCAAGCACCAGCGCCATGAGAAGTACTCTGTCAATGCTCCGCCCAGAATCAAACCGATTGCAGCGCCTCCACCGGAGATTGCACCGATGACACCGAATGCCTTGGCGCGCTCAGCCGGAACTGTAAATGTCACCGAGATAATTGATAAAGCAGCTGGTGCAAGAAGGGCTGCAAAAACTCCCTGAAGTGCACGTGAGGCAAAGAGAAGTTCTTGATTAGAAGCAATTCCACCTAGAGCAGAGGCTGCTGCAAAACCGATGAGACCAATTAAGAAGATCTTCTTGCGACCCATGTAATCGCCGATACGACCACCGAGCAAGAGCAAAGAACCGAAGGCCAAGGTGTAGGCGGTAATGATCCATTGCTGGTTGGCATCTGTGATGGCTAGTTCAATCTTCGCGCTAGGAATCGCGATATTCATAATCGAGCTATCGAGAACAATCATTAACTGTGCGATTGCCACAACGAAAAGGGTGCGCCAACGGGTTGGGTCTAGAGTCTGGTCTTGTGCTTGTTGCGACAAAGGGGTATCTCCTAATAAATGGTTTTTGAGTTTCTCAAATATCGAGTATTTGAGGATAGAATCATCTCATGTCTAACATGAAACCCCGCTCGGGAGTTGTCACCGATGGTCTTGAAAGAGCTCCAGCGCGCGGAATGTTGCGCGCAGTTGGCATGGGAGACGAAGATTGGGTAAAGCCACAGATTGGTATTGCATCGAGTTGGAATGAAATCACCCCATGCAATCTCTCACTTGATCGTTTAGCAAAGGCTTCCAAGCAAGGCGTTATCGAAGCAGGTGGATTCCCGATGCAATTCGGAACCATCTCGGTCTCTGACGGTATTTCTATGGGCCATGAAGGAATGCACTTCTCGCTGGTTTCTCGCGAAATCATCGCCGACTCAGTTGAGACGGTAATGAATGCAGAACGCTTTGATGGAATGGTCACCTTCGCAGGATGCGATAAATCACTTCCTGGCATGATGATGGCGGCAGCTCGACTCGATGTTGCCTCAGTTTTTGTATACGCAGGTTCAACTCTGCCAGGTAGCGTCGATGGCAAAGATGTCACCATCATCGATGCCTTTGAAGCAGTCGGTGCTTGCGCTCGTGGATTGATTACCAAAGATCGCGTTGATCAAATTGAAAAAGCTATCTGCCCTGGCGAAGGCGCATGTGGCGGTATGTACACCGCAAACACCATGGCCAGTATCGGTGAGGCAATCGGTCTTTCACTTCCAGGATCTGCAGCACCTCCTGCTGTTGACCGCCGTCGAGATGATTACGCGATTAAGTCAGGTGCTGCAGTTGTCGAACTTATTCGCAAGGGAATTACAACTCGCGATATCTTGACGAAGAAGGCCTTTGAAAATGCCATAACAATCTTGATGGCGCTCGGCGGCTCTACCAACGCAGTTCTTCACTTGCTCGCAATCGCCTACGAGGCTGAAGTTGATCTGACCCTTGAAGATTTCCACCGTATCGGATCAAAGGTCCCACTACTCGGCGACTTGAAGCCTTTCGGTAAGTACGTCATGACAGATGTCGATCGCGTCGGAGGAATTCCTGTTGTGCTTCGTATTCTTCTCGATGCGGGCTACCTGCACGGAGATTGCATGACAGTTACCGGAAAGACAATGGCTGAAAACTTAGCTGACATCAATCCACCTTTCCCAGATAGCGATGTTCTCTTCCCAGCAGATAAGCCAATCTCAACAGATGTTGGAATCACGATTCTTGGCGGAACACTTGCCACCGAAGGCGCCGTCTGTAAGACAGCCGGTATTGGAATCGACACCTTTGAAGGACCGGCGCGCGTCTTTGAACGCGAGCAAGCTGCGATGGATGCGGTTGAAAATGGAACTATCAAAGAGGGCGATGTTGTTGTTATTCGCTACGAAGGTCCTAAGGGTGGACCAGGTATGCGCGAGATGTTGATGGTGACAGGTGCAATCAAGGGCGCAGGTCTTGGAAAGAAGACACTTCTTCTCACTGACGGTCGATTCTCTGGAGGTTCAACTGGACTCTGCGTCGGACATATTTCACCTGAAGCAGTAGATGGTGGACCAATCGCTTTTGTAAAAGATGGCGATCGCATTCGCATCGATGTCGTAAAGCGCACACTTAATCTACTGGTAGACCCAGCAGAACTGGAAGCTCGCAAAGTCGGATGGAAGCCAATTCCACATAAGTTCACCCGGGGAGTACTTGCCAAGTTCTCTAAGGGGGTCAGTTCGGCCTCTGAGGGCGCTGTCTGGAAGTAATCGGATTAACCATCCCATTTATTGAGACGTTCATCTCATCTCTTGACGCATAGCCCCGCACATTGGAGAATAGCGCCATGCAATCAACACAGTCAGTAGTTTCAGTGGTGGTGATTCGATAGCGCGTGCCTTCATGTCACGCGCGCCCTCAGATATCTGAGGGTTTTTTCGTTTAGCAAAGAAAATTCAAGAGACAAAGCAAGAGAGAGAAGAAAGGAGCAAGAAGATGGCCACACACGTTCCAACAGCGAACGGCACAGAAATGACAGGAGCTACTTCATTGGTGAAAAGCCTTGAAGCAGCCGGCGTAGATGTGATGTTTGGACTTCCAGGTGGTGCAATTCTTCCTGCCTACGATCCAATCTTCGATTCCACTATTCGCCACATCTTGGTTCGCCACGAACAAGGCGCAGGACATGCGGCCACTGGTTACGCACAAGTCACCGGTCGCGCGGGTGTCTGTATTGCAACATCAGGACCTGGCGCTACCAACTTAGTAACTCCGCTGATGGATGCAGCGATGGATTCAGTTCCACTTGTTGCTATCACTGGCCAAGTTCCCTCTGCTGCAATCGGTACCGATGCATTCCAAGAAGCAGATATTCGTGGCATCACCATGCCATTTACCAAGCACAACTATTTGGTAACAGACCCAGCACAGATCCCTGGCGTTATCGCTGAGGCTTTCCATATTGCAACGACCGGTCGCCCTGGCCCAGTTCTTGTAGACGTTGCCAAAGATGCTTTGCAGAAGATGACAACGTACAACTGGCCAACCTCCATTAACTTGGCAGGTTACAAGCCAAGAGTGAAGCCAGAAGCGCAGGCGATTACCGATGCAGCAGCGCTGATCGCACAATCTTCTAAGCCGGTCTTCTATGTAGGCGGTGGAGTCATTAAGGCAGATGCTCATAAAGAGCTCCGCCAATTAGTTGAACTCCTGGGCGCACCAGTTGTCACAACTTTGATGGCACGTGGCGCATTCCCTGATTCGCATCCACTTCATATGGGCATGCCAGGTATGCACGGCACAGTTGCTGCGGTAACTGCGCTACAAAAGGCTGATCTGCTCATTACTTTAGGCGCTCGCTTTGATGACCGCGTTACAGGAAAGCTCTCTACCTTTGCAGTCAACGCCAAGATTCTTCATGCAGATATCGATCCTGCTGAAATCGGCAAGAACCGCCATGCTGATGTTGCCGTCGTTGGCGATGTACGCGAAACCATTACTGCGCTTATTCCGGCTCTCAAGGCAGCTCTGGCCAAGAACCAACCAGATCTTGCTCCGTGGTTGCGCCAGATGAACTCACTGAAATCAACATATCCACTGGGCTTTGATATGCCAGATGATGGTTCGCTTTCACCACAACACGTAATTCAACGAATCGGTCAGATCTCAGGAACTGACACCATCTTTACTGCAGGTGTTGGCCAACATCAGATGTGGGCATCACAGTTTATTTCTTACGAACATCCACGTACCTGGCTCAACTCAGGTGGGGCCGGAACTATGGGATATGCCGTTCCTGCTGCGATGGGCGCCAAGGTTGCTGCACCAGATACAACTGTCTGGGCAATAGATGGCGATGGTTGTTTCCAGATGACAAATCAAGAACTTGTTACCTGCGCGCTTAACAACATTCCAATTAAGGTCGCCATCATTAACAACGAATCTCTCGGCATGGTTCGCCAATGGCAGACCTTGTTCTACGAAGGTCGTTACTCAAATACTTCACTTGAATCTAAGCGCGTTCCAAACTTCCCAATGCTTGCTGAATCTATGGGATGTGTTGGTCTTGCCTGCGAACGTCTTGAAGACCTGGATAAGACAATTGAAAAAGCAATGTCAATCAACGATCAACCAGTTGTTGTTGATTTCCGCGTTCACCGCGATGCCATGGTCTGGCCGATGGTTGCCGCCGGAACATCAAACGATGAAATTATGATCGCTCGCGCTACCGCGCCTGACTGGGATTCACAGGAGCTCTAATGACTACTGCGCCCCGCCGTCAACACACACTCGAAGTTTTGGTTGAGAACGCCCCTGGCGTTCTTGCACGCGTTGCGGGTCTCTTCTCGCGCCGCGCCTTCAATATTGATTCACTCAATGTTGGACCAACTGAAAACTCAAGCATTTCAAAGATGATCATCGTGGTGGGGGTTGAAGGACACTCACTCGAGCAGGTAATTGCCCAGCTCGATAAGTTGATCAGCGTTATCTCGATCAAGGAAATCTCGACCGATAAAGCGCATGCAGTAAACGACACCCAACCTGACTACCAAAACTAAGTTCAACTACACAAAGGAGAAGTACCGTGGCAGCAACGATGTATCACGAAGAGGATGCAGATCTATCAATCATCCAGGGTCGCAAGGTTGCGATTATCGGTTACGGCTCACAGGGCCACGCACATGCTTTGAGCTTGCGTGATTCAGGTGTTGATGTCCGCGTTGGTCTTAAGGAAGGTTCACCATCACGTGCAAAGGCAGAGGCTGAAGGGCTTCGCGTTGTCACAGTTGCTGAAGCGGTTAAGGAAGCAACAGTCATCATGATCTTGGCTCCTGACCATGTTCAGCGCCACATCTACACAGAATCAATCTTGCCTAACCTTAAGAAGGGCGACGCTCTCTTCTTCGGACACGGTTTCAATATTCGCTTCGGATACATCAAGCCAACTGCAGATGTTGATGTCTGCATGGTCGCGCCAAAGGGTCCAGGACACTTAGTACGTCGTGAATACTCAGCAGGTCGTGGCGTTCCAGTAATCGTGGCAGTCGAGCAAGATTCAACTGGCAACGCATGGCCACTCACCTTGTCTTACGCAAAGGCAATCGGTGGACTTCGCGCAGGTGGAATTCTCACAACATTTACTGAAGAGACTGAAACAGATCTCTTCGGAGAGCAAGCAGTTCTCTGCGGTGGAGCATCACAGCTCGTTATGTACGGCTTTGAAACTCTTGTAGAAGCTGGATACCAGCCAGAAGTTGCTTACTTCGAGTGCTTGCACGAACTCAAGTTGATCGTTGACTTGATGTACGAAGGTGGAATCGCAAAGCAGCGTTGGTCAGTATCTGACACAGCTGAATTCGGTGACTACGTATCAGGCCCACGCGTTATTGATCCACGCGTAAAAGAGAACATGAAGGCAGTTCTTGCTGATGTTCAATCTGGTGCATTTGCTAAGCGCTTCATTGATGACCAAGAAGCAGGAGCTCCAGAGTTCAAGGCGCTTCGCGCAAAGGGCGAGACCCACATCATCGAAGGCGTTGGTCGCGAACTCCGCAAGATGTTTAGCTGGATGAAGAATTCAAATAAGGATGATTACAAAGAAGGAAGTGCCGCGCGTGGCTAAACCCGTCGTTCTGATTGCTGAAGAACTCAGCTCTGCAACGCTTGATGCTCTAGGTCCTGACTTTGAAGTTCGTAATTGCGATGGTGCAAACCGTGCAGAGCTTCTAGCAGCCCTAGGCGCAGGCGTTGATGCAGTGTTGATCCGCTCGGCGACCAAGATGGATGCTGAGGCAATTGCTGCAGCAAAGGGTTTAAAAGTTATTGCTCGAGCTGGTGTTGGCCTCGATAACGTTGATATTCCTGCTGCAACTGCAGCAGGTGTCATGGTTGTTAATGCGCCAACATCAAATATCGTTTCAGCGGCCGAGCTAGCAATTTCACTATTGCTAGCCTCTGCTCGTTTTATCTCACCAGCGCACGCAGCTCTCAAGGCTGGCAAGTGGGCTCGCTCTAAGTACACAGGCGCCGAACTCTTTGAGAAGACTCTTGGTGTTGTTGGCTTTGGTCGTATCGGTCAACTAGTTGCTCATCGCATGCAGGCATTTGGCATGAACGTCGTTGCCTACGATCCATATTTGCAACCAGCAAAGGCTGCGCAACTTGGCGTCGAACTCGTTGAACTCGATGAACTCCTAAAGCGTTCTGACTTCATCACTATTCACTTGCCTAAGACAAAAGAGACTGCAAACCTCATCGGCGTTGAAGCGCTGAAGAAGGTAAAGAAAGAAGTTCGTATCATCAACGCTGCACGCGGTGGAGTACTTGATGAGGCTGCTTTATATGACGCAATCACTGAAGGTCGCGTTGCAGGTGCTGGCCTTGATGTTTACGTCACCGAGCCATGCACTGACTCACCTTTGTTCCAGCTTGATCAAGTTGTCGCAACACCTCACCTCGGCGCATCAACTGATGAAGCGCAAGAGCGCGCAGGTATCGCGGTCGCTGTCTCAGTACGTAAAGCACTTGCTGGCGAATTGGTTCCGGATGCGGTCAACGTTAAAGGTGGAGCAATCCATGACGAGATCCGTCCCTCACTTCCACTTGTTGAGAAGATGGCACAGATTGCAACTGGCATTGCGGGCGAGACTCCAGTTTCAATGGATATCACCGTTAAGGGCGATATCTCAGGACATGATTCATCAATCCTGGCAATCAGTGCGCTCAAGGGCGTGCTCGTTGCATCAGGCTGTGAAGATGTCACCTACGTCAACGCACCAGGACTTGCTGCAGAACGCGGTGTTACTTCATCTGTCACCACGACTCCAGAAAGCCATGAATACCGCAGCATGATTTCACTTCATGCAGCGCTTTCTAATGGAAAATCAATCAAGGTTGATGGAACACTCATGGGAATTCGCAAAGTTGAGAAGATTATCGCCGTCGATGGCTTTGATCTTGATCTTCCACCAACGGATAACCTCTTGTTCTTGCGTTATGCAGATAAGCCAGGTGTAGTCGGAGCAGTAGGTAACGCTCTTGGTACAGCCAAGATCAATATTGCTGGCATGCAGGTCGCTCGCGAATCTGCTGGCGGAAGCGCGCTGATGGCGCTAACTGTTGATTCTCCGGTCTCTGATGCAGTTGCTGAAACTGTAAAGAAAGAGACTGGTGCCGAGCTCGTTCGTTCAGTTACTTTGGTGAACTAATGGCGCGCACAATTAACCTTGCAGTCATTCCAGGCGATGGAATCGGCACCGAAGTTGTTGGCGAAGGACTTAAAGTTCTTGATGTTGTTGCCGCTAAGTACGGCGTGACATTTAATAAGACCAACTACGACTTAGGCGCTGGTTACTGGCATCGCACTGGCGAAGTTCTACCTGACTCTGTTCTTGCAGAACTAGCGAAGGCCGATGTCATCTTGCTTGGCGCAGTAGGGGACCCAACAGTTCCTAGTGGTGTTCTTGAACGCGGACTTCTTCTCAAGCTCCGTTTCGCCTTTGATCACTACATTAACTTGCGCCCTGCAAAGTTGATGCCAGGAGTTACTGGTCCGCTTGCCACAAAAGCGCCCATCGATTTCATCGTTGTCCGCGAAGGTACTGAAGGGCCATACGTTGGCGCAGGTGGCGTACTTGCTGAAGGCACCGATGCAGAGATTGCAACGGAGGAATCCCTCAATACTCGACGTGGAGCAGAACGAGTCATTCGCGATGCCTTCGCCCGAGCTGCAGCACGAGATCGTAAGAAGCTGACCTTGGTACATAAGAACAATGTTCTTACTCGTGCTGGCAGCCTCTGGACTCGCACCTTCAATGAAGTTGCTAAAGAGTTTCCAAACGTCACAACAGATTACCTGCACGTTGATGCGGCTTCGATGTTCTTCGTCACCAACCCAGAGCGCTTTGACGTTGTCGTAACAGACAACCTCTTCGGAGATATCTTGACCGATATCGCAGCTGCCATCTGTGGCGGAATCGGACTTGCTGCCTCAGGAAATATTAACCCAACCGGAAAGTTCCCATCTATGTTTGAACCTGTACACGGTTCAGCTCCAGATATCGCTGGCAAGAACATTGCAGACCCAACTGCGACAGTGATGTCAGTTGCGATGATGCTTCATCACCTTGGTCTGTCTGATGCAGCAAATGATGTTGAAAAAGCAGTCGCAGCTGATTTAGTATCACGAGGCGATTCCAAGCGTGGCACCACCGAAATCGGTTCAGCGTTAGCAGAATTGGTGAAGTAAATGAAGATCACTCTCAATCCACATGCAGTTCCAGCGGCAGAGCGCGAAGAAAAGGTCGCTAACTGTGGTTTTGGAAAGTATTACACCGACCATATGGTCGTCTGCGAGTGGACTGAAGCTGGTGGTTGGGAAGAGCCAGAGTTAAAGCCATACGGCCCACTCACGCTAGATCCAGCAACTGCAGTTTTTCATTACGGTCAAGAGATCTTCGAAGGAATGAAGGCTTATCGCCAACCTGATGGTGGGATCTCACTCTTTCGCCCTGAAGCAAATGCACGTCGCTTCGCAAAATCTGCTCAACGTTTAGCGCTTCCTGAAATGCCTGAAGATTTATTCCTGGAAACTGTTCATGCACTTGTTAAGCAAGATGCTGGTTGGACTCCAGGAAAAGTTGGCGAATCTCTCTATATACGCCCATTCATGATTGCCACAGAAGTTGGCTTAGGCGTTCGCCCAACAAATAAGGCCACTTATATTCTTATTGCAACCCCGGCAGGTGCTTACTTTGATCCTTCCAAGGCGGTCTCTGTTTGGATTTCAACTGAGTACGTGCGCGCAGCGCAAGGTGGAACAGGTGAGGCAAAGTGCGGCGGAAACTACGCAGCTTCCCTTGTTGCACAGAAAGCTGCTGCTAAAGAAGGATGCGATCAAGTTGTCTGGATTGATGCCAAAGAGCGTAAGTGGATTGAAGAGATGGGCGGAATGAACCTTTACTTCGTTAAGGGTAAAGGCGCTGATGCAACTGTCATTACTCCAAAGTTGACTGGAACTCTGCTTCCTGGAATTACGCGCGACTCAATCTTGTCTGTCGCAAAGGATCTTGGTTACAAGACAGAAGAAGTGATGCTCTCCATCGATGATTGGCGAGAAGGCGTTACATCGGGTGAGATCACTGAAATCTTTGCCTGCGGAACTGCAGCAGTTGTATCTCCAGTAGGACAGGCAAAGTCCGCCATGGGCACATGGGTCACAGGAGACGGACAACCAGGTCTCATCACTATGCAGATCCGTAACCACCTTCTCGCAATTCAACATGGCACTACAGCAGATAAGCACGGCTGGGTGAAGAAGGTTTCTCTGTGACCTTAGACAAGGAAGCTCTTCATATCTATGACACCACTCTCCGTGATGGTGCGCAGCAAGAAGGCCTCAATCTCTCTGTCCATGACAAGTTAACGATTGCGCGCCACCTTGATGATTTAGGTGTTGGCTTTATTGAAGGTGGATGGCCGGGTGCAAACCCCAAGGACACTGAATTCTTCGCACTCGCTAAGAAGGAACTGAAACTTAAGAATGCAACTTTCGTAGCATTCGGTGCCACTCGTCGCCCCAATGTAAAGGCAGCAGATGATGTGCTTCTTGGCGCACTTCGCGATTCTGGAGCACCTGCAGTAACTCTTGTTGCCAAGTCATATGACCGCCATGTTGATCTTGCACTGAAAACAACGCTCGATGAAAACCTCGAGATGATTCGCGACTCAGTTACTCACCTTCGCCAAGAAGGCCAGCGCGTATTTCTTGATGCAGAACACTTCTTCGATGGCTACCGCGCCAATCGCGCCTACGCACTCGAAGTAATTCGTGTGGCCATGGAGGCAGGCGCCGATGTCGCAGCTCTTTGCGATACCAACGGCGGCATGTTGCCTGATGAGATCGCCGATGTTGTTCACGATGTATTGGGTGCGACCTCAGCTCGCCTTGGAATTCACTGCCACAACGACACAGGTTGCGCCGTCGCAAACTCAATGGCTGCAGTAGCTGCAGGTGCAACCCATATTCAGGGAACGCTCAATGGATATGGCGAACGCACCGGAAATGCAGACCTTGTCACCATCATTGCCAACTTAGAGTTAAAGAAGAAGAAGGAAGTTCTTCCTAAGAACGCACTCCGCGAAGCATTCCGTATTTCACATGCTGTTGCTGAAGTAACCAATATTTCTCCATCACCGCGCCAGCCATATACAGGTGTATCTGCCTTTGCACATAAGGCAGGGCTACATGCATCTGCCATCAAGGTTGATCCATCTTTGTACCAACATGAAGATCCATCATCCGTCGGAAACGATATGCGCATGCTTGTTTCGGATATGGCAGGACGAGCTTCAATCGAACTTAAATCAATGGAACTTGGCGTGGATCTCGGGGGAGACCGCGAACTCATTGGTCGCGTTGTAGAACGAGTCAAAGAGATGGAATCTCGCGGCTTTACCTTCGAAGCAGCCGATGCTTCCTTCGAACTTCTCTTGCGCGAAGAAGCCACCGGAAAGCGCCCATCCTTCTTCACTATCGATCACTGGCTTACAACAACTGAACGTGGCACAAAGAACGACATTATGACTAACGCAGAAGTGACAGTTACTGCACAAGGTAAAGAGATCACATGCTCTGGCGCGGGAAATGGTCCCGTCAATGCTTTCGATAATGCGCTGCGCGATGGCCTCAATCAACTTTATCCAGAGCTGGCTGCCCTTGAACTTACTGACTACAAGGTTCGCATCCTTGAAGGTCGCCTCGGTACTGGCGCCGTTACTCGCGTCCTTGTTGAAACATCTGACGGTAAGGGTGAATGGAACACAGTGGGCGTCCACGAGAACGTGATTGCAGCCTCTGCCATGGCTTTGGAGGACGCGCTAACTTTCGGCTTACTTCGCCAAGGACGCAAGCCCGAGTAATTCTTT